>Ga0070732_10000015_pt1 | contig 213809 bp, 206 predicted proteins | sample Coa_R1_5_FD_66449 | JGI IMG/M metagenome (GOLD analysis project Ga0070732, IMG submission 66449) | Surface soil microbial communities from Centralia Pennsylvania, which are recovering from an underground coalmine fire - Coalmine... | ecosystem: Environmental > Terrestrial > Soil >... | reverse complement strand
CTTGAGAACAGGGCGAACCAGCTTCCACAGTTCTCGGCTGACCAGCTTGCTATCCATTGCAGCCCGTACTTTACCCTGCAAGCACACGCCAAGCCAACTATCGAGAACAGGCGTTAGCGCAAGTGTGCGCCGTTTATTCGCCCCACTCAGGGTCTGTTCTGACAGTGGCGCCCCATCGGACATCACGTTTTGAAGGGGTTAAGTCTTGGCTATCACACATCAACCATTTCCATCCGATCAACGTCGATGTTGCGCAAGTAATCGCAGATGCTGGCTCCGCATATCGCCCAGACGCGGACATTTTCGAAAGCGCCGGCCCGTTTTTGTACCGCGCGCGACATTCTAGATCGTCATAGAAACGGTTTTCATTTCGCTCGGTAACTCCAATGGAGTTGAGTCGCCAACCGCAACATTTTTGCTCCAGTTGTCATGCTGGGTAACAATCTTCGATGCCTATTGGCATTTGCAGTGGTCTGAGACAATGTCCACTTGACTGTTCTGGTCATACGATTAGAGGTGCGTTTTGGCACCATTTAGGCTTCTCTTGTACAGATGGGCGTGATGCCGATAGTACTCAGCGGGCAGCATCACTCTCGCCTGGAAACGGGGGCCTGGCTTGGCTCTGTTTTGGCATCAGCGGCTTCGAAAGTCAGATTGACGGACCTGCGGCCCAACGGACGGGTCCTGTGCCGCACACCGCGAGAAACTGTTGTCATCTGACCCGGAGCAAGTTGGATTTCACCCTGCTCAAATTCGATGATTAGGCCACCCTCGACTGCAAGAAATGTCTCGTCCGAATTGGGATGAGAATGCCAGTGATACGGTTGAGTCATTGTGCTGATCCGCACGACGTGGTCGTTGACGTGGGCTAGAGGATGATTGTCATACTCCTCAGAAACCTCGCTGGCCAGCGTTACGATTTCCGGCAAATGAACCTTCATGTATGCTTCACCTCCTTTATGATAGATCTCCTTACCCCACGATGAATTTGTTTAAGTGCTGCTTCACTGCGGTCCATTCTGCAGCGAGAATTGAATAGCGAAGGGAATCGCACGGAATGAAATCGGCGGCCATACGATGCGAGCGGAGGATCCCTTCGTATTTTGCACCGATACGTTCGAGTGCTGCGCGGGAACGTTGGTTGCGCAAGTCGGTATGAAAGCAGACCCGCAACACTTGCCAGGCTTCAAAGGCATGTCGCAACATCAGGAATTTGGCTTCACTGTTCGCGGCAGTGCGGATGGCAGACTGCGTCAACCAGGTGTAGCCGATTTCGCATGCATCGGGCAGACCACGTCCATAAGGCATTCTCGGGCGGCCAGGCCCAACATTCGAGATTCCAAAAGCGAGTGGAACCGATAACAACGCCGTCATCTTCACGCACTACCGCGAAGGGGACGGCAGTACGCGAGGCGCGCCAAGCCAGAGCCGTTTCTAAGTACTTCTTTGCCGCTACTAGGCCCTGGGGAGCTGGACTCCAGCGATAAAGGGTCGGATCGGCAGACGACGCGGCCGCAAGTTCTTCGACATCACGGTGATCAAGGGTTCCAGCCGAATGTGTCGGCCCCGCAGCGCAAATGTTTCCATGCTCGTTAGGGTCGACATGTGCGGAGATCTGCAAAACATTTCTTGTTGAGACTTTCATCGCGAAACGCGCCATTGGAGCTTTCGATATAACCGTTCTCCATGGGTCCGTCCCGCAAGCTGGTCCTAACAGCCAGCATGAGTCTCATTCCTTCCTGATCACCCCGTCCCTTTGTGCCCGAGCGAATTGCTCAAGTCGTCGTTCGAGATGGAGCTTCAGGTTGGGCCACTCATTATCAAGAATCGAGAAATACACCGTATCCCGAATATAGCCGGTCCACGTTAGTCGATCACGTCGAAGCACACCCTCCCTTACAGCGCCGAGCTTCGCTACTGCGGCTTGACTTCGTTGATTGCGGGTATCCACTCTAAATTGAACGCGCACAGCCCCAGCTTCGAACGCATGATTCAGCATGAGGTACTTGGCTTCAGGATTCACCGGGCCGCTTCGTACGTCCGGCCGCAGAAAGGAAGTTCCGATCTCAACGCCACCCTGAGATGAAAGAGAGGTGTAGTACGACGAAATGCCAACTACGACGCCATCCGAGCGACGACGAATCGCGTAGACGATCCGCTCGTCCGGCGATGCGCTGCATGCGCGTGACCAGTATTCCTCAAAGCGATCGCCCATGGGGTTGATGGGCATAATCGCCCAACTTTCCGGATCACAGTCAATCGCCGACCGGACCTCCTCCTTCAGTTCTTGTGCGAAAGGCTCCAATCGAACGAATCGACCATCGAGCGGGCTAGCTGCAAGCTTCAGTGGCAATCGCATAATCGCCAATCATATCGAACCGCAGCCTGCATGCGAGGATAACTTCATCAGTGAACCGCGGAGGATCCTGCTGGGGTTGGCGCGAAACGTCGAAGCTGCGGCCGCCTGCGTCCCTAAAAGTGTTTCCCGGCTTTTATCGCCAGCGCCTCGTAAAAAGCGCAGTGAGTAACAACAGCATCGCTGTGGCTTTCACCTTGAGATCGCGTCTCGGTTCGTCTTTGCCCAATCGCTGTCACTACGAACCGCTTTCATCGGTGGTCCACCTTCCGTACCGCAAGCGCACGGACCTTTTGTTTTGGCTTCGGTCATGCAGAAACAGGATTTCGTTTTGTAGGCAAGCACACACATACAGAACGCAAGACGGCATGAACAACCTCGCAAAATGGACGTTTGACTTCGCGGTCACGATCCCCGAGGTAGGCCCGGCGCGTTTTCGGGGAATGAGCATCTTTGGATCCGTGCGTCATTCTGAGGCTGGTAGTAATAGCGTAATCCGAGCCTATTCCTGCTAGCCCGATTTGTCGGTTCTATGAAACACCCCGAAGCACAAAGAATTCCTGAGCGATTCGCCGCGCAAGACGGAAAGGAGAATGCCCTTAGCCCAGTGCTGGGAAAGTCGGGAATGACAGCGATGTTCAGCAGTTTCTGATCGGCACTTGATTTGTGAGTGTTTTCTTCGCCATTTTCGCTCATAAATTAAATCCGTAGAACGATGAAGAGTCCTTCTTTTTGTCACTTTGGGCCAGGTTCGGCGCTCCGCTCCGAGACTTAGCCCGGCTCACGAGCTGAATCTGACTTACGATCGCCCAGGCGGAGCCTGAAGAACGCCAGAATCTCGTCGCGCGCCGCGATCGTTGGCTGGCCGGTTTCGTCGATCAGGTGAGCGGTGACTACGCTGTGCGGGCACGCCACGTGGCGAGAAAAGAACGATGCAGTCTGCGGGTTCGCGGCGCTATCGGGCAGCACTCGGCTGACAAAGCGCGTGCCGAGAGCCTCAGCGTATGCGGCAAACCGCTGAGACGTACAGAATCGATCTCCGGCGAAGCGATAAGCCAGAACAGTAAGGTCTTCCCGATCGAGACGCTCCCGGATCGCTGCAAGCTCCTGTGGAGCGCTCTCCAAACCGGCTGGATCGTTGAGCGGGAGTGAGGGTTGAGAGAGAACCGGCGCGAGCATCGAGGGTTCGAGCATCATTGTCAGCGCGAAGTTTCCGGTAAAACACATCCCGATCGCACCCACACCTGGGCCCCCGCACTCCTTATGCGCGAATTGAGCCAAGGCACGGAGCCAAATAGTCACCGGACTGGACTCGTTGGCGGCGAAGGCGCGAAACTCGGCACTCACACAGGCCTTTTGGAACACTGCGGCGCCCTCTTTGGCGTCCGGGACGGTGCCGTCCCGGCCAAACAGCGAAGGCATGTAAACTGTGAATCCATCGTCGCGAACCCAACGCGCAAAGCGAGCGACCTCCGGGCTGATTCCCGGCATCTCCGCCATGACGATCACGGCTGGGCCGGATCCTGCAACGTACACGGTTTTCGCAGTACTGTTAAGCTCGATGTTGCGAGCGTCAAAGTCTTCCAGCCGGTCATCCTCGTTCACACTTCGTGTTGGCATTTCCGGATACTTGTCGGTCTGCCGCATGCTGAAATAAAGAGCGGCGTTCTCCGCTAGTGTAGAACGCCCGTCCCCTCGAAGTTATGTTCTCACAGGAGTTGCAGTTCCATTTAGTCCGATTCATTTAAGGCTTTCAGCGTCGCGATTTCCGCTCTCACGCCGTGCTAGGGACGAAACGTCTTGTGCAATCTTGCGCATCAGCTGGCGATTTACGTAGATCTGCCGGCCAGGGGATATACTTGACCCACTGAGTGGGGCTTGTCGATATGCCTCGATCGGCACAGTGGGTTCGCCTTTATCGCCTCGGTCCGCCATTGCGCGTAGAAGTTGTTCACGCGCATTATGTCGAGCACCGCTTCGCGCGCCACGCTCATGAACATTGCGTCGTCGGGTTGATCGAGCAGGGCGTTCAACAATATACGTACCGGGGAGCAAAGCACACGACACCGGCGGGGCAAGTATTCTTCGTTGACGGCGGCGAACCCCATACCGGAGAATCGGCCACGCCGGATGGGTACGTTTATCGCACTCTCTGTCTGCATCCTGGCGCACTCCGGCAATTTACCTCCGACATTGCGAACAAACAGGAAATACCGCATTTCCGAGGCGCGGTCGTGAGTGACGCACAGCTGTTGTCGCACCTGCGACGTTTCCACAAAGCTGTCGCCGAAGGTGCGCTGAAACTGGAGTGTGAATCTACTTTACTGGGAGCGATTCGATACATACTTGCCACGCACGTCGAGGACTGCAGGCAGGTTCCTGGATTCGGCAAAGAAAGCTCTGCCATAGCGCGCGTAAGAGAATATCTAGAGGCGCACTACGCAGAGGACGTCTCTCTTTCCGAACTTGGAGCGCTGACATCCCTGAGCCCCTTCCATGTCGCGCGCGTGTTCTCGAATGCAGTGGGTCTTCCTCCGCACGCTTATCTGGAAAGCGTTCGCGTTCGGCACGCCAGGGCGTTGCTCAGATCAGGCGTGAGTCTGGTTGATGTCGCTCTCTCCGTTGGCTACTCGGATCAGAGCCACTTTACAAATCGTTTTCATCGCCATACCGGAATCACCCCCGGCCTGTACCAGCGAATCGCGGTTTCCTGAAGTACCGTCGAATGGTTGATCCGCAAGATTGCGCAAGACCTCCGGTTCCTCGCTTGTTAAAGATGAATGTGCGGAGGTCTTCGGAATTATGTCCGGTCTTCCATTGAACAACAGCACCGTTCATCACGCCATAATGCGTAGCCTCGTAGATAATGGATACGCGCCAACGAGCGATGAACTTGCGGGACACTTTGGTGTTGGCAAGCGAGACATTGCTGCTGCGCTGTCCAAGCTACAGGAGTACCATGGCGTCGTCCTGCACCCGCATTGTCCCGAAGTCTGGGTCAGTCACCCGTTTTCTACCGCGCCGACGAATTTTCTGGTCCGTAAGGGAGAGCGGATGTGGTGGGGTAACTGCGCCTGGTGCTCGCTCGGTATCGCTGCGCTATTGGGCGGCGACGGCGTTCGCATTGATACCAGCGTGGGGGCCGACGGCGCTCCGCTGAGCGTACATGTTGATAGTGGGCAGGTAGGAGAAGAACTGCTTGTGCACTTTCCGGTTGCCATGACGCGCGTCTGGGATAACGTGATCTGGGCTGACTCCACTGTGCTGCTGTTTGAAACGCGCATGCAGATTGACGCCTGGACAGAACGCCATCGCATCCCGCGCGGCGACGTCCAGCCGATTCAGCGTGTTTACGAGTTGGGCGCTACCTGGTACGGACACCATCTCGACCATGATTGGCATAAATGGTCTACGGCAGAAGCGCGTGACATCTTTACCCGATTGGGGCTCAAGGGCCCGATTTGGGAGCTGCCTGCTACAGGCGAGAGGTTCTGAGAGGATTTGCGAAACTGGGCCTCCGGATAGGTCAGTTCACCAGGCGGCATGGTCGAAAATACGGAAGGGTCGTTGCCGAGAGTCGAGAAGATGTCTTCGCGGCAGGCGAACATCTTGCCACGAAGGTAGAATACGTTCGTGGCAAGGTTCATTTGTTCAGTGAAGTGGCCGCACCGGCTGTTCAACTACTCCAAATAAAGGCCCCTCGGCTACGCTTAAGCAATGCTGATGAAGGACAAATTGTACATAGGAGCACTGATTTACCCGAACGTGGACCAAGCGGATTTCACAGGTCCCTTCGAAGTGCTTTCGCGAATTCCTGATTCCAGCTTTCACGTCATCGCGAAAAACCGCAATCCCATTCGCGATGTGCGCGGGCTGATATTGACGGCGGAACTCACCTTTCAAGAAGCACCTCGTTTCGATGTCCTGGTTGTTCCCGGAGGGGCCGGGCAGGAAGAGTTGATGGGGGATGAGATTACTTTGTCATTTCTCCGCGATCAGGCGTCTACTGCCCGATATGTATTCTCGGTATGCACCGGCGCTCTCCTGTGCGGCGCAGCCGGATTATTGCGCGGGGTCAATGCCACCACTCACTGGTCGGCCCTGGATCTACTCGGATATTTCGGTGCAATTCCTGTGAATCGTCGTGTTGTCATCGATGGCAAATGCGTAAGTGCGGCAGGGGTCACGGCGGGACTCGATGGCGCGTTCCGGCTGGTTTCCTTGCTACGCGGGGATGACGTTGCGCAGCAGATCCAACTCAGTGTTGAGTATGCGCCCCAGCCGATCTTCAATGCTGGCAGTCCGCAGACAGCTCCTGCGGACATTCTTAAAGCCGTTCGGAGTTCATATGAAGACATCGCCGATAGACGTCTTGCTACGGCTCGGAAAGTAGCCGCTCGCCTGGGCATTGCAGAAAAATGATTTCAAGAACAAGCGAGAATACGACACAATTGGTTCGCGAGAATTACGATCGGCTTGCGCCAGCGTATGCGCGCCGATTTTTGAACGAGCTCCAGTCCAAGCCGCTTGACCGGGAACTGCTGAATCGGTTTGCCGCGTCTATCCGGGGACGAGGCCACGTCTGCGAAATGGGCTGTGGACCAGGCCAGATCGCCCGCTACTTGAAGGATGTGGGGACAACCGTCTTTGGCTTGGACCTGTCTCCGGGGATGATAGAACAGGCGCGACAGCTGAGTCCCGATATCCCCTTTCAAGTGGGAGACATGATGGCTCTCGAGCTTGGAGACGAGAGCCTGGCCGGAATCGTCGGCTTCTACGCCATCGTGAATATTCCCCATAATTCCTTGCCGTCGGTATTCCGGGAAATGGCGAGAGTGCTGCAACCCGGAGGCTTGTTGTTGCTTGCCTTTCACATCGGCGATGAAATCGTTCACCCCGACGAAATATTGGACCAGCCGAATTCGATGGACTGGTTTTTCTTTCAGCCTGGCGAGATAAGAAGATACCTTGAGGCAGCGGCTCTTTTTGTTGAGGAAACCGTCGTGCGAGAGCCGTACGCTCCCGAGGTCGAGCACCAAAGCCGGAGAGCGTACATCTTCGCGCGAAAGCCAGGTACAGCAACATAGCAACCTTGTGGGATCGATACTTACGTTCGTAACGCTCGGAATGGAGAGCTAATTCGCAAGTGCAGCACTAATAGCGGCTTTCTATTTAGGGCTCGTCGTCAGGGTTTCATGTTCTGGGGTTACAGCAATCGGCGATACACGATGAATCCTGTGTTCTGCGCAACGCGGTCATATAGTCTTCTCGCAGTTTCGTTGTTATCCATGGTTTGCCAATACACTCTTTTTGCGCCACCGCTCGCCGCGGCAGCATAGACTGCTTCTATAAGTATGTTCCCAACCCCACGTCCCCGGGACCCCTCCCGGGTGAATAGATCTTGAAGGTAGCATGTGGGCTCAATCAAGATCGTACTGCGATGGAAGATAAAATGTGCCAGCCCCACAAATTGACCATGAATCGTCTGCAACCACGGCTTCGACCGGCTCACCCGTATCGACGAATCTCTCCCAAGTTGTGCGGGTTATCTCAATTGAAAGAGCAGCCGCGCCCGATCGTCCATAGAACGCGTTGTATCCATGCCACAGCTCCAACCACTGGGCATAGTCTGCTTTCACAACTGGCCGGATCAACAATTTGTCCGACATTCGCTCCTCCGCGACGCGACGGCATCCGCTTGGCATTAGGGCTTGCTGGCTCCCTATCCCCTAGCAACAATTTGATTCAAGAAAAAATGCAGGCAGCGGTTAAATCGATCTTCGTCTTCGAGGTTCGGTAAGTGCCCGATGCCCTCGAAAATCTCAAGCCGGCAGTCTTTCATAAGGGCCTGTAAGGCTTGGGCCTTTGCCACTGATGTGTAGGCGTCCTGTGTACCGACGATGATCATGGATGCCCCAGAATATTTGGCGAGCGCCGAGCGGTAATCAGACCGCATGGCTCTTCCGCGATTGGCCGCCGCAGCCGCGATTGGGGCACTCTGGCAGATCATTTGGAAAACCCGGCTCGCGAACAATGGTTGACGTTTAAGACTCGCCGGGCTCATCAGCTTAGGTAGCATTTCGCTGCCGAATCCGACGATGCCCTCGGCAACTATGCGATCAGCAACCCGATTCCGTTCGGTCACGCCTTCTGGTGTTTCTGCCTCGGCAAAGGTCGCTGCCAATACGAGCCCCGCGGTTCTGCTCGGTAATGCAGTCGCAAGCTGCATTGCGATCTGACCTCCCATCGACAATCCCACGACGCACGCCCTCTCGATGCGACAGTGATCGAGCAAGCGCTCGAGGTCGGATGCGAAAGTCTCCTGCGTGCAGACCTGACCGCCATCACTCTCTGACTCGCCGTAGCCGCGTAAGTCCGGGGCCACGACACGGTACTTCCAACGCAGCGACTGCAGCTGAGAGCTCCACATCGTCCGATCGAAACAATGACCGTGAACAAAAAGGAGGGGAAAACCTTCCCCGAAATCGTCGTACGTCATCCGCAATCCGTGGTTTAGAAAGTTCAAAGCCTCGGCCCTCGTCGCATGAAGCAAAATACAATGAGTGGACAAAGACATCCAGTCAGTCGAGGAAAACATGGGGATCCAGGTATGAGTGATAATCATGAATATGAATCAGCGTGTATTGACCGCGCAGGAAATCGACCTTCTGCTCGCGCTCGGCTCGGCAGCGAGTCTTACGGAAGCCGCCGAGAGGCTCGGCTTGACACAGTCGGCGGTATCGCGGGCTGTGGCCAGAGTGGAGACTTTGCTCAACACGGAGTTACTTTTTCGTGGTAAGTTCGGCTGCAAGCCGACATGCGACCTGTTCCGACTGCAACCGAAGTTACGCCGAGCGCGAAAGGCCCTCGATGCTCTCTCATTCACACGTGGTCCCGGGACAACTGAGGAGCCACGGGGGAAGGTACGGATTGCGGGGTTTCGTAGCGCCATATCTGTGCTATTGCCCGCGACCATTGCAGCACTAATTTCGAAGTATCCGCGTGTTCAATTCTCCCTCCAGACAGTCCGAGAGGTTGCGGGAGGAGTTGGGAGTGCGGTGCTTGAGGGCCGGGCGGACATTGGAGTGACGAGTCTGCGGCCCCCGCGCCAGTTACGGTCAGTCCCGCTCGGCGGTGATTATTATGTCGCGGTCCGGTGCAAGCATACACGGCACCGTTTTATTCCAAGAAGGGAGTGTCTGGTTCTGTGGAAAGAGAGATGTTCGGAGTGTGTGCCGGAGATCCTTAAGGCCAATGGTTGGTCTCCTCTGGAGACGATCTCTGTAGACAGTGATCTAGCAGCGATGGCGATGGTGGAACAGGATGCAGGCTTCGCGATCCTTCCCAACCTGGCGACCGAACCTCTTCCTGCCGGGTTGGAGCGCCTCCCCTTACTGGTCCCATTTCGCCGCGACATCTGGCTTTGCGGACGATCCGATGCATGGAATACAACGGTCGGAGCGATCCTGCGACGAGAGATCGTGAAGGATGTATCTGCTCGATTGCACGCTGAGATAAAGAGCGGACCCGCAAGAGACGTCTGCCCGCGGACCGAACGGGCACAATAATTATCGTCGGGCAGCTCGCCGTGCGATGTCGCACCGCGGCGTCTGGCCACCGGAGATTGGAGGCAGCGGTGAGTGAGGTCGTCCGGGACAGAATTTCTGAGTCACGTTCGGACTATTCACCTTAGACGTTTGATTTTCGCGTGAGTTTAACCAGAAAATCGTCAGGGCCGCGTCTCGTTTATCTCACCTTCGGTCGGTCGCGTAAGGCTGATCGAAGTAGTCGGCGTGCACGAAAGCCGACAGCTCTGCTCGCTGCTCCCAGCCGTCGCGTTCCAGATCGGGTACATCGGAGAACCCTCTAACGTAACCGAGACAAAGATAAGCGACCAATCGTGTGTTCGCAGGAATTCGCAACAGGTTTTTGATGGCGAGCGGATCGAGGATGCTGACCCAGCCCACGCCAATGCCCTCGGTCCGGGCGGCCAGCCACAGGTTCTGAATGGCGCACACTACCGAATAGATGGAAGTTTCCGGCATTGACTCGCGGCCGAGGTGGTGACCGCGCTCGCTCTCATCGTTACACAGCACGCAAAGATTCTGGGGCGCTTCGAGAAGTCCCTCCAGCTTGAGCCGCAAGTACAACGCCTGCCGGTCCCCTCGATGGCGGACAGCCGCATCAGCATTCGCGCGTTCGAAAATTCCGTGGACCGATCTGCGAAGACCCTCCTCGCGCACGACGATGAATCGCCAAGGCTGCATGAAACCAACGGATGGAGCTTGGTGGGCAGCCACGAGCAACCGGTATAGCGTGTCATCGCCGATGGGCTGCGGCAGATAGCCGGTTCGCACGTCGCGCCTTTCGCGAATTGCACGATACATAGCAGATCTCTCTGCTGCGGAAAAGTCATTTTGCGCTGGCGTCACCAAGCCTTCGGCCATCGCGCCCCCTTATGTTTCCAAAAGTTCAGGTTGCAATATCTCCTCTGGCCCCCTTGTCTCAGGCCATCCCCCAGGACTCAGCAGCCAAACCAACGTCATCAGCGAGCGTGCGTGCAACCAATGCAGGGAGACGAGAGGCGCAAAAACGTCAGAGCAAGAAAGCGGGTCATGCGCGCACCTCGGCCGCCTGGGCACGGCGAGCTGCCTGTACAAAAGAGACCGCGGCTCGAGGATTTCCGCGGAAGTACAGGTGAATGTAGCTGGCAAGAACGTTCTTCGAGGCAAAGCCTTCCGCTTCGGCTTGCCGGCGAAGAGAATAACGAACTTGGTAAACCGTAGACAGATTCCCCGCTGAACGCAAACGCGAACAGTGAAAGCTGTGGCCGCGAACCATGGTGCCTTTTTCTCCGAGCAAACAGTCAGCGATGAATTCGACATCGACGTAGCCAAACTGGACAAGGTGCGGGGTCATTTCGAATTCGAGAGGCAATACGCCCGACATCGGCGAGACTTTGCCATCGAGCAAGGCCAGTGAGCGGCCCAGATAAACGAGACCGCCACATTCGGCATAGATCGGCTTCCCGGAACGAGCAAACGAACGAACCTCGGCCGACATCAGTTGGTTGCTGCTCAGCGTATCAGCGTAAAGTTCAGGATAACCGCCACCCAGGTACAAGGCATCGAGGTTCGAAGGAAGACTGGAATGCGCGAGAGGGCTGAAAAAGACACATTCAGCACCGTGCTCACGCAGTAGATCGAAGTTGTCTTCGTAATAGAACGAAAATGCTCGGTCGCGCGCGACGCCAATTCGAACGAGGGGCTTGCCCGAGAAGGCGGGATTGACCTGAACCTGGCTCGCGGCTCGAGGGGCGATAAGGCCAGGGGATGAGAGTTCAAGTAGTCGCGAGACGTCAAGGTGCTGGCGCGCGATCTCCGTAAGCCTCACCGCATATGTCCCCGAGGAGGATTGCTCCTCAATTGTGTGCAGTCCAAGATGGCGTTCTGGGATGGTGAGGGCAGAATCTCTGGGAATGCGGCCGAGAAGCGGTGTTGCCGTTACCTCGCGCATGGCTGCTTCGAGCATCCGATAGTGACCGGCGCTCGAAACCCCATTGAGGACGATTCCGCAAAAGCGCAGTTCACGATCGAAGCTTTCGAATCCCTTGACCACCGCGGCGATGCTGCGCGCGCTGTTTGCCGCGTCGAGAACCAGCACAACCGGGAGGTTCAACAGCTTTGCAATCTCCGCCGTGCTACCTTCCCCCGTTCCGCTGCTCACACCGTCATAGAGCCCCATCATGCCTTCCACGATGGCAACATCGGCATCGCGCAAAGCGCTCTCGAAAATTGCACGGTTCGCATCGTCGTCGAGCATCCAGGTATCGAGATTACGAGCCCGGCGCCCGCACAATGCGCTGTGGTGCCCTGGATCAAGAAAGTCCGGACCGCATTTGAACGGTTGGACGAAATAGCCGCGCTCGCGAAATGCCGCCATCAGTGCAAGAGCGACGGTCGTCTTGCCCACACCACTTGCGGTACCGGCGACGACAAATGCGATCATGATTCGACCTGCACACGATCTTCAATGCGGCCCGCCTCGATCACGCGTGGGGCAATTCGTCCTTTCAGCACCAGAGGCAGACCAGTGATCATCACGACCACGGTGTCGGAACGAGCGGTCACTCGCTGTGGCATGCAGCACCTCTGGCCAAGGCACCTTGGCCCCGGATAGCGGGATCCTCTGACAGGCGGTTTCTCGTTGCCGGTGCTCATGCGCCGGCATGGGGAACGCCATCCAGCCCTCCCATCGAAGCTGGATCAGCCTAGATTGGCATCTGGCCGGTCTCCTGACTCACGCTTCAGCGAATCTGAACAGCCTTCCCGAGAAATCATCAGTGGCCGGAGCCTTACTCCGCGTTCAGTTCTCAGCGATTACAGTTACGGGGTAGTAGCGGATTTACACCGCGATTCCCGAACGCCAGATGAGGAAGGTTATAGTCCAAGGGGGTACGAATAGCAAGCGATCAGATCGCAAGGGGATCGGCGTGCCTTGGTGTTGGTAGAGGGCATGCTGGTCAGAAATAAACGGGTCTGCCAAGACATCATTAACCGCGCCGCGATGTCACCTGACGAGGGGCAGGAAGCAAGAGAGTTGACACTTTGCCTCCTGGCTTCATATTAGCTTATCGGACGTAAGCCATGTACGCCTTGAATAAGGTTGAAGGAGAAGCGTTGGCGACTGGATAGGCGCTATGCGCCTCTTTTTCAATACCCCGCATGTGTCTGCGGCCGGCTGCAATATCACGAACCGGCAGGCATCAACTGAACAATCAATTTTCGAATCATCCTCAGGTGCAGGCTCTCTGCAGAACCGGCTCCGCAGCGGAGAAATTCGCCAGGAGAGTTCTGCGCCGTGATGTTGCTAGCTGCGGCAAGCCTGCGCCGCATTGATCCAGAAACTAGCGACCGACAGGCAGCGGAAGCCCTCTCGGGGGAACAGGCGACGATTGCACGATGGATGTCGTGGTTTGACCGTGAGCCAGGAATTTATCGAGTACTCGGTCCAGGCTTGAAATTTCTTTCAAAAAAACCTTAAGTATGAAGCAGTCTTCGCCCGTAACACGATGACATTCCGTTACTTCCGGAATCGCCTGGGCCAACTCCGCGATTTTACTAAGATGGCCAGGGAGTGGTCGAACCCGGACAAACGCCGTTACGTCGTACCCCAACTCCTTCGGATTAAGCTCCAGTCGGTATCCGGCCAGAATGCCGGATTCTGCTAATCGAAGAATTCGTTCTTTCACCGCAGGATTCGACATTCCGATTCGACGCGCAAGTTGTGAGATCGGGGCGCGCGGATTCTTTTCCAAAAGACGAAGCAAAGTCAAATTTTTGTGATCAGCCAGTAATCCCTTGTTATTCATGAATCTTTACCAACATAAGCTTAATTATTTAGGAATTATCCATCGTTCTCCTCAAGTATAGCATTCCTCAAATCTTCTCAAGTTGGCAGCATAAAGAAGAACGGAGAATTAATGGAAACGCATCTGCATTCGGTTCTCACAGTTGTGATGCTGTTCGTCTTCGGGCTGATCAGTCCTGGCCCGAACTTCCTGGTGGTTGCGCAGACCGCATTGAATTTCGGGAGAGTCGCCGGTGTTCCGACCGGTCTTGACGCGGCGTTGGGCGACGCCGTTTACGCGAGCGTCGGCCTTTTCGGAGTGACTCGGGCCATCGACATGGGGTCCTGTGATGATGGGCATCGAGTTTTTGGGTGGTTTGTATTTAACGAGGCTGGGAGTACGCATGCTCTCATATCGTCGAATTAATGCCGGACTGCACGATTCACCCTTAGTTGAGAGCATACCCCCGCGAGCACATCTTTGGCGCGGCCTGGCGACAGATCTCGCTAACCCCAAAACGGTGGTTTTTTTGCGAGCATCTTCGCAATCGCCGTCAGCCCATCAACGACGGGAGCGGTACGTGGAGCGATGCTGCTGGCGATTGTGCTCACATCTGTATTGTGGCGCCTTTGCGTTTCCGTTTGCTTTTCCTCCGCCTTTATCCGCAAGTGTTATGAGCGGTTCGAGCGGGTCGTAGGCGTGTGATCGGTGCAGGCCTGTGTTTCTTTGGAGTGCTGCTCGTAAAACGGGCTGTAACCTGAGTTGAGCTGAGCCGCTGGTGTTGGCATGGGTTCTCAAATGATTTCGCAAACTGCATGGCCGGACCGCAAATTCGTTTACGAGCTGCCTATCGGGACGTTTCCGACACTATTGGAGCGACTGCGCGGCATGCCGGCACGGGCAAAGGAGTTGATTACAGGTGTGCCGGACGAGATGCTAGCGACACGTGTGAATGACAAATGGTCAGTGAAAGAGCACCTCGGTCATTTAGTTGATCTGGAATGGCTCGATGATCGACGACTGAGTGAGTTCCTGAATCGCGCGAAAGTATTGTCTGCAGCAGATGTCGAGAACCGTGCTACCGAGCTTGCGGCCCATCGCGGCGTTCCGGTCGTGGAGATCATCCGGAGGTTGACTGCTGGTCGAGAAGGTCTGGTTCGCCGGCTTGAGCTGTTGACAGAGGACCACGTCGCGATTGTCGCTATCCATCCTCGTCTGCAGAAGCCGATGCGCCTCATGGATTGGGTCTATTTTGTCGCCGAGCATGACGATCATCATCTAGCGCAAGCGCGGAGGGCGATTACACAACTGCAGAGTTAACAATTTTTGTCAAGAAATTAAGAGCTTTATAAGTGAGGAAAGAGGCAAGGTGTCCGATGTTAATAGAGAATGTACGCCATCTATTTGAAATGCCCGAGGACGTCACATATTTGAATTGCGCCAACATGGCCCCACAACTGAAGTCTGTAACGGATGCAGGATTCGGTGCTGTGCGAGCAAAGGAGAGCCCTTGGAGGCTGACGGCTGCCGATTGGTTTTCCGGAGCTGAAACATTGCGGGCACTTGCCGCCCGTTTGTTGGATGTCGAGACCGATGGAATCGCGCTGGTTCCGGCGGTTAGCTACGGTATCGCGATAGCTGCCCGGAACTTGAACGTTTCACCGACACAAACCATCGTTCTCCTTGATCAGGAATTCCCCTCCAATGTGTACGCGTGGCGTGAGTTGGCACGCACAACTGGATGCCGCATCATCACGGTGAGGCGCTCCGGTAACGCTTCGTGGACAGAAGCCCTGGAAGATGCAATCGATGAAAAAACGGCGATCGTTGCCGCGCCGCAGTGTCACTGGACCGATGGCAGTAAGGTCGACCTGGAAAGGATTGGAAAGCGAGTCCGGCAAGTTGGCGCGGCCTTGGTAATCGATGCTAGTCAGTCTCTCGGAGCCTGCCCTTTGGACCTCGGCAGAGTACAACCGGATTTCTTGGTCGCAGTCGGTTACAAATGGCTGCTCGGCCCCTACGGACTGGGCTATCTGTACGTTGCTCCGAAGTGGCGGGAGTGCGGAATGCCGTTTGAGCAGTCGTGGCTGACGCGGGCCGGAAGCGAAGATTTCGCACGCTTGGTTGATTACAGAGATGAGTACAGACCTGGCGCCCGCCGCTTCGATATGGGCGAGTTCCCCCAATTTGTGCTGGTCCCAATGGCAATCGCAGCTCTCGAGCAGATTCTCGCCTGGGGAGTGAGCAACATCCACGAAACAATTTCCACTCTCACCGGAAGGGTCGCTGAGTATGCGCGAGGCGAAGGTTATGACGTACTTCCGGCAGAGCAAAGGTGTGGACACATGATCGGCATTCGGCATCCGGAAGGCGTTCCTGGTGAGTTGGCTGCTCTATTCAGCGAGGCCAGGGTTTTTGTCAGTATCCGGGGAGACTCCATACGGATAGCCCCACATCTCTATAACAACGGAAATGACATCGACCGTCTGTTCGAAGTTCTGCGAGCGGCTCATATCAGGGCTTGATATTACGAGTGCATCCATGATCTGGACCCTCGCGCTTTTTGGATCAGCCGTGCTTTCTGTGAACCGGGAAAAAAGCCGATAGGCGCGGACATAAAGGACACAACCTCAGTTATGACGAAAACTCAGAGCGGCACCGATGCCATACACGATATAGCGCGCAACTCGCGTTATGCCTACGAGCAGGTCAGATTTCTGTCCAACAACATTGGTCCGCGGCTAAGCGGGTCGCCACAAGCGGCTGCCGCCGTCACCTACGTCGCGCAGCAAATGCGAGCGCTGGGACTCGATGTGCGCCTTGAACCGGTGACCGTCCGTCACTGGGTGCGCGGTCGAGAGGAGGCTGAGCTGGTTCGTTATCCAGGACAAGTTGAGGGGACAACGCAGAGGATTCTGGTCACCGCTCTAGGAAACACTGTCGCCACTTTCGCTGCAGGAATTACAGCTCCGCTCCTCGTAATAAATAGCTTCGAGCAGCTTGAGGAGCTTCCGACAGATCAAGTGAACGGCAAGATTGTCTTATTCGATTCCAGCTTTGATGACTTTGCAGCGAAGGCAGGTCGTTGGGAGCAGGCGTACGCAGCCGCGGTTCAATACCGCAGCGATGGGCCGTCACGAGCGGCAAGGAAAGGAGCGGTGGCAGCGCTGGTTGCTTCCGTGGGCTCAGGCGGGTTTCGTTTGGCTCACACTGGTTTGACGACGTTTCAGGACGGTATTCCACAAATCCCGGCTGGAGCCGTGCCCGCAGAGGATGCGGAGCTCATGTCGGAGCTCGCCAAGGAGGGACCAGTGGAGATTCATCTGGTACTGACCCCACGCGATCTTCCTTCTGAACAAAGCTACAACGTCATTGCTGATCTGAAGGGTGACCAGAAGCCTGAGCAGATCGTCGTTGTTTCCGGACACCTGGATTCCTGGGATTTGGGAACCGGCGCTCTCGACGATGCCACAGGTGTGGGCATTGCCATGGATGTGCTTCGGATTATCAAGTCCGTTTGCCCGCATCCGAGACGCACGATTCGATTTGTCGCGTGGATGAATGAGGAAAACGGCGTTGCTGGTGGTCGCGCGTATGCGCAGGCTCATGCATCCGAGTTGGCGAACCACGTCGCTGCCATTGAAGTCGACTATGGCGATGGTCGCCCGCTTGCTCTCAATGTTGCCGGGACGGACGAGAGAGTCGCAGCCATCTCAAATGTTCTGCACACAATCGCCGATCCCACCGGAGGCGTTCTCAGGGTAAACGAGAGTCCAGGTGTTGATCTCGAACCTATCAACCAGGAAGGCGTTCCGGCGATTTCGCCGTTGCAGGATGCTCGTCATTATTTCTTTTATCATCACAGCGCAGCCGATACCTTAGACAAAGTCCGAATTGATGAAATGCGCAGAGTCATCGAGGTAATTGGACCCTTGGTTTACGCACTTGCCCAACATGAATAACAAAGCTATGACTGTCGATTACAATCGCCTTGCAGCTCGCTTTGATGAACGATACCAGCATCTCACTTATTCAGGAATTCATTCCCAATTGCTTGAATTGATCGATCGTCCCGGACTCCACGTGCTCGAAGTTGGTTGTGGCACGGGACATTGGCTTGCTGCGCTCAGTGAGCACGCTGCCTATTTGCTGGGTGCGGATCCATCGTCCGCTATGCTTGACAAGGCCCGTTGCCAGGCGCCCGCCGCAGAGCTGGTGTGCGCCCCTGCGGAACGACTGCCGTTTTCGCCCCGTTCGATGGACCTTATCTTCTGTGTAAATGCATTTCATCATTTTTCTGATCCAAAGAGATTCCTTCGGAATGCCAGATCACTACTCAGAGAAAACGGTCGTCTCGCAATCTTCGGCCTTGATCCTCACGAACCCGAGATGAACTGGTACCTCTACGACTACTTTCCCGGCCTGAGAGAAATCGATTTGACGCGATTCGTCCCACACAAGAAGATTGTCTCCATGATGACCGAAGCTGGGTTTCACAACGCTTTTGCAAGACCCGCTGAACGCATTCAGCGGACATACCTTGGTGAAGAGGTTCTTGCCGATCCGTTCTTGGATCGAGCCAGCACCTCACAATTGCAGCTCATTTCAGAAGAGGCTTACAGGCAAGGCAAGGAGGCAATCATTTCTCGACTCCGGAGTGCAGGCGAGAGGAAAATGGGTTGCCTGAGTTTCATCATCGACCACACTTTATTCGCGACTATCGGGACACGCAACGGCCGAATTAAACGGGAAAGTGTCGAGTGAAGCTGCCTCAACGGCGCGACATTCGACAAGACCGCAATTAGTGCGGAAGTCGAGCTTGGAGTCTAGCACGTCGCAAAAATCTCAAGCCTTTTTCGATCTTCTTATTTGCCCTGGGCGTGACCACAAACAACAAAAAGTGATGCGGAAATCCCAAAGGTAAGTAGCAACCCTGCGATAGCTGGCGGTGCTACGGTCACCTACGGAACGCAGCCACGAACCGGTCACAAAACGTCAACCGACCTCTACGGGTTCTTCCGTAGGGAGTGAGCTTCCGATCGGGAGCAGAATGAGGTCCATGTCGAGGCTCCGGGCTTTTCGCTTTGCACCGACAATGCGATCGTCGATGGCGAGCCCAGTTCCCACAGAAACCGCGAGCACGTTGCGTTACAGCATCTTCGAGGGTCAGATCGAGCTGTGTCATCTGCCTGCGTCGATGCCACTCGCGCAGGAGATCGCCGGCCGACCTAACACTTCTCACCAGTCATGCATTCATGCGCGCATCGCTAGATCTCCTGGTCGCCGACGACGGCCTGCACGACTTTGATGAAACGAGAGATCAGCGGAAGTTTTTCCGAGTTTCGATTCCATGCGAGCCCGATGCGCCACAACGGCTCCTTCCAACCCAGTTCATGAAATCGTACGCCCGGGACTTTGAGGTGCAGGGCCGATCTGGGAACCAAGGAAATCCCGACACCAGCTCGAACGAGGTGGAGCATGGTCAAGATTTCGTTGGCTTCCTGAACGACCCGGGGAATGAATCCCTCCTGGAGGCAAAGTTTGAGCACGCGATCGTGAAAAGTTTTGGAAACCGCCGGCGACACGAAGATAAAACCATTGTTACGGAATCGGCTGATGCCGTTTGTAGGTCGATATGGCACATCCGCTGGGGTCGCCAAAACCAAGTGCTCGGAAAACAGGGGCACGGCGGCCAGTTTTGGGTTTGAGGCCGGGATCCGCAGGATTCCCGCATCGAGGGTACTCTCAATGAGAGCTGATGCTTGTGAAGGAGAAGACATTTCCCGCAGCTGAAGTTCAATATCGGGGTAAAGCTTGCGGAAACGCAGAATGGTTCGCGGAACAACTTCAGATACCGAAGCGACTCCGAAGCCGATTCGCAGTGTGCCTGCTCGACCCTCGCATACCGCCCGCGTTTCGCGCAAAGCATCCTCGGCGTCCTGCAATAGTTTTGCGGCCTTCGGGAGGAATCTCCTGCCCGCATCGGTCAGGGCCACCTTCCGACGCGAGCGTATAAAGAGGGCGCCGTCCATCTTCTCCTCCAGTCTTTGAATCTTCTTGCTAAGCGCCGGCTGAGAAAGAAACAACCGCTCCGATGCCTTGCGAAAGTGGAGTTCGCCAGCCAGGACCACAAACGCATGAAGCTCTGAGAATTCCAGATTCATAGCTCACCGTTATCAGACAGCAAAGTTTAATTCATTGGACGAAATATTAGGCACCAGTCAAGAATTACGAAAGTGGAACGCTTGCAGAACCGTTGCTAGTGCTGCGGTGAAGGCCGGCGCCAGTCACTGCCGAAGATGGCCTGGGTTGGGACGCTCCGACAGTTCGCCTCTGCTGGAAAGTTCTTCTCGACGTTAAATCAATGCCTGGTCCGGATCAAGGCGGCTTAAAGATTGGCTTGAATCTGGCGACAAAGCGCGATGCATGGCGACCGAGTACACATCAGTGAGAACTATTCGGGCAGTGTGACGCAGATGCCAATGGCCGGTTTCCCTTTGAAGCTTCCTTCAGGAAAGACCGGGGCTGCCACATCAGCCAAATCAAATATCAGCTTGGGTGCGCGACCATTTCGGCACGAGCCCAAGGGCCAGGAGAGCTGAGTTATGAAGACAAACGCGAGTACCAGATACGCGAGGCTAATACAGAGGATTCGTGTGGAATCCTGGCGGACCCGCTAGCGGCATTCGAGGAGCATCGTAAGTGTATATATATGTAGATTGTACAATCAACATTGACAATACACTCACTCGAGATGAATATTTTTGAGAAAGGCTATCTGGTAATGTCTACGAGACACGAAGGACTAGAAGGGGTGGTAGCCGCGTCGACTGGCCTAAGTCTGGTGACGGACCTCTTTAGAAGCAGTGTCATGAGGCAACCGGCCTGCCGGACGGTTGCGGGAGCGCTTCCTTGTTTTCACGCTAGTGTCCGCAATCAGGGCTCGCGGGCCGCGCTCGAACGGATAGGGGGATCGAACGAACTCTTGGCTCGCATCGATTGGCTGCAGATTACACCGCCCACGACTTGGCGCCGTATTCGATCGTCACGGCGGAATGGCGCCAGGTTGATGCTGGGCTGACCCATCGTCAGGGCAGGGAAGTAGCCCGGATGCTTTGCTTTCGAGGCGAGTTTTGTGCTTCTCAGCTTTGAAAGGGACGGCCATGAACTTTTCATGGCGCAAGGGAGCGTGCGTGTTTACTAGGATGCATCTCAATCGGCCAATTAATACGCTACGAGTTCTTACATTGAACCTATGGCAACGGTACGGCTCATGGGCAGATCGCCGGAGTTTGTTAGTTGATCGCATTCGTCCTGCAGGCGCTGATCTAATCGGTTTTGCCGAATCCATCAAAACGAAAGACTACGATCAAACGAGCGACCTGCTTGGTCCTGAGTTCATCGTAGTGCAGTCTAAAGCTCGAGATGCCAGCGGAATGGGCATATCAATCGCCAGCCGCTGGCCGGTTCTCGAGGTGCAAGAGCTAGACCTGAACGTAAGTGCCCGCGCCGCCGGGTTTCCGAGTTCAACTCTGGCCGCAGAGATCGACGCACCTGCCCCAATCGGTCCTTTCCTGTTTGTCAATCATTTTCCGAACTGGCAGCTGAATATGGAATACGAACGTGAGTTACAAGCCGTAACGACTGCACGATTTCTGGAGGAGCGAATTAGGCGCAAGCCCCATCATATCGTTATGGTAGGCGATCTCGATGCAGACCCCGAAGCGGCAAGCATTCGTTTCTGGTCTGGCCGCCAGTCGTTACATGGGGTGAGCGTCTGCTACCGGGATGCCTGGGCGAGCAAGCATCCAAATGAGCCCGGCCACACTTTCACTCCGGAAAACCCGCTTGTAAACGAACAGGTAGTAAAGGGCATGCGCCCCTTTCGAGACTGGCCGTTTCGTCGCATCGACTACATTTTCTTGCGTTTGGGACCACACGGAGGAAGCGCACTGGACATAACGGCCTGTGAACGCATCTTCGATGGCCCTGTAAACGGAATCTGGGCCAGTGATCATTTTGGCCTGATCGCGGATTTTGCCCTTGACCCGTTGCCATCGTAATTTCAATCGACCTTCTATCTGGAGTCGGCGTGGAGAACGAATGGGAGGTTTACGATCGCGGAGAATCCGCCGCCGAGAGGAACGTTGTTCCGATTTCGCGGCACAAGTGTGCCAGTTTTGCAAACGCCTCGGCGTGTGCCTATCGGTGGTTGGTCGACTTCTCCCACGGTATGCGATCCGCCCCCAGTCGGATTGCGATAGCTCTGACCTACCGCAACTTCCGCCTCCTCTGGATGGGAGCTCTCACGTCCAGCATAGGCACGTGGATGCAAAAGGTGGCGCAGGCGTGGCTGATCGTCATCATAACCGGATCGAGATCGGCATTTTTTCTGGGCTTGGATAGCTTTCTGGGAGAGTTGCCGCTTCTGCTTTTTACTTTGATCGGCGGGGTGTTCGCGGACCGTCGCGACAGGCGTCACATGATCCTGATGTCACAAATCGTCCAGATGCTGGTCGCGCTGGTGCTGGCACTGCTGATTCACACCAGGCGCATCCACATCGCGCACGTGCTCGCTCTCTCGTCCATCGCCGGGTGCGTGCGGGCGTTCGGCGGGCCCGCGTACCAGTCGCTCATACCCTCGCTCGTGGGTAAAGAACATCTTCCCAACGCGATTGCACTCAATTCCATTCAGTTCAATCTCGCTCAGGTTATTGGCCCCGTCGCCGCCGGTGCGGCCCTCGCGGCGTTCGGCATGGTCGCATGCTTCGGTTTGAACGGAATTTCTTTTTTGTTTGTTATTGCAGCGATTTTGGCATTGCGGGACGTGCAAGTGCCATCGATGGCCGCCGACAGTTTGGTCGCTCAGCTCAGGACCGGCCTGCGATTTGTCCAACGCTCGCCGAACTTGGTGACCGTGGCCGCACTTGGCTTCTTTGCTGCCTTTCTTGGAACGCCGCTGCTCACATTCCTTCCCGTCATCACCAGAGATGTGTTTCACCGAGACGTCGGTTTCTATACACAGCTAATGACGTTCTCGGGTGCGGGCGCGGTGATGGGCGCGCTCGTCGTTGCGTGGCTGGGCAAGAACAAACACCTGGGACGCATACTGCTGATCCTGCTCGTGCTGTTCGGCACGACCATCGCGGGATTCGGGCTGTCGCGGAGAGTCTATCTATCTTCATTTATCTTGTTCAGCGGCGGGTCGCTATACGTGATGTGCTCGTCACTCACCACCTCTCTGGCGCAGCTTCTTGCACCACCGGAGTTCCGTGGACGAGTGGTCTCTATTTACCTGGTCGCGTTCCTAGGAGGCTCACCGCTCGGTAGTCTTTCGAGCGGGTGGCTGGTCACACGGGTCGGCTCAGCGCCGGTGATGTTGGTAATAAATGGCACTGCGCTCACGTTGTTGGCGCTGTATTTTCTGGTTCACCGCCAGGGCCTCAAAGATATCCAAGCTCAGTTAGTGGATGGTTGGTAGCCGGAAATTAAGCAGGTCGAAAATGCAGACGATATTGGATGTTCGTACACGCATTGACTCTTCTATGAACCCCTGGTCGCCGTACCTTTTAAGCATCCTGAGAATCATTGCCGCCTTTGTGGACTTGGTACATGGCACGCAAAAGTTGTTTGATTTTCCTGCTCCGTTCCCGGAGCCACACCTTCCTATCCGTCGCCTTTATTCTCTCAGGCGAGATGGCAGTTGCTTACTTCATGTACCACGCAGCGCAGGGATTCTGGCCGCTGCTGAACGGTGGGGAAGGCGTGGTGCTTTACTGCTTCATTTTTCTATATCTCGCGAGCACGGACGGAGGGCCGTGGAGTCTTGAGCGCTTGTTGCGGAAACGTGCATCAACGGTCTAGCAGATTCTTACCATCGACTTTGCCTCGTGGCGGACAAGAACGAGCACGTGGGGCGCATGCTGACCTTGCTAACGCTGTTTGGCACGACCATGGTTTCGACAAGTGATGGGTATCGCACAATCGCCAACTATGGATTGGACTTGCCAAAACGCGGAACACATGCTCGATGCCTATGAAAGGAGATCGCATGGCAAGATTGATCTACTCAATGCTCACGTCACTCGATGGTTACACAGAAGACGAGCACGGCCGCTTTGGCTGGGGCGCTCCCGCGGACGAAGAAGTGCACTCCTACATCAATGCACTGGCATCGCCATTCGGCACTTATCTTTACGGACGGAGGATGTACGAAACAATGGTGTACTGGGAGACGGCTCACACGGTTCGCGATCAGCCACGGTTCGTGCTCGACTTTGCCAGACAGTGGCAGGCGGCGGAGAAGATCGTGTACTCAAGGACCCTTGCCCAGCCGCGCAGCGCGCGGACGAGGATCGAACGCGAATTCGATCCCGAAGCCGTCCGGCGGCTCAAGGCCGAAGTGGAGCATGACATCACGGTTGACGGTCCTGAACTCGCGGGACAAGCGATACGGGCGGGGCTGGTTGACGAGTTTCAAATGATCGTCTGCCCCGTGGTCGTGGGTGGCGGAAAGCGGTTCTTCCCGGTTGGCGTGCCGCTGGATCTCGAACTAGTCGACGAACGGTGTTTCCGTAATGGCGTGGTCGTGCTGTGGTATACCGTCCGCGCGCATTGATTTATAAATCCTGCACATGGAGATCAGCATGAATACTATCCGGATCGCGCTCATCGGTGACTACAATGCGTCTCTCACTTCACATATCACCATTGCGCCGGCGCTAGAGCTGGCCGCGAAGGCTCTTGCCGCAGACGTGGAACCGGTTTGGATCCATACCTCGACGCTCAGCGACAAGGAAGCAGTAGAGTCGTTGCTGGCCTACAATGGAATCTGGTGCGTGCCTGGGCCTCCTTATGCGAATATTGACGGCGCGATTTCCGCAATATCTCTCGCCCGCACAGAATCCATCCCCTTCTTGGGGACATGTGCGGGATTCCAATATGCGCTGATCGAATATTTCAGGAACGTCGTCGGTAGGACTGATGTGGCACATGCTGAGGTGAATCCCGAGGCGGCGAACCCCCTCATTTCGAAGCTCTCGTGTTCGTTCGTAGACGTTTATGCGCCCATTCGTCTTCTTCCTGGCACCCTGACGGAAAGACTCTACGGTACCGACCGAGTCGAAGAAGGCTATCGTTGTAGTTACGGGCTCAATCCCGACTTCGCCGAACTGCTTCAGCATCGAACCGAAACTCTGATTGAAGGCACGGACGATGGTGGCGAGGTCAGGATCATTCGCTTGAAGAATCATCCGTTCTTTCTATTGACCCTCTTCCAGCCACAACGTTCTTCCCTCAAAGGTCTCGTTCATCCCTTAATTCGTGAATTCCTGTCGGTCAGTAGCTGCCGGGCCAATCTCCTCAGTGAAGTGAGACCTGAGAGCGAAAAGGTGAGCCGTTCCTAGATTCGATGAAAAGTGTTTCGGGATCTGAAATCGAAGGAGGATCGGAATGAATAACGTCATCGCCCTTCCCAACATTCTGTTTCCGGTAACGCCTGCGGAGTCAATCTCGCACGCAGCTTTCATCATGACCCGCGCGCCCGACGAAACAGTGACCGCAGGAGCGGCTCGTCGGCAGGATGACCAACCTGGTTATGGGTCATTGACGAGTATTCGATCTCCTCATGTTGGAAGCGATGGCGATGGCAAAATCGACATTGACTGTCGGCACCATAGGGCGTATAAATCTTCTACTCTTGGTGAACGGGAAGGCGGTGAAAATCCGCTACTGCCCCGCAACTGTGAGCGCCAGGATGCGAGCAAGGATTTTGCCACTGGACAGAAAGTCTGGGAAGGCAGCTCGAATCCGCTGTAAGCGCAAGTCAGAAGACCGGCCAAGAGCACGTCAATTGCTTTATCGACTTCGATGGGAGAGTCGAGGAGCGTCGTTCTCAAGCTTTAGTTAGCTAGGAACCGCCCCAACTAAATCCCGCCAGACGAAGGGTGACACGATGCGCCAAGGGCGCCCACGCGATGTGACCTTTGTGCTCGGTGGAGCGCGCAGCGGAAAGAGTCGCTTCGCGCAAAGACTGGCATCCGGGCGCGAAAACGTCATCTTTATCGCGACCGCGACCGCCAGCGATCCTGAGATGGAGCAAAGAATCGCGCGCCATCGACGGAGCCGTCCGGCCGAGTGGCAGACGCTCGAAGTACCGCTTAATTTGGACGCGGCGATCCTGTCTCTCGAAGATGATGAGCAACTGGTCATCGTCGATTGTCTGACGATTTACTTGGCCAATGTTATGAAGCACGCGCAAAACCGCATCTCGGAGATTGAGGGATACATGCGACGGCTTTGCGAGGCTCTGCAAAATGCGCGCGCGCCCATCGTCATCGTTTCTAACGAAGTCGGAAGCGGAGTGCACGCAGCAACGGCGTTGGGAAGACTCTATTGCGATCTTTTGGGCGAGTTCAATCAGCAAGTCGCAGCGCTCGCCCAAAACGTGGTCGTGATGATGGCAGGTATTCCGGTACCGATCAAAGGACGATTGCCTATCGAAGTGCAATCGGGCCCCGGATTTGATTCAGCGGCATTACAGCAGGGGGTTTCATTATTTAACGGCTAACAACAAGTTGGCAGGATGCTCGGGAAAGCGGTGAGAATCCGCAACTGCCCCGCAACTGTGAGCGACAAACAAGGTCGCGATTGCCACTGCCGTACCGGTGGGAAGGCTTTCGCGGAAAGATAACTGTCGCAAGTCAGGAGACCGGTCTTGCCAATCGGACACAAGCGATTCTTCCGAGGGGGAGATTCTCTATGCGCATCGGCAATTGCAGGTCTCGAAAACACTCGAAAGTTCTTATCGTTCTCTTTCTGGTGGCAGCACGCTCCTTCGCCATCGACTCTGCTCAATTTCGCGGCACCGTCGTGGACCCTTTAGGCGCTGTCGTTCCCGGTGCCGAAGTAAAACTGTTCCACGAGAGGTCAGTTGTAGGGCAAACTGTCACGGATGATGCTGGCGCCTTCGCCTTCTCATCCTTGAAACCTGGGCGGTATAGCATCCGTGCAAACTCGCCTGGTTTTTCGCCACAGGACACTCCGGCCATTTACGTCGGAAAGGGCAGCACAGTCCACGTTTCGGTCTCGCTGAAACTCGGCGTAATCGCTCAACAGATTGTCGTTTCGGCAACCGGTAGCCCCGTCCCTGACTCACAAATTGGAGCAGCGATCTCGACGGTTCCTAAGGAAAATCTTGGCACCAAGCTCGATGTATCTGATGCGCTCCGCACTGTCCCAGGAATTCAAGTTCTGCAGACGGCGCAGCGGGGCGGCACGACCGACCTTTTCGTACGTGGAGGAAATCCGGACGCCAACAAGGTGTTGCTGGACGGTATTCCGGTAAACGATATCGGCGGGCGGGTTGAATTTGGCAATCTCGACACCACGGGCATTGCACAAGCTGAGGTATTACGCGGGCCAAATTCCGTTCTTTATGGAGCCGACGCTCTGGCCAGCGTTGTGAACCTCACAACCAGCCAGGGCTCAACATCATTGCCGCAAATTAGCTACTCGATCGACGGCGGCAACTTTAACACCAAGCGGCAAGAAGCTTCGATTGGTGGAGCACGCGGCGAGGTTGATTATTTTGCCGATTTTTCTCGCTTCGATACCGGCAATAGCGAGCCGAACAGCGCATTCCACAATGCAACACTGGCCAATAACCTGGGCTGGTCGCCGACGGCTTCGACGCAGGTGCGGTTCACGCTCCGCAGGACAGCTACCGCGCTGGGATTGCCCAATGCTCTGGACATTTACGGCACACCAGATGATTCTTTTCAAAATGAACACGACACATATTTCGGACTGACAGCACAAAACCAGACGACGGATCGCTGGCACAATCTTCTTCGCTACGGCGCTACGCGCTTGCGCTTCAATTTTGCAAATCCCTCTCCGACAGGCCAGCCGTTTCCATCAGCTTCGGGTACAAACTTCATCGGCGATCCGGTGGTCCTGGGCGGCGCGAACGGCTTGGAAGCGAGCGGGAGAGCGATTCTTGATTTTGCCGGGAGTTACCCACAGCTTTTTGACAGCCGATCTACACGAGACTTCATCTATAGCCAGTCTGACTACACGATCACCCGGCATCTGTCTGGCCTGTTAGCCTTTCGCTACGAGAACGAACAAGGCTTTACACGTTTTGCAGGAGCTACGACCCCGACCGATCGGAACAATTTTGACTACACCGCTCAGGGCAACGGGAAGTTTTGGGACCGGTTTTATGTTACAGCCGGGGTTGGCGTAGAGAAGAACGCGATTTTTGGCGTAGCAGCGACTCCGCGAATTTCGCTCGCTTACTATTTAGCTCGACTCAAGTCCGCGGGTTGGCTCAACGGAACCAAGCTCAGGTTCAATTTTGGGGATGGAATCAAGGAGCCCGCGATTTTCGACGAGAGCACATCGCTGTTCGTTCTGCTCTCACAGCTTGCCAACGGGCCTCAACTCATCTCCCAATTCCACGTGAACCCAGTTGGTCCTGAACGTTCGCGAAGTTTTGATTTCGGTGTGGATGAAATCGCCTGGAATGGACGAGCCAAGCTCGGGGTGACTCTGTTTCACAATCAATTCTCCGATCAAATCGAGTTTGTTGACAGCACTGCACTACCTCAGCTTGGGGTGCCGCTCGCCGTCGCCACGGCGGCTCCGTTCGGCGCCAGCGTGAACTCGGGCGCATTCCGCGCCATGGGAGCGGAATTTGAAGCTCAACTGGAACTTGGGCACGGGCTGATAGCGCGAGGAAGCTATACCTACCTGGACGACACCGTTCAACGCTCCTTTGCGAGCAGCGCGCTGGCCCCGGCCTTCAACCCGGCATTCCCAACAATCCCGATTGGAAATACGCCTTTAGTGGGAAACCGCCCCTTTCGTCGCGCGCCGCAATCGGGATCGTTTCTGGTCGGTTACGCGGGCAAGAGGTTTACGGCGTTTGTCGCGGGCAATCTCGTAGGACGTCGCGATGACAGCACTCACGCCATCGATCAGTTCTTTGGCAATACATTGCTGCTTCCTAACCGGAATCTGGACGCCGCATACCAGAAGATCGATGTTCATGGAAGTTTTCGCCTGAATTCTGCCGTAGAGCTGTACACGAGCCTGGAGAACGTTGTGAGCGAGCACTACGACGCCGGCTTTGGTTTTCCGTCTTTGCCGTTTGCATTCCGCAGCGGTATGAAATTCACACTCGGAGGCGAATCGTGGACAAGACATTGATGGGTCTCCCGGAGGGACAGTCAGTCCAAAGACCCGCAACTATCGCTCTGCAAAACGACGATTGCGACTGGAAGGCGATAGCCAAGGCGAGATTGGACGACCTCACCAAGCCTCCTGGCAGCCTCGGACGGCTGGAAGGGATTGCCGCTCAGATGGTCCTGATTCAGCGACAGGAACGCCCAAGCTGCACTCATAAGGTTGTCTATGTCTTCGCTGCAGACCACGGCGTTATCGAAGAAGGAGTCAGCGCATATCCCAAACAGGTGACCGAACAGATGGTCCGCAACTTCCTGGGCCATGGAGCAGCAATCAACGTTCTAGCGCGATGCGCTGGAGCCGAAGTCATTGTGGTCGATGTCGGCGTTGACGCCACGTTCGAAGCGCATCCACAACTTGTTCGAAGAAAGATACGGCGCGGCACGCGAAACATGACACGGGGACCAGCCATGACCGAGGAGGAAGTCAAGGCCGCTCTCAACCTCGGCCGCTTGTTGATTCAGCAATCGCCATCTCCGGACAACCAGCTGATCGCACTGGGAGAAATGGGTATTGGAAACACTACAGCCGCCGCAGCCATCACCGCTGTGCTTTGTCGGAAGCGAGTCGAGGAGGTAACCGGCCCCGGAACAGGGATTTCGCTCGAGACATTGATTCACAAGCGACAGGTGATCGAGAAGGCTCTTGAAATAAACGCGGTAAAAAACGCGGGTCCGATGGATGTTCTGCAACGAGTCGGAGGCCTGGAAATCGCTGCCATGACGGGCATGATCCTGGAAGGGCATGCCCAGCGTATCGCGGTGGTGATGGACGGCTTCATTTCGAGCGCTGCGGCTGCTGTCGCTTTCGCTATGGAGCCCCGGGTAAAGGAAGTTCTCTTTGCCGGACACGTCTCCCAGGAACCCGGTCACCGCGTACTGCTCGATTACATCGGAGTCGAGCCGATCTTGAATCTTGAAATGCGCCTGGGGGAAGGTACGGGCGCTGTGTTGGCAATGACAGTGATCGAGGCCAGTGTAAAGGTATTGAACGAGATGGCAACGTTTTCGTCGGCCGGAGTGAGTGGCCCGCAGGCATGAAAAAACTATTCGAGGAGTTCTTGGTGGCGTTTCAATTCATGACGCGAATCCCTATTCCCACGCTTCCTTACAGAGAGGGGGCTCTGGCCCGTGCGGCCAGGTTCTTTCCCCTGGTCGGCCTTGTCATCGGGTTGATAGCGGTTGCCATCGATCATCTTCTGGCCGGACGTGTCGCGCCTCAGGTCCTGGGAATGGTGCTCCTTACCTACTTGGTTTTGATCACCGGAGCTTTACACGAAGATGGCCTCGCCGATACTGCCGACGCCTTTGGCGGACGGCGCTCAAAAGAACAGATCCTGTCGATCATGCGTGACAGCAGAATTGGCAGTTACGGAGCCATAGCTCTGACGCTCTCGCTCCTGGCACGGTTCATTTTCATTACGGACATCCCCCCTTTGCGCCTACCGCAGATCGTGATAGCGGCAAGCGTCCTTTGCCGCTGGACATCATTGCCACTCGGTTTCCTGCTGCCGTACGCGCGGGAAGACCGGGGGCTAGGAGGCCAGGTGGCAGGCCGGCTGCCGCTGTCCTCGATAGCCTGGGCAACCTTGTTTGCCGCCGTGAGCGTGGGCGCTGTGCTTGGCCGCGAGAGCGTTTGGCCGTGGGCGATCACAATCTTGCTCACCATCGGGAGCGCTCTTTATTTCAAAAGGCGCATCGGTGGGATCACCGGCGATTGCTTCGGGGCCGCAAACCAGATCACGGAAATCGCGATTTACTTTTACGGAGCTTTGCGCTCGTGAGATATGCTGCACAACCCGACTGCCTACTTCAAAGCCCAGCGGAAAACGCTGTAGGGCGGCTGGTTCTTTTACGCCATGCTGAAGCCGGGTTGCGCGGCCGCTTCTGCGGTCTTTCCAACCCCGCCCTTACCAGCGAAGGACGAAACGCAATTCCTCGGATCATCGAGCGCCTTTCTCCGTTGCCACCGTGCACCGTCTGGTCTAGCGACCTCCGGCGAGCCAAACAGACTGCTTCTCCTATTGCGAAACACTTCGCCGTGGCCTTAAGGACCTCCCCCGATCTCCGGGAAATCAACTTTGGGCAATGGGAGGGATTGACTTGGGGAGACATTGAAGCGCGGTTTCCAGAAGACGCGCGGGCCTACAGCGAATGTTTTCCTCATCATTGCCCGCCGGGAGGGGAATCGTTCCACGATTTTCAGAAAAGAGTCGTAGCTGAACTGGAGCGGCTCACGAAGATGTCAGAAGCTCAGACGTTGGTGGTTACACATGGTGGGTTCATCCGGACAGCCGTGGCCTGGATACTCGGCATGCCCGACCGTCATATTCTGCGGATCGGCGTCGACTACGGAACCGCAACTGTCTTCGAGAAGGCCGCGAATCATGGGTTGGTCACCGCGATCAATGCCGGCGGATTGGCATTGGGGCGTAGAAAAGGCGAGGGTGGAAAATGAGAATCGTTTCCCTGGTTCCAAGCGCCACCGAAATCCTGTGCGCTCTAGGGTTGGCCGACGAGATCGTGGCGATTTCCCATGATTGTGACTATCCGAGAGAGATTCTCAACCGGCCACGACTCACAACAACCAGGCTCGGACCGGATCTCACTAGTTATGAGATCGACAAGAAGGTGCGCGAAAGCGCGGCTTCCGGCCACAGTCTGTACGCAATCGACACAGGATGGCTTAGGCAGCTCAATCCCGACCTGGTCATTACCCAGGAACAGTGCGACGTTTGCGCCGTCGATCGTGATAGCGCAGTCTGTGCGCTCGAACAGGTGAAGCTGAACGCCTTGTCCCTCGCGCTGACCGCTGTCGACTTCCAAGGACTCTATCGGGACATTCTGAACGTAGGGGTGGCAACCGGGCGAGGGCACGCGGCACAAAACCTCATTCACAAGCTCACGCAACGGTTGGACATCGTAACTCAGCAAGCCGGCCCGGCATGTCGTCCTCGAGCTTTCTGCCTGAGTTGGTTTGATCCTTTGATGGCCGCAGGAAGTTGGATTACCCAGATGGTGCAACTCGCCGGTGGAGATGATTGTTTAGGAGCCGGCAAGCTCGCCTCATCGCGACTTGCGGTCCTCCAAGTGTCGCGAGCGAAGCCGCAAGTCATTTTTCTTCTGCCCTGTAGCTTCTCACAATCTCGCGCCGCTCAAGAGTGGGCCGGTATTCGCGATTCAGAGCCCTGGCGGGACATGCCTGCGGCTCGCGAGGGCCGCGTCTTCGCCCTCGAAAGCAGCTTGCTCCACCGTCCAGGGCCGCGCCTGGTCGACGGTGTGGAGCTGATGGCTTCGCTGCTTCATCCAGAACATTGTTCATTTTCACAGCAGGGGTTTTTCCGGAAGGTGGCATGATGCGTCGCAACTTAACAGCATTCCTTGTTGGAGTGGGGCCAGGGGCAGCGCAACTGGTTACGCCCGAGGCGCGAGAAATCATTTCCCGCTCGGAAATAATCCTGGGATGGGATATGGATTTGCTCCCGGTTCGGGATTGTGTCGCCGGCAAGAAAGTATTTCTGCAAGACGTCAGCAACTACATGCAAGCGACCAGAGCCGCGGTACGGGAAGCCAAACGAAGCCATAAACTCCTCGCTGTCCCGCGCGTCGGGGATCCCTGCTTGTCTTCTGGACTGAAGGGGCTCATACATGCGCTCAAAGATTTTGAGGTCAAGATTCATCCCGGTATCAGCTCCGTGCAGCTTGCGGCTGCCCAAGCCCGCATCAATCTTGACGAAAGCGCAATTATCAGTTTTCACGACCTGGGAGATCCGGAAGAAAAAAAGCGATACCTGCTTGATTGCTTCCAAAAGGGTCGACACCTAATCACTCTCGCCAGTCCTGATCTGAGACCTGGCCCAATGGCTACGTGGCTCATGAAACAGGGCGTCCCACCCGAGACAAGGGTCATGGTGGGGTCTTCCTTAAGCCTGCCCGAGCAGGCCATCCTCCGCACACAGTTGTCAGGTTTGGTCAGGCGGCAATTTCCCTGGCTGAGCGTCACCGTCGTCATCAACCCCCAGGCGCCAGGCCACGACGAGGACCACCGCATTTGGCGGCGTTGGCGCAGAACGCGCATGAAACAGAACCCAACTCAGAAGAAGGAGAAAAAATGATCTACGTGATTTTTGTACTCGCCGTGCTGACTCGATTCGTTTCCAACCCGCACGTACCCGAGTTCTCCCCGATTTTTGGCGCGTTGCTGTTCAGCGCGGCGCGGCTCAAGAAGCGCGATGCCATATGGTTTCCGGTCACGGTGCTAGCGGTTTGCGACTGGATCCTGACCACGCGCGTTTTCCATCTGGAAATGAGGTGGGAGCATTCGATTACTTTGGTAGCGTTCGCCGCCATGGCCGGGATCGGCGGCCTGCTCCGGAATAATTTGAACGTCGCCAGGTTCACTGGCTGCGCCGTAGCCGGACCAACTGCATATTTCCTGATCAGCAACTTCGGCGTTTGGCTGGGCTGGCGGCTGTACCCCCACACTTGGTCCGGGCTCGCCGCCTGCTATGTCGCGGCTCTTCCTTACTACCGTAATTCCGTGCTCAGCACGATTGTGGTTGGAGCGCTGTTGTTCGCAGGCGATGGACTCATATCAAGGAGACTGCATGGCAAGCACCTCGAATCTGCAGCCGCACCCGCCAGCTAGCCAGTCAGACAAGGCCGCTTTGCTGCGTGACCTGGTTGTCGAGCAAGTTCTTGCCAGCTCGGCTGACGGGATACTTTTCTCCGGGGGCCTCGACACGAGCATTCTTGCAACCGTCGCGGCAGCCCATGGGCGCCGTCTACAGGCAATCATGGTCTCAGTTGACGAGGGTATTGGACTTGATGAGCCATTCGCGCTGCTTATGGCAGACCGGCTTGGGATGCAGCTGGAGATCTTGAGACCCACGCTCAGCCAATTGCTGGACCGCATGCCGGAGTTGATTCGCATGTTGCACACCTTTGATCCCATGGAGCTTCGCAACAGCATCGTGACCTATCTCGCACTCGAAGCTGCGGCCAGACACTCACTCAGGACCGTTTTGACCGGCGACGCCGCAGACGAACTATTTGCCGGCTATAGCTTCATGGTCGGGAAGTCACCAGGAGAGCTGCCCTCCTACATCAAGCATTTGAATGACGTCATGCATTTCACCAGTCCGGTAATTGGCAGGAGCTTGGGTGTTGCGGTCGATATTCCTTACCTTGGACAGGCCATTCGGCAATTCGCCTTGTCTCTCATTTACGAAGATCTGGTGAATGATCATGAAGGACGCCGTTTCGGCAAGAAGATACTGCGGCGGGCGTTCTCGGATCTACTTCCCGCCGAGATCGCATGGCGCGTAAAAACGCCGATTGAATGTGGATCGGGCAGCACTGCCCTGAAGGATCGAGCTGAGCAATCTGTGTCTGAAACCGAGTTCGAACAGGAACGTAAACGCATCTTCAAGCTGGACTCAGTAAAGCTGAGAGATCGGGAACAATTCTTTTTTTACCGTATTTATCGCTCATTGTTTTCCGCTCCAGGCGAGGGTTCCGGTGCGGAAAAACGATGTCGAGAGTGCTTGGGACCTCTGCCGCGGCCAGATTCATCGTATTGCCGCATCTGCGGAGCCTACCCTGCGCAGTGACGTGCATCGAATCGTGAGCAAGCCTAAAGCCGCAGTTTCGAAGAGTGGCGGGAAAGACAGTTGCCTGACTCTAGAATCATGATCAAGAATCGCGCCAAGAGGGGGCTGGGATAAGAATCGCAATTGTCTCCGACGTTCACGGCAACCGGCGTGCCTTCGAAGCGGTTCTCGCCGATTTGCGTCAGATCGCGCCTGACCTGGTGCTTCATGGCGGCGATTTGGCAGCCAATGGCGCTCACCCAGAGGACATCATCGATCAAGTGCAAGCGCTGGGGTGGAGAGGTGTTTGTGGGAATACGGATGAAATGCTGTGGAATCCGCACAGCCTGGATGGTGTAGGCCGAACCCACCCGAAGCTCGCCAAGATTCTTGCCACATTCCGAGAGATGATTCCCGCCACGCGGGAAAGGCTTGGGGAGGCACGTTTAAGTTGGCTTGCGGCCCTGCCGGCGAGGCACGCAGATGAGACGTTGACGTTGGTCCATGCCAGCCCGGGTGATCTTTGGCGAGCCCCAATGCCCGATGCCAGCGACCACGAAATTGAGAGCACCTATTCGAATCTCGACACCGGAATTGTGGTCTACGGACATATTCACCGACCGTACACGCGCCAGGTTGGAACCCGCACGTTTGCGAATACAGGTAGCCTCAGTCTCTCGTATGACGGGGATACTCGCGCCTCATATCTGGTCCTTGAGGGGCAGAGTGTCACAATTCGGAGAGTGGCGTATGACGTAGAGAGTGAGGCGAACGAGCTACTGCATTCAGGGTTGCCCCATGCTTCGTGGCTAGGCCGGATTCTGACGTCCGGCCGATATTGTCCTCCTGAATGAACCCATGATTTGCTATGCGGCACATTCATTCGGAGATGTTCAGTTAAGAGGGCTAGCGGTTGGCACGGACGAGAAGGTCAGGTCCACCGGCCCAATGTATTCGGCATCGGGGCGAATTAGGCGCCCGTTCCGAAGCTGTTCCAAGCAATGTGCTGTCCACCCAAGGACTCTAGCGATCGCAAATATTGGGGTAAACAGTTCCTTCGGGAAACCGAGCCCATTCAGGAGCAGAGCTGTATAGAATTCCACGTTCGTATCGAGATGTCGTCCCGGTTTATGCTTCGAAAGAAGTCGGAGTGCAGTTTTTTCAACTTGCCGTGCTAATGCATAAAAATCCTTATCGCCGCTCGTTGCGTAAAACTTCTCGGCAGCGGCCGCAAGTACATCGGCGCGGGGATCTCTCGTCCGGTACACGCGATGGCCGAATCCCATCAAACGCTCACCGCGTTCCAGCTTGGCGAGAATCACCTGCTCAGCTCGATCGGCTGTTGAAATTTCACCTACCATGTCGAGAGCTGGACCGGGGGCACCGCCGTGCAATGGGCCTTTAAGTGCGCCAACAGCGCCGGTGACTGCAGATACTAAATCCGAGTGCGTCGAAACGATCACTCGTGCAGCAAATGTGGATGCATTCAGCCCATGGTCACATACCGTATTAAGATAAGTCTCCAGGCCTCGCGTACGTTCTGGATCAATCTCCTCTGGCAAGCAGCCAAAAATCTGATATAGGCAATACTCAGCGTGAGAGAGATCGGCTCGCGGTTCGACAGGCTCCTCCGCGTTTATCAGATGCCAGTATTCACCGACAATCGTCGGAAAGGCCGCGAGCAGGGTACGGGTGTCTTCTTCAGGGGCTTCTATACGCCCCAAACTCAGAGTCGCGACGGCCATGCGAACAGCATCTATGATCGGAGTTGAAGCCTTCGCGGCGTCTCGCAGAAGAGTTGAAGTAGGCTTTGGCAGGCGTCGCCGTGAAGCCAAATCTCTTTTTAGAGTTTCCAGTTCGTGGCCCATCGGAAGCCTTCCATACCAGAGTAGATGGGCCATCTCCTCGAATTTTGCCCGGGGCGCAATCGCCTCGACATCATAGCCTGCAAGGATCAGCCGCCCGGCGGTCCCGTCCACGAGGCTTAGACGAGTGGATGTAGCCTTGATTCCTTCCAAACCTTCATGCGTTCCGGGCATATATCACCCCCTCTTAGATTGTTTGCGCGCTCCAAGATATTGTCAATGTTGATTGACAAATCGATACATCTCTCGCTTAAAATGTCTTGGGGAAGCATTAGCCTCCGAAGTCTCTCGATCACAGGCGTCCTCGTTTGCAAGCTTATCAAGACCGAAACAGATGAAAGTCTTTCCTGGCTGAGTCTGTCTCTTTCAGGTCTTCCCTCGCCCCCAGGGACGGCCGAAGAGGATTGTGTCTAAATCGAATTCGCGAAAAAGCGAAATTTACCTGGCAAGGATCGCAGGCGTTCCCAGATATGCGCCAAGATAGCGCCAGGAGAAAGCAATTGCCATGGACAAAAAAACATTTCTGACCGCGCGCGAAGCCGCGTCTGCCCTAGATATTTCACTGCCGACGCTTTACTCCTACGTGAGCCGAGGAATGCTGCACTCGGAACAAGTCACGGGAGATTCTCGCATCAGGCGTTATCGGAGGGAAGATGTACTCCGGCTGACGGAGAGAAAAGAGCTGCGAAGAAATCCGGCCAAGGCAGCGGCGCAGATATTGCGTTGGGGTAGTCCGGTACTTGAATCCGGGCTGACATTGATCAGTAACGGGCGTTTTTTCTATCGCGGAAAAGATGCGGTAGAACTCGCAAGGAGCGCAACAGTTGAAGAAGTTGCAGCGCTGCTGTGGACGGGCGACTCTAGTCAGGCGAAACAGCTCTTCGTCGGACAACCGTTACGATCCAGGAAGAAGCTACTCCATTTTGTAGACAAAATCCCGAAACTTGGACCGATCGGATCATGCCAACAAGCGTTGTCGCTCGGTGCTGCAACTGACCCTTCAGCACACAACCTGACCTCGGGGGCCGTCGCAAGGACCGGAGCACGTATTCTTGTGAGTTTGTACTCGGCAGTTTGCGCCACTTCTGCATGGGTTCCCTTGGACCTTGCGCTGACTGACGCGTGGATACCGAGCAGACGGTCGGCCGCCCAAGCGATCCGTGCGGCGCTAATACTCTGTGCCGATCATGAGCTAAACGTCTCTGCGTTCACTGCAAGGTGTATTGCTTCGGCCCAGGCTACTCCTTACGAGGTCGTCTTGGGCGCGCTGGCCGCATTCAGTGGACGGCGGCACGGTGGTGCTTCAGAGGAAGTCAGAGCTCTTTTCAACGAAGCTGAGGGCGCGCGGCAATATCGTTCGCTGTTAGCAAGACGGCTTCGCCTGGCGGGACATATACCGGGCTTCGGCCATCCACTGTATACCGAGGGCGACCCGCGAGCCCGTCTTCTGATTGACCTCTCGAAAATTCACGGGCGAAGCTCGGCGACCAAAATTGCAGAAAATCTCATCCATGCCGGTCAGGATTTGACTGGGGATTATCCAAATTTGGACTTCGGATTGGTGACGTTGGCATACGCCCTTGGTCTCCCGCCGGACGCAGCGATCACTTTGTTTGCGTTAGGGCGGACCGTTGGTTGGATCGCACATGCGATCGAACAATATGCAGACAACCAGCTTATCCGGCCGCGAGCATCTTATGTCGGGCCTATTCCTGACGCCCACGAGAATTCCGTCCCTGGCCGAATCTTGAAAATGAGGATCGGTTCAACCGACACCTCCATGATTTCCTGGAAGCCGGCCCATGGTAAGCGAACGTCTTCTGACGATTGACGATTAACGGAATTTGAAGTGAACTTACCGGAAGGTACATCACAAGCGGAGGTGAGCTCAGAATGAACGTCGTCAAGGACGTTCCATGCACGGTCCCGGCCGATCCAAGAAAAGATCTGCTGGGCAACCCTTGCTTGCTCACCAACTGGCTCAAATCGCGCCAAACCACCACCCTTTTGAAGAAGGTGGTGAGCGGGTGAGTAACGAACTAGCGAAGTCGCGTTTTTGGAACTCGGTCGTCAAGATATGTTGAAGCAGGCCAGAACTTCAGGAAATCGGCAAAGAACGCGGATGCAGCCGAATCGAGAAGGAGGAGTAACTATGAGAGAACTCACTGCGGACTTGTTCATCTCGCTCGACGGTTTCGCTTCCGGTGCGAAGGAAGCTGCTTTCTTCGGGTACTTCGGCAAGGAGCTCGGAAGTTGGGTGAGCGACCATCTTCGCCAACCTCAACTCCTGATCATGGGGCGAGTAACCTACGAGGCTTTGGCGCAGTTCTCGCCTTCTGGCACCGATGAAGTGAGCGTCCGAATGACCGAACTCCCCAAAGTCGTATTTTCAAGCACGCTCCAGGAGCCGCTTGGCTGGAGGAACACCCGCCTAGTAAAGGTCTCCGTTGCGGACGAACTTAGGGCACTCAAACAGCAGCCAGGAGATCCACTTCGATCCATTGGAAGTATCAGGCTCGTCAAGAGCATGATGGAGCTCGGACTCGTCGACCGACTCCGGCTCATAGTCTTTCCTGTCATCCTCGGCGTTGTTGGTAGGGAGCCAATCTCTGCCGGTTATCAACGGACCGGCCTCGAACTCATCGATACGAAAGTTCTCGACTCGAGACTCATCGTCTTGGAGTACAGGCCTGTGCGCACGTGAGGAAATACGGCTCTTCCGGCAAGAACTCCGTACGAACCGATGAACAAATGAGCTTGCTTGACCAGCTGGCTGCGACTGTTCGACGTTTTACCGCAAAACGAGGAACTGCTTGACTTAAGTTTTCTGTCTACTATTCTCATCTTCTCGAAATATGCCGGGTACTCGTCGGGGGCGCACAATAGCGGAAAGCCGCGTGATTCCATGAATCCCTGAATGCGCGTTCTGATTGCCTCATTCTGCATATCCTGACGGGAGACATCCTGGTTCTCCTCCCGGCAGTAACATCGACGCTTCATGTCCAAAATAATATCGGTGGCCGTAGGCAGGCCTGGGGTAGCAGACGCTCTAATCCCCTTGGCGTTTGTATAGGCGTTCAATTGGGAAGCCAGAGAGCGAGGGCGGCTGCAGGAGCAGTGGCATACCGCCAAAGGGAACAGTAGTGTCAGTCAAAGTAGCGCGTGCCGGCGATAAAACCAGGACTTAACAACCTGCACCAGAAAGAGGTAGGTCACGGTAAGAAACGCAATCGCACCCAACAGTGATACTGGTAGCGGTGTAAACCGCAACAACCTCCCCAGCGGCGTATACGGCAGCACTGTCGCAACCGCGACTGCGGCCAGCACGCTAATCAACAACGGCCTGCTGGGCCGGCTCTTGAGAGGGTTGCCTGCCGTTCGGATCACGAAGACCACGAGCGTCTGCGTGGCTAGGGATTCCACGAACCATCCGGTGTGAAAGAGCGACTCGTTTGTGGAAGCGTGGAATACCCATAGCAGCACCCCGAAAGTGAGGAAATCATAGACCGAGCTGATGGGACCGATGATCGTCATGAACTGCCGGATGAACCCAATCTGCCATCGCTTGGGCCGATGCGCCATGGCTGGATCAACAGTATCGGTGGGGATGCTGACCTGAGAAGCGTCATAAAGAAGGTTATTAAGTAGTATTTGGCTCGGGAGCATCGGCAGGAATGGCAGGAAGAGGGACGCCGCGGCCATGCTGAACATGTTGCCGAAATTTGAACTTGTACCCATGATGATGTACTTCATGATGTTCGCAAAGGAGCGCCGCCCCTCGACTACTCCATCGTTGACGACCGCAAGGTCCTTTTCCAGCAGGATGATCTTTGCAGCGTCTTTGGCCACGTTCACTCCATTCATGACTGAAATCCCGACATCTGCTGTGTGCAGCGACGGAGCATCGTTGATTCCGTCACCCATATAGCCAACAACATGCCCGTGCGCCTTAAGAGCAAGGATGACCCGGTTTTTCTGTTCAGGAGAGACACGGGCGAAGATGGCGCCGTTCTCAGCCTGGTAGGCCACAGCAGCATCATCCATCGTATCGACCTGAGTCCCGATGAGAATACAATCTGCGGCCAGCCCTATGTCATGGGCGATCTTTTGTGTCACGTACTGATTGTCACCGGTCATCACGACCACGGAAATACCATTCTGCTTCAGCGTCTCCAGAACGGAAAGAATTCCCTCCTTGGGCGGGTCAAGAAATGCCGCCAACCCGACGAACGTCATAGCGTGCTCAGCCGCTACGGTGTACTCATCCTGTTTCTCCACCTTCAGCACTGCTACCCCAAGAGCGCGGTACCCGTCCGCGCTCAGTTTCTTGAACATCTTTTCTGCCTCAGCCCGGCGGCTATCGTCGAACGGCTGAGAAGATCCATCAATGGTCACAGTCTTGCAAATGGCAAAGACACTTTCCACCTCGCCCTTGGTGATGAGAATGTGCTTGTCACCATGGCGTACCACCACCGAGAGCCGTTTGCGGTTGAAGTCGAAAGGGATTTCGTCCACCTTTTCATATCCCTCAATGGAAGGGGGCGTATGCTCCAAGATGGCATCGTCAAGTGGGCTCTTAATGCCCGCTTCAAAGTGGCTATTCAGGTAGACGAGCTGCAGGACGTTCTCGTTGTCGTTGCCTCGGACATCTACGTGCCGGTCAAGCACGATCTCGCCCTCGGTGAGTGTGCCCGTCTTGTCCGTGCAGAGAATATCCACGCTGCCGAAGTCCTCGATTGCCGCAAGCTGCTTGACCAGAACTTTCTTCTTGGTCATCTTCCTCGCGCCTTGGGCCAGTGTAACTGTGATGATCATGGGCATCATCTCCGGCGTCATCCCAACCGCAAGCGCGACCGAGAAGAGGAAAGACTCCAGCACCGGACGATGGAAAACGATATTGACCAGCAGGACGAAAAGGACGAGCAGTATGGTCACCCATGTGAGCATCATGCCGAAGTGGCGCACGCCGCGGCCGAACTCTGTCTCCGGCGGCTTCTTAGCCAGCCGCTGCGCAATCTTACCGCAAGCAGTAGCTTTCCCCGTACAAACGACGATCGCGGTGCCGATCCCAGTCTGAACAGCAGTGCCCAGGAAAACGCAGTTGCTGGCGTCGGCGATGCCGTGCTTCCCCGTGGCTAGGTCAGCCGCTGCCTTCTCGACCGGCAGGGACTCCCCAGTGAGCACTGATTCGCGCACGTGCAAGTCCCTTACGTCCAGCAGACGGGCGTCCGCTGGCACAAGGTCTCCTGCCTTGAGCCGGATGACATCTCCTGGGACCAACCCGGTGATCGGCAGCTCCTGTTCTCGTCCGTCACGCATGACGGCAGCTGTTATCGCAATCTGCTTCTGAATCTCTTCCACCGCATGTCGAGCCTGGAATTCCATCAAGAAGTTCAGCAGCACGCTGAGCGATACGATAGCGATGATGATCAGGCCGCCGACATGCTCTCCGAGTGCGAGAGATACGCCGCTGGCGATGACAAGAATGATGACGAGGGGATTCGCGAAGAAGCCCAGAAAACTGAGCAGCGCAGCGAAGCCCGACTCCGGCACCAGGCTGTTTGGGCCATAAAGGCGCAATCGCTGGCGCGCCTCGTCGGTCGCTAGCCCGGCCGGAGTTGCCTGTAGTAGTTGGAACAGCTCCTGAAGCGGCCGATCCCAGAACCCCTCTATAGGTGTTGTTCCTCTTCCCATCGCAGCCGCTCCCGTCGCTGCGCATTATCCTACGCGAGAGCGTTGCTCAGCAATGTACGTCCGTCATGGGAGAAATGCGGTCCGGTGAAGCTGCACTCCTCGTTGTTGTGGTTCTAAGAATTCCTTTCGGTGGAGGCTGCGGTTGGTGCTTCAGAGCATCTAGATCGAGCAACAGTTTTCAATCGCTCTTAATGACGTTGGCAGCGTATCCTTTGTCTCAGACAGTTCTTCTTGGACTTCACCGGAGAGATTCACTGCATGCCCGTGTACAGCGGCAATAGCTGGGGCGAATGATGGGCTTTGTCTTCACGTTCAACAAGAAGGATGTTCAAGAGCGCCGTGCGCGGCCGCTTCTCCGGCGGCGATCAGACGCGCCACGGAGACGCAGCCGGGCACATAAACCTTAAGCGGAATGCCGCAAATCATGCTGGTCGATTGCGCCCTCTGGCAGCGACTGAACTCAAGAACAGACATGGGAATTTTATGCTGGGAGGATACCAGGAGGCCGCCGTGGATTTCGTTGCTGATAATTCGGGGCTGACGCTATTTCACTGCCACCAGCAATTGCACATTCATTTTGGTTTCACAACGCTTTTCGACTACATCTAAAGATCATCGGCGGAGAGTCAGGGTTGGCAGCGCGGCTGCGGTGATGAATGTTGAATGAATCGGTTATGCGAGCGCGCTACTTCGCTGGAGTTTCAAGGAACACCGTTCTTCTGGCGTTCACCAGTCTGTTTGCGGATATCTCGACGGAGATGCTTTATCCGATCCTGCCGATCTTTCTCACGCAAACGCTGCATGCAAGCGGCAGCGTTGTCGGCCTGGTGGAGGGCATTGCGCAAGCAACACAGAACATAGTGCAAGGCTTGTCGGGTTGGATATCGGATAAGCTGCAAAAGAGAAAATCCCTTGCTCTGACCGGCTATCTTCTGTCGGCAGTCTCCAAACCACTGATCGGTTTCGCGACGGCATGGCCGGGCGTGTTGGGGGCACGGTTTCTGGACCGGTTTGGCGCCGGATTCCGCTCCGCTCCGCGCGATGCGCTCATCGCATCTTCGGTGGCTGAGGAAAACAGAGGGCGAGCTTTTGGCCTTGAAGGTTTTGGCGATAATTTAGGCGCTTTCTTGGGGCCGTTGCTCGCCGTTCTTCTTTTCATCTGGTTCCATGTCGGTATCCGCTCGATTTTCTATCTCGCCATCATTCCCGGTCTTCTCGCCTTTCTGATGGTCTTGCTGGTCCAGGAACGGCCCGTGCCGGTGGCCGCAAAATCTAAGATCGACGTCAGTCTGCGGCAATTTCCGAAATCTTATTGGAAATATCTACTGGTTACAGCATTGTTCGGAATCGGCAATTCGAGTAACTCGTTTCTGATCCTGCAAACAAAGGATATTGGCGCTTCTTTCGAGGCGACCATCTTGATTTATGCGGGGTTCAACCTGGTGGCCGCACTAATTTCCTATCCGGCGGGATCGCTTTCCGACAGATGGGGCAGGAAAAGTGTCCTTCTAATGTCATTCATTATCTTCTTCATCGCCTATCTGGGCTTTGCTCGCGCGAGAAGCGCTGTTCTCATTGCGGCGTTGTTTGTCTTCTATGGATTATTTCAGGGAATATTCCGCTCTGTCGGCAAGGCATTTGCCACGGATTTCGTGCCGGCGCACTTGCGCGCCAGCGGAGTCGGCTGGTACAGCACGACGGCTGGTTTATTGCAGCTCGTGGCAAGCATTGTTGCAGGGATACTTTGGGACCGGATCGGACATGCGGCGGTGTTTTATTACGGTGCAGCCTTTGCGGTAGCGGGCGGCATTGGATTGCTAATGTTGATTCCAGGGAGACCGAACAGACCCGCCGACGCAGTGGCCCGGTGACTCACTCTCCTGCCAGGGAGCACAAAACTTACCGTCTCAGGATTGCAACTTTCGAATGACAGCTCTGGAAGCGCGGCGAGAGCATTGTGCCTCATGAGACATTCGCAACATCGGAAGTGCTGTTTTGCCACTCCGCGAGAATGCGGCTCATGTCAATGTCGGGCGCGATCAGGCAGATATGTCCATGGCCAGAAAGCACACGCACGGTCGCCGACGGGATCCGCTCCGCCATGAGCCGCGCCTGTGCAACCGAAGGCACCAAATGGTCTTTTTCAGCGGCAAGAAACAGAGTTGGACATTTGATCTCGCACAGCCGCTCTGTTACATCGTAAGTTTTCAGAATTCTAAGCCGGCTCCTATATCCCGTCCGCGTTGTGCGCGTAGTCAATTCCAGGAACTTCTTGAGTTCGTCACGATGCGTATGGCGCGAGTGCATGAAAAATGATGTCGCATATCGCATCAGGCCCATTGCCCCCCAAGGCATAAGACTCACGCCGGCGATTGCAAGCCGTAGGCGGAATTGTGGGGCAAAGTACGGGAACGAGTTCAGGACCACCAGACCCGATACATGGTTCGGATACTGGAGCGCCATGGTGAGCGCGACCGCCCCTCCGAAGGATTCACCCATCACGATCGCACGCTTTTCCGATGGAGAGGCCTGCTCGATCACACGCCGGAGATCGCCCGCGAGCACCTCCATGCTCGTGGCATCATCGCGCAGCGCGTAGGTAGCCACGGAATAAGACTTTTCGAGGAGTGGGACTTGCCGGTAAAACAGCTCCCCTGTGCCATCCATGCCTGGCACCAGAATAACGGCTGGGCCCGTTCCTCGAACCAAAGTGCAAGGATTGTAATCGTTCAGGAGAGTATTCATGGCAGAACTAGGCCGGAACACCACACGGAAGCGCATTGTCAACTTCTGGCGGATTCGCTGGACAGTGAGCACCCTTGTGCTCGTCGAAATCATCGTCTGCGGACTGTCGGCGATTCCAGCTGTAATCCTGTGGTCGCTGCTCTCAAAATCTGTTTCTTCAAGTCCGCGCCTCCAACTCATCCTGTTGAGCAGCGCGCTTATACCTTCTTATATCAGCTTTGCCCTGGCATTGCTGTTCGTCTCCCCGCTCGCCATACGGCTCGTGGGCTGGCGCACGCCAGCTCACGCGGAAATGCGAATTGCAGACCTTGATTGGCAACTTCTGAATTTCGTCCGCTATGCAGCTGCGAACCATTTTCGCCCGCGTGCTCGCCGGCACGTTCTTCCGGGGATCACCTCTTTGGACGACCCATTTGCGGTTAGCAGGTGCGCGGCTTGGCAGGCGAGTGTATATCAACAGCCTCGAACTCAATGATTACAATCTTCTCGAATTTGGAGATGATGTGGTGATCGGCGCCGACGCCCATCTCTCCGGCCATACAGTCGAGGCTGGAATCGTTAAGACCGCAGGCGTGCATCTGGGCCGCAACACCACGGTGGGAATCAGCAGTATTGTTGAGATCGGTGTGACAGCCGGGCCAAACTGCGAAATAGGAGCACTGACCTTCGTGCCTAAACGCATGAAGCTCGAAGCGGACGCGACCTATGCGGGAATTCCGGCAAGGCGTATTCGCTGAGCGTTGCCGATATCTTGCTCGTCATGACCGTTCGATTTCGGCATTGCGGTAATGCCTTCGGAGCGTCTTATGGATCAGATCAGCGACGAGAATTACCGGCACAGCAGTCAGAGCGACCGCCAATCCGACGAGAGTCGGCACAGACTGGCCCAGCATGTGGGCCACGGGCTTGAAGCTCAGAAAGCTGACGAGCGCCAGGAATTCAATGCCGATGGCAAAAAGCAATAAGGGATTGGAGGCCCACCCGAGTTTGCCCACCCAACGGGTGGTGCTGCGGCAGGCCAAAGCCGTGCCCATTTGGCCAAGAACGACCGCTGTAAAGGCCGCTCCGGACGCCGCAAAGAATACATTGCCGGATGGGAAGCCGGCGCCGAAATGCCAGCCGGCCGCGACGTAGGTTGCGAGAAACGCCGCCATTGCAACTACCGACTCCAAGGGTCCAAACAATCCAAACGCGCGGAATAGCACGCTGAAGTCAAGCAGGTGACTTGGTCGGCTACGTGGCTGCAGCAGCTGCGACCGGGGCGGCTCAGCTCCTAGGGCGACAGCGGGCAGCAGATCGGTTCCGATGTCCAGGGCGAGAACTTGCAGCACTCCCAGGGCCAGGGGGAACCTGCCCCCACTCAGTGCCCAAACAACGAACGGAACAAGTTCGGCCACGTTATCGGTGAGATGGTAGGTGAGAAACCTCCTCACGTTGGCGAACGTCGCCCGGCCTTCCTGAATCGCAGCAATGATGGTGCTGAAGTTATCATCCAGCAAGACAAGGTCTGCAGCTTCACGGGCGACATCTGTGCCACCGCGCCCCATGGCGACGCCGATGTCCGCTTGTTGCAGCGTCGGAGCATCATTGACGCCATCACCGGTCATGGCAACAACGTGCCCCCTCGCGCGCAAGGCCTGCGCGATACGCAATTTGTCTTCCGGGGAAACCCGGCTTATGACCGTGCCGTCACGATCAATCATCGCTCCTAACAGCGCATCATCTTTGGGGAGTTCGTCTGCGTTGACCACAATAGAAGTGGGAGTCAGCAGGCCGATCTCTGCAGCTACCGCTCGGGCCGTTCCAGCGTGATCACCCGTCACAATGGCTACCCGGATACCAGCCTGCTTGCAGAGCGCCAGAGCTTCAGTCACTCCCTCCCGAGGCGGGTCCTCAATGCCTACCAACCCAAGAAGGTTCACATCGGTTTCAATTTCTTCCACTCGAGCATTGAAGAGATGGTCCGCGAGCGTACGCTTTGCGACTGCAATGACCCTCAGTCCTCGGTCGGCGAGGCGGGAGAGTGCTGCCGCGGCCTCGGGATTGTCATTCAGGGAAACGATCACTTCTGGAGATCCCTTCAAGTAGAGTTGATCTCCAGCGATGACTGACATCCGCTTTCGCCTGGGATCAAAGGGAAACTCTTTTATCGTGGGGTGAAGTTTTGTATCTGCCTCGCAATCAACCTGCAAGCGGCGCGCGAGGACATCCAGGGCCGCTTCCATCGGATCACCTTGAGCGATCCGGCGCCCTCCTTCAAGAATTGCGTGGCCATTGGAGCAACGGCTTGCAACAAGAGCAAGTTCTTTCACCGCCGCTTCAGCCCCAGGTGCCATTGTGATTTCCGCTGTTGGCTCATAGCCACCGCCCCGGATTTGCGCGCTGCCCGAAGGAGTCCAGACCTCGACCACAGACATCTGGTTGAGCGTAAGAGTCCCGGTTTTGTCGGTGCAGATAAAGGTGGTTGACCCCAGTGTTTCCACCGACTCGAGGCGGCGTACCAAAGCGTTGCGCTTGGCCATGCGTTGAGCGCCCATGGCAAGGGAGAGTGTGACGGTTGGCAACAACCCTTCCGGCACAAGAGCAACCGTGACGCCGATTGCGAAGAGAACGGCGTCGGAAAACCTGATGCCTACCAAAACAGCAACCGCCATGAAGAGGACGCCGATGAGTATTGCAATTCGAGCGATGATGCGGACGACTCGATCGAGCTCGAAGGCCAAAGGGCTGCGGGGCCGTTGACCGGAGCTGGTGAGCTGGGCAATCTTTGCCAGCTTTGTAGAGTTTCCGGTCGCCGTTACTTTTCCGCGCGCCTGTCCTTCCACGAGGAAGGTCCCGGCAAAGACTGGATCACCGCTAGAGACTGCGCACGACGCACTCTCTCCGGTCAGGGTCGAAGTGTCAACCAAGCAGCCCTGGGCATCAACCAGAGTCAGGTCCGCAGAGATGCGATCCCCGGCACTCAACAGGACCAGATCGCCCGGGACCAGAAAGTCTGCAGAGATCTCCTGCTTGTTACCATCGCGAAGCACAGTTGTCCTTCGCGGCAACAGGTCGCGGAGACGCTCTGTTGCACGATCCGCACGATGCTCCTGGATGAACGCGAAAAGCCCATTAATAATAATGACCAAGAAAATGGCGATGCCAAGTTGAAACATACCGGCGATCATCGCCAGCGTGCCGGCCACCCACAGCATCACAGCGAAGAAATGCACCAGCTGATCACCGAAGCGCATCCAGGTCGGCCTGGGCTTAGAGCGTGGAATGAGATTCAGCCCGAAATACCTGAGGTTAGCTACCACTTCAGCGCTGGTCAGGCCTTGAACTTCGTTAGCCATCTTGATAATTTTCGCCTGTTTTAACGCGGAGAAATGTGATTATCATCACGAGCGGGAGAAATCGCCATGAAGATTCTGCTTGCTATTGACGGGTCCAACTGCTCGAACGCTGCCGTAGAGGCGCTCGTAACTCAATACAAGCCTCAAGATACCGAAGTCCTTGTTGTGAATGTGGTGGAATCGGAGAAGCTGATGCCTGTTACCTATGGCTTCGGTACGGGTCCGGTCTTTGCAGAGAGTTACATGGCAATCGTGCAACAATGGCGCACCGAAGGCGAAAAGCTTGTCGGCGACGTGGCGAATCGGCTGCAATCCGTCGGTTTCAAGGCAAGCACAAGCGTGGAAGAAGGAGACGCCAGGGAGCGTATTTTGGATTCCTCAGAGAAGTGGCGACCAAATGTGATCGTGGTTGGTTCCCACGGACGGCGAGGCATTGACCGGCTGCTGCTGGGCAGCGTATCGGAGGCCATTGCCCGCCATGCCAGTTGCTCGGTCGAGATTGTCCGGGCCAAGGCAGCTTGAGGATTGCGCGCAACACTGGTGATTGATCTTCTCGCGAAACATTGCTCGGGGCAGCATCGCAGAGGCGCGAACAGCGATTCAGCCGGCAGCGCTGGGGTAGAGCCGCGCAGTTACGAGCACCAACGCAGCGAAGACAAGGAAGAGGACGACAGCATCCAGCCCAATTCCGAAGGTCGTTTGGCCTCCGTGGACCATCGGAGAACGCAGCGCACTCAACCTGGTAGCTTAGAGGGTTGACCTTGGCGACGGCTCGCACCCAGCCGGGCATGCTGGCGATCGGATAGATTGCATTGCTCGCAAAGAAGAGGGCATGGTCAATACCTGGTCGATACCCATGAAGCGTTCGCGAGTCTTGACCAGGCAGGCGACTGCCAAAGAAAAGGTCGAAAACAGGGCGGAACCCAGAATGATGAAAATGGCGACGCCGGCGACGTGCGAGGCAGAGAAATCCAGATGGATACGAAGCATGAGAGCCAGGCTGTAGATGATGATGCCCTGGGCCAGCCCTCGGACGCCTGCAGAAAGAGCTTTGCCTAGAACCAGGGGCGGTGCGCGGGGCGGGGCTGACCAGAAGCTACCCGTGACAAGGCTCACTGATGTCAGTCGAATCCAGGCGTAATATCAAAATTAGACGAGGAGGCTGCACACGCAGAAGCCTGCGGTGGTATTCGCGCAGCCAAACAAGCAATGTCTTCTCTGCCCAACGCGGCTCTCCCATCCTACTCGGGGCTCCTGACCGACCTCTATGAGTTGACGATGGGGGCAGCGTACGTGCAGACCAAGTTTGCTGCTCGTGCCACCTTCGAACTTTTTGTCCGCCATCTTCCACAGCACCGCAACTATCTGGTTGCGGCGGGACTCGAACAGGCAATTGACTTCCTGGAAAACGTCCGTTTCTCCGAGGAAGAGATCGCGTATCTCCAGGCGCTGCCACTCTTTGCCCACGTGCGCCAGGAATTCTTCGACTACCTCAAGGGCTTCCGTTTCACTGGCGATGTCTGGGCGCTGCCGGAAGGAACCATCTTCTTTCCTGGTGAGCCGATTCTACGAGTCACTGCTCCCATTGCAGAGGCCCAACTGATGGAAACCAGTCTCCTCTCCGCCGTGCATTTGCAGACACTGATCGCGAGCAAGGCGGCACGAGTCACCAGCGCCGCCGCTGGCCGCCCGGTTGTGGAATTCGGTTCGCGCCGAGCGCACGGGATCGAGGCGGGCCTTCTCGCCGCCCGTGCGGCATTTATCGGAGGGTGCGAAGGGACATCAAATGCCTATGCCGGTTACCGCTTCGGCATTCCTGTCTACGGCACTCAGGCGCATTCCTGGATCATGGCGCATGATGAGGAATCGGAAGCCTTCAACAATTTTCTGGATGTTTTTCCCGAACAGGCAACTCTGCTCGTGGATACCTATGACGTGCGGGCGGCGATAGAGAAGATCATTGCGGCAGGCCGTAAGCCGCGCGGCATTCGCCTGGATAGCGGCGACGTTCTCACGGACAGTATCTGGGTCCGCCAACGACTTGACGGTATCGGATGGACCGACGTGCAGATTTTTATCTCGGGTGACCTCACGGAGGAGCGCATCGAAGCCCTGCTCACCGGCGGCGGGCGCGCCGACTCTTTCGGCGTAGGCACAGCGCTCTCCACCTCTGCCGACTCGCCATCTGTTGGGGTCATCTACAAGTTGGTGGAGGTTGAGTTCGCAAACCACATTCGTGACACGGCCAAGTTCAGCGCCGAAAAGAAGACATATCCAGGCCGCAAGCAGGTCTTCCGGTTCAGCACGGAAGAAGGGATGTTCTCAGCCGACGTCATTGCTTTGGAAGACGAGATGTTCCCAGGCGCTGAGCCCCTCTTGGTTCAAGTCATGCAGAATGGGCGGCGGCTGGAAGTTGCCTCCCGCAGTCGTGCCGTCACGGCCAGCAACGCACGTTCAACATTTCTCGCCGGCCGCAAGCGTTTGCCTCCGCGCTTTTTGACGCTGGGTTCAGCCACGCCCTTTCCTGTCCGCTACAGCGATCGTCTCGAACGACTCTGCGATCAGATCAGGCACATCTTCGTTGAGACGGCGGTGTCTCCACCGCGCGCTTCGCGCGGCGGGGTGGGGACGCCGGCCAGCCCCATTAGGCCCACAGTCAACTTAGTTTCGCCAAACACAGTTTTTTGGCAGGTGGATGTACAAGCTGATTTCATGCAGCCTGAAGGCAAGCTTTATGTTCCGGAAGCCGAGAAGTTCATTCCCAATATCAACCGCCTTGTTGAGGCCGCCCGTGAGGGCCGAGTTCTGCTTGTTTCCTCGGCTGACGCGCACAGACTCGAGGACCCTGAACTGCAGCAATGGCCTCCCCACTGTCTGAAGGGCACTCCCGGCGCTAGCCTGATACCGGAGGCGTGCGCGGCCACTCGACTGGTTGTTCCGAACCAGAAAGAATTCATCCTTCCGGACAGACTCAGCGGGTATCAGCAGGTCGTGCTGGAGAAGAACACCCTCGACGTGTTCGACAATCCAAACACAGAGCTTGTCTTGGCCCGAATAGCGCCTGCCGGGCCGCCTCCATTTGATCCCGATGTCGAGTTCATTGTCTTTGGCGTGGTCACCGAGCACTGTGTGCGCTGTACTGTTGAAGGTCTGCTGCGCCGCGGACGCCGGGTCGCGCTAGTCACTGATGCGATCCAGGCGCTCGATCCTGATACCGGCCGGCGCATTGTCGCTGAATTGCAAACCCGCGGTGTAAGGCTCGTCACGACAGCTGAAGCTCTGGCTCAGCTCATTGTCCCGCTAGCGCGCTCCGCTTGAATGCAGTTCCAACAGATTTGTGGCCTCAGTGTGTCATTCCCGTGGAGAACAGCTCTCGCACATGTCAGCTCAGGCCGTCAATCGCTCGAGCACCTCAGGCCGAAGTACAGTGAACGATCCCCTGATGCTGATGACCTTATCACGCTGAAACTGCTTCAATATCCGGCTGACTGTTTCTCGTGACGTTCCTGCCACGCTAGCGATCTCCTCGTGGGTGAACGCCAGGGTGAACCGTGGCCTTGTCTGTCCCGCCTGACCGCACCTCTTTAGGCAATCAAGCGCTCTTCACATCCACCCGATTTTTGGGGCCGTCGCCATGCTGTTTTTTGGCGCCCTGTTGGTCTGGGCAGTCGAGGATAGGGCGCGGGCGGCAACCGAAACCATGATCGGAGTGGTTTTTTCTGCAGCGCTTGCTCTCGGCGCGTTGATGAGCTCCGGTGAGAATCTGATAGAGGCACTCTTTGGCGGCGCCGGCGCCTTGAGCTGGTCGGAGATCGTCTTCGGCTTCGTGGCCGCGAGCGCGATTATCCTGTTTTTCGTCACGCAAAAAAACCGCTTGATGATCATGTTGGTGTCCCCCGACGTAGCGAGAACCGCTGGTATTGAGGTCCGGAGGCTTAATCTGCTGTACTTGCAGATGTTCGCCCTTACCATCGCGCTGGGTTTGCGCTACTTGGGCGTGCTCCTCATGGGGGCATTGATCATCATTCCTGCAGCAACAGCCAAGGGCCTGGCCCGCAATGTGAACGGAATGCTGTGGACGGCCATAGGGTTTGCGGTTCTTGCCACGCTGCTCGGTACCTGGATGGCGGGGCGGCTCCATCGCGAGACAGGCCCCCTGATCGTGGCGGTTGGCGCCGCCACATTCTTCATCAGTCTGTTACGCCCCCGATCTCAGTGATCGCCACACCAGCATTAAGAGCTAAGAACGCCACGGCACGGGTGAGTGGGGGTTACAGGAGATTGTAGAAGCCAACGATTCCGTAGCACTAGAATTCTGGCTGAGGCCATGTGTTCGCGATCATCCTCGGAAACAATATCTACGCTGGTTTGGCGGCTGGTGTCCTTTTCCTGCACGCGCTTTTTGTTTTGTGGGTAGCGGCTGGCGCACTGCTGACAAGATCTCGCCCGCTACTGCGCTGGGCTCACATCGCTTCTCTGGTCTGGGGCATTTTCACTGAGGTTCTTCCGTGGTCATGCCCTTTGACGACCCTGGAAGACTGGCTCGAAAGCCAAGCAGGAGTTCAGCCTTACCAAGGTGGATTTCTGCTTCATTACCTGGATGCGCTGGTCTACCCGAATATATCCGCCACGGTGCTTGTGATCGCAGGCGTTGCCGTGTGTGTGTTCAACCTCGCTGTTTACGCCCGACGGTTCTGGAAAACGAGAAGAGGGCGAACTGCAGATTTTTACGGATAAGCTTGCCCAGTGATTGCCATCACAGTCGTAAGGGAGGGTGCTCGATTAGAGTTGATTTAACGCTGGAGGTGCTTTATGCCTGCCGACAGTGCCATTGTCCACCATCACGCCGAGCTCGTCACAAAAGACGATCTGTTGGATCTCACGAAGTTTTCGGACGAGCATGCTCACGCCGTCTCCTTCTATTTCAGCCTTGTTTCCACGCCCGATAACTCGCATCGTCAGGAGGCCATCGCCATCAAGCGCCTCATCCAGGAGGCCAAGGAGCATTTCGCGTCCCAGTCCGTGCCAACTTCTCTGGCCAAAGACCTGGATGAGGTCCACACCGTTGCTGAGGAAGTGCGCCTTAAACCCGCGCGGTTCCGGGCAGTTTTTGCCTGTGGCGAAAAGCAGATCTGGCGGGAATTCGACCTACCGGCGTCACGGTCCATTCGCCATATGGATGTGGGAAGGCGCTTCGTTGTTCTCCCCCTCCTGGCAGCAGCGCAAAGCTGTGCTCCGTATTGCGTCGTGCTCCTGGAAACCGGAAAGGCTCGGACATTCGTTGTCCGCGGCACTGAGATTCGTGAGGCGGAAGGCAGGCTGCCTGTGGAAGATCTCAGTCTGCATGCAGAGGATTCAAGAGTGGGATGGTCTCGGCATGTTGACAAGGAGGTACAGCAGCATGAAACGGCCTATTTCAAGAATCTGTCTCACGTCTTGCATGAATTCATGGCAGAACAACACATCCAGCATCTTGCAGTAGGCTGCCGCGAAGATTTATGGGGGGAAATCGGGCCACAGTTTGCCGTCTTTCAAACGGGCGCTTTTATAGGACACTTCCACTTGCCCAACTTCGCCATTGGGGCGATCGACGTCTTGCGCATGGCAACTCCAGTATTTCAAGAGGCCCAAGAGCAGCGCTCGGTCAATCTCCTACGCGAGATTAATGAAAGCCCGTCCCACGCCGCGATTGGCGTCAGCGACGTGCTGCGGGCCCTTGGCGAAGGGCGAGCACTTAAACTTGCTTTGGGCAAACTGCCGAACCAGACGATCTCCGAGTGCCAGGACTGCGGCAGCATGTGGGCCGAAGCAGGCAGCAACTGCATGCTGTGCGGCAGCGACAAGTCTCGCTATCTGGCTGCAGAAGAGGGCCTGATCCGGCAGGCTCTTCGGACCGACGCGGAAATTCTGTTCGTGGAGACCGACACTGTGCCGGGATTCAATGGCGCAGCTGCCCTGCTACGTTATTAATGTGGCGTAGACGGGGCAGCAGGCCTGTAACACGTCACAGAACGAAGACGACGATGCCCGCGACCGCGACGAAATGGATCAACAGGAAAGATTCTGTCTTCATCGCGATTGTCGCAGGCTTAAGTTTCATCCTCGAGAATTCACTCGGTCTAATCTTGTTTCCCCTGGCGAGCAGCGTGCCCTTGATTGGCGGCACCCTCTCAGCCATTCCCGATGCAACGATTATCTTCCTGGGCGCCTATCTGGTGCCGCGCCGTGGCGCGGTCCTTCTGTTCTCGACTCTCTTGTTGACGCTGTCGATCGTTACCCCGAGTTTTGGCCCTCCCGGGTTCTATAAAGTCTTCATAGGCGTTGCGCTCGGCGGCGTCTTTGAGCTGGTTCTTTTATTCAATCGGTCCACCGGCGTGTACATCGTGGCCACCGGGCTCGCCTTCTCCTTGAGCGTTCCCGTTGTATTCCTGGTGTGGACGTATATGGGATTGCCTTCGGTTGCGCTGCTGAAGACGCGACTGCCACTGTTGATGGCTATCTACTTCGTCGAAGGTCTGATCGGCGCCCTGATCGGCAATTTCATTTACAAGACCCGCCTGTCGAAGATGGTTGCTGTCCAGAGAATGAGAGGCGCCCTGTGAGGGCGGCATGGAACGGCTTTTTCAGCTGACCGGTCCCAACGGCTGCGGCAAGACCTCCGCATTACGTCGTATAGGCGAATCGCCTCATTTGATGTCAACGCTGCTGCACTTGCCCCAATTCGCGGAACCGCCGGTGCGGACCTCAGCCGTGGGATTTCAAGCCGGTCAGAACGTAGTCTTCAGCCGCAAGGTGAGGTCATTGCTGACCGTCCCTCTAGTCTTCGCCGGATTGACGGTCGGTGAGGCCAATGTCCGGCTCGAGAGCATTCTGGGCCAATTCAATTTCGGTTACTTGCTCAACCGTGACTATCTGACGTTGTCCGGAGGGGAGAGGCAGTTCGTTGCGCTGTTTTCCTGCATGCTCTCGGATGTGGATCTATACCTGCTGGATGATCCGGTCGTCATGATGGATCAGGAACGGGCAGCGAAGATACTTTGGGTCGTCAAGGAATATTTTGCGGACCGCAGCAATCGACGGTGCGCCATTACCAGCGTCCGGCCAGCCGATTATGCTGGCCTGCACATGGCAAATGTTGTTCGTCTGGGCTACTCGCCCGATCTGTGTGACTGCCTCGAAAAGTTCGACACCTTGCTGGCGTCTCTGGAGGCGATCCGCAGGCCATGGTCTGAGGTTCTGTTAGAGAGCGTGACGATCTCTCCTTTTGGGCTTGCGTTGATCCGCGAGCAGTCAGAGCGCTTTCAGTCAGACGAAATAGTATTGATCACCGGGGCCAACGGCGCAGGCAAGACCTGTCTCTTGCACGCGCTTGCGGGCATCGAGCGGCCCGGTTCCGGGTCGATTGCTTTGCTGGAGGCCGAACTGAAGCGTCAGCCACCGATAGTAGGGAAGAATTGTGTCTATTTGCCGCAGCAATTTCTCAACCTTGTTGGATTTGAAACCATTTCCGAAGAGCTGGGCACAACTACAGCGCCAAGATGGTGGCGGCAGATACTGGAAGTTCTCTTCGACTGGCGCATACTTCATCCGGAGTTGCGGGTGCCGGAATCCAGTCTTGGAGAGCGACATTTTTGCAACATACTCGCGGCGCTCTCAGCCTTGGCCAGAGATCCTGCGGTAGCAGTTCTGCTGCTGGACGAGCCGGATTCCGGTCTGGATGAGCTCCACTGTGGGCTGTTGACCAGGATTTTTCACTGGCTCGCCAAGCAGAATTACGTTGTCGCTGTGGTTACCCATCGGCCACATCTCTACTACCAGGGCGGCGCAACCACAGCCTGCGTCAGAGAACTCACCGTGGCGGATCAGCGGCTCGTGCCGGGAAAGGCAGCCGCCGGATGAATCAATTCTGCAAGCTGCCTGCATGGTTGAGGATCGCTGTCGCCCTGGCGTTCCTTGCCGCCGCCGTCGTGATCGGCATCAGGGGCCGTCCGTCTGTGGTTCTGGCCGTCGTATCACTGGTATTGTTGGCTTTCGGCGCATGGCATCTCTCCCGTTTGAGGGCGCTCATGTTGCTACTGATCTTGATTCCGCTGTTGATCGGTCTTCTGCTCGCAGGGCTTGATTGGCATCATCCCTTCCTGGCCCGTTACTCCGCCGGATTATTCTCTGTCATCGCAGTGCTTCTCTTCATGGATGCCGTTCGAATTGAGGAGTGGATCGAGCTTCTTCGTCGCAACAGCGAAAGGTTGCACCTTCAAGATGTCAGCCCAGTCCTGATTGGCACGGCAGTCGGCATCATTTCGCTCTCCGCCGGCATTCAGGAGCAGAGGGCGTGTCGAAAGCTAGCCGGGATCTACCGATGGAGAGCGAAGTCGCGGATATCCGTTTTCTTGGACAGCATGTCCCTTCCGTTTTACAGTGCAGTCGAGTCTCATGAATTCATCGACGAAGCATTGCATCGCTGGAGTTCCAGACGCCGGAGCCAGGAAGAACCAAGCCAAGCGACCGCATATTCAGAAGCAGAAGCACTTTCCGATCTGACGTTCGGAAACTCGATCTTTGCAGCGCGACTGATTGACGTCTATGGCTTTCCACACTTTGGAGATGTTATTCAAGCGCTATCCACTTCACCTCATTTCGCCGCACCCTGGGAAGAAGCGCTGGCCGGACTGGCCAAGGGAAGCGCAGCTTTGGAGATCAACGCACGGACCGGAGAACTCACCCGACGACTCTTACTAGCTGGACTGAGCGTGACGGTCACTGAAGGAATTCGCGCCTTCCGGGAAGGCTTCCGCGCAATCCAGCAGGAATACGGCTCCAACTTAATCATCGTTGCCGGTTTGTCCCCCGGAATCTTGCCAGGCGGCTTTGATTGCGTGTTTTTCTATAAAAACGCATTTCTGGAGGCAATCAATGAAATGGAGCCGGGTGCTCTTCTCAAAAGGCTCTTTGCTTTGTCAAAGCCGCGGGCGCGAATCTTTTTTGCCTATCCGGCACTCCAGAATGTAGCGGCGGAGGGCACAATTCTAGCCGGAAATATCCCGGGGATCGGCGACATTCATTATCAATATGCAGGGTATGAGCGAACAGGTGACATGGCAAAAGCCCGATTGGTGTACACGGTGAAGCGGGAACATGATTGTTACAACGTGCGGGTCCCTCTGAACTTCAGAGCGCCGGAACTCCCCAGCATCCTCCTCGCCGCCGAGGAAGCGGGCTTCAGTCACAGGACTTCCGGCATGCCTCAGACAGTTGGCTCTTTCTTGACAGACCAAATCTTCGTCGAACTGGGAAAACCTTGTTGATTCTTGCGATGCTCTCCACCGTTGAGTCGCGTGTTCTTCCTCCGGCTTTGCCAATGAATTAACCGGCGCCGAAACCCACTCGAATGCCAACTATTTAACTGCTGCTGTAACATAGACGCTTTGTGCTGCAATGAGCTCGGCATTGGGCACTTCTGTTTCCAGCCGTATGAGTTGGAATCCCGCCTCCTTTCCAGGTTTTGCCAGAAACGTCAGCCAGAATTGATGTTTGAGCCGGCCGGCAAACTCATCCAAATACGGAGCGTATGCAATGGGCATTTCCAGTGCCTGAACGTAAAATTCCGCTCCAGTCTCATCCGCCAGCCGTGACAGGTTGTTTTGCCCCCAATTGAGGCGCCAAAACGTGTGGCCAAAATGTCCTGTCCCGGACGCATAGATCGAATAGACGTGAACGCCCGCCCGTTGCGCCCGCTCAATCGTCTCATCCAGGTAGGAATTGCTTGATCCTGGTTGCAAGGCGTCGATTCCGGAAGAAACCATGAGGATCTCTTTCCGGTTCTTGCTTTCCGGCCAGCGGCCAATCAAATCCGTGATTGCAAGATAAGGGCTCGCCATCCCTGCGCCAGAGCCCAGCGGCAGCCGTAGTGCCTTGGCAGCAAGGGCGTGGTCCCTGGTGAAGTTCTGCCTGATGTCAACGATGCCGTTTCGGATGTAGCCCACAGCAAGGGTGGTTGTCGCCGGTTGCTCGTTGATGAACTTGCGCAAGTCATCCAATTGCAGCCCCACGTCAGTACTACTGGAATCATCAACCACGATGAACAATTCAAGGCCGGCCTGATCTCCCTCACAGGGGACCCAGTCAATGACCCGGAGGCGGTCCTTATCGTGGAAGACGCGGACATCTTCTTTGTAAATGGTCGGCACTTCTTTTCCGTGCTTGGCTTCGACCGACACGACTACGCTAACCGGGACCATGGGCACAGAAGTGCTTGCCTGGAAAGCCCAAGAGACGGAAGTGCAGGCAAGCCCAATCGGCAGGACCAGTAGGGTAAACCATCTTAAACTTCTCATATGCAGTCCCCTCCTTATTTCGTCCAGGCGGTGTGCGGTTGTTAGTTCCTGTTGATGTCTAAGTCATGTTCATCCACAGCCCAGCGCCTGACAGTGGATTTCTCAGACATTTCAGTTCATGAGCTGGGTGATCAGATGCACATAACGCAGACCGACGACACTCACCAGAGCCACGATCAAGATCAGACCCGCAATTAGCTGTTTCCGTCGCGTGGTCCCCCTTGCCCAGACGTGGTTCCCCTTTTCAAAGCCGGGGTCGAGGTAAAGAATCTCCGACCAAATGTAATGGTCTGATACCGCGGAATGGTTCACAGGAGTCATGATGTCCCGACCTTTCTTTTTCACCTTACATAGAAGAGCGGAGAAACAACTTCAGGTGATCGTTGTCTCATTGGGCTCTGGGCTAAGGGCTCCTTCCAGCAGCAAGTTCTCGGGGCGTCGTTGGAAGTCAACCCCCCGCTGAAAAGAGCCACATCGCAGGATCGAATGACTTTCAGAGCTACCCGACCTTCTTCTGTCGGACCTCTGTGTCGGCCCTGATCGGTCCCTCTGTGTCGGCGCCGGGGGACGCTTCCCGCAGCTGCTGTGCGCATTCTTCCGGCAACATGGGATTGACGAACATGTGGGATCCAAGCTCAATGCCGGCAGGCTCAATCAGCCTGGGGGTAATTTGCAGATGCCAGCGGTAGTAGGGGGCTTCTTCGCCGACTGCGCAGGAATGGATCACAAGACTGTAAGCCACATTTCCGCAACAATCTCTCAACCGAGCCAAGGACCGCCGCAGCACCGCGGCCAGACCCTCAAGTTCGTGATCCGCTGCCAGCGAAAAAGACGCATGTGCCTCTCGAGGCATGATCCACATCTCATAGGGCACAAACGCGGCAAAGGGAACGAAGACGACTGCCGATTTGTTCTCTTCGATCACGCGTTTGCCCGAAGATGTTTCGGCCTCAAAGATTTCAGAATAGAGGCTCCTCTGCGTGTTGCCGTGGTACAGTTTCGCGATCTCGTGTTTGCGGTGCGCATACTCGGGAACTACTGGAATAGCGAGGATTTGTGAATGGGGATGGCTCAAGGACGCTCCTGCCAGAGTTCCATGGTTGCGGTATACGGTGACGAATCGAACGGCGCTGTCGCGCGAGAGATTCCGCTGCTGCGTCCGGCACACCTTTAGAACTTCGGCCAAGTGGGCAACGGGCATATCGGGGATGTCCGTATTGTGCTCGGGGTTTTCAATGACAATTTCGTGGTAGCCAAATCCTGTCATGGTCCGAAAAAATCCGTCTCTCTTGGTTGCATCGATCTCGGGTGACACGGCTGCAAACTTGTCGGGGACCACACGAACCTGCCAAATCTTGTCGGGGTCCTGGGGAAAGCGGAGTACATCTTTCGGCGTCATTCGTTCATTGTGGGGGCAAAATGGGCAATCCGGGTCGTGCGCCGGCCCTGGTTCTGCGTTCACCACCACGCCACGGCTCAGACGCTCCGGGGCAATGATGACCCATTCTTTGGTTGCTGGATCTTGTCGTAATTCAGAATGTTTCATGGTGATTATCCATTCATACAACAGTAATTTAGCCCTGGCCAGTGGAGGCAGCCGTGACCTGCGCCATCAATGCTCTCGCGGCGATGGCGAACTCCGCATCTGGCCGTGACGGGGTTGCTGCCTCATGGAGGCAGCAGTGTCGCGCGGGATTTATTTCGATCTGTTTAAGGCTCGCGCGCGAGGCTGTGCTTCTGTGGCTCCCGACTTCTTGCTTCCTGAACGAGCGGTCGTACGCCGCTCATTTTGCTTCTTCCGCGGGCGCACCGTTCTTTCTGTCTTCTTCTTGGGCCGCAGTTGTTCGTAGGGTTGGTCAAACCGTTGCGGATTGATTGGCTTTTGATAAGTCATTTCTTGATCCTCCCGCGATTAATTCATGCACGGTCGTTGCACGTGCGGCGAAACAACGCAGGCCGAGGCCTACAGTTCACTCACCCGCGCCAACTGCGGTTGTTCAGCCTGTACCGGGCGAATCCAGAAGACTTCCGCCGGCTTCCGCCCGTGCGACTCCGGCCAGGTGACGGGATGACCAAGCACAATCGGGGCAACAACTCGATATTCCTCTGGCACGCCAAGTTCGGCCTTGACCTCCGGCAAATTAAGCCAGGGACGGGCAAAGCCAATCCAGCATGTGCCAAGGTTGCGATCGCGAGCTGCGAGCATTAGGTTCTCTGCGGCCAGACAGCAATCCTCCATGTCCTGCGCCTCAGAGGACTTTGCCAGCACCAACATTAGTGCCGGCGCATGATAAAAGAGAGTGAAGTCCGGATCTTCGTGAATGCGCTGTTCCAGCCGGCGCTGGGCGGCACTCGATAGTTGCGACAAGTGCGTCGCTAGCCACGCCTTGGCGCGCATGGCATAGCTGTCTACGTTTTCGCGGCCTAGAATGACGGCAAAAGCCCAAGGCTGCAGATTCATGGCGCTGGGTGCTTCAATTGCGGCATTGATCAGCGCCTCAACCTCGGGCCGCTCAATCGCGGCTTGAGTATACTGCCGCACAGCGCGCCTTTTCTTTAGAGCGTCGGTGAAATTCATAGAGTTATCCTTGCCCTTAAATCGATATTTAAGAGCGCAGACGCTTTGTGTCTGTGTCCGCGATCACATTACGGGGGTCTCCGCAAATAGAAGAAGAGGTGAGCCGAATCCGGTGGCGCGCTGCCAGAGAGGTGTGACAGGAGTCACAGCGGCTTATGGGAGACAAGCTCTAGAGTTAAAAAGAGAGTTCATCGAAGCCCGAAGGTGATGAACTCTGCAAGGCCGATTCGCGGTCCGGCGCTGGCCCCAAGCTGGCTTCATACACTTGTCCATCGGCGTTATCTGCACATCGCTGCCTTACCGACAGTCATGCGTCTCCTGAACTGGCCGTGGAATTGGATGCAACCCAAGCTGCCCGGCAGCTTGATGTGAGACGCACTATGGAACCACGAAAGAAAGTCGATCTGAATACGGCAAGCAGCAAACATCTGACCGGCCTGCCGGGAATCACAGCGGATGTTGCCAGGAGGATTGTGGCTTACCGCAAGAGACACGGCGGCACGATTCATGATTGGCCGGAACTCTTGAACGTGAATGGATTTCCCGGCGAGAGACTCGAAGAGATCAAGGCCCGCGCCGTGTTAAGTCCTCCTTCAGGACAACAGAAGGAGGCGGGTAAGAGCGAGGTTCTACGGCACTTCCCCGGCCAACGAATGGAACGCAAGACGGCGAGATGACGCCTGGATCGCGTGAGCAGTGTCACGGTCTGGGCTTTCTGCGCCAACTACAAGTGTGCCGTAGCGTCGATCGAGGTTTTCAACGAATGGCCATATTACGAGCCGTCTTGAGGGCAACCTATAGAAAGCCAATCATTCCAAATCAGCCGGCTTCCAAGCCGCAGGGAGTCTTCGCAGAGATAGAAAAACACACTTGGCAGGGAGGTGCCACATGAAGATCGAAACCGTTATGACGAAACAGCCCATCTGCTGCAGCCCTTCCGATACGATACAGAAGGTTGCCCAGATGATGCGCGAGCAAGACGTGGGAGCCATTCCCGTCGTCTCCGATCTCGTCTCAAAAAAGTTGATCGGAATTGTCACCGACCGCGATTTGTGCGTCACAGCAATGGCAGAGGGCAAGGATCCCCACATCACGACCATCGGCTCATACTTCACCAAAGAAATGATAACCTGCTCGCCCGAAGACACGTTGGAGGCTTGCGAGCAAAAGATGAAACAACATAAGATTCGGCGCATCCCGGTAGTTGACAGCAAGAATTCGTGCGTAGGCATTGTTGTTCAAGCTGACATCGCCCGTGTGGACAAGCCTGAAAGCTTCCAGGCGTTGATCACTGAGATTTCCAGGCCGAAGCTGAAACCCCCGGCCCCGATTGCAGCGGCATGATGCTCGACAATTCGCCGGTTCCGTAGGTTGCCTAGTTTGAGAAGAAAGGAGGGGAATCCCATGAAAACCAACCTTCAAGTTCAACGAGATGTTTTGGAGGAACTGCAATACGATCCCAGTGTTGATGCCGCTGAAATCGGCGTGATCGCCAAGGATGGCATTGTCACCCTCACAGGTACGGTAAAAAGCTACGCCGAGAAATCGTCGGCATCACGCGCTGCTGAACGCGTCAGTGGCGTCAAAGGGGTCGCTGATGAAGTGCAAGTGCGGCTGCCGGACATTCTCCACCGCACAGACGAAGATATTGCTCGAGCTGCCGTGAATGCGCTGGAGTGGGATGTCATGGTTCCTGCTGAGCGCATCAAGGTGATAGTGGAGCACGGGCACGTGACCCTGGAAGGAACGGTGGACTACAAATATCAAGAAATCGCCTCCGTTGATGCCATTCGCAATTTGGCCGGGGTGAAGGGCATAACCGATCTGATCAAAGTCAAGGCCGTGGCAACTCCTTCGGGAGTCAAGGGAAAAATCGAGGATGCCCTCCGGCGTGCCGCCGAACTGGACGCACGGAGGATCAAGGTGGACGTGAGCGATAGCAAGGTCACCTTGCATGGAACCGTGCATTCATGGGCCGAACGCAGTGAGGCGGAGAGAGCTGCCTGGTCAGCTCCAGGCGTAACACAAGTGGAAGACGACCTAACGGTTGCGGTTTGATCAGGCTGCAAACTGACGAGAACCAGGGAGTTCAAAGTTGACGTGGCTTCGAGTTCCCTGGTCTCTCAGGAAGATTCTCACGAGGGCCGGTCATGATCAAGAAAACCAAAGAAGGCTATCAGGTGTTGTCGAGCAAAGGAAAGAATCTCGGCGGACCCTACAAGACGCTCGAGGACGCCAAGAAGCGGCTGCGCCAGGTCGAGTTCTTCAAGCACCGCGGTAGAAGCCTGGCAGGCAGAATGTGAGAATTTCTCGCACAGTTCCAGCCTGCTGAGTCATTCCTCCTTTCACGCGCTCGCGCGGACGGATTCCAGATCCCCGATTCGTGCACTGACCTCAAGCAACTGCTGTTCCTGGTCCCAGAACGTTAGCGTGCCAAAAGGGGCGCACAAGGTCTGCATTTTGGCGGCAATGCTTTGCGCCTCAGCTTCGCGGGCCAGACGCGCCTGACAAAAATCGATCATCGTCGGATGTAAGCGAAGACGAACTGAACCTTCCACGTTCAGCTCCACCAGAAAGATAAAGGATTGATCGTTACGCTCGTTAGGGTCGACTGCATAGTCATCAACGAAGTTTCCAGTGCTGTACAGGATCGGCCGGTTCCTGTAGAACTCGACACCCCGGAAGACGTGGCAGGAGTGGCCGAAGATGATATCGGCTCCAGCATCGATGAGGCCATGGGCAAGCTGAACGTGCTCCTCCGGAGGCGTGTAGCCCCAATTCGATCCCCAGTGGGCCGATACGATCAGCGCATCCAGGTCGTTTTGTTCACGCACAATCCGTATCAGGTTTTGTGCGCGGGGATCGTGAAGAGTCACGGGGACGTAGAAGGTGCCGGGGCGCTGAGACGTAGCCTCCCAGGGCGGTTCGTTGTCAGTAAAAGCAAGAAAGCCCAGGCGCCAGCCGCAGACTTGATGGTTGGCGATCGTCGAGGCTTGAGACCAATTGGCACCTGCGCCGCTGTGGGCGATTCCCGCTCCATTCAGTACCTCCAACATTTGCCGGAGCGCGTCATAGCCGTAGTCCAAGACATGATTATTGGCAATCGAAACCATATTGATTCCCGCAGCGGTGAGCACAGCGACGTTCTTGGTGGCAGACCTGAAGTGGAAGGCCTTCTCATATTCGGCCCAGGGTTCACCTCGGTCAGACAGAATGCATTCCAGATTGCAAGTGCGTGCGTCAGCACGGTGAAACAAAGGCAGCGTATCACCCCAAGGGAATTCCGGCGGGTACCGTCTGAGTGCTTGATCCAGCCCGCGCCCTAGCATGCAATCGCCCACAATCAATATCTCGAGCGTCTCCTTCTTGGCGGGTGTCGGTTGGATGGTCATGACCTCATCCCATGTGAACAGCCTGGCACGGCTGGGTCAGCAGACCGGCACAGGGGCGCGGTGCAAATGAGCCACCTGAGCCTTGAGCAGTTCCCCGATCGGCAAGATTATGATCCGGCGCTCGTCCCAAATATCCTTTGTTGCAGGGATCGTATCGGTGCAAAAAATTCGCTGGACTTTGAGCGACCACAACCTCTTCCAGGCGGTCCCTGTGAATAGGCCGTGTGTCACCATGACGTCTATCTTGATGACGCCTTCCTGAATTAGTTTCTCGCAGGCGGATAGGAGCGTTCCTCCAGTATCAAGAATGTCGTCAATGATCAGCGCCAGTGTACCAACGCGACCCATCAGGTTGGTGTGCTTGATTCCTGATTCATCGCGTCTTTTTTCGAAATAAGGAACCTCGGTTGCCGGTTTGCCCAGGGCGCGATTGACCGCTTGACAGCGTGGTATGGCGCCATTGTCGGGAGCGACGATCGTGGCATCAGTGAGCTGGTACGTCCTGATTGCATGGGCGAAGATCTCTGCGGGAAAAACCGAAACCAGCGGCATATGAAACAGGTGTTTGTCGCGCTCGCTGTGAACGTCGATCGTGGCCACTTCATCGACGCCTGACGCGCGAAGGACAGAACCGACCCAGGCGGCTGCAAGACTCTCGCCAGACTTCTCCTTATCCTGCCGGCTGTACCCAAGATAAGGAAGCAATGCGGTCAACCTCCGGCAGCCTTCTTTCTTCAAAGTGTGAGCCAGCAATGCCAGTGACAGGAATTGCTCATCGGGAGGCGCAATCGAGCTGACGACCACGCAGTCATCCATCTGCACAGGTGTGCCGACCCGAGCGACTAGCTCGCCGTTAGCAAATCGGCTGATTTCGAAATTTCCCCTCTGCGCAACCGGCTCCACCGCGTCAAGAAGCCGCTCGTAACCGGGAAAGGCGAAAACAATCATGAGCCTAAATACCTCAAATCCCGCGAGCAACGTCGTTACTTGGGCGTCCGACGGGATCCGCCCGCCATAGCATGCACCAAAAAAAAGAGTTACCGGGAGTCTCCGCCCTCACGCCCGCTCGGAAGAGCTGGAGTGGAGTGTTGTCTTTCGGAGACTCCCAGTCCAATTCTTTTATACAGCGGAAGGTGTTGCCCTGCTGTGACTGAGGTCACACGCCAGTCCGTCACGCATCCAGCGTGCAGCACTCGTAAGCTGCTGGCTGAGGCACGGCCGCCAAAGCACTGTCGGGACTCAATCCTGAGTAGCTCTTCGATGGTGACACAGCTCACAGCACAACTCCGGGCGGCAATTGAAACTGTGCTGTGGAGAGCCAAATGGCGTTTCGGGCTGTCCATTCCGAACCGGCCCTGCTGACTGATTCCTCGAAAGCTGCTGATTCCAGCGTTCTGCCGGCCTTCCTCCATCGGATAGCGCAGGCCAATCGCGAATTTGTCGTATATGACGACGGCTGGCGAGGTTGGAGCTATCGTTATTCGGAAGTTGATCGGATGGCTCGCGCTCTCGTAGCCCGGCTTCGCTCTCTGGGGATACAGAAGCGTGATCGCGTAATGATCTGGTCCGAGGGGCGACCGGGCTGGCTTGCCGCTTTGTGGGGTTGCCTGCTGGAGGGGATTGTGCTGGTGCCGGTTGACCCGCAAGCCTCCTCGAACCTGTTTCATCGCATCGAGCGGACGATTCAGCCGCGCCTCATTCTGCTAGGTGACATGGTCTGCGGCTTAGAGGGACCGCGGCAAACTCCAGTCTGGTTTGTTCGAGATATCGAGATTGCGAACGACCAACCGCCACTGGCAAGCGTTGATCTCGATCGCGATGATGTCGCAGAGATCGTCTTTACGTCCGGCACCACCGCCCAGCCGAAGGGCGTAGTCATGACGCACCGGAATCTGGCGGCAGGTCTGGGCCCCCTCGAAGCGCAGGTCGCTCCTTATCGCAAATACTTTCGCCTCTTGGCCCCGCTTCGCGTCCTTAATCTGCTGCCGATGAGTCACCTCTTCGGCCAGGCAGTCGCGCTGTTCTTGGTGCCTTTAATTCCGGCATCGGTCGTATTTGTTACCAACACGAGCCCGGAAGAGATCGCGCGTCAGATTCGAACGCGGCGCATGTGCGCATTGGTGTCAGTGCCCAAAATGCTTGAAGTTCTGCGCGATTTTGTACTGCATCGATTTCCAGAAACCAAAGAAGGGGCAAAGGTCACGGGACCCGGTCCCGTGCGTTGGTGGCGCTTCCGTGCTGTCCACAGGCTCTTTGGGTGGAGGTTCTGCTGCTTCGTGGTAGGAGGAGCACCGCTTGCCCCCGAACTTGAGCAGTTCTGGTCGAATCTGGGATTTGTGGTGGCCCAAGGGTATGGACTTACGGAGACGGCGCCGATCATCAGTTTCAGCCATCCCTTTCATGCTCAAAAGGGCACGGCTGGCAAGCCGCTCGCAGGAGTTGACGTCAAGATCGCCGAAGATGGCGAGGTCATGGTGCGCGGGGACAATGTGACCCCTGGCTACTTCCAGCGTCCTTCCGAAACTGCAGCTGCATTTCGCGATGGCTGGTTCCGCACGGGCGACATCGGTGAGCTGAGTCCTGAAGGCGATCTAGTGATCCGAGGACGCAAAAAGGATGTCATTGTCACGCCCGAAGGCCTCAAAGTTTTTCCGGAGGATGTTGAAGCCACGCTCAACAGGATCGAAGGCGTTCGTGAGTCGGCAGTCATCGCCAGGGATGGAGTCCACGCGGTCCTCGTTCTTGAAACGGGCTTTGACAGCGAGAATGTGGTGCGGGAAGCCAATCGGCATCTGGAGCCGCACCAGAGAATTCGCTCAATTTCCTTGTGGACGCAGGGCGCGTTGCCACGGACGAGCACGACCCACAAGCTTCGTCGTGCTGAGATAGATAGCACGCTGCAAACTGGAAGAAGGGAAGTTGAGAAACCCAAAGTTGCACTCGCCGATCTGGTGCAAAAGTACGCGCCAGGCCGAACGATCACGCCGGAGACCACGCTGGAAGAACTGGGCCTCAGTTCCTTGGACCGGGTGGAACTGATGATGGATTTAGAGGAAAAGCTCGAGACCAGCATCGACGAAGGTGTCTTCGCCTCAGTAAGCAAAGTAGCTGACTTGACCCGACCTATGGCGATGGCCCCACCCATTCCTCAGCCGGTTTACAACCGCATGTGGCTGGCCAGGCTCATCCGTCGCATTCTGCTTCCGACGGTCTTCCTTCCACTGATGAAGTTTTTCGCCCGCTTGAAGGTCTCGGGGCGTGAGCACCTTGATACGATCCATGGCCCAGTCATCTTTGTTGCCAATCACCAGAGCCATCTCGATACTCCGGCGATCATGGCAAGTCTTTCTGCGCGCTGGCGCTACCGGATCGCCCCAGCAATGTGGAAAGAATACTTTGACGCTCACTTCTTTCCCGAGCGCCACGCGCTCGGAGAACGATGGGGCAACAGCATCTTGTATTGCTTGTTGACCGTGCTGTTTAATGCCTTCCCCATTCCGCAAGTTGAGACCGGAACGCGCCAGTCCCTGCGTTACATTGGGGAACTCGTGGAGGAAGGCTGGTCGATTCTGATTTTTCCAGAAGGCGAGCGCACCCTGACAGGAGAGATTGGAGTTTTCTACCCGGGAGTAGCGGTGCTTGCATCGCGAATGAGAGTACCTGTAGTGCCGATCCGGTTGGTTGGCCTTGACCAAGTTCTGCACCGGGGCACGACGTGCCCTCGCCGCGGTCCGGCGGAAGTCCGGATCGGTGCTCCGATGTCGCTTCCGGTGGATTCTTATACAACCCTGGCCAAGCAGGTGGAAGATGCCGTTCGGACTCTATGACGTAGTTAGTCGTGTTGGGGCATTCTGAGGCGCGACAATAAAAGGGCCGCGACATTGGTCATGCTCTAACCATCAGCTTCTGCAAGGAAGTCAATGATGTGGATGCACTCACCGTCGCGGACCCTTGATGTGATCACCGCTTTTGCGGTTCCAAACCTCAGCGGCTTCTCGCAAGGCCGTTGATTTTGGTCGTTTGGTTGCCTTCTGGGTCACCCCATTGGGCTGGTCACCCAGCCTACGTCGGATTGCCTTCGTTTGTAAGCCAACCCTTTCGGCCGTCGACGGAAAACATTTAAAGAGGAATCCGGCGCCCTGCGATGTGACCTACGTCACACTTGTTTGGTTGTTGTGGCCAGTCGCCGTTTGCGACCACGTCATGTGCGCTTGTGATTCCCTAGAGACAAACTTGGCCAAAAGGGGTCTCCCTCATGAAGCAACATCGCGTTGCTCGATCCGGTCCTTTCCCGCGCTCTTGGCTGCGTACATAGCATCATCAGCAGACCGGATCATTTCGGATACCGAGCGTAAAGGCGGAGAGAAACTTACCAGGCCGATGCTGAACGTGATCGGCCAGCGCCGTTTCCGCATGGCGCGATCAAGGTTGGTCCGCACGCGACTCAGAATGAGCGCGGCAGTTTCCCTGTCGCTCTCCGGCAGTATCAGCACGAACTCGTCGCCTCCGATGCGGCCGATGGCATCGGTCGGCCGGAGTGCCCTCCTTATGTTAGCGGCGACTACCGCGAGAAGTTTGTCCCCGGCCCGATGCCCTAAGCGGTCATTCAGCTCCTTGAAACCGTCCAGATCGAGATAGGCAACACTGAGAGGCACACCATGACGGTCGGAAAAATTCTTTACCCGCGCCGCAGATTCAAAAAGGCCACGCCGGTTCTCGACCCTGGTAAGCGGGTCAATTCGCGAGACGTATCGTTCGTGCGCATACAGTCGCTTGAGCTGAGCTACGATCATGGAAAAACTGATATAGAGCGCGAGCCACACCAAGGCGTCCCAGAATGCGATGGCCCTTGGTAGCGTGGCCAGCCGGATCAGAAAACCGAAGGCCACGCTGATGACCGCGAGGGCGATGCCGCTGCGCTTTCCGATAAACCAGCTGAAGAAGGAAACGGGCACAAGATAAACAGGCGAGAACTCCAGAGGATAGTTGGTATGGGTCAGGTAATCGCCGCCGGCAACGAGGATAAGCAGCAGCGCTCCCAATGCAAGAAGCAGGCTTTTTGGTTTGCTGTCCAGGTACTCGGTTATCGTCACGCCCGCCGCCATTGATGGGTTCTGTGGCAAGGGATCAGCCGCCAGCGCCCTTTCATTGACGCCCCCCTGGCGACCGCCATTCCGGCCTCTGAGTATGTAGATGCACTGGTCAGAAGTCTCGGAGTCGATTGCTGGAATTGATCGAGAGGTGCTGCATCTGATCAAGGAGGTCGAAGATGCCGTCCGGACGCAGTCGTTGATGCGATCGCTGATTCACCTTCGGCCCCCATCCACACCGCTTGGCCGCCAGCCTTCCAGACAATTGACTGTCATCAACGAGACGTGTGACGTGCATCACTGAGCGAGCTTGTGGCCGTCCTGTGTAATGTTTCTGTCGATGGTCGAAAGGGTTGACTCCCTAGCAAGGGGTCAATTTGAAAATAGACTGAGTGACCGGTCCAACGGTTGACCCGGCGGATTGCTAAACGTTCGGCGCTTTTGCGAGAAAGCGCTCACGCTTGGAACTGCGAAAGCAGTGATCACATCAAGGGGTTGCGACGGCGGATGCAGTCTACGTCGACTTCCTCACAAGAACGGGCGGCTAGACCATCGCCCAAGTCGCGACCCTTTAACACAACACTTCCCAGCCGACGTTAGCGTCGCTACAGGCTAAGGACTCGTGAGCCGCGGCTCAACGTGAAATTCCGTTCTGGTACCCTCCCCGTCCTGAGCTGATATTTGCTGTACCGTCTCTCCGTTCGTGTCAGGCAAGGATCATTTCCACGTAGTAAACACTTGCGAGCGCAAGGGATGGTTTTCCGAGGCCCTTTACAGAATTCGATCGATGGGAGGATTCGCATGAAAGCGCAAACAGCACTCAGCCCGATCAGGCTCAAGCCGCTTTCGCTTAGCGACTTCTGGAGCGATGTTGACAATGTTATGAAGCAAGTTCGCCAACGCGCATATCAGCTCTTTGAATGGCGCGGCCGCGGCGACGGACGTGAACTGGAAGACTGGTTCAAAGCCGAGTTGGATTTCCTGAAGCCTGTTCCTGTGGAGATCGCGGAAAAAGGCGATGTCCTGCACATCCGCGCCGATGTGCCTGGATTCACAGAGGAGGAGCTCCAGGTCAATCTGGAACCCGGCTTTTTCACCCTCAAGGGCGAGCACCGCGAGGAAACAGAGAAAAAGGAGGAAAAGACGTATCACAGTGAAAGGCGCGCGCAGCAGATTTTTCGACGGGTTGCCTTGCCTGTAAACGTAATTCCTGACAAAGCCACGGCTACGCTGAAAAGTGGCGTGCTTGAGCTTTCGGTCCCGAAAGTGGCAGAAGGGAAGAAGATAGAAATCAAGGCAGCCTGACAAACGCAGGCTGACTTGGGGAGGTCTGAGCACGGTGGGCGATATCTGCGGCTCAAGACCTCCCATGGACTCAAGGGTTCGATTTCCGTAGTGTGGATTCAGTGCGGCAGGAACTTCTATGACGAGCCCAGTTGCCGATCATTCCGCTCCAAGCGACGCAATCCCGCCATCGGAGAGCCGGGAAAAGACACCCGGCGTAACACGGGAAGGCGTTGAGCGATACCTTCAGCTTCTTTTTGGAAAACCCTTGGCGGTTGTCGCGCTTTCTCGACTGGGAGGGACTCCAGAGGAAACCTCTATTAAAGGGTACGGTTATGGAACCCCCATTCGAATCGACTATGAGATGGAGGGAAATCGTCATGCCGTGGTCCTTCACACATTGAGTCCTGGCCCATTTGGACACGAGCACATGGCAGATCGCGCACAGGTTCTTCTGTGGGAGCATCCGGCGTTTAATCGGCTCGATCAACACGTCCGATCTCTAGACGTCGGAGGCTTCACTGGTCCTGGCGGGATGATCTCCCTGGGCAACGTCGATGAGCTCTTTCTCCTCACCGAATATGTCGAAGGCGAGGGCTATTTCTTGGATCTTGCCCGCCTTCAAAATACCGGCCAGCTGACGGAGCTCGACCTGGCTCGTGCCGATGCCTTGGCGGATTATCTGGCTACGATCCACAAAGTTCGGGGACCAGATCCGGGTCTTTATCTGCGGCATGTTCGCGAGTTGGTGGGACATGGAGAGTGCATCATGGGCATCATGGACAGCTATCCGCTGGACCTTCCATTTCTGACGCCGCTACTGGAGGAGATTGAGCACCTTTGCCTGAAGTGGCGATGGCGGCTAAAGAAGTTGACGCATCGCCTGCGCCAGATTCACGGAGATTTTCATCCCTGGAATATCTTGTTCAAGCCGGGCATCGATTTCCGATTGCTGGATCGATCCAGAGGTGAGTACGGCGATCCGGCCAATGATGTCTCATCGCTGACCTTGAATTACATCTTCTTCTCCCTCCAGCAGACGGGACGGTTCGAGGGCGCCCTTGCCACTTTGTTTCATCGCTTCTGGGATCGATACCTGGAAAAGAGCGGAGACCGCGAAATTTTCGATGTGATCGCGCCTTTTTACGCGTTTCGAGGTCTGGTCATGGCCAGCCCTGTCTGGTATCCAACCCTGCCAATAGTTGTCCGCCAAAAGTTGTTCGCCTTCATTCGCGCGGTACTCGAAGCGGAGCGCTTTGACCTGGCTCTCATCAACCAGTACTGTGACCATCTCCCATGAAAATGGCCTTCGCTGTCTGGGTCACTGGCCTTCCCAGCTCAGGGAAGTCGACTCTGGCGACAGCTTTGGCTGCTCAACTGGCGACCCGCGGAGTGGATGCCGCTGTGCTCGAGTCGGACGAGCTGCGACGCATTTTTACTCCTCATCCCGTTTACACCGAGGACGAGCGCGATGTGTTCTATCGGGCGATGGCCTACGTAGGCCGGGTGCTTGTCGATCACGGTGTGCCGGTGATCTTTGATGCCACAGCCAACCGGCGCGCATATCGAGATCGGGCTCGGCAATCGATTTCGCGCTTCGTCGAAGTTTACGTGGACTGTCCTTTGGCTGAGTGCATGAGGCGAGACGCGAAGGGCATCTACAAAAGAGCACAAGAAGGCGCAGCCAGCACGGTGCCCGGTTTTCAGGCGGCCTACGAACCACCGGAACAGCCTGATCTCGTCGTGGCCGGAGACCGCGAAACTCCTGACTCGGCCGCACGGCGGGTAATCGAGAAGCTCGTGGAAAAACAATATTTGCAAGCGACCGCGTAGCGCAGTCATGGCGGTTACAGCCGGCCGACAGCTGGGGATGTGATTGGGATCACAGTGATTGGAAGGTCCTCCCGTTTAAACTGAGTGATTGATCGCAATGATGCGCGAGGCTCTCGCCGGCGCGATCGCTGTCTGCAATTGCAAGCAGCGTGTCACGCGGGAGATCATCTGGCAGAGTTCTCCATTACCGATTGTTTCAACCCTGCCCGTACCTCGTCCTTTACATGATGCGATACTCGACATCAGCATGAGAGGTGTGATTATGCCAGCTACGCTTACTACGTTAACGCGAGATGTCTCCAAGGAGAATCGGGAAAACCATCCGGTCGTCCGGCACCTGCAGCTGCAGGTCGCCAACGCTTTTGTGCTTTATGCGAACTACAAGCACTATCACTGGCAGACGTTTGGGCCCCTTTTCCGGGACCTCCACTTGATGTTCGACGAGTTTGCCGAGAACGTGCTGGGCACGATCGACAAGATGGCAGAACGAATTCGCATGATCGGACAAGACGTCGAAAATGTCCAGCTCAAGCAGATGCAGGAGGCAGCCAACGTTCACTCCTCTGCGGCCGGACAGTCTATGTGCGAGATGATCGAAGAGGCCGATGCCAACCTGCTTGTGGTTATCAAAGATATGAGAGACGCGGCGAAGGCTGCCGACGAGAGCAACGATCCCGGCACAGTCGACTTGTTTTCCAAAGTGGTTCAGATCCACGAAAAACACGAATGGTTTTTGCGCGAAGTCTTGAAGAAAAAGGATGGCCTTGTGGCCTAAGAGCTACGGCGTTGCTAACGTCTGCAAAGCCAAACCATCACGGCAAATCTCTGTAAAGAGAAAGCACGCTCTGCTCGTCTGCTCCACAGGATGGGCCTCCCCATGTCACGAAGCAGAGGGCAACTGGCTTTTTGTCACCTCTTGTCCATGTACCTTGGTCGCTCCCTTTTCAAACAGGTCCTTGACGCGAATCAAGTCCTCGTTGAGCATACTCTTGGGGTCGAGTCCCAGCAGAGTTGCAAAGGCATGCCCCAGCAAGCCCGCCGGTGGCTGATAGCTCATCTGTATTTGTACACGTGTTTGCCCATCCTTCTCCGGGTCCAAGCGGACGATGCCATGATTCTCGACAACTGAACCTGGCAGGCTTCGCCATTCAATGAGCTTTTCTGGAATTCTCCGGACGATCGATCCCTTCCACTTGAGAGTCATGCCAGCAGGACCGGAGAGCTGCCATTGGTAGATGCCGTCCTCCACCCGGCAAACCTCCCGGACATGTGGAAATGCCTGGGGATAGTTTTCGGGATTGTCCCAGAACCGATAGAGCTCGGCGGGGCTGGCGGCAATATGGATGGTCTTTTGGATGCGGATTCCCATCGTTCGATCGAGACCGGCGACCGCAGCCCAGGGCATATTCAACACCGAGCGCCCGAGCAGGACTGTGCCTGCGATGCTGGCCGGATTCGTGATCGATTTCCAACGGCGGATGCCGTAAGCTGCAAGTCCGAGCCCGGCGCAACCAGCGATCAGTCTCGCCGTCGGTGACCATCGCTGCTGCAGGAACTCTGGAATGTGCCTGCGCCGGCTTCCACCTTGTAATGCCGGGATGTGTTCTGGCCGGTCTGTTGTGTTCAAGTAGCTGGTGAAATGCTTGACGCCTTCGATTGAAGCCAGAGCTTTAGTCAGTTCATCGGCCTCCTCCGTCAGGATCCACCCGCTCAAGAACACCACTGCGTCTTTAGCGCTTACTTCGACCGCGCCAGGGTGGGACAACACACGCCCGAGCAGAGTGTGCACCCTCTGTTCCAGCACGTAATCCGACTGCGGCTCACGATGCAAGGGCCGGGCCGTTTCAGAGACTGCGCCTTCAAACCGCTGCTCAGCGTCGCGTCCCAGACGGACCGCGAATTTCTCCAGCTCCCGCTTCGAGTGGACCATTGCGTCGCGCAGCTCTGCCCTTCGTCTCTTGCCGCGCTGCGAATCGAAGAAGTACATGGTCAGGGCCCCGGCGCCGTAAGCGCCAGCCAAAATGCCCACGATGTTGCGATTCTTCATAAGGCCCTCCAATCATTTGTAATAAATCCACGTTAGTTCGATGCGTGACTCGTGGGCTGTGAGCGCCATCACAGCCGCCAAGTTCATCGACTCCGAAGATGGTCTGTGAAGGGCAAACACGGAGGGCAAACCGATGAACGCAGCAATCATTCCTATCGTTCCAGCCATTCAGCTGAAGAAAATCCTATATGCGACAGACTTCTCTGAGGCCTCTCGCCGCGCGCTGCCAATCGTTTCCGCCATCGCCAGAAGATACGGTTCTGAAATTTATGTGGTGAACGTCTGGTCAACTCTTCCTTATTCGATGGTCGGGCCCGAAGCCGTGGCCATCTTAGAAAACAAGCAGGAGCAGGATGCCAAAAGTGACATGGCCCGATTTCTGCAGACTTCAGAGCTCCAAGGATTGCGGACCACTCCCTTAGTGAAGAGTGGCGAGCCAACTGACGAGATCCAGCGCATTGTCGGTGACCTGCAGATTGATCTGGCCATCGTCGCGACCCACGGCCGAACGGGGTTCCGCCATCTGCTGATGGGGTCGTTGGCTGAGGAACTTTTGCATTCGTTGAGCTGCCCGGTGCTGACTGTGGGGCCGCATCTGGCCAGCCGCTTCACGAATCCGCGGGAAATCAAAGTCATCCTTTGTCCCACGGATCTATCGCCGGAGTCGAGGGTCGTGTTGCCGTATCTGGCATCTTTGGCTGCGGAGTACAAGGCGGAGATCATCGCTCTTCACGTGGCTCGACCGGACAAGAAGGGGGGCCCGGATGAGAGAGGTAAAGAGCTGTTGCGCGAGCAAATGAGGCGGCTGTTTTGTCCACAGGTTGATCCAAGATGCCGGCTCGAAGTGATCGTGGATTCCGGTCATCCTGCGGAGAAGATATTGGACTACGCAAAGGCCCGGCAGGTCGATTTGATCGGTCTTGGTGTGCGCCAAGCCGGCCCGCTGATGCTGAGCCATTTTCGTCAGACAGCCGCTTACAAGGTAGTCCTTGAGGCCGAGTGTCCCGTGCTGACCTACCGCGGCCCAGCGAGGTGGTGAGTCATACGTACAGGCCATGCGAATCACGAGACGCCGGTACAATATTCCGGTACAATATTGCGGAGAAGCACCCCTCTTGGAAGAGCATTGCCGATCTGGCTCATTATTGCGTGGTTTGTGACTTTTGCGGCCGGTCAGGAACAGCCGCGCGAACCAGAACATTTCTTGACCAAATACCTCGGCTTCTCACACGATCAGATTCTTCAAATTGAGCGGGGCGCGGTCGTTGCCAAAATCCTCAAGCGAGAAAAACATGAGGTAGCCGCCGTCGGCGTAGTCCGTCTCAATGTGCCCCAAGAGTTCTTTGTTGCCAGGTTCCGCGATATCGAGCGACACAAGAAGGGCGAGGCCGTCTTGCAAGTCAGGAAGCTTGGCGGTGCTCCTCAGGCGGAAGACTTCGCCGATCTGACACTGGCTCCCCGCGAGGTACGAGACTTGAAAACGTGCCGGACTGGCCAATGCCAGCTTAAGCTCTCCAGGCCCCAGATTGAGCTGATCCAACATTTGGACTTTGCTGACCCGGTCATTGAGGAGCAGGCGAACACCGTGATGCGCAGCCTGTTGGCAGACTACGCACGAGAGTATGTGGCAGGCGGGAATAAAGCCATGATCGTTTATGAAGACAAGGGTTACGTCGTAGAGACGGCAACGCAGTTTGGTGAACTCCTGAAAAGATCACCGTATCTTCTGGAATATGCTCCTGAGTTTCTTGAGCACTTGCGGGATTCTCCTAGTACTGCTCTGGAAGGTGTAGAGCGCTTTCTTTACTGGTCCAAAGAAAACTACGGACACGACCTTAGGCCGGTCATCGCTATCACCGACGTGATCATGTATCAGCGTCCAGACGGGAATCCCCCTGTGGTGATTGCCTCGAAGCAGATCTACGCCAGCCATTATTTCGAGGCATCGCTGGGGCTGACCATGCTCTTTGAACGGAGTGAAACCGACGCTGTCCCCGGGTTCTATCTGGTGTACGTGAATCGCTCGCGCATCGATCTGCTCAGGAAGTGGTACAGCATATTTGGCCGGGGGAGCCTCTCGGACAGCGTGCGAGCCTCCATGCGAAAAAACCTTTCAGAGTTGAGAACCAAAGTCGAAGCCGAGTACAGTGAGCAAGCGGAAAGACATAGACGGTTGAAAAAAGATCTGCACCATCCGCCTGCCAGGTGGTTCGTTGAGAGCCTCAACACATCGGGATTCGCTCCCGCTTCTTCGGCATCATGTGCAGAACGGTCGGACATTTTCAGGTCCAATTCCCTGAGCTCAGAGTTCCGCGACGGTGATCCACGTCACGGCAGGCATGAGCCGAAGGCCTGAGCATGTCAATGAGCAGCCCGCTATGAGAATTCCCATGCCGCATTTCCTTCTTATACTGATGATTACCTTGTTGCTTTCGGCGCACGGGTTCGCTTCAGGTGTCCAGGCGATCTCAAGGGCATCGGCCTGCGACCAAACATTTCCCGAAGGGCTTGCCGCTCAAGCGGGGCCGACCCGCTGGACTGTGTGCCAGCTCATTGAGAACGCTCGATTGGATGACCTCGAATGGTCCGAGTTCCAGGATTATCGGGAGCAGGCGCATCAATTCTATTCTCCGCAGCGCTATGCCCTGGCCTGGATTTCCGGAGATCAGCCAACGTCGCAGGCCCGTGCAATGATCGCCTTTTTCCAACACGCCGATTTCAAAGGTCTGGATCCGCGCGATTACGACGCCATGCGGTGGGAATCCCGCCTTAAAGAACTAGCGACTGCAGGAGGAAGGCCCCTTGATGAAAAGCTTGTTCATTTTGATCTTGCGCTTACCGTTTCAGCGTTACGCTACATCTCTGATCTACACAATGGCCGGGTGAGCCCGGCATCTTTTCAGTTCGGATTGGCGGCGAAAAGCTTTGATGCCGCCGAATTCCTGCGTAGCCGATTGTTGGGGTCCACGGATACCGGAGCAATCCTGGAAGAGATAGAACCGCGCTTTGCAGGCTATCGTCGGACTGCACAGGCTTTCGAGCACTACCTTGCTTTGGCCAACGAGGGAGAAGGCACGCCGATTCCGATCCCAACGTTTCCGCTGAAAGCGGGTGACACCTACGCTGGTATCCCACAGCTGGCAGAACGGCTGCAAGGATTGGGAGACCTTGCCCCAGATGCAGTCCTTCCTAAGCGGCCGGACCTCTATGGCGGAGCCCTGGCGGTAGCGGTCAAGCACTTCCAGCAGCGGCACGGTCTGAATCCAGATGGACGGCTCACTCAGGAAACGTATGACGAGCTCATCACGCCATTTTCCGATCGGGCGACTCAGCTTCAATTCACGCTGGAGCGGTTCCGGTGGCTGCCAGCCAAGGTGGACTCGCCGTTGATCGTGGTGAACATCCCAGAATTTCGACTGCGGGCGTATGAAGATCATCGTATAGTGCTCACCATGAGAGCAATTGTGGGAGAAGCCTTTGAACACCAGACCCCCATCTTTGCTGACCAAATGGAAGCTCTAGTTTTCCGGCCCTACTGGAATGTGCCGGAAAGCATCGCGAAGCGAGAACTCGTCGGGGAGCTGAAGAGGCATCCACGCTATCTTGCTACGCACGATATGCAGGTCGTAGACGGCCGGGGCAACGTGATTACTGCGGACCGTGTCGATGCAAAGACATTGAAGCGGCTCGAAGCAGGCACTCTCATGCTGCAGCAACAGCCTGGCCCTGCCAATGCGCTGGGACTGGTGAAATTTGTTTTTCCTAACCAATACGGTATTTACATGCACGGCACGCCAGAAGCGGGTTTGTTCGGTCGCGCGCGACGCGACCTCAGTCATGGGTGCATCCGGGTAGAGAATTCCGCAGCCCTTGCGGCGTGGGTGCTGCGCGATGACCCAGCGTGGACACTGGAGCGCGTCATTGCGGTAATGCATGGCGAGGAATCGATCACGGTAAGACTTCCTCACGCCGTTCCAATTCTGATCGTGTATGGGACGGCTGTCGTGGAGGAGAATAACGAAGTCCACTTCTTCAAGGATATCTATGGTTTCGACGCAACCCTTCAAGCAGCGCTAGAACAAAGGCACGAGGGGCGGCGTTGATGACGCGCTGGCGGGTTGCGGTCTCACCTTGATGATATTCAACCACAAGCTCATGCCTTAGAAGCGGAGCCCGCGTGTGACACCAGATAGTTGACGCAGTCTTCCACGGTCTCCAGCTTCTGGTAGTCTGCTTCCGGTATATCGACATTGAATTCCTTGTGAAGCGCAATGACAAAGTTCAGACGGTCCATGGAGTCGATATCAAGTTGATCCCGGAGCCTGACGCCGGGCTTGAGCTTGGTAAGGTCGGCTTCAGGCGCAACCGTGCCCAGCAAGCGAAGCACCGTGTTTTTGATCTCTTCGTTGGTCATAGCTTCTCCGGTTGCTGCAGCAGCCGTTCGATGGCGTTCAGAAAAAGCCCGCCGCGGTGGCCATCGCTGACCCGGTGGTCAGCGGAGAGGCTGGCAGTGATGAGTGGCCTGGATACGATCCTTCCTTCTACCGACCAGGGCCGCTGCTCAATCCTGCCAAAGCCAACCAGGGCGACCTGGGGCGGATAGATGATTCCAAAGATGCCTTCCACGCCTTGTTCGCCCAGGCTCGTAACCGTGATGGTGGATTCGGAAAGCTCCGAGCTCCTGAGCGACCCGGATCGGGCCCGCTGCACCAAGTCGCGAAACTCTTTCATCAGCTCGCCTAGAGGCTTCCGGTCGGCCTTGAGCAGGGCAGGAGCAATCAATCCTCCCTGACGGAGCGAGATGGCTGTCCCGATATTGATCTCCGGTTTCAAAATCACTTGTCCCTCATTCCACACCGCATTGAACTCGGGTTGTTCACGAAGCGCCAAGGCTACAGCTTTGACGAGAAGAATTCCGTACAAAAGCCGCTCATCGACGGGGCGCTTGAGGTTTTCTTCGTTCAACCAGGTCAAAGCCCGCTCGAAATCAACGGTTGTGTTGAGATAGTAGTGCGGAATCTCGCGTTTGGAGCGGGCCATGGCTGCGGCGATGGCCTGCCTAATGCGGGCGGCCCGGTCCGCCGGGGCAGGAGCTGTCTCAGGGACGGCAGCTTTGCGCGCTTGCGCGGCGCGTTCGACATCTTCGCGAGTGATTCTGCCCCCAGGACCGGTAGGAGAGATTGACGCAAGGTCAATACCCAACTCTTGCGCCAGCTTCTTGGCCACGGGCGAGACTCGCAAGCGGCCTTCCTCATGGACCAGAGCCAGCGCAGCAGGAGCGGAGACAGCGGCCGCGGCTGCTGGCGCCTCTGGGCTCACGCGTGGTGATACTTCTGGGATAACTTCTCCTTCTTGCCGTATGATCGCGAGCACCGTGCCAACCGGGACCTTTGTGCCCGGCTCGATCAGAATCTTTTCCAGAATTCCGCTTGTGAACACCTCTACTTCCACATCGGCTTTATCGGTTTCAACGTCTGCAATGATGTCGCCTCGGCTCACACGATCGCCGGGTTTCTTGTGCCAGACGCGGAGGGTGCCGGCGGCCATGTCCGCACCGAGATGAGGCATGAGAAATTCGGCCATGGAGGTCAGAGCAAGCCGTGAACGGTTGTCACAATTGTATCTGCTTGTGGCAGGGCGGCGGTCTCCAGATGAACCGCGTAGGGCATTGGCACCTCAGCGCTGCAGACTCGCGATACCGGCGCATCGAGCTCGTCAAATGCGTGCTCCGTGATTTGCGCGCTGATTTCGCCTGCAAAACTCCCGGTGCGCCAGGCTTCATCGACAATCACGGCGCGGTGGGTCTTGGTGACCGATGCCAGGATTGTGGCAGTATCAAGTGGCCGCAATACTCGCAGGTCAATGACTTCAGCTTCGATGCCATCTTTGGCGAGCCGGTCGGCGGCTTGCAAGGCTTTGAGCAGGGAGGCACTGTAGCTGATCAGGGTTATATCCCTGCCCTCACGGCACACTGCGGCCTTGGCGATGTCGACGGGTGCGATACGCTCTTCTATCTCTCCCTCCAGCGGGTACAGGGTGGCGTGCTCAAAGATGAAAACAGGATCGGGCTCCTTGAGCGCTGCCAGGATCATCCCAGCGGCGTCCGTGACAGTCGCCGGCGTGAGCACTTTGATTCCCGGAATATGGGCGTACCAACCTTCCAGACTGTGTGAGTGCTGGGCTGCCATTTGCCGCGCGCCGCCGGTGGCCATGCGCACAACCAGAGGGACACTCAGCTGGCCGCCGGACATGTGCCGCAAAGTCGCGGCGTTATTCACGATCTGATCGAGGGCGAGCAGACTGAAGTTGATGGTCATGACCTCGACGATGGGCCGCATGCCTCCCAGCGCGGCCCCAATGCCCGCGCCGACAAACGTGGATTCCGAGAGCGGAGCATCCCGAATGCGCTCAGGTCCTAATTCCTGCAACAGGCCCAGGCTGACCGCGAAGGCCCCGCCGTAGCGGCCGACGTCTTCGCCCATAAGGAAGACACGCGGATCGTCGCGCATGGCTTGACGGAGGGCCGCACGGATTGCTTCCCGGTAGGTGGTTTTCTTCTTCATAACTTGCCTACTTCCGGCGTGCACACGTCTTTCGTTAGGTCTTCGATCGGCTCCCAAGGACTCGTTTCCGCGAACTGGACGGCTTCGGCGAGTTCAGCAGCGACGGCATTTTCCAAATTGGCCAGATCGTGGTCAGAAAGGAGTCCACGCTCGCGAAGCCGCGCCGTGAAAGTCGTAATCGGGTCGCGGGTCCGCCATTCCGCAATTTCTTCCTTGCTGCGGTATAGGTCCGGGTCCGCCATGGAATGCGCACGAAAACGGTATGTGCGCAACTCCAGAAAGAGTGGGCCGTTTCCCGCGCGTACTGCCTGGGCGGCCCTGTGGGATGCTTCCTCAACCGCGAGAACATCCATCCCGTCCGCGCTCTCACCCGGCACTCCCATGGCCTGGGCTTTCAGCGCGATGTTGGTTTGCGCCTGGGCACGCGCCAGGGCCGTACCCATGGCATAGAGGTTGTTCTCGCACAAGAAGAGCAATGGTAGTTTCCAAAGCGCGGCGAGGTTGAGCGATTCGTAAAATTCCCCTTCGGCCACTGCACCGTCGCCAAAAAAGCATGCTGTAATGATGCCTTCGTGATGCTGCATCTTATCGGCGAGCGCCAACCCGACAGCAATCGGCAATCCTCCGCCGACGATTGCATACCCGCCGTAGAACCGGCGGGAAATGTCGAAGAAGTGCATCGAGCCGCCGTGGCCGTGGCTGCACCCGGTGACCTTTCCATACATCTCCGCCATGAGCGAATTGGCGGGAGTGCCGCGGGCCAGCGCCTGACCGTGTTCGCGGTAAGTGGCTACGATGCGGTCGTTTGCGTTGAGGGCCTGCATGGCGCCAACGGCCACCGCCTCTTCGCCTATATATAAATGTAGGAAGCCGTGAATTTTGCCCAGGCTGTAAACCTCGGCGGCCTTTTCTTCAAAGCGGCGGATGCGCAACATTTCGCGCAACAGGAAAAGCTGATGTTCCCGGGCCGTACCCTGGACGGTGGGTTCGATTTTTGAGGCTGAGCTCAAGGGCACCTCCGCAATGCTTTCAGCTCTGTTCCAGAGTTGAAGTATCACCTTCCGGCAGGCCCATTTCCCGGTTCTTCAGCAGGCGGCGCATGATCTTGCCACTGCGGGTCCGCGGCAGATTGGTGACAAAGTCGATCTCTTTGGGCGCGACCACTGCTCCCAACCGCGAGCGCGCCCAGGCCATAATTTCGCGCCGCAACTCCTCGGTAGGCTGCCGGCCTTCATGGAGCAGTACGAACGCCTTGACGATCTCTCCCGCCACGGCGTCGGGTTTCCCGATGACGGCAGAGTCTGCCACGGCTTTATGTTCGAGAAGGACGCTTTCCACTTCAAAGGGCCCGATCAAATGCCCTGAAGTCTTGATGACGTCATCTTTCCGGCCCACAAACCAGTAGTAACCATCCGCGTCCCGCTTGGCTAAGTCGCCGGTCAAATAGAAGCCGCCGGCGAAGCAGTTCTCGTAGCGCTCCTTTTCGCCCCAGTAGCCGCGAAACATCGAGGGCCATCCCGGCCGGAGCGCGAGTTCTCCCTGCACTCCCGGCTCGGCGATTTCTTCTATGGTGCCATCCTTGTGCTTTTGGACAATGGCTGCGTCGATCCCGGGCAGCGCCTTCCCCATGGAGCCGGGACGAACGTCCATGGAAGCGAAGTTAGCGATCATGATGCCGCCGGTTTCCGTCTGCCACCAGTTGTCGTGAAAAGGAAGTCCGTAGGTTTCGTGACTCCATACCACAGCTTCCGGATTGAGCGGCTCACCTACACTTGCCAGAAAACGCAGGGAACGCAGATCATATTTTGCCGGCAGCTCCTTGCCGGTCTTCATCAACATCCGGATGGCGGTCGGCGCCGAATACCACACCGTCACCTTCTGCTCCTGCAGGATCCGGTACCAACGTTCGGCGTCGAAGTCCTCTTCGTCAACAATGGCGGTAATGCCGTTGGTCAGAGGCGCAATGATTCCGTAAGAAGTGCCCGTAACCCAGCCAGGATCGGCGGTGCACCAGAAAATGTCGTCTTTGTGGAAATCCAGCGCCAACTCGCCGGTGATGTGATGGGCTAGGACGGCCTGATGCACGTGAATGGCGCCCTTGGGTGTGCCGGTCGTACCGCTGGTGAAGTGCAGTAAAGCAACATCCTCGGGATCCGTTGGCTCGATCGAGAATTCATCGCCGGCGCCAGCCATCAGGCGCGCCTCATCTTCGGTTCCCGGTTCTGTTTCGCCTTCCGGTTGCTCGGAGACAATCAGAACATGTTCCAGAGTGGGCAGCTCGCTTCTGATCTGCCGCACCTTTCGGTCATATAAAGATTGCGTAGTAATGAGAAACTTCGCGCCGCCAATCGCCAACCGCGCCTTGATCGGCTGCGGACCAAAAGCGGAGAACAGCGGGCAAAACACGCAACGCTGCTTCAAGGTTCCCAGTGCCGCTATGTACAATTCCGGAATGCGGCCGGCCAAGACATAAACACGGTCTCCCTTTTGGGCTCCAAGCGTTTTCAATACGTTGGCAAAACGGTTGGTCAAAATCCGCAATTCGCCGTAGGTATAGTTGCGAATCTCCCCCTTCTTGCCGATCCATCGAATTGCAAGATGATCTCGTAATGGCCCTCGTGCATGGCGGTCTATGGCTTCATGGGCGATGTTCAGCCCTTGACCCCCGGGAAGGCCGTCGAGCTCATTACGGGCAGCGGCCCAGGTGAATGATCTTCGAGTTGCGGAGTAATCCTTGAGATTGGGCGCAATTGTCCACGCTTGCGCGCTCTTGCGTATGAGCTGATGAACGTCCGCCGAGGCAGGCGGCTGCGCCGGAACCGTTACGTCGGTAGCCATACCGGTACGCTTTCATACTGCTGCCCGGCTCCGCAGTGACAGCAATCACATCCCTTCATAATGGAAACACGGCACTTGGTAACCCTACGGCGAGCTTGGCTAATGCTCATGGTCTTGGGCACGACCTGGTTAAAAAGGTCAATCGAGCCGTCATTCGGAACAGTGACGCGCGTCACAGAAAGCGTGGTTGGGCTTGCCGATGATTATAGCGACCATGAAAAGCGGCCGTGCCCCCGCGCGGGCTCTTACTTATGCCGCCAGGCGCTCCTGGCGAAATATCGCGAAGAACGGATTGCCGCGAATCAAGTTGACGCCGGAGCGCCGCTGTGGCGCCGAAGTCCCTTGGAGGCTAGCTCAAAATGCTAAGTGCCTCACTCGAACGCGCATTCTGCTGGAATCAGGATAAACAATTGATTCTCGCTTCAAGGAGTTCGCAATGAACATCCGCACAGTATTGCTGCTTCTGCTTTTCCTGCCGGTGATTATCCTGGGTGGAATTATTCTGGCCAAGTTGCCGATGAACGCCGCATTTGTCGCGATTCTCGGCGCAGTGATGATCTATCTGGCATACCATCTTTATGCCCGCCGCATTGATCGCGACGTCATACAGCCCGACAACAAGAAAGCGACCCCGGCCAAACTCTACATGGACGGAGTAGACTTCATGCCTACCGGGCGTAACGTGCTGTTCGGGTATCACTTCAAGTCCGTTGCCGCCGCCGGCCCCATTGTTGGACCCGTAGCCGCGGCCACTCTCTGGGGTTGGCTGCCGGCGCTTCTTTGGCTGACCTTGGGCGTGGTGTTCGTGGGTTGGGCCAGCGATTACTCAGCGATCATGGTGGCGGTACGCAATGACGGTAATTCGCTTTCCGCCATTGCCCACCGCTTGATCGCGCCTCGTACCCGGACCATTCTGTTCGTTTTCATCTTTTTCTACCTGCTCTTGCTCGCTGGTGCTTTTGTCGGCATTCTTGCCGGCATTCTCGATCCACGTGCCGACGTGCCCTTTGGCATTTTCATGCTGGCGATGACAGCTATTCTCGCCGGCCAGATGCTGTATCGCTGGAAGCTCGATCTTATTCTGGTCACGCTGATCGCGCTGGCCATTACCGTGGGATCGATGGCGATTGGAGCCAGAGGCATGACGCCTGCAAAGGGTACCGGGCCGGATGGAAAGCCTGCAACGGCCATCACCTACACGGGACCGATCAACCATGTCATTGAGAAGATCGGCGACGGGATCAACCGCATCACCGGCCGCCAACCGATGTACACGGTCGTTGATCCAACCAAGGCGGACCCGCGGCTGGGAATCACCACCATTACGCCCGAAGGCAAGGTAATCCCCAAGTATCTGGACCAGACGGGAGCCATCAAAGTGCTTCCGTCCTTTGTGTTCTGGTGTTTGTTCGTGTTTGCCTTCTCCTATCTGGGCACGGTGCTGCCAATCTGGCGGTTCGCCCAACCGGTCAGCTATATCGGCTTCTGGCTGACCTTCATGACGATCCTGCTTTCAGCGCTTGGGGCGATCGTGGGCGGCGTTCTGGGATTGTTCGGCAACGTTGAACTGCTCAAAGCCGTCACGTTCCAGTTGCCGGCCTTTAAAGCCTGGATGCCGATACAGCAGGCTGCCGGACAGACTCTGCCCGCCATCCAGCCGCTGTGGCCCATGTTGTTTGTGACCATCGCGTGCGGCGCAATTTCTGGGTGGCACACTCTGGTGGGCTCCATCGGCACCGCACGGCAGTTGGAATATGAAACCGACGCCCTGCCCGTTGGCGGAGGTGGAATGTTCGCCGAGTACTCGCTCGCTCTGCTCTCGCTTGTCGCGGTTTCGATTGCGGGAGGCGTGGGAGCAGGCGCGTTTGCTGCCGGAGTAGGCAAGCTGCTGGGCATCGTCAGTTTCGGAACGCTGCCCACAGCTTATGGAACTGCCCTCGGGTTTGGCGTGTTCGTGGTTATCGTGCTTACGGTGGTGCAGCTCGTCTTCCGCGTGATGCGTGTCACCCTGGGTGAATGGCTGGGAGGGGCTTGGGTTGGCTTCAAGAATCCGCACATCGCCGCGTTTGTCTCCATGGGTCTCACGCTGGTGCTGGTTCTGAGCGGAACCTGGATTTACTTGTGGCAGCTGTTCGGCGCGTCCAACCAATTGATGGCTGCGCTGGGCTTGCTGGTGGTCACACTCTGGCTGTATTCAACCAAGCGCAACCCCGCTTACGCGTTCTTCCCCATGGTGTTTATGTATCTGACGACGATGGCGGCGATTGTCGTGACCGGCTATAACCTCTACGCCAGTATCCTCTCGAACCCGAAGATAGCGGCACAGAAGATCAATGTTTTCGGGGCAGTGGGGATGATCATCCTGGCTGCATTGTTGTTTGGTGCGGCATTGCTGATCGCGTGGGATGCCTGGAAAGCCTGGCAAAAAATGCGGGCCCGCCCCATCGCAGGCAGTGCCAAGGCGGCCGATTAACTTCAGCACTGGCGGAACGGGCTTGCGTCTGGACGCTAACCGGCGAGACAGGCGCAAGCCCGCAAGGCCGGGCTCACAAACATTTATGGATTTCAAGAAGAGTTTCGAAGAGGCGTCGTGATGAAGCAGCATCAAAATGTCGAAGCTGCCACTGAACCTCGAGCTGGGGCGCCGCCCTGCGTACGGCCAGGCGTATCAGCGGTAGTTGGCCATCCGCTGCAAGCTTCAGCGCTTCTTCAGCAGCGCCGCGGTCGCCTTCGCCGTAAGCCGCCACGCCGGCGCCGGCAGGAGCAGAAAAGGAAGCCCATTGCTTTTGAGCCGCTTCTCCTTGAGTGCCACGAGCAGACCAGGCACGGGGATCGGCAGCTTCAAGTTGAAATCGCGGGATCGAGGAAAACTGGCAGCGCAGAATCAAAACATCGCGCCGCCCACGCGCGTGAAAGTATCCCCAGAGCACAGGAATGTCGCGAGGTTCGAGCAAAATGAATATTTCGACATTCAGCAGCGGCTTACGGGGATTCTGGATCTTCATCTCCACGCCGGAGGAGCCCAGCCATCGCAACGTCGTTTTCTCGCCGACCAGCGGCAGGCCGTCCTGGAGCCAGCGCGCTATTCGATTCCCCTTGCGGACGTTCAAGAACATGCCGGCGGCAAACCAGCTGACGAATACGACCACGGCGGCGAAAAACAACGCGCGGCCTGTTTCCGGCGTGATCACCCAGGAGCCAATCATCACAGAGTGGTTAACACAGTTTTGGCGATATTACCAGCACGTTAAGTGGCGTCGCGGAGACGTAACGGAAATGACACAAATCAGTCGCAAACAGCGCAAACCTGGCGGCGGGTCTGGTTTGCTTGTGGAATTCCCACGGCGGTATCAGAGCTTCTGGGCCAAGGTCCGCGATTTCTTTTACGGAATGACCGGCTGGGAATTTGAACGGCAGGCTACCGAGATGCGCGGAGCACTGGAAAATGTTTTTCTTACGGTGACGCTCGGAGATATGTTGGGGCTTCCGGTACTTCCTCCCATTTACTCCCTGCGTCTGCTTCCGTATGTGGTACCCAGCATTGCCACCTGGAAGCGCCGAGTCTCGCGCAAGCGAGAGCTTCCCGAATCAGAGGAGTACGACCTTCATGGAATGTGAGGTAGAGGAGCAGTCATGGCCGAACAAGAAAAGGAACGGAAAGAAGAAAAACGCAGCATCTTCACGAAACTGAAGGAAGTGTTGTATGGGATGGGCGCGCACGACATGTCACGTTATGCCGTCCGCACCCGGGCCAGCATGGAGCACCTCTTCATCTTGATCACGATGGGGGACCTGATTGGCGTGCCCATATTGCCGCCCTATTACTCCCTGCGGCTGCTGCCCTATGTGGTGCCGAATATCGCCACCTGGAAGCGCCGCATGCTGCGCGAGAAAGATGTTTCTGACGCGATGTTCTGAAGCCAGGCAATCGGTCAGGCGTTGACAGTGCAAATCCTGGGTGCAGAAGCGAGGCGACCATGTCACTAAGAGAAGTCTTCGAGAAGAATCCAGATCGCCGCTACATCATGTTCGGCGGCAAAGGCGGGCTCGGCAAGACCACCTTTTCTGCAGCCACGGCGTACTGGCTTGCCCAACAGGGGAAGAAGGTGCTGGTGTTTTCCGTGGACCCCCAGGCCTCGCTGAGCGACATTTTCCAGCGCGATATTTTCGGCAAGGGCCCGGTGGAAATCGTGCCTAACCTGTATGCCCAGGAAATCGACGCCGACTCCCATATCAAGGCTTACCAGGAGGAGATTCGCAAAAAAATCCTCGACATGTACGGGTTCACGGAGATTCCTGAGGAGATCGATAACTACATCAAAGCCGCCTCAGCAGAGCCTGCCATGGAGGAATCGGCGATCTTCGATGCCGTTGTGGACATTGTGGTGAAGGGCGACTACGACTACTACATCTACGATCTCGTGCCGCTGGGCCATGCCCTTTATTATCTGTCCATGGCCAAGGTCTATGACGAGTGGATCAATCGCATCACCAAGCTCCGCCACGAAATGCGCGAGCACGAGGAGATGGTGGCGCGGATGAAGCGCGAAAAAGTTACCGAAGAGGACCAGATCCTGAACGAGCTCGAGTACATCAAGCACCGCATCAACCAGTCGTCAAGCATTCTTACCGACAAGAAGAAAACTGCATTTTTCTTTGTGGTGGTTCCTGAGCGCATGATCATCGGCGACACGGCAAAAGCGGCGCAGATGTTTGCCAAGTTTGACGTACCGCTCGCCGGCTATGTAGTGAACCGCGTGCTTCCCACAGAACTGCTTCACAATCATTGCCCGCCTTACCTGCGGAACCGCATACAAATGCAGTCGCAGTACATGGACGACATTAAGAAGACGTTGGGCAACCAGGTCATGGGCTACGTGCCGGAGATGGAGCGCGATGTCACCGGTCTGGAAATGATCAAGAAGCTGGCCGGACAAATGTACGGCAATGGACGGAGGTGAGGTCATGGGCGAGATTGAATTGAGCATGAGTGGTTTCGTGCGTTCCAAGCCGGAGTTGAAATACCTGTTCTTTGGGGGCAAGGGAGGTGTGGGCAAGACGGTCATGGCAGGCGCGGCAGCTCTGCACCTCGCCGACCAGGGCAAGCGGACCATTCTGGCCTCCACCAACCCGGTCCACAGCCTGAGCGGCTTGCTGGACCAGAACGTCTACGGCAAAGCGACCTCGGTCAATGGAGTGAACAATCTCTGGGCGTACGAAATTGACACCAAGGAAACCATCGAGCGCTCCAAGGCGGATATCAAACAAAAAATCCAATGGTTCCTGAAATTCGCTGAGATTTCCACTCAGGCTGACGCTTTCGTCGAGAGTGCCACCATGAACCCGGCGTTCGAGGAATCGGCCATGTTCGAGAACATGGTGGATCTGATGTTCAAAAACGAATACGACGCCTATGTCTTTGATACGGCGCCAACCGCAAATGCTCGGCGGCTCCTGGGGATGAGCAGCGTCTATTCGCTGTGGGTGAACAAGATGCTCAAGTCGCGTGAGGAAGCGCGCTCGCTGCGGGACCTGCTTTCTTTCACCAAGAAAAAGGAACAGGATCCGCTGATGGATTACCTGCTGGCTTTTCGGGATCGCATTGAACACGCGCGTGTGCTCCTTACCGACAAGGAGAACACCGCCTTCTTCTTTATCACCCTGCCGGAAGCCTTGCCCATTGCCGTGGTGAAGCGGTTTATTCAGTGGTTTCATGACTTCGGCATCCCGGTCGGCGGCGTGATCGTGAACATGCTGATCCAAAAAGAGCAAGTCCAGGCGGATTCGCCGGAATTCGTCAAGAACCGCGTGGCCATGCAGGATAGTTACATGAACCAGATATGGAAGGACTTTGACGGCTCAGTGCGCGCGGTGGTTCCGCTGTTCGATAACGAGGTTCGCGGGGTCAGCGGCCTCCGCAAGCTCGCCGAATGCGCCTTCGCGGACAAGAAAGTTCTAGCCTCGGCCACGTGAACGCATTCTTAAGCCGATCGACTCGCATCCTTGGTGCGTGTATGGGATGCTGCTGCGCGACACTTGCTGAGGGCTGATTGCACCATGACGAACTCGGCCAGACTATCGACTGCAAACAGACCGACTAACGTGCCTCGATCCACGACCGGCAACACTCGGCAACCTGAGTTCTGAAGTTTTTCCAGAATGGTTTGCAAGTCATCACTGGCAGCCAGGACGGGACAGTCCCGGCGCATGGCTTGCGAAATCGGGCTCTCCGCTCCTCGCTGCGAGAGGCCTTCCAGCAGCTCCTTATTGCCCAGCATGCCGACGAGCCTGCCATTTTCGACAATCGGGAAATCCTGTTGCCTTGCGTGGAGCACCAATTCGACAGCGCGCTGAAGCGGGTCTTGCGATGACAGAGGCGCAAAGTCTGTCACCATAATCTCGCGCGCAGAAATCCCCTCCAAAGCCGACTTCATTTGAGCCATGGTCGCTTCCTGACTGGCCCCCATCCAAATGAAGAGGGCGATCAAGACCAGAAATGGGTTGGTGAACAGGCCAAGGACGGCAAACAACACTGCAATAGCGTGCCCCACGCCCGCTGCGATCCTCGTCGCCCTCTCCGGCCTCACAAATCTCGAAAGCAACGCGCGGAAGATCCTGCCGCCGTCCATGGGAAACGCGGGCAGCAGATTGAAGACCGCCAGCGTGGCGTTGGCAGCCATCAGCCGGGTCAGGAACGAGGCTGCCGTCCAGGAAGAGAGCGACTCCAGTGTCACCTTTGCGCCGGCCAACCGGAGCACCAGGAAGAGTAGCACCGCGATGCTCACACTCACCACCGGGCCCATGAGCGCGACGTAGAACTCCTGTTTGGGATCGTCCGGGATCCGTTCCAGACGTGAGACGCCGCCGATAGGCAGCAGAGTGATGTCTCGGGTGCGTATGCCGTAATGACGCGCGGTCAAGGCGTGTCCGAACTCATGCAGGACAACGCAGGCAAACAGCGCCAGCGTGAACAGCAACCCGGTGAGCATTCCCCAGACTGTGTGGCCGGCGCTCCAATAAACAAACAGGACCCATACCACCAGGATGAGAAACGTTGCGTGGATATACACGCCGATTCCGGCGAATTCGCCGATCTTCCACGATCCTCTAATGGATGGACCTCTAATGGATGGACCTCTGCTCGAAGCCTCTCCGCTCGAAGCTCCTCGGATCGGACTGCTCCCTTCCGCTGCCAGGTTTATGAACTCAATACCCAATCTCACCTGATGGCACGTGGGATTCTTCCTTTTTCTTCTCCGGCGCCTCGGTTAATGTGGCCTCGGTAAGCAGCAGCACGCCGGCCACGGAAACAGCGTTTTCCAGAGCCACGCGCACTACCTTGGTCGGATCAATGATGCCGGCCTGGACCAGGTCCACATACTCGCCCTTGGCGGCATCAAATCCAAAGTTCCCCGATCCGCTGCGCATTTTGTCGGTGACCACGCCGCCATCCACGCCGGAATTCTCCGCGAGCTGGCGCGTGGGCGACTCGAGCGCGCGTTTGAGAATCCGCAATCCCGTGCGCTCGTCGCCATCAGTCTTTGCTTCGGCGGCTTCGATCGCGGGAATCAGCTTCAAGTAGGCAAGTCCGCCGCCGGGTACGATGCCCTCCTGGATAGCGGCTTTGGTGGCGCTGATCGCATCATCAAACGCTTCCTTGCGGCTCTTGAGTTCGGATTCAGAAGCGGCGCCGACGTGGACCACGGCGACACCTCCTGAAATCTTGGCCAGCCGCTCCTGGAGTTTCTCTTTATCGTAGTCCGACTTCGACTCCTCAATCTGTTTGCGGAGCTCGTTCTTGCGGCCTTCAATAGCCTCCTTGGATCCTCCGCCGCCAATCAGCGTGGTTGTTTCCTTTTCCAGGACCGCTTTTTGGCACTTGCCCAGCTGATCAAGGGTAATATTCTCCAGTTTGACGCCAAGCTCCTCGGAAATGACTTCTCCCCCCAGCAGAATGGCCATATCGTGCAGCACCTCTTTGCGCCTATCCCCGAAACCAGGCGCTTTGACCGCAGCCGCCTGCAGCGTGCCTCGCAGGCGATTGATCACCATCGTCGCTAAAGCCTCGCCTTCCATGTCTTCGCTGATGACGAGCAAGGGACTCCCCGTTTTGACTACCTGCTCCAGCAGAGGAAGAAAATCTTTAAGGGAGTTGATTTTTTGGTCATAGAGCAATACCACGGGACGTTCCAGCACCGCCTCCATTCTCTGCGGATCGGTGATGAAGTAAGGCGAGAGATAGCCACGGTCAAACTGCATCCCTTCCACCATCTCGATGGTGGTCTCTGTGCCTTTGGCCTCTTCGACCGAGACGACACCATCGGAGCCGACTTTCTCAATGGCCTCAGCGACGAGTTTGCCAATAGTGGCGTCGTTGTGGGCGGAAATCGTGGCCACTTGTTCTTTTTCCAGGGTCGATTTGACCGGCCGGGAAATTTTCCGCAGCGCCGTGACGGCGATCTGGAGACCACGGTCTAGTCCGCGCTTGATGTCGATGGCGCTGGCGCCTGCCGCTACATTGCGGATGCCATCGTTATACAGTGCATGGGCCAGGATTGTGGCGGTGCTGGTGCCGTCGCCCACCGCGTCCCCGGTCCGCTCGGCGGCCTGACGCATCATTTGTGCACCCAAGTTTTCTTCCGGGTCGCTCAACTCAAACTCTTTGGCGATGGTTACACCGTCATTGCAGACCAACGGCTTGCCCCATTTCTTATCGATGAGGACGCACTTTGACTTGGGCCCGAGCGTTACCCGAATGGCATCGGTAATCAGAGATGCTCCACGAAGAACTTTTTCACGAGCTTCCGAACGGAAGAGAATGTGTTTGGGGTTCATACTTCCTCCTCCTAACGTTCCCTTTCCCACACCCAACAGGCTATCGCTGGAGCTGATCCAATGAGGTGACAGCCGTCACAGTCTTTTTGCGAACAAAACTCAGCAGTTCGGCCGACACGACATGCGAGCGCGCCGCCAAGTCACAGATTACGTGTGATCCATCTCACAGCCTACCTACGTTCGCGTGCGGGAGACTCTGGATGACGGGCCACAGAGGTGGGAATGATGTACAAGAATATTTTGCTACCGACTGACGGTTCGGAACTTGCGGGAAGGGCTGTTCAAGACGCCCTTAAACTGGCCAAGACTCTCGGAGCCAAGGCTACCGCACTGACGGTTGCGAAGCCATTTCGTGTTTTCACGCTCGAGATGGGAATGGTGGAAGACACGCCAGCCGAATACAAGCAGCGAGTGCAGGAGCAAACGGCGAAGATACTGAAAGCTGTCGCCGATCAAGCCAGAGCGGCTGGCGTGGCATGCGAGACGGTGCAAGTCGAGCACGAACTTCCCTACCAGGCGATTATTGACACCGCGAAATCGAAAGGCTGTGATCTCGTCGTCATGGCTTCGCACGGACGGCGCGGTATGGCAGCTCTTGTTCTGGGTAGCGAAACGGTCAAAGTGCTTACGCATTCGAAGATCCCGGTGCTGGTGCATCGCTGATATGTAGACGTTTGGTGAGTGTCCTGGAGAATGCACGCATAACTCCGGAGAATGTGCGCACAACCCTGCGTCGAGTTGTCTGTGCAACACAAACGGGCGATTCGCCTAGAGGCACAAGTATTTTTCGCACCAACCAAAAGACCTGGTATCAGGCCGCCACAGCGGGCTCTTTTACGCGCAGTATGAAGCGTTTGTCGAGTTCGGCCAGCTTGTCCATGACCCCGGTGTATTCGAGTTCTTCCATGGGTAGCATGGCGGCCCCGCTGAAACCCTGCCGCCGCATCTCAATAGCCTTCCGGCTCACATGGGACCGCACCTCGTTCCAAAAGGGATGCGCAAAGGCATCGGCGGGCTCGGTGAGCTTGGCGTTATGCACGCAGAAGGCAGCGCACGAAACGATTGGCGGCCCATCGAAATATGAAATCGGCGTGTTGATCGGGACCGGCATGAGCGGCATCTGATGCGAGCCGCGCATTCCCCCACCGACGTAGTGGCCCAGGGCGTAAGGCGCCAGCACCTCGCCGGTGGCTGGGAAGTTCATCTGCGTTCTGACCAGCATGACGGGATCGTCCTTGCCGGTATATTTGCCGGCGATGTTGTGCAAACGCGATGTGGCTACGGCCACGCATTGTTCACCCGTGGCGCGCGACCAAACCGACTCCACGACGAACCTCTGGTTGTCCCGCAACAGCGCTGCCAGGTCATAGATTTCTTCCGGCGTGTTGAGTTCAATGACCCGATCGCCCTCCGAGTAGTTCACGTCCATCACTACCCAGTGAAACCCGCGGCTCAACTTTGGCGACAGAATCAGACCTGGAGTGTTCATAACATCGGCAAAAGTGAGGAAAAGCGGGAGGCTGTACGCTCCTGGGTCAGTTTTGTCAGCAGCAAAAAACAAGAAGGGCTCGCCGGGACGCTCTTCAACTTCCATCTCCGCAACTGCCGGTCCTAGGCCTTTGACGTTGCCGGAAAAAGAGTCCTTCAACAGATCTTGGCCGGCGCCGTAGAGTCCCTGATCCTTGGCAACGGCGGTACCGGCCACGAAGGCGTCCCAGGCGAGCTTGTGGATCTTTTCATCGCCGACGCCGCGGTCGTGGGTCATCAGAATAGCGACATCGTCACCGGTGTGGCTGATGTAGTGATCCTTGATCAGCCCGCTGCCGGAGGAGTCCACGACATCGGCTACGCGTTTCACCAGCTGCTGGGAAGGCGTGATGTGTCCGCCGATCGAGCCCACATCAGCTTTGATAACGGACAAAGTCGTTTTCATAAGAACCTCCAGACCAAGAATCATTGTCAAAGATAACCCGTTAAGTTGTCGTGATAACGGTCACATGGAAGGAGTGCGTTCAGACTTCGCAGAGCACTGGTTCGCTGCTTCCGCTTAGGTCAGCCCTCGAGTCTTGAGAATGGTCCAGTGCTCGTCTGCAGCTCACCCACCAAAGGACGTGAGAGGCCTGCACGCTGGGATGTGATGTCGCTCACAGCAATCAAGTTGGATGAGCTCTAGCGTTGTTATGAGGGTTAACGCGCCCACCGTATGGAGCAGTGTCATGAACCCAGCAGAGCTAATGACAAAATTCCCTTTGCAAATTACCTTCCGGGACGGGCAAGACTTGCCAGAAGCGGACCTCTGGATCCGGTCCGAGGCGGCCAAACTCGCGGCCTTTTATCAGCGAATCATGAGCTGCCGGGTAGCGATTGGAACGTCGCGTCGCCACCGACAAGGCAGTCCATACCATGTTCGCATTGACCTGACTGTGCCGGGCGGTGAGATCGTGGTCAAGCACGAGCCCACACTGAGAACACGCGCGCGACAGCTCGGCGAGACGGAAACAAAAAAGCATTTGGAAGCGCGTAAGACACACAAGCAGCTCCGCCTGGCGATCAACGATGCTTTCAAGGCTGCGGGCCGTCGCCTGCAGGATTACGCTCGTCGCCAGCGAGGCGATGTGAAGCTTCGCCAATCGCGTCCCCTGGCCAAGGTCAACCAGCTATTCGCGGATAAGGGATACGGCTTCCTTATAACGCCGGAGGGACGAGACATTTATTTTCACAAAGACAGCGTCCTCAACCGCGGCTTCGGCCGTCTCAGAGTTGGAACCACCGTCTCCTTCGCGGAGGAGCAAGGGGAGAAGGGCCCCCAGGCCAGCAGCGTTCGGATCGCAGCCAAGCATGGCCTTCGTTTGGCCGCTTGATGCTCCCGCGTGGCAACGGTTACCACTAAGTATCGGACAGGCCATGTGATCCCATCAGCTCGGCAGGGGTCACAAGACGGCAAGACTTAAGAGAGGTACCTATGTTTCGTGACCGAGCTGACGGAGGCCGGCAGCTAGCCAGGAAGCTCACGGCATATGCCAACCGCAGTGACGTCCTTGTGCTCGGCATCCCAAGGGGCGGGGTACCGGTCGCCTTTGAGGTCGCACAGGCGCTCCACGCTCCGCTCGATATTCTGTTAGTACGCAAGCTAGGCACGCCTGGGCAGAAGGAACTGGCGATGGGAGCGATTGCCAGCGGTGGAATCCGGATCGTCAATCATGAATTGGTGGCCGAGCTCGGGATCAGTGCGAATCAGCTTGCCGAAGTAATCGCGGCCCAGGAAGCCGAATTGCATCGGCGAGAACAGCTGTTTCGCGGCTCTCGGCCAGACATTTCTGCCCAGGGACGAATCATCATTCTGGTGGACGATGGGATCGCCACCGGGTCGAGCATGCGTGCAGCCATAGACGCGCTGCGGACCCTCCAGCCGAAGAAGATCGTCGTGGCGGTGCCGGTGGCGCCATCCCGGGCCGACGTGCAGATCAAAGGGGTCGCCGATGAATTTGTCTGCGTTCTGAAACCCGAGTGGTTTTTTGGAATCGGTCAATTTTATGAAGATTTCTCGCAAACTGAAGACTCTGAGGTCCAGGCGCTCCTTCAACACGCTGCCAGGCCGGTTGCAGCCGAGCGAAAGCCGGAGAAAAGAGGTGTCGCATGACGATCAAATTCCAAAAACGCGATGAATGCGATGGGGCTGTTCGCATCCCCATCGAAGACATGGTTCTTCACGGTGATCTTCGACTGCCGCCCCATGCGAAGGGGTTAGTGATCTTTGTCCATGGCAGCGGGAGCAGCCGGTTTAGCCCGCGAAACCGTTACGTTGCCGAAGCGCTCAATAAGAGAGGGCTCGCAACCTTGCTGCTGGACTTGCTGACGGAGGAGGAACATAGGATCGATGCGGATACGATGCAGTATCGCTTCGATATTCCCTTGCTCGCCAATCGTTCGACCCTGGCCGCGAGTTGGGCGCACCGCCAAGCGGAGATGAGTCGGTTGCCCATCGGACTGTTTGGGGCAAGCACCGGAGCCGCCGCGGCCTTGATCACAGCTGCCGCGATGAAGCACCAAGTCGCCGCGGTGGTCTCCCGCGGAGGGCGGCCTGACCTCGCAGCGGACGTTTTGGATAAGGTAAAAGCTCCAACGCTGCTGATTGTTGGCGGAGAAGACGAAACCGTTCTGGCCCTTAACCGGAAGGCGATGGCCGGAATGCACTGTGTCAAAAAACTGCATGTCGTTCCTGGAGCCACACACTTGTTCGAAGAACCTGGAGCTCTCGAGGAAGTGGTGAGTGTAGCTGCGGAATGGTTCGTCGAAGGCATGCAAATGCACTCTTCGAACGAGGTCAAGCAGGCAGTTGGTTGGAGATGAAGCCAGGGAACCTTGCAGCATCAGGTGCGCGAAGCTGGGAGCACTTCGCGCACATGGCGGACTTGGGAGTCCGTGGCCTTGGGCCCTCGCGCGAGGCCGCATTCGAGGAGGCTGCCCTGGCCATGTGTGCTGCCGTTACCGATCCCGCCTTGGTTCGCCCGGAGGTGCTCTTCGAGGTGGACTGCGATGCGAGGGAGTATGAGTTCCTCTTTGTGGACTGGCTGAACGCCCTGATCTCAGAGATGTCGGCGCGGCGAATGATCTTCGGTAAGTTTGAGGTCCGCATCTCCAACAGCCATCTGCACGGTCGGGCTTGGGGTGAAGCTGCCGATCCCGCGCGGCATCACCCAGCCGTTGAAGTGAAGGGCGCCACGCTGACCGAACTTAAGGTCTTTCAGAAGGCCGACGGACTTTGGACGGCGCAGTGCGTTGTAGATGTATGAGGCAAGAAAATGGAACTGAGTCGCCTTGCTCGCAAGTCAGACACTGAATGGTGGATTCCACCGGCGGGAAAAATGCGCGTACCCGGTGTGATCTTTGCCAGCGAGAAGCTCGTAAGGGAGATGGACGACAAAGTTTACGAGCAGGTTTCCAACGTGGCAACGCTGCCGGGCATCGTGAAGGCGTCATTCGGCATGCCCGACGCTCATTGGGGATACGGGTTTCCGATTGGCGGCGTGGCGGCTTTCGACCCCGATCAAGGCGGCATTATCTCAGCGGGCGGCGTCGGCTTCGACGTTTCCTGCGGAGTGCGGACCCTGCTCACAGGCTTGACTCTGGATGGAATTGCTCTCAGCAAGAAGCAGCTCGCCCACAGTTTGTCGCGTGCGATACCAGCCGGCGTGGGCAGCACAGGCCGGCTTCATCTTGATGATGACGAGATGACAGCCATGCTGCGCGGCGGCGCTCAATGGGCTGTGCACAAGGGTTATGGACATCTTTCGGATCTCGACTGCATCGAAGAGCGTGGCCGAATGACAGGCGCGGAGCCGGAGCATGTCTCTCAGCAGGCACGGAAGCGCATGCGGGATGAAGTGGGAACTCTTGGGTCTGGCAATCATTACCTGGAAGTGCAATGTGTTACTCAGATCTTCGACAAAAATGCCGCGGCCGCCTTCGGAATCTGCGAGAACGATGTGGTGGTGAGCATTCACTGCGGGTCGCGTGGCTTGGGCCATCAGATCGGCACGGAGTTCCTCAGGGAGATGGCAGAGGCCGCCGCCTCCTACAACATCGAACTTCCAGATCGCGAACTTGCTTGTGCGCCCATTCGCTCGCCCCTGGGCGAGCGTTATCTGGGTGCCATGCGAGCCGCGATCAACTGTGCCTTGGCCAATCGCCAGGTAATCACACACTTGACGCGCCAGGCATTTGAAGAGATCTTTCCCGATGCAGAGTTGAAGCTTCTCTACGACGTCTCCCACAACACATGCAAGCTCGAGTCCCATCGTGTGGATGGCCACGAAGCGGATCTGTTTGTCCACCGCAAGGGCGCCACGCGCGCATTCGGTCCCCAGACGACGGGACTTCCTTCCGCGTACAAGACTGTAGGCCAGCCGGTGCTCATTGGAGGCACCATGGGAACCGCGTCGTACATACTGGCGGGCACGCTTGAGGGAGAGCAAAGGGCCTTCAGTTCGGCTTGCCACGGGGCGGGAAGGTCAATGAGCCGCCACGCGGCAACCAAGCACTGGAGCGGGCGGCAGCTGGTTGACCAACTTGCTCAGCAAGGGATCATTGTGAAAAGCCCCTCCATGCGCGGCGTGGCGGAAGAGGCGCCCGGAGCGTACAAGGACGTTGACGCTGTGGTCAACGCAACAGACGAGGCTCAGCTCGCCGCTAAGGTCGCCAAACTCGTACCCATCATTGTGGTTAAAGGGTAAAGGCTGACTTCGCCCAAAGGTCCGTTTCTAACGTGGTTGCGGCACAATCAGGACAGGACACTTCGAAGAGCAAGCCACCTCATAGGCGGTGCCGCCAAGGAAGTGACCCGCCGCTCCGGAAAGAGCCCCCACGCCACGCGCGCCGAGGACCACGATATCAGCCTGCTGCTGCACCGCGACCTCTACGATCTTATTCTCCGGTTTGCCAAAATCCACGATGCAACGAACGCCGGCCAAGGTTTGGGCTAAGCCATCAATCCGGTCTTGTAACCAGTCTCGGAGGCGTTGCTGGGCCATCGCCTGATCGAAGGAGAAGCTTTGTGTGGGATCAGTTTCCACGTAGAGGGCCATGAGTTGTGCCTCGTGATCGTGTGAGATCCCGGCTGCATACTGCAGCGCCGTCAGAGAGACCGCAGACAGATCCGTGGCAAACAGGATCCGCTCGAATTGTTTTTGCGGCGTTGCTTGAGTTTGCCAGAAACCCGGGCTCACGATCAGGACCGGCCATTGCACCCTCCGGAATACCTTTTCAGCAACGGATCCTTCCAGCCACTTGCGAATCCCCTCACGGCCGTGGGTGGCCAGCACCAGCAAACTTGGACGATACCCCTCCAGACGCCCGAGAAGTGACTCAATGCCGGCTTCACCGACGATAGTCTTTGGCGAGAGGTCTTGGAGAGCCAGCTTTTTAGCCAAAAACTTGCACTTCTCTTCAGCATCTCGCTTTGGCAGTGGTCCGCTGCCGGGCCAGGTGCGGAGCGGTTCAGCAGAATGGCAGGCATGGGCAAGCAGTAATTCCGCCCCGTACCACCGGGCTAAACACGCCGCGTAGCGCAGCGTTTTCTCAGAATCGCTCCCCAAGTCGGTCAACACCGCGATCCGCTTGAATTGAATCAAACGCTGGCTCAGACTCGCTAACACAACCAATACTCCACGCTTTTATTCTCCACTGCCGGTGTGACCGCAGGCTGTGACTGGCATCACAGCGAGATTCGCGGGCAACTCCAAGGTGAGCCTAGGATCACTGGTCCTGAGTGCGTCCGAGGCGCTGGTCGTGAACGGCAGCAAGGCAGCGCAATAAGATGCTTTACGGGAGAATGGCGAAGGCGCCCAACCTCGGCATCAGACAAACTTCGGCTGGAAAACGTACGACTTTCGATCCCAACGCCTTTCTGATGCAAGCCGGCTTGGGCAGGACGATTGTCAGCGTGAAAAAGAACCAGATCGTCTTTTCTCAAGTGGACCCAGCGGAAGCCGTGGTTTACATCCATCGCGGCACGGTCAAGCTCACGGTGATCTCCTCAGGTGGCAAGGAGGCGACCATTGCCTTGCTGGGCGAGGGTGACTTTTTAGGGGAGCAATGCATCGCCAACTCGCTGCCGCTGCGCTTGGCCACTGCGACGGCAATGGCCGACGGCTCGCTGCTCATGATCGACAAGCAAGAGATGATACGCGTGCTCCACCAGGAACATGCGCTCTCCGACATCTTCGTTTCCTATCTGCTGTCCCGAAACCTTCGTGTTCAAGAGGACCTGGTTGATCAGCTCTTTAATTCGAGTGAAAAGCGCCTGGCCCGGATCCTCCTGCTATTGGCGCGATTTGGCAAGGAAGGTGACACCGAGACGGTGATTCCCAAAATAAGCCAGGAAGTACTCGCAGAGATGATAGGCACAACCCGCGCGCGCGTGAATTTCTTTATGAACCGCTTCCGCAAACTGGGGCTTATCGAATACAACGGCACGCTTCAGGTCCACCGTTCACTTCTGAACGTGGTTCTTCATGACTGAGCAGAAGGCACGCCTGGATGGGGTGAGGCGGACCTTATTTTTGCCTGTCTCTTAATCGAGGAGTGTCATTTTGACCGGGCGATTTTTGGGAGGACCACGTCAACTGTTTGTAAATATCCGGCATTGTGCACTTTTGTACAGTTGACATGTGACCAGAGTCACATACGAGAGTCTCTAAACAGGCGATCCTGTTGCATTATACGAGCCAAGGAATCACGTCCAAATGATTCTTATTAACAATGGCAACGTGTCCCGAGAATTGTCAAAGGAGATCGTTTTCTGCTCCTGGATTCCGTCAGAAATTCATGCTCTCTTGAGAGTTGTTCTTCACGCGTAGTACAAAGCGCGCAATAGGGGTAAGGAGGTCGCATGTCAAATCCTCGAAAATCTCGAATCCTGGTGGTCGATGACAACGACAGTGTTCGTGAGACAATGGCTATGTTGCTGGCTGTTCAGGGTTACGCAACTTCATGCGCGGCGGATGGCCTGGATGGACTCTTACAGATCAATAGCAGAGCGCCTGAACTCGTAATTTCAGCTCTGTACATGCCGCGCATGTCGGGATTCGAGTTTCTTTCCGTGATACACCGTCGCTTTCCGCAGATACTGGTGGTAGCCATGAGTGGTACTTATGAAGCTGCGGATGCAGTATCAGGAGTAATTGCCGATGCTTTTTACCCCAAAGGCGCGCACAATCCCAGCGCGCTGTTAGAACTCATCGCCGACTTACTTCTAACTTCAGCCTCGCAGGCCACCCTCGCCCATATCGGCCAGTCAGCTCCAGTGTGGGTTCCTCTCAACGGCAAAGACTCCAGAGGGATACCTTATGTCTTGCTGAGGTGCCCGGAGTGTTTGCGTTCATTTTCGCTGAACGTTTCGTCAAAAGTAACTGAGGCCGTGATGGAAATACCCTGCATCTTTTGCGGCAATGAAGTGCGATACGTTGTTGACTCTTCAGTTGCAATGGTTCCTCCCATGAAACACATGGCGGCATCGGTTTCGATCGCGGGGATGGCGGGCTAGTCTGTGTGGCACGGGTGTCCGCCAGTAGGCGCCCTTCCATTGGCCGATTGAGGTGAATCTTCCGATACCTTCTCTTCACCAACCCGCCTGGGCTCATTCCTGCTCCGCCGTTTCGGCTGGCCTCCACCAAGAAGGCAAGGACAAGGTGAATACGCTTAAACTCGAAAAGAAGCTCTCTGTAACCTCCTCTCTCATTGAGGGCTATTCCGTTTGCTCTACAAAGCGCATGACCGGAGTGCATCGGGACACGATCTGCTGATTGCTGGTGGAAGTGGGCCGGTGGGCCAACACTGCGCCAGATTGCTAAATACGAACCTCCAAGGGCTAACGTGCAAGCAGGTACATTGCGATGAAATCTGGTGTTCTGTTGGAAAGAAAGTTTAACAAGAATACGATTAACTTTTTCATAAATATTGCTCCTCCGATACTGAGATCCTGTTGTGAAACAATGAGCTGAATCCGGAAGCGCTGGGCGAATTACTCAGCCACGGTGGGTTGAACTTCCAGTCGTCCTCGCACAGTCACGTCGTCCCCCGGAACTGAGAGAGGTGTGAAGAACGATCAGCCGCAGCAGCAGCACGGCGACAGAAATCACGAACACGAGAGGTACGACACGTCCGCCAAAATCCAGAACCAGCTTCAGCATCCATACCGCCATGAGAATTTCAAAAGCCGTCCAAAGCATCAATGCACCTGTAATCTTTTGAGCCGAACTGTCTATCCCCCAAGTTCATAACTTGGTTGGATGACACGGATCATAGCCGAGCGTTGCTGGCGTAGCCGGGGCCGGCGGGGCTGGCGGCGTGGCCCACGGAATATTGGTGAAGTCAAAAAACTCCAGCAAGTCGGGTTGAACAGCGTCGCGCGCCGTCAGATGCGCATCTTTGCCGATAAACCGGCTCTCCACAAATTTGATCACGGCCGTATGGTCCATCGGCGTGTGGGATACGTAGTGCCGTCGCGTAAACGGCGAAACGATAAAGTTCGGCAAGCGGAAGCCGAGTTGGGCAGCAAACCCCTTGGCCGCCGCTGCGTCGGTGGAGTTTGCTCCGGGATCGCTCAATTGCAGGTCGCAGTGCACACTCCCATTCGTCAGACATGGAAAGTACGAGTCGGGATTGACGGCGATGCTGGAGATGTCGGTCTTTATTCCCAGGCTCGCGTCGGTGAAATCATTGGTATGACCCGGGACGGGTGGAACGTGATCGAACGGCCCTCCGCCCTCGTCATAGCTGAAGAAGAAAACCGAATTGTTCCAAAAGCTGCTGGCCATGAACTTATTCAGGATGTTTGCCATTTGAACCTGGCCAGATAAGATCGATTGTCCTGATCCCGGATGCTCGTCATTGTGGCCATAGCCAGCTTCGATAAAGACGAAGCTCGGCAGAGAACCATTATTGAGATCGGTGAAGAACTGCTCCAGAGGAGCGATGTGGTTAAGATCAATACAGAAAGCATCAGTGGGATCGCCTACCCCCGTTGAGCCCTGGGTGGGACTGACGCACGCTGCCCCAGACGGATTCTCGTACACAAACCGATGGGAATAGGTGAAGTAGTTGAAGTCGGTCGCAGGAAACTTGTTGGGGGTACTCACTGAGCAACCAGCGTTCGTAGCGAGACAGCCGTCCAGAGTTACGGTGTAGTAGATCTTCCAGGAGACGCTCGCCCCATCAAGTTTCTGAAAAATAGTAACGATGTTGAGCTGGGGGAATTTATCGTCTAATCCTGGGTCACGAACCAAACCTTGGGTGGTACCTCCCGTGAAAGTGGCAAGCCGGTTGGAAATGCTTTTGCTTGCCACCGGCGAGAACCAGCGATCCGAAAGGGCGAACTGGGAAGCCATATAGTAGTAGTAGTTCAGATAATCCTGGTCGTAGTATCCCATGGCTCTCTGGCCTTTCAGGTCAGTAAAGTCGCCGGAACCGGCGCCGCTCTTAGCGAAGCCTTCGGCTGCGTGCACGAAACCATCCATCAGGATTGGGCGCGTGAGCGAAAAGTCATACCGGTTCACGGCACCAAAGCTCTCTAGCCACGCTGATGTTTCGTCGTCGATGCAGGTAGTCGTGAACTTGAATAACGGAAAAACATCGCCTTCGTCATCCACATTAGTAAGCTGATTCAGTTTGTCATCGATGCCGTCAATATCGTATTCCTTGCCGTCATCGGCAATGTTCCAGTTGTGCGCCTTTCGGTACGGATTGAGCATTCCGAAGTAGGTGTCGAAACTGCGATTCTCTTGCTCCAGGAAAATGACATGGTTGATCGCCGCGACCGTGCTCGTCGGTGTTGGTGTGGGCGTCGCTTGAGGCGTCGGTGTGGGTGTCGCCGTTGGTGTCGGCGTCGGGGTGATCGTCGGAGGATGGTCGACTGAGGAGGATGAGCCGCCTCCACACCCAATCAGCAGGGGAAGTGAGAGATTTAACATCAAAGCAATGGCGCCAAATGTGTAGCGTAGGGCCCGTTTCATCGAGTTGCTCCTTCCACCGGCATAAATCCAGGAGCAACGTAGTACTAAAGCGTTTTCGTGCTCCTCGACCGAGAGGCGTTTCGCGTCAAATACGCTCAGATGATTGCAAACCCTGCTTCCAGGAGTCTTGCGCCGCGGTGAAATGTGGCGCTTTCTTGATATTGCAAGAATTCCTCCCGAACATCTTCCGAGAGGCCTGTGGATCGGTCGTTCATGGCCTCGATAGGGTTCATTCGCCACCTCTTTTTACGGTAGAGAAGAAATACAGCCCAGTATGTGACTTCGGTCACTCAGAGCAGATCGCCGTCGCAGCTGATGTGCCCCCCAACTTTAGTCCATTCGTAATGAGACTTTCTCCAGGTTTTGGGTTTCGAGCATAGCACTTCCAGATTGATGCCCGCAGCCGTCGAGGCTGTGGGAAAGTGGGAAACGCGAAGCGTTTTCCAAGGTTCTGAAAGTATTCCAGCACATAGAAAGCTTTCGCGGTGCCAGTCTATTCCGTACCTGGCTGACTCGCGTCGCCATGAACGAGGGACTGATGACGATCAGGAAAAACACATGGGAACATCTGTCCATCGATGAGAGCTTGGAAAATGGAATCGGCACGGCCGTAAGGGAGCTCAAGGCAGCCGGACCCACGCCCGAAGAAACATGTTCTCTGCGAGAAATCGAGAATATTGTGCTCAGCCTCCTTCCAAGAATCGGGCTTTCTTCCCAACCTGTCATGAAGCTGTGCCTGCAGCTGCAGCTATCGCCGGCCGAGGCCGCAAGGCGTCTCCGACTGAAACTGCCGACAGTCAAATCACGTCTGTCGCGAGGACGCAAGGAATTGCGGAAAGCCCTGGCGCGGCGATACTCCCACCGGAAGGGCTATGCCATCACATTTTCGCAAGCCGCCTGAGAAAACCTGCCAGCAAGATCGTCTTCGAATCGCCTGCCGTTGCGATGGGCAGCACGATGACGTTCCAGATCGGCGTAATCGGTCCGAGCAGCAGCGTCTACTAATAGCGTCGAGCCTTGCCTGTCGAACTGGACGTGCAAGTATCCGGGCACGCAGGTCGTGGAGACGGAAGAAACCTCGCCGCCCCTGGACCGACTGCCGCCGCTATGCAGTAAGCGCTCTTTGCACAAAAAACGGAGCTAAGAATTCCAGAAAGCTGACGTTCCGGCCGCGCGAAGAGCATGAACTGCTTATCGCGGGCCAACAGCATATTTCACCAGCCTCGTACCCGCATAAAGCAATATGCCCAAGGCAAGCATGAATGCCTTGGTGGGCTTGCGGACAGAATCGCCGAGCCTCATTTGAATGACATTCCTTACTTGTTGAGATGCGGAGCGATTAATTAGGTCGCACGACAGATCCGTGCTGCCCACCGCGTCCAATAAGACTTTCTGGCCAAACACGGGCCTACCCCGGTTTACCCCAATTCTTTTCTCTCCCCACTCCGACGTACTGTTATGTCAGACGGATTCTTATTTGCATACGAGCAAGCCACCGCTTAGCGGCTTGGAATTCATAATCTTATGGCGCGTGCGTTTTACAAACTCATTGTCTGCAGCACACTTGCTTGCATACGAATCGTAGCGACCGTCCTGAAGCCTTCTAAAATTGACGGTCTCAATGCAGTCCGCTCGGCGGCCGACCGTTTCTACTAGCACGTACAACCGGGGGTCTCCTAGTTCGACCGGCGGTGCGGTTAATCTGAAACGAGAACGGCCATTGGCAAGCGAGATCATCGTGAGCAAGTAGACTACGTTTTCACCGCGAATCAAATGGCCATAGACGTCGATAGTTACCTGAATGCTCCGGTGGCCCATCTGCTTCTGAACGTAAGCAGCAGATACGCCTGCCTGAATCAGCGGAGAACCGAACTGTGGCGCAGGCCGTGAAACCGGAGTTTCCGTAGGCCGGCTTGTTTGAGGGCAGGCTTCATATAAAGCGGTCCGGTGTTGTCTAGGCAGATCAGTGTACCGGCCTCCGATGGGAATACTAAGTCGTCGGCAATGGCTGCCTTGCCAAGCTGAAAGGCCCCGAGCAAAGCCGAATCCATTAACGCATTTTCTTTACGAGAGCTGATCACCGACCAACCTATACGAAGGTATCGGTCTATACCATCGTCTAATTGCGTCCCTTTGACACGTCTGGTTTGATCGCGTTGTGGCTCCCGATCCGCAGTGGGCATCCAAGAGGACACGAGGAAACGACTCGACATGTCGCGCCGCCGACCGGTTACACGACAAAATTCCCGGGAGTGCATGAGCACCGCCATCACCATCGGCATCGGGCACAATCTGCCGCGGGAGCCAAATGAGGTGTTCGCGAAGGCCGTGGTCGCCGTGGACCGGCTGATGGCGATGAATCGCCGCATGGGTCGTTCGCCGCATGATTGTCGCGGGTTGCATTGGCAGCTCGAGCTTAGGAGAGATTTTTATGTCACGGACTCAAACAGCAGTCACGCCCGAAACAGTAGATGAAAAAAGTCGATCGCATCAGCCGGGACAAGATGTTTTCAAGGCCATTCTTTCAGAGGATATCGATTGGCAGGCGTTCGCGGCGTTCCCGCCTTCAGTGCATCTCGCCGTTGTTGTGGGCCAACCTGTGCAGAAAGGTCATTACACGATCAGGGTGAAGGTACCTCGAGGCGTAAAGCTGATGCCGCACAAGCACCCCGAAGACCGTGTATACACGGTGATTTCCGGCGTCTTCTACATCGGTCTGGGTGATCAGTTCGATCCTGACAGGCTGCAGGCGTATCCGCCGGGCACCGTGATTATTCTGCCCGGCAACACGGCCCACTTCCACTGGGCGAGATCGGGCGAGTACGTGACGCAGGTGACCGCCATCGGTCCGCTCGGCCTTGATTACGTGAATGCGAAAGACGATCCCCGAAATGGGAGTTCTGGCATTTTCGTTAGATCGAAGGAGAAATCATAGTGGCGCCACTTGAGTCAAATGACGGCACTTTATCCGGCGTGCCCAACCCAACTCGCCGTCAGTTTCTTCTGACGACGGGCAGCACGGTGGCTGCGAGCGTAATGGCTGCGTGTGCCCCGGCGCATGCAGCCAGCTCTGCCGGCCAGAGCGGGCCCGAGGCTGCACGGCGGAATTCTGCCAGTGAGGGCGCCGTCCCCATCACACTGCGCATTAACGGTAAAGAGCATCCATTGCGGATAGATCCGAGAACAACGCTGCTCGATTGCATTCGTGAAACGGTTGCGCTCACCGGAGCGAAAAAGGGCTGCGATCATGGGCAGTGCGGCGCGTGCACTGTGCATGTGAACGGCAGGCGTGTCGTTTCGTGCCTTACGCTGGCGCTCCTGCTTGATGGGGAAGAGATCACTACCATCGAAGGGCTGGGAACTCCTGATGCGCTGCATCCGATGCAAGCGGCTTTTCTCGCCCATGATGGGTACCAGTGTGGATACTGCACCTCGGGCCAGATCATGTCGGCGGTCGCCCTTCTCGAAGAGCCTTGCGGCCCTGACGACGCTGCAGTGAAGGAACTCATGAGCGGGAACATCTGCCGCTGCGGGGCCTACGCCAACATAGTTGCCGCGATCCAGCGAGTCCGCAAGAAAGCCTAACCGCAAGCAGGGAGCTTTTATGCATACATTCGAATTCGTGCGTCCTCAAAATGCAGCAGCTGCAATCACCACCGCTGCGAAAGCGAAGACTGCGCAGCAGGGAGCAGATGTAAGGTTCCTCGCCGGTGGTACGACATTGATTGATTTGATGAAGCTGGACGTCGAAAGACCCGCGCAGCTGGTTGACATCAATCGCCTCCCATTCGACAAGATCGAGGACATGCCGGATGGCGGGCTGAAGATCGGCGCGACTGTCCGTAATTCTGATCTGGCGAATCACCCAAGAGTGCGGCGCGACTATGCCGTGCTCTCGCAGGCGATCCTGTCCGGCGCCTCTGCGCAGATTCGCAACATGGCCACGACTGCCGGCAACCTGTTGCAGCGCACCAGGTGCATGTATTTTCGCGATACCGCAATGGCGTGCAATAAGCGCGAGCCGGGGACGGGCTGTCCGGCGATCACTGGCGCCAACCGCACGCTCGCAATCCTTGGAGCCAGCGAGCATTGCATCGCGACGAACCCTTCCGACATGTGTGTCGCTATGGCGGCATTGGAGGCGACCATCCACCTTGAGGGTCCAAGGGGCGCGCGGGCGATCGCATTCGGCGACCTTCATCTTCTACCCGGCAGCACTCCGCACCGCGAAACCGTTCTTGAACCCGGGGAATTGATCACGTACGTAACGCTTCCGCCGCCGGCAGCGGGAAGTCGGCAGGTGTATCTCAAACTTCGCGATCGGGCCTCGTATGAGTTCGCTCTCGCCTCGGCGGCCGTTGTCATCAACGCGACAGGCGGCAAGCTAACCAGGGTCCGCATTGCTCTTGGGGGCGTGGGCACCAGGCCTTGGCGTTCCCATGAAGCCGAAGCTGCGCTTGCGGGCCAGCCCGCAAATGCCGCCAGCTTGCGTAAGGCTGCGGAAGCCGCCTTGCGTGGTGCCAGGGCCCAGAGCGAAAACAAATTCAAGATTGAGCTGGCCAAGCGCTGTCTCACACACGCCCTGAAAATGGCGTTGACAGCCTGATTCCACCGAAGGAGCGACATGACGACTACACAACAGACTCCGAGCGCTTCTCCGATCGGCCGCGATACGGTTCGTGTGGATGGACCACGCAAGGTAACCGGAGTGGCCCAATACACCTCCGATTTCCATTTTCCGGGAATGCTTTATGCCGTTCCTGTCGGAGCCACCATCGCCAGTGGAAAGATCACAAAGCTCGATACGGCGGCCGCTGAAAAGATGCCCGGAGTGCGCGCGATCCTGCATCGCGAAAATATCGGCAAGATTTTCCGCTCGATCCCCGGCCCGGGATTCGCGGGGATCTGCGAAGAACGCCGCCCGCCGTTCGAGGATGACGTAATCCGGTATTACGGACAATACGTTGCGCTGGCTGTAGCTGAGACCTTCGAGACAGCCAAAGCCGCTGCCGACGCGGTGCGCGCAACCTACACTCAGGAAAAACCGAACGTCGCTTTGCACCTTGTCGCTGACGATGAGCCGGACCAGGTCATGACCACCTTCGGTCCGCGTAAGCGTTTAGACAGTCAACGCGGCGATCCCGACGCTGCATTCGCCAGCGCGCCGATCACGCTGGACCACACGTATGTCACTCCGTTCGAGACTCACAACCCGCTTGAGCCGCATTCAACCACAGCGATCTGGGAGGGCTCGACGCTCACGCTGTACGAGTCTTCGCAAGGAGTCGTGAATTTGCGGAGTGTTCTGGCGCAGATGTTTGGCCTGCCACTGGAGAATGTACGCGTCATTACCAAGTTTGTAGGCTCAGGTTTCGGAAGCAAACTGTGGCCGTGGACGCTGTGCCCGCTGGCCGCAGCCGCTGCGCGACAGGTGGGCAGCCCGGTGCGGCTAGTCCTCGGCCGCAAGATGATGTTCCATGCCGTCGGACACCGGCCGCGCACCCAGCAGCGCGTGCGACTGGGCGCAACACGCGAGGGCAAGCTGGTCTCACTGCACCACGACTACATTTACACGCGTTCGATCCTCGATGCGCATCACGAGGACTGTGGCGAGGCTACGCCCTTTCAGTACAGCGTGCCCAATCTGCGCGTGACCTTCGGGCGCGCCCGGCGAAACATCGGAGGAGGCGCCGATATGCGCGGTCCAGGGCGAGTGCCCGGGCTCTACGCAACCGAGTCGGCGATGAATGAACTCGCCGATCAACTCGGAATCGATCCCGTCAAATTACGCATCCTCAACGAGCCGAAGATCGATGAGAGCATGGGAATACCATTCTCGTCGCGTCACTTGCTTGAATGTTTCCAGCTCGGCGCAGAGAAGTTCGGCTGGTCTCAACGCGATCGCGCTGTCGGATCGATGAAACGAGACGGCATGACTCTGGGGTGGGGAATGGCAGGGTGTTCATGGATCGCGGCACGCTTCGACGCAGCAGCGAGCATACAGCTTCGCGACGACGGCATCTGCCGCGTTGCTAGCGCCACGCAGGACATCGGCACTGGCACCTACACGGTCCTCGGCCAGCTGGCGTCAGCAAGAACAGGCGTTCCGCTCGATAAAGTTGAAGTCGAACTGGGCGATACTTCGCTTCCGGCAGGGCCGCTCTCGGGTGGCTCGATTGCCACAGCATCGGTTGTGAATGCGGTGATGTCCGCAGCCGATCAGGCGATTGGCTCCCTGAAGATGATTGCTGTGACCACACCGGGATCTCCGTTCGCGAATCGGAGCCCTGACGAATTGGCGTTCGAGAACCGCGGCATCTTTGTTAAGGCGGAGGGGCCTGCTAACGCTGTGCCGTTTGCTGATCTTTTGCGCCGCGCCAACCTCCGGCTGGTCTCAGGCAACGGTCAGTCTGCGGCGACGTTCGGTAACCCGAAGCCAAAGTTCTCCACCCAATCCTTCGGCTGCCACTTCGCCGAGGTTACGTGGCAGCCGGAGATCGCCCGACTGCGCGTCAGCCGCGTTGTGACTGTTATCGATGCGGGGAAGATCATCAACACCCTGGCCGGCCGGAATCAGATTCAGGGTGCGGTCGTGATGGGCGTCGGCATGGCGCTACTGGAGCGCACGGAATACGATCCGCAAAACGGGGCTCCGATCAACAGCAGTCTGGCTGACTACATAGTGGCCGTGAATGCAGACGCTCCTGCGGTGGATGTGCATTTCCTTGACTATCCCGACAAAGAGCTGAACGAGGTCGGAGCGCGGGGAATAGGCGAGATCGGCTTGGCCGGGATTGCCGCGGCAATCACCTCCGCAGTGCATCACGCAACTGGAATCTATGTGCGGGAATTGCCGGTGAGGATCGAAGATCTGCTGGGGTGACCAAGACGAAGTTCAGGCAACGCTCGGCCGGACCAGGATATTCATGGTAGTTTGACTGATCACGTACCCGGAAACCTGGGGTTGGATTTGCGCATTCACAGCCTGCCATGAAGCTATGCCTGCAGATGCAGCTATCACCGCCCGAAGCCGCAAGGCGTCTCAGACTGAAACTATCGACGGTCAAATCACGTTTGTCGCGTGGACGCAGGGAATTGCGGAACGCCGAGGCACAGCACTGCTCCTATCGGAAGGGCTATCCCGTTTTCGCGGGCCGCCTGACAGGACCTGCTGTAAAGCGTATCCATTCGCGAAAAAAGAACTCTCCGACGGAGCATCAGGTGTTTGGCGCTGAAGAGAGACGAAGTTTTGCCGCCACTTTAACCAGCTCTGCGAGAGAATCGACTTTCATCTTCCGCATCACTTTACCGCGGTGCGCCTTGACCGTGATCTCGCTGATACCGAGTTCGCCACCGACCTGCTTATTCAACAAACCAGACACGACCAGGGCCATAACCTGCTGCTCGCGAGCGGTAAGTGAAGCATAGCGGTCCCGTAGGGCTTTCATCTCAGCCTGCCTTTCGAGAGCGACGCGGCTGCGCTCAAGCGCCTGTCGTATGGCACTCAGCAGCGCACCATCATTAAACGGCTTGGTGAGGAATTCGACAGCCCCGGCTTTCATGGCCTGAACCGTTATCGGCACGTCGCCGTATCCGGTTACAAAGATAATTGGCATGTCTGACCGTTCGACGGCCACGCGTTTCTGCAGTTCAAGACCATTGAGGCCGGGCAGAGAAAAATCAAGAATGAGACAGCTCGGAACCGGGGCCCGGGAGCGATCGAGGAATTCCTGCGCGGAGGCGAATGTCTCTGGCTGCCAACCTTCGTTGCGGATCAACAATTCCAGTGACTCGCGCACGGAAATGTCGTCATCGACGACGAATACAATGGGTCTGGGTGTGGCGGGCAATATGGGTGCTATTCTCAATTCGTGGCCAAGTGCGCGCGATACGGTCACAGGATGTTCCTTCCTCTGCGTGGTCATTCAGTTGACTCGAACGGCAGAATTCAGGGCCTCAAGCAGAGCCGTGTCACTGAACGGCTTGAGAAGTAATGTCACAGCTCCCTCGTCGAGCGCGTGCTTGCGCATAGCGTCGTCCTTCTGAGCGGTTATGAAAATGATGGGAATCTGTTGGGCGCGAAGCCTCAATTCCCGTTGAAGCTCGAGCCCACTCATGCCCGGCATGGCTATATCGAGAATCAAGCATCTGGTTCGCCCAAGCAGATCGGACGCAAGAAACTCTTCCGCGGATGAAAACGCGTGAACAGCAAAGCCGAACTCTCTGATCAAATCAGGCAATGACTCCCGCACCGATTCGTCATCATCGACCACCGCAATCAGTAACCGTTCAACGGCCGCCCCCCCATGTTGCGACTTCATTCCATAAGAATGCGCCCGGACATCGAGAGCGTCCATTATGCTTTGGTATTGGGTCGGCCCCGGCATTGATCCGCGATTATGCATTTCTCATACTGCGCCCTTGGCCGGAGGCGTAGGAACACGGTCGACGTCTGTGGAATCTTCAGATCGGCAAGGTATTGAAAAGGAAAAAGTAGCTCCTGGGCCGCCATTCAGCAATGCCCACAAGCGGCCGTGGTGGCTTTCAACAATTGAGCGGCTCACCGATAGCCCAATCCCCATGCCGTTATTCTTGGTCGTGAAAAAGGCATCGAAGAGCTTGTCGGTACTTTGCGGGTCGAAACCCACGCCAACATCCTTTACGCTCAGCTGAACCTGACCGTGTTCATCTCGTTCGGACTTGATGAACAGCTCTCTGGGGCGATCGTTGACCGTGCTCATTGCGTCCGAGGCATTACGCAGCAGGTTTAGAATGACCTGCTGAAGCTGGACACGGTCGCCCCTGACGGGCGGAAGATTGCGACCAAATTCAGGTCGCACGATCACCCGGTTTCTCTGAAGGTGGCTTAACGACAAGGCCAAAACTTCCCGCGCAGCATCATTCAAGTCGACGGCTTCGATGAAGGCCTCCTTCTTGGCGTAGAGAGCGCGGAGCCGCGTGATGACGTCGGACGCCCGGTTGCTGTCGCGAATGGTGCGCCGGGCAGTCTCCAGGGCGCCATCTACATTCGGAGGATCGGCTGAAAGCATCCGCAGGCACGTGCTGGCGTTCGTGACGATCCCCGACAGAGGCTGGTTGACTTCGTGCGCGATGGACGCTGTTAGAACTCCGAGGCTCATGACTCTCGCCGCCTGCGCAACCTCCGATCGAGCCTTAGCGAGTGCCTCCTCTGAGGATCTCCTCCGGGTAACATCTTGGACCGCGCCAATGTACTCCAGTTGCCCTTGATTGTCTCGGCTCCCGTGAGCGATAAGGTGCACGTATTTCACCGAGGTGTCGGGCATTACCAGTCGGTGCTCGTATTCAAAGCGGCTCACCCCCCTTCTTGCCTGATCGATCATGTCATTCAACATCGCTATGTCTTCCGGATGCACTCGACTGGCGATGAGGTCCAGCGTAACCGGCGTACCTTGTTCAAACTGGAAAACGCGATAAAGCTGCTCTGACCATATGATCTCGTCGGTTGCAACCCGCCATGAAAAGTTGCCTATTCGTGCGAGCTGCTGGCCTTCCGCCAGGAATGCCTCGCTGCGGCGCAGCTTTTCCTCAGCCCGCTTTCGATCATCGATATCCGTGCTTGTACCGTACCATCTGATGATGGTGCCGGCTTCGTCGCGCAGTGGCTCGGCGCGTATGAGGAACCATCGATAAATACCGTCGTGACGACGAAGACGCGCCTCGATCTCATCTGCTTCTCCCGATACCAACATGTTCCGCCATTTTTCCATCAGCAGCGGCAGGTCCTCCGGATGAAGGGCAGCTTGCCAGCCCCAGCCACGCGACTCTTCAGGTTCCAGACCCGTATACTCACGCCAACGCGTGTTGAGGAATTCGTTGCTGCCGTCGGGCAGATTGCACCACGACAGCGCAGGGATCGTATCAACCACCTGCCATAGTTTACGTTCGCTTTTCCGCAAAGCCTCCTCAGCCCGTTTACGTTCCGTGATATCCATTACCGCGCCGATGTATTCAATATCGCCAGACGGGCTCACCAGGCAGTGGCCAATGCTGTGGGCGTACTTGATCTCGCCCCCTGGAAGAAGGATCCGGTATTCAAGCTCAATATCCTTTTTCTCGCGAATCGCTTCCTCACGATTCTGCTCAACCCTGGCGCGATCCTCCGGATGGATGCGCTCGAGATTCAATGAATATGAAGGCTTGGTTTCTTGAGGATCAAAACCAAAAATAGCGAAAAACTCCTGCGACCAGAGAACTTCTCCGGTGTTGACGTTCAGATGCCAGCTTCCGGTGCGGCTGAGCCTCTGCGCTTCAGCCAGATACGCCTCGCTGCGCCTCAGTTCCTCCTCCGAACGCAGATCCTTGGCCGCTTGAGCTTGTTTGCGCGCCGTGATGTCCTGAAAAGTCACCAGAGCTCTACGCTCGGAATGGCCCGGAAAAGACAAAGGACTGGCGTTAAGAATTAGTGTGCGTTGGCCTTTTGCAGTGAGGACATGATCAACCTCAAGGGTATGGAAGGCATGGCCGTCGCTAAGCATTTCTTCAAGCTGGTTACGCAAGGTGGAAATTTCAAAGGCGCCATTTCCGAGTTCGTAGAGTGGCAGCCCCTGAACCCCCTCACGAGACACAGCGAACATTGTGTAGAAGGCGCGATTGCCCGTCTGGATCCGCTGGCCAGCGCCCAGGACGACCAGCGGGTCGGCCACTGTGTTGATAATCGCCTTGGTGCATTCGCGCTCGTAGACGGCCTGATCGAGGCTTGCGCGGAAAGCAGTTACATTCGTGAAAGTCAGGACGGTACCGATGACCTGGCCATCGTCTTTTGTATAAGGAGATATTCGAACAACGAACCACTCACCCTTGTCGCGTAAGTCCAACCGGAGCTCCACTCCGCTGGTCATGACCTGACTGCATTGCTGTTCCAGGCGGGGCAAGCCAGCGAGCACCTCGACATCGCGAGACGCTCGACGAATGTCAGATGGCGATAGGCCGAGCACATCTGCGGCCGCCCTGTTGAAGCAACCGATCGTAAAGTCCCGTCGCAGTACGACGATAGGAACTTCAAGGGTATCCAGGAGGTTGATCAAGTCGGTCGTGGCCGTGTTTCCTGCTGCGTCGTAGCCATTCCCCTCTTTGAACCCAGTCCATCCGCCATTGACGGTGATGCGTGGCATGCTCATTGGCTGGTTCCTGAAGCATGGTACAGCGCGCGGCTTCGTTGCAGGACGGGATCAGCAAGTGCGGGAAGAACCTGGCGCAATGCCAGCAGTAGCGCTTGGGCGCGCGGCATGTCAAATGGTTGCCGATACGCAGAGAGTAGACGACTTTCAAGGACACGGGCTTCGTGCGGCCCGACCGTTTCCTGCAGTGCCTCGGCTACGGCGTGCTCCAGCCGGGCGTAGTCCTCCACTGGAATCAGGTGAGAGTGGTTGGTCCCCAGCCTGGGCAACATGCGCGCATGAACTTCGCCGTTGAAATTGTCCATCAGGAACGAGCAAAAGATCGCGATGTCATGCTTCCTGGCGAGTTGGTCAAACAGGTCTTCCAGGTGCATGCTGGCGGCGACATTCCCTTGCTCCCACAGGACATTGACCATTTCTCCCCACCAGCGCACTTTTGGATAGCGCCCTCCGGCGCGGGCCTGTCCGATGACGTCCGCGGCGAGCCCAAGGAATACTGGTGAATCGGGCATGGCGTCCCGCATAAAGCTCGGCAAAAATTGATCGGAGTCGACCACCGTCAGCTGCCCGCGTTTCTGTGCCGCTTCCACATCCACGCCCTCAACCTCAAGACGTGGGCGAATGCCGTCCCAGTGAGTGATCGTTGGAACCAATATGATGCCCTCTCCGTTCGCAATCGCAGCACCGGCGAACCGGCAGACGGCGCGGTTGAGAAAGTCCTGGTCCTGATAAAGCTGCACGATATGATCGCATGGGGCGGCGTCAGCCACCGTTCTGGCCCAGGGTTCGGATTTCTTCGGCGTGGGCTCCATACCTTACTCCTTCCATTGTGGTTTTGCAGTGCAGGCTTTTCTCGGAGTCGATTTGTTAGGGTCGGCCGGGCAAAAAGCTCTACATGCCGAGTCAAGGACGTGTCCTCGGCGGGAAAACGATGGCGGAAAGAGATTATGCAATAGTGGCGGTGCAGTGTCCAGTGCGGCCTTTGTTAAATTTTGATGAATTCTTTGCGAGAAAACCAGATGGCTAAGCCGATCAGATCAGATCCAATCCGTCGATCCGGGCGTCCAAGATCAGAAGGTCTCGGTCGATACCAACGTCCAATAGATTCCCCACGCGCGCCTCTGGCCTAATCGTAAGTGCAGTGCAGCGGGATGCCCGAGTTTATTGATTCAGGCGCAGAGGCTTTTTCTTCACCTCCGGCTGATTCATAAAGCAGGAGAGTTCAATGAGCGAGTACGCCCCCTTCTCCGATTTGCTTTACGAGGAGCAGGCGCGACTGGCCGAGCGCGAGCTCGCTTCATTCATCGCTGCCGTGACGGAATTGTACGGTCCGGAACAGGCCGCGATTTCCGAAGGAGACTGGCTTGATGAAGCACAGCTAATGGATGCACCGCCCTTATCTAGCGATCGAAGTTGGCGGTCGGTCACAATCGCGGCATCGGCCCGGCTGGCGAATCGCGTTTCGGCCGCTTCCAGCCGTGCGAATCCCGCTGCGCTGAATGATACCAAGGTATCGGCAATACCATAGTCCAATTGTTCTGCTTCTGCACTTCTGTTGTGATTCGCTGGTCGCCGCTGAAGCGGCGTCGACAGTCAACAGAGGAGGGCAACAATGAAAAAGCACATTTTGTCATTCGTACTAGTTGGAGCCGTCGCGCTTGGAATATTCACGATGAGTCTTGCGAGCACACCGGCTTCTGTTACGGGATCATGGCGGATAGACTCGCGCCATTCGTATGCGCAAATTGTCACCGATGGCACGACAGACTTCGGCAAGAAGAAAATCGACATCACGCTCGGTTTTGCCAGGCTGAATGGAGAGCTGAATCTGGACGACAACGATCCCGGCAAATCCCGTCTTGACTTCCGCATGTACCCTGCCACCTCGATGGCGCCTCCCATTGGCGAAGACGGAAAAGTGCGCGCGCAGTGGTTCGAGAATCTGGCCAACCATACGCTGGTCTGCTTCCACTCGACGAGCGTCGTCCGGACTCCCGACGGCAAGTTGAAGGCTGCGGGGAATCTGACGCTGACCCGCGTGGACCGCAATGTTGATGCAGCTCCCGGTGAAGCTTACGCCGGACCGGTCTATGGTCCTCCGATGGTTCACCGCGTTTCGCAGGAGGCCACTTTTATCCTCGATCTCTCAGACCAGGCAGCAAAGGGTGAGAAAACCCGTGGGGTCTACGCGTCAACATCCGCGAAGGTGTTCCGCGAAGACTTTCCGCAGTTGACCAGGGCAATGGTGAGTACCGCGTGGCCGACTCTGATCCAGGATCAGACTTGTGAAGCATCGGCCCCAGGTGAAGCTTACAGCGGGCAGAAGTGTACTGGAACATATTTGACGCCGCGTCTGCCGGTATCGCCAAATGCGGGACTAGGCGAGGACTATTCCGGTCTGCAGGATCCCAACGCCGTCACCGGCGAACGCGTTGCATTTCAGATTCAAATGCACCTGACAGCGCAGGGTTCCAAAGAAACAACCGGCGCCGGCAACTAAAGCTGTCATGCAATGGCATATGCCCGACAAAGACTGGTCGAAAGGAGGACTGCATGTCCCCAGCCGGCGGCGCACAACCAGGAACGAGATCGCGGCACTGATGCATGCGCAACGACCGATCCACTCTGCCCTGCCATCCAACTCACTTAGCGGTCAGCGCTCATCCAGTGACGGTCCGGGGAATGGCGGTTTAATATTGCACCTTCTGCAGCGAAGAGGTTTACGATGACGACAAACGCAATTTCTATCCAGAATGAAACGCCCGCCGCTGCCGGACACTCGCCGGCGGCAAACGGCTTGGCACTGGTTCGCCTCACCGTCGGCGCGATGTTCGTGTGGGTCTTTTTCGAGAATCTGGGTAAAGGCCTGTACACTGCCGGGGGTTATTCGAGTCTGATCAACTACTACATCAAGGCGAGTCACTCACCGGCTGTGTGGAAGGCCGTGATGGCGCAGGCCGCCAGTCATGCGGTGATAGCAGCACCCATGCAGGCGATAACAGAGATAACATTGGGGATCCTGCTGGTGATCGGCTTGTTCACCCGGCCAGCCGCCTTTGTGGCATTTCTCTACCTCGGCAGCCTTTGGATTTCCGAATGGGGGACAGCCTGGATATGGGAATTGCTGGTTCCCGTGCTCGCATCGCTGGGGCTCGCGGTGGGGAGAGCAGGCCGAACCTGGGGAGTGGACGCATGGCTGGCGCGGCGACGGCCGTCGTCTCCGTGGTGGTGAGTTGAACTAAATCCCGTGCGAGTCTCCGTCATTATTCCCACATACAACGAGGCGCAAGCCATTGGCCGCGTGCTGAGTGACCTTCCGTCTGATCTAGTCAACGAAGTCCTGGTGGTGGACAGCAATTCAAAAGACGGAACTGTTGAGATCGCGCGCAAGATGGGCGCGCGTGTTATCCAGGAACCCCGCCGCGGCTACGGCCGTGCCTGCTTGACGGGACTGGCCCATGTCACTAAACCTGAGGTCGTCGTGTTCCTCGACGGCGATTACAGCGACCGTCCCTCCGAACTCCCGATTCTTCTGGCCCCTATCGTGGAAGGCCGCGCTGATATCACGCTTGGGTCGCGCCTTGGGGCGCAAAACAATCTCGGGGCGCTACCCTGGCATGCGGCGTTTGGCAATCGCCTCGCGGCGGCGCTCATTAACCTTATTTATGGACTCCAGATCAGCGACCTGGGACCGTTTCGCGCCGGGCGTGCCGATGTCCTCCGCCGCCTCGCGCTGGAGGAGCCCACCTACGGGTGGGCGGTCGAGATGATCTTGAAAGGAGCACTCGCTGGATTCCGCGTGATTGAAGTGCCCGTCAGTTACCATCCGCGAATCGGAAAATCCAAGATCAGCGGTACGCTGAAAGGCACGTTGGGGGCGGCCTGGTTCATTCTCAGCCTGATCGTGCGCTATTATTTCCGGGGTCGAAGATCAAGAGCTCTGCGGCCGGCCTGACGGCCCGCAGTGTGTTCTCCTATGCAATCGTCCTGCGAGACTACCATCGATTTGTGTGATCGGAAACGCACGCTGGTCATTATGGCAAAGGCGCCGCGGGCAGGAATGGTCAAGACCCGGCTCAGTCAGAGCCTTCCGTCGCCCGCCGTGACAGCCCTCTATCGTTGCCTCTTAGAGGACACCATATCGCTGGCAAGGTCGTTGAGAGGCGTGGAAGTCGCTGTGATGTGCCCAGCCTCGGATATCGACGCACTTGAGCGCTTGCACGGTAAGACGGTGCAGGTTGTGGCGCAGAAGGGTGATGGGCTTGCTGCAGGTCTAACCTCTGTTTTTGCGCAGTTCGCCGCCATCGAGCGTCACGTGATCGCGTTCAACAGCGATAGTCCGCATCTTCCCGGATCGGTTTTAAAAAGCGCGTTCCGGATCCTGACTGTACATGACATGGTTGTTGGGCCGACACACGATGGAGGTTACTATCTCGTGGGCGCGAGGGCCGCGCACAAAACACTCTTCGAGAACGACGGGCTGGGAACAAGTAGCGCGCTGGAGAGACTGTTGGCGCGCGCCAGGGTCCTTAAGCTTTCAGCCGGCCTCACCGCACCTTTCTATGACATTGACGTCGCCGACGACCTCATCCGGCTCGCTCGGGAACTACAGCTGGAGCCGGCCAAGGCGCAACGAACAGCGGGATGGTTCTCGAAGTGGGGACAAACGGTAGCCAAGTTGAAGCCGAGCACAACAAAGCTGTGAAGTTAACACCGGTGCGAAGGCTATACGTGCTCGGCGCCATTTGGCTGCCAGCTCTGGCGATCTGCTCACACAAGTTCACCAATCTAGGCGAGCCATCCTTCATCGCTTGGCTGGCCGTGGCCGGAATCGCATATTTGCTCGCTATCCGCGAGTTCCTCTCTGCAGCCGCCTTGCCAAAGCGGATCATTGTCTTCGGGCTGGTACTGGCCGCTGTGGGGCAACTTTTATTCCTGCTGAAGCCGCCGGGCGCAGATGACGACATCCATCGATATGTTTGGGATGGACGCGTGCAGCGGCTCGGCTATAACCCGTACATCATCGTTCCCAGCGACCCTGCTCTCGCTGAACTCCACACAGCCGAGACCCGCACCCTGAACCACCCCGGTCTGCCGAGCCCATATCCACCGGGCGCTCAACTTTTTTTCCGCGGTGTCACCGCAATTCATGAATCTGTCTTTGCGCTGAAGGTAGCATTTGTAATCTGCGATGTTGCGATTGTTCTGGTTTTGCTCGATCTCCTGCGCAGCAGCCGGCAGCCGACGCACTGGGTTCTGGCTTATGCCTGGAACCCGCTGCTGGCGGTGGAGGTGGCGGGCAGTGGTCACGTTGATATCGTCGGCGTACTGCTGCTGCTGATATCTGTGGCGGCGCTATGGCGCAACTGGCGTGCCGTTTCGGGCATGACACTTGGGCTTGCGGTTGGAGTTAAGTTCCTCCCCATAGTGCTGGTGCCAGTCTATTGGCGACGCCTGCGTCTTCGCGATGCGCTATTGGCGGTTTTTGCGTTTGGAATGCTGTACTTACCCTTCCTGGAGAAGGGGCGGATTCCGGCGGGCTCGCTGAGCACTTATATACAGAGTTTCCGTTTTAATGATCCGGTCTTTGCAATGCTCGAGCGTTTATCGGCGCCACAGTTGGTGGCTGCAGTGGCAGTGCTCCTTGGCTTAATCACCGCGCTCTTCATGAGAGTGAGGTCAGCGGCTTTGTCTCCAGCCGCATTCGCCTGGCCTATGGCGGCATCTCTCTTGTGCGCCCCGGTCGTTTATCCATGGTACTTGCTCTGGCTAATTCCGTTCCTGCGGTCTGCTTCGACTTTGCCGCTTATCATGTGGACTGTGAGCATCATCCCCACTTACTACGTCTGGTATCTGCGCGCGCAAGGACAGCAATGGATACTTCCTGTCTGGATCATGCCCCTTGAGTATGGAGCCATCGCGACGACCTGGGGAATTATCGGATTGCGCCGGTTTCTGCGACCGCAAGGGCCCCAATGTTCGACGGACTAGCCGGCTATTGTGAATGCCAGCCAAAAGCCTAGCCTTCAAGGCGGCCCCGATACCTTGGTATCACCAATACCATCGTCCAATAGATTTGTGATGGCGTTTCCGGCTTAATACGTATCGAAGAGGAACTTTCGATGACAAAATCCAGTCTTGTTTCAACGATCGGTTTTCTGGTTCTCGCGACCCTAATCCTCGCTCCAGCGTCTGGGGCGCAGAGCTGTCCCCCGGCAGCGGAAAAAATCGCCAAGGCCTATGGTCTCGATTCATGGGGGCAGATCGAGGCGATCCGCTACACCTTCAACATCGATTTGTCGGCATTCAAACTCAAAATCTCCCGGAGTTGGGTCTGGGAGCCCAAAGCCGACCGAGTTACTTACGAAGGAAAAGACAAGGCGGGCAATCCTTTGAAGGCGACGTATGTACGCTCGCAGCTGAGCAGCCAACCTGAAAATGTGCAGAAAGAAATCGATCCGGGTTTCGTGAATGACCAGTATTGGCTCGTCTTCCCCTTTCATGCCTGCTGGGACACCGGCGCCAAGGTTGAAGACAAAGGCATGCAGAAACTGCCCCTGGGCGGAGGCACTGCAAGGCTGGTGTCGGTGAAATATCCCTCAGACGTTGGCTATACGCCCGGCGATACCTGGGACCTGTACCTAGGTCCTGACAATCGGGTGAAGCAAATGGCCTTCCATCACGGCGGCAGCACAAAGCCAAGCGTCGTTCTCGCGACCTGGGCGGGCTACAAGCAAGCCGGTCCTCTCCTCATCTCAACGGACCACCGCGGAACTGCCGACGGCAAGCCGTTGAGCATTACCTTTACAGATGTGGCTGTGAAATTGACGGGATCAGACGCCTGGGTCAACGCGCAATAAAAATGCTGGTCAAACGATGTGACGCTGGTTCTTTACGAGTCCGCGTCCCGGGCCATGACTACTGTGGTGCATGAGCTGCTCAGTTTGGGCAGATCGCGGCTCGCGGCCATACGGATTGTTAGAGTGGGCCGGTGCCCACGAATGACCGGGCAATAGTAATCGGGCTGCGCCAACGCGCCCTGGAGCCGCCGTCGGCCTGCACATCCACCATGACATGAATCACGGAACTCGCACCCCTGGCAGACTTCGGGAAGGGTGCGGGCCAGCGCGAAGGGCGCAGAGTTCAGGATGTCTGTTCCTGTGAGGGGCAAGTCCGAGAGAGGCTCGCCTGACCCCGACCAATAGACGCAGGGTTGTGAAGTGGCTCGCGGTGTAACTCTCACCGTGCCTACGCCACATCCGCCGGCCAGTGGCGGAAGGCCGGCCATGGCTCGCACCAATGGCTCTCCAATGGCGATCACGTCGGTGCGCTCAAACAGTTTTCTGAACCCTTCCCAGTATTCTTCATACGTGAGTTTGTGGAGATCGGACCGGACTGCCTGATAAACGTTCACGCGCAGGGGAGCGCCAAAGCGGTAAGCGACGCGCGAGACCTCCGCCAGACGCAGATAATTGGACTTCATCATCACGGCGATGAAGGTTACGGGTACGCCGAGCTTCCTGCAACGCCCGGCTTGTTGGTGGACGAGTTCCCAGTTTCCGGGTCCGCGTTGGGCGTCCTGGTCCGGCTGGGTCGGGTAGTCGAGCGAAAACTCGATGTCGTGGAAGCCGCGCAGTTCATGGTCTTCCAGGAGAGCAACACTATGACCGTTCGAAGTGATGGTGAGCTTGACTGGCCGCGATCGCAGGTAGGCCAGTATCGCCTTGAAGTCCGGATGCAGGCCGTTCTCGCCGGTGCCTAAATTAACCGAGCGGACCGGCAGCCGCTCCATGACGGACTTCACCTGATCGAGGGAGAGGCGGTCGGCGCGATTGGGATCGCGGTAGCAGAAAGTGCAGTTGAGGTTGCACTCATTGGTGAGCCCGAGCCCGAGCGCGACACCGCCCTCAGGGCCAAGAGCAGGCGAAGTGCCGGATGAAGATGCTAATCCTACGCTGTTCATCTGCGATCCTCGTCTTGGCCGTGCCGCAATCGTGCCAAGGAATGCATATAACGAGCAACCGCGGTGAACTCTGCCCGGGCGCCCAGTTTGCGCTCCAACTCGAAAATCCGCTCATAATCATCGCTGCGGGACACGCGGGAAGACAGATAATCAGAAACAACGCGCACGCCGCGCTCAGCAACGACGTTGAACGAAGAGGTTTGTAGCATCTCTCTCACTCTTGCTAATGTGAAGAGTCGTACCTTACCGCCGTAGAGAGACTCTTGCGCCCATTCTGAGGTCAATGCATTTTCGGCAGCGCCCAAATCGCCGGCTTGAATGGCGGCCTTTAAGACCTCTCCCGCCTGGTTACGCACGAGAATGGAGAGTAATGGAGACGAATCGCGCAAAAGTCCGGCAGCGCCCAACAATACAACCACTGGGTCATCAACATATTCCAGGACGTTGTGGCAAAGAATCAGGTCGAACGCGCAGCTCCGGAACAAGCTTTCTAATTGGTCAGCGTCGCCCTCTTTCAATGAGATCCTGTCCGCGACCCCAGTTTCAATCGCCGCACGTTTTGCGAGATCCAGCATCGCTGGAGAAGAGTCAAGCAGCGTGACGTGAATGCCGAGACCCGCCAGGCGAAGAGCGGTCGCTCCGGTGCCGCATCCAATGTCTAGCGCGCGCAGTGATGTTGTCGCGCGTGGCAAGAATTCCTGGAGATTGGCAAAGGCCAGGTCAAGGCGCAACCGACCTTCCGGAGTCTCAACATAGGCGGCATACCGGGCCGCATCGGCCTGGAAGCGATTGTCGGTCTGGGCGCCTATTTTCATGCTCCTGGCAGAAAGCCCTTCATGACGGGTTCTGGCTTCCAAACATTAGGCCAGAAACCAGGCCACGAATCTATTGGACGATGGTATTGATCCGTAGGCAAGCAATCGTCGATTCCAACCTGGCCGCGCTGAAAAGCACGAAATGGCCGGCCGTGCCGCTCGTCGTTTTTGTATGAGCCGGTGGAGGGCCTGGATTTGCACTACATCGGCCTTAGATACACCACGCGGCGATGGCATGCTTCGGGATGCTGCCGCGCTGCTCTGGCGTCTGCCGATCAATAGCTGAAGCGACCTAAGCGGCATTTCTCGCTTACTCCAAACAAGAGCCCCAACTTGGCGTTGTGCAGCCATGGCAGGCCGACAAAGTACGTGGTCTTGTGGTATGAATACCTCCTGCGTCAGGGGAGACACTCACCCGGCTCACCCCGGATGATATGCTACGAAAGATGCCCTCGCCAGAGCGAGGGTGTCTTTCTCATTAATTTAGGTTCGCGCCTGTTTTTGCGTAATTTCAGACAGACCTTCTGTTTTCGAGCAAGCTATTCGCGCGGCGCTGGAGCCCCTCCTCTCGGTCGTTCAGCAACTCCTTGAATCGCCTCGCTTCCCGCGACTCGTCAGGGCGGAATTCTTAACAGGTCGGCCAAAACCACGTCAGCCTTCGGTAAACGCATCTTTCCGGTCTCGACGAGCAAGCTTTCATTTCTTGCTCTCGTCTGAGGTCTGCCCGGGCACTTTTGGTCCTCTCCCATATCATGTCTGTGGCCATTTAATCACTAGGAAAATCAATAAACTCGGTTTTTTCCGATTCATAGGAAATACAGCAATTGTGAAAAAAAAGAGACCTCGACTCCCTCGCGGCTTGCATTGGAAACCTGATTCTCCGTTCATCTGGTTCAATTGGCGCGACTATCGCGGAAAGCAGCATCGACAATCAACTGGTACGGACGACCCGGCAGAAGCCTTTGCCTTCCGGCATGAATTCCTGGACAGGGAACGCTGCTCCGAGGCCGCGTGCTGGCCCGCAGACTGAAAATCCTGCTTATGGGTGCCACCCGCCTCCGAGCGTAAAGGTTGCTGCCGGCAATCCTGGTGAGCGGAGTGGCTTCGGAGCCATCGGCATTCACAACCCAAACATTGGTGGTTCCCAATGTGGTGCCATTGGTGTTGGGTGCATCGCCTCTGTCCAAAGCTCTTCCGGAAGTGAATGTGATCCTATTGCCATCGGGCGACCACAATGGCGCCTCGCTGCCGGCCGCACCGGCGGCGCTTGTCACGCGCTGCGGAACGTGCCACCTATCTTCTAGCGCTGAAGAGACTGGATAGTCGTCAACGATAGGCAGTTCGTCTGGACGCCCGGTTTCGTAAAAGATCGCCTGTCCTTCTGCCTGAATTGTCCGAAAGATAGTCGGTGCAGGAGCAGAGGTAGAATTCTGGTCGGTTTGTTATGGTCACCTTAAGACCACCATGTGATGAAGCTGCGATTCGTTCGGCTTCCACCGATCCAAGGTGCGTCGCGAGCGGTTCGTGGGTTTTAGCGGCAACGATTCTGGCCTCAAGCATGGCTTTTATTGACGGGACTGTAGTCAACATCGCTCTGCCTGCGCTGCAATCCGCTCTTCATGCAACGGTGCGCCAGGTGCAATGGATTGTGGAGTCGTACGCGCTGCTGCTTTCAGCTCTTCTGCTTCTGGGCGGATCTCTCGGGGACCTCTACGGACGAACCAAAATTTTCATTGTAGGTGTCGTCTTGTTTGCAGCTGCCTCTACCTGGTGTGGGCTGGCTCCGTCGATCTCCGCACTGATCATCGCCCGCGGTGTGCAGGGCGCCGGCGCGGCACTGCTCGTCCCTGGCAGCCTGGCCCTGCTCAGTGCTTCATTTCCGGAAGATAAGCGGGGGCGCGCGATCGGCACATGGTCTGGCTTTACGTCAATTACAAGCGCGCTCGGCCCGGTTCTTGGCGGCTGGGTGGTGGAGCACGCGTCCTGGCGCTGGGTCTTTTTCATCAATCTCCCAATCGCCGTGGCCGTGGTATGCATAACGCTGTGGCGCATTCCGGAGAGCCGCAATTCGACCGCAAAAGCAAAGCTGGATTGGGCCGGTGCTGTTCTTGCCACGCTGGGATTAGGGGCGGTTACCTTTGCGCTGATCGAAGCTTCACGTGGTGGACTTGTGGTTAAGCTCGCCGCCCTGCTGGGTCTATGCGGTTTGGCGGGCTTTCTGGCAGTAGAAAAGCGTTCGCCCGCGCCCATGGCGCCGATCGCGCTCTTCCGCTCCCGCACCTTTACGGCTGCTAACTTGCTCACGTTCTTTCTCTATGCGGCTTTAGGCGGCGTCTTGTTCTTTTTCCCGCTCGACTTGATCCAGGTCCAGCACTATTCAGCTACCCAGGCCGGGGCCGCGCAGCTGCCCTTTATTCTTCTGATGTTTGTCCTTTCCAGCTGGTCAGGAGGGTTGACAGGGAGGTACGGGCCCCGAGGGCCGTTAACCATCGGGCCGGTGATTGCCGCGATGGGTTTTGCTCTCTTTCTCAGAGCGGGAGCCAGCGACAGCTACTGGACTACATTCTTCCCTGCGGTCGCCGTTCTGGGCCTGGGAATGGCGGTGAGCGTTGCTCCGCTGACCACCACGGTGATGAATTCCGTGCCGCGAACCGAGGCGGGCGCCGCTTCCGGGATCAACAACGCAGTTTCGCGTGTCGCCAGTCTGCTGGCGGTCGCTGTATTCGGCCTGGTTTTGTATTCCACATTCAACCATTCTCTGGACCGCCGTTTGGACCGCCTGGGCGTGGCGGTGGGCGAGCGTCAACAAATCGACCAGCAACGGTCAAAACTGGCAGGGGCGCAAACGAGCGATCCAAGCGCACAGAGGGCTATCGCCGACTCATTTGTGGCAGGCTACCGCGTGGTCCTCTGGATCGGGATGGGGCTGGCGTTGGCGAGTGGACTCAGCGCGTTCGTCCTGATTGACCGGAAGAAGATCTCAGCTTAATCGAGCCGCGCTCGAGCCGGGCAGACTGGCCGCTCTGGGCTTACCGGATCGACCCGCAAGTTGACATTAGTAGATTCTCAAATATAGTAGTTTATCTACTATGCCACCAAAACCCTCCGACCGAATTGAACTCTTGCAGGGAACGCTGGATCTCCTGGTCTTGCGCAGTCTGCTTTTCGGCCCGCTCCACGGACACGGGATCACCAAAGCGATTCAACGGAACTCCGACGAGTTGCTGCAGGTCGACCACGGATCCCTCTATCCAGCCCTATACCGGCTTGAACAGAAGAAATGGATCAGCGGGAAGTGGCAGCAGTCCGGCAAAGATCGACCGATGAAGTTCTACCGATTGACTGTAGCCGGCAAGAAGCAACTTGGCATCGAGCAGAACAAATGGGAGCAGATGGCCAAAGCCATTCGGCTCGTTCTGATCCGCGAGGTGGAGTGATGCTGGAACGCATCAAATGGTGGCTCAGCCGTCGATCGCGGGAGTCGTCCATGCAACAGGAGTTGGAGGCGCACATCGCATGCGAGGCGGAAGAACAGATCGACCGCGGGGTGGATCCTGTGACTGCCCGCGAGGCCGCCATCAAGGCCTTCGGCAACCGCGCCATCATGATGGAAGACGCACGGCGGGTGTGGACCTGGGCGTGGCTCGGGCATCTTACCCAAGACCTCAAGTACGCGCTCCGCAATCTGCGCAAGAGTCCGGGCTTTACCGCGGTTACGATCGCTACGCTCGCGCTCGGCATCGGCGCCACTGCGGCGATTTTCAGTTTTGTGAATGCCGTATTGCTTAAGCCTCTCCCGTATCCATATCCGGAGCGAATCGTCAGCGTGTCGGAAAAGCTTCCGAGCGGAAGCAGCAACTTCATTTCCACTCTGAACTTTCTCGATTGGGGGCGGCAGAATCGCTGTTTTCAATTTCTCTCAGCCATCGCCCGGGACAAGGTGACCTTGACCGGCTCGGACAGCCCCGAGGAGCTTAATGTTCACAGAGTCTCGGCATCGTATTTCAAGGTGCTTGGTGTGGACGCGGAGTTGGGACGCACGTTTGCTCCGGACGAAGACCAGGTTGGCAAAGATCAGGAAGTAGTGCTCTCGAACGGCATTTGGCGGAGCCGGTTTGGCGGCGACCCCAAAGTTATCGGCCGCAAAATCACGTTGGATGCAAGAAGTTACACGATCATCGGCGTGCTTCCGGCGAACAGCGAGTTTGACCGGACCTGGGCCGTAATGTGGCTGCCTCTGGCTTTCACACCCGCGAACATGACACGCAATTATCACTGGCTTTATGCCATTGCCAGCCTTGAGCCCGGCGTCACTCTGAAGCAGGCCCGCGAGCAAATGGACGCGATTGGAGCGCGCATTGCCGCCCTGTACCCGGATTCGAATAAAGGGTGGGGCGTAACCGTGAATCCTTATACCGATGAGGTGGTTCAGCCGGAACTCCGCCGCTCGCTTTGGGTGCTGCTCGCAGCGGTGGGAGCCGTGCTGCTGATCGGGTGCGCCAATGTCGCCAATCTGACCCTGGCGCGGGGTATGGACCGCGAACACGAGATCGCTATTCGTTCAGCATTGGGCGCGCGCCGTCTCCGTCTGATCCCGCAGCTGCTTACGGAAAGCATATTTCTGGGAATCCTCGGCGGCGTGGCGGGCCTTGCGCTGGGCAATGCATTCATGCGCGGAATGAAAGTGTGGTTGCCGCCTGACATGCTGCCACCACAAGCAAATGTCCGCATGGACTACGGCGTGTTGCTGTTCACGATGGTTATCGGAATCCTCACGGGAATCCTTTTCGGCCTGGCGCCGGCCCTCAGCGGCACGCGGCCCGATCTTTTCAGATCGCTGAAGGAGAGCGGGCGAACGACGGCCGGGCTCACACCGCATCGGATGAAGACAGCCCTGGTGGTTGCCGAAGTGGCGCTGTCATTTGTATTGCTCGCGGGCGCCGGCCTGCTGATCCGAAGTTTCAACAGGCTTGCAAGCCTCAACCCGGGCGTGGATACAACCAATGTTCTTGCGATGGATCTTCCAATGCCGCGGACAGAATTCACCAACAGCACGACACTGACGAACTATCTCAGGGAAGTGACCCAGAAGGTGAGAAGCGTGCCCGGAGTGCGGGACGTCGCCATCACGGACAAACCGCCGATGGAAGGCTTTGCCAACGGCGCGCCCTTCCTGATCGAAGGGCGGGAGGATATTCCCTCCCAGCGCCCTGTCAGTGGGTTCAAGGTCATCGGGCCGTCGTATTTTGATACGGTTGGCATGAGATTGTTGAAGGGGCGCAGCCTGGACGAGAGCGATGTCGCCGCTGCTATGCCGGTTACCGTGATCAATGAAACTATGGCGAAGACTTACTTCAAAGGCGAAGACCCCATCGGTAAGCGCATCTTGATTCGGCAGCTCGTGTTCGGGAAGTCTGCTCGCGGCCCGGAAATCCCCTGGCAGGTCGTCGGGGTGGTAAGGGACGAGAAAGTGGGCGGGAAAGTTTTTAGCCTCGACGAGGACATTCCGGTCGTCTACGTCACGTTCTATCAGAGTCCGGGCTTTAGCAATAGCCTGGTGGTTCGCGCCGCCATGGATCCGTTGCTCTTAAGCGGATCGATCGAACAAGCAATCTGGAAAGTGAACAATAACCAGGCGGTGGCGAACATTGAAACCCTGGGAGAAATCGAATCACAATCGGTAGCGCCAGCCCGGCTTCGCACTGCGCTGTTAGCCATTTTCGCCGGCATCGCGCTTTTGCTGGCTGCCGTCGGGATCTACGGCGTTGTTTCCTATTCGGTGGGGCAAAGGGTGCGTGAAATGGCCATTCGCCTGGCCCTTGGTGCATCGCCGGGCGATCTGCTGAAGCTTGTGATCGGAAAAACGATGCTCGTCGTCCTGGTTGGACTCGCTCTGGGTGGGGGCGCGGCACTCGCGCTTACGCGCGTATTGGCGAGTTTGCTCTACGATACAAGCCCGACGGATGGGGTGACGTGGGTCGTCGCTGGGGCGTTGCTCGCGACGGTGGCGCTCCTGGCGTGTTATTTTCCAGCGCGGCGTGTGACGAAGGTGGACCCCCTGGCGGTTTTGCGCTTTGAGTAAATGATGACCCGCTGCGGAATCACAGCCAGCGATGAAAAAGAGTGTGGTGCAGCACGGATCAATGCTCTGTTTTGACTCTCCTAATGGCAGGGCGGCCTTCGCGCTGCATTGTGGAGGATTCCGTGACGCGCTCCGCCTCCGGCTGCGGGCGGGCCTTCGGCAGAGAGGTGCTCGATCTTTTGATCGCATATCCGGCACTTACTCTCGGCGCGTGTCAAAGCGCAGCCAAACGGCGTAGTGCACCCTCATTGGCAATCGTCCAGACGCTACCGTCTGTCCTGAGCCATTTCTTTTGCCGAAGTTCCTTTACGGTTCTCGAGATCGTTTCCCGAGTACTTCCGACAAATTGGGCTATTTCTTCGTGGGTCAGGGTGACTCGAATCCGGATTTCCAAGGTGTTCAGAGCGCTATTCCCCAGAGGATATTCAGCCCAATGCAGGAGAAGCCGTGCGACCCTTTCCGACACGGAGGCGGAAAGACCGAGGCAGCGTATGGAGTCATACGCCTCTGTGCAGTGGCGGCTCAGTTGGCTTGCGACCATTTGGCTTAGTTGGCCGGAGGTTTTTAGCACATGAAGGAAGGCGCCCTTCCCCACGAAATCAGCATTAGTAGGTTGGAGAGCTTCAGCGGAGGTCTCATGGACTCCACCTCCTAAAACTGCCGAGAGACCCAGTAACTCCCCGGGGCCGACCACTCTCACAATGGCGGTCTTTCCCGTATTCGAAGCCAGCAACTCTTTTACTCGGCCCGCGCGGAGAAGAAAGACTCCTCTCACCGGTTGCCCTTCTAAAAAGAACAATCCACCTTTGGGATAAAAGACAGGAAGAATTCCCCCACGGAGCCGTTTTGTCAACCCAACAAATATCTCGCTTCCAAAACAATTGACGTCGAAGGAGTCTCCACGTAATTGCAAAGCGCCACAGGAATGCATAAAGCGACCTCGTCAGCATCATAGGCTTCTGAAAGAAAGGTGACGTGAGCACTATTGAACATGTCGAGCTTACATTCTTGCCGCACGTCGAGAAGCTATGCCATCCAGATCCACGAGGATGTGCGCCATGAAGATCCAATCAGATGGGGAGTCAGCGGCGCCCTGAGAACACGCCCGGGGTTGCGGGCGACTAAGCACTAGGGGAGCATTGGCCGCTCATCTCCGCCCTGGCTCTGGCCCGACGGCCAGGGCTAAGTTCTGGTCGCGCCTCCGGCGCTTGGCTCAGCACGGACTGGTTGACGGAGCACAGGCAGGAGTGCGTGTGCCATAGTGACGGACGGTGGCGAGCCGGCGAAGACGTGGTGGGCATCGATACCAGCAGAAGACTCTCTGATGCGGCACGGGCTACGGAAATAGTGCCGGAATCCTCCACTGCGCGTCGGACATCGTGAAAAAAAGGGACATTTAGCGGGCGCTCCGCTAGAGATGACAACTGTTTAGAAGTGCGGTTGTCGCCGCGAAGCCGGTGGTTCGTGAAGTTGGCCGATAAGGCGAAGGAAGGGGCGCAAGGCGCACACTGGTCCAAAATCGCTCTTGAGATAATAACGATAATGTAGAGAGACAACAGCATTTTAGCCTTGGTCCATTAGCACTTAGCCAAGCCAGAAAGCCGGAAATCAAAGGCTAAGAGCGGAAATCCGGGCTGTTACTACCAAGGTGGAGGGCGAATCTATTTATATCGTAAGGCGATGTTATACTTGCAGCGTAATAACGAGGAGGCAAAATGGCAAGAAAAACGGCAGTGCACAAGCCTCTAGAATCCACCTCGACCCTGAACCGGCTCCCTCATTTGGCGGACAGGCTCTTGCGCTTCAATCTCTCTGACGAAATCCGTGGCTTGCGCGAAGAGGACTCGTGGACGCGAGGAAGCGGACGCAGTTCCAAGACTCTTGCGAAGTACCCGGATTTCCGCATCGTACTAGTCCTGATGAAGGCCGAGTCGGAAATGAAGGAGCATCATGCCGACGCGAGGATCTCGATTCAAACAATCCAAGGCAGAGTCCGGCTCCAACTTCCAGACCAAGCTGTGGAACTTGGGGGCGGAGAATTAATGTGCCTAGAATCCGGCATTCATCACGATGTGAAAGCACTCGAGGAAAGTGCGTTCCTCATTACACTTTCCTGGCCGGGAGGAAGTGCGGAGGAGCGACACGCGATGAGCTAGTTGCCGCACGATCGAGCTCGATACAACAGAGGAGGAGTTCATGGCTGCCCAAGAGATTCTTTTAGCGGGTTTCCAAACTAAATTGAACCTCGGCCGCACAAGTCGTACGACATTGCTGAGGGCACCGTTTCCACTGCTGGCACGGTGAGTCAGCTGGCGCTGTGCGGTTGGGTGCTGGGAGCCTCCAGGCACATCTAAGAATGGGGAAGGCAGGACAGAACATGAGTTCAACTACAATCGCACGCTCAGAGATTGCTGGAGCAGAAGCCCAACCTTTGCTGGGTTTGGTCAACTATCAAGAGGGATCGGTGGTAAGCCGGGTTGTGCTGAAGCGGGAAAAAGGCAGCGTCACAATCTTTGCTTTCGATGACGGGCAGGGATTAAGCGAACACACCTCTCCGTTCGACGCGCTCGTACAGGCTGTTGAAGGCGAAGCAGAAATGACGGTCGCTGGCAAACCCATAGTGGTGAAAGCAGGTGACATCGTCCTACTGCCATCTGAAAAGCCGCATGCGGTGAAAGCGACGACACGTTTCAAAATGGTCTTGACCATGATCCGGTCGTAGCGCTGAGAGAGACCTGGCTGTTACGCACCGACAATGCGATCGGTTCAGATGTTAGGGAGAAGATCGAAGTACTCATCATCCTCGTTCTTGCCGCCCTCTCCCGCGCCCAACTGTTTCTCGGACTGGATAAACTCGATGCGCTCGATCCATTTGACCATCTTGTAGCCAAGCTGATTCTCGACGCGCAGGCGCAGTGGGGCACCATAGACGTCTGGAAGCGGTTGGCCATTCATCCGGAGCGCGAGAAGGCATTCCGCTTTCAGCACATTCTCCAGTCTCTGGGTGTCATAGTAGGGGCCACCGTAAAGTGCCTCGCCGAAAGAGAAGAAAGCCACCACCTTGGCTTCCGGCTTCGGGCGAACGAGATCAATCAGCGCGCGCATGGGAATGCCGCCCCATTTGGCAATACCACTCCAGCCCTGAATGCAGTGATGCATCGTGATGTGCTCGACCATCCCGTACTTCTCGATATCCGCAAGCGAAAGCACAACCGGGTTTTCGACCAGGCCGCCTACCTGCAGTTTGAAGTCCTGAAAGCCGTGATGGGCGAGACGTTTCCAGTCTTCCCGTACCGGCACCTTCCCATTGGGCCAGAAATATGGCGAGATGTCCTGCTCCGAATAGTTCTGGTGCGGAACGAGCCGGTTCAACGTGAGCAGTTGCATAGGGTAGGTCACCGACTTCAGGGCATGCTGCAAAGCACGCGGATGGTTCCAGGAAATGTAGTGCGCTGCGACCCATGAAAGAACCACCACACCGACTCCCACGAATCCCAGATACATGCCCACATGCCCCTGATCATCCGTGCCCATTACGATGTGGTTCATATTGCGCGCAAATCCTGTCATCACCACCAGCGTGACGTGCACCGCGAGAAAAGCAAGGAAGCCGAGCATGGTGAGGAAATGGATGGATCGAGCGGACTGCCTGCCGCCAAAGATCTTGGCGTACCAGGGAAAGCGGTTCACCACCGCCGGCGACATAGCTATGCCGGTTGCAGTGGCCAAGGGTCCGAACACAAACACGACAGTGAAATAGGCAATCTGCTGCAGAGCGTTGTACCCATAAAAGCCGTTTGGCTCCGCAGGCATATGGAACGTCGCGTAGTGCACCCACGTATTCCATGCCTGCAAAAGAACCATCGGCGACGAAGGGACGATCCGCCGCCACTGCTCAGTATCGAACAGCATCATGATGAAGAAAATGCCCGTGAAGATGAATCCGTGAACGTCGATGAAGTGCCAAATCCGCGCAATGCCGATCGTGTGTCTGTAACCGGGCGTGCCGATGATGGGCGAAAGGTAGCGGGAGTCATCTTTTGCCGTCCAGATCCGATCGCGAGGAACCTCGAGCGGCGTAAGACGGATCCATTCGCTCCCCGGCGTGCAGTCATCATTGAAATAAAGACGAGGATGATCAAAAAGAATCGAAAGGCCGCTTCGAATAAGGAGCATCACGAAAAAGAAATTGAAAAAATGGCAGTAGCGCACCCAGAGCGGAAACCCGTGCGGTCCAGCGAAGTTATTGGGATAGATCTGAGGTACGGGAGGAACCGTGGGCAGACCTGCTATCGCAACTTCAAGCCAGGAGGCGAGAACCGCGGCCAGAACCATGGCTCCGATCCCGACCACAATAGAGGGGCGAACCCAAACCCGGAAGCGGCGGTCCTTGGGGCAGTGCACGGCCGCGTGCGCAACATCCAAGGAAATCATGATCGAATCCCATGGCTGCGCTCGACCAAAGCATTCGCTCCACGCACGCTAAGATGTGGACAGAGGACCCGCCGCGCGGCGTCCCTTATCCCAAGGCGCCAAGGCTTTGAGCGGTGTCCCCACGAGCTTTGCTCCTGGTCTTGAATGCACTCGCCTCCAGTTCAGTAAGGGTACATCGTGACGCGATATATAGTAAATCAAACCAATGTGGTAGAGAAAGGCAATAGCGATACGTCCAGCAGCCCGGAGTTTCTGCCGGACAATACCAGGAAGCACGCGCTAACGCTGGAGTTATGGAGAGCCAGCCGGGCCTGCAGCCGGATATTTACGAAGTAGGACGATAGCCGGCAGAAAGAAGGACACGGCTAGAAAGCGTCCTAATTCGCGCTTGACATAATAACGATAATGTGGTGAAATAACAGCATTTTAGCCATGGCCATTAGCACTTAACCAAACAGGAAAACCGGAAACCAAAGGCTAAGAGCGGGAACGGCGGGCCGCCCCGGGGAGGCGTGCGGATTTTGGGTGATCCGGTAAATTTGGTAATTTTGGCAAATGGAAAGACCAAGGGGAGCCGCACAAGGCGGACCGTTCGGGAAAGATCTTTGACAAATTAGCACTCAGCGTTCAGCATCCAGGGGGCAAGCCGGGACCTCCGGCTCAGCACTCAGCCACTCAGCCAAAGCCGGGCCGGACCACAAGATGTTGGGGTTGGATAGTTACTGTCTGGTAAACCATCCCAATATCTTGTATAGGTCCAACTAAGTCCTTTGGAATCATAGTTGGCCGTACTGAGTTGGGATCACATGAGATGCGATGGGAAGATGGGGTGACCCATACGTGCTAGATCAACTGGTGATCGCGTGATTTGGTGATCGGGGGATCGGAAAGGCGAGGAGATCGCCGGAATCGCGCCGGAAACGGACGGGCAAAAGCTGGCTTAGCCGCAGAAGAACGCGGATGGACGCAACCAGGCAGGGAACCGCCGACATCGGAACGCAAGGGCGTCCTTCGACGTCGGTCGGGATGGAGAAGAAGCGATGGTATGCGGGACTAATCGCGGTCAGAGCGGGAATCGCGGTCGCGGCGGTTCTTTTTCTTGGCTCTTTTGCGGGCTAAGGCTTGCTTTACGCGCTTTCGTTCCCCGGGCTTCAGGTAGTACGAGTGCCGCTTAACGTCCTTGATGATGTCCTCGGCCTGGACCTTGCGCTTGAAGCGGCGCAATGCGTTCTCCAACGGCTCGCCTTCCTGTAAACGAACTTCCGCCAATGTGGTTCCTCCTGAGGGGTGTGCCTGAAATCAGGCCATGTAACAGCTTACATTAGGTTGGGCGGCTATGGCGGAAAGCAGGGCTTTTTTCCCGGCATTTTTTACCTTCCGCAAAGGGCCAACGCGACGAGGTTCAAGCCGCTGCGGCCCTGCGTCGGGAAAAGACCCAGTAGACGGGCACTCCGGCCAGGATCACCAGGGTTCCTGCCAGCGAATTGCGCCAATTGTCGGTAAAGGTGTAGTAGAGCAGGATGGCGGCAACCAGCACGAACAGGGCCGGGACCACGGGGTAGCCCCAGGCGCTATACGGTCGGGGCGCATTGGGGTCGCGGCGGCGGAAGACGAAGATGGTGCTGGCGGCGATCATGTAAAAGAGCCATTCGGCGAAGATCGCCAGGGAGAAGAAATCCTTGAAGGCGCCGCCGCCGAGCAGAAGAAGGATGGCCATGACTGCCTGGACCACAATCGCCCAGGACGGTGTGTGAAAGCGGGGATGGACTTCCGCGAGCGCCTTGAAGAAGTATCCGTCACGGGCCACGGCGAAGGGGATGCGGCTTCCGCTCAGGATGGTGCCGTTGAGGGTCACGAGCATGGAAATGGCCATGCCGGCCAGGACAAGCGTGGTGCCGCGATGTCCCAGGACGATCTGGGCCGCGGCTGACGCGGGGACCGCGGAGTTGGCCACCTGAGCGGCAGGCATGTTGTACTGCACTGCGGCGTTTACTCCGATATAGAGCGCCGCAACAATCCCGACGCCGGCGATGAGGGCTACGGGAATGCTGCGTCCGGGGTTGCTGATTTCGCTGCCAACCATGTTGAGGTCGGCCCAGCCGTCATAAGCCCACAAGGCGGCCACCATTGCCGCCATGAAGCCGGCAATGCCGCCTTTGGCTCCGGCGAATGACGTCCCGAAATTCGCCCAGCCGCCGGAAGCCGCGCTGAACCCGGCGACGACGATGACGGCGATCATCACGACTTTGAGGGCGGTAAAGACCAGCTGAAAGTTTCCTGCCTTGCGTACGCCGACGTAGTTGATGGCCGAGATCAGGATGGTGGCGGCAACGGCCACCATTTGTCCCCAGGAAACCGACCAGCTTCCGAGGCGAAGAGCAGCATGCGGCAGAAAGCTAAAGGAGGAGAAATTTCCCAGCACGCGCACCAGTCCGCTGGTGATGGTGGCGATGGAAGCAGGCTTGGCAATCAGAAACCAGGTCCAGGCATCGAGGAATCCGGGAAGAGGGCCGTAGGCATCGCGAATGTAAACGTACTCGCCGCCTGCCCAGGGACGGATGGCGCCCAGCTCAGCGTAAGTAAGAGCACCGAAAAACGAGAGCAGGCCGCCCACGATCCAGACCAGGTAAACCATACCGGCCGAGCCCACGTCTTCCATCATCTCTTTGGGGACAAGAAAGATCCCGCTGCCGATGATGGTGCCGGCGACGATCGCGGTCGCGTGCCATGAATTGAGCTCGCGAACCAGTTCAGGAGCTGATGCTTGGGTGGTTGCCATGGGCTCCTTGCGCGTTGCCGGTGACCAGACTCGCGAGGTAACCGATAACAAACGTTGTTATCGCTCCCAGCGTGACGTACCAGGTGAAGGCGATGTGTGTGCCTTGCCAGATATAGCCATTCAGGGCCAGTCCGCAGAGCATACCAACAATCGCCCCGGTCTGGGTGGCGCGGCGGGTGAGCACGCCCAGGAGGAAGACACCAAGCAGGCCGCCATAGGCGACTGAGGCAATGCTCAATCCCATCTCCAGTACTTTTCCGCGGCCGCGCGAGGCCAGCGCCAGGCCGAACAGAACAAGGCCCCAGATGATGGTCGCGATGCGGGAGAAGCGGAGACGCAGGCGATCCGTAGTTTGGGGGCGGAAGCGGACGTAGAAGTCGAGCATGGTGGTGGAAGAAAGAGAGTTCAGCGCCGCGCTGAGATTAGACATTGCGGCCGCCAAAATTGCGGCAATAAGAAGTCCGGTCATACCCCGCGGCATGTATTCCACGATGAAGGTCGGAAAAACGTAATCGAGACGCACGAAAGGTTGTGAAGGCGGGTTCAGATGATAGAAGTACCACAGGGCGGCGCCAACCACGAGAAACAGCGTGAACTGCGCGAGCACCACCACGCCGCTGGTGAGCAGAGCCAGCCGGGAGTCGCGCTGATCGCGGGCCACCAGAAGCCTCTGCACCATGAGCTGATCGGTGCCGTGACTGGCGGTGGTCAGGAACATGCCGCCGATCAATCCCGCCCAGAAGGTGTACTTCTGGTAGAAGCTGAACGAGAAGTCGAAGATTTGAAGCTTGCCGGCGGCGGCCGCCGCGGTGTGGATCGCGGGCCATCCTCCGGGAACGAGATGGGTGAGGGTGAACAGTCCGGCAATGGTCCCACCGACGTAAATGCACATCTGCACCACGTCGGTCCAGATCACCGCGGCCATGCCGCCTTCAAAGGTGTAGATCAGAGTGAGGAGCATGACGATGGCCACCGACCAGACATCACCGGTGCCCAGCGCAATCGCGACCACGATGGAGACTGCCCAGACGCGCACGCCCTCGGCGGCGGCGCGGGTGATGAGAAAGACCGCGGAGGTTATCCGGTGCAGAGCTTTACCGAAGCGGCGGTCGATCAGCTCGTAGGCGGTAAACATCTCGCCGCGAAAATATTGAGGAAGGAGGATCAGGCTGATTACTACGCGTCCCAGCAGGTAGCCGAACACCAGCTGCAGAAATCCAAAATTGCCGTCATAGGCGATGCCGGGAGTGCCGATCACGGTGAGCGTGCTGGTTTCAGCGGCGACAATGGAAAGACAGATGGCCCACCAGGGAATATTGCGTCCGGCGAGGAAGTAATCGCGCAGGGACTTTTGTGACTTGCGGAAGCGGAGACCAAATAGCGTAATAGCGATGAGATAGACGACGATGATGACTACATCAACGCTATGGAGTCGCATGAGCCGGGTGACCCATTATTCGGCAAAAATCGCGCCAGGCGACAACAAAAATTGTGGGAAGATGAATTGACACTGCATGCCACTGTATCTGGGAATTGACGCGGGAGGCACCAAGACCGACTGCGCGCTGAGCAATGGCGCCGAACTGCTGGGGCAGGCTACGGGCGAGACCTGCAAGCTGGCGCGGGTGGGACGCGAAAAGGCCCGCACTGGCCTGCAATCGGTCATCAAGCGGGCTTGTGAGTCGGCGCGAGTACTGCCCGCCGATGTCCAGCATGTCTGCATCGGCATGGCCGGAGCTTCGCTTCCGGAGGCGGTGAGCTGGGCGCAGGATGTGGTGCGAGAGATCATCCCGTCGGGAACCATCTACGTCGCCGGTGACCACATCATCGCCCATCGCGCGGCGTTTGGGACCTCGCACGGCGTTCTGGTGATTTCGGGAACAGGATCGATTGCTTTCGGGCGCAATCCAGCGGGCGAGACGGCCCGCGCGGGAGGCTGGGGACCAAACATCTCTGACGAAGGATCGGCCTTCTGGGTGGGACGAGAGGCCGTGGTGGCGGCCCTCCACGCTTACGATCTGGGAAGCGGTGACGGAATGTTGGCGCTGATTGCCAGCGCGTGGAAGATCGCGCCGGAAGAAGTTGTACGCATGGCCAACGCCGCTGAGCCGCGCTTTGGTGAACTCTCCGGTCCAGTGGCGACGGCTGCCGAACGCGGCGATCCTGCGGCGGCGGACATTGTCAACCGGGCAGGGAAGTGCCTGGCGATTCTGGCGCACGCGGTCATTCGTCGACTTTGGCCGCAGGGCGGCGTAGTGCCCGTAGGGCTGGCCGGAGGCGTGTTGCAAGGATCGGCACTGGTACGCTCGGCGTTCAAAGAATCCATGCGCACGCTCTACCCGCAAGCCGCGCTCAGCTTCGCGGTCGTGCGTCCGGTCCTGGGAGCGCTGGAGATCGCGGCGCAACGAGGGCGCTTGTGAACAGTGGACTCAGGACAGGTCATGAACGACAGGGCTGACGATAAGCGCTCGCCGGTGAGTCCTTCCGCGAGCACGCAGGTGCTTCAATCCGAAGGTCCGCTGGAGCAACTGATCCACGATCCATCGCCGGAGGTGATGCGTGCGGTCGCCATGGATCCCAGGTTGACCGAGGATCTGGCCCTCTCCATGCTCAAGCGACGCGATCTTACGCGCGAAGCGCTGGAGGCGCTTTACAAGCACAAGTCGCTGGCCAAACTGCGCAAAGTGCAGCTGGCGATCGTCGTGCACCCGATCACGCCGCGTCACGTCACGATTCCGGTGATACGCCATCTCTACGCATTTGAGCTCATGCAGGTGGCTCTGACGGCCACGGTTCCGGCCGACATCAAACGCGCGGCCGAAGAGGCAATCGTGGCCCGCCTTGCCACGGTTTCCGCGGGCGAACGGTCGGAGCTGGCCAAGCGCGGCTCAGGCCGTGTGGCCGCGGCCCTGCTACTCGACAAGGAAGAACGCATCATGCAGTCAGCATTGATGAACCCGCAGATGACCGAGATGTGGATCGTGAAAGCGCTTAAAGCAGGATCGGGTACCGAACTGCTGGCGCCAGCGGTCTGCCGCCAACAAAAATGGTCCCAGAGAAGTGACGTCAAGCTGGCACTCATCGCCAACCGGCACACGCCGCTCGCGCGCGTCGTGCAGTTTGCCCGCGAGCTCCCGCTCAACGCTGTCCGGGAGTTACCGCGTTCCGCGCGCCTGGCTCCGAATGTGAAAGCATGCCTTAAGGGGGCGCTTGAAGATCGAGCAAAGTAGGCTAGAAAAGTTATGTGTATGCCTGGCCGTAGCCGCCTGGTTCCGAACCCGGAGGGCGAAGCTCATCGAGCTCCAGGAATTGACGCACGACGTTATCCTGAGCCTGCTCCATCTCCTGGACGGTGCCTACAAAAATGGCGCGGGCCTCGTGAAGAAAGACAATGCGGTCGGCGAGCTTCTTGGCCAATCGCATATCGTGGGTCACCACGATGCTGGTCAGCTTGAGCTGGATCTTGAGTTTCTGGATCAGATTTCCCAGGAGCGCCGCCATCAGCGGATCGACCATGGTGGTGGGCTCGTCATAAAGGATGCATTCCGGTTCTGCAGCCAGCGCGCGGGCGATGGCCACGCTGCGCTTCATGCCGGTCGAGAGCTCGGAGGGAAACTGATCGCGCATAGGACGCACGCCCACCATATCCAGCAGACCGTCGACGATCTGGTAGATCTGGGATTCGTCCAGATCACGGCGCTCGCGCAAGGGGAACGCTACGTTTTCACCCACCGTGAGAGAGTCAAAGAGCGCGCCGTTCTGGAAAACCATGGTTACTTTTTTGCGGATGCGTTCCAGTTCAAATTCCGGATAGTCAGTAATGTCTTCGAAAGCCACGATTACGCGTCCCGCATCCGGCTTGAGAAAGCCCATGATGTGATGAAGGGAAACCGACTTGCCGACGCCGCTGCGCCCGAGAATGCACAGCGTCTCGCCGGGCAGAGCCTGGAAGCTGACGTCATCCAGAACACGGTTATCGCCAAAAGACTTCGAGACGTGCTTGAATTCGATATAAGGCTGAGGTGCTCCGCCGTTCGTGTGAAGATGGATGTCCGACTGATGGCTCATGAGTTTTCGATCGGCCGCCTCCGTCCTGCTCGTTCCAGATCTTCCGGAGTATTCAGATTCTCGAACATCTCGGCGGTGAAGGCAAATTGCGCCAACTCGGCCTGGCGGACGAGCAATGTCCCATGGTCAGGAAACAGAGGAACGATTTTGTACTGGCCGGCACGAAGCGCTTGCTCGGCAATGGGAAGAAATTCCCGCGAGTACACGGCGCAGAGAGGCTGCGGATAGTTGCTGATCTCCGGCGCAGTCACCACGGATCGCGAGGCCAGGGCCCGTTCAGCCAGGAAGCTAAGAATCTTGGGAGACAGAAAAGGTGTATCGACTGCCAGGATCAGATTAAACTCTGTGCGCGTATGAGAGAGAGCCGCATGGATGCCGCCGAGGGGTCCGCATCCTGGGAAAACATCCGCGACGGCCGGAGCAAATGCACCGTACAGCTGCGGCGAGCCGGCAATGAAGACCTCCTCAGCCACAGAGCGCGCGGCCTCAAGCACGGTCTCCAGCAGGGTGCGCCCGTGTAGAGAAAGCACTGCCTTGTCCCTGCCCATGCGCGAACTCCTGCCGCCGGCCAGCACAAACGCGGTGAACTGCTGCGACTTCATGGCTATATTGTAACCTTCAACTTGAGCCGCAATAAGCAGCCGGCGGCCTGCTGGTTGGAAAGGACGCGGCTTTCGATCCAAACGCTTCTTCTGAGCCTCCATTAGCTCGTGTACCAGCGGGCTAAACTAAGTGGAAAATTAGTTGCTTCAATCGGGCCAAGATGTAGAACAATACGCGCCAGCGTCAGCAACAACTCAAGGAGGAAGAGCTATGGGTCGACCGGTTGGGGTCACGATTCTTGCGATTCTCGATTTTATCGGTGCGGTGTTCTGCATCCTGGGCGGCATAGGGATGATTGCCGGCGGGGGGCTGATGGCATCAATTATGAGTCAACAACAGGCTCAGGGAGCCGGAGCGGGAGCCGGGTTTCTGGCAGGGTTAGGCGCTCTGGCTGCCGTCGTCTTCCTGGTGCTAGCCGCGATCTATGTTTTGCTGGGCGTAGGACTGTGGAAACTCAAAAACTGGGCGCGTATCATTACCGTAGTTTTGACCGCCCTTGGCGTTATTTCCACTTTGTTCGGCCTGATTGGACTGTTCGCCCACTTCGTCGCCTTTGCGTTCGTCGTGAATGTCATCGTACTGGCGATTGAAGCGCTGATCATCTGGTACCTGCTGAGAGCCGATGTTAAAGCCGCATTTGTTGGCGGCCAGTCCAGAGCGGCGGCAGCTTAGTCGAAAAAGAAACTACAGGGACACTGGAACACGAGAGAGCCTTCGCCATTCCAGTGTCCTTTGTACTTGTGCGGGTCCCTACGCATCCTGCACCATCGTTCCCTGGTGATACACAATTCTCCAGCCTTGTGGCGTACGCTCCCAGATCGTGGCGCGTCTGGTCATTCTCGGCCCCTGGAAAAGTGTGTACGTCAGCAGGTAGACCTCTCCAGCGAGTCTGCGGCACTGGAATTCCTGGGTCTTCCACTCATCGGCGAGATCCTTTGCGTAGCGTTCTTCGAGCAAGGAAAGCACGAACTCCCTGCTGTAGCGACGGCCGGAAGCGCCGGTCTCCCAGAAGTCCGGATGAGTCATGCTCTCAAAATGGGCGCGCGTGGTGCCCAGTTCGGGACGATGGAAGATCGGCTCCTGGCGTTTCAACTCTTCGAGAACACCGGCCAATGCAGGATCCGTGACCAGATTCGGCTCGGAATGTGCTGTCATACGTGAAGATTGTAGTCTGCCAGTTCCTCTCGCGTCTTGTGGCTCGGCTGCGGAGCCGGCAAAGAAGGCGGCAATTTCCTGGGCATGGTCGTCGGCGCCGTCCGGCCACAGGGCTCGCCGCAAAGCTTCCCATCTTGACGCTTCTTCTGGACGGATGGGACGAATGATGACCTTCATGAATAACAAAATGCGTCAACCCCGTCGCGGGTTCCCTGGGCCCTGATGGCGTGAGCACAGCCGGAAATTCCGACTCAACCAGAGTAGAAGATTCCCCTTCGCGGGCCTTCTGGACCATGTATTCACGACAAGTTTGTCAGTTTTAACGTGTTATATATCAGCAACATGCGAAAGTTTCTTAGACAAATCCATTAAAAGGTACTAAAAGTGCACCTCAAGCCTCTTTAGGCTGACCCTTAGTTCCGTCAAACAGGCCCATTTTTTCGGAGGTTCTCTCATGTTCCAAAAGGTAGCGTTTTGGTTCGTTGCGACATTCCTGTCTTTGGGCACCGCATTCTTCCTTGCCAGTTGTGGCAGCTCCTCCAGCATGAATCCCGCCATGGGCACGATCAACGTGACGGTGAGCGATCCTGCCACCTGCTCCGGACCCCAAGGCTCGATCAGCCATATTTTTGTCACCATCACCGACGTGGAGATTCATACCAGCTCTACAGCCGGGCCCAACGACCCGGGCTGGATCGATCTCACGCCCAACCTCAAGCAGAACCCGATGCAGATAGATCTTCTGGGACAAGCCAACAACCAGTGCTTCCTGGCCACGCTGGGCTCCACTAGCCAGATTCAGCCGGGCACTTTCCAGCAGATCCGTATCTTCCTGGCCGCGAACAATGCCACGGTTGCCGGCAACAAGTGCGGCAGCACGGCTAACTGCGTTATGCTGAGCTCCCCATCCACTCCGCAGCCGCTGATGCTCTCCAGCGAGTCGCAGACCGGCATCAAGATTCCTTCCGGCCAGCTTGCCGGAGGTAACTTTACGGTGGCGGCCGGCGAAACCAAGGATCTGGACATTGACATTAATGCTTGTGAGTCGATCGTCGCCGAAGCCGGCCAGTTCCGGTTGAAGCCGGTGCTGCACGCCGGCGAAGTGGCCCTGACTTCCACTTCCATCAACGGCAAGGTTATCGATAGCACCACTCAACAGGCCGTTGCCGGCGGAACCACCATCGTGGCCCTCGAGCGGAAGGACGCCGCGGGCATAGACCGCGTGATCATGGAGACGCTGGCCGACTCCACCGGAGCCTTTGTCTTCTGCCCGGTGCAGGCCGGCATGTATGACGTTGTCGCCGACGCCGTGGATGGAAACGGGGTGGCGTACGGAGCCACAATCATTACCGGCGTGCAGCCGGGCAATTCGATGGGCAACGTTCCTATCACGGTGCAAGCGGGAGTGAACAAGGCGGTGGGTTCCCTTACCGGCCTGGCCACTACCACAACCGGAAGCGCCGCGACCGTTGCGGATATTTCCTTCTCCGCCCTGGAACCAATCACTGTGAATAGCACGACTCTCCTGGTCACCATCCCGCTGGCCGCGCAATCGGCTACCTCCATCAATCTTTCCACTGCTCCGGGCACGTGCCCGACCAATACCGACTGCGTGACCTACACGCTGAAAGTTCCCGTGGCTAATCCCAGCGTAGGAGCGTTCAGCACCAGCGGCAATCAGAATCCGGGAGCCCCGAGCGCCGCTGCGGTGGTTTACACGGCGGATGGAGTGGCATTCGTTCCCGGTGGCGGCAATACGCTCGATTGCCTGCCCAATAGCGACCAGCAGACTGCGCAGACCAGCACCAGCACTCCGCTGACACCGTTGGCTGGGGCCAGCGTGACCGCGCAGAATCTGACCTTCACCGGATGCCAGTAAACTAGAGCTGAAAACCGTAGAGGCGTGGCAAACTGCCACGCCTCTACTTTTAGATGGATCGCCAGCTTCCTGAGAATGCCGTCGCGAAGAGTGGGGTTATCGGCCCGGCCCGCGTGCCGCCGCCAGCTCGCGAAAATCGACCGCCGAAAATGCCTCATCCATCGGCGGCGCGCGGAAGATCTCCGGATGGATCAAGTGCGCCAGAATCTCCAGGCTGTCGACAATCCTCGGTCCGGGACGGCTGAAGTAGTCCGAGCCGTTGGTAGCGAATATGCGGTTGGTCTTCGCTGCCGGTAGTTCGTGGAATTGCGCAAGGCCGGAGAGAAGCTCTGCCTCCTGAATCACGCGAGCCAGCTTGTAGCCGCAACAGGTCAGGACCATGATCTCCGGAGCAAAATCCACTACGCGCTGCCATTCGATCCTGGTCGATGGACGGCCCGAAGCGGCCAGCGCATCAACACCACCGGCGATTTCGACCAGCCTTTTCATCCAGTGTCCGCCGCAGTATGGCGGGTTCACCCACTCCATGCAAAATACCCGCGGACGCGAGAGCAGCGCTCTGGTCTTATTCTCAATCGCAGCAATGCGTTGCTGCAGGGAAGTAATGACTTCTGTAGCCTGACGTGTAGCGCCAATCTCGTTGCCCACGGTGCGAATGTTCTCGAGAATATCGTCCAGTGAGTGTGGTTCCAGGTTGACGACACGGGGCCGGGAACTCAGCGATCTTGCTACGTCCTGAACCTTGTCGAAGGCCACGGCGCAAACATCGCAGAGACGTTGGGTAAGGATGATGTCGGGAGCCAGCGCTTCGAGCAGGGGCTGGTTCAACTCATACAGCGTGCCTTGAGTGCTGAGGTTGGAACTAACCATGCGATCGATTTCTTCGCTGGAAAGCCCTGCCGGGATGTTGCTGCGGGTTACGTGCGGGATACGTAATGCTTCAGGCGGATAGTCGCATTCGTGTGTGACGCCGACCAGGGAATCGCCCATACCCATGGCGAAAACCATCTCCGTTGCGCTCGGAAGCAGTGAGCAGATGCGCATGGCGATCAGTCTAACATGCGGGAAACTTGCGCCACCGGGATGAGTGTGCCGCACGCCCCGCTACCCCGGAGGTCCGGCCAGCTTGTCTACGTTCGGCGCCTGGCCGCCGAGCCATTCGGGATGCAGCGCGGTGGAATCGAAATGCGACGAAGTCTTGAATAGCTCGTATTCGCCATTGGCAGCGGCCTTGGCCGTCCGCGCCAGCAGCGCTGAGATTTCTTGCTGGCTCATGGGCTTGAAGGTATTGGCTGCTTCAAGTGCCTGATCGAGTATCTGTTGGCTGTCAATTCCGGTGATGACGACCGAAGTGGGCAGGTTGAGCGCGTAGTGCAGGCACTCGATGGGTTTCACCACGCCGCTCTTAAGAATGATGTGGTCGCCCATTGACTTCATGCCCAACACGGCGATCTGCTGCTCGACCAGTTTGGGCAGAACCATTTTGCCGAAGCTGCGGAAGTGGGCATCCATCACGTTGAGAGGCATCTGCACGGTATCGAAGTAAAAGCCGTGCTTTTGCGCGGCCTCGAGCATGTATAGATGAACGTGCGGGTCTTTGTGTCCGGTGAAGCCGATGTAGCGCACTTTGCCGGCCTTCTTGGCCTCGAGCACGGCTTCGTTGGCGCCGTCCTCCGCGAAGATGCGGTCGGGATCCTCGAAGCGGATCACCTCGTGGTGCTGGATCAGGTCGAGGTGATCAGTCTGCAGACGCCGCAACGACTCATCGAGCTGTTTGGCTGCTTCCTGTTTGGTGCGACCATCGAGCTTGGTCATGAGAAACACTTTTTGCCGATAGCCATCCTGGAGAGCCTTCCCCATGCGGACCTCGCTCTGGCCTTGGTTGTAGTCCCATGAGTTGTCCATAAAGGTGATGCCGCGGTCGATCGCGGAGCGGATCAGGCGGATGCTCTCATCGTCAGACAGCTTGGGCTGACCGATGTGAAAGCCGCCCAGGCCCACGGCGGAAACACGTTCTCCGGTCTTGCCCAGGGTGCGATAGATCATGGAGCCCTGACGGCTCTCGCCGGCAGTGCCAGGCAGCGAGCTAGCGCCCGCTGATTTGCTCGTGCCTTGCGAATTCATGGGGGACATCAGCTTCTCTCCCAAAGTAGTGTATGCGCCGGCAATGGCCGCGTGCTTCAGAAAATCCCTGCGTTGCATGCCGGTTTAGAAGCGTAGTCGCGCAGCACGAGATGCTCCATAGGGAGTGGTAGCGCTGGTCGCCGCCGGTCAGGCGCGAGTCATTGGGCTTGATCTGCGTTCTTCCGCTCCAGTCCGCGGCAAGGATTGGTCGGAACTAGAAGCTGTTGATCACGATCCTGCCCCGAATCTGTCCCCGGCGCATCTGGTTGAATATTTCATTGACCTTGCTGAGATTGCTGGTCTCGATGAGGCAGCGAATGCGTCCCTGAGCCGCCAGATTCAGCGTTTCGCGCAGATCGATTCGGGTTCCCGTCGCCACAGACCTAATTTTGATCTCGCGCATGAGAATGGCTGGGAAGGAGAGCTCTTCCGCCGGCAGGCCGACCACCATCAGCGTCCCCGCCGAACGCACTGCGTAGAATGCTTGGTTGTAGGCCGCTTTCGCCGACGACGTGACTAACGCAGCATGCACCCCGCCCATGGCCCGAAAGATCTTGAGTACGTCCTCGTTGGCGGCGTTGATGACCTCGTCGGCCCCCAGTTCCTTGGCCAGTTCCAGCTTGTCGTTGGCAACATCCACGGCAATCACCTTGGCTCCGAGAGTCTGGGCGATTTGCACCGCCAGATGCCCTAGTCCTCCCACTCCAAAAACGGCCACGCGCTGCCCGGCTTGAACGCCGGCATTCTTGACTGCCCGGTAAACAGTGACGCCGGCGCAGAACAAAGGCGCAGCCGCCGCCGGATCGAGCGCCGCAGGGACGCTGATGGCATGGCTGGCCTTGGCTTTGATGTACTCCGCATATCCGCCGTCCACGCTGCCGCCGGTGATGGCCTGGTTGGGGCAGAGGTTCTCCAATCCTTCTTGGCAAAACTCGCAGGTCCCGCAACTCCAATGCAGCCAAGCCACGCCGACCCGGTCGCCGGCTTGCAGGTGCTGCACCTTGTCTCCTGCCTTGACCACGCGCCCGACGACCTCGTGCCCGGGGATAAGCGGCTTTTTGATGATGCGCTTCAGTTGCGGCCAATCGTTGTCGGCAATGCTGAGATCGGAGTGGCAGACGCCGCAGGCTTCCACCTTGATCAGCACCTCATCGGCGCCAGGGACGGGGATATCGACATCTTGCAGCACCAGCGGCTGCTTGAACTCCTGAATCACAGCTGCTTTCATGAGATTCCTTTTTCGCGGGACTGAAGACTTGGTTCGGCGTGGGTATCTTAAACAGGGAAGTCGGGAAGAGGCAATTGTCAGGGAGTTTGTTAAAGAAAAGCGGCCGGCAGCAAACGCTGCCGGCCGTCTTCTCGCCTTCTCCCTGCTCTTAGCTTTTAACGGCGTCCGTGGCCGCCATCACCATGGCCTCCACCGTGTCCGCCGCCGTCACCGTGACCGCGAGACTCGCCACCGCCGTGGGATCCCCGGCCACCGTCACCGCCGCGGAAACCATTGCCACGGGATCCGCGGTCACCTCCGCGAAATCCATTGCCTCGGGATCCATGATCTCCTAGATCTCCTCCGCGAAATTCGTTGCCGCGGAATCCATGATCGCCACCGCGGAATTCGTTGCCGCGGAATCCACGGTCTCCTCCGCGGAAGCGATCGCCTCCCCGGAATTCGCCGCCGACGTTGCCGCGGAAGCCGCGATCGTGGAAGTCACCGCCGCGGAAGCCACGCTCGCCGCGGAACCCACCAGCCCAGCCGCGATCATGGTCCCAGTCGCGACGGAACCCGTGGTCCCAATAACCGCGGTAGAACCCCGGATGCGAGTAGTACCAGTGGTACCACGGGCCGGCGCCAATGAAGATGCCGTCTGCAAACCACTGCGGACCCCAATAGCCATAGGGCGCGCATTCATACGGATAGTACGGATAGTAGCCAAACTGACAAACGGGAGGCCCGTCGTCGTAATCGTACGCAGGGCCGTACGCCGGGCCGACCTGCACGCCGAACGAAACTTGCGCATGAGAATAGACTGCCGGCATTGCCAGCACCGCCAGCAGCAGTAAGTATTTGAGATACCGCATTGCAGAACCCTCCTCGTCTCAGATCCCTGGGCTCTCCCCTTAACGTTCGCGAATCGATCTGAGCACCGGGGATCATCTCGGAACCACCGGGATGACCTTCTATTACTTCTAACGCAGAAGCGGGCTAAGAGTTCCGCGGATGATTCACACGTAACCCCTGTGCTGAGAGAGGTTTGACGAATCTTAACTGTACTTTTCCTAACTTGATCAGTAGCGCTGCTTGCGGGCGGAATGTGAGATTAATCAGCGAAGAGCAGCTCAGATGAGGGCCGCCCGGCGATCCAAGTGTTGTGCGGCCAGTTCAGTCGTGAGGGATCACGCCGGGCAAGTTCAAATCGCACCCATCCCGGCCTTTTACGGATGCGCTGACTCCCGATCCACGTTGTAGACTCTCATGATCTCGTCCATTGCCGTCTGCAGAATCAGCGCCAGGTCCCAGCGGGGCACAATGATCACTGGCGCGCGATCCAGGTAGAGAGACGCCAGCTTTTCCCGGTCCAGCGCATGGCGCAGTCCCGAGGGAGTAGCCACCGTGTAGGAGTAGTAAGTAGGCAAGTTGTGTGCCGGATCCTGCGCCTCGATGGTGAGTTCATCGAACAGTGACTCCGGATCCTCCGGCCCGCGCAGCAGGTCAGTTCTGGCGAAGTAGTAGTTCAGGATATGCGGGCGATTGAAAGTTCCGTCTTCAAACTGCTTTACGTCAGGAATCTGGATGGGGAAGGCGATCTCCGAGCCTATAACCGCGGGCGAGCGTTCACGGTCATCGCCCGGCAGCGCCATGTTCGCGGAACCACCCGGCTGCGGGACAGGGAGGGCAGCGACATGCACCTCGCTCATGCGCGAAAGCATGCGCCCGAGCAGGAGCAGAGCCACAAAGGCGATGACAAACAGGATGATCTTTACCGGATCCATACTTTGCCCGGGCAAACCACCAGGCTTCAGGCCACTCGCTCAATGGTTACCGAGTTGAGAACCACATCTTTTCTTGGCCGGTCCTGGCTTCCGCGCGGTGCGTTGGCGATCTTGTCGACCACGTCCTGGCCTTCCACCACTTCGCCAAAGATGGTGTGATTCCCTGTGAGCCACTCCGTCGCCGCCACAGTGATGAAGAATTGTGAGCCATTCGTGTTAGGGCCGGTGTTGGCCATGGCCAGCTTGCCTTTCTTGTCAAAACGGTGCGGCGACCCTTTGGTTTCATCCTGGAACTTATAGCCTGGCCCGCCCATGCCGGTGCCGCTGGGGTCGCCACCCTGGATCATGAAGTTCGGTATCACGCGATGAAAAATTGTTCCGCTATAAAGCGGGCCGGAGCCGCCCTTTCCGCTTACGCTGTCTTTCCAGGTGCGCTTTCCTTCCGCCAGGTCGGTGAAGTTCTTGATGGTGAGGGGCGCTTCCTTTTCAAACAGGCGGCAGACGATCTTGCCCTCTGTTGTATCGAAGATTGCGTAGGTACCTTGTGGACGGCTCATGTTTTTCCTTCCTTCTGAAATCAAAAAATGACGTTAAACCCAGGCGCTATTTCCCCGGTGAGGAGGTCGGCGCAGGAGTCGGCTTGAGAGGCGCCGTCTTTGTTGCGCCTGACTTGCGCGCCGAGGGCTTTGTTGCGCCGCTGGTCCCGCCCTGGATCTCAATATGCGCTATCTTCACTGGACTCTGCGGGCGGCTGTTGCGCGAGTCGCAGGGTCCGGCCTGACACGGCATGTGCGCAATCTTTTTTACCAGCTCGATGGTGGCATCGTCACACTGGCCGAAGATGGTATATCCGCTGTTCTTATCCACATGTCCGTACGGTTTCTGGCAGCCGCCCTCATCGAGACACGGGTTCAACATGGGTACAGGCACTTCGGTGATAAAGAACTGTGAGCCGTTGGTATTGGGGCCCCTATTTGCCATGGCCAGCCTGCCCGGCTTGTCGAAGAGAAGGTCAGCGTGAAGTTCGTCATTGAACTCAAAGCCCACATCACCTGATCCGGTTCCGGTCGGGTCGCCTCCCTGGATCATGAAGCCGGGAATGACTCGGTGAAAGATCACGCCGTCATACAAAGGCCTTCCCCGCACCATCTTGCCATTGGGATCCTTCCACGCCTTGGTGCCCTTGGACAGGCCGATAAAATTGGCCACGGCCTTGGGCGCCTGGTCGGGGAACAGCTCGCATTTAATGTCGCCTTGCGTTGTGTGGATGATGGCAGTGGGGTTGGGAACTGCGGCGGCTGTCTTCTTCGTCGCCGGGGCCTTGGCAGCGGGCGACGGCGTTTTGGTCTGGCCCGCGGCAGCCAGGCTCACGGACAACAAAAGCAACGCGGTGCGGAGCAGCATGCGATTTCTCCTGATAAAGTCCAATCGCTTATTAAAAATGGACTGCCAGGATATGTAAAGCGCCGGGAATCCGCCGGCCCTCCCTGTTGAAGGTTTCCTGTAACCTTTTCCCGGACCTGCGGTAATCATCTCTGAAAGGCAACGAAGCTGGCCTGCGGATGCGGTCCGATGACGGAAGGAATGTGACGGACAAAACGCTGAACAACCCGATGTCCGACGAGGAGCTGATGTCGCAGGTGCGCAGCGGCGTCGGGGAGATGCTCGGCTTGCTGTTCGAACGTTACCAGACGCCGCTGTTCAACTTCTACCTGAAGCTGACCGGTGACCGCGCCGCCAGCGAAGACCTGGTGCAGGAAGTGTTCTTTCGGATCCTAAAATACCGGCAGAGCTATCGCGTAGAGACGCCGTTTCGCGCCTGGATGTACCAGATTGCCCGCAATGCGCGTCTGGATCACCTGCGCCGCAGGAAGCCGGAAACCAGCTGGGAGCCGGAGATGTCGCCTTCGGTCACTCCGACCGACACCGCCCAGCAGGCACAAGAGGCCGTGCTTCTCCACCGCGCGCTGATGCGCATGCCGGAAGAGAAGCGCGAGGTTCTGGTCCTGAGCCGGTTTCAGGACCTGAAGTATGAAGAGATCGCGCAGCTGCTGGGTTGCGAAACGGGCACGGTGAAGACGCGAGTGCACCGCGCTTTGCAGGAATTACGGGAGATTTTTCACGAGCTCCAGGGCTCCGGTCCGCGAGCGAAAGGTTCGGAAGGAGCGGGCTTCAGGCCCGGCTCCGGGAGTGTCCAATGAAGTGCGAAGAGATTGAAGAGCTGCTGCCGGATTTTCTGGCGGGAAGATTGAATTCCGACCGCGCGGTCGCGGTCGAAGAGCATATCGCGCAGTGTGCGCAGTGCGGCGAAGAGGTGGAAGTCTGGAAGAAGCTGGCGTTGCTGCCGCAGGAGCAGCCCAGCCCGGCGCTACGCGCGCGATTCCAGTCGATGCTGGAGAGCTATCAGGAAGGCCGCTGGGAAAAAGCCAGCCTGGCCGCGGAGCGTAAGAAGTTCCTGGGCTTGGGCGACATTCTGCAATGGCTGCGGACCCCGTCGTTGAGCGCCGCCTGGGCCTGCGTGTTGCTTGTAGCGGGATTTCTGGGCGGGAGATATATAGATCGTGATACCTCCACCAGCGAGAACGCGAAGAAGCTCTCCGAGGTACAGGCGGAGCTGCACAAGACCAGCCAGTTGGTGGCCATCTCCCTTCTGCAGCAGCAGTCTCCCAACGAGCGGCTGAAGGGCGTGGACTGGAGCACGCGTGTCAGCCCCGATCCGCAGATCCTGGATGCTCTCGAGCACACCTTGCGTTACGACACCAGCGTGGATGTCCGCCTGGCGGCGCTCGATGCCCTAGGTCGCTACGGGCATCAGCCGGATGTGAGCCGCGCGTTGGTGGATTCGCTGGGCACCCAGGAGTCGCCGCTGGTCCAGATCGCCCTCATCGATGTTCTGGTGGACCTGCATGAAACCAGCGCTATCGGGCCGTTGAAAAGATTGCAGCACGAATCGGGCGTCAATCCCGCGGTCAGCCAGCATGCTGACTGGGGCATCAAGCGGTTGAGCTGAGAAGAATCGCCGGCGCGCCGACAGGAAGTCAGTCGGAAAGACCGTCGAGATGCGAAAGGAAGGATTATGAAAGGCAAATATCTAATCTCGTGCCTGATCGCAATGGCTGTCAGCCTGGTAGCGATCACTGTTCCGGCCGCCGGCCTGGCGCCGGGCCACCACCACGATGATGACTCCGAGGCCGACTACCCACTGCATGAGCAGGAGACCATCCGCAAGTCTTTTACCGTCGGCGGCGCGCATAAGCTCCTGGAGGTCGACAACGTTTTCGGCTCGATCGAAGTCGTCGGCGGGCAATCCGACAAGGTGGAGCTGGTGATTACGAAGACCATTCGCGCTGAATCCCAGGAGCGGATGGAGACGGCCAAGAAGGAAGTCACGCTGGATGTTACAGATCAACCGGATTTGTTAAAGCTCTACGTCAACGGCCCGTTCCGCTGTAATTGCGACTGCGACGAAGGCTGTCGTGGCAACTGCAGCGGCTGGCATGGCGACCGCGGCTACCAGGTGAAGATGGATTTCCAGTTGCAGGTGCCTGTCAATCTTGACCTCAAGCTGAAAACCGTCAATTCCGGCCACGTCAGCGCGCGCAATGTGATCGGCAATTTGTCAGTGCACAACGTCAACGGAAGAATCGATCTCACTGACGTGGGTGGCGGGGCGGCAACGGTCAAAACCGTCAACGGAGGAGTGAAAGCCTCCTTCCAGCAAAACCCTAAGCAGAACTCCGAGTTCTCCACCATCAACGGCGCGCTGGAGCTGCAGTTTCCCAAAGATCTTTCCGCCGACTTTCGCTTCAAGACCATGAACGGCGGCGTCTATACCGACTTCGAGATGACCATGCTGCCGGCGCAGCCGGTTCATGCCGAAAACCGTAACGGCAGGTATGTCTTTCGCACCGACCGTATGACCGGAGGCCGCGTGGGCTCCGGCGGAATTGAAATCAAGGCCAATACTCTGAATGGAGACATTCGCGTGCTCGAACGCTAATGACCAACTTTATGAAACGCATATTTCTGTACTCATTCATTTCGATCGTGATCGCTATCCTCGGGCCGGGCGCGCAGCGCCTGGCGGCGGAGGCCGACAACAACCGGATCGTGGTTCCCTTGAGCGATCCTTCCCGCCCCGCGCAGGTACGCGCGCACCTGGTAAGCGGCAGCATCACTGTGAAGGCCTACGAAGGCAAGGATGTGATCGTCGAGACCCGCTCGCGGGCGGGCGATGGCGACAACGATAACGATGAGGAAAAGCCGGAGCGCCAAGGCAACCTGCATCGTATTCCCTTGGCGTCCGCCGGGTTCTCCGTGGAGTCCGACAACAATCAGGTGCGCATCAGCGCTTCACCGATGAGGACAACCGACCTGGTGCTGACTGTGCCGACACATACTTCATTGTCCCTGCACACGGTGAACAGCGGGAACATTGAGGTCACGGGTGTGGATGGCGAGTTCGACGTCAACGACGTAAACGGGTCCGTGACCCTTAAGAATGTCTCCGGCAGCGTTGTAGCCCACGCGCTCAATGGGCGGGTTACAGCCAGTTTTGTCCGCGTCGATCCGCAGAAAGCGATGGCCTTCAGCTCTCTGAACGGTGACATCGACGTGACCTTCCCACCGGACATCAAGGCGACCGTTAGTCTGCGCACGGACAACGGCGAGGTCTACAGCGATTTCGACATTCAACTGCAGTCCGCCAGCCCGCAGCCGGCGGTTGAAGACGGCCGTGGCCGGGGCGGGAAGTATGTTGTGAAAGTAGAGCGGACGGTTCGCGGAAACATCAACGGTGGCGGGCAGGATATTCAGTTCAAGAACTTCAACGGGAATATCTACATTCGCAAGGGCGGGAAGTAGCCGGGGACTACTCGCTGGCGATCTTGTCTGCCGTCGCCTTGCTCTCGCGCCATTCGGTGTAGCGGTCGGAAACCATTACGTGGAAGCACAAGGTGCGCCGTTCCTCAGCTGCTTCCACCAGGTTCTGGTCGCGCAGATCCTTAAGGTAGTTCTCGATCCACTTGTGCTCTTTAAGCGTTAGTCCACGCTTGGCCAGGTCGACAGTGATTCCAGCCAGATGCGAGGACGCAATGTCCCCCGCCTCGGGAGCGGCATTGCGATTTTGGCGGCGCAGCTTCTGCTGCTGCTCCATGGTGCGGACCGCTGAATTTACCTGCAGGGGAACGTGGAATTCGCTGTAGTAAGCAGTGCTCATGTCCTGGAGGAACTGATAGGTCCAGGGACGGGCGTAGCGCTTGTCCGACTGAATGGCTGCGCTCCAGTGCAGCGCGCGGGTCTCTTCCACCGGCACCAGTTCGCCGGTACGTTCAAGAGACAATAGCTGATCTTCATCGGCGATGCGGGGCAGCTGCAGGCGGTCGATCTCTTCATTCTGGCGGGCCATGGATTCATGCGAACCCCGCAGGACGGGATTCCACTTCACACGGCGGATGTGTGCCCGGTGCTTGGGGGTAGTCTTGCTGGCAGCAGCGAAACCTGGTACGGCTGCCGCCGCTGCAAACAGCAGGATCATTGACGATATGTATACTTTGGTCTTGGCGCCCATCGGGTGTCTCGGGTCCCTAAAGCATGTATTGGATGGCAAATTTTAAACCAGAGCTGCCCATCCGCACACCTGAATAATCGCCGATTTCAGGAAAAAAATCATGCTCCCGATCGCCAACTTTTGTCACTCCCTTTGGTAATAGGGCTGACAACTTATGTCACTTTTGCCCGGCCTTCGCCCGAGCGCGAATTCGGAACCACGCCATTGCTTGCAAAAGACGCAGGTTTAGCGCTCGCTCCGCCAGCGGAAGTAGATAGCGCTGGCCATCGCGCTAACCGCAAAGACGAGAAGGGCAGGCTTATAGGACGCGCCCGGCCGCATTCCAGTTTCCTGATGGATGGTGAGGAAGCCGTAGAAGAGACCGTAAGTGGCAAGACCCAGCAGGGTGCTTAACAGAAGCGATTTGGCCGCCCAGCTTGTGGTCGTGCCCATGGTTGTTCCTCAACGTCCGCGGCTCTGATTCCGAGCCGGCAAAGGTGTTTTTGCCGCCGCCCAAAATGTTATAACAGGCTGGTTTCAGGCCGCCATGGAAACAGTAACTGCCCGCAGGCCGTTGAAGTCGCGTGACACCGGATGGGCCAAGGCCATGGCCCGTGCGCTCCTCAAGCTGCGCGTTTCGCCCAACGTCATTTCGGTGATCAGCGTTGTCTTTGCCGCCGGCGCCGGTGCAGCGCTTTTCTTTACCGGATCCGCCCCGCCTCCCCGACGGATGGTTCTACTGCTGCTGGCGGTAGCCGGGATTCAATTGCGCCTGCTCTCAAATCTTCTGGACGGCATGGTCGCGGTTGAGGGTGGATTGAAGACCAAATCTGGCGAAGTCTTCAACGATCTTCCCGACCGTATCTCTGACGCTCTGATTCTTGTGCCGATCGGCTACGCTGTCTATGGGCTTCCCTGGGGGCTTGCGCTCGGCTGGTGCGCCGGTCTGCTGGCGGTGTTTACGGCCTATGTCAGGATGCTGGGCGGTGCGGCAGGCTTGAAGCAGAGCTTTGCCGGCCCAATGGCCAAGCAACAGCGGATGGCGGTACTGACCGTCGCGTGCGTGGCGTCTATCTTTGAGGCCAGGTTCCTGCGCACCGGCGCCGTTTTATGGGCGACGCTTATCCTGATCAATCTTGGTTGCGTCGCAACGATTGTCCGGCGAACCGCCGCTATTGTTCGCGAACTGGAGTCGCGTTGAGCTGGGTAGCCAACGCCGTGGCCGCGGGCGCGCGGCATCTGGCGGGTGCGACTGTGCGCTGGCTTAATTGTCGCCCGGAAGAACGCCAGCGCGTCTACTACGCCAACCACACCAGCCATCTCGACTTTGTTGTTCTCTGGTCGGTATTGCCGCGAGAACTCCGGATGCGCACGCGTCCGGTGGCGGCCAGAGATTACTGGCAAGCGGGAATCCGTCGCCGTCTGGCCGTCAATGTCTTTCACGCCATTCTGGTCGAACGCCGGGGAAAATCTGAGAAAGATGGTTCACACTCGCTGGGCCATGCCCTCGACGACCTGCTGGGGGCCATGGAGCAGGGAGATTCGCTCATCATCTTTCCCGAAGGCACGCGCGGCCGCGGCGATCAGATCGCTCCCTTCAAGAGCGGCATTTATCACTTATGGACGCGGCGTCCCGATGTACAATTCGTGCCAGTTTATCTGGCCAATTTGAATCGCGTGTTGCCCAAGGGCGAAGTGCTGCCGGTGCCCTTCATCAGCCGCGTGGTGTTTGGCCCGCCGCTCGCGCCCGCGGCCGGCAGAGATTCTGAAACCAGAGATTCTTTTCTGAGAGAGGCGCGCGAAGCTCTCTGCGCGTTGCAAACCGCATGAGATTCAATATTGATCGCCAGATGGTCTGGCTGGTGGAAGGCGTGGTAGCGGGACTGATTGCCGCCAGCCTCGTGGGATTCTTTCTCGCCCAGCGCGCCCGGTCCGAACAAGCCAAAGCTACTGTTGCCAACCTGAATGCGCGGATCCGCGCCTGGTGGGTGATGATCGGCATCTTTGCCCTGGCCCTGCTGGTCGGACGAGGCGGAGCGCTATTGCTCTTCGCGTTCATTTCATTTCTGGCCCTGCGTGAATATGTCAGCCTGATTCCTACCGTGATGGCCGATCATCGCACGCTGTTCTGGTCATTCTTTGTGTTTACGCCGCTGCAATACTGGATCATCTATCGCGGCTGGTACGGCGTGGCCAGCATCATGATCCCGGTCTACGCTTTTCTCTTCATTCCCGTGCGCCTGGTGCTGTCCGGAGAAACTGCGGGATTCCTGGATCGGGCGGCTCGCATCCATTGGGGACTGATGGTGTGCGTCTATTGCCTCAGCTACGCGCCGGCTCTGCTTATCCTCGACATCCCGGGATACGAGCGACAGAGCGCCAAGCTGCTGCTTTTTCTGGTGATGGTGGCGCAGTTCAGCGACATCTTTCAGTACATCTGGGGCAAGCTGGCGGGCAGGCGCAAGATTGCTCCGCTGATCTCACCCAACAAGACATGGGAGGGATTCCTGGGGGGAATCGCCTGCGCGGCGCTTCTGGGCATGGGACTGTGGTGGATGACGCCTTATTCGCCCTGGGAGGCGTTGTTCATGGCCTTGCTGGTAGGGCTCCTGGGCTTTGCCGGCGGGCTGATCATGTCATCGATCAAGCGCGACCGAGGCGTGAAAGACTTCGGCAGCACCATCGAAGGACACGGCGGAATCCTCGACCGCGTGGACTCAATATGCTTTTCGGCGCCGGTCTTCTTTCACCTTACGCGGTTTATCTTCATCTCCACGCACGGCAGAACGCCGTAACGCAGGTTTCTCGCTGCGGGCTGAATGTTTGGTCGAAATTCGTTAATTGCCTTTGCCGCCTCCGGGCAGAGTTCCACTCGATTCAGCAATGTTGGGCGGGTTATGGCTGGGCTCCGGCCCGCCGTGGAGTGCGAGTTGACCCAGGCGGCACAGGTTGATGGCCTCGCCCAGAATGCGCTCCGCCTCCTGCGGAGCGTGGAAGCCCATGGAGTTTTCCGACATGATGAAGTCGATCATGAATTGTCCGCGCCGCTGGTAGTCGCGGGCCTTGGCCAGCTGTTCGGGACTGGCCTTGTCTTTGCCCGCTTTGATGTCTGAGATCAGATCCATCAGAGCGTCCAGAGCCGTGTTGCGCAGGCTGAAGAAACGGTCCTGGATGTCCTCGGCCCTGGCCTTCAGTTCCGCCTCGGGGAAATGGTGGCAGGTCTGGCAGGAGCGGTTGATCTTAAGCAACGGACTGTTGACGTGGTGATCGCTGATCTTCAGCCCGCCCATGCGGGTGTATGGCATGTGGCAATCGGCGCAGGCCACGCCGGAACGCGCGTGCACTCCCATGTTCCAAACTTCAAACTCCGGATGCCGGGCCTTGATCATGGGAGCGCCGGTTTCCGGATGCTCCCACTCTTTTACCTTTTTCTCGTCTTCGTGGGCGATGATGTCTTCCACCTTGATGCCTTTGGTCCACGGAAAAGTGAGCTGCTTCTCCGGCCCCTTGAAATAGTAAGTGACGTGGCATTGCCCGCACACGAAGCTGCGCATCTCCTGGCGTGTGGCCACGGTGTTGACGTCATAATTCTGGATCCCCTGCGTAGTTTTCCATGCGCGGATCCCCTCGATGAAGGCAGGGCGCGTTACCCGCAGCTGCATGTTTTGCGGATCGTGGCAATCGATGCACGCGACGGGATGCTTGGCGTATTGGCGGGCTTCCGCATATTTCATGTGATTGACGGCCTGGAAGCCCTTAAATGGATCTCCGTTGCCGAGCTGGTTGTAGACCGTCACCATGGATGCGTGGCAATTGAGACACGCGCCCGGCGGATTGAATTGCTGGCGCTCGGTGAACGTCTGATCGTCCAGCATGTAAGCATGCCCGCGGCGTTCACGGTAATCCTTGGAGAATGCGTAACCCGCCCACATGGTCTTCAATCGCGGATCCTGCTCCAGCTTGGAGCGCGCCACAACCGAGCGAGGGTCGGCCTGTGAAGGCGAGTGCGGCAATGCCTCGCTGCCTCCGTACTTTGTGCGTTCCATATCCACGGTGCGCAGGTAGAGGTCGTACTGCATGGGAAAATCTTTTCCCCAGACCGCCGGATCATCGGTCTTATCGTTCAGCTCAACGACCTTGTAAAAAGGATTGTGGGCTTCCTGCTTGCGCTCAAAAATGTTGACGAGAAGAGCGGTGACAGCAAAAGCGGCGATCGCGGCCAGCACGACCGTGGTCAGCATGAAGCGGCGCGAACGAGGACTATCTTCTGGCATATTCTCTCCGCAGTGCGGGCGCCGGCAGAGAAGCGGCAGCTTCCAGGTGGCCGACGGAGTAATGGCAGCGGGTGCATTCAATTCCTTTTGCCCGCCCGTGAATGTCTTCCGCGTCGATCGCCTGAATGATGTTCTGATGGCAGTGGCGGCAGGCGTTCTCCGTCACCTCGCGATCGAACTTCGTAATCTCGATGTTGTCCGGGTAGCGGCCGGTGGTGAAATAAAAAGAATGAAAGAATCCGTTCATGGCCTTCACCGCGTATTTGCCGGCTAAGTTATGCGGGGTATGGCAGTCGTTGCAGGTGGCTGCCGAGTGATGGCTGGATTTGATCCAGGCGTCGAACTGGCCGCGCATCACGTGACAATTGGCACAAGCGGACGGGTTATTAAGCAGATACGAGTACCCCTTGGCATAGATAAACGCATAGCCGCCCACGCCAACGACCACGCCAACCGCGACAGATAGCAGAACAGTCAGTGCCCTGGGACGCATCAGCACACCGTGGAAACGGATTTAAGTCAGGCAATTCCAAAAAATTCTATGCCCGCCAATGACCGCACACAAGGGAGTTGTTTCTCTGATTGGAGAGCTCTCACACAGCCGCGTGACAAAGAGAGTGCTTAAAAGCCTTGGCATGCTTCATCCATTTTGTAATTGAGCACACTTGCTCAGGCGTTGCAGCTTGCCGCCCCCCTCTTTGCAGGCCGGGATCGACGTCAATTTATAATTGCTAGTTTTGCTTATCGAGCAGGCGACGCAAGGCACACTTCACTTTGTCGAGGCACTCATGACCAATCCAGATATGCGGATGGAAAAAGATTCCATCGGGCCTAAAGAGATTCCAGCAGATGTTTACTACGGCATCCAGACCGCCCGCGCAGTCGAAAATTTTCCTATCTCGGGTATGCGCGCGCATCCTACGCTGATCCGCGCCATCGGCATGATCAAGCGCGCCGCGGCGGAAGCCAACAAGTCGCTGGGACTGGTGGATGAAAAACGCGCTGACGCCATCATGCAGGCAGCGCAAGAGGTCGCGGACGGCAAATGGAACCACCAGTTCGTGGTCGACGTCTTCCAGGCAGGCGCAGGCGTCAGCTTTCACATGAATTCGAATGAAGTTGTGGCCAATCGCGCAATCGAAATTCTTGGCGGGAAGCTTGGCGACTACTTGACTGTGCACCCCAACGATCACGTGAACTATGGCCAGTCCACCAATGATGTCTTTCCGACGTCCATGCGGCTGGCCACGCTGCTGGAACTGGAGAAGCTCTACCCCGTACTGGATGGGCTGGCCGCAGCCCTGGAGACCAAAGGGAAAGAATTCCACGACATCATGAAATCGGGGCGCACTCACATGCAGGATGCCGTGCCCATCCGCCTGGGACAGGAATTCGCGGCGTATGGTGTAGCCATCGGCAAGGCTACCGCCGATATTCGCCACGCCGGTGAATCTTTACGCGAACTGGGACTGGGCGGCTCGGCGGTCGGTACCGGCATCAATACCCATCCCGACTATCGCGCCCGCGCGGTGGCCAATCTCTCGCGCATCTCCGGACAGAAGCTCACGCCAGCTGCGGACATGCGCTGGGCTATGCAGTCCAATGCCTGTATGGCCCAGGTTTCTTCGGCGCTGCGCAACCTGGCCCTGGAAATCATCCGCATTGCCAACGACCTGCGCCTGCTTTCCTCGGGCCCGAACACCGGCTTTGCGGAAATCAATCTTCCGAGCCTCCAGCCCGGGTCCTCGATCATGCCGGGGAAGATTAATCCGGTGATGCCGGAGCTGGCGGCGATGGTCTGTTTTCAGGTGGCTGGCAATGACACCGCCGTAGCTTTCGCCGTTCAGGCCGGACAGCTGGAGCTGAACGTGATGATGCCCACCATGGCCTATAACGTTCTTCAGTCCATCACCATCATGACCAACATGCTCAAAGTGTTCACCGACCGGTGTATCGCCGGACTCACGGCCAACGAGCGGCGCTGCAATTTCTACGCGCAAAGCACAGTCTCGCTGGCCACGGCTTTGAATCCTTACATCGGTTACGCCAAAGCCGCCGAGATTGTGAAGGAGTCCGTGGCTACGGGAAAATCGATCATCGACATTGCCCGCAGCAAAAGACTGCTGACAGAGCAGGAGATTGCCGAGATACTCGACCCCGTGAACATGAGCGAGCCGCAGGTACCGAAGGACGCGGCGAAAAGGCGGGACGATATCAAGGGGCAAGGTTAGGATCCGAACGCGTACGCTAAATCGGCGTTTTGAGCGAGTACTGCAGTCTGTACCGATTTTCCTTGGCGCCTGCGACTAGATTTCAGCGTACGCTCTGACCGGGAATGTTCCGAACCCTTGCACTTTTACCGGTACCGCGGAGAACTTAAATCCCGCTGCAGATATTTGATCCAGAGCAGTCATGTGTTCCACGATCAGGATTCCCTGGCGTAAAAGCGTCGAGTGCACGGGACGACGGCCGTCGGCGGTGCTGTCAATATTGTGAGAGTCGATTCCGACCAGCGCTACTTTTGCCTCAGCCAGAAACCGGGCCGCGTGCTCGGTGAGAAACGGATGGCCCTCGTAGTATTGATCCGTCTTCCAATGACGTGACCACCCCGTTTCCACCAGCACCGCCTTGCCTGCGAGGTCATTGAGGCTGGAGAAATGCGCAGCATCAATGCTGGGTACGCCACGGGCCAGGATTTTGACTGCGCTCAGACCTGCTAACTGCTCCAAGCGCAGCTGGGAAAGATCGGCGCCATCGGCGTAACGATGAAAGGGCGAGTCGAGGTACGTTCCGGTATTGGCGACCATCTCAATCTTGCCGATCTGGAACTCCGTCCCCGGAGCATAGATCTTGCGCGACGCTTCGCGCGAGAGATAATCGCAGATGATCGGAGCCGGAAGTCCTTTGTAGGTCACCAGGCCGGATTCGACAGTGTGGCTGAGATCGATCAGCATAGATTCCTCTCAGGATGCGGTTGCGTGCCGTAACCGATACGTGGCTGAAATCGCGATCACAATCCAAACTACGTTGACCAGGGCCGAAGGATAGGCGCGATAGTACATGGTGTTGACGATCAGGCAGCAGCTGCCCACGGCGTTGAAGAATTGATAGCGGCCGGCTTCGGGGAGAATCTTTTTAAACGAAACCAACCCGTATGCGGCCAGCAGAAGAGCCGCGCCCAGCCAGCCTGTGATGTCGACGACGATCTTTGTCATCGGGGCTCCTGGAAAAAAAGGAATTGAAGGCTTTTGATGCGCATGAAGGCGAAAAGAAGCGGCCGGAAGCAGGGTGTTCGCGACGCGTCCTGCGCCGGCTAATAGGCCCATCTGAGCAGGGCCGCGCCGGTAGTGAATCCCGCGCCTACCGCCGCGAGCAGCACCAGGTCGCCCTTCTTAAGGCGCCCCTGTTGGCGAGCTGACTCCAACGCCAGAGGAATGGTTCCCGCGGTCGTATTGCCGTATTCGTCGATATTGATGATGACCCGATCCTCCTTCATGCCCATGCGGTCCGCGCAGGACATGATGATGCGGCGGTTGGCCTGGTGGGGAACGAAGAGATCGACCTCGGAGCCGGTAAAGCCGTTGCGCTTGAGAAGTTGTTCTGCAGCATCAGCCATCTTGCGCACGGCATACTTGAAAACGGCCTGGCCATCCTGATGGACGTAATGCATTCTCTTGTCGACCGTCTCGTGCGACGCGGGATGCAGGCTTCCGCCGCCAGGCATGTTGAGCGCGCAGGCGCCGGAACCGTCGACTTCGTGCAGGTAGTCGATGAAGTAGTTACCGTCGGTTGCAGGCTCAATGACCACCGCGCCGGCGCCGTCGCCGAAGATGACTGCGGTGGCACGGTCAGTGTAGTCGATGATAGACGTCATCACGTCGGCGCCGACGACCAGAACTTTCTTGTGCGCGCCTGACTCCACGAACTTAACTCCCGTTTGCAGAGCGTAGACGAATCCCGAGCAGGCGGCGGAAATATCGAACCCCCACGCGCCTTTGGCGCCGATCCGGTCCTGAACCAGGCAGGCTGTGGCGGGAAAGAACATGTCCGGCGTTACAGTGGCCAGGAAAATTGCCTCGATATCCGTTGCGGGAATCCCGCGGTCTTCCAGGGCGCGCCGCGACGCCTCAACCGCGATGTTTGACGTCGACGTTCCCGGGTCTACGATGTGGCGCTGCCGGATGCCGGTCCGCTCTACGATCCATTGGTCGGAGGTCTCGACCATCTGCTCCAGATCTTGGTTGGTCAGCAGGCGCGGGGGAACATAAGTGCCCAGCGCGGATATTTTTGCCCGCACAGGATTCGCCAATGAATTCTCCAAAAGGGTGAGGATAAACGAAATATTGTACTAGGAAATTCCGAGCACAAAGGCCACGCTGCAAAGTTGAGGCAAAAAGCTAAACCGGGCACCCCGCTGCACACGCACTAGCCCGTTACCGTTGCTTCCTTCCGGACCTGGCGGGGTTGGCGGGATTGCGTCGCGCGGGACCCGGCACCGTCATTCTAACACCTTCGCTATGTCGTTCTTCGCGAAAGCGCTTGGGCGAAATCCGGATTCATAAGAGAATAGGAAATGTGAATCAGCAGACCACCAGCTTTGTTCTAGGCAGGCGCGGCGTGGGCAGCGCGGAGACATTCTTCCAGTGGTCGCTCTATCTGCTGCTGGTCACCGGCTTCGTGGCCCTGACGGGGACAGGCAAGCTGGATTTTCCGTCGCTGGCGCTGGTGGTCCCGGCACTGTTGCTTCGCGGCTACTTTCTTCTCGCTCAGAAAGATGTGCTGCTACCGGAGCGGTGGACCAGCATCCTGACCATCATCTACTTTGCCTTCTACGCGGCGGACTATTTCTACATATCGCAGAGCTTCATCAACGCCACTGTGCACATGGTGCTGTTCAGCCTGGTCGTAAAGATCTTCTCGGTGCGGCGCTATCGCGATCTCGTTTACCTGATCGCTCTGTCTTTCATGATGGTGCTGGCTGCCGCCATCCTTACCGTCGACACCTTATTCCTTCTCACCTTTGCGCTGTTCAGCCTGGTGGCCATGGCCACTTTTATCAGCATGGAAATGCGACGTTCGGAAAAAGACTGGGCCGTTGCTCACGTTCCTGCGCGTCAGGATCGCGAACTGAACCGCTCGCTGAGCGGCGTCTCCACGCTCCTGTGCCTTGGCACGCTGGCGGGATCGGTTCTGATCTTCCTGATTCTTCCTCGCATCAGCTCTGCGGGTTATCTTCGCAATCTCGGAGTGCAGAGCGCCATCATGACGGGATTCGCTCAGGACGTGCGGCTGGGAGGAATAGGAGAGATTCAGCAGTCCAATGCTGTTGTGATGCACGTCCAGGTACTGGCCGGCAAACTGCCCGCCGATCCTAAGTGGCGCGGCGTAGCTCTGGCCCACTTTGACGGTCATCGCTGGTGGAATTCCGCGCAGGTTCCGACCGTGCGCGGCGGACTGAATTCTTCGTTGAGCATCGCTCAGGCATCGCCTTCGGCGTTTTATTCCGCGGCGATAAGCTCTCCGCCGGCGTCCACCTTACGTTATCGCGTTGTGATGGAACCCCTGGGGCTGAATGTTTTCTTTCTGGCTTCCGTTCCTTTACGGCTTGAAGGGAATTTTCGTGCTGTAGCCATCAATCCTGATGGTTCTGTCGTGAGCGCAGATGCCTCTGGTCCGGGCGTTTATACGGCTGATGCCGATACCCGCAGCCCTGAGAAGTGGGTGAGCGACTCGGTTTCCGCCAACTACCCCTCAGACGTCCGTCATCAGTACATTCCGCTGCCCACAAATCTTGATCCTCGAATCCGCGCTCTGGCGCGTCAGATTACGGCCAACTCGAGGTCGAACTATGAACGCGCCCGCGTCATACAGAACTACCTGACTACCAGCTACACCTACACGCTCGATTTGCCCGGGGCCCGGCCGGACCCGCTCGCCGATTTTCTCTTTGAGCGCAAGAAAGGCCACTGCGAATATTTTGCTTCCGCCATGACGGTCATGTTACGCACGCTGGGAATCCCGGCGCGGGTGGTCAACGGGTTCCGAGGCGGAGAGTTCAACGATCTCACAGGCAGCTATATCATCCGCGAACGGGACGCGCATTCCTGGGTTGAAGGCTACTTCCCTGAGTTTGGCTGGGTGACATTTGATCCAACCCCGAGCAGCCCAAAAGCCGTGAGCGACAGCCAGTGGTCGCGGTTGGCGCTTTATGTCGACGCCGCCAGCGCGATTTGGCGCGAATGGGTGATCAATTACGACTTCAGCCACCAGATCCGGCTGGGCAGCCAGCTTAGCGCTACCACCGGCAACGTGCACTCGGCGTTTCGCGGTTGGCTGACGGGCAAATACCGGGTCATGCTTGACGAGATCGAGGCGGCACAGCGGCGGATGCAGCGAATGACGCCCCTGCAGATGACCAGGGCGTGCGTGCTGATCGCTCTGCTCCTGGCCCTGCCCTTCACACCCAAAGCGTGGCGGAGCGTTCGTCAGGCGCGGGTCCGCCGGGATCCGCGACGCGCCCCCGGGTCGGCGGCCAGCTTCTGGTACTTGCGGCTACTCAAGCGGTTGGCCCGGCGTGGAATTCGTAAAATGCCGGCGCAGACGCCAACGGAATTTGCTGCGTCGATTTCTGATCCTCACTTGCGCGACGACGTGGTGATATTCACCGGCCACTACGAGCGCGCCCGCTTTGCCGGTTCCAGCGAAGATGCTTTACGGCTGCCCGAGCTGTACGAAGGGATGGCGGGGAAGAAGTAAGCTGACCTCACGTGTTTCCTCCTTGTTCGCGCCCTCAAGGGCTTTATGCGAGCCCGCGATGTAAAATAGAAAGACTGCATGCCTGTTGAAACTCCCATCATCGCGCTTCCGGAGGAGAAAACCGCCCCGGAAAGACCCCGGGTCAAGGTGGGCTTTGTCAGCCTGGGCTGTCCTAAAAACCTGGTGGACAGCGAGGTCATGATGGGCCTGCTGAGTGCTGGAGGAGCGGAGATCACTCCTCACGCCGAAGAAGCCGACGTCATCGTGGTCAATACCTGCTCTTTTATCGATACTGCCAAGCAGGAATCGGTCAACACCATTCTGGAAATGGCCCAGCACAAGATCGCGGGACGGGCGAAGAAGCTTGTGGTCGCCGGGTGCCTGGTCGAGCGTTACCGCGATGAGATCCGCAAGAACATTCCTGAAGTGGACGCGGTTGTGGGTACCGGGGAACTAGAACACATCCTGGCTGCTGCAGGGATAGAGCCTGGCGCGGGAGCACGAGGAAACAACTCTCCATTTGTGATCCTGAACGGCTCCTCCGCAAGCCAGCAATTAAAATCCGGTGTGACCGCAGGGCGCGCGGAAGGTTCCGCTCGCGAGCGAGCCGGCCGGTTTTCACGAAATGAATGGGACGGCGCTATCGCCGATCTGCCCAACTATCTTTACGACGAGAATACGCCGCGGGTGTTAGCCACTCCCAGGGCTTCAGCCTACATCAAGATTGCTGAAGGCTGCGATCATCCGTGCAGTTTCTGCATCATTCCCCAGCTCAGGGGGAAATTCCGCTCCCGTCATTTTGAATCGGTCATTGCCGAAGCCGAGCGGCTGGCAGCCGGCGGCGTGCGGGAGATCACGCTCATCGGACAAGATACAACTTGTTACGGTGAGGACCTGGGTTTGAAAGACGGCCTGTCCCTTCTGCTCGAACGCCTGGCACAGATCGATGCTTTGCGCTGGGTGCGGTTTCTGTACGCTTATCCCAACAAGATCACCGGGCGGCTGCTGGAGACGATCGCCGCTCACGAGAAGGTCTGTTCCTACATCGACGTTCCTTTGCAGCACGCGTCTCCCGCCGTGCTCAAGCGAATGAAGCGCGGCGCCGGTGCGGATATTTTTCTGAAGTCCGTTGAGAAGATGCGGCGCACCGTTCCCAATCTCACTTTGCGAACTTCATTTATCGTCGGCTTTCCCGGGGAAAGGGAGCAGGATTTCACCGAAATGTGCGACTTTGTAAAAGCTGCGCAATTCGATTGGCTGGGAGTCTTCAGCTATTCTGACGAAGAGGGCTCGCCCGCCTTTCATCTCGACGGCAAAGTTCCTGTCCGCCAGATCGAATCGCGCCGCCGCAAGCTGATGCAGATTCAGCGCCAGATCAGTAAGCGCAACAAACGTGCGTTCGCGGGCCGGCAATTCGAAGTGCTGGCGTTGGGGGCTTCCGAAGAGACCGACCTGCTCTGGGAGGCTCGCAGCGAGATGCACGCTCCAGAGATCGACGGCAAGCTGTTCATCAACGATTTCGGCTCCCACGAAAATCTGGTCGCAGGCGAATTCTATCGCTGTGAGATCACTGAAACGCACGACTACGACCTGGTCGGACGAATCGTCTAAACTGCGTATGGTTAAAGCCAAGTCGCGTTCGCTGCGCTGTAGTACCTGCCGCACGCTGGTGCTCAAGACCGATGAACACTTTCCCTTTTGCAGCGACCGGTGCCGTTTGATTGATTTAGGCAAATGGGCCAGCGGCGGTTATGTGATCTCCACACCAATTACAGACCCTGAGATGCTCGAGAGCATCGTTGAAGAACAGGGCAAGAAGAAGCCGGAAAAGGGCGAAGACGGTTCGTAGAAACATTGAATGTTCGTTCCCGGCGCGCCTGGATAATCTGTTGACCAGCATGACACATGACGACGTCTCACGTATGCTGGGTCAACATGCAGCCCGCCACCGACACCGGCAGCCGCTCCAGCTTCTCCTGGCTCATTGCGACTTTTTTTGGCGTGGGCTATGCGTGGCCGGGTCCGGGGACCTACGCGTCTGCGATCACGGCCCTGCTGTGGGCCTTCGCCGCGTGGCGGCTGCCGTCACCCTGGACGTTGCCGGCTGTTATCGCTGCATCAGTAGTAGTTACGCTGGGCGGCATACCGGTATCAACCACCGTTGCCCGCGAAAGCGGCCGAAGAGATCCCGCCTTTGTGGTGATCGACGAAGTTGCAGGGCAGCTCATCTCGATGATTGGCGTGCCGCTGAATTGGAAATACCTTCTGGCCAGTTTTATACTTTTTCGTAGCTTCGATATCGTGAAGCCATTCCCCCTGCGCCGCCTGGAAAGGCTGCCGGGCGGGACCGGCATTATGATGGATGATGTGGGCGCCGGACTCTATGCTCTTGTCCTGGTGCACCTCTGGCGACATTTTGTCCTGGCGTAGGCAGGCTATTGGCATGGGCATTTCCGACGCATTACTGGGCCGAAAAAACGTGAATGGAAACCCCTATATCGAGACCGTAGACCCGCCCGCTTCGCTGCCCGGTGGTGAGATCAAGATTGTGGGTAAAGCGCTCAAGCCTCCGCGCATGGCGCGTCCTGAAGTCAGCTTTTCGGGCATTCGCGGCTCGATTGTAGTGAGCTCAGAGGACTTTGTGATCGCTCGTGTCCCTTTTGGGGCTCACTCCGGACCGGTGGTGGTGCAAAGCAATGGTCACGCCAGCAATGGGCGTGACGTCAAGATCGCCGAGCCTGTCGCCGATAACCTGCATCCAGTCGGCAATCCGGCAATCGACATTGAAGGGAACGTTTACGCCACCTTTTCCGGCAACCGTGGGCAGAAGGTTCCGGTTTCCATTTACAAGATCGACACCAACAATAACGCCAAGCCTTTCGTTTCGGAGCTGATGAATCCCACCGGCCTGGCCTTTGACCGCGATGGTTTTCTTTACGTATCTTCGCGGTATGACGGTACGGTTTATCGGATTGCGCCCAACGGCACCGTAAGCACCTACGCCGAAGGAATGGGCGTAGCTACCGGGATAGCGTTCGATCACGAGGGCAACCTGTATGTAGGCGATCGCACGGGAACCATCTGGCGGATCGCGCGCGACCGGCAAATCTTTGTGTTTACCACGCTCGAGCCCAGTCTTGCGGCTTATCACCTGGCCTTTGCCCCCAGTGGCACGCTCTATGTTGCCGGGCCCACGACCTCCAGCTTTGATGCCATTCAGACGGTGGATCCTCACGGCACCGTTTCCGTCTTTTATCGCGGACTGGGACGGCCGCAGGGTTTGGCGTTCGACTCGCAGGGAAACCTGTATGTGGCTGCCTCGCTCATGGGTAAGAGCGGGATTGTCCGGCTTACACCGGACAAGAAAGCTTCGCTTGTGATTTCAGGACATGATCTGGTGGGGCTGGCATTCACGCAGACAGGCGGCGCCGTGCTGGCTACGCGAAACTCGATTTTTCACCTCTCCTGGGGCATTCAGCCGCTTTCGCTCATTTAAACTGCTGGAGTGAATGCCGAGATCATCGCCGTCGGCTCCGAGCTGCTGACTCCTTACCGGCAAGACACCAACTCGCTCTACCTGACCGCAAAGCTCAATGACCTGGGCGTAGCCGTAAGTTTTAAGACGATTGTGGGTGATCGCCAGTCAGACCTGGTGGCCGCGGCACGCGCCGCGCTCTCGCGCGCAGCAATCATCATCTTCATGGGCGGGCTCGGTCCCACGGAAGACGACCTTACTCGTGAAGCCGCTGCCGAAGCGCTTGGCCGGCCGCTGCATCGCGACCAGCAATATGTGGAGTGGCTGCGCGCCCGTTTTGCGGAGCGCGGCTGGTCCATGCCGGAGAACAATGCGCGGCAGGGCGATGTAGTGGAAGGCGCGGAAGTCCTGCCCAACAAACGCGGCAGCGCTCCCGGGCAGTGGATTCAGACCGACTATGAGGGAGGGAAGAGAGCGATTCTTCTCTTGCCGGGCCCTCCCAAGGAACTGACGTCACTCTTTGAAGAACATTGCCTTAGTCGGCTGCGGCAATTCATTCCGCCGCTGCATATAGCCTCACGCGAGCTGAAGATCGCCATGATCGGCGAATCCATGGTGGACCAGCGGGCAGCTCCCATTTACAAGCAGCACAGCGATGTCGAAACCACGATCCTGGCCGGAACCCCCGGGGAAGTACAGCTGCACCTTCGCGCACAGGCTGAATCGGAGGATGTGGCGCAAAAGCGGGTCGAAGCGCTCTCTTCAGCGCTGGAAGACGAATTCCAGGAAGCTGTCTTTTCGACCAACGGGGAAAGCATGGAACAGATCGTCGGTTACTTTCTGCAGATGCGCCAGTCCACGCTGGCTGCAGCCGAATCGTGTACCGGAGGCATGCTGGCCGAGCGCATTACCTCCGTGCCGGGGAGTTCGCGGTATTTCCTTGGCGGAGCGGTGGTCTACGACAACTCGCTCAAGAGTGCGCTGGCAGGTGTGCCGCCGCTGCTGATTGCCGAACATGGCGCTGTCAGCCGCGAGGTCGCAACCGCGCTGGCGGAAGGCATCCGCGAACGCTGTAAGTCAACGTTGGGTGTAGGTATCACCGGCATTGCCGGGCCGGACGGCGGTACGGAACAGAAGCCGGTGGGGCTCGTCTTTGTCGGGGTTAGCGACGGAACGAAAACCGAGGTTGTGGAGCGCAAATTCTTTGGAGACCGCGAGCGCATTCGCCAGTGGGCCACGCAGCAGGCTCTCGACATGGTGCGGCGCCGCTTGATGTAAGAATGAGAATCTTCATCGCGCTGGATATTCCGGGAGAGATTCACAGACGCATGATCGAATATACCGAGCGGGTCCGAGCCCTGGCCCCGGAAGCGCGATGGGCGCGCCCTGAAGGTTTACATGTGACCTTGAAATTCATCGGTGAGACCTCCGACGATCGAGTGGCGCAAATTAAGAACGTGCTGACTGGGGTGAAAGCCACGCCGTTCGAAGTGAAATTTGGGGGCGTCGGCTTCTTTCCGGGAGCGAAGTCACCGCGCGTCTTCTGGATCGGCGTAGAGGGAGGCGAGGTTTTAACGCGACTGGCAACCGCCATCGATCAGCAAATCAGCACGCTGGGCTTTCCGCGCGAGGAGCGTGCCTTCAGTCCGCATCTCACATTGGCCCGTACCGGTTCGGCGCCGGGATCACAACACCAGTTGAAGCCGCTGGCTTCGCTATTGCAAGGGGAAGCCCCGCCGCAGTTCGGTACAATGACGGCGCAAGAGTTTTTCATGTATCGCAGCCAGCCGCAGCGTGGCGGATCGAAGTACACCAAGCTGGAGAAGTTTGTTCTGACGGGCAATTAGAGTGCTGGAGGCATCTCGCGACACGAGTTGGTTGGAGCCTTCAGTCGGAAATGCCTTCAACGGTCAATGACTCTTTACTTCATCATCGCCATCGCTGCTTATCTTTTGGGTTCCATTCCCTTCGGCTACATCCTGGTGAAGACCTTCCGTGGGCAGGATATTCGTCTCACAGGCAGCGGCAACATTGGGGCGACGAATGTGGCGCGTTCGGGCGCCAGAGGCCTGGGCCTGGCGACCTTACTTTTGGATATTGCCAAAGGCGTGCTGGCAGTTGGCCTGGCCTGGGAGCTGGGGCGTTCTTCCTTAAATGCCTGCCGCAATGACGTTACCTATATCAGTTCCGCCTGTGTGCCTGTCCTGCGTCTGATGGCGGTGGCAGCGTTCTTCGGTGTTCTCGGTCACGTCTCTCCCGTCTGGCTCAAATTCAAAGGCGGAAAAGGAGTAGCTACTGCACTGGGCGTCTTTTCTCTGCTATTTCCGAAAGCAGTCTTGATCTCGCTGGCCATCTTCGTCGTGGTGCTGGCTCTCTCTCGCTACGTCTCGCTTGGCTCGATCCTGGCGGCGCTGGCGTTTCCCGTTGCCTCTTATTTTCTCTACCACCCCGAATGGCCATCCCTGGGGCTCGCTGCGGGTGTTTCATTGCTGGTGATTGCGAAGCATCATCAGAACATTCGCCGCCTACTGGCCGGTAACGAGAACCGTTTTGGGGCCAAGAAGCCACCGACGGTCGCGGAGAAGAACGCGTGAGCCGCATCGCGGTCATAGGAGCGGGCGCGTGGGGCACCGGGCTGGCGATTGTCGCCGGCCGGAGCGGCGATCACCAGGTCAAACTGTGGGCGCTAGAAAAAGAAGTCTGCGAAGCCATCGCCCGCACCCACACCAACAGCATCTTTCTCCCCGGCTGTAAGTTGCCCGGGTCAGTCACAGCCACCAACGATTTTCGCGAGGCGTTGGCCGGGGCTGACATCGTGGTCAGCGTGATGCCGTCACACCATTGCCGGCGAACTTTCGAGCATATGGCGCAATGGCTTCTGCCGCACATGCTGTTTGTCAGCGCAACCAAAGGGATAGAGAACGATACGCTGTTGCGTATGAGCCAGGTCATCGAGGAAGTGGTAGGCCGGTTCTGCGGCTGGACGCCAAAGGTTGCTGCCTTGAGTGGGCCATCCTTTGCCATTGAAGTCGCGCAGGGCAGCCCGACGGCGGTAACCGTTGCTTCAGCGGATGCGGCTCTCGCCGCCCGGATCCAAAAGGAGCTCAGCGACCCAGCTTTCCGCATTTACGTCAACGATGATCTGATTGGCGTGGAGTTAGGCGGCGCACTGAAAAACGTGATCGCCATCGCTGCCGGCGTTTGCAGCGGACTGGGGCTGGGACATAATTCGGCTGCCGCGCTCATGACTCGCGGTCTGGCGGAGATTACACGCCTGGCAGTTGCCTGCGGCGGGCAGCCTCAGACTATGGCCGGTCTGGCTGGCATGGGCGATCTGGTTCTCACCTGCACCGGCGGGCTCTCCCGCAATCGCACTGTCGGCGCGGCGCTTGGCCGCGGTCAACCGCTCAAGGAGATCGTCGCCGGCATGCATGGCATGGTGGCTGAAGGCGTGCTCACCACCAATGCCGCCCTCGGTCTGGCGCGCAAGCACAAGGTTGAGATGCCGATCACTGAGCAGATGCATGCCATCCTGCATGAAGACAAGACTCCTCAAGAAGCGATCCGCGAACTGATGGCGCGGCCGGGAAAGGCAGAGGAGAGGTTTTAGGTTTCGCCGCAACAACAGTTCTCATCAGGTCCTACTGTCCGCTAAGATAGGTGGCAGATTCAAAGCAGATTATGGCCGAAGGAAACTCGCTAGCCGGAATCAGATTGTTCTCGCCCACCGACTACGCCAAGGGGCGGATGCAAGCGGTCCAGGAATACTCCATTCTGGCATGGCAATCGCTCCTGAATATTTTCCGCCGGCCGTTTTATCTGGCGGACACTTTTACGCAGGCGGACTTGATCGGATTCGGCTCAATGCCGATCGTGATCTCTGCGGTATTCTTCACCGGGGCAGCGCTGGCGCTCAACAGCCAGAGTACGCTTACACGGTTTGGCGCGCTGACGCTCATGGGCCAGCTGGTTTCTCTGGGCATCGTGCGCGAGCTGGGGCCGGTAATCGCCGGCATCGTGGTTGCGGGGCGAAACGCGGCCGGAATTGCCAGCGAGCTGGGATCGATGGTGGTCACCGAGCAAATCGACGCCATGCGCGCCCTTGGCACCGATCCAATCAAGAAGCTGGTCACCCCCAGGGTGATATCTACCGTCGGCATGCTCTTCTTTTTGACTATTCTCGGAGACTTTGCCGGCCTGATCGGCGGCAACGCGGTGTCGACTTTGACACTCGGGATAGACAGTTCGACGTATTGGAACAACGCCTGGCGCGTGCTGGTTTTTTCAGACGTCTTTACCGGCCTGGTTAAACCGGTGGTCTTCGGATTCATCGTTTCCACTATCGGATGCTATTACGGAATGTCGACCCGAGGCGGGACGCAGGGTGTGGGGCGCTCAACCACGGGAGCGGTCGTGGCCAGCATGATCCTGATCATCATCGTCGATGTGGTTGTGACTCAAGCGCTTAGCGTCCTGCTCTAAATCGGGTGCCGGGAACGCATGGGCCACGACGGCAGCAAATCTCGACCCAACATCTTAGCTTTTTCATCTCTTCGGTGATCTCCTTGGTGCAGACGAAGAATGCAGCGCCGACAGATTTGATCTGTGGAACCCTCTGATTAACGTGGACTTGTACTTCAGTACCGTGCGACCGGTCACTTTTTGGCATAAATTGGAAGTGATTTCAGAATAAAATTGCCAGATTGTAACCAGGTCGTATGAAGCTGCCTCTTCCGTCGCGGGTTCCGATCATTTACCTGATCCTCATCGTGCTCATCTCGGTGGGGGTGGTCCCGCTCTATTTCTACAAATCCAAAGTGGTCGAGCTCAACCGCGAGACTCTGGAGCGAAACGAGAAGCTCGCCCAGAACATGGTTACGACCAGCCTGGCAGAAGCAGTCGCGCAGCGGACCAAGGAGGTCCGCACGGCGCTGGATAGACTTTCCTATTCCATCCAGGTCGCCACCAGCGGCAATCTGAACGGAACCAAGGTTGAATCCCCGGAAATCAAAGATCTTTTGCAGAACTATATCGGCGAACCCGATTCCATCGTGCCCTACGCAAGGTTGGTCAACGCCGATAACCGTTTTATTTCCGTGGGCACCATGGAGCCCGACGATTTCCTAAAGAAGGAGCTGGAGCGGGGCCTGGCGGCTACACAGGAGCTTCGCGATTACAACGGCGCGGCGCTGACCATCGGTAACGGCAAGCAAGTCCGTACCGTGATGGTTGTCGGCAAGCCCGTGGCCGGCGATAAGAAGCAGTTCCTGGGATCGTTGGAGTTCATCGTCGATCTTAACTTCCTGGTGCGCAAGCTTCGCGAGGCCTACGATGGCCAGGGCCTGGATACTTTTGTCGTGGATCGGTCGGGAAGAGTTGTGGCTTCAGCCACCATGCAGTACGCCACCGGCCAGGATATGAGCTCCAATGAGCTGGTGCGCAGCTTTGTCGATCAGACCGGCAACGCCAGATTTTCAGTGACCAAAGAGTATGCCCTTACGCAGGGGAAGAACCGCGTAGCCATGCTGGGGACCTACTTTGCCGTTCCAGGGCTGGATTGGGCGGTGGTCGCGCAGAAGACCCAGGCTAAGGCTTACGTTGACGTTGTGGAGCTGCAGCGCGACGCTTTGCGCTTTGCGTTGATCGCGATTGCGTTCAGCATCCTTATCAGCGTATGGGCGGCGCGCCGCCTGACGACGCCGCTCAGCGTCCTTACCGAAACCAGCCGAGCGATCGCTGCGGGCGATTTCTCCAAGCGGGTGGAGCTGAAGAGCAGGACCGAGTTCGGAGAACTGGCTGAAACTTTCAACAGCATGACAGGCGAGCTGGAGCACTACGTCGCCGATCTCAAGAAGGCAGCGGAAGAGAACCACACGCTCTTCATCAGCTCCATTCAGATGCTGGCAGGCGCGGTCGACGAAAAGGATCCGTACACTCGCGGTCACTCGGATCGCGTTACCCGTTACTCCTTGTTGATCGCCACGGAAATGGGACTCGTGAAAGAAGAGCTCGAAAAGATCCGCATCTCGGCCCAGCTGCACGACGTGGGCAAGATCGGCATTGAAGACCGCATCCTGAAAAAGCCGGGGGCGTTGACGCCCGAAGAGTTCGAGGTCATGAAGACTCACACTACCAAGGGCGCATCCATCCTGCGTCCGGTGGAGATGCTGCGGGACATGCTCCCCGGCATCGAACTGCATCACGAGTCGCTCGACGGACGTGGCTACCCTTATGGCCTCAAGGGCGATCAGATTCCCTTACTGCCGCGCATTATCATGGTGGCCGACACCTTCGATGCCATGACCACAAACCGGCCGTACCAGGCGGCGATGGATCCCGAGTATGTAATCCGTATTATCAATTCGCTGGCGGCAACCAAGTTTGACCCCATTGTGGTCAAGGCCATGACCAAAGTCTTTGAAACCGGCAAGCTGCGGATTCATCGCGCCGCCACGATCACCGGTGAAGAAGCGGCGGCAGCTACGGTGGGCAGCTCGGCCGAACCGCTCTAGAATCCTGCCCGGGCCCTCCTCCCGATATAATCAAAGTTTCGGTGCTTGGCGCCGAAACAACCAATGATTCAGACCCTTTTTGGACCGCCGCAACCGACCTTCATGGAAAAAATGAAGGAGGCGGTCACCCGCACCCGTGAGAACCTGAGCGAACGAATCGATCAGGCGCTGGCTTTTACCAAGGAAATCGATCGCAACACGCTGGATGATCTGGAGGCGATCCTGATCTCGGCCGATCTTGGCACCACGACGACCCAGGAGATCCTGGGGAAGCTGCGGGAGAAGGCCGATCGCAAGCAGATCAAAGATGCCGGCGAGCTGAAGAGCTTGATCAAGCAGCAGATTCGCGAAATCCTGAACTCTACCTCAGCATTGCCGGCCCAGCCTGCACGCGGAGAACCGGAAGTGGTGATGGTGGTCGGCGTGAACGGCACGGGAAAGACCACAACTATCGGCAAACTGGCTCACGCGTTGCGCAGTGAAGGCAAAACAGTACTGCTATGTGCCGCCGACACATTTCGCGCGGCGGCGATCGAACAGCTGGAAATATGGGGTTCGCGCACCGGCGTTGAAGTCATCAAGACGCGCCCCGGCGGAGATCCTTCGGCGGTGCTCTTCGATGCGCTCAACGCGGCCAAGGCTCGCGGGACGGACAGCGTGATCGTGGATACCGCAGGCCGCTTGCACACCAAGAGCAGCCTGATGGCGGAGCTCGAAAAGATGAAGCGCACGGCGCGTCGCATCATACCCGGCGCCCCGCACGAGGTGCTGCTGGTGATGGATGCCACCACCGGGCAAAATGGGCTGCAACAGGCACGCCAGTTTACAGAGTCCGCCGGCGTTACCGGCATCGTGCTCACTAAGCTCGACGGTACCGCCAAAGGCGGCGTGGTTGTGGCCATTTCTCGCGAGTTGGGGTTGCCGGTCCGGTATGTAGGAGTGGGTGAAAAGGCCGGCGACCTGCTGCCCTTCAGCGCCGACAATTTTGTGGAGTCGCTATTCGCCCCGGTATAAATCCTGGATGTTGAGAACGGCCCCTGGATTTGCAGGGCGAATTCACTTTGAACGTGCCGGCGTAAAGCTTCATTGAGAGACCTCTCATGGCCGCGGTCAACCAAGACGAAAAGTTCATGATGCAGGCGCTTCAGCTCGCTCAGCAGGGAACTGCTTTGAGTTCACCGGGAGCGAGAGTGGGAGCGGTGGTGGTCGATCGCGAGGGGATGGTAGCCGGCACTGGCTTCTATGCTTACGATGGTCTTCAGCACGCGGAAGCGCTCGCGCTCAAGCAGGCCGGCCGCCGAGCCCAGGGAGGCACGTTGTATGTCACCCTGGAACCTTGTTCTCACCATGGACGGACTCCTCCGTGCACAGACCAGGTCATTGCCGCGGGTGTTTCTCGAGTGGTCGCCGCAATTTCCGATCCTAACCCCAAAGTGGAAGGCAAGGGATTATCCAGGCTCAGTGCTGCCGGAATACAAGTGGAGACTGGTCTTTTCGGTCGCGAAGCCCGCCGCCTGAATGAAAACTTTGCCAGATACATTCTTAATGCGCGACCGCTGGTAATCGTGAAGTCAGCCATGACCCTCGACGGAAAAATCGCTGCTGCGCCGTCTCCAACAAACGGAGCTCGAAGCGCGACGTTCATTACCGGGCCGGAAGCCCGTGCTCATGTCCAGGAGTTGCGGCACGAGGCCGACGCCATTCTGGTAGGCGTGGGGACGGTTTTGGCGGATGATCCCCTCCTCACCGACCGCACAGGAAGGCCGCGCCGTCGTCCTCTGCTGCGTGTGATCCTGGACTCGCAGTTGCGCCTCCCGCTGGAGTCGCAGCTGGTGGCGACTGCGGCCAATGACGTTGTTGTGTTTTGCTCACGTCCTGCTGAAAACAAGGGGCGCGAATTGGGAGCGCGAGGGGTTCGCGTCGAGCAGGTGATGCCGTGCAACGCGGATGGCCGTCCTGGCTTGCGGCTGGTGCTCGAACGCCTGGGCGAAATGGAAATTACCAGCTTGCTGATTGAAGGCGGCGCTCAGGTGAATGGCGCCGCGCTGGCTGCGGGCATCATCGACAAAGTCTTCTTCTACTACGCGGCCACAGTTCTTGGCGACAAACGATCAGTGGCCTTTTCCTCCGGCTTTAACCCAGTCGATCCCGTCCGTGTTTCAAACGTAGCTTTGCATCAATTCGGTAAAGATGTGGCCGTCGAGGGTTATCTGCGAGATCCGTATGTTCCGCTGGTCGATGCAGAGACGAACAAACTGAAGGTTGGAGAAAGAGCATAGTGTTTACCGGACTCATTCAGGAGCTCGGCGCGGTAGCTTCAGTAAGCCGCGAGAGAGCGAGGAACGGCAAGGTTTCCACGCGGATTACAGTGCAAGCGCCCACGATTCCTTCACGTCTGGCGATGGGTGATAGCGTGGCTGTGAGCGGTGTCTGCCTGACTGCGGTAGAGATCGGCGACGGCGGATTTTCCGCCGATCTGGCTCAAGAGACGCTGGAGCGAACCTCCCTGGGGGCCCTGAAGAGCGGTTCCGTGGTGAACCTTGAACTCCCCGCCAGGGCGGGAGACCCGATGGGCGGCCATGTTGTTCAGGGGCATGTCGACGGGATGGCAAGGTTGGTCAGCCTGGAGCCTGTTGCGCACGGGGAAGACTGGAGGCTGGTCCTTGAAATTCCGGACGAGCTGATGCACCAGGTCATTCCACAGGGATCGATCACGGTTGAAGGCATCAGCCTGACGGTGGCCGCGATCCGAGAAAGCCGGGTAGAGATCGCGATCATTCCCCATACCTATGAAGTCACCAACCTGCGTACACTGCATGCAGGAGATTCGCTGAACATCGAAACGGACGCATTAGCCAAGTACGCTGCCAAACTTGGCGCGGCGAAAGCTGGGGCCAAACTGAAGGTCGAAGACTTGATCAAGCAGGGATTCTGAAAGCCTTGTGGATCCTCCTCAGCTCTGGCCGCCAGGGCGTCGCGGGACCAACAGGCTGCCGACTGTGATCTGCACGGCTTCGCCTTCCTGATTCAACGTTGTGGTGCGCACTTTGATCAGTCCCTGATCAGGCCGTGACTTGGACGGCCGGACGTCCAGCACTTCACTTTCCAGACGCAGCTCGTCCCCCGGCCGCACTGGCCGGGGCCAGCGGAATTCCTCGAAGCCCATGCCGATGATTCCGCCCGCCGGCTTCAGGTCGCCTTCGACTAGAAGACGCATGGTGGCGGCAGCCGTGTGCCATCCGCTGGCAGCGAGACCGCGAAAGATCGAGTCACGCGCGGCCTCGTCGTCAAGGTGAAATGGCTGCGGATCAAACTCGGCTGCAAAGCTCCTGATGCGCTCGGCGTCGATGCGAAGACGGCCCGACGCGTACACTTGTCCGACGGCGTAGTCTTCCAGGTAGCGTTTGGTCACACCCCAACAGTACCATCGGGCCGCTGGTTCGTACCATCAGTGCAGTGTGGTTGGCAGCTTGATTTCCGGTGGCCGCATGAGTATCTGCGGCGGCACGTTTTCCTTCTGACGGATAGCCACTTCCTCGCGCAGAAACTCAAAGCCTTGCGCGCCTTTCCCCATCCAGATGGACGACAGACGGCTGTTCCCGTCCTTCAGTTCGAAGACAAGACGCGGCGGTACTTCGCGTTGGGTTCCTTTGAGGTCCCGGGTAAAAAATGTCGCCAGGACGTGTGCGTGCGCATCTCGCATCACCATGAGCCCTGGACCCCTAACCACAAATTCGTAATACCCCGCGTGGAACTTGCGGTCGCCCACGCTGAATGAAAAAGGCACGTTGGCGTTGAAAGACTGGTAGGTATGCCTTTCATTCTGGGCTCGCGCGGGCGACAAGGCAGCCGCGATGAGCACACCTAGCAGGGCGCAAGTCTTCCATGAATGCATCTAAATACTCCTTCTGGACGCGCATTTGGTGATGTGGATGTTCCGCTGGCCGGCGTTCTGCGCAACGAACAAAAGGAAGCCGCACATGCTCGGGGGGGTTGATGCCGCACGAAGGATCGACTATTGGCGAGGATGCGCAACTCAAAGCCTCGTCCCCTGCCTACGGCAGAGGTGTCGCGCATGCAGTCTTAGACGGAGTTGGAAAAGATTGGTCACCCCTGGGAATAGCAGCGCTAAAGGCTGCTAATGCTCAGCCAGGGGGCCGAGAGCCACGTTCAATTACGAAGACGGGCAACCGTAATCGATCCAGATGTCGGTTCCGCCGCCCTTGCTGTCGACCACGATGCTGACCTTACCCCAGGCGCGGGACCAGTTTCCCGACAACTGCGAATCCAACTGACTCTTATACTCGGTTCGCCGCGCGGCTTCGGTCTCCTCAGACCACGTATCCCAGCTTTCTTGCCCTGCCCAGGCAAAACTGGCCTTGCAGAGGCGGCCATTCCAGAAGATGAAGTAGGTTCCGAGCTTGCGATTGCCGGAAATCGGAGCCTTGATGGCATAGCGCTGCCAGGAGCCTTGGGCCCCCAGGTTTTCACGGTTCAAATGAGCAGTTGCGGCAATGAACTCGGCTTCAGCCATTTGCGGTGAGAACTCCAGCGGCAGGTCGGGAAATCGGACGCGGCCGGTGGAGGGATCGATGGCAAACCGGGCGGTCACGGCTGGAGTGTAGCAGACAAGCAACGTCGGGCTGACGGAGACGTTGCCCGCCCGGACTGCCCTCGTCATGCTAGAGTGCCTGCATGCGACAACGTATCTTCTTGTGCTGGATTCTTCTGTGCTTTGTCCTCCAGGTGGGTGTCGCTCAGAAAGGCGAACAGCCTTCTCCTGACTCTACTTTTCGTATCACGCCGCTCCGGCCTGTCGAGGAACTGGAGCGTGAAGCACTGGCTGCGACGCCTCCGAAGGAGACGGGCACTTTCCGCAATCCCGAACTCGTGGAAGTGGTCAAACTGGACCCAACCATCCATCTGGACATACGTTATGCCACGTCCAACAACTTCCTGAGTACGCCCATGTACCGCCAGGCACGGGCGTTCCTCCAGCGTCCGGCAGCCGAGGCGGTGGTTCGCGCTAACCAGGCGCTCAAGGCGCATGGTTACGGTCTTTTGATTCACGATGCCTACCGGCCTTGGTACGTCACCAAGATGTTTTGGGAGGCGACGCCGGAGGATAAGCGGATCTTTGTCGCCAATCCCCAGGAAGGCTCTCGGCACAACCGCGGCTGCGCTGTGGATATCAGCCTTTATGACCTGAAGACCGGCGAGGCGGTTAAGATGCCCAGCGGTTATGACGAGATGAGTGAACGTGCCTTTGCCGATTACGCCGGAGGCACCTCAGCTGAGCGGCAGCGCCGGGACCTGCTGCGGCAGGCCATGGAAAAGGAGGGGTTCGCGGTGTACCCGCCGGAATGGTGGCATTTCGACTATCAAGACTGGAAACTGTACCCCATCCTGAACCAGAGATTCGAGGAACTCGGCAGATAGACCGGTTCAAAGTGCAGTCTTGGCACGGCCAGCGACCACCGTAATTTGTTTGTCCTGCGATACCGAATGTAATGTTAGATATCCTTGCATTCTGGAGGGAACGTATGTGGTCAAGACGCTGCGCGTATGTGCTGGCTTTGACTCTTCTAGCCTGGTCCACTAGTACCAGTTTCGCGGTTCAGGGTCGCGGCAATGGAAATGGCAACGGCCACGGCAAGCACGCCCACGATGACGACGATGACCGGGGTAAAGGGCGAGACCGCGACTTCCACGGGTACAGCGATCACGATCGCGATCAGGCACGCCGCTGGTACCACGATCACCAGGGCAGCCTGCCTCCCGGGCTGGCAAAGCGTGACCACCTGCCTCCCGGCTTGCAGCGACAACTGGTCGCGCGCGGTACTCTGCCGCCGGGCCTGCAGAAGAAAATGCAGCCGGTACCGGTTGAGCTCGAACGAGAGTTGCCGCCGCCGCCTCCCGATTGCCGTCACGTGTTTGTTGGCGGCAGCCTGGTGCTGGTCAACGTCAGAACGTTTGGGATCGTCGACGTTTTACACTTCGAAATCCGGTAATCCAGGTGATCGCAATTTGACGCCGGCCATAGCCCACTGCAATCATGGGATATGGCCGAGCGCAACCTTCAGATTGTCCGCTTCATGGGCACTACGCCCAGCGTGGCATATTGCGACGTTTGCCGGTTAGCCTTCCGTACGCGTCCCGAGTTTCTGCAGGATCCCGATCGGGCCAAGCAGCAGCTCGCCGCCGATTTTGAAAAGCACGAATGCAAGCCGCAATCCCATGCGGTCGACGACGTGCTGGAACGCATCCGATAGGCCACTTATTCGCGACAGGAAAGCTCCGGCTTTGGCTCCCGGCTTAAGTCGTTTCATGACGCATCTCAGGCTATTCAGGACTTGTTAAAATGAATGCGCCAGTTAAAATGAATGCGCCAGATGGGCAGCACGACTACAGTTTCGCTGGAAGCGGCCGCCAAGAACGAGCACCGCCTGTTGTCCTCACTGAAAATCATTTTGATTTCGCTGCTAGCCTCATGTCTGGTCTTCGCCTTCTCCGTGGTGTTGCAGTGGATCGTGTATGACGATTGGCTGCATCGGAGCGGCCCCCTGCGTTTCATAGGCACCACGCTGGCCGCGACGCTCACGTTTATGGTGATCCTGCAGTGGCAGATTGGCCGGCGCCACAAGCAGCAGGAGCTGTTACAGCGCTTTCGCACCATCAGCCAGATGAATGACCGGATACGCAATGCCCTCCAGGTCATCGAGTGCACGGTTTACGTCTCGCAGCCCCAGGCGACAGCTCCTATCCGGCAGGCGGTGGAGACCATCGACGCGGCGTTGCGCGAGGCTTACTCGGAAATCAACGCATTTGCCCCGCCTTTGCATGAGCCTTCGGCGGACATTTTCCAGGTACAGAAGCGGGGCAAGTCGGCCTGAAGCTTACTTTGGCGGGGCCGGCGCGGCCGGTCTGATCATTTCTACGTCGAGGGTGATCGAGACGTTATCACCCACTCCCCCGGGGACGCCATTCACTCCAAAGTCCCGGCGATTAACCTCGGTAGTCGCGGCCGCTCCCATGTGCTGGTTTCCCCGCGGATCTTTGATAGGGCCGGTTGGCCCGTCGACGTGAAGAATCACTTCTTTCGTCACTCCGTGGATGGTGAGATCGCCGGTAACGTTCAATTTGCCGGAGCCCGCTGCCTCCACTTTCTTTGACTTGAAGGTGATGCTGGGATACTTCTCGACGTCAAAGAAGTTCGGGCTGCGCAGGTCTTTGTCGCGCATTTCTACCCGGGTATCAATGGAGTTGGCGTCAATGGTTACGTCGATGACCGACTGCTCGGGATGGGCGGGGTCGTACTGAACCGTGCCAGCCAGCTTCGCGAAGGCTCCCCGGACGGTAGAGATGCCCATGTGACGGACGGCAAAATGCGCCGCAGAATGGTTCGGGTCCAGTTGCCATGTGTCCACCTGGGAAAAGGCCGGAAGAAGAGGCAGGGCGACAATATTCAACAAGAGCAGCGGTCGTTTCATCAGTTGAGTCTCCTTGCCCCCGCAGGCCCGACGAGGGAAGGGTTATCGGGCCGCGGGGAAGCAGCGAATTATACGCTGTCTCTGCGACCCCGGCGCTTGCCGGCTCGTCATTTGAATTCCGACAACCGCAAAAAAGATTGCGAATCCTCCCTGCGGCGGCCGGAATCTATGTCGGTGATGCAAGCAATGCTCCATCTGGCGTGTTGGATGTGCTGTTGTAGGGCAGCATGTAGCGACATATCAGCGGAGCGTTGGGCGTAACAAGCGATAAATTAGAGCAATTTTAGAAAGCCCGCCTCCATTGGAGAGGCGGGCTTTTTCTTTTGTCACTGAAATGTGCTGGTTGCGCGATAGCAGGTTACTCCCAGGAGCGCAGGTTACCTAGGTACTCTGGCCAAAAGTTCTATGTACGACAGATCATATGCCCACTAAGTACAAACGTACGGGACCGGGAAACTCCGGCAACCCTGCGGTTTTCGAACTCCCCTACTGCGGCGCAGTCAATGTGCCTGACTGTGCGAAAGCGCAGGCCCAGTTAACGCAAGACCAAGCAAGTTACAACCAGGGGCTCCTGCCGAGCAAGACGTACGGCGGGTTTGCGCCTTCAGGTCAGGGTATGGAGAACAGTCATTATCAACATCTGAAGCAGCTTGAAGCCGAGAGCATTTTCATCCTGCGCGAGGCTGTGGCGGAATTTGCCCGCCCGGTGATGCTGTATTCAATCGGCAAAGACTCATCCGTGATGCTGCGGTTGGCGCAGAAGGCCTTTTATCCGGGGCGGATGCCGTTCCCGCTGCTGCATATAGACACCAGTTACAAATTCCCTGAAATGATCGAGTTCCGCGACCGTTATGCAGCGGAAATCGGCGCTGAGCTTATTGTCCACACTAACCGCAAGGCGCTGGATGACGGCGCGAATCCTTATAGCCTGGGTACCCAGCGCTGCTGCGGGCTACTGAAGACGCGCGCGCTGCTCGATGCGCTTACGGAGGGTGGGTTTGACGCTGCCTTCGGCGGCGCCCGCCGCGACGAAGAAAAGTCGCGTGCCAAGGAACGCGTCTATTCCTTCCGCGATGCCGCCGGCCAGTGGGACCCGCGCAATCAGAGGCCGGAGCTGTGGAACCTTTATAACGCCCGCCACAACAAGGGTGAAAGCATCCGCGTTTTCCCTCTCTCCAATTGGACCGAGCTGGACGTGTGGCTGTACATCGAGATGGAAAAGATTCCCATTGTGCCGCTTTACTTTGCGCGCGAGCGCGAAGCAGTGGAGCGAGCCGGACAAATCATTTTGGTTGACCGCGGCGTACGGCTTCTGCCGGGAGAGAAACCGAAGAAGATCCGGTGCCGCATGCGCTCCCTTGGCTGCGCACCGTGTTCCGGAGCCATTCGCTCCGACGCCGACACCGTCTCCGAAATCATCAAGGAGATGCTCGAGTTCAGGCGCTCTGAGCGCGAGAACCGGGTGATTGACCACGACGAAGAAGGATCCATGGAGACGAAGAAACGCGAGGGGTATTTCTAATGGCGCCGAAAGTGTTCGAAGCAACGAGAGTCTCGACTACAGCGCCGGCGGAGATCAGCCGTCAGAACGACGCTCTGCTGCGTTTTACCACGGCAGGAAGTGTGGATGACGGCAAGTCGACGCTCATCGGCCGACTGCTGTATGACTCCAAGGCGCTGTATGAAGACCAGATCGCCTCGGTGCGCAAGAGCGGGGTGAATCGCTCCAGCGGGCCTCTTGACCTCTCGCTTTTCACCGACGGCTTGCGGGCGGAGCGGGAGCAGGGAATTACCATCGACGTCGCTTACCGCTATTTTTCAACGCCCAACCGAAAATTCATCATCGCCGATACGCCGGGCCATGAGCAGTACACGCGCAACATGGCGACTGGAGCTTCCACGGCCGACGCGGCGGTGATTCTGATCGATGCCGGCAAAGGCCTGGTGCCGCAATCGCGCCGGCATATTTATATCTCGGCGCTTCTGGGGATCCGGCATGTGATCGCCGCAGTCAACAAGATGGACCTGCACGGCTACAGCAAAGAAGTGTTTCGCGGAGTAGCCGAAGAGTTCGAAGATTTCTGCCTGCGGGTAGGGATCCCGAATACATACGCTATTCCTGTGAGCGCGCTGCAGGGCGAGAACGTGGTGGCGCGCGGCCTGAACACCGAGTGGTACCGCGGGCCGGCCCTTCTGGAGTTGCTGGAGACTCTGCCTGTTACCGGCGCATCAGAAGCAGCGCCGCTTCGCTTTCCGGTGCAGTACGTGATCCGGCCCAACGCCGAGTTCCGCGGTTTCGCGGGCCGTGTAAGCGCGGGAACTTTGCGGCGTGGAGCAACGGTGGTTGCGTTACCGTCAGGCGAAAAGAGCAAGATCAAATCGATTACCACGTTCGACGGGGATCTGGAGGCGGCCGGTCCGGGCAGTTCGGTGACCGTCACTCTGGACGACGAAATTGATCTGGGGCGCGGTGACCTGCTGGCTGCACCCGGATCGCTGCCTCAGGCCACGCCGCGTTTCAATGCCCACCTGGTTTGGCTGCATGCCGACCAGATGCGCCCTGGCCGTTCCTATCTGTTGAAGCACACCACGCGCACGGTACGGGCGACGATTTCGGCCATTCGCCACCGCATTGACGTCAACACCCGGGCGGAACTGGATGCGAGCTTCCTGCAGATGAATGACATTGCGTCGGTGAGCATCGAAACCACGCGCCCGCTGCATTTTGACGGTTACGAACAGGATCGCACGATGGGAAGCTTCATTCTCATCGATCCCATTCACAACGCGACGGTGGCCGCGGGCATGATTTCCGCGGCTCCCACCTCACAGCCAGAAGATCCCCGCTCAGGACGGGTTCAATTGGCCGAGCGCGTTTCCCGCCATGGCCATCCCCCGGCGGCGGTGTGGATCGTTGACCGGCCCGAGCTTGCGGCATCCCTGGAGAGAGAAACCTTTGCCCGGGGCTGGAACGCTTTGATGATTCCCGCGGGAGAAGTGGAACCCGATCAGTTGGCGGCCGTCACCAAGGTGCTGCGCAATGCGGGGACAATCGCGATTCTTTCTGTTTCATCCGCAGCCGCCCAGCGCCGCCAGGAGATTGAAGCCATTTTTGGCAAGAACTACTTCATCGGCCTCACCGGCGTTGTTGCTAACGATAACGACGCGCTGGCCATGTTGCTGCAGAACCTCAATCAGCTCCAGCGAGGCGACTTATGACCGCGGAATTGCTCCAGGAGATCGAGAACCAGTCTGCCGAGGCGGTGATCGACCGCGCCCTGCGCGAGAACGCGGGGGAGGCGTGCATTACCTGCAGCTTTCAGGCTGAAGACATGGTGGTCCTGGATTTGTTGCGAAAAAAGATCCCGGATGTCCCCGTCCTGTTTCTGGACACCGGCTATCACTTCGCCGAGACCTATGCTTATCGCGACCGGATGGCTCGAGAGTGGAAGCTGAATGTGGTGAATCTGCGAGCTGCTTCGAGCGTACCGGAGCAGGAGCGACAGTTCGGGGAGCTTTACCGCACTGACCCGACCGCCTGCTGCCGGCTGCGCAAGGTAGCACCCCTGATGAGCGGATTGGAAAAATTTGAGATCTGGTTTACGGGACTGCGCCGCGAGCAATCGCCTACTCGCGCCAACCTGCAGAAGATGGAAAACCATATTCTTCCCAGCGGCAAGAAGCTGCTGAAGATCAACCCCGTAGCCGACTGGAAATGGGACCGGGTGCTGGACTACGTGGAGCGGAACAAGATCGAGAGGCTCCCGTTGTACTACCTGGGTTACACCAGCATCGGTTGTGAACCTTGCACCAGCCTGCCCAGCAACTCTACGGATCCGCGCTCGGGGCGCTGGCAGGGAAAGAAACTTGAGTGCGGCATTCATACGTTTACGGAGCAGCGCTAGATGCAGATACTAATTGGATTTGTAATCGCGCTGGCCGTTGGCCTTACGGGCGTCGGCGGGGGAAGTTTTACCACTCCGGCGCTGGTGCTGCTGGCGGGGATCCCCGGGGCCGAAGCGGTGGGCACGGCGCTGGTCTTTTCAACCGTAGTACGTGCTGTGGCTGCGCCTTTTTACATCCTGGGCAAGAAGGTTAACTCGCGGTACCTGGCTCTCATGCTTCTTGGTGCTGTGCCGGGGCTATTTGGCGGAACCTACCTGCTGAGCACTGTGAATGCCCGGTTTTCGAATCCTATTGTGCTGCTTGCCATTGGGGGCATGCTGGTGGCATCGGCGGTGCTTACTGCGTTTCACAGCAAAGCCCACGCGACGCCCAATCCCAAGCGTGCATCGTGGATAGCCTGGCTGTCTTTGCCCATCGGGATAGAAACCGGCTTCTCGTCGGCCGGCGCCGGGGCGCTGGGCACGCTGCTGTTGTTCAATTTTTCCGAGATGACGGCCCCTGAGGTGGTTGGGACCGACCTCATTTTTGGCATCTTCCTTACGTTGCTCGGGTCTCTGTTCCACATCGGCCTGGGGACTGTCAGCGCGGCCGCGCTGAAAGCCCTTCTGATCGGCGGGATACCCGGCGTACTGCTGGGAGTCATGATCTCGCGGAGGGTCCCGGCCCAGCGGCTTCGCCTGGCGATTCTGGCGCTTACCATGCTGCTCGGGTTCCAGCTTCTCTTTACCGGCGGAAAGTCACTGTTCAACGGCTCTGTGGCCGCTAAAGCCACGCCGTCTGCCGCCGGGGCCGCAGCCGGCATACGTTAACTGCGACATCGGTTTGCAATTCTTTTCACACGCGAACACCAGCGCGGCTTGTAATACTGCCTAGCTTCTTCGATCCAAGCCACTTACGACGCCCCTCTTTGGCAGCGGACGTGTTAGAGTATAGGCCCTCCTACAAAATGGCTGTCCCAGGGAAAATAGGACGTTACGAAATCTTGGAAGAACTAGGGCATGGCGCGATGGGCGCCGTGTACCGTGCCAAGGACCCTGCCATGGATCGTGTCGTGGCAGTGAAGACCATTTTGTCCGTCGCTCTGGCCAGCACCCAGGAGAATGAGTTCCGCGAGCGGTTCTATCGTGAAGCGCGAGCAGCGGGAGGCCTGGCCCATCCCGGGATCGTTCCCATCTTCGATGTAGGTGAGCAGGAAGGCGTGCCCTACCTGGTGATGGAGTTCATCAATGGGCGGACGCTCGACGACGTAGTGAAGAAGGGCGAGCGGATGAGCGTGGAGCGGGTCTGCGAGATCGGGCAGAAGATCGCCGAGGCGTTGGGTTACGCGCACCAGCACGGCGTGGTGCATCGCGATATCAAGCCCGCCAACATTCTGCTTACGTCGAAGGAAGCATACGGGATCGAGAGGCCAAAAATCGCCGACTTCGGCGTAGCCAAGATCGCCGAGGGCCGCACCACCATGACCGGCCAGCTTCTGGGCACCCCGGCATTCATGCCCCCGGAACAGTTTACGGGCGGGCCGATCGACGGTCGCGCGGACATCTTTTCGCTGGGCGTGGTGCTGTACTGGATGGCCACGGGCGAGCAGGCTTTCCCGGGCGAGAGCCTGACCGCAGTTTCCTATAAGGTTGTGCACACTGAGCCTGTGCCTCCGCGCAAGCTCAATCCCTGGCTGCCCGCCGAACTGGAAAGGGTGATCATGAAATGCCTCGCCAAAAGCCCTGATGATCGGTACCAAACGGGAGAAGAGTTAGCTGAGCACCTGGCAGCCATAAAGCAACAGAGCAAAGGCGGACCACGCAAACCAGTTACGGCAGAACCAACCATGGTGGTCGACCCCAATGCACCGACGTTGATGGCAACGGGCACATTGGGAGCGGCAGCAGCAGCTCAGCCGGCGCTTGCCCCTCAACCCGTCCTGGCCACCCAGCCCTTGCCAGTGCCCAGTCCCAAAGTTTCTCCGCAGACCAGCTTGGGTTCGGGCCCGATTCTTCTCGTGTTGGCGGGTGTGATCGTTGTGGCTCTAGCCGCGGGAGGCTGGTATGCGATGCGCGCGCGAACTAAGCCGGCGCCACCGCAAGCTGCTGCCTCCGCCCCAGCACCACCATCTGCGCCGGTCGCGGTTGTCAATTCTGCTGCACCGGTGGAGACGCCGGCTACAGCGGATACGGCCGCAGCTTCCTCGACGGCTTCGATCGACAAGCCTGCGGTTAACCCGGCGGTTGACGACAAAACAAAGACGCCGGTTTCTTCCACCAGCCCCAAAAAGCCCTCACCTGGTACGGTCACGGGCGCAACCGGGGTTGCCGCCAAGGTCGCCGGGACAGGGACCAAGACCGCTGCAAAGGTAAACGCCGCCCCCGCTCCGCCGCCGAATCCTGCAGCAGTTGTCGAAGCACCGGCAGTGGATTTTGATCCTAAGACCCTGGATCCCAAAGTCAGTGGGCGGCTTAAGCTGGACTGGAAACACATGCCGGCGGGCGTGGAGTTCACGGTGGAAATGAATGGCAAGCGTTACTATCGCCGCACCGGAGCCGGTGGCAGCGCGATGGATGGCGATATGCTGGTTCCCGCCGGTGTCCAGGAATTCCGCGTGACTGCGAGCAGCGGAGCTGTGAAGAAGATATCGAACACGGTAAGTGGGGAATTCAAGGCCAAGAAGCGGCTCACCCTGAGGGTTGAGGTCCGCACTGCCGGCGTCAATCCCGACCAGGGCGTTCCCCAGGGGCTCTACGATGATACGCAGGTTGTGGTCGCATTAAAGTAGACCGCTCCAACCGTGCTTGCCGGATCAGCACTTCCTTTCGCATTGCCTCTAATCTTTACCTTGTACCAGCCACTCCAGCGCCGGGGCACGATCGGTGAATAGCCGGATGGGATGTTTAGCAGCGCTGGCAATCGGTTGCAGAAGGAAGGTCCGGAAGGCAGTTACGCCGCTCACGGCAGTGCGCAGAGCGTAGGGCTGGGTCAGGTCGGCCAACTCTGAGCCGATCTTCAGCGCGTCGGGATGAAAGGGGATGTCCTGCACCTCCACCAGCGCCAGTACGGAATTGGGAGGCTGAGTGCGATTCGCCTGCAGACACTCAGCGGCGATGGCGCGAATCAAGTCCAGTTCGGCGGACGAAAAGTCCACGAACAGCACGCGCCTTCCCTGATGCTCGGAAAACCGTACACGCTTGCCCGCCATTGCGTGTGCCTGGGGATAGAAATCCGGTGACGCCCACTTGGGGACAGCATCTTTTTGGCTCACAAACCATCCTTCTTGATGATTTTGAAGGTCCGCTTTCTCTTGATTGCTCCTGGTCCGGGCAGGATGCTGGGCATTGATTCCGCGCGCAAATCCAAAACTCACAGGATGAGTTCATTTTAAGCCCAGCGATCGGGCCGTTGCTCTCCCTGATGCGGCTGTCGGTCAGGTCGAAACCTTGCTACGTCGTCACAGATATGCCGGCTTAGTTGCGCCTCATAGCGGTGGCAGTTATATCATCTTCAATTGTACTGGAGGTGCCATGTTCAAAGGGTTCAAGCAGTTCATTTTGCGCGGGAACGTGATGGACCTGGCCGTAGCCGTTGTCATCGGCGCGGCATTTGGGGCCGTGGTGACGTCGTTTGTAAATAACATTGTGAATAAACTCATCGCTGCGATCGTATCCAAACCGGATTTCTCGGCGTTCCGGGTGCCGGTGAATGGAACCGACATTACCTATGGAATGTTCCTGAACGACCTGATCAGCTTTCTACTGGTAGCGGCGGCGGTTTACTACTTCATGGTAGCCCCCATGAACGTCTGGAAGAACCGTGCCGCACGCAATGCCATCCCCGCGGATCCGACCAGCAAGAAGTGTCCTGAGTGCTTGAGCGATATCCCGATCGGCGCGCGACGTTGCGCACACTGCACGTCAGTCGTCGAAGCGGGCAAGGCCTGAGACGGATCGCGAAGATAGGGCTCCGCTATGATCCCACGCGTGTGGCAAACGCCCGGGCTCCGCTGTTTTTGAATTCGAAGTGCAAGAGAAATGGAGACCCTGAGCTTTGGCCGGAGGCGAACTTCCAGTTCTGCGCGGCTTCAAGCGAGAGGCGGGCAAAGTACCTGCTTGGTCCGGGTGAGGCCAATTCTGCCCGGGCCACATTCCCCGACCGGTCGACTTTTACTTTAACGCTGACGCGAACGGTCCCGTGAATCGTGTGGAGCGCCGACATCGGCGGATGGGGCACTACCGGCTGAGTTACGCCCGGATTTGCGACTTCAGTGACGTTGCCGTTGCGAGCAACTTCAGCAGTTCGCGCCGGCGCCTTATCGTCACTGTTTGCGTCCGCGCCGCCGTCATCGATTCGTCGAACAGAAGACTGCGCATCAGCAGGCCGCGTTGATGGTGCGCTGTTGGATGGCATGGACACCGGTTGAGCAACTGGTTGCTGAGCTGGAGGCTGTCCGGGTTGCGCCGATGACTGGGTTTCCGGCTGAACAGCGGGCGACGGGGGCGCTTGTGTTGCAGACTGGCGAGATCCCGGGTGCGGTTTTGCCGGCGCAGCCGAGGGCTGTCCTTTGCCGGCCGGCTTCTCCTGTTGTTTGATGATGACTACCCGCGGCGCCGGTGTTTTGGCCTGATGCGCTGATTGACTGGACGGCTTGTGACGCATCATGCTCCATCCGAGGTAGAGCGTGGACAAGCCCACGCTTAAAGCCAGCAGCGGCAGGACCAGGCGGCGCAGATTTCGAGCGGGGATTCGGCGAAGCAAACCCTCTACGTGAGCGGCGATGGCAAGAGTGGCCCGGCCGGCCCGCGCGCTCAGCAGCCGGGTGCTGATACGCGATTGTTCCACTATCCGCCTGGTTGCAACGCTGGTTTGAGCGATGACCGGGCGCAATACTTCGGACGTGCGAACGAAATTGGTTGCGATTGCCGCCTGCGTCTTACGAATCAAGTCTGATGTTGCTGGCTTCTTCGGTGTGCGAAAGGGCAGGACGACGGTGCTGTCGTTCGCCGGCAAGGCTTCAGCTTTTTGCGCAGAACCAGGAGACTCCAGAGCTTGCAGTGAAGCGGCGCGCGGCCGCATGGATTCACGCTCGCGCGCCGGAGCGACTGTGGCGGCTGTTTGCGCTTCACCAACTTGCACAGAGTTTGCGCCGGCTGATGCCGCTCGGGCCAGCGGCTTCTCAGTCACGATCGCTCTCTGCGAGACAACGGGCTTGGAGCGCAGAGCGTCGGAAAACTTTATTGCTGAAGCTGCGTCCGCAACCGCGGGCGGCACATCGAGACGCGCCTCCGGTACCGGCTGTGGCTGTACCGCGGGTGCCGGTTGGGGAACCGGAGCATTCAATCGCGCCCGGATCGCGGGAAGGGTCCAGCGCAGCCGCAGATCACGGCGCAGGCAGCCGCGCACGATCTCAACGAATTGGACTGGAAGGTTGCCCGGAAGCAGTGGATCAGACTGGCTGGTGGGATCGCTCACGGAGGGCAGCCGCTGGGTCAGGATTTCAGCCAGAGTGGCCCCGAGGGACCAGACATCGGCGGCAGGCGCCCATGCACCGGCGGCGGTTTCCGGCGCGTCATAGATGGATCGCGCAACGGCCGAAGCGCCAGGCTTTGTTTTTGTGGAAACGTCGGACCCTTCGTCGGAAGAAACTGGCTGATCCGCCGGCATGATGCCATCGGCGGCGAGTTTCAGCTCATCACTGATCGCCATGATGTTGGCGGGCTTGAGATGGGCGTGGACCAGGCCGCGCGCGTGAAGATAGGTGAGCGTCTCCAGCACAGGCTCGAGCATGTCACACGTTTCCTGCACTGTGAGCGGACGCTCGGGGACAATCTGAGCCAGTGTCTCTTCGCCGTACTCCATGACCGCATAAATCAGGTCGATCTCGCCCAGTCGACAGCGCCCGGTTTCGAGAATGCGGAGCAGGCGCGGGTATGACACGCCTTGCGCCATGCGCCAGCGGGAAAGCTGGAGTTCGGCATTCGGGGAATCGGCAATGAGCCGGATTGCGACGGGTCCGGCTTCCGAGCTTCCTTCAACGTGTGCCTGACCTGTATGTATGCGGGCGAGAAAGACGCCGCTCTGTCCGGAACCGCCCAGAAATTGTTGGAGATGAAACTTACCGTCGATGACTTGGCCTTGCCACTGACTCCAGGCTTCAGACATGGTGCCCCGCTTTCCTTTACCTGGCGCGTGCGGCCATCACGCGCATTGCGAAGCATATCACTGACAGGAAAATTCGGCACTCAGCAATGGGCCCTAATACGGATTGAGCCAACGGCGATCATGCCCGGGCAATTGGCCGAAAATGCCCCGGGCCTTGAGTAACAGGGACTGTATCGACCTGTGGCGCGCCGGCTAACCTGAAGCTTTTATCAAATGAATATTTAAGGGCGGCTAGCGGGGCCACCGCCGGCGGCACGCTGCTCCTTGATGCGCCGGGCGTTCTCGGTCAGTTCCCTGGCCTTGGGCAGAAGCTGCACTGCGGACCGCACCTGAGGATCCAGCTCGGCTCGAACCCGCAGCCCCTCCTGCTGGCCGAACTGAGCGATAAACAGTTCGGTCTTAATGTCCATCTTGATCCAGTCCATCGCTTCAGTCATTTCCGCTTCGGTGTAGTGGATTTTCTGGCTTTCCAGGAATTTCCTGAATTCCTGCAGAGTCGCGTCGTCAACCTGAAAATTCTTTTCAATGCTGCGGCCGTTCAGGTAATGCGCGGCAAAGTTGAAGAACGCGTAGTGCTGCAGCAATGAGTCCTCGAACTTTGTAGTCTTGATAGCCGCGACTTTGACATCGGGCGTAATGCCGCCGCCACCGTACACGGTCCGCCCGCTGTCGGTGGTCCTGACGTCTTTCGAGGGATGGGCCGACTGGGGATCCTCTGAGTCGCGGTTGTAATAGTAGTCATAGAGGGAAACGCCGGTGTACTCCCGCTGGATCAGCCGCCCGCTGGGCGTGTAGTACTTGGCCGTGGTGAGCGCCAGGGCAGTGTTGCCGGAAAGCGGGTAGACGGTTTGCACCAGGCCTTTGCCGAAGGTGGTTTCACCGGCGATGAGGCCGCGATCATGATCCTGGATGGCGCCAGAGACAATCTCCGCCGCCGAGGCGCTTCCGCGATTCACCAGCACGACTAGCGGATAGTCCTTGCCGCCGTTACCGTGCGAGGCGCGATACGATCGCTCCGGTGAGCTGCGCCCGTGGTGGGAAACAATCACCTGTCCTTTTTCGAGAAATTTATCGGCCACACCGATGCCGGCGTTGAGCAGGCCGCCGGGGTTGCCGCGCAAGTCCAGAATCAACCCTTGAAGGTCGCCGAATTCTTCCAGCGCCTGCTGCACCTCGTGCTCCGTGGTCTCGCCAAAGGAGCTCACGTGCATGTACCCAATCTCGGGCTGGATCATGAATTTCAGGTCGACGCTGTTGCGGGGAATTTCGGCGCGAACCACCGTGAACTCCAGCGGCTTGTCCGAGGTCTCCCGCAAGATGCTGATGTGGACCGTGGTGCCCTTCGGTCCTTTCAGCATGTCGGCCACGTCGGGAGTGGACAGATTGTCGGTGGGCTTGCCGTCGACGGCCATGATGACGTCGCCGGGACGGATGCCGGCCCGGTAGGCGGGCGTGCCGACAAATGGCGCGAGAACGATGATCTTGTTATTGCGCGGCGCAATAGTCATGCCAACGCCGTAGTACCTGCCTTGCTGCTCCTCGCGCAGGGCGGTGAAAGAGCGCGGATCGAAGAAATTGGAGTGCGGATCGAGAACGTGCAACATTCCCGGAATCGCGCCGCTGTAGATCGCTTTATCGGCGTTTACCGGCTCGGCGTAGTTGTTCTCCACCAGATCGTAGACTTCGGAGAATTGGCGCAAGCCGTCCTTGACGTCGGTTTCAGCGCTGCTGGGAGAATTTCGCTGGCTGTAACTTACGCCCAGAAATCCGCACAGCATGATCACGAGGAGAACGGCAACGGGAGCGAGTCGGAAGTTTCGCGGCATAGATTTTGACCGGCCTGGGGATCGGCCGGACTACAGGTTACCAGTATAACGTGGAAGGCGAGTCGCCGTGGAAGAGGAAGGGTGGAAATCCACACGCCAGATCAATGCCCCCCGGCAGGGAGGCAAAATGGTCATAAGCTTTCGCGAGAACACGACCCTGCCCGGCCGGGCAGCATAAAGCGAAGAGCCCGCCTATTGGCGGGCTCTTTCGTTACCTGGATCGTAAATTATCGGTTGGACTGCTGCGCTGCGGCGCGCTGCGCGATGATCTTCCTGGCGTTGTCGGCCAGCTCTTTGGCCTTGGGCAGCTGGTTGAGCGCTGCCAATACCTGGGGATCGGTTTCCGCGCGAACCCGCAACCCTTCTTCCTGGCCAAACTGACCAATGAAGATTTCTGCCTTGAGGTTGGCCTTAATCCAGTCCTGGCCTTCATTGATGTCGGCTTCGGTGTAAGGGACTTGCTGAGCGTCAAGGAACTTGCGGAAATCCTGCATCACCGAATCCGTGACTTCGAAATTCCTGTCGACGGTGTGGTTGTTCAGGTAAGCGCGGGCGAAGTTGAACAGCGCATACTTGATCAAGAGGGTATCTTCAAAGCGGGTGGGTTTGAAGTTGGCCACTTTGACGTCAGGGGAAATGCCGCCGCCTCCATACATGGGACGCCCGCTATCGGTGAACTTCATTTCTTTATTGTTGCTGTTGGAAGGCGGAGGATTGGGGACGGGGTTTTCGTCGTCCTCGCGGCCGTAATAGTAGTCGTAAAGCGAAACGCCGGTGTAGTCACGCTGGATCAGGCGGCCACTGGGCGTGTAGTACTTAGCGGTGGTCAGCGCCAGTCCGGTGTTCTCAGAGAGCGGGTAGACGGTCTGCACCAGGCCTTTGCCGAAGGTAACCTCGCCCACAATCAGCCCGCGATCATGGTCCTGAATTGCACCGGAAACGATTTCCGCCGCCGATGCCGTTCCGCGATTCACCAGCACCACCAGGGGGTAGTCTTTGCCGCCGTTGCCGTGGGCTGCGCGATAAACCTTCTCCGGTGAGCTGCGCCCGCGATGGGAGACGATTACCTGTCCGCGCCTCAGAAATTTGTCGGCCACGCCGACGCCCTCATTCAACAGACCGCCGGGATTGCCGCGCAGATCGAGTACCAGGCCTTTGAGATCGCCGAATTGCTGCAGCCCGTCTTCCACTTCCTGCTCGGTGTTTTCGTTGAAGGCCGAGATATGCATGTAGCCGATGCCGGGCTTGATGATGAATCTCAGGTCCACGCTGTTGCGCGGAATCTCATCGCGCACCACGTTGAATTCGAGCGGCTTGTCGTTGCCTTCCCTGAGAGCGGAAATGTGGACGTTAGTGCCCTTGGGGCCTTTCAGCAGGTCCGCCACGTCGCTTACGCTCATGTTGTCGGTGGCCTTGCCGTCCACGGCCATGATCACGTCGCCGGGACGCAGTCCGACTTTATACGCCGGGGTTCCCACGAAGGGGGCGATCACGATGATCTTGTTGTTGCGCGGCGCGATCTGCATTCCAACGCCGTAGTACTTGCCGCTCTGCTCTTCGCGCAAAGCGGAATACGATTTGGGATCGAAGAAATTGGAATGGGGGTCGAGAACATGCAGCATCCCGGGAATGGCGCCGTTGTAAATCGCCTTGTCGGGATTCAACGGCTCGGCGTAATTGTCCTCGACGATGCTGTAGACCTGGGAGAACTGGCGCAGACTGTCGCGGACATCAGTCTCCGACGCCTGTCCGTAACTGGATCCGCTTCGCTGGCTGTAGGCCGCGCCCAGGAAACCGCAGATGATTATGACGAGAAGAACTAAGAAGAGTGAACGCCGCGAACCGCTAGACATGAATCTTCCTTGACCCACAAAATTGCTGCCCGAACCGCTGGGATGGCTCAGTATAACCCAGTTTGGCCGCACTCCGGCCGTCATCTTGCTCCAACAAGGGTTACCTCTCGCACTCCGCTCGCGCCCCGCGCCCTGCGTGGCATTACCTATCTAAGATGCTGATTCTGCGGGTCCGGAATCAAGAGTTTTTTTGGTCGAATGCGGCTAAGCCTTTGTAAAACTTAACCTGGAGGTCTCTGGAAAAGGCAAAAAGGAGTATGATGAGCCTGACGCCCGTATGAACTTCAGTTTCTCCGAGATCCTCTTCCTGATGCTTCTCGCCCTGATCCTCTTCGGACCCCGGCGCCTGCCTGAGATTGCCCGGACCTGGGGCAAATTCATGGCCGAATTCAAGCGAGCCAGCGGGAACTTCCAGAGCCAGATTCACGAAGAGATCCGCAAATTGGAGCTTGAGGAAGCCGATCCCAGCAAACATCTGGCGCCTGCGGCCAACGAACTGGACAAGGTCATCGGCCAGGCTGATGTCTCGCTGAACAGCGCCCTGGACCGGCTGACCGAACGCATCAAGGGCAGCGTCCCGCACGATTACGATGCCTGATCTGGTAGCCGAACCCGAACCGCAGCCCCTTGCCGAGCGCGATCTCGGCTCCATGAGTCTTCTCCAGCACCTGGAGGAGTTGCGCAAGCGCATCATCTATTCTTTAGGCGCAGTGGCCATCTGCTTCGGCGTGGGCTGGTGGAAGGCTGAGTTCATCTACGAGAAGATGAGGATCCCCATCGTCAAGGCATTGGCGAATCACCGTTGGGATACACAGCTGACCTACCTAAACCCTACTGATCCCTTCAACAACTTCTTAAAGATTGGATTGATCGCGGGAATCTTCGTGGCGTCGCCGTTCCTCCTCTACCAGGTGTGGGCTTTCATCTCTCCCGGCCTGTATCGAAACGAGAAGCGATTCGTGATCCCGTTTCTCTTTCTCTCAGTTGCTTTGTTTCTGAGCGGCGGGTATTTCGGATACCGGGTGGTATTTCCTGTGGCGCTGGACTTCCTTATCGGTACAGGCGGCAAAGAACTTCGTCCGATGATCACCATTACCGAGTACACGAATTTCTTTCTCACCATTATTCTCGGGCTGGCGCTGGTTTTTGAGCTGCCCATTGTGCTGGGCTTCGCCGGCCTGATGGGCGTGGTCAACGCCAAATTTCTTTTTAGGCACATCCGCGGCGCGGTGCTGATCTTCTTTATCATCGCCGCCATTCTGACTCCCACCACCGACATCATGAACATGACCATCTATGCCGCCCCGATGATTCTCTTGTACCTGCTAAGCATCGGCATTGTGTGGTTCGTGCATCCTCTCCAGCGCCGGGCGCGTCGCGAGAAACGCGATAAAGAAGCGGCATGAATTAAACTGAGAGCGTTCGCGCCGGCGGCGGAGGTGTGTCCTGGCCCCGCTTAAGTGAGGAGAGCAAATTTGAAAAGGCCTGCCAAGCGCAGTGCGGTTCGGTTTCTGAGTACGTTTTGCATCGCCCTCCTGATCTGTGCGCCGGGCTGCACAAAAGATAAGACCGCGTCCGCAGCTTCCGATCCACCCGCACCCTCGCCGGCTGCGACTCCGGGTAAAGCGGTTTTGCCCGCCGGTCCTGAGTTGCATATCGATCCCGCGCGCGCGTGGCAATACGTGAAAGACATCGTGGCCATTGGCCCGCGCTGGGATGGAAGCAAAGGGCAAGAGCGGGTGGGCGAGTACATCCACGCCAAGCTGAAGGGCGATTTAGTAGAAGAGGACGCGTTCGTGGCTGACACTCCCGCGGGCAAGATCGCCATGCGCAACATCGTGGCCAAGTTCCCGGGGGCGAAGGACGGGATCATCGTGCTGGGTTCGCACATCGACACCAACTATCCACTACGCAATACCAAATTTGTGGGGGCCAACGACGGCGCTTCGACTACCGCGTTGCTGCTGGCCATCGCCGATCAGCTTCGCGGCAAGAAGCTGGAAGGCTACAGCATCTGGATGGCTTTTCTTGACGGGGAGGAATCCATCCCCTCCGCGACGCCGGGCGACCTGCGATGGGTGAGCGATCAGGCGCTCTACGGCAGCCGCCATCTGGCAGCCAAGTGGCAGCAGGACGGCACCGCCGCCAAGATCAAGGCTTTCATCCTGGCCGATATGATCGGCGACAAAGACCTGGACATCCAGCGCGATTCCGGATCAGCCGCCTGGCTGGAAGACCTGATCCTGCAGGCCGCGCAGAAGCTTGGCTACCAGTCATATTTCTTTGCTCAGACGCTCAACGGCCTGGAGGACGACCACGTGTCGTTCGCCCATGCCGGCGTGCCTGTGGCTGACGTGATCGACATTAACTACGGCTATAACAACTCCTATCACCACACCACGGAAGACACTTTGGACAAGATCAGCCCCAAGAGTATCCAGATTGCTGGAGATGTGATTCTGGAAACTATACGTCTTCTAAACGGCGGTGGCGGACCCCATTAGATTAGATCCAGCTTTAGCCTAATGTGCTAGGTGGCGGCCTGGCTGTCCTCACCAGGTTGCGGCCGAGGCCAGCCGCTTCATATACAGGTTTTTCGGATCCCAAATATTCATAAAATTGTTTTGGATTTTTTGCCCGGGTTTTGATCTAATGCCGCGCATTAAATTCGGCTGCAGTCTTTGAGGCGTAGGGGCCTCGCAGCAACAATCGGCATTCTCTGTCTCTCTTAGCGTTGGCTATCGAAAGAATTCCTACTTCTTTTTTTCTACGGAAGTTTGCAGAACAAAAGTTTTAGGGGCTGGCAGTTTCAAGTCCTGCAGAGAGAGAGGATGATATGACACTGCTTAAAAGCGCGTGGGGGATTCTTGCCTGCTGTTGTCGTTCAGACCAGAATCATCCTGAACCATTTCCATTAGCCAGCACATCTTTGCTGCCATTTTTGCTGATCCGTACGGCATGTGTAATCGCAGTGCTCGGGTTGAGCCTGACCTTGTCCCGGGCGCAGTCGACCGCGACCGGAACCGTATCAGGACAAGTGACGGACCAAACCGGCGCGACCATTCCTGCTGCCGATGTCACACTAAACGACCCGTCCACCAGCACGTCGCGACATACCACCAGCAATGACGCAGGACGCTTCATCTTCGTGAACGTTACGCCCGGAGTGTACGAAGTTCGCATCACCAAGACAGGATTCGCACAACAACTGCTGACCCATCTGACGGTGGAAATCGGCCAGGTAACCAACGCTAGCGCGGTGATGAAGGTTGGAACGGCGACGGAGACGGTCGAGGTCACGACGACCGGCGTCGAGATGCAGACCATGAACGCGACCATCGGCACCACGGTGCACTTCACCGCGATGGAAGTGCTGCCTAACCTCAGCCGCGACACGTCGACGCTCATGACTCTGCAACCTGCGGTCAACACAACCGGAGAGGTCGCCGGCTCGGTACGGGATCAAAATACGTTCCAACTCGATGGCGGCCAGAATACCAGTGACATGGACGGGACGCAGAGCACCTACACTCTGAGCTTTGCCGCCAATCCTTCCACCAGCAACTCCACCGGCGGCCTGACTACCGGTGTGATGCCTACTCCGGTGGAAAGCATTGAAGAGTTCAAGGTGGCTACGGCCAACCAGACTGCCGATTTCAACGGTTCATCCGGCGGCCAAGTGCAAATGGTGACTAAACGCGGGACCAATGCCTGGCATGGAGCCCTTTACGAGTACTACTTCGGGAGTTTCTCGTCGGCCAACACCTGGGACAACAACTTCACACATACACCTCTGCCCGCCAATCATCAGAACCGTTTCGGCGGCGCGGTCGGCGGGCCGATGCTGCCGTCGTTCCTGGGCGGCAAGACCTACTTCTTCGCCAACTACGAAGGACGCCGTTTTCCCAATTCCACGACGTATGAACGAGCTGTGCCCTCGGCTTTGTTCCGGGCCGGCGTAATTCAAATTCCTACGAACGGGTCAGTACTGACTTACAACATCAATCCCTTTCCGGTGACTGTCAATGGCGTGACCTATCAGCCTGCGTTATGCGGAGGAGGGGCTTGCGATCCTCGCGGTATCGGAATCAACCCAATAGTCAGCCAGATGTGGTCCAAGTTTGAACCGATTCCCAACGATCCCAACTTTGGCGACCAGCTCAACATTCAAGGCTACAAGACCGCGCTGGCTATCCCGCGCAACGACAACTTCGGCGTGACCAGAATCGACCATGACTTCGGCCAGAAATGGCACTTCACAAGCACCTACCACTACTTCCACAGCACCGCGAATACCATCGATCAGGTTGACATTGGCGGCGTGGTGGCAGGTGACACGCTGGGGAGCGCGACCTCGCATTCAGTACGTCCATCCGTGGCTACGCTCTACACCGCGGGTTTGACGACAAACATCAGCTCCAACGTGACCAATGATGTGCATTACAGCTACACGCGCAACTGGTGGCAATGGATCACCGACGCGGCTCCGCCGCAGCTTGCCGGCCTCGGCGGGGCTCTTGAGATCGGCGGCGAATCGAGGCTGAATTCGCTGGTTCCGATGAACGTCAACACGCAGAACGCTCGCGCTCGCGTCTGGGATGGCCAGGACAATTACTTGCGCGACGATGTTTCATGGATCCGCGGCAACCACCTTTTCCAGTTTGGCGGAAACTATCAGCGCAACTGGAACTACCACATCCGCAATGACAATGGCCAGGGCATCATGAGCAGCATCGTGTACCAGATCGCGACCACCTCCAACCAGGGGAGTGGAATCTCGATCGGCTCGGCCTTCCAACCGACAACTCTTCCCGGTAACCAGCAGACCACGTACAACACGCTCTACACGGAGTTGCTGGGGATGACGTCTCAGCCGCAGGTGCTCTTTACTCGCAGCGGGGCGAATCTGTCCTTAAACCCGATCGGCAGCAACATGTTCGATAAAGTCACCATCCCCTCGTACAACGTCTATTTCGGCGACTCGTGGCACATGAAGCCGAACTTCACGCTGTCGATGGGGCTTGGGTACACCATCGAAATGCCCCCGGTTGAAGAAAACGGAAAGCAGGTAATCCTGCTTGACCAGAGCGGCAAGCAGCTTAATCTGGCCAACTACCTGAACACGCGGCAACAGATGGCGTTGCAGGGGCAGATCTTCAATCCCATCATCGGCTTTGAGACCGCCCAGAACCTGGGAATGAAGTATCCCTATAACCCATTTTACGGTGGCGTGAGCCCGCGCGTGGCTGCGGCCTGGAATCCGAAGTTTAGCGGCGGCATTCTGGGTAAGATCCTGGGCGACGACAAGACCGTCATCCGCGGCGGCTGGAACCGCATCTTCGGCCGTCTGAACGGAGTCGACCTGGTTCTGGTTCCGCTCCTCGGCATCGGTCCCGGCCAGGCGGTTTCCTGCATCGGGGCAGTCAACGCGGCCAATGCGGTTGGAGGAAATCAATGCCTGGGTGCAGGCGGCGCTAATCCGAACACGGCATTCCGCATCGGCACCGATGGACTGTCCGCTCCACTGCCGGCGGTCTCTGCAACCCTGCCTCAGCCCTATTTCCCTGGGATTGGAGGCAATGCTACGGCCGGCGACAGCCAAGCTCTCGATCCAAACTTCCGGCCATCCCGGTCCGATGAATTCGATTTCACGATTCAGCGGCAGCTGTCGCGCAAGGTGACCCTGGAGCTGGGTTACATCGGAAGGATAATCAAGAACGAATATCAGTCCACCAACCTCGATGCCGTGCCCTACATGCTGATGCAGGGCGGCCAGAGCTTTGCCAATGCTTACGACAACATGTACACCTTCCTGACCAAGAATGGGGCTACCGCTGCCAACGGAGTGGCCAACTCGACTCCGGTGCAAGCTTGGTTTGAGACGGCCCTCGGGCCCAGTTCGCCATATTGCGCAGGTTTCAGCAGTTGCACTGTCGCGGTGGCCAATAAAGAAGGTGTACGTAATGCTAACGGCGTAAACGTCAACGTTTACCAGTTCTGGAGCGACATCGCCAACAACAAGCTGGGTGGATTTGTCTTTGGGCGCGCCCTGCCCAGCTCGCCCACCGGCGGCTTCGGAACTCCCGGCCAGGTTTCGTCGGTTTATCTGAACGGAAGCTGGGGCTACGGGAATTACAACGCTGCCTTTGCCACGGTGAGGACACAAGCTCTCCACGGACTCACCATGGTCTCCAACTTCACCTGGAGCAAGACCCTGGGCACTCAGGCCGTGCCGCAATCCACCAGCGGCTTTACTCCGGTGGATGCATTTGACCTGCACAACCAGTACGGCCCGCAAGCGTTCGACGTCAGGTACGTGTACAACGCTTACATGGTTTACGAGCCGGCGTGGTTTAAAGGCCAGAATGGATTCCTGGGCCATTTGGCCGGAGGATGGAAGTTTTCGCCTATCTTCACCGCGCGAAGCGGGCTTCCGGTCGAGGTCAGCGTTGACGGTGACTGCCAGTCCTACGGGGAAGTCAACTGCAGCTCCGGCACGACGGTTGAAAACGCCATCATGCTATCGCCCCTCAACAACGGCAGTGCCTCGGCGCACTACGGTGTTCATGGCAGCAAAGGCATCGGGACTTCGACCAAGGCCTTCATTAACATGTTTGCCGATCCAGCGGCAGCCTATGCTCAGTTCCGTCCGCCGCTGGTTGGCTTTGACAATCAGACCGGAGGCGCCGGAATTCTCCGCGGCTTTCCGGGCTGGAACCTTGATCTGTCAATCGCGAAGCAGATCAAGTTCACCGAACACGTCGATACGAAATTCATCGTGACCATGACCAACGTTCTCAATCACATGATTTTCAACGACCCCAACCTTGGGGGTTCTGCACCGGCGCTAGACATTACCCGGCCGGCGCAGTTCGGCACGGTCTTCGGACAGTTCAACACTCCGCGGCAGATGGAGTTTGGGGTCCGGATCGGCTTCTAGACCAACCTCGATCTGAGGCGCGCGGCAGCGCGCCTCAGATACTTTTCTGAAAACGACACGACGGTCCGCTTTCCATTTTTCCCTGCTTGATTTCTAATCGGCTCGTGGCAACCTTCAACTCCAGCGTAGCCAGGAATCCGCCGAACTTACCCAAAAGAATACGCGGCCTGTGCCGTGAATCCCTCTTCCATCCGGCGCGAGCGGCGTCACGGTCGGCTCTGACAGCTCCATGAACATCGCCTTCTGGATCATCTTCAACGCCGGAATCCTGGTTCTGTTGTTTATTGATCTCGCTCTGCTGAATCGCGGCGGCCGGGTTCTTTCTTTTAAGCAAGCGCTTCTCGGCAGTGCTGCCTGGATCGGCTTGGCGGCCCTGTTCGCGATGTTCATCCATTTCTGGCTGGGGCCAACCAAGGGGCTAGAGTTCGTTACCGGCTATCTTCTGGAAGAATCTTTGAGTGTCGATAACCTCTTCGTTTTCATCCTGTTATTCAATTACTTTAAAGTTTCGCCTGAACAGGAAAAGACGGTGCTTTTCTGGGGAATCATCGGGGCCATGATCATGCGTGGCATCTTTATTCTTGCCGGCGTGGCCCTGGTCAGGCGGTTTCACTGGATCCTGTACGCCTTCGGCGCGTTCCTGCTTTACGGCGGCGTCAAGCTCATGCGCGAAGGCGACGAAGATGCGGTGGACCCATCCCGCAATGTAGTGTTGCGGCTCTGCCGCAAGTTTTTGCCCGTAAGCACACAATACGAAGGCAACAAATTTCTGGTGCGCGATCAGGGCAGGCTGCTGGCCACTCCGTTATTTGTGGTGCTGTTAGTGGTGGAAACCACGGACATCCTCTTCGCTACGGATTCAATTCCCGCCATCCTGGCAATCACGCGTGATTCATTTATTGTTTACGCGTCGAATGTGTTTGCCATCCTGGGGCTGCGCTCGCTCTACTTCGCGCTTTCCGGCCTGATGAAGCTCTTTCATTACCTGAACTACGGACTGGCGGCGGTGCTGATTTTTATCGGCATCAAGATGCTGATCTCTACCCGATACAACATTCCCACGTGGATGGCGCTGACGGTCATCGCGAGCGTGCTGGCGGTCTCGGTGGGAGCATCACTATTGCGGCGGAAGAAAAATGACAGCTAGACGGAGCGGAGAAGCTTTTCGAAGCCGCGCCTGCCTTCGAGCGTGACCCGCAAAGCGCGGCTGTTGCGAATGGGCGCAACCCATCTGAGTTCGCGCAACCCGGCCAGGAGCGCCGAGCCCAGCCGCCCGGCAAGATGATGCCGCCGTTCCGTCCAGTCGAGGCAGCGGCGCGCAAATCGCGGATCGGCGGTATCGCGATCGCGGATATCGATTCCCAAATCGTGAAACCAATCACGTCCGCCGACGGTGACTTTGTAGGAACGGAGTCCAGCAGTAATCACGAATCTGTTCTTCTCGAGCATCTGCGCCATTCTTACGGCCAACTGGCCCGCGAGGTGAGAGTAGCAGGTGCGGGCATAGGCAATGCTGTCAGGGGCTACTACTTGTGCTGCTTGTGCTGCGGCGCTAGACGCGGTTTTTCCAGGGCGAGGGCTGATCGCTAAGAGCGATTCAATGGCTGCGGCCACATCGGCGCCGGCCAGGCGGTAGTAGCGATGGCGGCCCTGTTGCTCCACGGAGAGCAACTCCCCGCTGATGAGTTTGGCCAGGTGGCTGCTGGCGGTTTGCGGCGCAACGTTGGCGGTGATGGCCAGCTGTCCGGCGGGGAGCGCAACGCCAGGGAGCAAAGCCATCAACATTGAGGCTCGAGCCGGATCGCTCAAGAGAGCAGCGGTTTCGGCGAAAGTACGGTTCATAAACCGATTCTAGCCTTCACTCGCGCATAACATTTCCATGGCCATGGAATCATTCTGGATTCCGGAGAGCTAAGATCGGCAAGAGGGGGGAGTGATGATCACAGTATGCATCCGCTACACCATCGACATTCGTAAGCACGGCGAATTCGAACAGTATGCGCGTCGCTGGCCGGAGCCTATCCGGCGCTGCGGCGGGGACTTGATCGGCTACTTTCTTCCCACGAAGATTGCCGGTCCTACGAACTTCGCGCTGGCGCTGATAAACTTTCCCGATCTGGCGGCTTACGGCCGTTATCGCGATGCGCTCATGCGCGATGCTGATGCGAAAGCCAATGTTGAGTTCGCTGACCGATCAGAATGCATTCAGGTGGAAGACCGTCTGATTCTCAACCAGGTTTCCTGACCACGCGCAGATCGAGCCTGCAGCATCGTATTCAAGTGCAGTCTTCCAGCAGTTGGAGATGAATCTTTCATCAAATTGTAGCGGCGAATCCCACGACGAAGTGGAACCGCCAGCTTTAATTGAACTTTAATTTTCCCAAATACTGGCTCTTTGTGGCGTTTGGTGGTTGAATTTGTGGGCTTGCAAAACCACAGGAGTCGCTAACCAAAACGGGAACATATGGTCGGGCAATACAGCTGAGCACATTGATAGCTGCATTACCCAGCAGTAGAGGACGGGAAGGGAAGAGATCACGATAAAAAAGAGTGGGCGGCAACGCCAAGCATTGGTGCCGCCCGTTCGCTGGCCGCCGATGGCAAGCTACGGCTGGTAGCCGTCTTTCTGCCACTGAACAAACAACGCGATCTGGGCCGGTGTCCAGTAGGGGCCGCCGGGCGGCATGGAAGGCGGCTGGCCATTTTGCGGCGACACAGTTGCCAGCACGCTGTTGGCATTGGCAGGATCCGACATGTAGGTGTAATCGTCGAGCTCCACGCCGTAGGACTTCATGTGTGAGATGTCAACGGGACGAAACAAAGGCTTGATATCGGCTGCGAAAGAAACTGCCATACGTTCTCCTTTCCAATAGCGCAAATGTTTATTTGAAGAGGCCGGCGGTCATGAACCCGATCCGGATCGGGCAGTCCCGGCACCCACAAAATTGGGCTTCGGGGGAGCGCAGATCGATTCAAACCACCGGCTGATATAAACCTGCGCGTGGGCCTCGCCGCAAAAATGACGCGCTCCGGGAGCGTTTGCCGCCTCAGAGTTCCACTTGATCACAGTGAGTTCCAGGTTGCCGCACTGAATCACAAACCAGTGAGTAGGATTGCTGGTTACGGTTCCGCAAATCTCACAACGGTATTCACGTATCGTTGTCATAGCGCTCTTATTGTAGAGGGTGCACGGCTTTGAGGAACAGTCGCGAGTGAATAAGGACGTGCGGGCCTACCGTCTGCCAGAGGCCTTGGCTTCCGAAGCACAGAGAGCAGTGCCTGTGCCACACAATCAGGGCAGCCATTCGTGAGCACAGGCGGGATTGCCTGCTCTACACAATCGGAGGCTCGTTAAAACGCCCGCCAGATGCGAAAGAGCAAAGACGTTGCTTAGAACCGGAGTACGCCGTAGAAGGTGACGCGCCGGGTTGCATTGTTAGAACCTGGGTAAGCGGTGTTGGTCATACTTGGATCACCAAAGCCAGTTCCCATACCGTTGCTAATTTTTGTTGTTATCTATTTAGTTAATAGTATGAAGGATATGAAGTGAGGAAGGTGGATGCCGACGGCCGGCGCCGGTTGCATCATGATCGCTCTTGACCGTCGAAAAAGGCGCCGGCGCCGATCCAGAATTCAGCAAGGACTTTGAGATTCTGCTTGTAAGTGCGCGTGACTGTGTATTCCTTCCCACCCTTCACGCGCAGACCGTATTCCCCGGTTGGGTACGGCTGGATCTCCTCGACCAGCGAAATGTTGACCAGGACAGAACGATGAATGCGAATGAAACCGAGCGGCTCAAGCTTTTCCGCCATCATGGAAATGGAGCCGCGCAGGAGAAGGGAACTCGATACCTGCTCGACCGACACATAGTTGCCTTGAGCCACAACGGCAACCACATCACCGGGATTGATAAAGCGAATCCTCCCCTTCACCTTGATGGCGAACCGGGCAGGCGCCTGCTGGGCCAGTTCCTGCAGTTTCGTGAAAGCTTCCACCAGGCTCTCCGTCTGTTCCGGCGTCATTCGCGCGAAGAAAGGGTGCGTCATAAGGTTCATGACATCGTCATTGCCCGGTGAAGCTGTTTCTCTGTGTGCAAGGCCCGACACCCCCTGTTCACGCTGCCGTGACTCGTGCGATCCCAGCGCGGGAACTGATCGCTAGAGATCGGCCGTTCCGTCTGACCACCGTCGTACCGGAATCATGAACACCGTCAGATGCTCCACCGAGTCGCTGAACGCGATGATGGGGGCGCCGGGCTGGTCCGCTCCCCAGGTTGCGGGATCGGTTTGCGGCGCGAAAAACATGACGTGTGGATGCCAGCGTCCATCGCGATCGTTCAGGTAACCCTGCTTGGACATCATGTAACACATGGCGCCGGGCTCCGGCGCCGGCAGTTCCTTCTTGTCGATGGCCGCTGCGATCGCCTCAAACATCTGAGTTTTGGTGCGCCCGGCCAGTATCAATTCCGTTTTCCTGAGGGTGCGCAGCATGTAAGACCGCGCCGCCGCCGCATTGAAGCAGTTGGGCGCGCGCATTTTGGGATTCCAGAAATCGGGGTCGCTGATCGGGGCGGCCCAGGAGCGCTCCACCAGGCAGACGAAGCCGTTCTTTCCCTGAATCGCCGTCTCGTAGCCGTGACGTCCGAGAACCAGGATGGCGGCATCACGCGAAATGGAGTCCGGCGCCGCGCTCTGCGCCAGGGCGATCTCGGAATTCCGATCCATCAGATATTGGTCAATCGGGGCCATGTTCGGATAACGTGTCTGCACGTCTTGCGCCACTGCCGGTTTCAGCGCGCCAAACACAACAAGCAATGCGATCATTCTTACCGCCATCGCCGCAAATGTCTCTTGTTTCATGGGAGTCTCCTATCGCAGAACCGATATGTTGATATCAACATACAACTCCAACTGCCGCTTGGCAAGATATGTTGATATCAATATTATTTCCTGTATATTATTTTCCGTATGGCAATGTATGAAAAACCGACATTAGAGGCCACGCGCGCGGTCCGCGATACCTGTCTTTGCCTTCATGTGCAGCGGGCGGCAAGGGCGCTGGCGCGGCGCTTTGATGAAGGATTGCGCCCGGTCGGGCTGACCAACGGACAATTTTCGCTCATGATGTCTTTGAACCGCCCGGAACCGCCCGGCATGGCGTCAGTAGCGGCATTGCTGGGAATGGATCGGACGACCTTGACCGCCGCTTTCAAACCATTGCGGCGAAGGGGTCTGCTCAAGATCAAGGCAGATCATGCGGACCGCCGCGCCCGGGTCGCTGTCTTGACATCAAAAGGGCGCAGGCTGCTCACGCGCGCCGTTCCCGTGTGGAAAGGTATCCACATTGAGCTCGAGGCGCTCCTCCCCCAGGGGGAGCCCGACCACCTGCGCAAGAGTCTAATCGCCATCTCCTGATCATCCGGGTAGAGAAGCAAGGTTATAAGGATCTCAGTACGCGAGCGGCGCACTGAATGGACTTGCGGATCATGCCTGGCGGAAACGCGGTAAATCCAAACAGCAGGCCGGGAGCGGTGCTGCGCAGGGAATAGCGGGAGAGCGGAGGCACTTCGAGGCCGTTGCTCCTCAAGTGGCGCGAGCATTCTTCATCATCCCGGCCTGCCGGCAGGAATCCGGCCAGATTCATTCCGCCATCGGTGTGAGGAAACTCCAGCGGCAGATTGAATCGTGCAGCGGCATCGAGGAAGACTTCCAGCCGGGCAGCGTACACGCGACGGCTGCGGCGCATGTGAGTGTAGAATGCGCCGCTCTCGATGAACTCAGCCAGGGCAGCCTGATCGATCAGAGGTCCGTGCTCGTCCGCGGAAGCGCGCAGCCTCGCAAATTTTTCCACCAGCGAGGGGGGAAGGACCGCATACCCAATGCGCAGCGACGGAAACAGCGATTTGCTGGTGCTGCCCACATAGATCACGCGCTGGGAACGATCCAGGCTCTGAAGGCTGGGAAGCGGGGCCCGCGAATATCGAAACTCCGAATCGTAATCATCTTCGATGATCCAGGTCTTCGTTTTTGCCGCGAGTTCGACCAGCTCAAGACGCCGAGCAAGCGACAGACAGGCGCCGGTAGGGAACTGGCGCGAAGGAGTGGTGTAAATCATTTTCGCGGAAAGGCCCTTCTCGGAAGCAATGTTGATTCCGTCTGCGTCTACCGGGATGGGACGGATGACCGCGCCGGCTTCCTGCAGCGCCAGACGCGCGCCCAGATATCCCGGGTCTTCCAGTGCGGCGTGGTCGCCGGGCTTCAGAAGGAGGTGAGCAAGCAGGAAGAGCGCCTCCTGAGAGCCGTTGGTGACGGCTATCTGGCGCCAGTCGCAGCGCACTCCCCGGCTCGCGTGCAGATAGCTCGCCAGGGAGGATCGCAAGGCAGGCAACCCCAGCGGCTGGTTGGAGTGATATTGCAGGAGGCTGGTTCCATGCCGGCGCAGAGCGCGCGTCCGGGCACGGTTCCACAACTGCAGCGGAAACAAGTGAACATCAGGCTGGCAGGGGCGAAAGGGCGCCGGCGCAACACTAGAAACAACGTTACCGGCGGTGGAAACCGCCGGGGGAGCAGCGGGCGCTCGTGATCCGAGTTTGCGGAGGTTCTTTTCATTGAGGGATTGGCTGACGAACAGACCACGACGCGCCGCTGCCGTCAAATATCCCTCGCCGATCAGCCGATCGTAGGCCTGGATCACCGTATTCCTGGAAATTTGAAGATCGTGAGCGAGTTCCCGGCTGGAGGGCACGGCTTTGCCCGGGCGCAGCGTGCCGTTGTGCATCAGCCGCTTCAAGCTCATGGAGAGCTGCGTTTGCAGTGACGCGGGTTGGCTGCGGTCGAGCAGGAACAGCAGGGGAGGCTGCTTGGGCAATCTGGCACCATGAAAATGAAATAATCTGGATCTTTACCAGCACCAGTATATGCGCAAAGATGGTGGAAGCGCGGGAGATCAAATGCGGTCGAAGCTCGCAATCGCCATTTTCCTTCTTGCTGCTGTCAGCGCTGGATTCGGATCGACGACCAGCGGCCTGCCGTTCATTCACGACGACTACGGCAAAGGCCTGGCCGAAGCCAAGCAGCGAAAGCTGCCCATCTTCGTGGAGTGCTGGGCTCCGTGGTGATCCACGTGTCACCTGATGAAGGACCTGCTGGAACACGCAGATCTTTCCAGGTACGCCGGACAGTTTGTCTGGCTGGAATTGAATTACGACACGCCGGGGAATCGTCCGTTCATGACGCAATTCGGGGCCATGGCTACGCCCACCTTCTATGTCATCGATCCGCAGGGCGAACGGGTGACGGCGACGCAAACGGGCGCCATGTCATTGACGGAGCTGCAGCAGTTCCTGGAACGAGGAAGGAGCGCGATGCTGGCCAAGAGCCAGACGCCCGCCGATGCTGCGCTGGTGCGAGGCGACGGCCTGTTGACGGAGCACCCGGCCGACGCAGTCAAGGCCTACCAGGATGCGCTGCATCTGGCCCCGGCCGGGTGGCCGCGCCACGATCTGGCGGTGGCATCCGAAGTCCAGGCGCTGCAGGACAGCAATCAGCTTGAGCCCTGCGCCGACCTGGCGGCAAGTGAAGCCGCGCATATGAAACGCGACGACCTGTTTACGCGAACGGTTGTCGCCGGGATGTGGTGCGTAGCGGGAGCCGATCCAACGCCGTGGGCGAATGCCGACCTCGCCAAACTGCAGCCGATGGCGGAGGAAGCGCTGAAGCTGCCGACCACAGTACGCGACCACCGCGATGCGATTTATCGCACGCTGATGAATATCTCGGTGGCTCGCAATGACAAGACGGCGGCCGGCAAGTGGGGCGACCGCTGGCTGGCCGAACTCGATGCCATCAAGCCGACCAATGATGATCAAAGGTCGGCGCTGGATATCGCGCGAGTCGAAAACATTCAGGTATATGGCGATGCCGAGCGGATCCTGCCGGCATTACGAGACTCCGAACGGCTGATGCCAAATAGCTACATCGCTTCGTTGCGCCTGGCGCAGGTGGAACTCGACGCCGAGCACTACGACGAGGCGATCGCAGCCTGCAACCGCGGCCTGGCACGCAACCCGGGGGCGAGCGGACGGGCGTGGATTTTGCAGATAAAGGCATCGGCATTCACGATGGAGGGAAAGAGCGTGGAAGCCCGGGAGGCGTTGCAGAAGGCTCTGGAGGCAGCGCAGGAGATCCCTACGAATATGCGCAACATGACCATCGAGAATATCTCGAAGAAGTTGAAGGCGGCGGGAGGGTGATGGGCACTTACCCTTGATGCGCGGAAATCTTTCGTTCCGCCGGAATGGTTGGACCCGACCCCCTTTTGCCCGCTTCCGCCGACCGCGCGCGGTTCTGGTCGTCCATAGCTAGGACCGCGTGCGGATTTTGAATTTGGCAGGGCGGGGGCAGGTTTCTCGCCCGCCCGGTTCTGAGTGTAATTGCCTTCCATGAGAAGGCCGGTCGGAGTCAAGTAGATTCGTTTTTATGAGACAAGGTTTTGCTTTTCTCTCTGCCGAGTCGCCACTGTCGCCACCCTTCCATCCGCACTC
>Ga0070732_10000014_pt1 | contig 214736 bp, 191 predicted proteins | sample Coa_R1_5_FD_66449 | JGI IMG/M metagenome (GOLD analysis project Ga0070732, IMG submission 66449) | Surface soil microbial communities from Centralia Pennsylvania, which are recovering from an underground coalmine fire - Coalmine... | ecosystem: Environmental > Terrestrial > Soil >... | reverse complement strand
CTTCGCTTCCAACCGCGCTCGATTGTGGGAGCGCAGGAAACGCTATCAAGGGTCAAGATAAACGCCCACAGCGGGCGCCCTTGACAGCGTTTCCCGCGCCGATGCCCCCGTCCGCTTTTTGGGGCTTGACTCAAGCCGTTGTCGTCATAGACAAGGCGACGGCCAAGTTGGGGGAATTTCTCGCCCAGCTGCCGGCATAGTCAAGGTTGGGCCCGTTCATGGTGGCCACCACGCTGAACGGGTCCGGCTTGTTCCAGTACGAACAGCGGTTGGTTGATCCCGATCCCTTTGGAAACTTCCCGGAAGCCCGTTTCTGGACCGCGAGACCAAGCACGGAAGAGCGCCCGGGATAACTTCCGCGATCGCTCCAGAATCGTAGGATCCGTGAAGGGCTCCTTGTTTTTAGTTCGAAACGGTCGCGAGTCGGTAGCCACGTCCAACGCGACACGCCTTTCTCAGCTACGCACAACAATCTTGCCCCTCCGCGCAGGCGCGAACTGCATCCATTGATCGAAGCCGTCTTGCACCATTCAGAGATGTTACGTGCCTAAATCGGGTGGGCCGCGAGCCGGGCTTATGAATTCTAATTTTGTCACTGCGCGCCACCCCCAAAGCCGGCGATGATCGTCGGCGCTTGTTTGTTACTCTCCGAGTTGACATCGAGTTGAGCCTGTCTGATCAACTTTCTCGGTTGCTCGATCCACAACTCGGATGCGATTAGTGCGATAAATATAATCAACCCAAGAACAACCAGCTCGTTCACTCTCATATGGACCTCCTCCGTTCCCTGCCTCCATTCGTGCGGGCGACCGTTTGACATTTGTTTTACAAAAATTCTCATTCCTGATGCATGATGATCTGTCCGCGCTAAGAATTCCAGGACATGTAAGGGGGCTTTGATGTCCCGCTCTAAGAACATGAAAATTCGGCGGTTAGGGAACGATTGGCGAATGCGGGTGAACGCGGCGTTTGTGCGATATTCGCTTGCCGAGAAAGCAAATCGATCTCTTGGAGGGATTCCGGATGAGCGCAAGAGGAAAGAGGAGTTTCAGCGAAACTTCAAAGAGTTGGCTGCTGCAAGCCATCTCCTTCACGCAGAGCGAAAGAGAATCGGAGACTCAGAATTCGCAAATGTCAACCTGGAGATCAGCAAGCCGCTCGATGGAGAAGTTTGGCCATGGCCGGTGAATGGTGAAGCGGGAAAAGCCTATGTAACGAATCCCGAATCGGATTCGTTTTTCCGGACATTGGTGTTTCTTAAGTACGGCGTTACGTTTCGGGAGCTAGTGTGGGAACTCGAACAGGACCCACAGACTTATCGTAAATGGATACGAGTCCATGAGTACTTTTACCGTTTTCGCTGGGGCAAGGCCTCACTTGATGATCTGAAGCTCAAGTTCAAATTGACTCATTTCCAGATTATCGTTCAAGGCCTTGATTTTGGGCTGAAGGAACTTAATGAGTGGGAGTTGGCCGACTGCTTAGACGAGATTTGCCCTTGCGCCCAGAAGCACTCTGCCGAGTATCTAAAGAAACTGCGCACGCGAATCATTAACGCCTGTAGGACTCTTGCTAGCCGAAACGCCCTAAGCACTACCTCAGACCTGCCGCTGACGGGATCGCGTATGCTGAGAAGTCCGTCACGTCACTGACGATCTGGCGACGCCGAAAACATGGCAGTGCATTCAATCTGTCTTCGCTTGATTCTGGATGTGTTCCAAGGACTCGATATACCCGGCTGGCAGGCCGAAATGCTTCGCTCCCCGAATGTACAGGCCGATGTAATCCTCATACGGAGCAAAATCCCCTTCCCGTTGGCGAACCGCAAAATATGTCTGTGCTCGGATTATTTGACCCTTCTGATCGTATATCTCGACCGGCCCACGTGTATAAGAACCTATGAGGACTCCCTCGCGTCGATCCAAACGCTTCAGATCACTTTCGTTTAACAGAAAAGACCACGCTCCAAACCGACGATTCTGATTGTCTCTCAATACTTCCAACGCCGCCTTTGCGCTTCTCGCTTTCGCGAGGGAAACACAATCTCCAGCCGCGCGCCTCTGCAATTGAATGATGCGAGATCTGAATTGGGGCAGCGTTCCTTCATCTGTCCCAAATCCATATTCGATCCGTATGAAAATATTAAAACGTCGCGCGCCGTGAGAAAATCACAATTCTCCGCTAAATGCCTTGTTGAGAATTGACGGTGTCACGGTGCCGAGTTCAGCCACCTGGTCTTTGATTTCATCACTCCCAGCTGTTGCTCGAATAAAACATGCCGCCACCATCGTAGACGGTCACTTCCTGAAGCTCATACACCGTAACCTTGTCCGAATCGGCAATCGGTCTTCCGGCGCTGTGCTCCAACCGTGACCGAAAATACTCCCCATTCTCTTTGAGGATCGCGCCTGCCGTCGTGCTGTACATATGAGTCACTTCTGCTTGTTTCTCAAAACCATTTCGGTCTCCTTGGTCTTTCGGAATGCGAATGCGATCGTTGACTGACAAATCCTTTATCTTGCCAAAAGAGTATAGCGTGGTAGGCGGGAGATCGAAGCCCTTCGCATACTCAGGGCGAAGGCCCAGCTCGTGGAGGTCGCGTACAGTGCCCGTGGTCAGTTCGGGAAAGTGTTCCGGGAAGATCTCAACGCGTTTGAACCGTTGAAATTCGGAATCATGAAGCGCTTCGCGATTCTGGACTAGATTCGCAAAGACGTATTGAAACGGGCCGCGTGGACCGAAGTCGAGAAGGATGTGGGGATCGGCATATTCGACATCACCCTTATCATCGATGATCAGCATATCTTCGAAAGAAACAAAGCCGTACACCATGAGCTTCGCTTGGAACTTCCGGGGCAAGTGTCTCCAAAGGCGCTCGACCTTTTTCCCCTCTTCCTCGATGCGCGCCTGGTTTGATTGATCAATATTGTGTTTCCTCGGGGTAAGATCGACCGCAGTAGTAAAGTCCCATTCTTTTTTGACTCGATCAAAGTAAGCGTAACGCTCTCTGAACTTGAATATGACACCCCGTGGATTGACATCGGCAACATCGTGCTCTTCCCATCGCCGATGCTTTGCAAAATCCGGATATCCTTCCTGGCGCGGATAATGTTCTGCCTTGATATCCCGCAGAACGAATGCTTTTCGCGGTACTGATTGCCCAAGCAGCTGATCGTTGCCAAAAATAAGCTTCTGGATTTTGTTCTTGTTATTGATATTGAATTTGATTTCGGCCGTTCGAGACCGACGCCGGGGGGAAAGCGACAAACCAAAGAACGTGAAGAGGATTTCGTCGTTTTGCGGAAGCGATAACTGATCTTCCAGATAATCTTTGCCCCAAAAATAGAATTCCGTGACGCCTTTTTTTCTAAGCTCTTCTCGAAAGCCGTCGTAGGCAGTTTTGGAAATATTCGTGGCGGCGGCGAGGATATAACCGTACGGTGGACTCTTCTCGTTCACGCCCTCCTGGATGATTGTACGAATCTTACCCGGCGAAATCGTCTTTTCCCGTTTTCCCTGAATCTGCCAGAGGCGACCTTCTAGATCCCGCGCGCCCTCCTCTCCTTCTTCGCCAACATTCGTGACGGCATCACCCTTTTCCCATGCTCGAACATCAAATCCTTCGTCTGAGCCGGCTCTTCCAGTTGCCTCGATGTTGCTCCAGTCTTTGAAGCCATAAAGCAAACGTCGCACGAGGTCTTCAAATCGATGGGGTTCGAGGTCCTCAAAATGCAGCGGGTTTATCGTTTTGGTCGCTTTGATTTGTTTTGCCATTGCTATGAGATCGTATGCGTCGAGCGTCGTACGTCAAGATTACGTGAACGGTTGGGCATCATAAAGGGATAAAAAGGACGGCTACACAAAGAAGACAAGGTATCGTCGGTCCGCGAGCTTCAAACGCCCGCTCTTATCACGCAAGAGCAAAAACGGAGCGTCACCAGTCAGGACATCTCCCTGCACTGTGAAAAGGTCCCCGACATATCCAGGACTGCCGGAATGGAAGTGGAATTTTGCTACGTAGATCTGGGCGGCGAACTGTTCCTGAGTTTCGTCATCCACGATGCCCCACGATTCCCTAATCTCCGGGACTTGCACCAATTCAGCCCACTCTTTAGGACTCAAAGGGTGCGTCCTTGGGTCATCGCACCATTCATCAAAGTCTCCTGTATGTGGCTGTGGTTTCGTCGTGGGCATGATGCCTTATCACAGTAGCGCACCAGAATGGAGTGTCAACCCTGCGCCGCGTGGTATATGTAGACGTTTACGTTGTCACGACGGGGCAAGTGAGAGATGAGCGGCCATGCGGCAAAACAGCATAGTCACTTCGTCCCGCTGCCCTAACCACTCCGCATAGGGCCCACACCTCATCTTGCCGCCTTCGCCGGGTAGTAGGATCAAGAGCAAGAAATTCCAGGTATTCCTGGCGAGCCTCGTCCAAGGCAGCTCGGTTAGTAACTGCGGCAATACCAAACCAAGGCTTGTGCCAGCGTCGAGTGACGACGGCGTGGCAAAGATCGCAGAGGGTCATTACGTTGTCCGGGGTATCAGGGCCGCCTTGTGCGCGCGGCCTTATATGATGTGCGTGAAGAACGCAATACGGATCGCCGGCTCGATCACCGCAGATTTGGCATTGCTTGCCGTCGCGAGCTTTAACGAATCGAGAAAGCTGTCTCCAATGCCCGGTCGAATAGTAGTTCACGCACACTCCCCACTCTCGGCTACTCGCCCCATCGATCGATCTCAGGAGGGTTGTTAATGATCATGCTGTTTTCGATTTGTTTGATAATCTCTGGCAGCTTCGCGTTGCGTTCGATTAATTCAAGAAGCCACGCAATCTCATTCTTCCCCACGAGCGTGATGCCTTCCTTTGCCGCATTCGTGTAGTCAGCCTGGATCGGATCACACGCGGCAAACACAACAGGCAAGAGTTCGACGGAATCTCCGGCCAACGGGAGCACGTCACGCAAGCGAGATTTCAATGCATCCAACTTTGCGCTTGGTTTCTCGAGAGTACATTCCCCAATCAGCGCAATCCGGCGCCCAGGAACCTCGCAGTACCCGGCCAAATCCGGTCGCCCTGACTGCCGTATCGCGCCATGCCAGGTCACCGCAACACCGCCGAGCGTCAATAGTCTGACAATTGCTTGTTCAAAGGCTTCGCTCCGGTTTTGACTCTTGAGACGTTGACCGTCGCCACTAAGCGCTTCTTTGAGAAGCCGTGTCTCCGGATCGAAGTACGAATCTACGGCTACTCGCCAATTTGCCGTGCTTGCCCAGTGACGAATTGTCACCGTTTCGATGTCGTTCTTATCGTAAAGAATGTGGACTTCGGCTTGCGATACGTTCGAAGGCCAATCAATTTGGAATGGAACCAAAACACATTTCGCGCGTCCTGCAACTGGCGATTGTTTTGAATACCGCACAGCCTTCGACTCGTGACCGCTGAAGAAGACCAATATTGACAGCTTAGAAGCAACTGACTTCGGACACTCAACAAATATCTGATCCTCGGCCGTAATTACCTTGAACGGGAGAACTGCCTTGATCTCCACGAGCGCTTGATCGGATGAACTGTTCGGACGGTGTGATGTTTCGGCGAATCGAAGCAAGCCATCCAAGCCGTTGAATGGAGGCTTATGTTTGCGAAGCACCTCGGAAATGCGCCCCGTATCGTCCGGTGAAAGCAGTTCGTAGAAACGATCCCCAAGGGCCTGCAACACGAGACTTGGCCGGTATTCTTCTGGGTTGGCCGCATATTGCCTAAGCGGCCTCCACACATTCGAAAAACTCAATTTTGCAAGAGTCACACTTTGACTCTTCAATCCGGCAGCAACTCTATTCAGATGAATTCGCTCGGTCTTCGCGCCGATCTTGAGGGACAAACCACCGCCTTGCATCTCTTCAAAGAGAGCGTCAAACCTATTCAGCGGGTACGTTCTAAAGAGGCCAACCAGTTGTGACTTCGCTTTGATCGTTTGCGGTGCAAAACCTCGGGCATCATCTGAGTTAGCCAACATAAGACACGTGTAAATTGATACCCATTTCTTCTCGTTCTTGACAGCCACACACCTGAGGCTCAAACGATTGAAGACGTTGCTGAACGAATTGATGCTCCTTTTAAATTGCACAACTGCATTTTCGGGCATATTGGCTTCTATTATAGGCAGCTCTTCTCGCAATATGAGAGCCACGCGAGGATGTGTTCGTCCGTTACCAAGCTGTCACGAAGACCTGCGAAATGAGGGATTCTCTTCCATGGCCCGAGGTGCTATTCGCAAAAGGAACGTTGACATATATTCATTAGGGTGTAAGCTTACATATGAGTACACATGAAAACATTTGGTGAGCGCATACGGGAGCTTCGAGAGAAACAAGACCTTTCGGTTCGGGAACTCGCAAGAAAGCTAAAGCTCTCAGCTCCGTTTTTGTCGGACGTCGAATTGGGACGAAGACATCCATCGGATGATGTTCTCGACAAACTGGCCACACTTCTTGGGACGACAGTCGAAGATCTAAAGAAACATGACGCTCGTCCTCCTGTGCAAGAGTTGAAGCGCATCGCAGCGACGAATCCCGCGATGGGATTCGCGCTGCGCCGTGTGGTGGATGATGGCGTGAGCCCGGAAGACCTCCTGGCGTTTCTCCAACGACACGGGAAGAACAAGAAGGGATGAAGACCTTTCACGCGAAATCCGGCCCGTTTGCCGAGCAGCCGTTCTATGCGCTGGCGGAAATCGAGTCGATCTGTACGGACGAGCTCCAGCGGGTAGGCCTCCTGCCCTCGACTCCCTCCCCCGTCAGGATCGACCGCTTCATCGAAAAGCGATTCGAGGTGCGGCCCTTATACGAGGATTTGCCGGCGGGGCTCCTGGGCTTCACCCACTTCGGGCCGAAAGGCGTCGAGCGGGTCGTCGTCTCGAAGGCCCTCGACGATGAAGGCACGAAGCCGGCGGAGCGACGACTCCGGACGACCCTCGCGCACGAGGGCGGTCACGGCCTCCTCCACGCCCACCTCTTCGTCCTCGGATCCACCCCGGCACCGCTTTTCGGAGGCGATGGTGCGCTCGACGGACCGAAGATCCTCTGCCGGGACGGCGGAATCTCGGGCATCGAGACGCCACGAGGCGTGAGACCGCCATACCGCTGGTGGGAATACCAGGCGAACCAGGCCATGGGTGCCCTACTTCTCCCGCGGGATCTCGTCACCAAAGTGCTCGAAGACCTCGTGATCGCCCGGGGCCTCATGGGCACGGCGCACCTGCCAGAGGACCGCCGGGGCCAGGCGATCAAACTCCTGTCCGAGACCTTCGACGTGAATCCGGTCGTGGCGAGGATTCGGCTCGAAGCCCTCTATCCCATGGCCGCCGACCGCCAGTTGACACTCTAAAATTTTTTCGTGTATAGTGTAAGCTGTCGGTAGCTAACACAAGCTATTCACTGCATGGTGTCCTGCACAAGGCACGGGCAGTACGGCAAAAGGGTCGGCATACACCATATTACGGAGATAAAAAATGAGTCCACACGACAACACCATCGAAGTGAAGATCCAGTCCACTCGGGGCACGAAGGATTTCGCTTTCCCCAAAACCGCCAAGGTCTCGGACGTCATCGCGCAGGCGATCACCACGTTCGGGTTTGTGCCCGGCGACAAATTCGAGCTCGTCCTCGCGTCTGATCCCGGCCAGCCGCTCCAGCCCGAGCGCATCCTGGTTTCGTTGCACATCGCGGACGGCACGCTCTTCATCCTCACCGCCGTCGGCGGCGGCGTCTAGGCCCATGGCGGTGAGCGTTGAAATAAGCCGACTCCACCTGGAGGAGGAGATCAGCGTGGCCCAGGAGATCGCCGCCACGCACGGGTGGGAGATCACGCCCGCCTACGAGCACCTCACTTTGCTCGTCGGGATGGTCGCGCACAACAAAGATCGATTCCTCGTCGAGATCCGGTGCGACCAGTACAAGGAAATACCGCCATATTTTGAGTTTATCGAGTGGGATACGAAGAAGCGCGGGACGCCGCGGGCGTATCCGAAGGCCAAGAACAACGACAGCTTCTTCCACGCCTCCGGCCCCTGCATCTGCGCGCCTTTCAACCGGAAGGCGTACAAGGCGATAGTGGAGAGCGGCCCGCACGGCGATTGGGCGCTCGGCGACTGGATGACCTCGATGGCGAACGGCGTCCACTGGTCGAATTACACAAAGCTCGCCGACATGCTGGGGCTCATTCAGACCCGGCTCACGCGCCCCGATCTCTACGGTGGCCGGATGGAATGACTATGCGCAGGAAAAGAACATCCGGCATGACTGTCCCGTCACAAGATCCCGTGGGCCTCGTGTGGGTGCACGAGTCGGTGATTCGGAAGACCGTGGCGGTCCTCCAAGCGAGCGGTGATCCCCACGATCCGCATGAAGGCATAGTGTACTGGGCGGGGCGGCGGCTCGCGGGCGAGGCCGTCGTTACGACTTGCATCGCACCCGCGGCGCGTACCACCCGCGCCTCCTTTGAGACCTCGTCTCTCACGAACGCCAAGGTCGTGATGTACCTCGCGACCGCGGGGCTCGAACTCATCGGGCAGGTCCACAGCCACCCCGGAGAGTTCATCGACCACTCGAAGGGCGACGACCGGCGCGCGCTCATGCCGTACCCCGGGTTCCTGTCCGTCGTAGTCCCGAGCTACGCGCGGGGCGGCATGCTTCCCCTTACGATCTGCGGCGTGCACGCCTTCCAGGATTCCAAGTTCCGCCGGCTCTCCGGCTCTGAGATCGACGCGCGGTTCCGCATCGTGCCCGAATTCGGTGATCTGAGAAACCCATGAACCCATTTCCCGAAACGCCTGAATCCTTTTACGCCCTGCGGGATGACCGGACCAATCGCTGCGGCGTGGCCCGCGCGTACCAGGAGAGTGCCTGCTCGATTGCGGTGTCGGGCGAGCTCGCGCCCACCCTCCGAGGCCAGGTTATGGTCATCGTGGCGGCCAACCTGATGAGCCGGTGGTGCCGGAACGTGACCTTGGTCCTCCCGCCCGTCACGCTCGATCCCCGGCTGGGATTCGGCAAGGGCAGCTTGGCTGATTTCGTCCTCGTCCAGATGCGCGATGCCGACCCCTTCGGCAGATTCGCGGTCTCCGGGACTCCGATCACTTCAGACATCACCCTCATGATCGGGCCCGCAGGAGAGGCCGTTACTGCACCGCGGAACGTTTTCATCGACGCCACCGGGTGGCTTGCCGGCATCCGCAATGACCAGCCCGTCGATCTGCCTTTCGTGGACGATGAAAATCCCCTGGGGCCAATCGGGGCGGCGTGCCTTGGCGTCGCGCAGGCGTTCAAGATCGCAACTTGGACTCCATCCGATCGATATTTTCGCGAGGGCATTTTTGATCTCTTCTCATTATGCTGGCGAGAGCATGTGACCGAGTTGGCTCCCCCGTGGCCCGCCGACTTTAATATCGGCAGGGTTCTCATGGTGGGCGCCGGCTCCGTGGGATCCGGAGCGGCGTATTGCTTGCGGCTCGCCCGGCTCGCGGGACATCTCGCGATCATCGACAAAGATGAGGTGAAGATCGAGAACTTCAACCGGTCGCCGATATTCGGCCGCGCCACGTTCGGCATGATGAAAAGCCAAGCCGTCGCCCAGTTCCTTGCTCACTCCCCTCTCGCGCCAGAACCCTTCCCCTTCTGGTGGAATGAGTTCGTGGAAACGCGCGGATGTCGCGGGTTCGATGTCTGGCTCCCACTCGCAAACGAGTTCAATGTCCGCCTGTCCATGCAGAGCAATTTCCCGCCGCTCATGATCCACGCGAGCACGAGCGCGAATTGGGGCGTGAACCACGGGCGCCACATACCGGGCCGTGACGACTGCCTGGCGGATCGTTTTCCCACCGAGGTGAAGCGTGACGACCTAACCTGCGCGACGGGCCAGGTGACGACACCCAACCAGGAGGCCGTAGATGCTGCCCTGCCATTCGCATCACTCTTTGCCGGACTCCTCATCACGGCTGATCTTGTGCGAGCGCAACTGCCGGGATATCCTCAGGTCGCGAACTTTGCTCTCTTCGACTGGTATGGAACCATGGACGCGATTCAAGCGTGGGACCGAAAGCCACGCCCCGGCTGCATGTGCCGGGAGCAGACGAGAAAATTCCATGCACGCCTGAACGGAGGCACACGACACTGGCCGATGTTCGGCTTCGTTGAAAGATGAGGTGAGGACCTGTGTGGTCCACGCCCTGAGAAACACAACATAGATCAATTACTTCTTGAGCCGTGCTTGAACGACCTGGGCTGCACTCGGCGGATTTGTTGAGAAATGTCGCTTGTTGATCTTTGAGGATCCCGGAGCTACAAAATCGCCTACACTGCTGTGGGCGGGAGACCAGAAATCACTTGTAACTTATTGAAGAATTGGTCGGGGAGAGAGGATTTGAACCTCCGACCCCCTGGTCCCGCGGCCCGGTAATCTAACTCGCTTCTGGAGAGGTCCTGGGCAAGGGACATGCGCGCTCTTGGCGACGCCTCCGTGTTGGATAGCTATTTGTGGCGATGCTGGCAAAACTCGACAACGCAATTGCGAAAGGCGTGGATTGATGCGTGCCGTACGGCACATATACGGATCAAAACCCGAAGAGCCAGCGGTATTAGTTGAGGATCGAACTTACCGATAATCGGACTCTTGAGGAAGTGTTAGCCACACCCTCCAATTCCTCACTGCTCCCTATTCCGTTCGTAGCGCCTTCATTGGATCGACGCGCATCGCCCTTCGTGCCGGAAAGTAGCAGGCGGCGAACGCGACAAGAAGGAGGAGCAGTGCCACGCAGATGTATGTGGCAGGATCGGTTGGCTTCACGCCGAAAAGAAGACTAGCCAGCAGTCGCGCCAGAACCAGTGCTGCGCCAACTCCTATCGCCACTCCTACTAGCGCCAATCTCGATCCTTGTCCCACCACAAGCCGTAGCACGTCTTTTGGAAGCGCCCCGAGCGCCATGCGGATGCCGATTTCACGAGTGCGAATGCGTACAGCGAAGGCGAGGACGCTGTAAAGCCCCATCGCGCTCATGCCGAGGGCGAGCAGGCCGCAATACGACGTAATGGTTCGGGCCAAGAGAACAGGCATGTATTCCAGGTCAACCTGTTCCGACATGGACATGTCTTCGCCTATGGGCACATTCGGGTCTAGGGACTGAATCATGCGGCGAATCGCGGGTAGAACAAGTACAGGATCTCTGGCAACTCGAATTGCCATTCGTATGTCGCCTTCGCGTATCGCATTCGACTGCCAATATGCAAGGTACAGATGAGGTTCCGGTGCATGGATCGGGCTCGGCGGCTGGATATCTGCGCAGACGCCGATAAGCCGAAATGGCCGTCCGTCGATAAGAGCCGTGTGCCCTACTGCAGCGCCGACGGACCACAGACGCTGGGCCAGAGCTTCATTCACGATGGCAACACGAGGTGATCTTGAGCTGTCCTGTTCGCCAAATCCGCGTCCCTGGAGCAGTGGTATGCGTAGAGTATGGAAGAAATTCGGCCCGACATCTTGTTTGTGAACCATTAAGCCAGCGCCCAATGCATCCTGTGAGGTTCCAGGGAGCGCGACTCGAACTTCCCGACCACTCTGCCAGTTCCAGACGAGGCCTTCACCACCCTCCATGAAGGCGACGGATTGGACGTCGGGGACCGCGCTGAGACGCTGATCTACTCGCCGGACAAGGGATTCTACTTGTTGTGGCGCGTACTTTATCAGTTCGGGCCGCAGACGAAGTACAACCGTGTGCGCGGGATCGAAATGTGTGCCTTGCTGAACCTCTAAACCACTGCGTGTGAGGAGGCCGGCACAGACCACTAAGACCATTGAGAGCGCCACTTGCCCAATGACCAGTCCGTGGCGGAGCCAACCTCCGGTGTGTTGTTCAGCGGATGCGCCTTCTTTGAGCTCCGTGACAAGGTTCTGCCGAGACGCGCGAGTCGCAGGAATCAACCCGAAACATATACCCGAGATCAAAGCGACGGCCACCGAATAGGCGAGCACACGCCAATCGAAGCTCAAATCGTAAAGGTGATGGAAACCTTCGCTGTCGGTTGCGTAGAACTTCAAGAGCAGATCTTTTGCCCAAAAAGAAAACCCCAGACCCAGCGCGCCACCTAAAGACGCCAGGAGCAGGCTCTCCGTGAAAAGCTGTTTAACGATACGGAACCGTTTGGCGCCGATAGATAAACGAATAGCAATTTCTTTCCTCCGGGTGACGCCGCGGGCGAGAAGGAGGCCAGCCAGGTTCGCGCAGACAATCAGTAGCAGCGTGGCCGTAACGGACATGAGCAGGTGCATCTGTGCACGCGAGTCGGCCTGCACATCGGGGTCGCCGGCATTTGCAGAGGTGATGACGAGCTGCCTGCGGCTAGGCCGTTGCGGCCAATTTGTCGCCGACCAGACGATCAAGCTGCTGGCTTCAGCCTGCGCTCGGGTCGCGGACTGGTCGGGAGCAAGCCTGCCAATCACTGCATCGAAGAGCGAGCATTCGTAGGACCCGTCTTCGCACGCAAACCCCGTAGCTCCAAGCATCATCGTAGGTAGCCATATCTCTGCCGGGTACCCAGTTAGATCGCCATGGAAACCGGGTGGCGCAATGCCGATCACTTTAATGGGAATGCCGTTTACATGAATTTCGCGACCGACCGCGGTGGGGTCCGAATTGAAGTGTGTTTTCCAGATCTGATCGCTAATTACAGCAACCGCATCCCTGCCGGGGGCTGTATCTTCCTCGGGCAGAAACGATCTTCCGGGCCGCGGCTGAATTCCGAGAAGCGTGAAATAGTTGGCAGAAACGAATGTGCCGCGGATTTCCTCAGAGTCATTGTCTGTTACCAAATGCAATTGTGCGATCTGAGTTTCGGCAGATAGGGCAGCGAGCGAAGATCTGTGGTCCCGCAGCAGTCTGAATTCGGAGTACGAGAAGCCAGCACCATAATGTCCGGAAGGTCCCTTTGCGTAGATGCGCACGAGTTGTTCTGGGTGCAAGACCGCTAATGGTTTGAGGTACAGAGCATCAATGAGAGTGAAGATCGTCGTATTGGCGCCAATGCCAAGCGCCAGTGTCAGCACAGCAACGGATGTGAGTCCAGGGCTCTTGCATATCATCCGCAAGCCAAACCGGATGTCCTGCCAAAGCATCTCAAGCCAAGGTAACCCTTGCCGCTCCCGGTAAGCCTGCCTCGTCTGTTCCAGACCTCCTAATTTCAGATTCGCGTTCCGTCGCGCTTGTTCGGGAGTCATGCCTGAACGTAAGTTATCCTCGATATGCATCTGGAGATGACTCTCCATTTCAGCCGCGAAACCCTGCCCTCGTTGTTCGGAGCCGAATGTTCCGCATAGGCGTAACCACCAGGCTCTAAGGCGCCGCATCACGCCTCCTCAGCCGGAGACAGAAAGCGCGCCAAAATCGAGGTTGTCTGCTCCCAGTCCCGTGTTTCGCGCTCCAATTGCTTCCTGCCCACTCGGGTCAGCTTGTAGAATTTCGCCTTCCGGTTGGTGTCCGACACACCCCATTCGGATACAATCGCCCCCTCTTGCTCCAGCTTCAGCAGCGCTGGGTAGAGAGTCCCATAGTTTAACGACAGAAGATTGTCGCTGGTCTGCTCAATACGACGCGCGATTCCATAGCCATGCAGTGGACCCATGGCTTCGAGTGTCTTGAGCACCATCAGTGCCAGTGTACCCTGCCAAACATCTACTTTCTCGCCCATTGTCCTATGACCTCTTGGTTGACCATAGGTGTAACACACCATATATGGCAATGCAATAGGGCAGCCAGATCTCTCCGTCAGTTGTTGAGAAATCGCGATAGCGCTCACAATCCCATCGGGGGGGCACCGAAGCGAGCGGGGCGCCGCGGTCTCGGTCGTACACTTAGGAAGAACCAGCACTAATGTGCGAGGAGTTCTCGTGGATCGGGTAAGATCGTTCGCTGCCCTTGGCTTTTTTGCGTCCGGTCCTTAGGATTAACAGTCAAACACTGTTTCAACACTCCGTAATGCCATCTCGAATCCATATGGGCTTAATCGATCCAAAAGTCGCTCGAATAGAGACGGAGCAGCCTGGGCATGGGAATCCGCTTTTCAGCTTCTGACAGCAGCCTCTCGGGACCAACGAGAAAGAAAATCGACTTCTCTGAGCGTTGGAGTCCCTCGAACCCTGGTTTTAAAAGTACTGGACCTATCGAAAGCAAGCCAAGCTGTGTGATTTCCGGCAACAAGTTGGGGTCCGCTCTAAGCTTCACTATCGCTTCTGAAAAATGCCGGATTTTGTCGGGCTCATTTCCATCGTAGATGTCCCCTGCAAGACGCTTTCCTCGGTCCGTGAACGTAGACATCGATCTGGGAAAAGGAAAGGACTTTTGAAGAGCATAGTCGACAAGCGACGGGTCGCGAAGCGCTGGTATCCCAGCTGCGATGGAATTGACAAGCTCGACAAGGCCGGCGATGTCGGGGACCCGATCGGCGTAATACGAAAGGAGCTTAGAGCTGGCGTCGCTTCTTACGGAATTTGAATATGCCAATCCACGCTCGACTGTTTTCATGTACAACGTGTGCGGCCCCGTTCCTGAGACAAGTTTGCTTGAAAGCATCCTGATCAGAGACTGTTGGTCCAGTGCGGTATAGCCTAGAAAATCAGCAGAAAACACCACTCCCCCGGTCGCACCGTGCGAGTCTACGAAGCCTACGTACCATGGAAAATCGTCGCCAGACATGCCCTGCCGTCTCTCAATCCGTCTCATAATTGGAGCGGTTTCGCCTACGCTTTCACCTCGCTGGACCAACGAGAGCTTTGTCGGGGTGGGAATTGATTGCATAAATCTGGTCAGTGCAGAGGTCACCGACTCAAGAAGTGCAGGGTTAAGTGTAACGTCCACTTTGAGGGCGCCTCGATCAGAAACGATGCTTTGCAAGTCCTTTAGCTCCTTCATCGTTTGTGCCGGCCCTACTTTGAGATCGTGCTCGACTTCACCAGCGAGTTGCCAAAGCCCGCTCATTACATCGCCTTCGGGGAAGGAAGTGAGGTTGGCTTGCCAATACTGAACCAATTCCTTGTCCAGTCCTTGCACCTCCAGCTGGGAGAGTCTCGCTGACACCTCTTTGGCTGACAATCCTTTTAACGAGCTCAGAAACTGGCTTGCAAAATTGTGCAGACCTTCCATTTCTGTTTCATTCGCGGGCTGATGAAGGAGCCACTTGAGTCTGCTGTCCCAATGAGCTTGCGTAAAACGAGAATTCAAAGCGAAATAGAGGGAGTCATTCTGGTGTCGGAATGCATCTGAGAGATCCCAGTACCAGCTTGAATCTTCTCCCTTGCTGTACTGATCGTCCTCGGCCAAGCGCTCGTTTACCAAGTCTCTCAGGCGGTCCACGGCCGATATGTCGAAGCGGCTGAACTGCAACATCTCGCCTATCAAGTTCAGGCCGGACTGTAGTTCTTCAGGTGATGTTGCTGACGCCCTAATGACCAGGTCTGCACGGCGCGGAGCGGAATTAGAACTGTACTCAATTGAAAAATCACTGAAATGCTTCTGTGTTTCCGCAAGTAAGCCTGAATAAGAAATGTTTCCATTCGGAGTCTTCAATCCAAGAGAATCGAAACATCGCGGCAGGATCGGGAGATATTTGTAGTATTTCCTTGGTATTTTTGTCAGATCAAAAGACAGTCCCACGTCGATTGTTGGCGCTCCCTCGAACGATACCGCGATCACGGGGACGCTATTGAGGGAGAACTGTTTATATTGAATGCTGTCATCTGGTGTGAGCGGTGGGCTGTCTGCGAGACGCGGCCGAGTGACCTTTGATTCGATCTTATCAATTTCAGCAGTCTTCCTAGTTTCTGCTTCCGCGTACCGTTCCAGTGCGTCTTGTTCCTCAGTAACGCCGTAGGTCTTTTCGAGTCGCTCCACTTGACCGTGGATTCGCGTTTGTCTTTCCTGTTCGATCTGTGCGAGAAGCTGCGCTGAGGGGACCGAGGCTGTGACGAAAGGCGTTTCAAGCAGATGAAAGCTGTGGATCACGTCAGTCCAGAGATTTTTGCCGGATTTTATCCTCGAATCTATATCCTCCCACAGTGCTTCCTCGGACAGTGGTCGAACAAAAGACGGGTCCATTTCTAGATAATTAAGGTGCTCTTTCCAGTCGGTTTTGTACTCTGAGCTGAAAAGAGGAGAACTCTTTACCCAGACCCTTTCGTCTCGTTGCCAGGCTTTCGCATATGATGCGACCAGCTGATTGAAGCTGGTTAGCTCCGGAGAACCATCCTGAAATGCGGATATCGCTCGAATCTTAGCGAGAATGCGCAGACGAAACTGTTCGATCGTTTCGACGCTTATGCGATTCCCTGGAATGCCCCGCAGCGTTACGAATTCCGCAGGAAGCCACGGAGAGTTCTGAAGAAACGTCTCGGTCTCGATGCTTGTGGCATTCGAATCCAATTCCCTGGATTCACTGTCGATTAAGGATTTATAGAGAACCGACTGTTCTCCGTCGGCCAGGGCTCGCATAAAGAGCTGGAGCATCCTTAATTGCAGCTGGGATTCCGCTCTCGCAGCAGCCCAACCTAAACGAACTTCACCGCGATCGGCATCGCTTGAGCTCGGGAATCGATAAATTTTGATTTCTTTTCCCGATCCCGGTGCGAAGGCATATTTCGGCGCATTGATTGGTGTGCGCGTCGCGGCGTTGACGGAATCGACCCTCGGCAGCTTCGCAAACTCTTCTGATGCTGAATTGAGGAAGCTCAACGTGTTCTCTTTGCGGGAAAACACAAAAATAAAGCCGGTTCCTGGACCCAACCGGTAGTGCGCAGCATGGAACTCTCGTATTTCTGCAGGGGTGACGCCCCGCATCTCGCCTGGCATGCCGCCGATGTTGAAAGCAAACGGGTTTGATCCGCCGAATATCAGCTTATTCAGCTCAAAATAATAAGTGTAGATACCCTGGCCCGTCTGCATCTCGTTATAAACAGTGCCTTGTTCAACCAAGGCTTTTTTCCCGGTGGTCGGGTCTGAACTGATTCCAAGATGATAGAACTCCCTCTCCGCCTCGATGTCGGTGAAGTCCGGATTGTACAAAGCGTCGAGCAACGCGTGAAATTGCTCCACGAATCCCGGCATTCCGGTACCCGACGTCAAGCAATAGAGGTTGTAATCCTGGTAAGTTGCTGCACCGGACTGGCTGAAACGCATCGTTCGGAGCAAATTCAAATAGCGGCCCTTTGTTCCCTTGCTTGCGAGGAGATGTTCGAGAGAGTGGGCTAGGCCTCTGTTGGACGTTGCAGGAGCGTCTACCCACAGGAAGGCTTGGGGTGCGGTTTCAATCTGGAGTATGTAAACGGGTGCCTTGCTCGGAACATGTAAGAATTTTGCGCCAACGACCTTTCCACTTGCGTCCGCATAAAGGTTGGTCACACGGAAATCAGCGATCGTTTGATCTTTCTTGAGATCTGACAGGTCCTCAGCATCGATGTTGGCGCATCCGATAAAGAGGAGCAAGAGGCCGGCAATCCGAAGGACTAATGAAAGCATGTTTGTGATCCAACTGCCGGCGACAAACCAGGTATTGCGGCTATCGCCATTCTCCTTGCATCTGAAACGCGGCCCAATAATAAGGCGACTGCCATTGCGATTGAGTCCGCATATAGACCTGAGCAGCACGTAAGGCAGCTGCTGGCCGCATTCCATCCTTCTCCATTGATTTATAAAACTGGCCCATGAGGGTCGCTGTTGCCATGTCACTGACGCTCCACAAGCTCGCCACAACGCGGCTAGCTCCTGCGTACATAAAGCCTCTTGTTAATCCGATCAGTCCCTCACCATCGATCTCTTGCCCCAGACCGGTATCACAACCGCTCAAGACAACGAGATCCGCGTGCAATTTCAAATCATAAATATCTTGCAGCTTCAAAAAGCCGTCTTGTCGCATGCCTTGTCGATTGACGAGGGAAAGAATCAAGCCGGACAGTTCAGGGTGCTTATTGTTGAGTAGGCCGTGAGTGGCAAAATGCACGATTCGATAGTTGGATAGGCGACCACTCATTGCTGTCGTTCGGCTGGCGTCAAAGTCGACAGCCCGAAGTCCTCTTTGTGGCGCAACCACAGCCATAACTGAATCTGCTTCCTCACGGCTATAAATCAACCGACTGAGATACAGTCGTCCATTCTTGGTGAAACCAAGATCGGATGCGGAACGCGTTAGATCGTTGCCGGGCGGCGGAGAGGCGACGTGAGCTGGGATTGTCGTTCCTACTCGCGTGTCGTTGGTATCAAAGACGGGATCAGCGAATACCGCGACAAGGCCGGAGGCTCTTGGCCGGTCTTGATTTTGACGTCGTATCTCGGCGAGGACGGATGCTGATGGTAAGTTGACGATTTCGTGTTTCACGACCAGGGGCGTTGACGCGGAGCTGCCTGGTATGGGAAGCGCAGAAAACGGAACATACTGCAGGGCGCCATCGGCAACGATGAGCAGTCGTTTTTTTCCAAGTAGCTGTGAGAGCGGGCCCAATACAAGCTGGCTAAGGCGTCGGGCTGCCCGATCGTAATTTCCTTCAGCGTTCGTCTGGTCCAATCGGCTTGGGTTCACCTGTCTACCGGCTCCAAATATGACCAGGGTATAAAAATCGCGGGCGGCAGTCTCGATCTCTGTTTTTGAGGGCAACTCATAGGCGATCAAGGATTTGGTAGTTACGGCCCAAACATGGCTGCGGTGTTCTCCTAAAGAGTACTCCAGCAACAAAGTGTTCTCATCGAGCAGCGACTGAATTTCCGCGGCGCTAAGCTGGGTTGGCTCTGTAAGCGCAGCATAGCTCGGACTTTTCAAACGGAGTTGTGTTTTAACATCTCTCGCTTGCATCAGCAGATCTTCGATCTCGCGGTCGAGTTTCGATATTTGGTCCTCGCTGTGCTCACTGGTAATTAGCTTTATTCGCAGTTCCGTTTTGGCCTGTAGCGCACGCTGCAAGGTGCGCTCACGCACTAGGATTGCGCTATCGCCGCCCTGAGTAAGGTTGATATGCGCCTGGGAGAGCATTTCCACTAATGTTCTTGCGCGTGAGCCCTCCAGGACCTCGAATGCGCGCTCCTGCAGGTCTTGCTGCAAAAGTGCATCGATGTATTCCCTGTAGTAGCGAACATACCAAGCCCTGTAACGAGAGCGATCTTCTTCCACACCGCCTAGATGAATTGCCCGACTCTCCAAGGCTGCCAACGCCTTGGGATAAAGCTCCGTCGCGGAGTCCAGCTGCCCTTGGTGGCGGAGAGTACCCGCCAATTCCGCAATAATCTCGGCTTGATCGATGCTGCCGGGGTTCGACTTCTCGATGATAGCAAGTGCGCGCCTGTAGAACTCTTCCGATGTTTGGTAGTCACCTCGATCTCGTAGCAAATCGGCTTCGCCGGTTAGCAGACGCGCGCGTTCCGGCGCCGGTGCTTCGACCCTTGCTGCCAAAGTCATCGCATCTGCATAATATTGTTCGGCTCGCGCGAAATCGTGGCGTATCCGGGCAATCTTGCCCAGGCTTGCAAGATTGAGAGCGACAGCTAATGTCCCTGGTACTGCATGCTCCCGCTGCGCCAGGGCGCGCTTCTGATAACCTTCTGCCCTGGTTGCGTTGCCAAGTTCTAAAAGGCATTCACCAAGATTGCTCAGAATATCCGCTAGTTGGGGGCCATTCTCCTCGATTCCCTCTGCAATCGCCAACGCTCGCCGATGATACGCTTCGGCCCCATTCAGATCACCCTTCTGATGTGCGAGCGTGCCGAGGTTCGTGAGAGTGTTGGCCAATTGGCGGCTCTTGCGAAAATGCCGCTCTTCGATAGGTAATGCTTCGAGGTAATATCCCTCCGCTTTTTCAAGGTCACCTCGATCTTCGAATAAAATTCCGAGGTCCTCAAAGATCGAGGCAGTTTGAAAGCTGGAGGGGGCTAATCGTCGCGCGATTCCCAGAGCGCGCGTGAGATGCAGCTCTGCCTGATCCATATCGTCACGTTCCAAATCAACCGCAGCAAGCAGCAAAAGGCTGTTAGCGACCTGCATTGTCTCGGGCGCGAACTCCTCCGACTGAAGCAGACTCTCTTTGTAGTATGTTGCGGCCTCGCTAAGTCGTCCCTGATATTCGAACGAACTTGCCCATTGACGAAAGAGTTCCGCTCGTACGAGAGGACCAGCGTGCTCTGACATCTGACTCGCTTTGCCGAAGGCCTCATCGGACAGTTGCCATGAATGTGCATGGAACAAGAGTCGGGCAACACGCGATTGGAACCAGGGTGCGAGCCAGACAATATCAGTGTTCTTCAGGACTGTTGCCAGCGCGCCTAGGAGTTCCGCGGCCTCACTGGCTTTGTCTTCGGAGGCGAGTTGCATCGCCTCCTCGTAGGTCCGCATGCAGCTACCCAGGAAGTTTGGTCGCGTTTGTAGCCCCCATGTCTCGGACCCAAACACCCAGGCACGTTTTTGTCCTCCGCTCAGGCCACGGACCGTGAGCAGTCCCCGAGAGGCTTGCTCAACTGCGATGTAGGTCACAAGAAATGGAGAGTCGATTGTGCCTTTTTCCGCGCCTCGGCCCCAGCCCAGCAGGATATCTCCCGGTCTGATTCCGAGTCTGTCGGCTTGCGAGCCTTTAACAACCGACTCGACTGTTACGCCTTGTGACAATGCTTGAGAGGAGCGGCAATCCATAACAGCTTGGGGCTGGCAGAAACTGAGTTTGCTGAAATTGATGATTACGGCAAATGAATAAATAAGACGCCTTCGTGTCATTTCCACACCAATACGGAAGAGGACAGAATCCCCTTAATCCTCGAATCGTCTCCTCAACGGCCGGCGGCGGTCGGAGCGGTGATTTCAGCAGCCGCCTCCGGTCGCACCCGGTCCGCACGTCGGGACAGGAACCGGTCTGGGGCCTGCTGGGGTCATAGCGTTTGCCGGCGGGCTCGTGAAGTGTTGCCCAGCAATTAGAGCTAACAAGAAGAGCAGGTCCAACATAAACTCACCTCCTAAAACGTACCAGATGTCTGCTAGAACCTCTAAAACCGCAGGTCCTATGTGTACAGGAGCGAAATGATATGAAAGGGTTCTTTAGAATGTCAATCCAACGATACCTTTAATTGCGCAGGTTGTCCGACAATGCCACGCTGTCTGGAAGGGGATTTGAGACCCCCCAATGTTCAACGGTGAGCCGTTTCCGCGGCCGAAAATACAAGGTCGGCCATCGTTCCACCAAATTGGGATAGGCGCATGCCCAGTGTAGTCCAATAGTGCCACGCTCAAGGAAGCTGAATTGCGATAGACTCCTCTCGCTTTTCGATGTTAATAAGTGGAAGGCTGAAATGCGCAGCGGACAGGCACGACGAATTGCACAGCTTTCCCACGGTCAGGCATCGAACTCCGTAGATGGCTGGGATGCAGCAAAAGCGGACGCTCCCCCGGGATTGCTTCAAAGTGGCTTCCAACTCGCCCATTTCATTTTCCCTGAACGTGCGATTGCGATTCAGATACTTGTTCGGGCGCTAGAAAAAACAAGAATACTCAGCCGTCGCGAAGTCAGAAGGCTCTATTGGCGAGACAAACATGCCGAACGCCCTGTGCGGCGCGTGGCTCGCAGTGACGTGGACATGCTGCAGTGGCTAATCATGTTCGAATCGGAGCAGGACGAGAGAGCGCAGGAGCGTCTTGAGAACCCATCGACAACAAGTATGACGATCCGGTACGTCAAGCATCTGGTGCAGGTCACGACCGCATTGTCCTCTTTTCATGTCAATGTCGGCCTAACGCGGCTGCTCCACAACTATTCAACAGCAGAAGCGCAGCGAGTTTACGAGATGCTTATGTCGAGGTATCTAGGGGCTGACGTGTATCGGAGGGCCAAGGCTGCATTGATGGAAAGAGTGAGCGGCCGCTTCGCGGGGCGCCTAAGAGTAATGAGGCAAGAGCACGGGGAACACAGGTTTGAGACTTTTTCAAACCAACAACTATGGGTCGAAGTGGTTGCCGCTAGTTTGAGAGCATTTACCCCGTGGAGCACGCAACGAATCTGTTCTGAGTTCTTGAACTTAAACGTCAAGAGAGGCTCTGCACGGCCGATCGGGAACCATGGTAACCAGAATGAGACGGAGATGCGATGCTGCCATATTTTGATAGAACCGGCCTGCTATAGCCAGTTGATGAGAGAACTGGCCTTCGAACTGCCCAATATGAAGCTGGCGGTGCCAAGATTTTTTATGAATGAAAATGTAAATAACAGCGATGACAATTACGCTGATCGAGGGCGTGCTCCTGCGCTGTGCCAGGGGGAACTGGATCAGATTGAGCAGCAGTTAGCTGCGCGAGATACACGGCGTCGAAACATCGATTCACGTTCTGTAATGATTTTGATCGACGGTGTGGAGCGAGGCCGACTTGGCTTGGCTGAGGCGCGACAATTGCACCTGAGCCTCGAAGCTGGCGCCAGTCTGGTTGAAATTCGTGGACAGGATGAGCAGGGCGATCTGGTGTTGGCTACTCACTTTATTTCTTACGCAAATGATCTTTTCGAGTCCTCAACCGCCACGGCAATCATCGGCCAAGGCCGAATGAAATTTCGTATCACGCCGTCTGAGACATCTGAGACCGCCCCCTCACGGGCAACATTGACGCTGAGTTATGAGCCAAAAATGAACTTATTAACAGGCCCGTTTCCATGGAGGATCGGCTTGTATCTTACTAAGCCGATCCGTTCCTACGGCCTCGTTGCTGCGGCAATTGCATTGATAGGATGGGGGATTGCAGGCGCATTCTTTGCACGCAGAGTTCAAGTCTTGGAGCAACAGCTCCAGCAGGCTCATCGGAGCCGGGAACTCCTGCCAACGACCGCTGGTGCAATCGTTTCATACCGACTAGCTAAGGATGACAAGAGGGTTCGCGGAGCCGACGTCGGTGACATTCCAGAGATTTCATTGCGACTTCATTCACGGGCAATTACGCTTCAACTTCCGCTCTCCCAGGCAATCGGCGGCCAAACGTATTCAGCTGAAGTGAAGATTTTCGAGGAGGATCAGCCGCTTTTAACAGAGAATTTTCTCCGAGTGAAAGAGGAGGCTCCCGAGTCTTTCGTCGAAATTGTGGTTCCAACCGATTTGCTAAAGAGCAATACCTATTACACGGTTTATCTGCATTCGTCTCAACTCACAGACCGCTATACGTTCAAAGTCTCCATGGAATAGAGCTTCGCGTATGTTTTGAACTCGCGCAAATTCTCGGGCGTGTTCAAAGATGATTGCTTTCTTGTCTGATAGCGCCACACAGACCAAGCTCCCGTCGGTGTAAAACAAAAAGCTATGCGGGTGAATTTCGATTCGAGGTTCAAGAGCCGATCTCGCCTCTACTCCTGCATGTTTCGGGCTGTGGAAACACTTCGATTTTACCAGCGGTTCGTTTTGTAAGCGTGCCATATGGGTCGGGTTGATCATCAACGAAAACGTCTTGTATTTCGGTGGTCTTCCGAGGCAATGGAGCTAGTCGCCAAGTACCAAAAGAGAGCGCCTGCTCGGATTTCAAGTGCCGAAAGAGCCCAGCTTGTTGCAAAGCTGGCACAAATGTCAGGGAACCCACGCGATGCGTGTCTTCGGTTTTTGCGTCGCCTGGGAGTCGTCGAGAAGCGAAGTTACCGCGAGTGGACCAAGCCAGAACAACAGCGATTAGTCGAGCTGATCGATTCCGTACCTGTCGAGGAAGCGGCGCGAATTCTTCGTCGGCCTCCTGCATCCGTGCGCTCGATGTTGCACCGGCTTGGACTCGGTGTTAGGCAGAGCAGAGAATGGTTCAGTCTCTCCCTGCTTGCCCAGGCACTGCATATCAGCCGTGACGAAGTTGAGCGATGGATTACTCGCGGTTGGCTTCAAAGTCGCGCGGTTCAGACCAGCGGGCTGAAAGTGCGGATCATCGACCCAGACGACTTTTGTGATTTTGTGAAGCAGCACGGGCGAGATGTTGTTGGTCGGCGGCTCACTTATGAGGGCCTCTCATTTGTGCGCAATTATGTCCTTCCGCCAAAGCACGCGGAAATGTTTTCGGTAAGAGGACCCTACAAGAAGCGGACCAGGGCTGCATCGGAGACGAATGGAGTGGAGTCTCCCCTCGGCGCTGATTTAGAGGAAGACGGTGACGCATTGGATCCGAGCGCTTAAATGTGCTTCTTTTGGCTGGCGCACCTTGATTAGAATAGCCGGGGAGTAGTTTCCGCGATGGGAATTTCTCGAGCGCACTCTTGATCGTCATTCTCAGGCCGGTTCACGCGCGCACTGACTAGATACTTCTTCATCAACCTCGCGTCGAATGGCTTTAGGCAGTCCGCAACGCGAGCGCTGTCCATCACACCGGGATCCAGCCACAAATCGTAATCTTCTGCACTCAATATCACCGGCATGCGATCGTGTACATCGGCCACCAATGGGTTTGGTTTCGTGGTGAGAATTGTGCACGTCTCGACGACTTCATTCACCGGATCTTGCCAGCGTTCCCATAGGCCCGCGAAGGCAAAGACCGAATCGTCAGCCATGCCAATGTTGTACGCCTGCTTCTCTTTCGGTCCGAGTTTTTTCCATTCAAAGAACCCGTCCGCAGGTATCAAGCAGCGGCGCTGCCTGATCGCGTCGCGAAACGCCGGTTTCTCCGCGGCAGTTTCCGACATTGCGTTAATAGTCTTGAATCCGATGGAGGCATCCTTGGCCCAATATGGAATAAGCCCCCAACGGAGCAAGGAAAAGGTCCGCTTTGGTCCTTTCTTGTCACGGCGGATAACGGGCACCGGCTGCGTCGGTGCAATGTTCCAACGTGGCATCCAGTGAGGATCTTCGTCGAGACCAAAGTGGTCACGGATGTAGCGCTCTTTCGCCGCGAGACGGTAACGCCCACACATTGGATGTTCAGTTTAGCAAAGGGTCGTGACTTTCGCTATATATTCGCCTATGATTGTTCGCGCAATGACAGGCGTTCTTCCAGCGCTACCCCACGCCTGGGTGGTCAAGTGCAAGAAGTGTGGTTGCACCGTCACCTGCCGGGCCGTTGATCCGCAAACGGAGCACTCCGAACCGGACAAGTGCGAGCCTCCGCCCGCGCATTCGGTGATTGTCGCCTGTTCCTGTTGCTGGACCGCGTACAGGTACAGCCGGGCGGATGTCTTCAAGGGACCGCCGTCTCCTAGTTCAGCCTGTCTTGAGAACCGGAAGGGGGATGCCCGCAATAATAATAATAATAAGGAGGAGAAGCCAAATGCCGCGATACTCATCGCCGCGTCTCTCATCGCTGCGGTGCGACTGAACCGAGATGAGATCAAGTCATCGCCAATCGTCTACTCAAAGATCGCAGACAGCATCCGCTTGGCCGAGATGATCCAGGCAAGGCTACGAGGGTGAGGAAAGACGTGCCTAACGGTCGCAGCTGCTACGTCTCGGCTCTCCGGGAGGAGCTGATCGCTCGAAACAGTTCATATGCCTCCCTCAACCTCTTGCCGCACGTGACCAGCTATGGCGAACTGCCAGTGGTGGTGTATCAACAATCGGAATGCGGCCGGTATCATGGAAATTTCATTTCGGCCAGCTACGGAGCAATTCTAAGAACGCCAGAGTGGCGAAAGCGATTGCAGAAAGTCCACAGCAGGGGCCGGCACTCACTGCCCGCGAGGGACGGCTCTTGGCGCGAACTCGATTCTTCATTGAGTTCAGACGCGCTGCTGATGAACATTTTCTGCTATCCAGGCGTGACACGGAGAACGGAGGTTTGCAGAACCCTCGGACTCGAGGCCCGGAGAGTCCCCGAATTTGGATTCCTGCCCCGCGTTCCGTTACTCAGCGAGGCAACCGAGCGGACTGAGATTGATATGAAACTCGGGGATATGCTTTTTGAGGCGAAACTTACGGAGGGAGATTTTCAGATTCAGCGTCCGGAACTTGTCGAGCAATACAGAGATCTTCGAGAAATATTCGAATCTCGCCAACTTCCCAGGGTTAAGCGCAAATACGTCTCGTACCAGCTCATTCGCAATGTCCTCGCGGCTCATGCACTCAGTCTTGACTTCTGCACGTTGCTTGACGCTCGCAGGCCTGACTTGATCCAGGACTGGTACCACATTGTGCGATGCATCCGATCCGCAACTCTTCGCGCTAGATGCAAGGTCTTGACGTGGCAGGAACTGAGCCTTTGCTTGCCCGCCACTTTGCAGAAGTTTCTGAGTGTGAAATATGGAATCGTGCCTGTTAGCTGAGATGCAGTAGAGCAAAGCAGCATCCGCGGGGATGAGTTCTCACAATCGCCCTTGGGCCAGAATTGATATTGTGTCCAGAGAATCGTGCGCAAAATCATCCATATCGACATGGACGCCTTTTATGCGTCCGTCGAGCAACGGGACAAGCCGGACCTACGCGGCAAGCCCGTGATTGTCGCATGGCAGGCGAAACGTTCTGTCGTCTGTGCCGCTTCGTACGAGGCCAGGGCATTCGGGGTCCACTCGGCCATGCCAGCGGTAAAGGCGGAACGCTTGTGCCCTGGCGCAATCTTCGTGCCCCCAGATTTCACACGCTATCGCGCGGTCTCACATGATGTTCGGGAGATCTTCAAACGTCACACGGACCTTATTGAGCCACTGTCGCTGGACGAAGCGTACTTGGATGTTACCGAAAACAGGACCGGCTTATCCACCGCCACGCTTGTTGCGCGTACAATTCGCGACCAGATCCGCCAGGAACTGAATCTGACAGCCTCAGCGGGTGTGGCGCCGAATAAGTTTCTGGCAAAAATCGCTTCTGACTGGCGCAAACCCGATGGACTCTTTGTGATCCAGCCCGACGACGTAGATGCGTTTCTCTTGCCTCTGCCAGTCGGACGCTTGCCCGGCGTAGGTAAGGTCACAGGAGAGAAGCTTGCAAAGCTCGGAGTACAGACGGTCGGGCATTTGAGAGCGCTGGACTTGGCGGCGCTGGAGCGGAACTTTGGTCGCTACGGCCTTCGCCTCCATGAACTCGCCCGAGGTGTCGACAACAGTAATGTCGTCCTAGATAGGCCGACGCAGTCCATTTCCGTGGAGGATACTTTTGAGCGAGACGTGTTGTTGACAGATACGGAACCGATGATCCGGCGCCTTGCAGAAAAGCTTTGGTCCGCTTCGCGCAAAGAAGCACGGATAGCACGGACGGTGGTCCTCAAACTGAAGACAAGCGATTTCAAGATCCTCACACGCAGCCATACACCCGAGTCACCACCTTCTTCCTGTGGGGAATTAACGGACATCGCTCTAGCGCTCCGGAGGCGAGTCAACTTGAATCCCCAGCAACGGTTTCGGCTGGTCGGTGTTGGCTTGACCAACTTCGGTGAACCCGGAGTGACCCTGGCGCAACAAGACCTTTTCGAGTAGGGGGAACCATCGGTATCCGCGCGGTGGAGAGGAAGCCTCGAGGGCTCGTTACATAGAAGCGCTCGGTGCTGATCGATTTCCGAGCCTCCTGGACCCTCACGACCGAGGCAGTTTTTGCAAGGTACTGAATTAAAAGAAGTTGCGCAAGGCCTTCGTTGATAAAACGCGTCAGTTTTCTGCTAGCATAACGCCAACCCAATTCTTTGCCATGCCTTTGCCGTCACAGACTTGCGTATTGTTGTTTTCGGGGGGGCGGGACTCCGCATTGGCAGCAATTCGCTTGGCACGATCATTTGATCACATCGTTTTGGTGACGATTATGTCGCCCCACATGACGGGTCTGGAGAGGGTTCGCTCCCGCATTGATGAACTCAAGAGAACAATACCGATTCGGTGCGAATGGATGCTTGTGGCGGAACAGTCACTGGGTCGCCCAGGAATGCAGCTGAACGAGCTCGGGTGCATAAGTTGTCATTTCGGATATTTTGCCACGGCGCATGCGATAGCCCGCGAGTTGGCCTGCGCTAACATCGCTTGCGGTTTCGTCCAATATCAAAATTCTTGGGTCGAGCAGACGCCGTATGCTGTGAGCCAGCTCAGAAAACTGATGGCAGAGCACGGCATCAATCTCGTTCTCCCGGTCGCTGAAATAGCGAGCAAGAGTGAGGTCGAGGCTGAGCTCCTATCAAACAAATTGTCGATAGATTCGCTCGAGCTGAAGTGCACAAGGCAGCAGCCGGATCCTGGTCTAACCGGAAATCGTTTGCGCTCTCTGATCGACAAAGGAATCAAAACACTCCGTAAAACCATAGAGGCAAAACAGGCGACCAAACCTGCGTTGGAACGCATTGAGATCAGTGGGCAGACGTTATGAATCTTCCACAACCTACCAGCGTAATAACCACAGGGCTCGCTTTACTTGCGTTCGTAATTGCCTTCTATGTGCTGCTGGCGCGAGAAAGAAAAATTCCATACATTACGAATTTTGTATTCCCGCCGGCTGCGTTACTCATTCTTGCGATCCTATTTGGCTTCGTCGCGCAAATACTGCGGCCGAGCGGCTCACAGTTGGGTCCCGGAATCGCACAAGTTTCTAAGCTTCGCACAGTCAGCGCGACAGTGTCCGCTTGGCTTGCGATGTTGTGCCTTGCTCTCGGGGTAGTGGTAACTCTTTCTCACATTTGGCGACTGCACAACCGCCAAGTTCACTTCAGGGATGACCACCGTTTAAAAAACACTCGTTTTGTACAATGGGCGCGCCGATCATGGCGGCAGCGACGGCCAGAGCCGACATACGAGCACTCGCCTATCGACGTGAACGTAAAGGAAGTCACTGGAGCTCTCGCCGAAGCAGGCTTCTCGGACGTTCCCGAGAATCTCTCGGACCTTCGAACAATTGCAATCTGCAAAGAATCATTGCGAACGACGGATCCGAAGATTGCCAAACTCTGTCGTGAGCTGATCAAGGCTGGCTGGTACGTTCAATATACAGCTTGCGCCAGGCATCCTCTCGAGTTCATGCAGACTTTGGAGTCTGTTTGCGACACGAAATGGACCGAATATGCGAGGAGAGTCATTGTAGTAGACGCCTATTCTCCCCATTTTGGATTTACCGACTCCATTCACGAAGTCAAGAATGCACAGTTAAGAGGCAAGGGTGTGCGCATCACACCAGCCAGAGACTCGTATGCTGGCGTTCACACTGCGAACGCACGAGCCTTTAACATTCTCAAAAACCTTGGCGGCGCTGACCAGCAGCGCAAACCCGCCTTATTGTTATATGAGGGCGCTAGTGCACTTTCTGATTTGGAGTCGATCGAGCAGTATCGAATCTTTGCTCGTCATGTTCTGACTTCGGAGAGGATGTGGGGTGGGATGCTTACGTTTTTCGTCGAACCCACGATCGGTTTGTCGGAAATGGATCTCCTGCGAATCTACTCTGACTTGGTTCTTCCTGCCGCGGAGGTGCATCGTGATAAGTCCATTTAGGAACCCGGTTCTTGACCCGCTTTATGGCGACGTAGAGTTTGAACCTGCAATTTCAGATTTAGCCACACGGCCTCTTGTCCAGCGCCTGCGCCAGATCCGCCTCTCCAATGTTGACTCCTTGGCACTACCAGGGATCGCAAATGTGAGCCGTTATGAACACGCCCTTGGCACGGCCGTGCTAGCTGCAAGAAGTGGCTTTGCCAAACGGGTACTCGAAAGAGTTCGCGTGTGCTTCATAGCCGCCGCACTTACACACGACACTGGGATCAGCCCGTTCGGACATCTGATGGAGGAAGCACTTTCTTATGTGCAAACTGAATATCACCACGAGAGCAAGTGGTCGGTGCTTCTGGGGAGCCGTTCAGGGGAGCTTGGTGGTGTCAATCTCCAACTTTACCTGGGATATCAGTCAGGACTTCGCGAATGGGCAGAGAAGTTCTTTGGCGTGGACGGGAGTGCAGTGATCGAGAGCATTATCCAAGGCATTCGCGGCAGGGGTGAGTTCGGAAAAGCAATTGTCGGCGACTTAGACCTGGATAATCTCGACAACGTGACTCGGGCTGCATTTCACATGGGATTGGACGTGGATCGGACTTTGCCTTTACGGCTTGCAGCGTGTTTGGACGACGTGGACGCGCAGGGAGCGTTGTTTGCTGAGGAATCCGTCGACTTAGCGCGACAGTGGCTAGAGCTTCGTGAACAGGTATATTCGCGTTTCATGCTTTCCGTTGCCGATTTTAGTGGCAAGCTAATGCTCCTCTATTCCATCATTGAGGCACTCAAGGCTGGCGTGATTACCGACGCTGACTGGATCATGACCGATGGGCATCTCATGGAACTGCTCTTGAACAGCAAGCGAGAAGAGATTTCAGACCCTCTGCGCCGATGGTTAATCTCAGATCTTTGGGATACCACAGACCTGGTTTGGTTTGAGGGTAAGGCACCTTCTTTGCCTGCACTAACCTCGTTTGCTCATGACCTGTCGTCGGATCTCTCTCGGATTTGCTTTGCCTACCTCATCAAAGATAAGAGGAAACGCCAAATCACATTGCGACTTGGGTCCAAGGAGACCGTAATTATTGGCGAGCATCCTCGTCAATGGCTCTTTGGAGTCGGATCTCCTGTGAGGCGCACATTCACAGCGAAAGACACCCAAATGATCGTCGACAAAGCCCAGCAGCGTTTCGACGTCCAGTTGGCCTACCCCGCAGAACACGTGAGCTCGTTATTTGCATGATGGTGCAATCAAAGGGCAACGCCGCGATCATCTCTCAACTTAACAGGATCGACTGGAATTTTCCTCGAGCGGGCACTTGGACAACAGCTCTGCACTCCCTGCACTGGTTCCCAGGGAATTTTATTCCTCAGATTCCAAGTTATCTCATACAAAGCCTATCGGCCGAAGAGGATGTAGTGTTTGATCCTTTTTGTGGAAGCTGCACGACTGGGGTAGAAGCTTTAATCCTACGAAGACAAGCCTGGATGAGCGATTTCAGCCCTGTGAGCCTTTTGATCGCTCAGGCAAAATTAAATCTCTTGACCGATTTTGAGCTTCGCAGACGCTTAATAGCGCTTCAGATTCCACCATTTTTGATGGCAGAACAGCAAGTCGACCTCAGCAAAAACGGCAATCTTGAGGAACTGAGACAGTGGTTCGATAAAGACACTCTCGCGCAATTACTTCGGCTTTGGTCGTTCTTGACTACTGCTGGCAAGGATGTGCGCGCACCATTGGAGATGTTATTCTCCGACACTTTGTTTGCGTGCGCCTCCACCCTTCGGGCAAGAACCTCATCCGGCAAAGCCAGACGTCACCACTGGGGATGGGTCGCTGACAACGTTCTGCCGAAGCCGCCCGTCTGGCATGACGCTCTGAGATACTTTGACGAGCGGCTGCACAGGGCGAAACTCATCCTGTCACAATTAGACCAGTTCCAGGGAAGATTCGCATTGCGTAAGGAAGACGTTCGGTCTTGCAGCTACGAATCGAACTCCGTTGATTTGGTCGTAACATCCCCTCCGTACCTGGGGATGATTGACTACACAACGGCAAGTCGGCTCACTTATTTGTGGCAGGGTTGGGATGTTGCAGCAGACCGTGTGCTTGAGGTTGGCGCGAGATCAAGGCGAAACTCGCCATCTGAACCCGAGAAATATTTGAAGGACATCGAAGTCGCAGCGAACCAAATCACACGAGTACTAAAATCGGGCGGTCTTTGTGCAATCGTAATCGGAGCATCGCGCAAGTTTCCCGGAATGGCACTCAGAGTCATCGAGGTCTTTGGGCGCCATATGGATTTGATCTGGGGTCCGACTGGTCGTATTCCAACGCGCAGAAGGGTGTCGGACCGGGAGGGGAGGGGTCCCAGTGAATATATATGTGTGCTCAGAAAAGAATAGTCATTGCACTATACGGCAAGAGTTGTAGCGGCAAGAGCACAACGGCACAAAAACTCTGTGAGTTGCTCAATTGTGCGGTTCACAGTGCAAGTGGGTCGGTTCGCGGGCGAAGCAGAGAGCTAGGAATATCGCCCAATGAGCTGTCGCTAGCCGAACACCAGAAGATCGACAAAGACACTCGGCACCTCGTGCAGTCCAGTCTCGGCCCGCTCGTGGTGGAAGGGTCATTTCTAGACGCCTTGTTGGGCGATTTGCCGCGCATCTATCGAGTTGAGCTGACTTGCAAGAACGAGGAGCGTCGGCGGCGCTATGCTCAACGGATTGGACAGGACGAGCTAGGTCGGCGAGATAAGGAAGATGACAATCTGAGAGATAGCCTACATGGAAACTACACCGCTAAAGCAGATTTCGTCGTGGATACAACTTGCAAAACGCCAGTTCAAGTTGCCGAGGAAATTGTCGCATGGCTAAGCACAAAGGAACTGAGGGAACAAAACTAAATAGAATTCATCCGTATCCAGCAATGATTGCTGATGAATTTGCGTTGCATGTCGCGAATCGATATGTGAAGCAAGGGTCTCTTGTGCTGGATCCGTTTTGTGGCACGGGCCGAACGCTGTATGCCGCTGCCTCGGTTGGCGGAGTATGCTTTGGAGTTGACGTAAATCCGCTCGCAGTCTTGATCGCACTGGCAAAGAATGTAAAGGCGCTCCCCATGATGCCTTGGCCGGTAGTGGAGCGATACAGTCAAAACCTTAGTCTCGAGCTTCAACCTGGACGGAAGGTGAAGTGGTTCTCCCACTCTGTAGAACAAGAGCTCAGCCTTGTCATCGGATGGATCAACTCGCTAAAGGTCTCTTCAGATGTTCGAATTGCATTGGCTTGTATCCTGAGCGCAACGGTCCGCGAGGTCTCGTATTGTCGCAAACGGCAATGGAAGCTACATCGTATGTCGGCGACAACGCGCTCCACATTTCGGCCATCCGCGTTGAAGGTGTTCAAGCGTCGACTCGAAGCTGCGGCTCGGGATCTCAGTAACCCATCTTGTGCGAAACGTGTGGCCGTCGCCAGAGGTGATGCTCGCCAACTCGGAGAAATTGTAAAGCGTCAGGCTTTCCCGGAGACCTACGACGTGATTTTTACGTCGCCGCCTTACGGGGACTCCAGATCTACAGTTGGATATGGGGGGATGTCGTCGATGTGTCTCGGTGTCTTGCGGCACATAAGAGATCTGCGGTTAAACTTCGAGAGCGGTCAAGAGATCGATTCTCAATGCTTGGGAGGAAGAGGACGTACTAATCTACCACGCCTTGCCACTCACAAATACTGGAGGGGAAAAACCGAGAGCCACGAATTCATGCGGGTTAACCAATTTCTGGACGATCTCGCAACCGCCTGTAAAGAGATCGCTGCCGTTTCTCACCCGGGCACTAGGGCCATTTTCGTGGTTTCGAGACGTTCTGTTAGAAGGAGAAGGCTGTACATCGATGTTTTTCTAACTGATGAACTGAAAAAGTACGGATTTCGACTCATCGATAAATCGCAACGCTGCATAGAAGGCAAGAACACGCCCTATATTATCGATAGAAAAGCAAGGTGTATTCGTGCTGAACGAGTCCGGACGATGGAACACGAGCTTATCCTTGTTTTTGAGAGAGTGGCGCGGTAGGGTCAACATGACCCACGTACCGCCGAATGCGAGTGGCTGATCGAGCTACAGAATTCGCCGTCTTTCACGGCGTCCTGTAGCGTGCCAGCCATTAGAACTGAGGAGTTTATTGGCTTGCCAATAGCCGGCCGCTCACTCCGCCAACCGCCAGGGGAAAATGTTCATGTGCTCCGAGCTCAAGTACCGGCTGGCAAACGCCTTATCGCTTGAGGCTCGTAAGTAAGTCTGTACAACAGATCACGATCGGCGACGCGACGATACACAGTGATATCGGAGAAGAATGCTCGCTTGAGACCCGGCGCTAGTCGGATTCCGCGGGTTTCATCGAAGAGAATGTATTCCCGGATGACCCGCGGCAACCCAAAAGATAGGCTATACGCTTCCCTTTTGAAACTCTCTACGCTCATACATTCGCCTTACTTAATCAAGGCTGACTCCCGGAGTGGTTCCAGAACGCCATTCTGGAGTTTGCTCTTGTCAAATCCTTCCGTAGAATCGGCTCGCACAGTGACAGTGACCTTCCCAGCAAGATCAGCGAGATTCGCGATCGCGTTCCACGCCGAAAACAACTGGTTCCGGTCAGCTGAGAAATTGATCTCAACAGACTTCTGGGCAGCCCCGCCGGATGTCGCTGGTACATCACTCGGCCCAGGCGGTGGAGTCAGGATGAGTGCAGACTCATCAGCTCCTGTTACAACCGTAGACCCTGTCCCAGTTGTGGCCGGTGACGGTGCCGGCAATGGCACGGCTTGGGGTATTATCAAGAAGCCAGACTCCAAGTCGATCTCGTCCTCGCCGACAGTGACATTAAAACGGACGCGAGCCAAGGGAAGTTGATACTTGCCATCAGTTCCAAGTGCTGGAGTCGAACCCGAACAGTAGCCAAAAAAACTGTCCTCAATTCCCTTTGCAATCGCTTTTTTGACTACCGTACTGTTGACCAGCCGGGGGAAGCCGAGGAAGGAATAGAAGCCGTCAACCACATCGGTGGTCTTAATTCCGAGCGTGGGGAGACTGCCCTCACCAAGTTTGAACAGCTCAATGATCTTGCTCGGATTCACGGTCGTAAAAACGCGCCGCTGAATGTCGACCAGTAACTCGACCACCCGGTCATGGACTCGCGCCTGTTTCTTGTCGTTCAACGTGGTTTGCAGCGGTCGACCGCCCACGGCCACAACATCGATTACAATGCCGCCACTCGTCACTTTGGGCAGCCAAACCTCGGCGTAAAGTTTTAGGAGGGCCGATTCCGCCGCCCCGCTCTCGGTATGCTCCCGCTCGCGTAACTGCGATTTCTGTTCGTCCGTCAAGTTCAGTTGTTTCGATTTTTCCCGTATATGCTCCATAGCGAGCAAGTACCGAACAGAGCGGCGAAGAATTTCAATCTGTTCAGCTGCGGGAATGGCGAGCCCAAGTCCATTCCGATATTTACGCGGGGTTTCGCCATACTTCTCAAAGATTTCCTTCGCCGCTGCTTCGCGGCCATTACGTGCTGCAGTGCCGAAGTCCAGTGGCATATAGGCAATCAGAAACGATGGTTCCGTGTCAGGAATATCCTCCGACTTTGCCCGCCAGATTACCGCGTTGCGACCGGTGATCCTGGCTTCTAAGAGCTCTTTGACGCGCTCCTCCACTTGGTGCTCGTTGCGGCCGACAGCGTCCGATTCCTGCTCGACTAGCAGCGTGACGTTCGGGTCTTTCTTGAAGCAGTACCGCACCCTGTCGAAATGCAGGTAAAGGCATTGCTCTTTGAGTTCTTTCAGGCAAGCCAGTGCAGTTGTGCTGTCTAGGTCTGGTCCCACGCAGACTGAGAGCAACTCGGCTTCAGTGATCCCCGGCGGCAGGAACTCCGTGCCATTTGCACCATCGCGCCTCCTACCCCCGAATGAGTACATGAGAATCGCGGTTGCGAGCCTGAAAGCAGTTCGCTTGCCCGTCTCGGATGGACTCTCTTTTGCGCGCCTGTCGTCAATGCGACGCGCGCGCGCATTGGCACCGATTAGGTCGTGCTCCAGCACCGCTTGAAAGTCAGGCTGCTGCCCGACCTCTTTGAAAAAGGCCAGACGAACCTCAGCATCGTAGATGGGCACATCCCCTGGTCCGAGTACAGCACGGCTTTTGCCCTCGCGGTGTGTGGCGCGAAGGCAGGCCGCCAAGAAACGGAGAGCGCCGCGTGTGCGCTGGAAATCAGGAATCGCAGCCCACTGCTCTCGCATCACGTCGATCAACGCTGGGTGGAACGGGTATGCAGCGCGCACGCGCTCGCGGAGGGAGAGCCCTTCTTCTTCCGCTTGCTGTTCTTCGGCTTTACCTTTGGCGTACCCGCGCTTCATCTGCGTCACAATATCCTGATACACCATGGCCGCAGGCGTAGCGTCCTCGGGTGTCGGAATTCGGGCGAGGAGACGACGCTGGATCACCGACAACACTTCATTCCCCTCAACTGGCTCGCGTGACTGATCTTTGCGGGCTGCCAGATGGTCAACGGTCTGGAGCAAGTTGACGTACTCCAAAGACTCACGCTTGCTGGACTGAAGCGAGAATACCAGGGCGGTGCTAGGTGTATTGCCCACGGCAACCGTTAGTCGTTGCAAGAAAGTCAGGGTTTCATCTCGTAACGTTGTCTGATAAATTTTCACTCCGCCAGCGCTGATAAGGTATTGCAGAACTTCGTCTAGAAGGATTAGGTTTGGGCCCTCTTTGAGCAGCGAAATGATCTCATCTGCGCCGGGTGCGACGCGCGTCTCGTCCTGCTGGCGCATGATCTCGTAACCCTTCTTCCCGCCAAGCGACCACGCGATCCAGCCCCACATTGTTTGTGCACGGAATTTCTCGCCGGGGACTTCCTTGCCCTTGGTTGCGTCGAAGAACTGGCCGTCGAATACCGCTGTGTGCACGTTTGCGGGTCTTGGCAATCCTTGGGCCTCAGGAAGCACGTCCAGAGCTTTCCTGCTTCTCGCAGCGTGAAACAGGGAAGCAAGTGTATGGGATTTGCCACCACCAAAAGGCGTGAGCAGTTTAAGCACGCGGTTCCCAGCACCGTCGCTGAGGCGCGAAAGAACGTCTTGCAGTAGCGAGTACAGGCCTTTGGTCAGGTAGGAAACACGGAAGAAGTGTTCGGGGTCACGGTAAACGGCAGGAACGCTCTTGTTGCCATCGGCCAGCGGCCCGAGATCGAGCGCGAAGATGTCCTCAGAGAAGTTCGCCGACACTACATCTGGGTGGAGTTGGACTACCTGCACCCAAGGTCTTATCTCAGCCGATGACTTTCCTAGTGTTCCCATCAATAATCGACTCCCAGTCCGAGAGATACCCGCCCGTGGTTAACGATTCTTTTCCGCGACTCTGAACAGCGGGCCGACAGCGGCATTAGCGGCATCTTCGACGACGCTGCGCCAATTCGTGGTCAGCTTGGTCAAGGCCGCCAATTCGCTCCCAGTTGCAACCTCACCAAGTTCACTACCCTTGAGAGCCGGGCCGGCGAGTGCCTGCCCGAGCAGGCGCAGTTGCTCGGTATTTGGTCGCGAGTCACGTAAGAACTCGGGGATGGTAGACGGCTGATGCTCGACAAGCCAGAGCAGGCGATGCAGTACGTCTATTAGAGGCGCGGGTTGGCCACTCTCGGACTGCATTCCCAACATTGCTCCATCTCCGCGTTCGGAATAATCAAGAAGACGGTACTTGCCCTTCTTCTTCAGGACGAGGGGGTGTGGCCCCGAAGAGAGTCCATGTAGGCCGTCTAACTCTACATGTGTTCCATTAGCGAAAATAATCGCTTCGCCAGAATCGAGTTCCGCCGATTTATACGTGTAGCACCAAAGCGTGTAAAAGCGTGTAGAAGTATCCATCCCTGCAAGTCCGTAACGTCCGCCGTTGCCGCCGACCTCTTTCGACAGGCGCGCAAGAATGCTTTCCAATACCACGGTTTCAACTTCTGCTAGGAAGCGTCCAGCGGGAACCTCTTCGCCGTTTGCATACTCAACCCCAGTAAATCGAGTGAATGCACGTAGCCCCGCACCGACACACGAAATCACCAGATCAGCACCAGATATTCCAAGCTCCCACAGGGTTGCAACACGCTCGTTGACAATCTTCTCCAACTCGGGGCGGACCTGATCCTCGTACCGCCCAACCTCCCGAGCTTGTCGCTTGCGACCAACCAAGAAAATACTTGATGCCAACGCAGAGGAATCTCTGCTTCTCAATCGTGATTTCAGCTCGGTGTCCAGAGGCCAAGCCTCCGAGATTACAAACCCGGCCGTTCTTAAAGCATCGACCAGGGTGGACCAGCCAAGGGTGGTTTTGTGCGCGTATACGACGACAAGTTGACCATGTGCCTTGAGTACTCGATAGGCCTCCCGGAAGGAATCTGCCATCATCTGCTCGTACGCGACGCGGGCCTTCTCGTTCGAGCCTCCGTGTCGATATGGATCGGCAATCGCTTCTTGCCTCTTGGGAGTGGCTGGTGAAGCAAAGTGCTCAGGATAAAGATCTCCTATTGAACGCTTTAACCAGACGTAGAAGAAGTCGGAAATGTCTGCATACGGAACATTGTCGTAGTAAGGAGGATCAGTGACTACGGCGTCCATCGTCTCCGCTAGCCAGGGTAGGTTTGTCGCCGAGCCACGTACCACTTCTGCCGGAGGACCGGGATAGGCGGTCGCCCCCTGTATTGCATTCACTTGAAGGTCAATGATCGAACTCCAGTCACCAACACCTCCTCCGAAAGGATTCGTCTCACAAAAATCCCACACCATAGGTAGTGCTTGCCGACCGAACGTACCTTGCATCTTTTCAGCGCTTGCATTCCATCGACAGAGAACAGACGAATTCTCTGCCAGCCTGTCCAACGCTGTTCCCATGTATGTGCAAACGGCAAGCGCATGCTCATCGGTATAGCCTAATTGCTTCATCTCGCCATGAGATTTCCGTACAATATCTGCGAAAGTAAGCAGGCAGAGCATTTGTCGAGGGAGGAATAGTCGGTTCCAAGTTGTCAACCCATAAGGTCTCACCCTGATCCCTAGTGAATTCTCCCTTGAGTCGGGAGGAAGGTTGGCAATCTGCTCCGCTGGAACCAACAGGTCGGAAGTTAGGCATAATTCCGCTATTCGCTTAGCGATGCTGGGCTCGTCAACTACAGCGCATTCCGCTCCTTTGAAGACTTTGCCCGCAAAACCGGGACGGGTTGTGATTACAGCCATCAATTGCGTTCCCAACCTCTGGTTCCACCCTTCATCCTTAACGTAGTCGATGTCAGCAACTGTGCTGCAGAATGGACACGTGGCGTTTCCGGCGGTTGAGCCTGCTTCGGGATCAAAGCCGAGGGATGAAATGCGTTCAGCTTCCACAACTGTAAACCGCACTCTCATTTCTCGTGCAACCGCTTCAGACTTGAGGGCTACGTATCGACCATCTTTCTTGCACAGCCAAGTTTGACGGACGAGTGGAACGATAGCGTTGCAAGCCGGATTCTTGCAGCTCACTGTGCGCGTCCAGATGTACGAGAGCGGCAACAAGAGGATAGAATCTTGGGAACTGCCCGAACTCCAGAGTGCTGGGGTGCGAGTGGAATGAACCGTTTTCGGCTCAGGCTCAGAAACATTAGAGTAGAGGTCGGCCAAGAGCCCGTTTGCTTTGCTCCCGATCCAAGCACCCCAGTGTTTAACTTCTTTGCCGAGACCTGCCCAAGTACCTTTGTTCGAGCCGTAGAAGCGTTCATCGGGATTTCCGTAGCTTTGGGGATAGCGTAACGTGCAAAGCTCGATAATGTGGGCAACTGGGTTGAGGTCAAGAGCAAATGCGTGGCACCCGAGTCTTAACGCTTCTAACGGTATGGCACCTCCTCCGCTAAACATGTCGAGAATCTTTGGACGAGGTGCGCGGCCACTCTTGATGTCTTCTAGGGCAACGTAGCTGCCCGTCTCTTCTGTAAGGCGAGAAGCGTGGGCTTTCAATAGGTGCTGCCCTGCTTCTTCCATTGTCGCGGGCGATCCTGGATAGGAACAGAGCTGCTTCACGAACTTGGCAGCGTTAGCACGACCTAAACTCGCTCGCTTCTCCTCGGGGCCAGTTGTGGGCTGAAACATGTTACTCGGGACCAGTGCGCCATAGACGGCTGCTCGGGCTGTGACCAGAGGGCGTCGAGCCCACCACAGGTGCAGGGTGGAAACATGACCACGCCAGAGACTCTTCTCTCGCGCCGCCTCTTCGCTGATTGCCTCGATCGGCAAGTAGTCTTCTATTAACGATTTCATGCTACCAGTATCCGTACTCTCGACCCTGCGCCCCACCGGTGTTGTCAACCACTTGCGAATTCTGCCGCCACTGAGCCACGGCTGGCGAGCCCGCATCCTCAACGGCAAGTTGATAACGGGCTTCCCCAAGTCGGTCGAATTTGATGTACCGACCGGCGTACTGAGGGCCGCCCATTCGTTCCGTAGGCAGCCCTAGACGCCAAATATCGGTCCACTGGTCATATTCGGTTCCCCGGTACGTCAGCGGCCTTGCAACCTCTTGACCGTTGGGCAGGCGGATTGTCACGATCTCGTTTTCCCTAGATGCGTCATCGAAAAATTGCGCTAGGTCGTTTGAAAATTCAACTTGGTGTCGTGGGCCACCACTCATGGCACCGGCTTGAATCCAAAACGTGTTCGCGTTCGTTATTCCGTTTGACATGTTCAGGGCAACCTCCAAAGCTGACTTTGTGTGTTCATCTATCGGTTTTCATGTCCAGTTGCTGCGTTTTCAATTGCCTCGGCAGGGATGTCATAGTAGCGTGCCGCAATGATCTCCCGCTTGGCATGATCGAGATGCTTTACCGGGTTCTGAATCCTCAGTGGCTCGGGGTCGGGATTGTCGAGCGGACTCCAAACCACATAAAGCCAATAACTGTCTGCGAGCTGCGTCGCCTTGTACCACTCGTTCGTCGTGAGGCGGATTGGCTGGCCACGGCGGCGGCCCTTGACCTCGATGCGACGAATGCCGGTGACCGGGTCACGGTACCCCGTCTGCGGATCGGCTGGGCCGAGGCTGCGCACGTCAAATCCAATCTTCAGGTGACCTACGCGCTCGCATTCGAAACCACGGCCTGTCTCGTAGGCAATCACAACATCCTCAGCGGCTATTTCACATTTGCGTCGAACTTCAGGGTCGAGGTCGTCAAGCACGGTCCCGATTTGCTCTTCGACTGAGCGTGTTGTCGGGAGTACCAGCGCGGTGGCGACATGACGGACCGGACCATGCTTGGCCAATGTCAGTCTCTGAAGGCCGGCAAGGCGCTCGGTGCGCGTCCGTTCCAGATCGGCGAGGTCGTTCTCCGAACGCTGACGTGCGATCGCGACTTCGGGTTCGCGCATTTCTCGTGCCTTTAGGTTCATCACGCGATCTTGTGCGGCTCGGATACGGGCGTTGAAGGATTCCTGTAGGTAGTCTCGGCAAACCTGGACAAAGTGTTGCCGCTCCTGTTGACACTCGCCGCGCCGTTGTGTCTGGTAAGTGCTCTTGAGGAAATCGGCTGCGGGCGTAGCGTCTTCTGGTTCAAGGTTCTCCGGTGCGGCAGGGTGGGCTGGTAGATCGAGCAACGTATCCCCCGGAACTACCGAGAAACGCTCTTCCGTGCTCGAAAGCTCTTCCCGTATTGCGACCAATTCTCCAAGAAGAGTTTGCACTTCGCCTTTTGTGTTCTGGCCTTTTACAGTCATCTCGAAGAAGTGCAGCTTGTAAGGAACGTCGCTGTTCGTGTCCACGAACACGCCGACAGCCGTTGTGAGTGTGACGAGCATTTCATTGAGGCGCTCATCAACGGCGGCATATAGCGGATGGCCAGGGCCGATCAGCACGGCGTCAATGTGCTGATCCATCTCAAGATGCTCCTTGTGGAATGTAACCTTGCGATAGGTAGTCTCAGGTTTTCCAAGCCGTCGCACGGCAGCAAGCCGCTCCGAGCGCAAGTCGGCCAGAACGTGCTCGACCCTGTACAGGCCGTCAGCACGGGGCTCGACCTTCAGGCCTGTCTCGCGAGCGGCATTCACGAAGTGTTGCTCAACGTAGCGTGGCATCAGCCGCCGCTCTTCCGCTTCGGCATTCGCGGTCTGAAAACCCGAAAAATCTACATTCGCGCGTGCAAGCGCGATACCTGTTGCTTGCTCGTATTGGAGTAATCGGGCGGGGTCAACACGTTCTATTTGGTCAAGGTATTCGTCTAAGCGCCGAGGATCGTTGGCGGCCTCACGTAAGATTTCTGGCAAATTGACATCGTTCAGCGACAACACTTCACCGATAACATCAAAGACCCGATCGGCCAGCGCGTTTCGCATCTGCTCCATCTTGTGTAGCAGTCGCTCAAGAATACGGCCTTCGATTATTGGTTGGCCCGCTTCGGACTCGCTAGCCACAAAGTTGAAGGCATGTACGTCGCGATCTTGACCGATGCGGTGAATACGACCGAGGCGCTGCTCTAATCGCGTCGGGTTCCATGGCAGGTCATAGTTAATCATCAGCCGACAGAACTGGAGGTTGATTCCTTCGCCAGCAGCTTCGGTGGCAACGCAGACTTGGCGTGATGTGCGGAAGTCTTCCTGCGCGCGCTTCCGTTCATGAGGATTCATCCCGCCGTGGATTTGGCAGGTCGAGTATCCCCAGCGGGTAAGGTGATCGAGCAGATGATTCAGGGTGTCACGATGCTCCGTAAAGATAAGGAGTCTTCCCCTGCCGTCTTTCAGTTCATTAAACTCCGCTTTTGCCAGGCAATCGCGAAGCGCGGTGAGTTTTGAATCCGTCGCTTGGTCGCGCACGCGACGTGCCTGCGCTAACAGATCCCGAAGCGCTGCAATCTCAGCACGTAGTTGGTCGAGTTCAATTGCAGTCGTGAATTCATCTGTCAGAAGGTCACGTTCGGCGTCGTCGAGATCGTCTTCATCTTGCTCAGCGTCAATGAGCCGGCCTTGAATTTGTGCGAGTCGTTTCGCACGCTGTGCCGGCGACAAAGACTCCAACTCGTCCAACAGCTCTTCCTGCTTCTCAAAACGACGGCGTATCGATTCGGCAATGGCTTGTGTCGAACTGGCAAGGCGTCGCTGCAGAACTGTACGAGTCAACGCCACACTTTGCTTCTTGCGTCCGCTCGCCTGCGGCAAGAATTCGTTTATGTATGCCGTAACAGCTTTGTACAGATCAAACTCCTCATGATTCAGCCGAAAGGTCACGGTGTGCGCGTGACGGTCTGGGAAAAGCCGCTGACCGTCAATGTCGCGGAGGTCTTCCTTCAGCCGACGCAATGCCCAGGGACAGTTCTCTCCAAGGCTGAGAATGTCACGTCGGATCTGGCCTGCACGTTCACCGACCCGAGTCGGCTCTGGAAAGAGGTCAGGATCAATGAGGCGAACGAAATGGCTGAAGCGATCGTCATCTCCGTGGTGGGGCGTGGCGGTCAAAAGCAGCAGATGATCAGCATCTGCTGCGAGGCGTTCCACTAATTGGTAACGGCGGGTCTTTTCAACCTCGTCGCCGCGGCCCGAAGAACGTTTGGTGTACGCGCTGCACTTGTGGGCTTCATCCACGATGATAAGATCCCAGCGCTGCTGCCAAATCCGCTCGCGGACATCCTCCTGCTTGGCGTAGTCCAACGACGCGATAACCTGCGTTGCGCGCTGCCAAGGATTGACAAGCTGCTGCTGGTCAACAGCGGAGAAAATAACTTCGAACGGCTCACCAAACCATCGTAACAACTCATCCTGCCACTGAATTGTCAGGGGTGCAGGACACAAGATGAGGATGCGTTCAATGGCCTCGCGCAACTTCATTTCCTTCAGCAAAAGCCCGGCCATGATCGTCTTCCCCGCTCCAGGATCGTCCGCCAGCAAGAACCGCAGTCTGGGCTGGGGCAGCATCTTCATGTAAACCGCCTCGATCTGATGGGGCAGCGTCCGAATGCCGGACAAGCTAACGGCAAACTGACGATCATGTGCATACGCCAAACGGATGCGTGCAGATTCAACAAGCAGGCGGAGCTTTTCGGCATTGGCCGGCCGTACTATCGTTGGTGTGCTGACTGCTTGGCCAGCCAACGCGGCGGCCTCGTCCAACGAAAGGATGGCCTCGTCAGGGGTTCCGTCGGGCAGTCGAACTCGACACTCATAGCCGCAGCCGATGAACCGAATACTCTCCAACAGAACCAGCTCCAAGAAGTGCCCAGACAACATCACCCGCTGTCCTAGAGGGAACTTTTCCATCGAGATCGGCGGAGCGGAAGGGTACGCCATAGCTTATTGAATACAGAGGAATTATTAGAGCACATAAGGGGTAGGAAGTGCGGCGAATTTCTCGATCTTGCGGGCTTCCAGCGCGTGGGAATGATCTCGAGCAGCCGTCGTCGCCGGCCTCGGCGGAAAGGTGGAATGTCAACTAAGATGGTTTGGCCAATTCACCAGGGCATTCTCGTCTATCTCAAATTGGCTACCGGCTGGATTTTCTTCAACAAGAGGCCGGCCTTTTAAAAATGCCTCCGCCGTTCTTCCAGAGCGTAGAATGAGAGCTGGCTGTCTGTGTTGAGTCGCTCCGACGCGGCGCTTCAACAGAGGTGGCCGAGTGGCTTAAGGCAGCGGTCTACGAAACCGCCGCACTCGCAAAGGGTGCCAAGGGTTCGAATCTCTTCCTCTCCGCCAAAGGGCCTTCATTTGTGGATGCAAGGCGTCCATGAGTGAGGGCCTTTTGGGGTTTTGGATGAATGTTGAGCTGCGTCGAAGGAGATTAGCGCGGCGCGACCCACGGGCAAGTTTATGACAACGCTGCTGAGTACCCCATTTTCACCCGGGTGGTTCCATGAAGATGAAGCCCCCCATCTTGGGTCGATGAATGTTATGAGCTCCGTGATTGCCCGAACCGAACAGAAACAGCCTGGTATCATCCCGGATTTGCGGCACGCTGCTACTTTCTTCATAGGGTCTGACTCCGGTGGGCTGCATTCCAGCGCGGAATACGAAGTCACCGGATTTCTTTGTTCAAATCTAGAAGCATTGGGGGATTGGGAGCGTTATCGTAGTGGGGTACGTGCAACCCTGCTTCCTGATAGTCGGCGAATGTCCTACAAGGGTTTGAATGACAAGCATCGCCAACGAGCGCTCGTGCCTTTCCTGCATGCCGCCAACCGCGTGTCCGGACTGCTATTTGTCATTGCGATAGATCGCCGCGTTCGAACCATATTCCACGCACCTTCTGGCATCAGGGAAAACGTCAACCGGGTTCCGGAACTCGAAAGGTGGAAGTCACAGTCGATAGAACGGCTAATGCGCACAATCCATATCGCCAGCCTGCTGACTCGCGGCCTGAGTGCTGAGGGGCAGGACCTTTGGTGGTTCACTGACGAAGACGAAATTGCGGCAAATGAAGATCGCCTCCGTTTGATGGTCAACCTCTTCGCGGGGGTGTCTAGCCACTGGCTTTCGCATAACATGCGCCATATGCGGATCGGAACTACAAAATCGGATACTGGACTCAGGGACATCGAGGATTATGTGGCAATCTGCGACTTAGCGGCAGGAACCGTGCAAGACTGTCTTGCACGAGAGGGAATGAAGGTTGCCTTGCGGAATCCGTCGCTGTTTATCCCGAAGGGACGAGTGCAGTTGGCGAAGGTGGCGACAATAATGGATTGGCTTTCCGATAATGCGCAGCCCTTGAAGCGATTAATTCTGCTGATGGATGAGCCGAACGGAAAGCCACGGTGTACTCATCTGCGGCTGCATGGGTCAAGCGATCCGAAGTCGTGGCTCGGGAGGTAGACTGAAGACACTGCCGCTCTTTGCGGGGAACGGCGTTTCCTTTATTGGCTGAATTTATTTGTAGAAAGAACTATTATCCACGTGAAGCTTGCGTACCTTTAGCTCAAGAGGAGCGGAGATATCCGCCACGAATTCACACGTAAGCGGATAGTGGTCGTCAACCCGCATGCCGCTATCGTTGGCAACGTCACTGTCCGATCCGTATTGGAGCGTGCAATCCACTATTCCAGACGCTTTGAAGACAATTTCATTCGGTCCCATATGGTCCAGTTTTAATCCGTTAATATTCACCTCATCAATTTCGTAATGCGTTGCAATCTCTTCCAGGGCGGTTATGGTTCCCTCAAGCATGTCATCTGTCAGAACATCTTGCGCGCGATCTTCAACAGCGCTGTGAAGCTGTGCGCGGCAGTCGTCAATTGTTTCGAGGAGCATGTTGAAGGTATCCAGCGCGATGCCTGCGAAATGATCCGCAGCAAAGCCATCAATGCCGAAGGTCTGCTCAGTTAGATGTGTGAGCTTATTCATACGCTTAGTCAGGTCCTGAAAAACGCGAATCGTTTCAGGAACGTCGACGAGCAGGCTGGCGACAAAATCGTCGGGTAATCCTGCCTGTACTGCATACTTGATACGCTGCGCGCGGGTGATTACAACTTTGCCGTTTTCGTTTTTCTCCTCGACGTACCAGGCGCACTCCTTGATGCTCTTTTCCGGGGCGCGGTAATCAAGGACAAGGCGGGTTAGTTCGCGCAGTCCAGTCGCAAAATTGTTTACACGAAGGGGATTCTCGTACTGTTCAAAACTCAGAATAATAGCTGCAAAGACGCTACGGTGAAAGTCGGTAGTGAGACGCGCCTTAACCTTCGAAGTGTCCGGCAGTTTGCTGACGATGGAAATCACCTGACCAAATCTGCATGTTAAACAAACCTCATCGCCGGATGTAATGGCGGAGTTAACTGAAGCCCGGTAGAAACTGAAAAGCAAGCGAGGTAGTGCGGGAGGCTAGGGCATTTGTGGAACCGTCTGCAACTCAAGCTTAAGCTGCTCGATAGGCTCCAACGGGAATACGGCCTTCCGGTAGGCGCGCGACATCAGTTGCGGCGCATCCGGGTGGTCGGTGGCATGAATCATGAAGAACATGACAGCCCCTCCGTCACGTCTTTCCAGGATAGGCCATGGTTTGACTGACTGGTAGCCGAGATCGCGCTTAATCCTGAGGACAAGTTCATCTCTGCGCTCTTCGCGCGACATCTTGCGCAACAAAGACCAATCGTCGTTACCCCACCACCGCGCCAGCTTATCGAGGTCTTTCTGCGCCGCCAAGGCGCGCTCAAGCCAGCCGTTGGCGAGGAAATAAAAGAGTTCGATCTTGTGGCCGGAAGTCTTGAAGCGGGCAAGCTTCTCGACCGTAGCCCAGTCGCATTCAAAGGTGCGCTGGTCGAGCAAACAGAATGTAGCTTCCTTTTCCCTTATATCACTGGACCTTAGTATCTCGTCCACGATGGTGTTGAAGTCACCGGGATAGATGTTTATGTCCCGTGAGATTCTTGCGCCAGAGGCATCGACGAGAGGCTGCGATGCCTTAAGCTCCTCAAGCAACGCAATCTGTGAGCCCTCGTTGTCGCAAAGATGGAAGTGACGCATCCAGCGCGGTTCGCTCTCCAGCACGAGTTTTGCAGCCCAGCAATCAGTAACTCGTTCTTCCTGCGGTCCGGCAAATCCATCGATGTATGTTCCATGCTTCGTAATAAAGACGAAGTAGCGTAGGTAGCGCATGATGAAGTGCGCTTTGTTGTCCGTCCAGACGGGATTTTCGAGGGGCCTTACTCCAGGCTCTGGAGGAAGGATTCTCATATCGTTGGGAAGCGGAAAAAGAAAATCCTGAGTTGGTGGCGGGGCGTCATTGCTCATTTACACCTTCTGCTAAAGTCCGGCACCCGCCGACTGCAAGAGCATGAGTGGCGCATGCGGTTCGGGTGCAGACCAGTGCTTCATCCTATTTTGCCACTTTATAGCCATGAAAGTGCGAGTTTTTCTTTCAGGGATGGGATTCGGCTTAAGCCGAGGCATCTGGTCATAAGTTCTGCCGTGCAGTGACCGGCCTGTCGTGGACTTATGAACACCACCCCACTGCTTGAAGAAGAACGCGACTTTCTGGCGGCGGCAGGACTTGAGAATATTCTCGACCCATTCTTGTTCCATAGCCCTGGCGCCGTGACCGCTTTCTCCTCCGACGATGACCCAATCCACACCTGAGATGTCGAATTCTCCGAGATCCTCGAGCAGAGGCTCGATCGACAGGAATTTGATGGCAGCCGGCCCGGAACGCAAATGCCCGATTCGAGGCAAACCGTACCTCCTGTCCTCGACACTCACGCCCCACCAGATATGTCGCTCATCGGCCGCAAAACGAAGTCTCGTCGAAAGCAGGTCGCGCAGACGTTCGGAGCGCTTGGTGAGGACCTGATAGGTATGCCAGTTGGCCTCGACCATTACTCGCACTACGTCCTCGATATAGCCATCGGGAACGCCGGGCTGGAATAGATCACTCATGCTGTTGACGAACACGGTGCGGGGGCTGGACCAGAGAAATGGCTCGGCAAGCTTTTCCGGAACCAGACGAAGGTCGAATCCCTGCTCGTAAGGGTGGCCCTTCACGCCGCGAAAACGCTCTGCGAACGTCTCGGCGTAGCAGTGTTTGCAGCCGGGACTGATCTTGGTGCACCCCCTTAGAGGGTTCCACGTTGCATCTGTCCACTCGATCTTTGAATGTTCACTCATGGCTGGTCGCCTTTCATACTACCAAGGCTCGGCGTTAAGTAAACGACTGTCGCATCAGTGGTGCCTATTGAGAAGGCTCATTATTCGTTGCCTCTTTATGGCTCCTGCCGGACCGTCGCATGTGCCTTCTTCGGAACATTATAACGCGACATTCGTCTTATGTTCGCCTCAGAATAGCCGCCCTGAATTCGAAGCGGCACTACAGTGGCATTGACGAGAGAGGCCTTTCTGCGAGAATCAAGATTCTGACGCAACAAACCATGTTCGGCGGCCCATGGACTCAGCAGAAGCTGGAAGTGCTGAGCAAGTATCTCACCGCCTACACGAAGATCTTCACAAAGAACACCAAGGCTCAGTTCTATTCGACCAGCTACGTTGATGCTTTCGCCGGAACCGGAGTGATCCGAAGGCCTGCACCCGGCGGATTTGCTACCTTTTTCCCCGAACTTGAGAAAGCCGAAGAAAAGTTTAGAAAGGGAAGCGTGAGACGAGCTCTTGAGGTCGAGCCTCCCTTTGACAAGTATGTGTTTATAGAAAAGAGCGCGAAAAAATGCAAAGAACTGAAAGCTGTCGCGGCAGAGTTTCCTAACAAGAAGGTCGATGTCATAAATGAAGACGCTAATAGCGCGCTTCTGAAATGGTGCTCAAAGTTGAATACCGAACGTGAGCGGGCGGTTGTTTTCCTCGATCCGTTCGGAGCAGCGGTGGAATGGAAGGTCATTTCGGCTCTGGCTAAGACTCGCGCCGTGGACCTTTGGATACTGTTCCCGTATTCCGCTGTGAACCGGATGCTGATGCGGAATCGCAAGCCACAAGGAGCCCTGGCGGAGCGCTTGACGAAGGTCTTTGGTACAGCGGATTGGGAGAAATCCTTCTATTCGAGCAGGAAGTTTCGGTCATTACTAACTGAAACGCATGTCGAAGAGGATCACAAGTCAGTGGATCATCGCGAAATTATTGATTTCTTCACGGCTCGGCTGCGAAAGGAATTCGAGGCGGTGGCAGACCCGAAGCCGCTCCACAATTCCAGAGGCTCATTGCTCTTCATGCTGATTTTCGCGGCCGGCAATGCGGCAAGCGCGAAGACGGGAATCAAAATCGCGAACAGCATTAAATTTGACTACTGAAAACCCAACCCACAGAATGATAGGTCTTATACGACTTCCGCGTTTCTAGGCTTCCCCCGCGGCTGTCTAAGTCGTTGTCAAAACTTGGTCCGCTCTACTAGGTTTCTTCGTCCGGTGGACCTGACGCGCCAGCAAGATCCTGAGACCTAATCTTTTCGACGTTGAATCTTGCCGCGCGCTCTCGCATCGTCTCGAGCACCTCTTCGAATGGAGGCGGTTCGCCCTTAATCCAACGCAGCGGGTTGATGCGCGCCACTACGAACGAGCGCAGGTACGGGCTGCGGAGGCCACGTTCTTTCAGCTTCTTTACCGCTACCGCAACTTTTTCCTCGAGATCGAGCACCATCGTGGCTCGTTTCTCGTGATCCTTGAGAGCGGTGCGCAACGGCTCATCAATAAACGCCTCTAATCGTCGGAGGATCGGATGGTAAGCGCCGCCGCCGAAGCGCGGGACGCGTTCATAGCAGACGCCAAGAGTGACCAGAGCGGCTTCGTCGAGGTAGAACGCGAACTGGGACTCGGGACGCTTAGCATCTTCGTCCACCAGGCCGCGGTAAATGCGGATGACCTCGAGTGAACGTTCCTTGAGGTTATGCGCCTTCTCAGTGTTGAGTGCGAGGATCTGCCATGCCACTTCGCGGTCATCCACGACGAGCGCGGTAATTGATTTCGCGCCCAGTCGGTGCATGGCAGCGAGACGATGCCGGCCGTTGGGAGTCCAGAAGCCTCCCTTGGGTGCGAGGACCGCGATAATCGGGTCGAGAAAACGACCAGTCTTATTTATGACGTCAGCTAGTCGTTTGTGGTGAGCGTCGGAGAGATCCCGCTGGAACGGTGTGGGTTCGACAGCATCGATTGGCAGCACGGCAATCAAGACCGGATGACCGGCTAGGGGTTCTTTGTACGATCCAACAACGCAGCCGCCGGCTTTGGCGATTGCCTCTGCAACTTCCGCTGCAGCTCCTGTTGGCTGATCCAATCGGCATTCCGCTGGAACGAGGCCCTTCGTCCCGGGTTTGGCTTTGCGGGGGCGACGACGGGCTGGCGCGCGTTTGACCATGTCAAGAAACTCTACTCCAGTTCTCGCGTCAACGTCTTCGATCCCCGACCACACGTCACCAAGACCGTGCGTTGGCGCCCGCAGGGCGAACATTTCGAGCTGCTGGTTGTGCTTGCGATGCGAAAATATCTCTGGCAGCAAAGCGCCGTTTTATGGGCTGGTCACACACAGACTCGTGGGAGGTTTGCCTGGTAGAGCGGGAGTTGGAAGCACTGCGACGTAGCACTGAAAACGTAAACACAGAGACCGGAGAAGTGACGTATGGCGTTGACTTCGCAAGGGAGTGGACAGTGCCCGGTTACGAATGCCACAGAGCCAGCCTTCGAAGATTCGACTTCGCTGTTTGGACAACGAAAGGCAGCTTTGTACGGCCTGAATTCTTCATCGAGGTTCATGGAGAGCAGCACTACCAACTGAGCTTCTTAGGTGATAGAGTCGCGGAATCTGACCATGCGAAAGCCCTGTGGGCGAAGGAGAAAGGGATTCCGCTGCTGGTTCTTTTGCATCACGAAGTCGTTAGGCTACACGTTGATGACCAGCTTGCCGCCCGAATAAAACAGTTCTTGCGAGTTCCAAGGCCCAAGAGCAACCCAAAACGGCCCGCCTGAAGGTACTTCGCCATGAGTATGTTGGGGCTTGGGCAGCCGAGCTTTTGCGTCGATACGGCCTTCTGCCTCGACTGCCCAGCATCAAGATCAAACCCAATCTGATGAAGGATTTCGGGAGTTGCTTCTGGCCATGATACCGCTCACAATTGTGCCCATGGCACGACATCCTGACGATTGGAAAAGTATGTCGAGGGATGACCTCCTGTTCATGCTTCTCTCGGCGGAAGCCGGGTCTGAAGCCTTTGAGCATGCTAGAGCGGACAAGTGTGCCAATCGAGAATTGTCTCGGCGGAGGCGTTCACCCACCATGCCGGTGTGCCGTAAGTGTGCCGTGCGCTTCGAGCCCTTACGCGCCAACTCGCGCTTTTTCAATACCTCGGTAAAGTGCTTCCGTGCGGGCTTGGTTGAAGGTAAATCGTTGAAAAGAGTGGTGAGCGCGGAAGGAATCGAACCTTCAACCTACTGACTAAGAGTTAAGACCCCGGGAGCCGACTCCAAACTCTTTGATGATGGTTGGGTCGTCCCATGCGGTGGTGTATCGCTCTCCAAGTTTTAAGAGTGATTCATACGCTCCCTGGTCATGCTGCTTCAGCACAAGGAACGTGAAGAGGTGATCAACCGCGGCCTTCATGATTTGGCGCATTTCACCCTGAGTGATGTGAGAGTACCGCGAATCGCCGTGGCATGTGGGACAGTCCTTCCCCGCGTGGACACTCTCTATCGGGCCATTGCGGAACGCCAGCGCTACGAGCGCTTTTGCCTCTCGGGCGACTCCAGACTGATCCTCGGAGAGTTTTGATGATTTTTTCATACCGCAGCATTGTAGAGCGGCTGCCACCAAGGCACACAACCTGGTGGATCCCAGTCAGGCTGGATAAATTCTTTAAGCTTATCCTCGGCAGATCAGCGAGCTACGTCCAGAAGCCGGGCGGCTGAGCCGGGCCGCGAGCGGCTGGGTGGACCCCGCTCCACGGAGATCGACGACCGCGCTCGTCGATCGTCAAAGACTGTCACACGCCGGGGCGGTGCCGAACACCGCGCTCGCCGTGGGGCATGGTCCGATTGTGGTCCAATAACTCTGCTTTCCTGTCTTTCCAATGACTTTGTGTCGTTCCCGGCGGCGTCAAGTCGTTGAAATTCACTAGTGTCTTTTATTCTGTTGGGCTCATAACCCAAAGGTCGGTGGTTCAAATCCACCCCCCGCAACCAAAACCTTCCTCTTTTCAATAGCTTACAGTATAGATCGGTGGGTGTTTTTGACCTCCCGCACGCGTGGTTTCAACTCCCCAGAGAATCAAAGCTTTCAAGAGCCTGGAATACGAACTGAATGAAAACTGAATGAGCACTGGCTGGAATCCAGTCCCTTATTGTGTGCACATGTCTGCGGGGGCCAATGGCGGCCGGCTCTGCAAGCCTGGCCGCCACGTGAAGTTCTCCAGCGATGAGGCTGGCAAGAATCGACGCTCAGCCAACACGGTTTACTCCTTGGAGACGCGCGTGCCCGGTTCAAACTCTGAACAAATCGTCTCGATCAAATCCGTGTCTTTGTAGAGCTTCTTGGGAGTTTCGCAACGTTCTTCGCCGCCAACCAGCAGAGTGGGCCGTTTCTTATCCTGTTCTGTGTTGCTCTTTACTACCTGTACCGCGAGAAGCTTTTTCATCTCCTCAAATTCGGTGGTCTGGACGATGGCCTGTTCTTTCTTGGGAAGGAATGTGATCTCGCGCTTGGCACGGACCATGCGATCATAAAACACCGGGTGCGTCCGGAACCAACTGGCGGCAATGACGTTGCCTTCCTTGCTGGCCATTTTGTCGAAGAAGCGTATGAATCCGTTGGGATCGTAGCCGGTCTTCCAGGCGTACTGGATGCCGAGCTGGTCGGCTTCGGTTTCGTAATCGCGGCTCACTCCGAGCAGGTTGAGGTTGAGCGCGAATCCCAAGCCGTAGAAGCCGTACTGCAGGGCGTAATAGGTACCGATGCCGGCGGCGCCGCCCGTCAGGATGATCGCGGCGATCTGAGCTGACTGATAGAAGATGGAGGAGATCATGGCCTTTTTCATCAGCTTGTAGCCATGCCGGGCAGCAACGTGCGACATCTCATGCGCCAGTACGCCGGCCAGTTCCGATTCATCGTCAGTTACCTCCAGCAGCCCGCGCTGCACGAACAAAAACCCTCCGGGAAGAGCAAAGGCGTTGACTTCCCTGGAATCCAAAACCACAACTTTCAATGGGACGAGAAGGTCGGAATTCCGGGCAATCCGCTGGGCCACCGTGTTGACGTAGTCTTGGATGGCTTTGTTGTCGAGTTCGGGTGGCATCGCCATCTGCTGCCGGAGTTCGCGGATGGCATCCTGGCCGCGCTTGATGTCGTCTTTTTGGTCCTTCTCGACTTCGCGGAAGCCAATCTCCGTCGCATTACCCCAGCGGCGGTTCAGATAGGCCTCTGATTTGAATTCCTGCTGCAACTGCTGATAGTCGGCGGGCCATTTCTCGAGCAGCTCAATCTTGGCCCGGCTGTTATCGTAGGCCACCGGAATCAGTTGATCGGCCAGCAAGTCCGCCTGGGCTTTGGCAGAGCGGAGTTCCTGGATCTGGCAATGAAGGTCGTGGCGCCGGCTTTCTTCAATCTTGTTGCCGAGGCGTTTGATCTCGGCCATGCGCTCATCGGTCTGCTTTTCATAGATCTTGGAACGCTCTTTAACATTCGTCGTGCAATAATCCTGACTTTGCCGCACGTGCTGGCGCATGCCTGCAAGGTCAATGGAGCTGAGGTTCAAACTAGGCGCCAGGTCAAAGAGATCTTCGTAGGGTTGTTGCAATCGCTGCTGAATCTGGTCGTGGGCGGAGGGCGCCAATGGCATCTCCGGTGGTTTTACACGCCGTTGGGAACATCCGAGAATCAACGACAAGGACAACGCCACAAACAGGATTTGACCAAATCGGCGATGAAGTGCTTCGGGTTGCATATTCTGGCCTCGTGCGCGAGTTCTAAGCCTCAGCGACCCTTAAGAAAAATGACAGAGAAGTCCCGAGGATGCGGTGATCCAGATCACACGCCCCAAGACCCCGGCCATGGAAGCAAACCTAGCCGGCGTCATTTTCTCTACCGCCAGCACGAGCGCGAGGCCAAGCTGCGGGAAAGCACGCGGAGCACGGCTCGATGAACTAATCCCGCAGTTTGCTGTTCACTTGGCATCAGGCGGAGTCAAAGCTTTTACACGCACGCCCTCTTGAATGTCTGTGCCGGGATGGGGGAGAATGACCAAAGCCATTACGGTAAATCGGACAGCCGCACGCAAGCTAGCATCGTCGATCCGCGCGACAAGATTGTGCAGGCGCGATTTCTCGATCAGGAGCAACGTCGTTAGTGCTATTGCGGCGCTAGCGAGTCTTAGATGATGCATGCCCGACAACGTGCCGGCTGCCAATACGACCAGCGCTGCGACTTCCGTTGTACCGTCCACCTCCACCCGACTCGCCGCCACATAGGCAGCGACTATGAGCGCGACACAACCCGCCAGAATGACGGTTGCCACTGCATGCTGCCCATCCGCCCAAAGCCATCCAGCGATGCCGGCGGCGAGTCCCAGCAGCGTGAACGTGCGAATTCCCGCAACTCTCGCTTTGGGGCCGCTCGCGTGGCCTGACCATTGACGCTCCACTCCAACCGCGGCTCCGCCCAAGATGGCAATTAGGATGCCCAGAGCGTCATTGAGCTCGGTCGTCATTGGAAAACACATTCATTGGAAAGAAATTGATCCTGCGCTCCGTCTGTTCAGGAGATGGCCCTGGCTATGAGATACGCAGCGCCAGCCGCTAGGCCGCCGATCACCACGGTCTGCAGGCCGCTGCGCAGCGGCTTGGCCCCGGTGAAACGCCCTTTAATATAGCCGAAGACCGCCAGAGCCACCAGAGTGACTAGCACCGAGTACCAGAAAGCTCGCGACGCGGTGTGGAAAAGCATATACGGAGAGAGCGGAATGAATCCGCCAGCAATATAAGCGATGGCAATCGTGGCGGCGCTCGTCAGGGCACGCCTGGGATCGGGACGCTCGAGTCCCAGCTCAAAACGCATCATAAAATCGACCGAGGCGGTGGGACGCTTCCGCAAAGACGCAACCACCGGCGCGGTTTCATCTTCTGTGAGCCCGTAGGATTGAAAGATGTCTCTGGTTTCTGCGACCTCGTCCTTCTCCATTTTCACGATTTCGAATTCTTCGCGCTTGCGTTCGCTCTCATAATGTTCGGCGTCACTTTTGGCGGCCAGGAAACCGCCAAGCCCCATGGCAATGGAACCGGCAACAATCTCCGCCAGGCCGGCCACTACGACGATGTGGCTCGAACTCACCGCTCCCGAGATTCCAGCGGCAAGCGCGAACGGGACGGTAAGTCCGTCAGACATTCCAATCACGACATCCCGGACCAGTGCGGTCCCGGTAAAGTGTTTTTCGATGTGGGCTATTGTGGGCACGGTTAAGACTCCCCAAGATGTGCTTTTGCGAATCTAACAGACGGGAACTGAAATCCGACTGAGGGTGATAATCGTAAAGAGTTGGCGCGGAGCAGGAAATCTGGACTTGAGAAACCGACGCTCGATTGTTATGCTCCGATCTGTGAAAAGTCTTGGGTCTACATTAACTCTTGGGTCTACATTAATAATGATGAGGAGCCGCTAAGACAAACTGAATGAAAACTGAATGAAAGATTTGCCATTGTCGCCGTTTTGGCCATTTTGGCTTATTGGAAAATCAATAACTTACGTGGAATCAATGCGGACCTGGAGAACAAATCCACCCCCCCGCAACCAACCTTTCCAATCATTTACAATGATTGCGCTGATTTGCGAGGGAGCGGATTTTCGTTCCCCTGTTTCCCGTTTCTGCTATTGCTGCAATGTTTGTGGTGCTGGCGCGTCGATCGTCGCCAGCAGTTCGCCGGCCACACGCTCGTTGGCCCTGGCGTTTCTCCTCTTCGTAAGCCGAACCGTAGATGTTCATCGTGGTCCGGACGTCGGAGTGCCGCATGAGTTTCTGCTGCACGCCAACCGACGTTCCCAGTTCATCGAGGAGCGTGTAGGTGTGCTGAAACGCATACCACAGCGATTCTCGATCCCGATTCCCCGCCCCAGCGGGCGCAGGTATTCTTGTCCCAAGCTATCGGCATGGAAAGGTCGTCCCGTATCATTGTTCGGGAACAGCCACTGCTGCAGCGTTTCGAAACATTGATCCCTGGCGGTTTCCCATGTTGCGAGCTAAACCTTCCTGAGAGACGGTTGGTGGGCCCGGGTACATCCATCATCATCCCATTTGACGAGCGCGTCATCTTCGTTGGTTTGCTCAACCGTGCCGAGTTCTCCAGTCGGCTTTCCGAAATCACCCAGACTCTCGACGCGATCTCCGGGATTCAGTTCCTGGCTGTTGGCGGGCTCAGAGAGAGCCGGCCTCCGGGCACGGTCTGAGTCAGGCGCCGCCCCGGGGTGTGACAGAGGCGGCTGAGGAGCTTTACGCAGTTTGCGGATCCGATGATGATTGGTGAGATGGCGCATATTTCATTGCTCTTTCCAGCACGTCACAGCAGCTCACTGCGTTGGCGCTGTTCCTCTCGGCCATTGGATATAGCATAGGCCGGTAAGAATAGTGCAGCTGGTCTAAACCGCACAGTTTCTGATGATTCATTTGGTCAAACCACATTGCTGCGGTCCGCCGACATCTGCCCGTCGTTGTCCGATGACACCGGGGGCCCTATGCCGCAAGCGATCAAATGAGGGGAACCTTGGCGTCGCTGGCGCTATCGCGGAGGGCATAAGCGCTATCAGCAGGCTTCGCCTGTACAGAGTGCATCCGCGCCCAAGAGTATTCCAATTGGCGGCCGCATTTTAAGCACACCCGATAAGTCCGCTTCTTGATAGTGAACACCCGGCTCAGATGGCGGTGATGGCAGCCAAAGATAGACCAAAAAAGTCGTACCGCTAGTGTCATAAATCCTGCGCGTGCTGAATCACAAGCGAGCTTGACGCGCTACAAAGTATCGCGCGTGAGAGCCTTCGAGTCTGTGCTGAATCGCTCACCCACGGCCGGGGACGCCGGACCCCGTTCCTGCAAGATGAGGCTGCGGCGCCCTTAGCGCTTCGATATTTCCCAGCGTTCTGTTTCTCTGCTCAGGTTTCTTCTTGTTGAGATTGTCTGACCACAATTGCTCATTCAGGAACCCTGCAGGAGCGGACGACATATCTTTGCGGCGCGGGACCTACAAAAGAGAAGGGGTAACAGGTCACGCGCAGGTTCTCTTCGGCGGCAACGTCGTGAAGAACAAATCCTGCCTCTCTGAAGAAAGGTATTTCTTTGGTCTGATTCGTTCTTATTCTGCGGGCGTAATCTTCTGCAGCTTCAGCATCCTGCGGATGCCGGGCCAAAACTCATGGAAGAGGTTTGTCCCAAAGTCGCCACCCAGGCCGGAGCCGGCGTTTGTGAACATGGTTGCGGGGGAACGGGGTCGCGTTCCATACGGACGATAAGCCGCGGCAATGGCCGCTTTCGTCAGTACGCTGAGCAAATGCGAAGTATTCGGCGTCCTCTTTCCAGAAGGTTGACGCGTCATCAACACGCTCGCGATTGCGTAGCGCGCCCGGCCCAGAACGCTGCCGCTGGTCGATGGATGGTAAAGCGCGTTTGGCTTAAATCCCGGGTAGTCGAGTAACCATGGATACCGAGACGCGGTAAAGTAGACGTTGGGCGCCCTTGGACCAACGGCTCCTCCGTAGAGAGTGGCGAAGGAGGGCTCCATTCCGGAGGCGAAGCGTTGCTCTTTCTCCGTCACCCCGGCGCGGGTGCCAGTTGCAACAAACGTAACCTTCGCGCTGGCATCCTCGACGCCCGCATTCAATTTCTTGGCCTGTGGTGGAACGACTGGCACCGACGTGCTGGATAGTGATCTCTGCGTTTGGAGTTCCTGGCTATTCGCTTTGATTACTTTTGGACTGTAAGACGGCGCGTCCGGGAACTGCAGGACCCAAAAGCTTTGGCTTTGGCACCACGTCCCACACGCGGTCGCCAGAACAAAGGAGATAATCCGGGTTGCGGCAATTCTCTTCATCATCAAGCCTCGGCGCCGGGTAAGCCAATTCCTGGGTCCTCCGTGATCCAGATTAGAGTACTACTCGAAGTTACCACTCCCGCGTCGTGTCACTCTGAGCAACAGTGCTCAGTGAGCACCGTTGATCGGGAATAAGAACGCCTTTTTGCCCACGAAATACGATCGAAACAGGCACGGAATCAACCACGGTCGCACGCGAAATGGCCAGCTGCGAAGGAGGCGACTGTTGCATTCGGGCAGCTATTACCTGGAGATGTGAAATTTAACCTGCTGGATTTTCAGAAGCCGCCCCGTCAAGCCCACCAGAATCGCTACCGGAAGCCGAAGGGGACGTATCGTTGGGTGGTCGCGGCTGATGGCGTGAACGGCTATGCAACCATCGCCATCATCAAAAGGGTCTGACACTACCTCAAAGCGCTCGCCGTGCAGGTTTATTAGCTTAGAGGCGGCGAAGCCGAGTTCTCAGATTTTCGCGCAGTTGTTGGAAGGTAATCGGTCACTTACCTGAACGGGGCCTCTTGCGCAGAAGGGCGGGGGCTACAAACATTTCGACTTTGGGGGAAAGCATACTGAACATGGAGCAATGCTACGTCTCGCGGACCCGACAACCTGTATAGTTTCGATCAATCATGATGGTGCAAAGCTAATTCTGGCGAGTAGAAAAGAGGTGTGGCTGTGATGCCGGCCGCATCCGGCCGGGCAGAACAGTGCAAAATTGAACACTCCCGAATATCTCCGAGATCATAAAATTGCAGATGTGAAAACTCTCAGCACAAAAAACAGTAGCCGGGCGGCCTTTGAGCCTGAGGCCTTTCTTGAGAGAACCGGCCTGGGACGGACGATTATTGATCTCAAGAAGCAGCAGACCATCTTTTCCCAGGGCGACGCCGCCGATGCGGTGTTTTATATCCGAGAAGGCCGGATCAAGCTCACCGTGCTCTCCAAGCGCGGCAAGGAAGCGACTATCGCCTTGCTCGGGGCCGGGAACTTTCTTGGCGAGGAATGCATCGCAGCAGTACAACCGCAACGTATGGCTACCGCAATGGCCATTACTCCGGCGACCTTGCTCAAAGTCGAGCGAAGGGAAATGGTACGGGCGCTCCATGCAAACCATGCTCTCTCCGATGTTTTTGTCTCCTATCTGCTCTCCCGTAACGCCCGCATTCAGGAAGATCTGGTCGACCAGCTTTTTAATTCCAGCGAAAAACGCCTGGCCCGGGCTCTGTTGCTGCTGGCCCAATTTGGCAAAGACGGGACGCCGGAGACGGTGATTCCCAAGATAAGCCAGGAAGTGCTGGCGGAGATGGTGGGCACAACCCGCTCCCGCGTGAGCTTCTTCATGAATCGTTTTCGCAAGCTGGGCTTTATCGAGTACAACGGCAAGTTGAGCGTTCACAGCTCCTTGCTGAACGTCATCCTCCACGACTGATCCTTTTTTCCAGCCTCACGAGTGATCTTTCTTCCCAGCCAGCAAGAACATTTCGGTCCCAAGCGACAAGTCCAGGCAGCCGTTGACGCCGGGACACGAGGCCGTCCAGGATGCTGCAGCAAAGAAGCTCTCCTAGGGCCTGCCATCACAAGGCTATCCACTCGAGTAAAGTCGCACGCCGTCAATTCTCATCGACCCAGAAGCCCGCATGAAAGATGATCTGTCATCGGCCAGCCTCGGGAGCGCCGCTGAGCTGGTTCAGCGCGGCGGCATCCGTGATGCGGTAATTCTTGTATTCAATTGTGAAATCAGCATGCCCGCCCAGGCGCACTGCAGTAACACTGTGAAGATGCGCGGGCAACCAGAAATCATTCACATTCGCATACCGCGTCTCGATCTTGGTCGCCTTGATCCAGAAAGAGGGGTTTTTTGCGGGTTCCCCCTCCATCCTCACAACCGCAAATTGTTCTGCATCCACCCAGATCTGGCCTTCGAAGAGATACTTGTTCTTGGTGTTTGGTTTCACGGAAAGCACATAGCATGCGCCGCCGGGTTCGTATTCATAACCAACCAGGGTAAACTCGTAGTTCTCTTGATTAATGGCGGTGCGACTCTGGTTCGCTCTCTCGAATGCCTCTTCTTCGCTCTGCAGGAGTTTTTTGAATACGTGATCAATCAACGATTTGGATCCGGTGGTCGAAACGATTTCAAATCTCTTTGTTTCGGGCGCCTGGTAATTCACGTTCACCACCATCTCCGCGGCCCGGCCGCCGAAAAAGCCCTTGTATTCCAGCCGGTAGACCCTGATGGACTCATAAGCGAGCAACGCCCGGGCCCGTTTGAGATTCATGTTAACTAAGTTTCGAACTATCTGCCCCGCGTTCAGATGACCAGGGGGAAGTTGGTCCGGTGGGTTCGAGTCCTGCCCGGCCGCGGAGGGGTACAGCCACGCGCAAAGCAATACCATCGGGATGAAAAGGCCCAGGAAAGGGCGCGTCATTTTCTTCCGGGGCGTAATCTGCTGGAAAAGCATTTCAACCCGCCGGCGGCCGCGTTGGCAGCCACCTCAGGTAACAATGGCACGTTGATCGACGAAAAACTGTGCACACTTGAACAGAGCCTCCGTCGTGCGAGAGCGCCCCGCCCATACGTTTCCGCATTCTTTGCGAGCGGTCGAGAAGCCTGCTCAGGAGACAAATGCCGCGGCTGGCGCGAAAGTTAGCTCGACGAAATGCTCTTGAAAATCATTCACTAGCAGAAGGGTCTCTCCGTTGCGGGCGATGCCATCGGCCGTCATCTTCGCAGCACCGCTGTGATTGAGGTCCTGCGTCACAGTAATGTGATAGACCGTTTCGTGGAAGCGGTAATGCACCTTAAAGCCGGTCCAATGCGCGGGAAAACACGGCTCAAAATGGAGGGTGTCAACCTCCAGCCGCAAGCCCAACAGCGATTCAATGATCAGCCTGTACATCCAGCCGGCAGACCCCGTATACCAGGTCCATCCACCCCGGCCAATGTGCGGTGCAACTGCATAAATATCGGCTGCCATAACGTATGGCTCCACCTTGTATCTGGCCACTGCTTCGCTTGAAAGTGAATGGTTTACCGGGTTGATCATGCCAAACAGGTCCCAGGCTCGCGCATTGTCGCCCATGGCGGCGAATGCCATGGCCGCCCAGATAGCTGCCTGCGTATACTGTCCGCCGTTTTCTCTCACTCCGGGAACATATCCTTTTATATAGCCCGGATCGAGATCGGATTTCTCGAAGGGCGGAGCCAATAACTTGATCAGGCTATGATCGCGATCCACAAGGCGGCTATCCACAGCATCCATGGCCATCCGCGATCGTTGGGCATCGCCTGCGCCCGACAAAACCGACCAGCTCTGCGCGATGGAGTCGATCTGGCATTCAACATTGGCAGCGGAACCAAGTGGTGAGCCGTCGTCGAAATACGCTCGCCGGTACCATTCACCGTCCCACCCGCTCTTCTTGAGGCTCCCCCGCAGTTGCGCCGCCTCCTGCTGGCAAAGATCGGAGAAGCTGGAGTCACCCCGGCGGCTGGCCACTCCGGCGAAGCGCGTCAATACCTCGTGGAAGAAAAATCCCAGCCAGACACTCTCGCCCTTGCCGTGTTCACCCACCAGGTTCATGCCGTCGTTCCAATCGCCGGAGCCCATCAACGGGAGGCCATGCTCGCCTCTCTTGAGACCGGCAGTGATCGACCGAACGCAGTGATCGTACAGGGTACTGGTTGTTTTCGATCGTTCCGGCAAGTCGTAATATGAATCTTCTTCCGGCTTTAGAGGTCGACCTTCCAGAAACGCGACATCTTCATCAAGCACCCCGGTGTCGCCGGCCGAGACAACGTAGCGGCAGACCGCCAGCGGCAGCCACAGGTAATCATCGGAACAGTGCGTGCGCACTCCTCGGCCCGAAGGCGGATGCCACCAATGCTGGACATCTCCCTCAGCGAACTGGCGGGAAGCACAAAGGAGGAGATGTTTGCGGATCAATAAAGGTTCGGCGTGCACAAGAGCCATCACATCCTGAAGCTGGTCGCGGAAACCGAAAGCTCCGCCTGACTGGTAATATCCACCCCGCGCCCAGAGACGGCAGGCTAGAGTCTGATACAGAAGCCAGCCGTTCGCCATTACGTTGATGGACTGGTCAGGGGTGTCGAGGTTCACGGCGCCGAGAGTGTGGGTCCAGTAATGCCACACCGATTCCAGCACGGTCCGGGCAGCCTCGGTGGAACGAAAGCGCTGCACCAGATCGGCAGCAGCCGCGGTATTCTGTCCGGCGCCGAGAATGAAGACAATCTCGCGCTCCTGGCCGTCAAACAGTTCGAAGGGAAGGCGGATAGCAGCGCATGGATCCAAGCCTGGTCCAAGCTTCCCGGAGAGGTTTGGCTTGTACATGGCTGCCGGATTCGAGAGTAAGCCGTTGCGCCCCAGAAACTCGGCTCGGTTTCCGGTGATCGTCCTCGTCGCCTGGCTAGCGTCAAAAAAAGCTGTCCGTTCGGGGAATTCGGAATTGTAAGCATTGCGAGCGAACAGTGCCCCGGTGACGGCGTCGATTTCGGTGGTGACGTGCATGGCCGATTTTGGCCGATTGTCTCCCAGAACCCATTCCACGTACCCCGTTGCCGTGAGGCGGCGAGAGCGGCCGGAATGGTTGCGCACCTTGAGTACTGAGAATTTCACCGGAGCATCGTTGGCTACGTACAACTGAAGCTCTGACGTGATGCCGTGCTCAGTGTGCTCAAATGCACTGTAACCGAAACCATGCCGCGTGGTATAAGACCCAGCGCCGCGCGCCGGCAGCGGGGTTGGCGACCAGAAACTGCCGCTCTCCTCATCCCGCAGGTAAAATGCTTCTCCGCTGGAATCGCTCACTGGGTCGTTGTGCCAGGGAGTAAGACGGAACTCGTGCGCATTCTCGGCCCAGGTATATGCCGAACCGCTCTCAGAGACCAGGGTGCCGAACTCGGGGTTTGCGATTACGTTCACCCATGGCGCCGGGGTCACCTGGTCAGGTGCCATTGTGATCACGTATTCGCGGCCATCGCGAGTGAACCCACCCAGCCCGTTGAAGTAAATGAGGTCGCGATCCGGCGCGTCTTCCCGCTGTATGCGCTCGCCGCGGCTTCCTCTTCTGCCCCGTACACGCTGGATTTCGGTTTCCAAAACCCGAAGTGTGCTGATCTGTGCGCTCAGCGTGCCGCGCGTATCTGTGATGATGGCCCGCGCAGCGGCTTGAAAGAGAATACGATCTTCGCTCGACATCTGCTCGGCGGCACGAACAAAGATTTCGCCCCCACGCTCCACCGGGCTGGGTTGAACACCTGCTGCAACCAGGTCCATGATGCGCTCCTGTAGCAGTTGCCGGTATCCGGCGTGATCTTCGTTCCAGATCACCAAATCGACCGCAAGTCCTTTCAGCCGCCAGTAGGCGTGCGCTTGCACTATCTGGCGAACCAGGTCGATGTTCGCCATGTCCCCAATCTGCAGCAGTACGATCGGCAGATCGCCGGAAATCGCATAGCCCCAGAGACCCGACTGGGCGCGGCGGTTGTTGCTCAGGATGGAAGCCTCGGCTCGCAACGAGGGATTGGCATAAAGAATGGAGCTGGCCAGGCGGGCAAAACTCTGCGCGTCGGCCTCCGTGGTGTTCAGCTGCCGCAACACTACCTGACTGTGCGTCCACGCCAGATCAAAAACACGGTCTGCCAGATTCCGGTCCTGATACTTGTCGACCAACTGAAGGCAACGGTCGCGACTCTCGCCGACGCCGGAAACCAGGTTGGCAGTAGCGGATTGCCCCGGCTCCAGGCTTATCTGATAGCGGATGGCGACAATAGGATCCAGGACCGAGCCTTGGCTGGAGGACAAAGAAGCTGGGCTGTTCATCGCCTGGGGATTCGCCGCAGTTCTGTTTCGGCCGATGAATCGCATGCGATCCGTTTCATACGACACCACACCTACGTCGGTGCCATGCACTACCATGAGATGGAACATCCATGGCGCCTGTTCGTTGCGGGACCGTGCCCTACGCGTGCAAAGAATCGCCCGGCGCTGTTCCAGTATTTCCGTCTGCACGAAGAGATTGCTGAAGGCCGGATGCAACATGTCGGCGGCAGCCGGGGCCAGAACGACTTCAGCGTAGCTGGTGATTTCGATGACCCTGCGTTTTCGGGCGTGGTTGGTCAGCGTGACTCGCCGCAGTTCGACGTCGTCCTCGGGGGAGACTGCAATCTCCGTGTGCGTCTCCACCTCTCCCTCGCGACACCGAAATTCGACTTTGGCCTCTGAAAAGATGGCCTCGTAGTAGTCTAGAGGCTTCACTGTCGGCTGGTAAGCGGAGGACCAGAACCTTCCCGTAGCAACGTCGCGGATGTAGCAGAAAGTTCCCCAATCATCGCGCGTGGTGTCTTCGCGCCACCGGGTCACGGCCATGTCCTTCCATCGGCTGTAACCTGCGCCTGCATTGCTGACCATCACGTGGTACCGGCCGTTTGACAGCAACTGCACCTCCGGAATCGGAGTGTTGGCGCTGTGAAAAACACGCACCGGAGCCGCCAGTTCATCGGTCATCCTGCGGGATTCGGGAAGCTCGTGGGGTGCTGAGTAGAGAGCTGTTGCCTTTGGAACTTTCTCTTGCAGCAGCAGCTCTGTCGCCTGGAATATCGGGACTGTCTTAAAGCGGCGCTGCATCGGACGGTCCAGCAGCACGTGTGCAAAACTCAGCAAGCTCATGCCTTGATGATGGGCCATGTACGACCGCACAATAACACTCGATTGGCCGCGAGGCACACGCGATGGAGTGTAATCAACAGCCTCATAGAAGCCGTGTTTACCGGTCACGCCAGCGGCAGCCAGCCGTTGTAGGTTCGCGCAGGCCTGCTCGGGAGCAATCATCAGCGCCAACGCGGAAGCGTAAGGCGCGATGACCAGGTCCTCCGCCAGCCCCCGCTTCAGTCCGAGGCCAGGCGTCCCGAAGGCTCGATACTGGTAGTTCATGTGGGCATCGACCGTGTTGTAGCCGGACTCGGATATTCCCCAGGGCACGTCTCGCGTTGTCCCGTACTCGACCTGCCTTTCCACCGCCGATTTACAACTTTCATCGAGGAGCGTCTTTTCGTAGGTCGGCATGACGAGCAGAGGCATGAGGTACTCAAACATGGAGCCGTCCCAGGAGAGGAGCGTAGGTCCCGCAGCGGACCTGGTAAGCTGGCGGCCAAGAGCAAACCAGTTCTCTTGTGGAACCTGGCCTTGCGCTATCGCCACAAAACTGGCCAGTCTCGACTCTGATGCCAAGAGATCGTAGTAGCTCGAATCGCGGCGCCGCGCGCTGACGTTGTATCCAATCGTCATCAGATGACGCGCCTCGTCGTAGAGGAAGTCGTAATCGACGCGGGCAAACTCCTTACACTGCAATGCAAGCCGCTCAATCATCGCAATCCGGCCCTTTGCGCGATGACTCGCTTCCATGATCAGTGGTTTCACGTCTTCCGACCATTCGTGCGCGGTGAAGTCATCGTCACCCAGGCCGTGGATGACGGAGATAAGGTGTTGATCCAACTCTGCCAACTCCCGCAGAGTAGGAATCTTGCCCAACGGAAGTCCGTGGAAGTTTTCTGCGGCGTGGGCCGCGGCAGCCCAGGGAGTAAGGAACACCAAGTCTTCCAGCGCAGCCTGGCACTGTCGAGTCAGGGCCTCCGCCCACCATACCGCGTAGGCGCCCGCCGGCCGCTTTAAGCTTTCCTTCAGCCGCGCAGTTTTGGCAACAAGCTGTTCCAGAGACGAGCGGGCGGCTGGCAGGTTAGTTGGTGGAGAAACGCGCAAGTCCTCCAACTGTTTTATGAGATCTGCAGACTCAATATTTGCGCGCGTCAGCAGTCTGCCGTCTGGAGAGCTCGTTTCCTTCTCCACATCGAGCCACACTCTGACGGTCTCGAGAAGGCCTTCGAAGAGGCGAGGCGAAAGAATCTTTTGATCGGCCAGGCCGTCCAGGCCCGGCTGTAACGTCAAGAGGAAAGCGGCTAAATTTCCGCTGTCCACAGTAGAGACGTACAGGGGCGGCAAAGGCTTGAGCGTCAGCGTCTCATACCAGTTATAGAAGTGTCCTTGATGCCGCTCCAACAGGCTCATGGTGTGAAACGTCTGGTCAGTACGCTCTAGCAGTTGAGCAGCTGAAAGATAGCCAAGGTCGTAAGCTGCAAGATTGGCCAGCACGGCAATCCCAATGTCGGTTGGCGACGTCCGGTGGGCCAGAACAGGACCGGGGCTCTCCTGATAATTATCCGGAGGCAGCCAGTGATCTTCCGCAGTGACGAAAGTTTCAAAGAACGACCATGTTTTGCGCGAAAGTTTCTGGAGAAAGATGGCCTGTTCAGTGGAGAGGTCTATGGCGTCGCGCCTGAGCGGCAAGCCGATCCACCAAGCGATCGCCGGCGATACCAGCCAGATCAGCAAGATCGGGGCCGCTACGCCCACGGTCGGCGGCCTAATTAAGGCCAGAGAAATAAAGCAAGCCGTCGCAAAAACAGGTGCAAACCACATACGACGGAAAGACGCCACAAGGCCGGATCGACTGTGCTTGTGCTCGCTGGAGGCGTTCCACTCTAAGAGCCGCCGATGCGAGAAAAGCATCCGCGACATCGCCCGAAATATGGCGTCAAGGCTGAAGAAGGCTTCGAACGGCACAACGGCGAACGTAAACAATCCCTGGGCAAAATGCAGGGCGAACGTGCGTGCCGCTTCATGAAGGTGCTGTCTTGCGGTTACGTCTTCCGGTTTCTGTGAAAAATCGAGAACGAAGCCGAAGAATGCGGGACCAAGCAGCATCGCCAGAACCGCGAGGGTCCACTCCCAGGCCGGCGACAATCGCAGCCAGATGAAGAGCAGCAGGAGGACCGAAGATGCCGGCACCAAACTGCGGCGCAGGTTGTCAACAATCTTCCATCGCGAGAGAAGCGATAGCGGATTTTTGTGAGCCTTCTCGTCCGGGCCAAGAACTCGAGGAAGCACCCAGCGAGCGATCTGCCAATCGCCCCGAATCCAGCGGTGGCGCCTGGCGACGTCTGCGTCATAGGTCGCTGGGTAATCTTCGTAGAGTTGCACATCGCTCAGCAGCGCCGACCGAGCATAACAGCCTTCTATCAGATCGTGACTGAGAATGCGATTTTCAGGAAATCTCCCATCCAGTGTCTGCTCGAAGGTATCTACTTCATAAATTCCCTTGCCAATGAAGGACCCCTCTCCAAAGACATCCTGGTAAACGTCGGAGACGGCGCGGGTGTACGGATCGATGCCCGGTTCGCCTGCCCAGAGCCGAGCATAGCGCGAACGATTGGTTCCCGGCAGACTCGCTGCAACACGAGGTTGCAGTATGCCGTGCCCGACAACGACGCGCTCCTCTGCTTGGTCGTAAATGGGATGGTTGAGGGGGTGCGCCATTGCGCCCACGAACTGCCAGACGGAATCCCGTGGCAGCTGCGTGTCAGTATCGAGCGTGATCACATAGCGAACGCCTCGCAGAATCGCTGTTTTGCCGATGATGCGCGAAAACCAGTTGCCCGGCCTGCCGCGCAGGTATGAGTTCAACTCCTCAAGTTTGCCTCGCTTACGCTCGTAGCCCATCCATAGTCGCTCGCCTGGATTCCAACGTCGCGGGCGATGAAAAAGAAAGAAGGAATCGATTTCCGGCCGGCTGTACTTCCTATTGAGCTCTGCGATTCTGGACTGAGCATGGTCCAGGAGAGCGGCATCTTCGGGCATGTTCTCCTGATCCGCATCGCAAAAATCCGACAGGAGGCAGAAGTGCACATTGTCGTCACGATTGGCGAGAAAGCGAACTTCCAGGGATTCCACCAGATCTCCAACGCTGTCCACGGTGGTGAGCAGACTCGGCACCACAACCATTGTGCGCAGGTCAGGCGGGATTCCCCGGGAGAAGTCCATGCGCGGCAGCAGACCGGGGACAGCTATCCTGGTCACCAGCCAGTTAACCACTGTAATAACAAACTGGCTGATCACGATCAGCGCGACAACGCCTAAAAGCGCGAGGGTTGAACTGCGCACGCCATTGGCCTGGGCTTTTTCGATCAGAATCTTGGAAAAGAGGGCCGCTGCTACCACAATCACGCCCGAATACAGCGACAACGCATGCCTGCGGCTCATTCTTGTCAAAGATTGCGAGAGAGAAAATCGCATTGATACTGAACGTTCGAGCATCTCCCGGCCTTCATCGATCAGATAAAAGCCAACATGTCCGGCCCGGCTTTGTTTGCTCTTCCAGCTCTGATCTGCCAGTTCGACCACTTTTTCTGCAACCTCGGCTTCAGACAGGTCGCTGTTCCTGGCGATCTTTTCCACCACGTGCCTGTACCTGTCACGCGTGGCAAAATCCATTTTGCCGTACACAGCTTGGGGATCCTCGCGTAGGGTGCGCTCGACCACGCTCATGGACTCAACAAACTCACGCCAGTCGGTGGCGTCCAGGAACCTCAGGCTGGCGATAGTGTTGCTGATGGAAACCTGGTCGGTGGCTTGCCGTTGATTCTCGGACCGCACGAGTTTTTCAATCGTCGAGCCTGATTCTGCGAGCCGCTGCTCAATCCACGTAAGCGGCAATGCCAGTGCCGGACCTTGCCCTTGCAAACGCCGTGCCAGCTCGGCAATGAAAGAACTCACCATCGGGGGATTTGACCGTGCCATGTCTGCGATGACAAGAATCAGGCTCCTGGGATCCTTCTCAGCAACGTCGGTCATCTTGTCAGCCCAGCTGGCCGCAAGATCCCGGTCGAGCCTGTCAGCGGCGATCATTGCGGCAACCCGCCTGAGGTTTTCGATCAGCGCCAGCCGCAACATGATGGGAATGGCCCATAGTTCGCCCAGTTTTAAGGTGGTAATCGACTGATAAGCAGTCACAAAACCGTTGAAGCTCTCGGGGTCGACCCGCGCATCCCCGTGTGAAATGGCCTCCAAAGCCAAGTCATACACGCGCGGCAGACCCGCGGATGGACCATTCAGTAACCGGGGCAGTACCCGGCTATACCCTTTTGGCAAGTGTCTTCTGGCGGTCTGGATCTGTTGTTCGATCAAGTAGAAGTTATCAAGCAGCCATTCGCCGGCAGGCGCGATGCGCTCGTTTGCTCCTATCGCTGTGGTCAGAAGGCGGCAGGTTTCACTCAGCACCCTTTCGTTATCCGCTAATCTCGACAAGAGCTGGTCGGGCCGGCGCCCGCGAGCGACCGCGTGAAAAGCCGCCAGGGCCTTGCCGTGCTGCTTCATCTGTTCTCTGCTGAACAATTCTGCGCGCAGAGGCGCATCTCCTCCGTCAGGCGTGGCTTGCCAAAGACTCCTGCGCAAGCGAGTCCCGATCTCAAAGAGATTCTCGTATCTCTGGGGGCTGTTCAATTCATCTTCTCTTTATGAAACATACGTGTATGTCTGCGCCTAAAGTCGCGGCTGGAAAGGAAGCCTTAGCCAAGTCAAGCAGGCAAGAAGCTGCAAGTTGTCGCTCTTCTCTACTGTACGCCATGGCGAGAAGAAGCATGCGAGGCCCGCCTACTAAGTACGCGCAAGGAGAGCCGCGAAAAGATGGCGCACCACCAGAGGTTGGCTGGATTAGCTATTCCGATGCGTTTTTTGCGGATCACCGATGATTGAGCTCAAAGTACACTGGCAAGTTCTTCGTGGGGGATAATTAGCTTTTTTCAAGAGGTACCGGCAAAATGCCCTGTCACAAATCGCATAGTCGCCATGTCGTACTCACGTTTGTGACCGCACTTGCAGCAGGTACGGGTCGTCTTACCATCGACAGTCCTTGGAAATGAATAACTGTTCTCGCCGTGTATGCATTTCGGGATCGCCCGTGAATATAGCCAGGCGGCTCCAACCAACACCACCAACACGGCTCCTGTTGAAAACACAAGAAACCCAGCGATCGAATGCATGGCCCTCCAACTGACCATAAAAAGCAGAGAAGCAAATCTCATACGGTGAATGGCTTTCCACACTGCAGGCAGTACGCTTCGATGCGAGGTGTGATTGAACCACAGGATCGGCACATTCTTTGCGATCTGTAGCCCGCGTCATATTTTCGCGCTTTGTGTAACTTGCGGAGCCGCAGCACAGCCCAGATCGAGATCACGGTTTGATAAACCACGAAGGCAATATTAATCGCATTCATTCGGAAACAGCTTTCTGTGACCGGCCCTGGAAACCGGCCGTTTGAGCCGAAGACTACATTTCGCTGAAAACCGCGAAGATTACGTTGATGCTTGCCCCTCGTCTTTCATCGGTTGCGCAAAAGGCCGCCAGAGTGGAGTGATGAATCGACAAACGCGGACAAAGGCGCGGTGGACCTCTTTCACATTAGCCCTTCGGGCCGATCAATCCTGAGCGGTTTTATACAGCGGCTGCGACGAGGCGGCGGCAGACTGGTTAGTGGTGTGGATGACAGGGACAAAGACCCATGTCGCAGAGAAACGGCGACCGGTCACGGTTCGGGCGCGGGCGCAAGCGAAAGATTCTCCGTCGAAAACGCTACCGGTATTGCGAGAGCGATTAGGACTCAGTTCAGAAGAAGCGAAAACTCCAGCATCGAGTGGCTGACGCTTCAGTCTATGGCACTTCTACCACCCTGCCTCAGTTTTCCCGGTCGCCGGAGCTGCTTTTGTGCACGTTTGAGATTGCCCATTCCGGCATTCACAAAACTTCCTGCGGAATGCCGAAGACGATGAAAGCAACTGCGCGCCGGCCAACCACGACGCTGCCTGAGTCTGAATGCCGGCCTTTCGAACGTAATCAGGGCGATACCTGCGCAGCGACGCGAGGGGTTTATCGCGAAGAACCTGAACAGCTCTTACCAGCCAAACACACAGCGTTGGGGAGCGGAGGTACAGAGTCGGGACGGGAATACGCTCTGTTGAGATCTCATGCAATGGCACATGGGGCGTAAGCGTCCATAAAATTCAGGATCATGCGCATAGTGGCCTCATCTCCGCAGCTGGTGTTGATCATGGCGTGGTAAATCGCGCGATCAGGCCATTCCACGTTGAAGTATTTCCTTATGAAATGAGCACGCTCGTCATCGACGGTATCGATCAGCTCCCCGGCTTCCTTTTCAGTTTTACCTCGTGTCACTAATCGGCGGATTTTGCTTTCTCTTGGCGCATACAGGAATACACGCAACACGTCGAGCCGGTCTTTGAGAAACTGTTGCGATCCCCTGCCGACAATCACGCCGTTTCCGTGCTTGGCAGCGTGCTCGACCACCTTGCGGGTGATCGCCATAATGGTTTCGCTGTCTACCAGGTTAAGTTTGGGCGCGTTGAGGCTGCCTTCATAGCTTCCGCGCAGAAAGGATTTGAAGAGCCGGTAATAAAGAGGATCGGTCCGCTCTTCCCGATCTTCGACGATAGCCCTGGGACACCTCGCCAGTCTCGCGATCTCCTCGGTGAGCGATTGGTCCCATAACTTCCAGCCAAGGCGTTTCGCCACCAACTGCGCGACGTCGCCGCCACCGCTTCCGTATTCCCGTTCGATGGTGATGATTTTGATCATGCTGCCTTCCTGTTCCGGCTGCGTACTGGAGCGCTGTTACTCCGCGATCGTCGCACCCCCGCCGAGAGCATTCTTCTTAAGAAAAAACGAGACGCAGAACATGATTGCCGCACACATACACAGAACCATAAACGTATCGACGTACGCCAGAGTCGCTGCCTGCGCCTGCAAGGATCGGTAAATGCTGGCGTAGGCGGTGGCCAGTGCCTCATGTCTTCCCAGACCGGCATTGGCGAAGTGTTGTGTCAAACCTTGCGCCGCATTCACAAAAGTTGGATTGTCGATCCTGGTCTGCTCCACGAGCCTTAGCTGATGGAATTGAGACCGCCGTGCAATCAGCGTAGTCACCAGCGATGTGCCTACGCTGCTGCCCATGTTGCGCATGAAGTTCACGATGCCGGCGACTGCGTTGTTCTTTTCCGGCGGAATTCCGACGTAGGCTGCGAGCGTGATGGGCACAAACAGGAATCCCAACCCGAACACCTGAGCAATGCGCAACCACGCGGCAGCACTAAAACTCAGCTGCAGATCGATTCTCCGGGTGGAATAAAACATGGCAATCGATAAGGCCAACCATCCAAACGCGATCAGCCGCCGCGCGTGGATTTTCCCGGTCAACTGGCCGATGATCGGCATCTCGACGAGCAAGACCAGGCCGCCTGCCGAAAGGGCAAGACCGGCGAGCTGCGATGTGTAACCCAGGAGTGTCTGCAGAAACTGCGGCATCAGGACCAGGCTGCTGAACAACGAAACTCCCAGCATGAACATCATCAGGTTCGCACTGGCAAAATTGAAATGTTTGAACAGGCGCACATCGATAATGGGTGCTTTGTTGAACCACTCCCAAATAACCAGAGATATCAGGCAGACCGCGGCAACAATGACCAGCGTGGTGATGAAGTTCGAGCCGAACCAGTCATCTTCCTGACCTTTATCCAGCAAAACCTGCAAAGCGCCGATCCCGATCGTCAGGAAGGCAATACCGATGTAGTCCAGCTTGATGCCGGCTCCTCTGAGCCGCTTCAAGTATGGAGGATCCTCAACAAAACGCCGCACCAGCAGCCAGGTCAGGATCCCGACCGGAATGTTGATGTAAAAAATCCAGCGCCACGAGTAGTTAAAGGTGATCCATCCACCAAGAGTCGGTCCGATGGTCGGAGCCATGACCGCAGTAATTCCGTAGAGGGCGAATGCCAGCCCTCGTTGATGCGGGGGAAAAGTATCGGCCAGGATGGCTTGCGCCATGGGCTGCAGGCCGCCTCCCCCAGCGCCCTGCAAAACCCGGAAGAGCAGAAGGAGACCAAGGTTGGGCGCCAAACCACACAGCAACGAACTCACCGTAAAGATGGCGAGACAGCCCGTGAAAAACCGCTTGCGGCCGAATCTCACCGCCAGCCAGCCGCTCATCGGGAGGACGATGGCGTTGGAGACCAGATAAGAGGTCAGGACCCATGTGCTCTGGTCGTTGCTCGCGGCCAGACTTCCCGCCATATACGGCAAAGCGACGTTGGCTATGCTGGTGTCGAGCACCTCCATAAAAGCGCCAAGCGCGACAACAACGGCAATCAGCCAGGGGTTGTACTTTGGCTGCCAAATATCCTGATCGAACGTGAGGGTCGCGCTGCTCATTGCAGATCCACGGAGGGAACAACGTTCATTCCTGGACGCAGCCGCCGGTCGCGGTTCTCGCCAGGCTCGAGCACAATCTTGACCGGAACGCGCTGAACAATCTTCACATAGTTCCCGGTAGCATTCTCCGGTGGAAGCAGACTAAAGAGTGGACCAGTCGCTCCCGCGATGCTGTCAACGTGTCCATGTACGGTCTTGCCTGTTGAATCGACCTTGATGGTTGCTTTTTGCCCGACCTGCATGCGCTTGAGTTGGGTTTCTTTGAAATTGGCAGTGATCCAGACCTCATCGAGCGGAACCACCGTCAATAGTTGCTGGCCCGGTTGCACATTCAGCCCGACTACTACTGTTTTGTTCACCACGCCGCTAATCGGCGCGACGATCTTTGTGTACTGCAGATTCAGCTCCGCCTGTTCAAGAGCCGCGCGTCTTTGTTGAACATCGGCCACGGCAGCAAGAGCGCGGGCATTACTTGAGGCCACCTGCTGAGGACCAGTTTGTGCGGCTTGATGGTTTGCTTCGGCCTGAGCCAGACGGTCTTTTGACTGCTGCACCGCCTGCTCGGCCGCCGCCTCATTGGCCTTGGCTGCAGCTACATTGGCTGTACTGGCCTTGGCAGATGCCAGCGCCTGATCGTAGGTCTGCTCAGAAACGTTCTGCTTTGCCACCAGCCGCTTGTATCGTTCGAGGTCGTCCTGGGCTCTAACGTCATTGGCTTCAGCTTGCTCCACCTGAGCATGCGCAGCGGCCAGTTGTTTCTCGGCAGTGATAATCCCCGAAGTGGCCGTTGCTACATCCGATGCCGCCGATTTCAATTGGCTCGAGGTATTCACAGAGGTGATTGGAACCGTGATATTGAGAGACTTTGCGGTTGCTTCCGCATTGGCCAGGTCCGCTCGCGCCCTGGCAACTGCAACCTCATAGTCCTTGGGATCGATTTCGACCAACACGGTTCCTTGCTGCACGTACTGATTGTCGTTGACATTCACCTTTACAACGTACCCCGAGATGCGCGGGCTCACGGGATACAGGTGCACATCTACTTGCGCATCATCCGTGCTCTCGTAGCTGGCAAGATACAGCCACAAGAGCACAGCACCGGCAATCACCAATAATGCGAGGGGAATGAGAACCAGAGGCCTGCGGAACCTGAAACGCGACCGCCTCATCGTGTCGCGCCTTGACACTTCATTTTCTTCATTCGGATGAACCGGTGTAGATTCCGGCTTTTCTATGTCCGGACGTGGACGCGGTTGGCTAGCCATGCGATCCTCCGTTACGCTTACTGCACTGCCAGGTATTGGTTGTAACCGCTTCGCGCAACCCCGAGCGCTCGGGCAAGTTGCAGTTTCGCAAGATTGTGATTGTACAGGCTGGAAATGTATTGATCATTCGCACTCGCCAGAGACTGTTCAGCCTGCACGACTTCGACACTGTCAGTCACGCCGGCGCCGAAACGCTCCTGCGAGCGAGCCAGATTTTCGTTGGCGAGATCCACGTTCTGCCGGGCCACCGCCACCTGTTCGGTTGCGGCTTGCAGATTGAGAAAGGCGGTTCGGACGTCGTAATCGATCTGCCCGCGCAGGTTCTCAGCTTCCGCCTTGCGCTGCCGAACTGCTGCTTCCGCTTCCGTAATGTCACCCTTGATGCGTCCTCCGGTGAAAATCGGTACGCTCACCCCGGCCTGGAAGGAAAACGCTCCATGCAGGCGGGCGAAGTCGGGCCCCTGCACTCCGTAGTCACCGTTGGCGGCCAGCACCGGATAGCGTTCTGCGCGAGTTGCCCCAAGCTGCTGCTGGGCTGACCTTAGTGAAGTTAACGCGGCCCGAAAATCGCTCCGGGATTTGTAGGCCATGTTCAGAGCATCCTCGACGGTCTGAGCATGAATCTCGGCGTACGGCAATGGATCGGCGAGATCGAAAGTCTGTCCCAGTGGCAAGCCAATAGCGCGCGAGAGATTGAGCTTAGCAATGGCAAGATTGTTGCGCGCAATGCTCAGGTTGTATTGTTCGGTATGCAGTTGCACGCCGCTGCGAGTTAGATCGATTTTAGGACTGGTGCCTGCTTGCAGCTGGTCAAGGGCCTGGTTGTACAGCGCTTGTGCATTTCCGACCAGTGCTTCTTCGGCCGTAACGCGTGAACCTGCCTGGATAATCTCGAGGTAAGCATTTCCTACGATTAGCGTGATCACGTCGAGGATGTCATTGTAGGTGAGCTGAGCCGCCTGCTCCGCGCTACGCGCAGCGCGCAAACGTTGGATGGACTCGAAGCTGAATAGGCTCTGGCTGGCGCTCGCCTGTGCAGTGCTGAAGCTGAAGGGGCCGATCACTGCAGGAACTTGCGGAATCTTGATGCCCAGCGTGGCGGCGCTGAGCTGGTCCACGGTTTCCGAGGCTCCCGCGTTCACCTGCGGCAAGAGAGCGCTAAGGGCATGTAGCCGTCGCCCCCGCGCTATGCGGGCATTCTCTGCGCTTTCGATCTGACCGAGATTGTAACGAAGCGCCCTGCTGATGGCGTCGCGAAGTGTGAGATGCAGAACTTCGTTGCTCGCGGTGCCGCTGGGGACGCTCCCGAAGTTAGCTGACGGCTGACTTGTCTGTGCCGCAGCCAAACCCGCGATGACCAGCCAGAAGACCGCGCATCTCACAATTGAGCGGCCCGAAATCGTTGCGGATCCAGCCGCTAATTCAACAAAAAGCCACTTTAACCTGTTCCCTGCCATTTCGATCTGCACTCCCATTGGATTCTATGAGCGGCCAGCTTATACTCGGCTTTTGCAGGAGGCAAGCTCCAGTCAAGGCTCCCTCGACGAAAGCCAGGAACGGACCTTTACGTTAGGACCGAGTCCCTCGTCCGGATCTGCGGGGCCGCTGCGAGGAAAGAACCATGGAGAGGTCGATGCGCGATTTTCCTCTTAAGGCGAAAGGGTTGAGTTCATAGCCCTCGCACACGTAGCCTTACGTTTCTTCATCGGGTGGCCCGGCTGCTCCCGCCAAGTCCTGCGCCTTGATCTTCTCGACGTTAAACTTTGCCGCTCGCTCACGCATGGTTTTAAACACTTCCTCGAGGGGAGGCGGTTCGCCCTTGATCCAGCGCAGCGGATTGATGCGCGCGACAACGAACGCGCGCAGGTAGGGACTAACCAGGCCGCGCTCTTTCAGCTTCTTTACGGCTGCCGCAACTTTCTCCTCGAGATCGAGGACCATGGCCGCGCGCTTCTCGTGCTCCTTAAGGGCGCTGCGCAAGGGCTGGTCGGTAAAAGCTTCCAATCGCCGGAGGATCGATTGGTATGCGCCGCCGCCGAAGCGAGGCACCCGCTCATAGCAGACGCCGAGAGTAACCAGGGCGGCTTGGTCAAGGTAGAACGCAAACTGCGATTCAGGACGGGAGGCATCTTCTTGCACCAAACCCCGGTAAATGCGGATGACCTCCAGTGAACGCTCCTTGAGGTTGTGGGCCTTCTCGGTATTGAGAGCGAGAATCTGCCAGGCTACCTCCCGATCAGGAACGACGAGCGCAGTGATCGATTTCGCCCCCAGGCGGCGCATGGCTTCAAGGCGATGCCGGCCATTGGGAGTCCAGAAGCCATTGCGAGGAGCGACAACCGCAATGATGGGGTCGAGAAAGCGGCCGGTCTTATTGATTACGTCAGCCAGACGCTTGTGGTGAGCATCGGAGAGGTCTCGCTGGAAGGGAGTAGGCTCCACGGCGTCAATCGGCAGAACGGACAGCAGCAGAGGGTGGCCGGCAAGAGGTTCCTTATACGATCCCACGACGATACCGCCTGCCTTGTTGATTGCCTGCCCAGCTTCGGCTGCAGCGCCCGTGGGCTGATCCAGCCTGGTCTCTGCGGGGCTGAGGCCCTTGGTGCCGGGCTTGGCTTTACGAGGGCGGCGCCGTGCTGGTGCGCGTTTAACCATGGCAGAAACTTTACTCCAGTTTTCGCGTTGATGTCCTAGTCTCCGACGACCGTGACCATGATCGTGCGCTGCCTTCCTCGAACATCACATTCCAGATGGAATATCTGCTGCCAGGTTCCCAAGACCAGCTTTCCACCCGAGATGGGCACATTCAGCGACGGCCCGAGCAGCGTAGCCTGCAAGTGGGAATGCCCGTTGCCATCATGCCAGGCTTGCTCGTGGCCATAGCTGCGACTGGGAGGGATCAGCTTATCGAGAATGGCCGGCATATCTCTCTGCAGGCCAGGCTCAAACTCGATGGTGCCGACAGCAGCTGTGCTCCCCACGTTGAACACATTAACAATTCCGGTTCTCACGCCTGATGAGGTCACGACGCCGGCCACCTGGTCAGTGATGTCATGCATGTCGCCGTGTCCCCTGGTGTTGATGGCAATCTGTTGCTGATAGCTCATTTTCAACGCTCCCCGGAGGCTTTCCGTCTCCTTCAATGTTGACAAATTCTTTCCTGGAACGCAGCAATCAACATATGACGTTAAATGTCACAATTACAGGCCGGGATCAAAGCTGGCGGTTTTCTCATTGAGGGTCTCTGTTACGATTATCAGCCGGGAAACATCTCCTTGCGCGGGGGAGCGATGCCCGTTTCCGTAAGTATCAATCCATCAGCAAGAGTCGTACATTCCGTATTTTCCGGTTCAATTGGGGAGGAAGATATCCATTCCGTGGCTGTCGAACTCGCCAGCCGCCCCGACTTCGATCCTGCGTTCTCCCACATTATCGATTTCCGCGGCGTCACCGCAGCGAATATCTCGGCGGAATTCCTCAGATCTTTCGCGGAAGAAACACCGCTATTCCATCGCGAGGCCAAACAGATTGCGGTGGCACCCCAACCCCATATCTTCGGCCTGGCCCGCATGACCCAGATTCTCCGCGAAGGTCTGCTGCCGAACATCGAGGTCGTGCGGACGATAGAGGAAGCATACAAACTGCTCGGCCTGGAACAAGTCAGCTGATCTCGCGGGATTCGCCCCAATATCTGGTTGCAGAGGTGGCAGGCAGAGGTGTCCAATAAAAAGAACACGGCGAGGTTTCAACATGAACCGCAGAGACTTCATCAAGAACGCGTCAGCCGCCGGCGGGGCTTTGCTGGTTGCGCCCAGCCTGCTCCATTCACTGGATCGGACCAAGCTGCAGAACGGAGCGGCGCGCGTAGCGCTTGTGAAGACCACCGATCGCGAGAGCGGTGTGGCTCGCGCCATCGACCTTCTGGAGCTGGGGAAGTTCGGCAAGAAAGACCTTTTCATCAAGCCGAACTTCAACAGCGCAGACACCACGCCGGGGTCCACCAGCGAACAGACTCTGGCAGCGCTGATGAAGAAGCTGAAAGCGCTTGGCGCGGGGCCTTTGACGATCGGCGACCGCAGCGGTATGGGCAATACCCGAGAGGTCATGGAAAAGAAGAGCGCATTTACGCTGGGCAAAGAACTCGAGGCCAAAGTCGTGGTCTTCGATGAGCTTACGGCGGGCGATTGGGAGCACATTGCCCTTCCCGACGGCCACTGGCAGCAAGGATTCGCGATTCCGCGCATTGTGCGCAATGCGGGCGGCATCGTCCAGACGTGCTGCCTCAAGACGCATCGTTTCGGCGGTCACTTTACTTTGTCGCTCAAGAATTCGGTGGGGCTGGCGGCCAAAACAGTTCCCGGCAACGCCTACAACTTCATGCGCGAGCTGCATTCCTCGCCTAACCAGCGGCGCATGATCGCTGAAATCAACTCCGCATACCGGCCGGATCTGATCGTGTTGGACGGGATCCAGGCGTTCGTGGATGGCGGCCCCGACCAGGGGAAGCTGGTCAACTCGCAACTTGTCCTCGCCGGGACGGACCGCATCGCGATTGATGCCGTCGGCGTGGCGGTTCTGCGGCACTTCGGCACGACGCCGGAGGTAAGCCGCGGAGCAATCTTTGAACAAGAACAGATCGCCCGCGCGGTACAGCTTGGAATCGGGATCAGCGGTCCGCAGCAGATCGAACTGGTCACCGGCGACCCGGAGAGCGCGGAGTATGCGAAGCTGGTCCGCGCGGTTCTGGACGGGGCGCCAGGAGCCGCAGCTCGTAATTAGGACCTGCGTCTGACCTACGGCCTACGAATATCGCACGAGAAGGGTAGCTGTTTGACCCCCTAAGAGCGGGTACTGGAGCAGGTTCAGGGGGTTTGGTTCTTCATTAAAAACCACGTAAACTAATGATTCAGCGGAAGCTGGAAGCGGGCCGCGGGGTGCAGTTTTCGCTGCTTCCACGCCCGAGCCTGGTCCACGAAGGAAGAGGCTTCGTGGGCCGAGACGACTACGAATCGCAGACATGGTCCCAACGCCCCTAACTTACGCGCTGCTCGGCATCGCCGCGATTCCTTTCATCTACTATGGCATTGCGCTCTATAGCGCCCTTCGCTTTTTCCAGGGACGATCAAAGACGAAAACCGCAGGTCAGCCATTTTTTCCGCCCGTCAGCAACCTGAAGCCAATCCGCGGGCTTGATCCTGACGCCTATGAAAACCTGGCTAGCTTCTGCCGGCAGGATTATCCCGAATACGAAATCCTATTCTGCCTCGGGGACGCCGATGATCCAACACTGCCGGTGATCGAAAAGCTGATGGCGGACTTTCCAGAGAGAAATATCCGGGTGCTCTTCGGCTCAGGACGAAGCGCTACCAACGACAAGGTGGCAAAACTGGCGCGGCTGGTGAGCGAAGCACAACACGAAATCGTGGTGATCAGCGACAGCGACGTGAGGGTCGAGCCCGATTATCTGCGGACAGTGGTTGCGCCGCTGGGGAACCCGGAGATCGGGGCGGTGACCTGCTTCTACGTGCCCACCCACGAGACTACGTTCGTACAGAATCTGCAGTCGATCGGGATGCTGGCGGATTTTTATGCCGGAATCCTGGTGGCGTGGACGCTGGACGGAATCAAGTTCGCCCTGGGGCCGACGATTGCTACATCGCGCACACGGCTGGCTGGGTTTGGCGGTTACCAGGCGATTGAAAACCGGCCGGCAGACGATCTTCTGGTGGGCCGCCTGATCGCGGACCAGGGCTACAAAGTGGAGTTGCTACCTTATTCTGTATCCACCGTCGCCGACTTTCAAAGCTTCCGCGATCTATTCCACAAGCGGTTACGCTGGATTGTGGTGATGCGGCACATGCGGCCGTGGGGCCACCTAGGACTTATCTTCACGCACGGGCTTCCCTGGTGCCTGGCGGCGATAGCCGTCCTGCCGTCACTTCCCGTGGCAGCGGGCTACCTCGGCGCATACCTTCTAATGCGTACAGCTATCACGTGGACGATCGGGGTTCACGGGCTGAAGCAGTCCATCCCCTGGAAAAAGCTAGTGCTGATCCCGTTGTGGGACGCGATGGCATTCGTTATCTGGCTGATCAGCTTCGGACGCAAAAGCGTACGCTGGCGCGATAACGACTACTACATCCGCGACGGAATGCTGGTTCCGCTGAGCCCTCCCGCTCAGGAGTAGATCAGACCACGGGCGTCCCGGTCAGGGCACCCGAATCTACGCGGCGATCGTTGCGCGCGAAACGCCAGTTGACCCGCGGCAGCATCAGCGCCGGATCAATTCTGTCCTTGTACTTCAAGGCGATATTCAACAGCGAATCCAGCAGCGCCGACGAAAGAAGGTGCGGCTTCAGGCCGAGATCGATGAGCTTGGAGTGCTTGGCGTTGTAGTAATGCTCCTCCGCCTCCACGCGAGGATCGGGCAGATGTTCGATCTCCACCCGCAGACCCAGTTCCTTGGCGGCCGCGGTGGTGAGTTCAGCCAGCTGCAGCACGGAAAACTGCTCAGTGAACTGGTTGTAGACGCGGCATTCGCCGCGGGCCGCGGGGTTGAGGCAGGCAATCTCGATGCAGCGAACCGTATCGCGAATATCCAGGAAGCCGCGAGTCTGGCCGCCCTTGCCGTATACGGTTAAAGGATGGCCGATGGCGGCCTGCGCGCAGAAGCGGTTCAGAACGGTGCCGAAGACCTCATCGTAGTCGAAGCGGTTGATCAGGGCTTCGTCGAGCGCGACCTCGTCGGTCAGGGTCCCGTAGACCACGCCCTGATTAAGGTCAGTCGCGCGCAATCCCCAGATCTTGCAGGTGAACATCATGTTGTGGCTGTCATGCACCTTGGAAAGGTGATAGAAGGAGCCGGGCTGCTTGGGGAATGGGAGCACGTCTTTGCGGCCGTTGTGCTCAATGGTGATGTAGCCCTCTTCGATGTCGATGTTGGGGGTGCCATACTCGCCCATGGTTCCCAGCTTCACCAGGTGGCAGTCGGGCGTGAATTCATGCAGCGCGAAGAGCAGGTTAAGCGTTCCCACCACATTGTTGACCTGGGTGAAAACAGCATGCTTGCGGTCGATCATGGAGTAGGGCGCGGAGCGCTGCTCGGCGAAGTGGATCACCGCCTCGGGCTGAAATTCTTCAACCACCGAAGCCAGAAATTCATAATCGGTGACGTCGCCGACGTAACACTCGATGGTGTTCCCCGTGAGCTCATGCCAGGCCTTGACCCTCTCTGAGAGCGGACGAATCGGTGTCAGGGTCTGAGCGCCGAGTTCGTGGTCCCACTGCCGGCGCAAAAAATTATCGACCACGGCAACCCGATGTGCTTTGCCGGACAGGTACAGGGACGTCGCCCACCCGCAGTACCCGTCTCCTCCCAGTACGATGATCCTCATTGATTTTCTCCTCGACCGCTGGATTTATTGTCCACGCCAGAATTCAAAATCCACTGGATACGTTCGCCAGGGGATGGTTAGAGATGACAGACTTGCCTCCACTTTCGGCAAGCAGGTTAATCTGTTGATCGCCCACCAATTTTTCCAGGCGGGGCAGTACGGAATCTTTGGCCACCAGGTAAGTGCGCTCCGGCCGTTCCCACAACTGCTTGAACTGGGAATCATCCACAAACACCGGAGGAGCCTCAGGAGCATAGGCGCCGTATTCAAGATTGTTGAAACGCCCGTTCAACAGCAAGGCGTCGCGATTTGTATAGAAAAAGACGGAGGAGAAAGTGTAGTAGTGATGGTCGACGATCAAGGTTCCGCGGGGCGCGTGGTCCAGGGCTTCTGCCAGAGGCCGGGAAGACATGTAAGGATCAAACGTCACCATGGCCAGGCGAGCGGCATGGAAAAAGACCACCATCATTAAGGATGCGGCGGCAAAAGCACGGGCCGCAGGGGCACGCACTGTTCCTAATGCCGCGATCAGAAATCCAATTGCGGCCAGTGCGAGAGGCAATCGCAAGTAAGCAAAGGCCCGCAGGTTCAAATCTTCCATGTGACTGAGGGCCAAAGTGTAAAACTGAACCCGTTGGGTGAGGGCGGTAGAGATATCCCCTGGTGTGGGGATATTGCGGACCAGAACGAGAATCACGGCGGCGGCGGAAGCGGCCGCAGCCGAGACTGCGGTCAGGATGCGTGTCCCGCGCTTCACCCACACTCCGTTGGCTGCCATGGCGGAGCCAAGCAGCAGGCACAGCGCGGGATAACACGGCATTGAGTAGTATTCCTGCGTGGTTGAGAAGGTAAAGAAAACCAGGAGGAATCCCGCCCAGCACACGGCCAGCAGGCGCGTGCGTCCGGCGCGATCGACCGGCTTATAAGACAGTTTCGCCACCGCCGGAAAATACACACTCCACGGGAATAGCCATAAAAGATGGAAGAGCCAGAAATACAGACGCGGGACGGTGTTGTAGTCACGCGGATAGCGCAGGTTGAGGAAGCGCAGAACCTGCTCGTTCATCACGAAGAACCAGAGGAAGCCGTGGTACTGCCCCGGACCGCTATGCAATGCCGTGGAGAAATAAGGAGGATTGCGCACGGTGGCGAGTATGTGCCAGGGAGCGGCGATCAGGAGAATAATGATGGTCCCGCCAATTGGGCGCAAGCGCTTCCACATCTCGCGGGAGAAAAACTGTTTTGTCGCGAACAGGTAGATGGCTCCGGCGGCCAGGGGAAAAACCACGGCGATGAAACTCTTTAGAAGCAGGCCGACACCGAGGCTGGCGGCGAACAAAAATGCCCACAGGCGGGGACGCGCTTCCTCCTCATCGAGAGCGCGGAGAAATGCCCACATGGCCAGGGTGGTGGTGAAGGTGAGCATGACGTCGGGGATCAATATCCTGGTAAACAGGAACAAGCCGACGCAGGTGGAGATGCAGAGTCCGGCACACAGTCCCGCGCGACGTCCGAATGCCCAGAGGCCGAAGGCAGTGGTCAGCCAGCACAGCGCGAGCGAGGAAAGGACGACGGGAATGCGCGCTGCCCAATCATGGACGCCAAACACCTTGTAGCAAGCGGCGATCATCCAGTAGATCAGCGGTGGCTTCTCCAGATACACGACGCCATCCAGCCGGGCTGTGACCCAGTCCCCGGACGTGAGCATGTTGCGCGCGATCTGGGCCTGCACCGCATCCACGTCATCCATGAGGCTGGGTGGAGAGATGATGCATCCCAGATAGACCGCGGCGGCAACCGCCAGGACGATCAGGTATATACGCCAGTTTTTTCCAGTGTCGGGCTGTAGTCCCGCACCGGTAGCTGGATTCGCCATTTTTTCATCCAAAGAAACAGAATCATGAGTCCCCAAAGCTGGAACCCGACGTTCGCCCGCCGCTCCATGTGAGAAGCCAGGAGCGTGCGGACCGCATCAGCGCGGAAAAGCTCGCCGTACTCAGAAAGCCCATCGTGCAATGTTCCTTCCAAAAACTGCCGGAGCGGCCCGCGCAGCCACTCGTGCGCAGGGATATCCAGGCCGATTTTCTTTCGGCGCACGATCGCGGCCGGCAGTTTGTCCTTCATCAGCTCTTTGAGAACCACCTTCTGACGCTCGCCCCGGATCTTCAATGAAGCCGGGAGCGAGGCCGCGAACTCCACGATGCGATGGTCGAGGAATGGCGGCCGCACCTCAACGCTGTGAGCCATGCTGATGCGATCGACCTTGTACAAAATATCGTCGGGCAGGTAGTACTTCTGGTCGAACCACAAGTAAGGCGCCAGCCGGTCGCTTGATGCCAATTTCTCGCGAAGCTCGGCGAGAATCGGGTCCATCGCCGAGGGAAGGGGCTGAGCCACCAGTTCCTTCTTCTGCTCGGCGGAAAAAGCGCCATTCCAGTAAACGTGGGAAGCTTCCGCGGGCATGAGGCATCCATCGAAGAAGCGTTTCAGTTTGTACTCAAGCCCGATCTTCTCGTCGGAAACCGGCAGCCGGTCCAGCTGGCGGCGGCCAAAACGAAGCGCCGAGGACGGCAATCTCCGCGCGCGCTCGGCCAGCATGCTGGCGCGGTGAGTCAGGTAGCCGCCAAAGAGCTCGTCAGCCCCTTCCCCGCTCAGCGCCACGGTGGTTCGGGTCTTGCACAGGCGGGACAGAAACCACACCGGAAGGGCGCCGGCGTCGGCGCTGGGCTCGTCAGAGTAGTAAGCGAACTCTTCGATCGCGTCCAGCAGGTTGAGGCTGGGGTTGAGGTCGACCTGCTCGTGCTCGGTCTGATAGCGGGTAGCGACCTGGCGGATGTAGTCGGTCTCGTCGAAGCTGCGTCCGGCGAAGGAAATGGAGAATGTCTTGAGCCGGGAGCCGGATTCTGTGGCGGCATAATGCAGGATCGCGGAAGAATCAACTCCGCCGCTCAGCCATACGCCGAGCGGAACGTCAGAGATAAGATGTTCGCGGATCGAATCCTTCAGCAGAATATCGAGGGCTTCTTTGGCGGAATCCAGCGGTTGTTCGCGAGTTCCAATGGGCAGCTGCCAGTAGCCGCCGGTGCGGGTGACTCCGTTTTTCCACTCCAGCCAGTGGCCGGGAGAAAGCTTTTCAATTCCATCAGCAAGCGTCCACGGGCAAGGAACATAATTCATGGACAGATAGCAATCGAGCCCGCTGAGACTCAAGCTTCTCGGGATCTGGGGATGAACGAATATGGATTTCAGTTCGGAGCCGAAAAATATGTCGCCGTCCCGGTGAGTTACATAGAGCGGCTTGATGCCCAGGCGGTCGCGAACCAGAACCAGACGTTTACGCGACTCGCTCCAGATAGCGAAGGCAAACATTCCCCGCAGACGGGAAAAACATTCGAGATCCCATTGCAGAAAAGCGCAAAGCACGACCTCGGTGTCGCAGCGGGAGCGAAACTTGTGACCAAGCTGCTCGAGCTCGTGGCGGAGCTCGTGATGGTTGTAGATTTCGCCGTTGAAGGCGATAACGGTGTCGCCGTCAGAGCTGAGGATAGGCTGGTCGCCGCCTTCGAGATCGATGATTTTCAATCGCGTCGCGGCTAAAGCGGCCGACTCGGACTGAAAAACGCCCTGCTGGTCCGGCCCCCGGTGTTGCAGCGTAGAAGCCGCCCGATGAATGCGCTCGGTATCCGCACTCCAGTTGATATGTGTAAAACCGGCGATCCCGCACAATGTGGAAAGACTCCTTGTTGGCCTACGTTAACATTTTCTTCACGCGCCACCGCGTAAGCTGCCTGCAAAAACCTAAAAAGCAAAACCGCATCTTAACGCGCTAAGACTCGTAACCCGGGCCAACTACGGCCTCGGATATCGCCGGCCAGGAACGCGAGGCCGTACTCAAAATGATACCTAACCCCAGTGTTTTCCCAACAATAAAAGAGTTACCCCCGCGCATACCAAAAGTACACCTGCCCAGCGCGTCCGAGTGACCCGTTCGTGGAGGAAAAGGTTTCCACCGAGGGCGCCTACAGCGTAGCTCAACGCCGTTACCGGGACCACGAAGCTGACGTTCTCCATGGCCAGAACCGCCAGCAGGGCAAAAAAAGCCAAGGTCATGAGCCCCAAACCCACCCAGGTCCAGACTACACTCATGGCCCGGAGGGCGACGGCAAAGAGCGCGCGAGGACGAAAATCCGTGACCTCGCCGACCGTTCGCATGGAACGAGCCATGCAGAGTTCGCCGGCCGTTCCGGCGAGCATAATAAGGAAGAAGAGGATCGTCTCCCGGAGCACTCAGGCGGCCTCCGTGGTGCTGGGCGGAGTTCGGCCGACGACAAAGACTCCTGCACAGATGACCGCGATTCCTGCCCATTGCAAAATGCTTACCACCTCGCCCAGAACAAAATGTCCCAGCAGAGCTGCTGTTCCGTAAGCAAAGGCTGACGCCGGCTGTACGTAGCTGTAATCGGCCCAGGACAGCACCAGCGAGTAAGCCACGAAGAAGACGATCAGCGATCCTATGCCGAGCCAGACAAAGTTCGACCGCAAAACAAAAAGAACAAAATGGGCCAATTCTGCCGGGGTCCAGACGGGCGCTGTTCCCAGCCCCTTCATTCCCTTCCCGAGCAGCATATTGCCCAGCGGGCCAAATATTACGATAAGCACAATTAAGACGTAGGTTTTGAAATGTAAAGGAGTTGGAGATTTCATTCGGTCCGGAGAAGTGGGATTCACTGCTGGTAATGATACCAAGTTATTCTCTTCGGCCGATCGGGCGCAACCTGCGAAGTTACCTGGAAACGCCTTAGATACGGATAATCAGATAACAAGGGATCGGGCTGCCGGATCGGCAGCGAGTCAGCCAAGGCATCCTTAATAGAGAGCTGGGTCTACCGGCTGGACGCAAGGCTTTGGGATTTCACCGGGGCCGGCGGCCAGTTCTTTTCGTGGAAGTTTTCGTCAACGACTAAAGATCGTGTGCCGGGTGGAAGAACCTGCAAGGTCTTGAGGAATTCAATGATCGAATCCTGGTCGTAGGCGCTGAGGGCCGCAAAGGCCGTGCGTTGCTGCAATGCCTCTCCATAGTGAGCCAGAATGGCTTTGCGCATGGTGGTGAAGAGGCCGTTATGGAAATAGGGGGGCTCGTTGGCCGCGCCCCATAAACGCCGCGTCAGAAACTTGCGATTGCCTTTGCGGAATTTTGCGGTCCACGGCGTCTGATTCTGGTCGAGGGGCTCGCCGGGGTCGTCGGGAGCGCAAATGTCGTGGAGCTTGAAGTCAGTGTATGCGGGCACCCACACAGTATCAGGATTCGCAGGATCTACGGTGAGGCGGGGCGTAGGCAGGTCGCTGCTGTTCAGGTCCACGGAAAGCGCTCGCGTGGTTCCGGGACGAAGATTGGTGGGCGGATTGTAAGGATTGGGCTCACTGAAGATCCAGCCCTTCTTCGTGAGAGGCAACCGGGCGACGTGGCAGGAAGCGCAGCCGATACGGTCGAAAACGGCCTCGCCATTCAGTACAGCGCGCTCGATCTCCGGATCGTTGGGGATCACACGGCCGGGCACGGCCATAGTAGCCTGGTAAAGGCTGACGGCGGTAATGTCGGCGCGGGTGAGTTCGCCTTTGAAGCCATCGCCATCGGGATCCGTATCCACGCCAAAGCGCTCGGTGGACTGCATTCCGTGATGCTGGTTAAAAGCCGTGTTGCTGAACTCGCGCAGCGAGACAACGTTGCTGGCCTGGTGCCAGGGACGAATAATAAGGTTAGGACGCGCCACTGGCGTGGGGGCGACAACGCTGGCTCGGGGGAGGCCTTCGACGGCGCTCATGTCCCAGGATCCATCCTTGCGGCGGGTCAGCTTGCCGAACGAGACGCCTTTCGCAACTAAGGGCTTGGTTTCGCCCAACTTCAGCGAATCGCGAATGGCCTGCAGCTCGGCGGTCATCTGGCGCGCCAGCATCTCCAGATATCCGGAGCCGAACATTCCGGTGGTAACGCGCAGATCAGCGGCGGTCTGCAGGGTTACGCGCTTCTTCTCTTCGTCCACAGCGCCTTTGGTGGGCAAGTTGTCAGCGGCATCGAAGGTGAGGAAGTCAAAGCGCTGCCCCATGACGAAGACCGAGGTGACAAAATCTCCGCTGCCGCCGGGGATCCCGTAAGGCATGTTGTGACAGCCATAGCAGGAGTTGGCGTCGGGGCCGGAGAGGCGGTTGAAGGCGCGAGCTCCCACCAGCGGCTTGGACCGGTCGGCCAGGGCGGTTCCGGTGCCTTTTGTCATGGGACGGCCGCCGCCTTCCTGATCCGTCCAGTTGGCCATGAAGATCTTCTTGCCGTACTCGATCAGATCCTTGGTAGACAGGGAGAATTCTTCATCGTCGGCAAGATGACGGGGAATGGATACTTCGCGGCCGATTTGGGCAGCGGGACGGCTTTGAGCAACACAGACACTCCAGACAAGACCCATCAGCAAGAAAAGTGGAAAACGTCCCCGAATTCGACCCATGTGACTTACCCTCCGCTGCTGATAGGAAGCGCCGAACATTATTCCACAAGACCAGCGCGCCACTAGTGGTTATTGGTATTGCGCGCTCTGGACTTGCCATCTGACGAGGAAGCGCCCCGAAGAGTTTTGCGTGGCACAGCCCAGCTGCTGTTGCTGCCTGGGTTGAAGCACGACGTCAACGTTGGTAACGGTGGACTGCCCAAGCGTGATCTGGGCGACAGTTGCGTGAATGCTGCTGGTGGAGCTGTTGTTGGTGATCGCAAAAGCGGTACCGCCGGTACTGCAGGAACCGGCCGGCGTGATGGAAAGATCCTCTTTCGCACCCGCAGTCAGCGATGCCGCGCAGAGCAGCAATCCAGCAATCGGAATCAACCACAATTTCCAGTTCCTCACAAATAGCCTCCTCCGAACGCCATGGTCAGAACGAATCTTCATGCATCAAGGACCAGTCCAATCATTACGGAACTCCGATTCCCGCAGGTCCAAATCCTACCGGCACCGTCCCCACGATAGTGTTCGAGGCTACATCCACGATGGTGACCGTGCTGGAGAACGGGTTGGAGACGTAGACCTCTCTGCCATCGGCGGAGAACGCAATGCCGGGAGTACCGAAGAACGTTTCCGGCGTTCCGCCAGGGATAGAGATGCGGATTCCGCTATCAGTAACGTTGTCGCTGGCGTCAATGTTAAGGAGCGCCAGGGTTGAGTTGGTCAGCGTGGCGTAGGCCTTGCTTCCGTCAGGCGCGATGGTCACGCCGCTGGGACTACAGCACAGGAAGATCGATCCCGTCACCGTGACGGTAGTGCCGCTGATTCTGAGAACGGTGACCGAACCTGACAAATTCGTGGCCAGAGCAATATGACCATCGGGCGAGATGTTGATGGTTCGCTGGTCGCTGCCTCCGGTATTCGGCACGCGGGTCCCGGTATCGGTCAGGACTCCCTGGGCCGAGAGAGTCAGGATGGCGAAGTCGTTGTTGTTGAAATCGCCGATGATGACCGTGGTGTTGTCGGGAGCAATCGCCACGCCGGTCGCGCCCATTCCGAGCGTGCTAAGGACGGTTCCATTGGCAATATCGATCGAAGAGACGTGAGTGAAGCCGCTGCCATCGGCGGTAACCGCGAAGCGGCTGTCAGTGGTGACGGCGGTACTTTCGGTCAGAGAACCGATGGGGATTGTGGCCCTGACAGCAGGTGGCGTCGCCGTCAGGTTGATGAGACTCACCGTACCGGAATCGAAGTTAGATATCAGGGCCGTGGAACCATCGGGTGTAACGGTGGCGCCAATGGGGAAGAAGCCCACAGGAACGTTGGCTACGACGGTGGGCGGAGCCGTGGTTGGGTCAATAATGGTCGCGGTATTGCTGTCCGTGTTAGCCACAGCGACGAAGCCGCCACCCAGGGTAATGTTGCCGACGTTGGTGGTGCCACCAACCACCGGGGGAACACTAGCCGAGAGGCCGGCTCGCGTCGCCCCATTGATGACGCCGACGGCGCGAACCGAGATACTTCCGCGGACCGTAGGAACTCCGCTGATGGAGAAGGTGCCATCGGCGGCGCTGGTGGAAGTCTTGCCACCAGTAGCCGTCACAGTGGCCCCGGCAAAGGGATTCTTAAACTGGTCGAGGACAGTACCCACTGCCGTGGTCCCAGGATCGGGAACGACGGTGAGCACAACGTTCTGCGCCGTGCCGATGTTTCCACCCAGATCGACAGCGGTCGCCCCGAGAGTGACCGAGGTGACGCCGACCGGTATGGTGACGGCAAACTGATAAGGAGCCGAGCTCGAGGTAAAGACGATCTGGCCGTTCACCAGGAAGTTTACGGCGGCGACGGCGACATCGTCAGAAGCGCTTACGGTCATAGCAATGGTTGAGCCTTCAATGACGGTTCCACCATTGGCGGGAGCAGTGATTGTTGCAGTGGGAGGAATGCCCTTGTTATCCACCTGGGCCAGATACTGACCGATGTAAAGCCGGCTGTCGCCGAACGAGCCAAACTTGCCCAAGTTGCTGTGCTCGGTGACCAGATAGACATAGGTTCCGTCGGCAGCAATGCCCATGCCGTTATCGTCACGCTGCTGGAAGTTCAGGATGGCGCGTGGCTGCAGTTTGGTGGGATCGGTGATGTCTGTAATGGGAATGCCGTTGAAGAACTTAACATCAGCGGCCAGGGCGAAGTTCCCGGAGAGAACGATGTCCTGCAGGAAGCCGCCGAGGTTCGGATCGAGGATGTGCGAGAGCACGTTCGGTGCGGCCGGCGAAGTGATGTCCACCGAAGTGGTGCTGTTCAGGAAATCAGCGACGAAGACGAAGTTCCCGCGCATGGCCACGTCGCGAGCGTCGCCGGTGAAGACGTTGCCCAACATGTGGGGAGCTCCCGGGATAGAAATATCAACGGTGTAGATGCCATTGGGCCCGGCAGCAACCACCGCCAGGTTACGCTGTACATCCACATCCACTCCCTGGACAGTGCCGTTGAGCGGGAGAGTGGAAATAATGCCGGCCGATTGCGGATTGGTTACATCGGCGATCACCAGGTTGGTGTTATTGGCCACGAAGAGTGTGGTTCCGCGGACCACAATGTCCAGAGCGTTACCGGAGGTGCTGAGTGTTCCCAGCTTCACAGGCGACAGCGGATTGGTAACGTCGACGATGTGCACGCCGGCGGAGCCAGCGGCAACGTAGGCGATGTTGCCAAGGAGACGGACATCGTTGGCGTTGCCCGGCAGCGCCAGCGAACCGACAACCACGGGATGGGTGCGATCCGAAACGTTGACGACCTGCAGCCCGGAGGCACCGGCGGCGACAAAAGCAAAGCCGCCATTGACATCAACCGCGTTGGCAAAGCCGGGAATCGGAACAAAGGACAGCGAGACGGGCGCAAAGGTCTTAACGATACCCGTGGCCTGCGCGGAGAAACCATTATTGGTAACGGTGATGGTGCAGGCGCCGTTGTTGCCGGAGAAGACGTTTCCATCGGGACTGCCAAAGTTGCAGATGGTGAGGTCGCTCGACGAGTAGTTAGTACCTTCAAGCGTTGAGGTCAGGTCAAGAGTGGTCTTGCCGTCGATCAGGTGGCCGAGTACAGAAAGCTGCTGGGAGGCCACGCCTTGAATCGTATTCACGTCAAGAATGAAAGCCGCGGGCTTGATTTCCAGCGAGGTGAGCGCAGCCGCCAGCTTAGCTGAGAGCGAGCCGCCGAGGGTTCCGGTCTGAACTTCGATGCCGTCAGGAATCCCGCTGCCATCGGTCGAGAACAGAACCGGACTGGTGTGGTAGATCAAAACTTCCTGGCCGTCAGTGAGCCCGTCACCGTCAGTATCGGGATTGTTGGGGTCGGTGCCGTTCTGGAATTCCTGCAGGTTGTTGAGCCCGTCATGATCAGGATCTTCGAAGGGCATCGCCGGATCATTGGGGTCGAGACCATGTGCGATCGCCCAGGAATCGGGAATGCCACCGTGCGACGCTCCTGCCAGCAAGACCTGGATGCTGATAATGCCTTGCCGGCCTTCGTTGATAGCCTGGACCACAGCAGTTCCACTGCTAACGGCGGTAACCAGACCGCCGGGAGTGACGGTTGCAATCGAGGGATTGCTCACCGTGTATTGAGTTCCCGCCGCGGCCGTGACATCGTTGATGGAGGAGTCGGCATAAGTGGCGGAAACGGACAACTGGGCTGTTCCGCCCTGCTGGGTCAGAGTTGTGCCACCCGGGGAAGAAACCGTAATGGAGACCGGAATGGGAGCGGTTGACCCCAGAATGATTGGCGGAACGTTGGTGGAACCATTCGCAGGGATGGCGAAGAAATCGGACTGGCCGAACTGTGTCACACCGTTGGATACGCAGGTGGCGCGCGCGCGTACAAGGCCAAAGTTGGCGGGGATGTTGGGAAGCACCCAGGTCCCGTCAGGATTCACCAGCACGTTGCGGTTCAGAACGCTGACGATGCAGGTCTGGTCGAGTTGGGCGAAACAGAGCGATGCGCCGAGGAACAACCAGAGAGCTGCTGCTACACAGTGCCGCAGGATGGTCTTGGAGCCGGGCATCTTGCTTTCCGCCATGGTAGTTTCCTCCGCAACAGATGACTCGCGCATCAACTTGGCGCCACAGGTTTCGAGAATGTTCATTTCACGGCAAATTCACTGAAAGGCTTTTCCAGCAGGGCGGCTTTCGCCAGACTCCCATCCTTGAAAACCTTGTCAGCTACGGTTATGTGTGTAGAGTTAGTCCACAGAAAATCATTGTGACTGCTGATGAAGTACATCACTTCTAATGCGCCATCGGGCGTCTTGCTATACAAAATTACTAACGGTGAGGCATCCAGCAGGAAGAAGGGCCGTTGGTCCGACAACCGGCGTTTGTATATATCACGATCCGCAGCGGTCGCACTGTCGTACCACTGCCTGGTACGCTTGGCACCGTCAGCATCCATGTGGCGGATGAACTCATCCATGGTGTCGCGGCCAAGCGATGCCTTCATCTGCTCCAGGACCGTTTTCACCTGTGCTGCCAGATCAGCCAGCGGCCCACGGGTGTCCATGGGCGCGCCGCGCAACGATAATGCACTGGGATGCCAGCTTGCCTGGGGCTCATCCGATGAGACCAAAGGCACACGATACGTGCTGCGTCTCACATCAGCGTCAAAGCAGTAGCTGGGATGATCCGTTTTATCGGGTCCCCAGGGAGCATGAAACCAATCTTCAACCAGGCCGAAAGTCAACCTCTTGGTGCGGTAAGGTAAGAAGCCAAAGGAGCCATCCTGGCTGTGGGCAAAGGCAAGAGAGGCGGACATTGTTTGCGTCTGTCCCTGCATCCGGAATCGCGGATAAAAAACCACCAGACCATCAAATTCGTAGGCCCACGGAACCGCGGTGATTTCAAGAACCTGAAACTGCTGAAAGAGAAACCCGGCCTGCTGATCGAACTGCTTGGCGTCTCTTCCAGATTCCGGATCTGATAGCTTCCACAACCCATCCCGGTCCTTGTGCTTCAGAGCAGCCACCACCGCTTTGAAGGCGCGCTCCGCCGGTTCGTCACCACCTTTAGGGTTTTCCCACCACGCGGAGGCACCATAACGGCGTTCAGTCACCTGCAGGCAAGCACTGGTACGAATGGGCTCAAGAACCGTGGGAAAAGTCAGAGGCAGCTGCACTACGCTACTCGTCTGCGCCACTGCAGCTCTTACGCCCACGATAGACAGCATTGAAAACAACCAAGCCATCGCACGCCGCCTGCCCACCCGGTTCGATTTCCTACCTTGACCCCACATTAGTCATGTCCCCTATGCCTATTTATCAATTGCAAGTAACTGACGAAGGCGTGATGGTGCAACTGAGCAGATCTATCGACTTGGTGACTTTATCGGTCACGCCGGCAGTGGACCAGCTGCCACTGAACTCCGCGCCTATCTTGAATTTTCCGGGCTGCGGCTGGAAAAGGCCGCCGGCCAGGCCCGAGTTACAGTCCGGATTGTTGTACGAAACGCTCGAGATATTAATCTGCCAGGAGAAATCACCTATCAGGATCTTGGCGTCCACAGTGGCAGTGAACTTTGTGCAGACGGGGCAATCGAAAGTCAGGGTGGCATCGACTGCAAGTTGAGCGGTTGCCCCCAGCGTGACAGAGTTATCGAGGGTTGCGAAGAAACAACCGGCGCGGTTGGCGGGATTGGCGTCGCAGTCTTTCTCCCTGAAGCCAATCTGGCCTGAAGTCTTGAGATCTCCGCTCAGGAACACGCCGCCTTTGAATTCACCCTTGAACTCCAGCGTAAATAAGCCGATGGCGTCAACCTTGACGTCGATGCTGGGGTTCGGGGCTCCAGGAGCGGGGAATATCCTTCCTGACAATGAAAAGCCGCCAAAGTTGCCGGTAACGGAACCGGTAACCTCCTTCCCCACGCCGGTATCCTTGCCGCAGCATTGTTTGGTCGTCACCGTGCCCGTGACTTTGAGCAGATTGACCGAGGCTTCAACGCCAATGTCGTTGAGAATCTCCAAGGCGTCGTTGATCTTCTTGACCACGTCGTCCGGCGGTTGGAAGGAAAGCGATACCGAGGTCTCAGTGTCACTGACGTCGATCGGCGTAGGGGTTCCGCTCTTGCAAACCATGCACTTGTTGTTCGGAACGGCGGCGCCTTCCTGCGAGGGATCGGTCACGCAGCTGCTTCCGTTGCAGGTCTGGCACGAGGGACAGGTTCCGGCGCTGCCGGTGGTGTTGGGGTTGCCGCCGCAGTGCCAGCCGGCCTTGAGCACACCAACACCGGCGTTGGAAGCGATCACCGAGCCATCGCTACTGACAGTGCCGGTGCCAATAGCCACGAACATCCCCAGATCGTGGTCGTAGGAATACATTTCCGTCACGGCTTTGGGCGCCAGGCCGTCGACGTTGGGGAGCGTGATGGGCGCGGGCGGATTGAAAGTGGTGCCCACGGGCTGAATGGTGACGATAAAGCGCGGCTGCTGACCGAAACCGGGCGACATGGGAACCTTGTCGCCGTTCACCGGAGTAACGGAAATGCAGCCCTGGCGGGCGCCGCCGGGGAAGGTGGCCGAGCCGGGCAAAACAGTCAAGGCAAAGCCGGGAACCTGAGGCAGGGTGAGCGTGCCGCCGTGGGTTTCATCCACGCAGAGCTTGTTGACGGAATCGAGAGCCGGCAGATAGATGGGCATACCCACCGTATTGTTATTACCGGCTACGGTGACGATGTCATATTCGAGAGGTGGATAGCTGTTGGGTCCCTGAGCGGTGGAGCCATCGGCCATAAGCTTGAAGAAACCTACAGGCGCCGGCGAGATCAAGAATGTACCCAGCGCAGTGGTTTGTACAGGAGTACCAACTTGCACGGGAAGATTGTTGTTGTTGCCCTGGTTGGTTGCAAACAAGCGAATGGTCACTCCCGGGATGGGGTTGTTGCTGTTGTCGAGCACCACACCGCTGATGGAGGTGGTGGTGGGATCTCCCGGCGCCCGAGCGGAGGCGGCAAACGCCGCGGGGAACCCCGGATTGTTGGGGAAGGTGGCTTCCACAACGTTGTTGGCGTTGCCAATCTGCGATCCCAGAGTAAGCACGGCGATCGCGCGACCGTTGCTGTCGGTGGTCACGGTCTGGGTTGTGGAGCCGTTCAGGCTGCCGTCTCCCTGCCTGATGGAGAAGGTCACCGGCACGTTGGGGACACGATTGTGGCCGGAATCGATCACATCGGCGACAAACGGGAAGCCGAGCGGCTGGCCCAGAACTCCGATCTGATCATTACCGGAATCGACGACGACCTGCGAGGCACCTGCAGTTATTGCGGTGGCAGTGAAATTCGCCGGCGCAATGGCAAGACTGGAGGAAGCCTGTACGGAATTGATACCAGCTCCGGAGCGGTCGCCAAGAGTCCACAAGACCTGCGCCTGTCCGGTGGCGTCAGTGGTGACGACAGCCGCCGATGCTGATGTGCCGGACCCTGGAGCGCTGACGGAGCCGTTGCTACCGGTCACTTTAAAGACCACGGTCTGATTAGGCAGCAGATGGTTGGCGGGGTCGGTGACGGAGACAACCAGAGGCGCTGACAGTTGCGTTCCCACTGTTCCGGCCTGGTTGTTGCCGGAGAGAACGTTGACCGATTGCGTGATCACCGCGCTACCGATCGCGGGCGCCGGCGGCTGGCTTGGAGAAGCGCGGGTAACAGTGACACTGGTGCTGGTGCCGTTCCCTGCGTGATCCTTGGCCGTAGCCTGGATGACGTTCGGCCCGAGGTTAAGAGGCACGTTCAGAGCCGAATAGCTGCGGTTGGCCACCTGCGCCGGGATTCCGTTGATCGTAACCTGAACATCCTGGGCATTGACGGTACCCACGACCACGTCGTTGGCCAAGCCAGTGACAGTCACGGAGGCTGCGGTGGTTGTCGATCCGTCAGCCGGAGAATCGATGGTGATGTGCGGCGGCGTAGTGTCGAGAGTTACCTGGACCGTTGCGGTACTGGCGGTGCCGCCGGCATTGGTGGCAACCGCAGTGAGCACGTTCAAGCCTTCCACCAGCGGCACGGGAATACTAAAACTGCCACCGCTTTGCGGCGCATTGATACCGTTCACTGTGACTGTAGCTGCCGGATCGCTCACAGTACCGTTGACGGTCGCGGGGGAAAGGTTGGTAATGGTCAGATTGGTGGGCGAGGTAATCGCGATTTGCGGGGCCGGAGCAAACTTGAGGGACAATGGTGAGCTGCTGGAGTTACCGGCGGCGTCAGTGGCCTGAACCGATATCGAGTTTGGCCCCTGAGTGAGCAGCACGCTGCAAGTGAAATTTGTACCGGTGATGGAAGCCGGGCTGCCATTGCAGGTGACTGAAGAAACGCCGGATAAATCGTCACTCTCGCTTCCACTCAGACCGATGCTGACAGTGCTCAGGCTGATGGTGGAACCGTTGATCGGGGAGGCGATGGTCACGCTGGGCGGAGTCTTGTCGAGCTTAATGTTGGCCGACGCGCTGACAGCATTGCCGGCATTGTCGACGGCCGTCCCCGAGATGGTCTGATTGACGCCCTCGGTGGTCACCGTCTGCGGCGGCGGACAGGTGGCAACGCCGGAAAGGGAGTCGGTGCAGGTGAAAGTAACGGTGGGATTCGTGTTGTTCCAGCCGGCCGCGTTCGGCGCCGGCGAGACTACGGCGGTAATCGTGGGCGCTGTCTGGTCGAGGCTGACTGTGACCGAAGCGCTAGCCGTGTTCCCGGCGGAATCCGTGGCCGTCCCGGAGATAACCTGATTGCGGCCGTCGCCCGTTAACGTTTGCGTCTGCGGGCAGCTGGCGATCCCTGAGGTCGGATCGCTGCAGAAGAACGAGACGGTCACCGGAGTGTTGTTCCATCCGGCAGAGTTAGGGCCAGGTGAGGCCAATACGGTGATGGTGGGCGGTGCCTGATCAAGGTTGACGGTGACCTGAGTGCTCGCGGTGTTCCCGGCCTTGTCGGTGGCGGTTCCGGAAATCACCTGATTGGCGCCGTCGATGGTGACGGTCTGCGGCGGCGGGCAGATGGCCACGCCCGAAGTCAAATCGCTGCAGGTAAAAGTCACGGTCACGGGGGTGTTGTTCCAACCGGCAGCGTTCGCCGCCGGAGACAGCGAAGCGGTAATGATGGGCGGATCATTGTCGACACCGATAACTTCTACCCCTAGCGAGCCACCAGGCTGGCCCCGAACTTGCACTGAGATCGTGTTCGAAGCCTGCAGAGTAACCGGTACGTCGACTTCAGTAACGTTCTGATTGAAATTGTTAGGGCCGACGACCTGAACACCGTTCACCGTCACGAAACCGCTGGAGACAAGTTCTGTGGGAGTGTCCTGCAGGCCACCATTGAAGACCTTCAACGTGTACTGCGTATTCGGATTGAGCACGTTGAAGGTATTGGTGACCGTCACCGGATCGCCCGTGCCGCGGGTGTAGTTCTGCGGCCCAAAGGCTGTAAAGGTTCCGGCTTGCGCCAGGGACGATGCAACGGTTAACCATGCTCCCAGTGCCAGAACCACTCGGCAGAAGTGATACGCGCTGTTTCTCGGCATCTGCTCATCTCCGGTTGAAAGTGAACGGGGCCCCTTCCGCGGTACCGTTACCGCGGGTTGCGGTTTTAAAAGCACACTACTCCCCTGGCCCGGCGACCGGGACAGCGAGCAGAAATGAGTTGGTGGTTCCCCTTGTCTCTGAGCGGACGTTCCCGGTCTTGCATCAGACGAGGAAGATTCGTGAGATCGTGTGTGGGCAATAAAAAACCCTGGTCACACACTATGTCAAGTTAATTTGTGACGCTTGCGAAGATTTCATAGATGAGTTTCCCAAAATGGGAAGAATAAACGTAGAAGCAGGAGCTACAATATGACGCTATGATTTCAAGGCCCAGTTGCTGTGACGAATTAGAACAATAGTTTGACGCGTCGCCAATTCTTTTCCTGCCCGCGGTTATTGCTTTAAAGCCTGAGCTATAGCGTCGCGGATAGTGGCCTCACCAAATTGTGACCAACCCTTAAACTCCGCAAGAATAATCCCGTCTTTGCTGAGCACGTAGTAACGCGGGAAGCCATCAACGTTGAAGGATCTATAGAGAGAACGATCGCTGTCATAGACCTGGAACCAGTTCATGTTATTGGCCTGGACGAACTGCTCCCATCTCTCCCGGGAATCGTTCTCGTCAATGCTGATGATGACGACCTTAGCCGGGTCAAGGCTGGCGGCGAGGTCCTTCAGCCTGGGGAGAGAGACGCGGCAGGGAGCGCACCAGGCGCCCCAGAAATCCAGAAGAACAACCTTGCCTTTGAGGGTGTCAAGATTGACTTCTTCGCCGCTGCGCAAACGAGCGGAAAACTCGGGCGCATAGTTCTTGCGAACCCGGCTCGGATCTTCAATGAATCGCCGCAGTTCGCGGCCGCGGGGAGTGCCGGCAAAGGCAGGAGCTATGTCTTTCAACACGGCAACCCCCTCGGCGTCTTTGGATTCTTTCAAAAGAATAAAGCCGAGGTTGAACTTGCACTCAATACAGGTTGAATTGGCTCGGGACGCGGCTTTGAACGCACTTTCCGCTTCGACCAACTCGCCCTGACGGCTAAGCACGTTGCCGAGATAAAGTTGTGCGCGCGCGCGTTCGTTGTCAGAGGAAGCCGCGGCTAAGCCTTTTTCGGCATCGGTACGAGCATCACTCAGCTTCCCTTCAGCAAGATGGATTCGCGCCATCCAGACGAAACACTCGGAGCATTTTCCCCGCTGAAGATCGATGGCTTGCCGGAAATGGCCCGCGGCGTCATCATACTTTGCCTGCTCGGCCGCCCGACGGCCGGCCTGAAATTCACGGTCAAATTCCGAAGGCAAGGTTGGCTGGGAAAATGCAAGAACCGCACAGCAATGGACCAGAAGAAAGCTCAGAGTGCCAATCTTGTAAGTCATGATGCGCCGGTTAGTACTAAACCTGTTGAGAAGTCTGCTCAGCCGGGCTCTTCTGATCGGGAGCATCGTCATGGAGAGTGAAACTGGTAATGCTCTCCGCGAGGCGATTTAGAGTCCCTGCGAGCGATGTGTCTTCAGCAGCGTTGGCAGCCTGGGCCGGCAAGTTGGCCAGGTCTCTGACGGGATCAACGACCTCCGTCTCGAGTTTGCCCATCTCGGCCTGGATCTGGCTCTGCAGATGGCTGCTGGCTTTGCGAAATTCCGCCATAAGCCGACCGGCCTGACGGGAAAACTCCGCCAGCTTGCGCGGCCCGAAAAGGACCAGAGCCAGCAGCATGATGAAAGCGATCTCGCCGGAGAAACCTAGATTCATAAGCCTCGCATGGCTGGGACCAAGGCCAACGAACATGGCCGTGCATCTTTCCAAAACCTGTACGCCCGCCTGTGAAAACCAACTCAATGAGCTGTGAGCTATTTTTGTTCGGGCGCTGGGTCAGCAGGCGCTGCCTCGTGATCCTTCACCGCACCTTTAAAGTTGCGAATGGCATCACCGAGGCCCTTGCCCAAGTCGCCGAGCTTGCTGGGTCCGAAAAAGACCAGGGCAATACCCAGGATAATCAACAGTTCCGGCCAGCCAAGTTTTCCACCAAACATATTGTCCTCCGTCGTTTTCTCGTTTAGCTCTTGCTTGTTCCCAAAAACGTCAATCCTGAAGCTGCTCCGCCATTGCTATTTCTTGTTGCCGCTCCCTGCGGACGCGCCTTCCTTCAGCAGACCGTCGAGCATGGTGCGCAGATAAGTCTCGCTTTCCAGCTTCAAATTCGCATTCGCATCTTGATCCCCAGTCTGGGCACGGATCATCCCCGTGCGGTCAATGATGATCACCTGAGGTATCCTCAAAACCTCTTTCTCCTGACGATTAAAATACTGATCCACGTCTTCCTTGTTGGCGAAGCCAACCGGATACGTAAGCTTGAAGGGCTCCACCGTATCGGCCAGCAACGGCCCGTTGACAGCGGATTGAGGGGCGGGAAATGCCACTGCAACAGGCTGAAAGCCGCGAGATGCAAACTCGGCGTTCAACTTGTTCATCGTCACTACCAAATTCAGGCACCTCGCCGATCGCAGGAAGAAAAACTCCAGCATCACCACCTTGCCTTTAAAGCTCGAGAGCAGCACCTGTTTTCCCGAGGGCTCATTGATGGTGAATTCGGGAGATTTGCGAGGGACCACACCGGATGTGGCTCCGGGAGTTGCGACAGCCAGGATCAATATCAGAAGTAACGATGTAAGCTTTTGTATGGCGATAGCGTAAGGCCAACCGAAACCAGCACGTAACCGAGTCGATTCAGTCATTGATCATCTCACCTGCTTCCACTTATCCACGATCTTCTGCATTTCCGCGGTTCCGGCCGCAACGGCATCCTCCGCGCTCTGGTCTCCCTTCACGACTTTCGCCACCATGCGCGGAACTAACATGCTGTTGAAAATCTCCATATATGCCGGGGTTGCGACTCCCGGAACACCAAGATTGGGGGTCCAGTGGAGCGCGTCCTGCAGCTCCGCGTATTTGTACGGAGGATCGGCTACGGGATCCTTCTGGATGCGCGTTATGAAATCGGGAAGCGTCTTGGGAAAGATGGGAAGATTGCAGCCTTTAGATTGCTGGTAGCCGCTCCTGGAGCTGTCCACCAGGTCGCCAACGAATTTCTTAGCCCCTTCCTGGTTCTGGGCGAAGGTAAAGACGGCCGAGCAATTTGTTACATGCGGGAGTGCGGTGACGCCCATCCCGCTCTTGCCCTTGAGAGGAGGCTGCAGCCTCAACTTCTTTCCTATATCTGGATTCTCCTTTTCCGCCGTGCGCATCAGGCTGATGCCATTGATGCTGCAGGAGGCCTTGTGAGCCACCATGGCCCGCACGTTGCCGCCCGAGCCCCAGGTAAGCTGGTCCGGACTTCCCGCCTGCTCATAGAGGCCTTGAACGTACTTGAGCGCCTGGGCGGCAAAGACGTTTTTATTAAAAACGACGGCTCCTTTCGCATCGAAGATCCAGGCGTGCGAGGCGTACAGAATTGTGTGCAACGTGATATTGCCTTCCAGCGTTGGCGACAAGGCCAGCCCACAAGGTACGCCGAACTGCTCTCGTATCTTTTTTGCTCCGCTCAACAGACCAGCGTAATGCACCGGACCAAGGGGCATGCCAATCTGACCCCACAAGTCCTCAAAAAAGACCAGCGGAGAGGGAACCCAGAAATCGGCAAAACCGAAATATTTTTTGGTTTGAAAATTGAATGTCGAACGGTGCGCTAGCTGTTGGATGGCCCCGACCCGCGATCCAACTGCCTGGTAGATCTCACCGTGATCGATCACGTGTTGATGGAATTCCGCAGGCGGCCAGGGGAAGATGAACAGATCGTGCCCCTTGCCCGCCTTGACCTCGGCGAAGGCGCGATCGCGGATCTGCTCGACCGGGATGATATCCACGATGACCTTGGTATCGTTCTGGTTCCCCCAGTCCTTGGCCATTACGTTGACGAACCACTGATCGAATTCGGGCAGGAAGTGGGCCCATTTGGCGATGCGAAGGGTCTTCTGGCTGGCGGCTGCACGCTTGGGAAAAAGAAAGAAAGGGCCTAAAGCGGCGGCGCCCGCCGCATACTTGAGGAAATCACGTCGCGAGGTTGTGTCTACTGCCGTCCTGGTCATCCTGGGTACCCTGTTTTGGCCGGGACATTATCACCCAACCACTTAGAAAACGCACCCCTAGCTGGTTTCCCAGCCAGGGGTGGAGAATAAACTTACTTTTGTCTCCGCCGGCCTTACTCGACAGAGGACTCGAAGCAGAATTTGCCAGTCTGCTGCAAGCAGTTGAAGTTGTTCTGGATGAACGGATCCAGCAAGCTGCCATGCGTCGTTATATCCAGGAAGGCATCCGAAGCGATGGCGCCGTTGCGGGGATCGGCAATCGCGGGACAGACCAGCCATGCCGCACCGTGATCGCTGCCGGCTGGATCTTCCTGGCCCTCGGCGCCACAGCCGTTGCCCTCAAGCTGATTGTTGAGTTCATTGGCCGTCAAGATGATGGGGAATCCATCCGCACCGAAACCGTTTCCTGGAACGTTGACCGGCTGTCCGGTTACGGGATCTATTTCCGTGGTTCCTGCGCCAATGGCGTGGTAGATCGGCCCACAGTGCGCATCGTTGAGGGGCGCGGTGAACCAGAAGTAAGTAATGATCCACATGCCCAGCAGATCGTCACAGAAATAGCCAAAAGGGCTATCGCTGATGTGGCTGCACTGGCCGTCGGTGTTGTTGATGCAGTTGTTGTCGCTGCCATCCATGGCGTTGCGGTTGGTGGCGAACCGCCAATTGTTCCTCAATTTCGGCGTGGCCACGTCGGAAATCGTGTTGTTATTCACTTTGGTATCGGCCACGTTGAAGCAAAACGTCGGAAGCGAGTGAGCATTGGGGTTCTGCAGGTTTTGGATCATTTGCAGCGAGCATGGGGCATTGGCGAAATTCCCCGGTGCTGGTGTGCACTGGCTCGCTAAAGTCGCGCCGGCAGGGCATTGCAAGGTGTTCGCTTTCTGGTCGATCGAGGCGTACGCCTCGAAGTTGCCCACGATGTCTTCCATGCGGATGCCACGTATATTAGCGCTATTGGTGATCGTGATGGTTTCGCCGGGATTCGTCTGCACCCCATCGAGACCGCCATTGGGTCCGATAGAGCCCACCGTGCGCGCGTAGCTGGTTTCGAATGCTGGCTCGGCATGAAGGAACGCCAGAATGGAGATGAACTCCAGAGTTTCTGGTATCCCGTTGACCTGATTGACGCAGTCAGGGGCTGGAGTGTTGCCGTTTTCCACGTCCGCGCAACTGAAGGGACTGTTGCCGTTGTCGGAGTTGCCACCTGTGGTCGCCAGAATGCGGAAATCCCGGCGATCAGGGTCAGTAGCACTGCAGTCGGTTGTGTCCGCCACCCAGTTTACCTGGGTGCCGGTGGCCGGCGGACCAGTCTGCCGGAAGCTGCCGAAACGTCCGTCAGGCTCGGTGTTCAATTCGCCGCTGCTGCTTGAGTCAATGCCGTTGTCGGCATAGAACTGATTACTGAAATCACAAGGCGGAGGGTTAATTTTGGTGAACTGGGCGGAAGCAAACGCCGCCGCCAGGATCAAGAAAACGCCAACGAGAATGCTTTTCGATACGCTCTTCACAACTCTATCCTCCTTGGGCCACGCGCGCCGCGACCCCGGATCGAAAAATCTGTTGAACAGCCAATAACATCGCTTCAGGCGTTCCCGGCTATCAGGGCGCCTTTACCCGGCTCTGGTCGGGATGAGCCATCCATTCCAGCGCCTCCACAATGAACCCGGCGTGGGCCATTCCCGGACAGGCCGACCAATACATCAGCGGCTCGTTGCCATAGCGAACGTTGCCGATGTGCTGCGTCTTGTCCGCATCGATGACCGGATCTGGATAGGTAAACCCGATCGCCACCCGGAGCTTTTCCATATCGGCCGGCTTGGCCGTAAAGAACTGCCAGGTAGCGCCAAATTTCTTCCGGTAGTCACGGATCACCGACACACTGTCCTCTTCCGGCTTCAAGGTGAAAGAGTACATGTGGATATCCCGGCCTAGCTGATCCCCTAATATCTTCTGCACCTTGACGAGATTGGCCGTCACCAGGGGGCAAACCTCGTCGCAGTTGGCGAAGAAGAAGTTGAGGCTCACGACTTTGTCCTTGACCAGATCGTCATAGAACATCAGTTGCTTCCCCTCGTGGGAGATCATGGGAAGATTCGGCAGATGCTTCTCCTGGAGACGCTTGCGCGCCATCTCCTGCGTAACCACCGGCCACTTGCGTGGCTCGGCGGCAGAAGCTGTACTGAGCGCGCCGGCGGCCAGCGGCGCGGCTGCCGAGAGGCTTAGGAACTTTCGTCTTGAAATATGCATGATCGAAATCTCCCTTCCGCGCCCCGCAGACTCAAGCTGCGGGGCGCAGCGTCGTCGCCTCCTTACGGCACCAGGATGTTGTCGCCCGTAGGCTGAACATGCCATAGCGCCATCATGGCGTGGTCTTCGTGGACCACGTTGTGGCAGTGAATCGGGTACTTGCCCAGCCAATCGCGGAAGCGGAAGAACAGCTCCACTCTCTCGTTGGGGTGCAGTTGCGTCACGTCCTTGCGGCCCTGGTCGGTAGGCACGGTTAGCGGATTGCTGGAGTTCAGGACCGCCCTGTTCCGGCTCAGGATCTGGTGTTCCTCCAGGTGGATGTGGACCGGGTGGGTCCAATCGCCCGTGAGGTTAGTCAGGAGCCAGTGCTCCACGCTGTTCTGCTGCACGGTGAAGCGGAAAGCCTCGGTGGACTCGCCGCCCAACCCTCCATTGCCGTAGGCGCAATCCATGAACTGTCCGTTGATCGACCACTGGCCGTTCAGACGGTCGAACTTGAAAGTGCGAACGATCCGCGGCGTGGCCGTTGTGTCCGGCAGGCTGTAGAAGCTGGGGTGCGTTGACGGATCCACGCTGTGGTCGGCCACTGTGGGGCCGGTGACCTGGAACTGCAGGATCAGGTCGCCTGTTCCAGCCGGCTTGATGGCTCCAACGGATTGATTGAGGTTGGTGCCCTGGTTGCATTCGGTTGGAGAGCCACTCTGGGAGTTGAGAACCCCGAAGGCCGGGTTACTGTCGACAGCCACCGGACCCTGGCCGTTGATCTGGTTCAGGCGGTTCTCCAGATACAGTGTCTGGCCGCCTAAGCTCGAGAAGTCGATGATGACATCGACGCGCTCGGCGGGGCCGATACGCACGCTGGTTACCTGAACGGGTGTCGGGATGAGATTGCCGTCTGTGGCAATCAGCCAGAATGGATTGGTCGTCGGCGATCCCGCTTTCCCGAGGTTGCCGGTCAGGAAGAACTCGTAGAAGCGTGATGGGCCGGTATTCAGCAGGCGGAACCTGTAACGACGCGGCGATACCACCTTGAATGGTTGGACTACGCCGTTCACCAGGAATGTGTCTCCCAGGATGCCATCGAGATTGAACAGATCGAAGACCAACTGGGCGGTACTGGGATCGAAGACCTTATCGGCGAAGGCCAGCGGAATATCGAAATCTGGGAAGGTCGGCAAACGGAAGCCGGTGGTCTCGTTGCCGGTATCAAACTGGTTGAACAGCAGATAAAAACCGACCAGTCCCTTGTAAGTGTTCTGCGAGGTGAAGTCCACGCGGTGATCGTGGTACCACAATGTGCTCAGCGACTCGTTGATGTCGCCATTGGGAGTATTGGTTGAGTTGAACCCGGCCAACACGTTGGGGTAGTACTGGTCGCAGAACTTTCCTGAAGGATAGAAGTCGCACGGGTTGCCGTCACTTTCGGAGGGCGTGTGCCCGTTGTGCAGGTGCGTGGACACAGATGGCATCCCGAAACCGCTGTTGTTCTTCTGCGTGATGTTGGGCAGTGCATTGCTGTTGCGCGTGATCTGCGGCCTGCCATAGAACGCCTGGTAGGTAGGTCCAGGGCTGCGTGTGCCGGTGCCATCATCAAAACCCCAGATCGTCTGCGGAGGCAGATCGGGAGAAAACTGACTGGTGGTAAATTGCCTCTGGGTGAAGTGGTAGAGCGTGGCGGGAACCACCGGGAACCGGGTCGCGTCAATCAGCGGCGCCTGGAACGGGGCAGCACGAACTTCGCCCGCGGCCGTGTTCGGGTTCTCCTGCGGAGCCGGGTTCAGCGCCGAAGTCTGAGCTATGTGCGTAGGCGGCAGCGGCGTCACAAATTTCGAAAGCTTTGGACTAGCCGTCTGGTTGCTGGGTGCGCAGTTCTGATTGGTTCCAGGGCTCTGGTTGGATCCCGAACTCGGAGGTTGGTTCGTCTTAATAGTAGTTCCACTACCAGTTGGTGTATTCGGGCTCGCCGTCTGCGCTCTCGCGCTCAACCCGCTTTTAGCGACCAACATTCCCCCTGCAGTCAGCAGCCCCATCTTGAAGAGTTCGCGCCGGCTGGTTAATCCGGCTGCGATCAGTTCGCGCCGGTTCTTTGCGGCTTCCTCCATCTCTTTAAAGCGCCGCCTGGAGACCTTCTCTCCGAAAACGTTGTAGTACATTTCCTGCCTCCTCGTGCGTTGGGCCGAGCAGCGTCGGAAACCTATCGACGACTTGCCGGCGTTCGTTGGGTCAGCAATTAATCACGTCTGCGTGTGACATAGAAACTGCGCTCGCGTAATGTAAGCCGGACGCCTAAAGCCTCCAAGCGCTAACAGTTAGCAAAAATAAGTTTTTCTTAGCCATTCGTGCTGAAAGCGGAAAACACAGGAGAGAACCTGAGAGAAAGGACAAATCACCCGTACGGATTCTGGAAAATCTGTGCGGATCGACTAAAAAAAGAGTTCCAGAATGGGTCTATCGGAGTGAAGGCAACGCGCTGTTGCGGGCATGAGACGGAAGAATCCGGATGAACGGGTCGCAGTGGGCGGGAAGGCCACCGCTACACATTCAGCCGCGATTTGAATGTTTAACTGGCCTGGCGCTCCGCGAGAATCTCCTGGGGCGCATTGCGATAACTGCGCGGCCCCTGCTCAAAACGTCTTTCAAAGGCGCGAGTAAAACTCGATGCATGCTCGTAGCCCACCGCGCAAGAGATTTCCTTGATGCTGAGGCTGGTGGTGGCCAGCAGAGAGGCGGCCTTCTGCAGCCTCTTCTCGGTGAGCAGGTGGCCGAGTCCCAGTCCAGTAGCTCTTTTGAAGAGATGCTGCAGATGAGACTGGCTGAGGTTAAGAGCCACGGCCCAGTCCTGAATCTTGCCGAGAGGATCCGAGTCAATGAGCTCCAGCAATTTGTGGAGCCGTACATCCTGGAAGTGGGGATCGATCAGCCCGTTTTTCAGCGCGGCTGTTCCGCCGTTGGCGATCCCGTTCTTAACTCCATTCGATACAGCGTAAGCGGCGGCGTTTCTTCCGGCACGAGAACGAAACGCAGACATGCAGCCTCCTAGCGACAGCTCAGTTCATGATCGTGGAATCCTCTCTCCATGGGTTCCCGGACCAATCCGCGATTGTCGAGCAGATCTTGCAAATCATGGGTTTGGTCAACGAGGCGATTGACGGCGGCTCCGCAAAGCGGAAACCCCCGGCAGTTACCTGCTGGTTCCTGTCGTCAGATCCTTTGTCAGGTCTGATGAGTGCGCTGGATCATCGAACGATTTGTGTCCGTCGCAATTCGTTCGATTGAAAGTCGCGAGAAAAAATTTTTAAATGCCCTAACCGTTCTTTCCTGGCTGCATGACGGTTGTAGCGAACGCGTGGGCTGTCGTTCGTCAGCGAAGTCGTGCGGCTGGTTCCAGGACATTCAGTTGGCAAAGAGCTTGCCTTCTCCGATATACCTTGGTGGTGGGCGCATCCCCGAGGCCAGGCTCACCCACAAGAGCCCTGCCACCGGAATTTAATAGGGCGATTTCTATTACAGCCGGAGAAGGCTGTCAAGGGGAATCATCAGGGGAATCAGTTTGGCGGCGCGAAGGCGAAGACGAATATCTGCGTCGAACCTCGGATTCTTTCCCAAAACGGTTCTTCCCCTTGCCAATTATAAAGAGACGGCTACTCGAAATTTGATTGCCAACAAGAGATGGCTGGGATAGCCTTTGACAGGTTTTTTGGATCAAACGGAATCCCCGGGGAAGTTCTCGTCTCTCAGGCGTCGAAAACACCGCCCGTGCCGGCGGTGCTGACGAAACCAACGAACGAAAAATCCCCGGGGAACTTCACGCCCGCGGCAGATACAGGCTTTCTTCAGCCAGTCCGCCGAACTCCCAACCCGGAATCGTGATCTTTACCTGAGCACTCAACGAGTCACGGTTCGGGGCGGCCGGAGCGAAACAGGGTCGATTCACCTGAGTAGCACAGCCGTAAGAAACCCGCATACTGGCGAGCGTGTGAATCCTAGCATCTTTCCAACTAAAGTCAAGAATTTCAGAAGCACAGAATCTATAGTTAATTCCAATTATTTATAGTAATAAACGCAATTCTTCAAAAGATTCCTAACGGTTTACGACCTGGTAGATCAGGATGCCCATCACGGCGACGAGGTAGAGCCGCAGCAGCCAGAGCATGAAACTTTGCCACGGCCTCAGCGAACGCCGGGGGAGGGGCTGTTTTTTGGCTGATACCAACTGGTCCGGCTCGAGCGCCGACAGCATGGTCTGTGAATCGAGAGTGTCCGTTTTACGCAAAATAGCAATCCTCCTTTAATGACCGCCGAGAGCCGCGAATACTTTAGGCGCGACCACGCTCATGGCGAACAGAGTGCCGGCCGCAACCAGCAACATGCCCACGCCCGCGGCCAGCATGTTGACCCAGCGCGGGTTTACCAGATCGCCCATGATTTCCTTGTCATTGACGAGCATGAAAAGGAAAGCCAGAGCCGGGGGCATGGCGAGAACGGCCATGACATTGACGATCAAAACGATGTAGACCAAAGGCAAGCCGGGAATGAGAACCACGCCGGCAGCTCCGGCCACACCCAGAAACAGCACGGAATAAAAGACGCGGCCTTCCCGGAGACGAAGATTCAGGCTGTGAGGCTTATGTGTGACCTCGCCAAAGGCATAAGCCGAAGAAACGGAGATAGTGATGGCGGCAACCATACCGGCTTCCACGATGCCAAGAGCAAAGAGCGAAGCGCCGAGGCGCCCAATGACCGGTTGCAAGGATTGCGCGAACTCAGCAGCCTGAAATTGCTCGGCGCTCATGTGGTGCGACACGAGGGGCGCGGTCAGCAGGATCATGCCCAGGGCTGCGCCCGCAGCGAGCAGCGCGCCGAGGATGGTATCGATGCGGCCAAAACTCACGTCGCGCCGGGTGAGCCCTTTGTCGACGATGGCGCTCTGCTGAAAGAAGAGCATCCAGGGAGTGACCGTAGCGCCGGTGACGGCGAGGATCATCAGCAGGGTGTCATTGCTGATGCCGCCCACCAGGGGACGCCAGCTTAGAAGCGCGTTGCCAACGGAATGCCAGTCAGGACGCGTCATAAAGGCCAGCGGGATGAAGATCAAATTAAACGCCGCAAAGGCCAGCGTGATGCGCTCCCACGTCCAATAACGGTGCGTGATCAGAGCGAAATAAAGGACGACGACCGCAGCGCAGACGGCAACGGCGGGAGGCACTCCGAAAAAGCCCAGCCCGGCGCGGATGGCGATGAATTCCGTAATCAGGGTCAAGAGATTTCCAATGGCCAGGTCGGTGACGGAGAACCATCCCCAGAAGGGACCGAAGCGGGCGAATATCAGTTCGGCATGGCCGCGATGAGTGGCGGCGCCCACACGCACGGTCATTTCCTGGACCACGACCGCCATGGCAAAGGTAAGAATGATGAAGGGGAGAAAGAAACCGATGCCGAAACGAGCACCGGTGGCGGCGTAAGAGATCATGCTGGGGCCGTCGTTTTCACCCAGCATCACCAGGATACCGGGGCCAATCAAAAGCCAGAACAAACGCAGGCGCGAGCGCAGGCCGGAGTGGGCGCGGGCTTCGGCTACGCGATTGCGGTCTTGTGCGCGGTCTACGTCTTCATGGTTGAGTACTTGATTGGCCGCGCCGGACTGGATTGGACCGCTCAAACGTGCAACCGCCTCCGATCGATTACTTCAGTAACCTATGATTGAGATCATGCAGTTAACCATGGTTAACTGCATGCCATATATTATGCCATCCGAAGGGCATAAATCCAGAGATAAGATTGGCGAGTTAAATACCGGAAGAACACCGTCAGTTCGGGAGCTTTGGGGGAGTTTTCACTGCTGATGGGAAGGCCCGAGCCGGCCCGCTGTTTTCAAGCTATTGTTTGGATACCCAGATCTTTTTCGCGGCGGGAAGGCCCAAGCGGGCCTGGGATTTGCCGATACTCAAAGTAACGGTACCGTCATAGTTCTGGGCATCGACGGTGAGGGAAGTTCCGGGGCGGATGCCTTCACGGTCAAAAAACTCCAGCAGTTTGCGATCGCGCTCGTAGACGCTGTTGATGCGGTAGCGATGCCCGGCGGGAGCTTCGCTCAACAGCTGCAGGCCGTGCTTGCGGCGCTGCTGGTCGCTGCGCAAAGTCAGGCCGTTGCCGTGGGGGCAGACCTCGCGGTGGCCGAGCTTGGCGACCAGAGTGGCTTCGAACGCAGGGGAAACCGCGTGTTCCAGGCGTTCGGCTTCTTCGTGAACGGCATACCAGGGCATGCCAAACACTTCGGTGAGCATGCGCTCGATGAGGTGGTGGCGCAGGATGGTGCGCTCGGCGATCTCACGGCCGGCGGCGGTGAGTTGGATGCGGCCGTTGCTGCCGATGCGGGCCAGGCCGTCTTTGGTGAGGCGCTTGAGTGCGGCGGTGACGGCAGGACGGGTCACGGAAAGCCAATGGGCGAGGGTAGCGGAGATGACGGTTTCGCCTTCCGCCTCAGCCTCGGCGATGGCCTTCAGGTAGTCCTCTTTCGAGATAGTGATCATGCGTTGTTCTTCAATGATATCTGTATTTTTATGATACCCGCCAGTACGACGGTTGGCGGGGATTTTCGCGGTTCAAAGGCAGCGGGGGACCAATTGGGCAAATGCCATTCTTCTCTCCGCTCCCGACGCGCCCTGTTGGCCAGGCCGGCTAGCCAACCCCTCTCGATTCTCCTTGACATATACGTCATGATATTGTAAACATATCTATATTTTAATGGATCCATAAAACTCCACTCGCTTAACATGTGAGGCGATCAGGCGATTTCGCTTTAGAACAAGAAACCGGGCTGTGGTGGATTGAGATGGATTGAAATGGATTGAAACCGGGGGAGGGGGGAGCAGCTGCGGTTCCCCGGCGATCGGGCGACCGGATAGGCTGAAAGGAAAAGGTTTAGAGGGATCGGTGGCCCAAAAATAAGGCGCATTTGGACCGGATTTGAGACAGAAAACGCGGCAATTTGTGAAGGCGGGTCAAAACTTAGATTGTGAAGCGTTAGCAGCATAACAGCTCAACAATCGAGAAAGGCAAATCGGGCAAAGCGAAAACGCACATTGCCGGCCAGCAGCAAGGATTGTAAATCGTGGAGATCGTGGCTATCTCAAGAAATGAAGAGCCAGAACCCTTGCGCGCCAGCCGCGGCACGGCTGGTATGATCGTACGCTTCAAAACGAATTCAGGCATTTCAGCGAGCGTGGAGGCTAGAGACCCATGGGGACGCTTAAAGACAAAGTTGCCATCGTGACCGGCGCCAGCCGCGGCATCGGCAAGGCCATTGCCGAGGGGTTCGCGCGGGAAGGGGCGCAGGTAGTAATTTGCGGGCGCAAGCAGGAGACGCTGGACCAGGTGGCGGCGGAGATCGGCCTGGGGGTGAAGCCGGTGGCCTGCCACATCGGCAAGGCAGAGCAGATCCAGAACCTGGTGGATTCAACCACGCGCGAGTTCGGGCGCATAGACATCCTGGTGAACAATGCGGCCACGAATATCGCCCAGGAGTTCTGCCTGGAGGTAGATGAGGCGAAGTTCGACAAGATGGTGGAGATCAATCTGAAGAGCGCCTTCCGGCTGATCCGGCAGGTGGCGCCGGGGATGTGCCAGCGGGGGTCAGGGGCGATCATCAATGTGGCCTCGATTTCCGGACTGCGGCCGCAGTATTACGGACTGCTGTACAGCATGACGAAAGCGGCGCTGATCATGATGACGCAGTCGTACGCGCTGGAGCTGGGGCCGAAAGGCGTGCGCGTGAATGCCATTGCACCGGGGCTGATTAAAACGGTGTTGAGCGAGTACTACTGGAAGGACGAAGGCCGGACGGCGCAGGTCATTGCGAAACAGCCGATTCAGCACCTGGGACAGCCGAAGGAGATTGCGGATGTCGCGGTGCTGCTGGCCGGCGAAGGAGGATCATATTTAACAGGACAGACAATTGTGGTGGACGGAGGAGCGCTGCTGACATCGCGCACACTCTGATCATTCCGCAAAATGACCGTTTTTTGACGCCAGTTTGGTGGCCGCCTGGCAGAGGATGCCCTCCAGTTCGATCCACTCGGCTTTGACGTAGTCGGGCGCGCCCACGGCTTTGGACCACAGGCGATGAAGCAAGGTATGCCACTGGTCAGGCACCTTAAGGTCATCGATTTCGAGAGTGAATGAGGTTTTCAATGCCGTGTGCCTCCTTGTCAGCAACGGGGCATCATAAACGAAGTGATCAAGAGTTAACGAGCTATCTTCTCTTAATCAGGGGAGTACGGCGACCCGACAAGGCCATACCGCGGAAGAACGCGATCAACTACAATCTCTGGCCTCGCAAAGGTCGTTATATTTCAGGCAAGATGTGGAAATCAGTGACAAAAATCACTCATGAAAACGGGATTTCGTTCGCACCACTGAATTTGGAAAATCAAGCCAGGGTTGTTCGGCGTGGCGTAACGCGGCCGATCTCCAACTGAGGATTGCCAATGAAGCTGCTGGGCCTTATCACAAACCTGTTACTTCTGGGTTTTTCCCTTACCACGCCTGCGCCGGGGCAGAATCCGCCGGGCGGCGCTTATGCAAACTATCCCAGCGAGACCCCGCAAAACTTCCGGACGGCGATGGAAAGCTGGGATTACACGCGCCGCGAATTGATGATCCCCATGCGCGACGGGGTGAAGCTGTACACGGTGATCCTGGTTCCGAAAGGCGCCAAGGGCGCGCCGATGCTGCTGACGCGTACGCCTTATAGCGCCAAGGAATTGACCACGCACGCGGAGAGTTCGCATCTGGGACCGATTCTTGTGGGCTACGACAACGCCACCGACGTGATTCTGGAGAGCGGCTACATTCGCGTGGTGCAGGACGTTCGCGGCAAATACAAGTCGGAAGGCGATTACGTGATGAACCGTCCGCTACACGGGCCGCTGAACCCTACGCCGGTGGATCACTCGACGGACACTTACGACACCATCGACTGGCTGGTGAAAAACGTTCCCGAGAGCAACGGCAAGGTCGGCATCATCGGGATTTCTTACGACGGCTTTCTGCCGCTGATGGCGCTGGTGAATCCGCATCCGGCGCTCAAGGTTTCGGTACCCATGAACCCGATGGTGGACGGCTGGATGGGCGACGACTGGTTCCACAACGGCGCCTTCCGGCAGCAGAACATTCCTTATATATACGAGCAGGAAGCGACTCGCGACAACGACGCCAAGTTCTGGACCGGCTACTTTGACGATTACGACATGTACCTGCAAGCCGGATCGGCCGGCGAAGTTGCCCGGGTGCACGGCATGGAGCAGATCGGTTTCTGGCGCAAACTGGTGGAACACCCGACCTACGATTCATTCTGGCGCGACCAGGCGATGGACAAGATCCTTGCCGGCCAGCCCCTAAAGGTTCCGGTGATGCTGGTGGACAGCCTGTGGGACCAGGAAGACATCTACGGAGCAATGGCTGTGTACAAGGCCATCAAGCCGAAAGACACCGGCAACGACAAGGTTTTTCTGGTGATCGGGCCGTGGCATCACGGGCAGGAGATCGGCGACGGGACGATGCTGGGCGCGTTGAACTTTGGCAGCGATACCGGACAGTACTTCCGCGAAGAGATCCTGCGGCCATTTCTCGATCAGTATTTAAAGGATGGATCGCCGAAAGCCGACGTCCCGCCGGTTTCAGCGTTTGAGACGGGAAGCAATGCGTGGCGACGGCTGCAGTCGTGGCCGTCGGGCTGCAGCAACGGCTGCGCGCCCAAGCCAACACCGCTCTATTTGAGCGCAGGCCACAGGCTGAGCTTCTCGGCGCCCAGGAGCGGGGATACGGCATTCGAGGAATACGTTTCCGATCCGGCGAAGCCAGTTCCCTTCCGCGCGCGTCCGACCCGTCCGGTCGGCTACGACATCAGCAAGGGACTGACCTGGCCGTTGTGGCTGGTGGACGATCAGCGCGAAGAATCGGGACGTCCGGATGTGGCGGTCTTCACCAGCGAGGTGTTGACGTCGCCGATGAAGATCAGCGGGCAGCCGATCGCCAACCTGGTGGCTTCCACCAGCGGCACGGATTCCGACTGGGTGGTAAAGCTGATCGATGTTTACCCGGACGAAGTGCCCGGACAGGCCACCATGGGCGGTTACCAATTGATGGTTGCGGCCGACATTTTCCGCGGACGCTATCGTGAGAGCCTGGAAACGCCGAAAGCACTGGCTTCGGACAAGCCTTTGCTGTTCCGCTTCGCGCTGCCCACGGCGAACCATGTGTTTCTGCCCGGGCACCGCGTCATGGTGCAGGTGCAGTCGAGCTGGTTCCCGCTCTACGATCGCAACCCGCAGACGTTTGTCCCGAACATTTTCTGGGCCAAGCCCGGGGATTATCGCAAGGCAGTACAGCGCATCTATCATTCGCCGGCGAGCGGCGAGGCCAGCTACATCGAGCTGCCGATGGTGCAGATGCAGTGATTTGAACAAAGGAGAACAGAGGCGCGTTCGACTCATCAGCGCATCCTAATCTCCCAGAAAAATGCTTTAACTTTGGCCGGACATGGTTTATCTTGGCGCACACTTGCCGCCAGCAGGCCCGGAGAAGGAACGTGAAAGCCGTGAAATCTCTTCTTCGCCCATCCGCAATTTTCGTTGGCTCCAGCCTTTTCCTGGCTCTTGCCGTACCCGCTGTGCGCGGTTCGGCCGCGCTCGAGTCGCCTGACGTGCAAGCTTCCGATCAGCCGGTGAGCGCCTCTGAGATCCCAGCTCAATTGGTGATTCCCGGGCCGCGCCGTTCATTCCTGCGCATGTCGGGCATCAGCCAGAAGGCTACGGTGGAAGAGACGCTGCCGCTGCTGGCGGCTGAAGTTCGCCTGCGCGGATACGTCCGCGGCAGGCCTACGGAATATCTGGTGTTGCTGAAGCGCTATCTGCAACAGGCGCGCAAACTGGCTGAACTGGCCGGGGCCAAGGCGGTGATTGAAGTCTCTTCGTGCGCCGATGCGCAACCTGTGCTCAACGTTCTCGGCTATCGCTTGCGGCAGCCTTGCGGCCCGAACACGTCGGTGCAGACAGCGGATCCGGAACTGGCATTTCTTACCATCGATTCCGGGTTTCCGCTGGCGCAATTGGAAGACGCGCTGCGTCAGAACAAACCGTTCAGCCTTCCCTACCCTTCATCGAGCGTGCCCATGCTGTTTACAGCTCCTGACTGGAGCCTGAACAACGCAGCCGGAACAAACCTGATTGACGCATTGATCGACGATCCGGCCCTGGCGCGACTGTATGCGGCGTTGTCGCGCATGGACAGCGCGACTGCGCAAACTCTCCGACAATCACCCGGGATCCCCAAGCTGGTGCGCTACGGCGGCGTCCTGGATTTCTACGGAAGCCATATCGCCATTCGCGCCGGCCATGTGCTGGTGCCGGGGGGAGTTTTTGCCGAGCCGGCATGGAAAGCTTTGGTTGGGGCGAGTCCGGATGCGCCTTCGGACTTCATTCCTCGCTTGCTGAGCAGGGATCAGGGCTGGATGGCCGCCTACTTTGACGCCCTGTCGTACTCATCGCCGCAGCACCAGGAATACTTCGTTCAGACCGGCCATCTCAAGCGTTTTTACGAGGCGTTCCGCGGTCCGGCTCCGCTGAGCAGCGCCACGCGCCCCATCTTCCGGCCAATACCCGGACTGCCGCTGCTGGCCGCTCGCCTGTCTTTGGATTCCGACGGCCAGGTGCATGTTCCGGGGCAACTTGATGTCTGGAAAGATATATTTCGCGAAAGAACGCGCACCGGATCGCGCGTGGTTCAGCATGTTGACCGCTGGACAGCGCCCGATGATCTGGTAACGGCGCTCTTCGCTCTGACGCGCGAGTTCGCGAGCGACGGACCGCTGCAGTGCTTCCTGGCTCTCAGCGAGATCGATCGCGGAAGAGATGCGAGCGAGCGATTGTCGCCGGAAATGGTGCGCCAACTCGCCGGCAGTTTCCCGCGCTATGGCGACCAGTATCCCATCTTTGCTGAATTTCACGCGCTGAACAACGAATCGATCTCCAGCTACCTGGCCACCGTAGAGAAACTGGACAAGATTGGCGCGCCCGCGGCTCGAGCCAACGCTACCGGCATATTTCAGGCGAACGTGAGCCTGTGGGAGATTCTGGCGCGGCAGGGTGAGATCGCGGCTCCGTCGCTCAATGATTCCTGGAAGGCCGTGATTGCGCCGTTCGACGACGCAACTTCCGGTGTGCGGGTGTTTGAAGCAGGCGAGGCTTCGTTCAAAGAACTGTTGCGCTCAACCGGCGCCAAGCCGGGGAGTTCAAATGAAGATGAAATCATCAGCCTGTTGGCCGGGCCGCCGCAAACCAACCCTGAAGCCAAGCAGGTTCGGCAGGAACTCGCGGCGAAAATCCACTCCGTGCTTGAAGCGCAGAGGCTGGTTTCGCTGGACACGCTGTTTGCCCTGAGCGATGGGATGAACGAGTTGGCCCAGGGCAACCGGCGCGATGCCGATGCCCTGCTGGCTCTCTCGGCGGAAGTACGCGAATTCCAGATGCCGCGGCCCATCTTCACGGCTTCGGAGCGGCTGGAATACACACAGCAACGATCTGACGTTAATCACACAACGCTGCAGGCGCACACCAACTTCGCCCGCATCATCAAATCGGGAACACCGCGAGAGCTGGCGGAGGCGCGCGGACGTCTGGCGGCCTTCCTGCGAGACACGCTGGTCGGGCTCAACTACGCGTATTACGAGCCGCCCGGGGCGCAGATGCTGCACAACAACGCCATCTTTGTCCGCTCGCACGATTATTCGGAGGATCCCACGCGCGCCGCGCAACCCTGGAAGACTCCGCAACTGATCAATCTGGGCGTGACCGCGAGCGGCGGCGCGCATTTGTGCGGCTCGCTGGCAGACTTGCCCTACGTGCTGGCGGTAGTGGAGCAGGATTTCATCGTCCCGGACGCAGTGCAATCGCTCATCTGGCAGGACCTTGTACCCACCATGCTGAGCGGCTCGGTGCTGACGCGCTGGTGGGATGTGACACCGGTTGAGTTGCACGCTGTCGCCCTGTATCAACGCACGGGAGAGGAGTTGCTGGCAGCCTCCGCTGGCGATGACGACCTGCGCGCAAAAGTTCTTGCCATCCTCACCTACCGAGTGCTTCCCCAGCGACTGGGACGAATAGAATCCGCATTGCGGAGCTCACGTCCACAAAATGCGCTGCGCGAAGCCACGCCCAGCGACACGTTTTTCCTGGCCGCGGAATTCCGCCGCAAGTACGCTGCCGACAACAGCCACTGGGGAAAAGCCGGCAAGGAATTGGACGATCTGGTCCGCGATCATCCGGCCGAAACCAGTTGGACACGGCTCTCACAGGATTTTGGCGGACCGCACCCGGCGCTGGCTCACAACAGCGGCCGCGAGCTGGTCAACATGAAACTCTTTCCGGTCTACCTGCATTATTCCAGCCGGCTGCTGGCGGAATCATGGGACTCCAACAATCTTTACTGGGCGCGGCTGGCGGACGAACTCGGTTACGAGCCGGCATTGTTAAATAAACTGGTACCGGAGCTGACGCGGCGCATGGTGGAGAAGCTTTTCGCCAGCGACTTGGAGGACTGGCCGGCGATGCTGCGGGCAGTGCGCGAGACTGGCGAGGAATTTCGCGCGGGAAAGATCGCTGCGTTGCCGAAAGGAAGTTCGAGCGTCAACTAATGCGCGCTTTCGCCAGACACAACGGCCTGAGGTAGTCATGCACAAACGACTGTTGATCCTGACAGCATTCTTGGTTTTGATCTTCCCACAATCGGGCCACTGGGCCGCGCAACAGACTGAGCCCAGCAAACCGCTGCTTCGCGTCGACGTCAACCTGGTGCTCATGAACGTGGCCGTCACCGACCACAAAGGAAAATATGTCACCGGGCTGAAGCCATCCGATTTCGCGGTTTTCGAGGATAAGATTCAGCAGAAGATTTCAACTTTTCAGGAGGGCAACGGCCCACAAAAACCGGTGGTAGCGGCTGCGGAGCCTGAGAGCGGGCCCCAGGCCGCGCTCAGAGCCGAACCAGAAAATCTGATCAGCGGAGCCAACGTCTTCATTTTGTTCGACACCAGCAACTACATGTACCGCGGCTTCGCTTTCGCGCAGGATTCGATCGCCGAATTCGTGCGCTCACTCGACAGTCCCGAGCGGGTGGCGTTTTATGCTTACAGCCGCAACCTCTCGCGCGGCGCCGTCCTGACCGCCGACCGGTCGGAGGTGCTGCGCGGCGTGAGATCCACCACTGCCGGCGATAGTCCCGCGCTCTACAACGCGCTCCTGCTGACCCTGAAAGATGCCAGCCAGTTTGCGGGAAGAAAAGTGGTCGTGGTGTTTTCCAACGGCCCCGACCAGGCCAGTATGGTGGCACCGGAGGACGTCAGCGAGTTGGCGGAGACCGAAGGCATACCTATTTATATGGTGAGCACGCGCGAAGCCAAGCTCGATCCGATTTCCACCATGGTCTTTCAGCGCATGACCTCGGCTACCGGCGGCGCGGCGTATTTCGCCAAGAATTGGACCGACCAGCGCAAAGCGTTCGACGCCATCCGCAATGACGTCGCTCATCTTTATCTTCTCAGCTATTATCCGCAGGCGAATCCCAACCACGGCTGGCGAACCATCAGCGTAAAGCTGGTTGGCCAGGCCGCGAAAAATTATCGCATTCGAACCCGCAGCGGGTACCGGCCAAAAGCAGGTGCGCACTTCCAGGCGGCTGATTCCGGGGAATAAACAATGGAAACTTAGTTGAACCTGAAATCGCCGGCAAACGTGTGTTCATTGATCGCACGCAGATTCCTCAAAATTTGTCGAATGGGCCACTTCTCGGCCGTCCTATGGTTAGGCGGCGAAAAAACCGTCGAATGGACCAAGGGAGAAAACTGATGCAGTTTGCCCTGATGATCTACCACTCACCGGAAGAGTTTGACAAGCGGAAGAACGACTACAACGACCCGTATCTCGGTGCCTGGCGTGCTTACTACAAGGCGCTGGTCGAAGCCGGCGTTTACGTCGGCAGCGATGCGCTCGAAGTGCCAGAGACTGCAACTACGGTGCGTCTTAAGGAAGGAAAGCGCCGCGTGCAGGATGGTCCGTTCGCCGATACCAAGGAACAACTGGCAGGATTCATCGTCCTGGAACTTCCGTCCGTCGACGCCGCTATCGAGTGGGCTGCGCGGTGTCCGGGTGCCTCGTCCGGCGCGGTTGAAGTGCGGCCGCTGGCTCCCGAAGCCAAACGCAAGGGCTTCACCGGATGAGTGGAAGCAATCAGGAGGACACGCATCGCACCATAGAGCGCGTGGCGCGCGAATCATACGGCCGCCTGGTGGCGTATCTTTCCTCGCACACGCACGATGTGGCCCGCGCTGAGGATGCTCTCAGCGAGGCGTTGGTGGCGGCGCTCAAGACCTGGCCGCGAGACGGAGTGCCAGAAAATCCCGAAGGATGGTTGCTGACTGCGGCGCGACACTCCTTCATTGATCTTGTGCGCCATCAGCGGGTGGCAGAGGCGAGCGAACCCACTCTCCTGCTGCTGCGAAATAACGCTACGGAGGAACCTTTGTCGATGACGTTTCCCGATGAGCGGTTGAAGCTGCTTTTCGTTTGTACTCATCCGGCGATTGATGCGTCCATGCATACACCGCTCATGTTGCAGACCGTTCTCGGCCTGGATGCAGCGCGGATCGCCCAGGCCTTCTTGATCTCGCCTACCACGATGGGCCAGCGCCTGGTGCGCGCGAAGACAAAAATCCGCGACGGCGGTATTCAATTCGAGGTTCCCCGGGAACGCGAGCTTCCGCAGCGACTCGACGCTGTGCTGGAAGCGATCTACGCTGCTTACGGTATCGGATGGGACGACATGGCGGGCGCCGACCGGCGCGGCCAGGATCTTACCGAGGAGGCGACCTGGCTTGCTCGCGTCCTTCTGGAACTGATGCCGGATGAGGCCGAAGTTCGCGGCTTGCTTGCCCTCATGCTTTTCTGCGAAGCACGGCGGCCGGCGCGGCGAACCACCGACGGCAGGTACGTTCCTCTTTCCGAGCAGGACCCGCGACAGTGGTCGGCTCCGCTCCTCGAAGAGGCGGAACGCCATCTGGTTCAAGCTTCGAAGCTCGCGCACACTGGCCGCTTTCAACTTGAAGCCGCGATCCAGTCGGTGCATGCGGAACGAGCGCGCAGCGGCCGCACCGAGTGGGCGGCGATCGTGCTTCTCTATCAGCAGCTCATGCGTATACTTCCAACAATCGGCACGCACACTGGACACGCAGCCGCTCTTGCAGAAGCCAAGGATCCCGCGGTCGGGTTGGCTGCGTTGGATGAAATCGATCTCGGCTCCGTGAAGGACTATCAACCCTACTGGGCGGTTCGTGCGCACCTTTTGCAGCGGCTGGGAAGATCGCGCGAGGCTCTTGAGGCCTTCGACCGCGCCATCGGGCTGGCCGAAGACCCTGCCGTGAGACAGTTCCTCCTCCAAAAACGTGGCTAATTTTCTTTCCCGTGAGTGTCGAAACCAGCTTTCTTCACCCGTTAACTCTATAGAAGCGGCAATAGTGGTCAAGCTGGCGGCCAGGAGGCAAACGATGTGTCCATTCTGTTTGGCGACTCTGGGACTGATCGTTGCGGGCACGGCATCTACCGGCGGGATGACGGTGTTGGCCGTGAGATTGTCCCGCAGGAACAAAGCAAAGGAAATCACGGCGACCTCGAATGAAGGGAGAAATCAAGATGTCAGTGACGATCGAGACTCCGAACATCGTTTCGCGAGATGAGTGGCTTGCAGCTCGCAAGAAGCTCCTGTCCAAAGAAAAGCAGCTCACGCGCGAGGGTGACGCGATCGCGGCCGAGCGCCGCAGCCTGCCCTGGATGAAGGTGGAAAAGCAGTATGTCTTCGATTCACCCACCGGCCAGCGGACTCTCGCCGACCTGTTCGAGGGCAAGAGCCAGATCATCGTGTACCACTTTATGTTTGGGCCGGACTGGAAGGAAGGTTGCCCGAGCTGCTCTTTCATCATGGATCATACCGACGGCGCCGTCGTGCACCTGGCGCAGCGCGACGTCTCTTTCACCGCGATTTCGCGGGCGCCGCTGTCAAGGATCCAAGCGTTCAAGAAGCGCATGGGCTGGCACTTCCCTTGGGTCTCCTCGAATGCCAACGATTTCAATTTCGACTACCACGTCTCATTCACCCGGGAAGAGATAGCCGGGGGCAACGTCAACTACAACTTCGATCTGACTGATTTCGGCGCCATCGGTGAAGAGGCGCCCGGGATCAGCGTCTTCTACCAGGACAAGAGCGGCAACATCTTCCACACCTATTCTGCCTACGCACGCGCGACCGAGCTGGGCATGGGCGCCTACCACTGGCTTGATCTGGTCCCCAGGGGCCGCGACGAAGATGGGCTCAGCTTCTCCATGTCCTGGCTTCGCCATCACGATCGCTACGCGGATGGCCGCTTAGCCGATGCCGACAAGCCATATTGGCCAGCCGGCGCTACCGGATCCTAAGCCTCGAATGGGAATGTGCGATCAGACGCTGCATCGATATTGATCAAGGGAGAACGAAATATGAACATTGCGAACAAAACAGTTTTGATTACCGGCGCCAACCGCGGCATCGGTCGGGCGCTGGTCGATGAGGCCCTACGGCGCGGCGCAAAGCGCGTATACGCAGGAACGCGCGGCGCGTTGCAACACCCTGACCAACGCGTGACGCCGCTGAAGCTGGACGTCACCAACGCTTCCGAGGTCCAGCGCGCGCTCGGCGCCGTCGACTCGCTTGACGTCCTCATCAACAATGCCGGCATCGCGCTCTACGATGATCTGAGCAATCTCGGGGTCGTCGAGCAGCACCTGGCCGTCAACTTCCTGGGAGCACTCAAAGTGACGCACGCATTCCTGCCGTTGCTGAAGCGCTCCAGGGGCGCCATCGTCAACAACCTGTCCCTGGTGGCGCTCTCTCCAATGCCGCTCATCCCCAGTTACTCCATTTCGAAGGCGGCCATGGCCAACATGACGCAATCACTGAGAGCGATGCTGGCGGCGCAGCGCGTGACGGTCCACGCCGTCTTCATCGGCCCCATCGACACCGACATGAACCGTGGCCTCGATATACCGAAGGCCTCGACCGAATCCGCGGCGCAGGGCATCTTCGATGGCCTGGAAAAAGGGGACGAGGACATCTTCCCCGATCCCGCGTCCGAGTCCATTGCTGAGGGCTGGCGCGCTGGCGTAAGCAAGTCCCTCGAACGCCAATTCGCAGCTTTCGTGCCGGCGGACGCAACGAATCGTTGAACAACGGTCCCAAAACTTTAGCCCAAGATGAGACGGAGAAAACATGAGCAACAAGAACTTCACCACTGTCATTTCGGTTGATCAAACTCCGGAAGAAGTGTTCAACGCAGTCAATAACGTTCGTGGCTGGTGGTCCGGAGAAATCGAAGGTGACACCGACAAACTCGGCGCGGTGTTCACGTACCGGTACAAGAATGTGCACCGCTCCCAACAAAAGATCACGGAGTTTGTTCGTGGGAAAAAAGTTGTCTGGCATGTCATCGACAGCCAGCTTAACTTTGTCAAAGACAAGACTGAGTGGAACGGCACCGACGTGGTTTTTGAGATCGCCAGAAAGGGCGGCAAGACCGAACTCCGTTTCACGCACGTCGGCCTGGTTCCCGCTTTCGAATGCTACGGCGGCTGCTCCGGCGCATGGGGCGCTTACATCAACGACAGCCTGCGGAGCTTGATTACCACCGGCAAAGGGCAGCCCAACACGAAAGAGAAAGAGGCTGGCGGAAAAGCATCTCGGTGATGAGGCCTTTTGATGTATGGTCGCGCCTCTGTAGTTGCGTGTTGGCCGCCGCGCAAATCCCCAGTCGCTCACATTTCTGCTAGGCTGTTGTTCATCTCCGAGGACAGGGTTCGTCCTGCCGGGATCTTTCTTATGAATGAAGCTGTCACCTCATCTTTGCGGCTGCTCGATGAAGCTCTCGCGCGCTACGTTCGTCCCGACACTTTTCCCCTGGCCATCCGCATGCTCAAGCCGGGGGAAGCGGTACCTGAAGGCGTCAAAGTCCCCAGCAAGAGCATGGGCGAGCAATGGATCGTTTGCCAGTCGATCGGCGTCGCGCGGCGTTACGGATGGTCGATCGCCGTCGGCAAGGACGACGTGATCTGCCCCTTGGCCGCCATCGCCTTTGGCTTTCGTCAGCCCAACGAGGAATACCTGAAAGGCTTCGCTTCCGTTGGGATGTACTGCAAAGACGAGGCTGCCGCCGCCAACTTGGAAGCCGGCACCTGGAGATTCGAACCCGGCGCCTATGAATATGTCTGTGTCGCGCCTCTCAACCGCGCCAACTTCGAGCCGCACGTGATTGCTGTATACGCCAACAGCGCCCAGGTGCTGCGTTTGGTTCATGCCTCGCTCTACCGGCGAGGCGGTCGCGTGGCCTCAACCAGCGGGGGACGTCTGGATTGCGCCGAGATAGTGATCCAGACTCTCACCACCAACGAGCCCAAGGTGATTCTTCCCTGCACCGGCGACCGCGTCTTCGGCATGGCTCAGGATAACGAGATGGCGTTCGCCTTCCCCTGGGGCTATGCGCAGGAAATCATCGAAGGGCTGGAAGGCACGCACAAGGGCGGGACTCGCTACCCGATTACCGTCGCCATGCGAGATACGGTGAGCATGCCTAAGTCCTATCAGGACCTCATGAAGATGTTGATGGACCGAGACGTGCGTGCCCCGAGAGAAGATTGAGTAAAACGGGTGGGCTCATTCGTACCTGAAGCCCTCAAAGCCTAATAGGCGGGCTATCAGGCTATTATAAAAGGCGATTACGCTGCCGCCATCCCGCTTTTCCAAGGGGCGGTCAGCCTGGACCCCAATTTCGCCATGGCATACGCCAGAATGGGAACCAGCTATTCTGACCTCAATGAAACGTCTCTCGCTGCGGAGACCATCCGAAGAGCATATGCATTGCGAGCACGGGTTAGCGAGGACAAAGAGAAATCGAGGTTCGTGTGCAAGAAATGCGGAATCTTAAAAGGCTTCGGCGTGAAATTGAGACAACTCAGAGCAATTTCACACTCACTGTCACTCAAATGTCGGGCGTCCGTACCATCGATGAGCGCGGCGGCAGTCGGCATTCAAGAAGTTGCTCGCGCCGGTTCATGAACGCCGGCCGCATGATCATTTTCTGTACCGCCACCGCGGTAGTGGCCCAACAACGACCCGTTGCGGACCAGGAACCTAAGGACGATTCGCAGCGCAGCCGGCCGGTAGCCTTCTTTACCACGCTGGCAAGGCAGTCGGTCGTTTTTCCCGATATTGCGACCTCCAAGAACCCGCTCTCAACGCGGGAGAAGTTCGAGCTGTTCGTGAATAACAGTATTTCTGTGAGCAGCCTGTTTTCATCCACCGTCGGCTCCACCATCACACAAGCTTCCAATTCGCCCGAGGGATATGGCCAGGGTGGGAAAGGATACGCGAAGCGGTTTGGTTCCTCCATGGCCCGAAACGCTTCCAGCAACTTCTTCGGAACTTTTCTTTTGGCCTCGACGCTTCACCAGGATCCCCGCTTCTATCCGCAAAAGGATCCGACCTTCGGACGGAGTGTCAAGTATTCAGTCCAGCGTCTCTTTGTGACCCGTACCGATAGTGGCGCGAGTACCGCCAACTGGTCTGGTCTGCTGGGTCCATTGATTGCGGAAGGATTGGCGAACGCATATTGGCCGGAGCGAGAGCGTACCCCCGGAGATACTTTTCAGCGTTACGGGATCGACCTGGCGACGACTGCCGGCTACAACATGCTACGCAATTACTGGCCGGCCTTCTTTAAAAAAATGCGCGGCTCCAATGTGTACCACCGGCAACCTTGAAAACCGAACACTCGATCAGAAGTTGCAGCTGAATGTCGCCGTCGCGCGGACTGTGGCGAGCGTTGCGACGGTCATTCTGAAAGGCTGGGAGCAGACATCGATCCGAGAAGAACTAGAAGGTTTTTACTTGGTCCCGATGAGATTGAAGAATATGCCTTTATGGTTGTACCTCAGGTCGGTCAGTTCGTCGGAGAAGTCGGTGAAGTTGTAGCCGATGCCGGCCTTCAGGTTCGTGCTGATGTGACGATAGATCGCGGCCAAGGCGCCGCGGCGGCGTTGATTGATGTCCGGGAGGCCAAGCGTTCGCACCTCGGCCAGGCTGTCCCATTGCTTGAGGAACCGCCAATCCAGGCGCAACACGGAGAGCTGCGCGGTATTGTCGAAGAAACTCGGCTGCACACGGTCTAGACTCGCCTCTCCCAGCCTGTACGCGTACTTGCCGCCCAAGGACCAGTTGGCGGTGAGGTCGTAGGTAACATCGAGCGACGCGATATGGCTCTTTTGAAGGAACTCGGTCGCGGTATTCTGCAATCCCAGCTGATCCGTGGTCGGGACATTATAAAAGTACGTGTACTTGACCAGGGCGTTCAGCCGGTCGTTCCGCACCGGGCGGTATGCGTATCCGACCACGCCCTCGGTATAGCCGCCTGCATAAAAATCGCCAAGCGAGCTATCACTGATCGAGTAATCCAGTTTGCCGATTAAGCGCCAGCTGGGGTTCAGCTGGTATTTGAAACTGTTACGCAACAGCAAGACAGTCTGTATCGTATGAGTTAGGTCGGGCTGTTGCGCGTCGTCCCGGCGAAACTCGATCGCGCTTGAGAACTGTATCTTAGTTAAGCCGTACCCCATGTGGATTCCGGCCGCCTTGCGATTGGTCTCGGCGCCGGTCTCGGAGTCGAACAGTTTGCCGAACTCCGCACTGGCGCCGAAATTCCAGCGTTCCTTGGTCACGAGGTTGATTCCAGTGGCGTGCGTGAGGCCGCTTTGCGAGGCGCCAGTCTGATAACGCTCCTCCATGTAGATGCTGGAGCTGTCGGAGAGCCGCGTTTTCACGCCCGAGACCAGGTTGCCCCAGCTGCCGCTATGGACCAGCAGATCGTTGTCCGTTCGCTCGTTTTCCAGTGAATAGTTCAGGTAAAGACTAGTCCGCTCGGAATAGAGAAAGGTGGTGCCGATCTTTCCGCCGGGCCCCAGGTCTCCGTCGGAGGCCTCGCCATCGATCTTGAAGCGTTTCGTCAGGCGATAGGAGCCGCCTAGTCCGATGCGGCTATTGTCGGGACGCCCGCCGCTTGTCGCGACCGTGTCCTGGGCGAAGCCATAAGCGCTCCAAGTGTCGCTGGGACTGAACTTTACCTGCGCGACCGCGTCCGTGCGGTCGCCCTGCTCCTGGGTCAGTGGAACAACCGGCGAATTGTCCTTACGCATATCGTCGCGCACGCCGGCGCTGAAACTCCATCTGTTGGTCAGCTTATAGCCCAGGTCCAATTCCACCGCCCGCGTCTCGAGCCCCTGGTCCTCGGTCTTCTGATCGCCTTTGGCCATCAGGCTCAGGCGGCTCGTCACCGGCATTTTGATCAAGCCGCCGTATTGTTCGGTGTCCTTGATCGTCATCTGTCCCGGCGCCGAGTAACCGGCGTCGATTCTCTGCTCGTAGAACGCGAAACGACCGTCGTGACCCTTAAAGAAGTCGCTGAGCCCGACGCTCAGGTCGGCGCGGTAGGCCCCAGCTTTTGAGTTAGTAAACGGCTGCTCGTCAGGGCTCAGAAACCCGAATCCGCCATCATTGGATTGTAGAGAGGGGGAGAGGAGACCGGTGCTGCGGCCGGCCTGCATCTTGAACCAGGAATTGGCGCTTTTCCGCAAGGTCAGGTCTGCGGCGCCGAGGTTGCTGGCACCGTCCCCCTCGTTGGAGTCGGCCGTGAGGCCGAGCTTCACGTGGTCGTTGAACCAGTAACTGCCCTGGCCGCCAACGGCGACCTGGCCCAGGTTGTCGAGACCTGGCGTGTACTCATAACGCACCACGAGAAAGGACTGGTCACCGCTCAGGCCGCTGGTACGTACCAACAGGTTGTCGCTAGCGGTCGCCGACAGCGGCTCGGAGAGCAGCAGCCGACCCTGCAGGTAGTCAATGTCGTAGTCCACGTTGGGACGCAGGTTGACCACCCCCGTGACGATGTTCGACGCCTTGTCCCGGACTTCAATGCGCACGCTCTCGGAGCCCGTCAGGATATCCTGGTGATGCAGGAAGTAGAGCGACCCACCCGTCCCGAGGAATTGCTCATAGCTGGGCAGCGTTCCCGGTTGGGCGGCAAACCCGTCCACCGTAAGCCGTCGCTCGCCGAAGCTGGTGGTGGGTTCGGAGCCGAAGTGTGCGTCGGCACCGTACAGGCCGCGGTCAACCTGAGCCAGCTCGTTGCCATTGTACGCGACCTTGAAGTTGCCCCACATCCCGTAATCCTGGCCATGGCTTGCCTTGACGTAGAACTTTCCCAGAGTCGGCGCCGTTTCTTCCACAAGGCCGTCGTCGCCGAACGTCGGGTAATAATAGTCGGGATTGATGCGCCGGAATAACGAATCGGGTGTCTTGTCCATGAAGTTGCTGAACAGGTCTTTCACCGGGCCTTCCTGGGTATCCGCGCTGGCCGTCAAATGCCAGTTCTGACTCACCTTCCCGTTCAGGTAGAACGCCAGCCGGCCATCCACCGACGAATCGACAGGCTGCGCAGCATTATCACCCTGCTGTAGTTTTTCCGCCGCGCTCACACTGTTCTTCGAGACCGTCAAGTCAGCAACACCGACGAAGAACAGGTCCCTACGCTTGAACTCCAGATCGCGGAGATATAACGAGCCGTTGCCGTCAGGGTCGAGAACCGCGACTTCGACCGTTTGTGTGCCGTTGGGAAGAACCTCCTCCGCAATAAAGTTACCCTGCGGGTCAACCGGAACCTGACGGCCGGCTACCCAAACCGTATGGCCCGCCGGTATACCGCTGCCCTGCACCTTCAGCGAGCCGCTGCCGAGCGGAATCCCCTGGCGTACCAGGTCGTTCTCGCCGTATGCGGCCAGCAGCGCCTGCGTTGACGGCTTGTCGGACTTCACGAGGTTTCCAGGCGAGGCCTTGTGGTACAGCCACAGCGGTCGCGCATCCGTTTCGTCGAAATTGCCCTTCGCGTCATAGGCGCGAAGCAGGTACTTGAGTTCGCGTGCCGAGCCCGCGAGAATTTCAGCTGCCGGCTGCCATGCCGCCAGGCCCGTGTCATCGACGGGGATGATTACCAGAGGATCGGCCTGCAGTGACTTCTGGTCGAATATTCGGATTTCAGCACGCTTGAGGAAGCTCGCATAGTTGCTGTACATCCTGAAATGCACGACCGGTGGATCAATTTCGCTGACCGGTTGGGCCACAACCACGGCGACTGGATCTGCCGCGACAGCTAGGCGCCGCCGCGACTCGAGATTGTCGAGGCGGAAGCGGATATTGGCGTTGTCGAGCGCGACGTCGGTGCAGCGCTGGACGTCGGAAGAGCTGCGGTCCAGGTCATCGATCGGTTTGCCATCGACGGTGATGTGCATCACATTCAGCTCGTACGGGCTCTTCGGACTAAGCTCCTGGGTGTGACGGGTGATGTCCACGCCCTCGTAGTTGTCCGACGGCAATCGTTCGTCGTACACGACCTGCACGCGCACGAACGATTCTTCGCCTTGAATGAAGCCGAGGTTCACAACATCATCGGACTGGACGTAGCCGCGTCCCTCGTGTTCGGAGCGCACGCCGACCAATAGCGGATCCTTCATGAGAAGGTCCATGACGTGGCGAGCCCGGGCCGCGGAAAGGCCGATGTCGTCGTCGTATACCGACGCGGTGCGGCGGTCGAGTTGCTCGTTCTTCGTGTAACCGATAAACCGCAGTCGCGCGTTGGTCCGATCCGCTATCTCTGTAAGTGCGCGATGCAGATTCTCCGCGTAGCCGGGCGGAATGTTCGGCTGACCGTTATCGAACTCGATGTTCGGGATGCTGCCCCGGGGTGAGTCGTAAACCCGGGTCACTGTTTCTTCGACATCGTTCGGACACAGTTGCGGTTCGTCGGGTAACGCCTGGAGAGGATCGTCGTACCAGAATTCCACTTCGATGCGACGATTCATCGCCCGTCCCTGCACCGTGGCGTTGGAGCCAATCGGATTGGAGTCCCCGCGACCGTCGCTTTCGATCGCCGAAGCAGGCAATCCCAGGATTTCTCGCATGGCCAATGCGACGCGCTGGGCCCTTGCCTTCGACAACGACAAATGGTTTCCATAAGCGCTCTCATTGCGGCCGGTTAGCGGCGCGTCGTCGGTGTAGCCGATGAACCGGACCGTCACGCTCTGCTTGTCCCGCAGGTTGTTGAGCGCCTGCCGGATTTGTTTGGTGAAGGCGTCGGAAATGGGAACGTTCTCGTCCTCGTACCGCAGCGGCATGACAAGGTTCTTGACGCGCGTCCGCGGCGTTTGACCTTCTTTGTATCGCATCTTGCAGACGGTCTCCGTTCGGCAGACCTTGATGCGTTTGAATTCGTCGGTCCGATTCGGGTCGAGGGACCATTGCTTGATTGTTTGGTCGCTGGACAGATGCCGTTCGACCGGCTCGCCCGGCTTGGCCGTGTTGACCTGGCCGATACTCACGGGGACGGTCGTCATCAGGAATCCGACAATCAGCAGTAGATGGCGTTGCATGCTCATGCCGTTCACCTACTCTCCGGCACACGCATATCGGCACGTTTGGGCGGGGCGCCACGACGCCAGAAGACCTCAGGCTCAATGGTCAGCACATACCTGTCTTTTTCCGCATTCCATGCGTCGGTCACTTGCCGCTTAACCGCTTGCATACGCCGTTCGACGAGTGCCGCATCCTCGGTATCAGCGACGTAGGACAGGCGCAGCAGCGAAGGCGCTTTGCGCAGTTCGCCAAGAAGCACGTCGACGCGTGGCTTCCACTGGGCGCGGATTTCCGTCGACCCCGGCTCGAACGCCGCATCCGACAGGTCGATGGCCACCACGCGGTAAATTGACGCACCGAAGTCAAATTTCAGGGCCTTGCCGGCCGTGGCATGCTTGATCTGCAGCTGGTCAGTGGTCAGCCGGAAGCCGCTAGGAAGGGTCCTGTCGTCGAGCTTCAGCACGAAATTGCTGCCGCGGATCTCGTTCGGCACGATCGCGCAGGTGATGTGGAATCGTCCGTACTGATCCGTCGTCGCTGCCAGGCCTTGTGCCGTGACCACCCGTACGCCGGGCAGGCCTTTCTCGCCGGGATCCTGGTGGCCGTTTCGATTCACGTCGTCGAAGACCTTGCCAAACACGTCTGTGCAGTCGAAGGTCTGATCCGGGACGACACGAACCGTTGCCGTCGCCACACCGGACAACGGCTGGCCCGTCAACCCCTGGATGGCCTGCGCGCTGTTGGTGAACTCGCCTTCGCCAACACCGGCGCCGACCGCGAGCAACAGGACGATCGTGCGATGATCGGAGCTGCCGAAGTTGAGGCCGTTCCATGTGAGCTGGAGACCGGCCACCGTGGGCTCTGTCGGCACACCATCCAGGCGCGCGGACCCTTGGATGTAGCGGAAGCCCGCTGGATAGCGATCCACAATCTGGATTCCCTGCATTGACGCGCCGAGCACATTGCCGATCGTGATGGTGTATGGGACCAGCTGCCCGCGAGTGACGTTGAGCAACGGCGTCGTCTTAGTGATTGAGAATGATCCAGCGATCTGTGGATCGACCGGAATGTGGTTGTTGTAGATCTGGTTCGAGCCGGGCACAGCGGTGCCGTCCAGGGTGAGATTCAGGTAGTACGTAGTCCCAGAACTGCGCGGGGGCACCGAGGATGGCGGCGCGAACTCCGACCCCTGTGCTTCGCAGTACGGGACGGCCGGAAGCGCATCCTGCAGACTACCCGGACAGGTGGGCACAGAAAACGGCGCGGTCGATGCGTCGGAAGCCGGAGGGATAAGCAGCGACTCACCGGCCGCGAAGGTCGATGGTGCGATCACCTTGATGACAAAGCTGCCACCGCTGGAGCAGGCAGGATCCGTGAAGTTGAGGTCGAAACGGTAATCGCCGCCCGCCTGCGTAATCTGGCCCTGTTGAGCCGGGTCGTCGAAGCAGGTTCCCGGCAAGGTGGAGCGGCCTCCGGCGCTCAGCATGAACACTGTTACGCCCGCAATCGGAGCGCGCGTCATCGAGTTATAGACCACGCCATTCGGCCCGATCGGCAGATTCAGATTCTGGATGTTGCTGCCAGAGGGCACAGCGATGCCGGTGATCCGCTGCAGACTGTTGGTAAAGGCGGAGTCGGCTTTCCCGAGCTTGGCGGTATTCGGCCCCGCGCCGGGCGCGGTGAACCGCACTTCGTACCGGTCTGGAGTCCCGTCGGTCGGCGGTACGCCACCAAAGCGATACACGCCGTTGACATCCGTGAGAACCGACTGCAACTGGACCCCATTACGAAACAGCGCGACCGTCCAGCCCTGCAGACGCGGCTCGCCGAGGTCGGGTACCTTGTTGAAGTTGGCATCGAGCCAGGCGGTGCCGTTCAGAGTACCGACTCCGGGGACTCCTCCGACATCGACCGAGACGCTGGCACTCGCGGTTTCCGGTGGGGTGTTCCAGGTTACGACCCCGGTGTTCGTGAGAGTTGTGCCGGCCGGAAGTCCGGCAGCAATCTGCGCCCGGAAGCGAACGTCGATGGTTTGTCCGGGCTGCAACGGCCCGTTCGCAGCAGAGTAATTCGCGGTCAGCAGTGAGCCCACAACGCTGATACCGGCGGTGGAGCCGTTCATCGTTGGTGGTGGATTAGCGGCGAACGTGAGCCGCCCAGCGGTTGTGCTCAGGTCGTCGGTGATTACCACAGGGGTGACCGGGCTCGTCGAGACATTGGTCACATGCACCACGTAATCGAGCTGCCCGCCCGGCAGCGCTGCGCCGCCGCCCACGACGCTGACTTGCTTCGTGATGGTGAGCGGGTTGACCACCACCGTGACCGTGTGGGCATCCTGGAAATCGAGGACACCCGGCGTGCCGTCAGTCAAGGTGCGCGTTGATGCTATGCGAGTCGAGACGCTGGGGTCGGCATCGAACCACTGGATGGCGCCTGCTACGTTCGTGAGCTGGGCGCCTGCTTGGCTGTTGGCGTCGAGCTGCGTGCGGTAGGTAATGATCAGATGCTGATTCGCGCCAATCGTGCCGGCAGCGGTGAGCATGGTCAGCGTGAGCTCGCAGGTGGGCGCGCCGTTATAGTTGATCGAAAAGTCGGTGCCCGGAACGAGAGGCGGCTTGGCTGGCGTGACGCCGTCCGCCTGGAAAATCTGCGCGCTGAGTATCTGGGGTGTCGCGGAACACATGCCCCCGGTGGGGGTGCTTTTCGGGAGCCGATCCAGGATCGTGGCGTTCCACGCATCACTCGTCCCGTTATTCAGGATATCGAAGCCGAACTGCCCCGGCTGCCCCACAGTCATCGTCGGCGGCCCGGATTTAGTGAACACGAGATTGGGCGCCGCGATGGTCAGCGGCGGCGACGAGACCCCCTGCTCTCCTGGCAGTGGGAAATGGAAGCTTCCGCCTACGGTCGTTCCCAACGTCCAGTTGGCCGTGTTGGAGAACTGCGTCCCGGGCGAGTTCGGCGGCACGGCGCTGTTGAGCACCACAGTGACGCTCAGCACGATCTGCTGCCCGACTGGGATCGGGGGGAAACCGCTGAAGGTGAGCAGCCCGCTTGCATTCGTGACCGCGAAACCCACCGGGGCGCCGCTGCCCTTCCAGGCGGCGCTGCTATTCACGTAGCTGAGCGAAACCCCAGTCGCATTAAGGTTGTCAGTGACCGTGACCTGGTCGACTTCGGCGTTCGACCCGTTGGGATTGACCACAGCGCCGGTAACCGCATTGACCAGTTGTGGGAAGGTGAGCGTGTAGGTAAAGGGCACCCCGATCGAGACGACGGGCGGCCCCGGGGGATTCTCTTTGTCGATTTTGTCGACCGGTACGAAGAGGTTCTCACAGTCGAGTCGGAGCGTCGTGGTGGAGCCGTTGACGAACCAGATAAAATTCCCGTGCACCTTGTCGCAGGACATGTTGCCGATGAAATCGACATTGTTGAAGATGACAAGCCAGCCCCTTCCGGTGCCGGTGAAACTGATGTTGGAGGTCAGTGGGTTGGACGCTGGGAAGTTCTCAATGGTGCAATTTCCGTCGATATTGATCTGCGAGGGGGGAACAGGGTTGACAAAGCCATCCACCACGCCACCGAAATTGGCGACACAACCGCCAACGGACTGCGCCCGGGCTGGGACGGCGCTTAGCAGCAACACTGCGAGGGGGAACAGCAGGATTTTGATCCAGCTCCCAGGCAGCCTCGCGTTGTTGGTGTTGCCAGAAGTCATCTACGCCCTCGTTCCACTTACTAAAGTGATTTCGGGACCGAGGCAGCCACGCTGTGGACTGAATTTCGGCGGTCCCGCCGTCATAGGGCTCGCGGCCCGTTAGACCGGTGACTTTGCGTCGCCATCTTTCGATGACTTTGCCTTTGTCAAAATCGCGTCGGGTTCAACTGATCAGATTGGCAGGTTCTCTAACCTCATGGGCATCCGTTTCCCTTCCCCTTCCGCCAGCTTCAGGTCGCCGGCAGGAAGTCTATCGGGTACACGATCGTGACGGCCTGGACACCGTCTTTCGCGCCGAAATTGATCGTTCGGACGCGGCCCACCACCTGAGTAACAAGATCTGGCGCATCCATGTCCGTGGATTGCAGCACGCACATCGACACGGCGCCGTCCGGCTCGATCGTCAGGCGCAGCACCATCTTGCCTTGCAAGGTCGGATTCCGGCGCAGTTCCCGGTTGTAATCCCGGTAGAAAGCCGACTTGTAACGATCGAACACAATCTGTATTTCTTCGTCGGTGCGGGAAGCCCCCGGCCCGTTGTGCGCCTTGGGTCGGTCGCCGCCGCCGATCCCGGCGATCGAACTGGTCGCCTTGGCCACCTTTACGCCCGGCATTCCACCGTTGCCGCCGCCACCGCCTCCTCTGCCTCCACCACCTCCCACGTTGCGACTCAGGGAGCCGGCGTCGATGCCACCACTTGCTCCCGGCGTATTGGTCGTCAACACGGAGTTTGATGATGACTGGCCCACATCGTCGGCGGCAGCGTAACGCGCATCGCTTCCGAGACGCGGCGCGTTCTTGTCCTGCGCCAGGCTTGCGAACTGCTCCCTGAATGCCAGAATGCCGGCCCTGCCCACGTCTGGCTCGGGCGGCTTTGCCTCAGCGGAAAAGCCCTTTTCCGGACCTGCTGGGAGATCCGGTTTCCCCGGCCCTTTTGGAGCTTCCGAGGCCTTAGCCTTTGCTTCCCCACTTGCCGCCTTTGATGGAGGAGGCGGGACCGCGGTCGCTGTGACTGGGACCGCCGCTGGGCGATAGAAGACGATGTCGATCTCTTTTTTCGTGCGGGGCGCGCCGCTGCGAACCAGTACCGTTGCCCCAAGGAGCAGCAGCAAGGCCAGTACGACAGCATGGAGCACAAGGCTCTCCACCATGCTGCGGGTGGACAGAGCCCCGGATTCTCTGAACCTGCCGATTTCCATGGTTGTCACCAAAGCAGCCACCTCAATAGGCCGTTACAAATTCGACCTTCAAATCCTCGACGCCCGACTTCGCGAGATCGAGAATGCGCAGAACTCCCTCATAGTTCAAGCGGTCGTCAGCGGCCAGAAACAACACGCGCTTTTCCGGGGGCCGGCTGCCCAGGACGTCTCCCACGCGCGCGGGCAGTTCGGCAGCAGCGATCTTTTGATCGCCCAGTATCACGCGACAGTCCGGCGGAAGCCCGTCCCCTGTCGAGGGCTTCACGATTCCGCAAGTGGTGGGGGAGATGATCAGGATCAGCCGCGATTCTTGGGACTGCGCGGGTGTGGCATTGGTCGATTTAGGAATGTCAACGTCATAGCCCTGCATGAGGAGCGGAACGACGACCATGAAAATGATCAGCAGCACGAGCACTACGTCGACGAGCGGCGTGATGTTAATCTCAGACTGCAGATTGGATCCGGAATCGCCTCTGTTGAAGTCCATAACTTCATTCTCCCTGCGCCCCGGCGTTGCGGCCCTTGGCAATCAGCCCCACTCCTCGGAAACCGGCCTGCTCGACCGCCTGCATGGCCTCTCGGACTTGGCGGAAGTTGAGCTTGGCGTCGCCCCGGATCACGATTTTGGGCTCCGACTCGGCGGCTACTGCAGCGCGTAGGGCGTCGCCGAACTGCTCGGCTGCGACCTGCTTATCGTTAACCCACAGCCCGCCGCCCTCGTCGATGGAGACCAGGATCCGGCCTCTCTCGTCGCCCTGCTGGGTCGGCTTCTCCGTTTTCGGCAAGCGGACGTCGGGCCCTTTCCGCATCTGCGGCGCCATCACCATGAAGATGATCAACAGCACCAGCACCACGTCGACGAGCGGCGTGACGTTGATGGACGCCTGCATCTTGGCTCCCTCACCGAGCCGCATACGAATCCTCCTCCGCATCTACCGACATCTTGTCCACCGACATCTTGGCCATCCGCTCTATGAGCTGCTGCGGCGCCTTGTAGAGGCGATTCACCATCTGGGTTGCAGCCCGATTCATCTCGATGTGGAAATTCTCTATCCTGCCCGTGAAGTAGTTGAAAGCGGCGACGGCCGGGATCGCGACGAAGATGCCCAGCGCCGTCGTGACCAGGGCCTCGGCGATGCCGCCCGAAACTACAGACATGCCTCCGGACCCGGTGGCCGCGATGTTCCGAAAAGCGTTGATGATTCCAGCCACGGTACCGAAGAGGCCGACGAACGGGGCCGTAGAACCGATCGTAGCCAGGAACCCAAGACCCGCTTTCAGCTGTACCAGCGTCTCCGACATGGAGTCTCTGAGTGCGCTCGTGACAAGCTCGAGTGACGCGACCTGATCGCCTCCGGCTTCGCGCACGCCTTCGTACTCGAGAATGCCCGCTGACACCACCTGCGCCACGTGGGATTTCTGATGCTTGCGCACCGCGTCGATCAGTTCCTGGACCTCTCCGCCGTGGAGGAACTTCTGGTACTCGGCCTTGAAAATCTGCGACTCGCGCGAGGCCGCGCGGAAACGGCGGTACTTGTCAACCATCACTGCCACCGAAAAGATGGACAGCGCGGCAAGGCAACATATCACGGCGGCCCCGAATAGACCGACGTTTCTCAGCAGCTCCGTAAAGGTCATGACTTCCTCCTCTGCGCCGCAGTAGCGAGCGCCGCATTCATTTTGGTCGGCGCACGTCCGGGGGACTCTGTTTGCGGCCCGATTTCGTAATAACTGAGCATTTGCATGAATAACTCCTTGTCAATGGCTAGCTTTCAATTGGTTCGAAGGGACGGAGGTCGACTTCCGTCTGTGCTTGCGCTTCTTCGATCTATCCCTTTGCCGTTTCCGTCTCCGCCGGAACCGGAGCAATCACAACCGACAAATGCGCCGCAGTTTTCAATCTCTGCACAATCCCACGCAACCCTTGGACAGTACTTTCGTACGGCAGCGAGTATTGAGCAGACTGCTGACGGCTACAACAGTACTCGGGTGCTAAGCCCCCTCGACCCGGGTGCCAATACCTCCGTCCAGGATGCTGCCCAAGTGTTTTGCCGGGCGGTAACCGGTCAGATTCGAGATGTTGCTGATGTTCACACGGTGTGGCATGTCTTCCTGGCCCTCTTCGTAGGCTCTGTCATAGGCCATCAAGACAATGTCCAAGCGGCTGCCGGTCAGTCATGGTGTGCCTCCAATAACGCTCAGACGTGCCATCCGTCTCCTAATGCTGCCTTCTCCCTACCACCGGTACTGCCCATGCTGCTCTTCCGCGCAAATAAGTGCGCTTCGCACGGAGGTATCGGGCGCCGGGGTAGAGGGACTTAGCACCCGAGTACTGTTGTTGACGCCAGCGGTCTCCTCAATACTCAGGGCCGTACCAAAGTACTGTCCAAAGGCTGCGTGGGAATACACGGAGATGAAAAATACAGCGCATATATCGGTTGTGATTGCTCTGGGTCTGGCGTCGTTTGTCGCTCTCTCGGGATTGCATGCTGCGCCGGCGCAGGGAGACAAAAACACCGAACGGAAAGACAAAAACACCGAACGGAAAGGTGCTGATGCCAATCCCGACCAACGGCAGATGAGGGACCTCGACGAACAGGTTCAGCAGACCAAATCAGACGTCCTCAGCATTGCGGCGGAGTTGAACCAGCTGGAGGAAAAACTGCTGTACCCGTCAGGCACACAGGTCGCGATCTTCGTTGCGTTGGCCAAAGGCGACCAGCTGCGCCTCGATGCCGTGCGGCTCCAGATCGACGGTCAGCTAGTTGCACACTACATCTATAGCGCTAAAGAGCTCGAGGCACTGCGTAAGGGCGGCGTGCAACGGATCTACGTCGGCAATGTGGCCACGGGGGATCACCAGCTCAACGTGCTTGTCGACGGCAAGCTTAAGAGCGGCGGAGACTTCAACCGCACAGAGCACTTTACCTTCCACAAGCAAGTGAAGCCAAAGCTGGTGGAACTGACGGTGGCCGGACCGGACTCCGGCAGCACCCCGATCACGCTTGGGGAGTTGTAATCGATGCGAGCGACCCGCCGCATAATCGGACTCGGCCTGGTCCTGGGACTCGCTGCCGGTCCCGCCTTGGTCGGGGGCGAGAGGGACGACCTCTTTTTCGACGAGGCGTTCTATCACGCCTACCAGGGCCAGTATTTCGAAGCAATCCAGCGGCTCGACACCGAACTCGCACAGTACCACCGTCTAGACGAGCCCGGGCTCGATCCGCTTCACTATCACATCAACGAGGCCGAATTCTCAGTCGGCGATTTCGAGCTCGACTACCGCATGCACTACCGAGCTGGGCGCGCCATCAAGAGAGTGCTTGAAGGTGCCGTCGATGATGCAGTACGAAACGAAGCCGCGTTCAGGCTCGCCCGCATTCACTTCCAGAAGGATCAGCTCGACGATGCACTGCAAGCTCTGGGACGGATCCAGGGTACCGTGCCCGCAAAAATAAAGAACGATGTCGAGTTTCTGCGGGCGAATATTTATATGGCGACGGACAAGCCGAACGAGGCCGTCGAGGTGCTCAATCACCTGCAGAACGATGCGAGCCTGGCCGGGTTTGTCGCCTACAACCTCGGTATCGCTTTGTTGCAGGCCGGCAAACAACAGGAAGCGGTCGAGCAACTGGACAAGGCCGGGCGGCTTCCAGCCAATGATCCCGCCGGCCTCGCGATCCGCGACAAGGCCAACCTGGTGCTTGGCTCCCTCCTGTTCGAATCGGGCAACTTTGAACGGGCAAAACAGGCGCTGGACCGCGTCCGCCTCGAGGGACCGTTCTCGAACGAGGCTCTGCTGCGGGCCGGCTGGGCCGACACCTCGGCCAACCAGTTTGATCGTGCGCTTGTTCCCTGGAATATCCTTGCGAATCGTGAGCCCACGGATGTCGCGGTCCAGGAAGCGATGCTTGCCGTGCCGCATACGTATGCCAGCCTGAAGCTGTACGGTCGCGCCGCGCTCACGTATGGTCGCGCGCTCGAGCTGTATAGCAACCAAATCGAAAAGGTAGACGCATCGATCAATAGCATCAAGGAAGGGCAGTTTCTCAAGGCCCTGATCCGCGAGGAGAGCCGGGAGGACGAAAACTGGGTCATCCGCCTGCGCAGCCAGCCTGGTGCACCGGAAACGTACTACCTGATGGAGTTGATGGCATCTCACGACTTCCAGACCGCGCTGCACAACTACCTCGACCTCGAGGACCTGCGGTCGAAGCTGATGGGCTTCCAAACAAGCCTTGAAGCCTTCGACGATATCATCCGACTGCGTAAACAGAACTACGAACCGCTGCTGCCGGAGGTCGACGCCCAGTTCCGGGCGCTGGATTCGCGGATGCGCGTGCGACTCCAGCAGCGCAAGCAATTCGACGAGCGCTTGCACGCCATGCTTACCGCTCCGCGACCGGATTACCTGGCAACCACGGACGAGCGAATCGCCAGCGAGCGCATTGCACTCATCGAAAAGAAGCTCGGCAACTCTAACAGTCCCGAATCGCTCATGCTTCGGCACCGTGCGGCCCGCCTGCGGGGTGTACTCACGTGGCGGCTGGAAACCGAGTACCCCAAGCGGCTGACCGCGGCATTTGAGCACCTGAAAGAATTGAATACCCAGGTCGACGCTCTCAATCAACGGTATGAGGCCTTCGTCCGGACGAGGCAGGCGGCGACGCACAGCTATGTCGGATACGACGCCCAGATTGCACGGCTCCGCGAACGCGTTGGCGGCGCACTGAAGAATGACGAGATCTTGATGGCGCGGCAGGGACAGATGATCGAGAACGTAGCCATCAACCAGCTGGAGGCTCGCCGGGAACGCCTGGTGGCCCAGCAGATCCAGGCGCGCTTCGGTGTGGCCGATAGCTACGATAGAGCCTCGCGCGCCCAGTCTGGCGCAGGAGGACGCTGATGCGTCGCCGCGCCATTCCGATCGTGCTTGCGTCGGCTTTCCTCGGCGGCTGCACCGCGCATCATAAGCCGCCCACACAGGGAACGCTCGCAGACCTGCATAACGTGGCCCCGGATGTGCAAGAGGCGGAGACGAAGCAGAGTGTCGATCAGGCGATGGAGCACTACCGGAAATTCCTCGATGAAACACCCGAGACCCCGATGACACCGGAGGCAATCCGTCGTCTCGCGGACCTGGAGCTCGAGAAACAGTACGGCATACACACAGGCGACGGCAAGCAGCGGCCAATGCCCGCTCCACAGTCCGCCAAGGTACCTGCGAGCACCCCGGCCCGCACTCCTAATAAGGCGGCTGCGATTGCGGGAGCGGGCCATGGGGAATCTGATCAGGAATTCGAGCGGCGCACGACTGCGGAGAGCCGGATCCCGACAAGCGCCGACGCTGGCGCCTCGCCGACGGAGGCGGTAGGCGCTGACGCAGCTCCCAAAGGCCCCCTCGAGGCGATCGCTCTCTATAAAAAACTGCTCGCCGAGTACCCCAGTTATAAGGATAGTGACCAGGTCCTCTATCAGATGGCGCGAGCGTACGACGAACTTGGTCGCACCGATGAGGCCATGGAAACCATGGAGCGCGTGATACGCGCGAATCCGAATTCCGTGCACTTCGACGAGGTGCAGTTCCGGCGGGGTGAGTACTTCTTCACGCGCAGAAAATTTCGGGATGCCGAGAACGCCTATACAGCGATCACCAACCTGGGTGCCCGCTCATCGTACTACGAGCTCTCTCTCTACAAGCTCGGTTGGACGTTCTACAAGCAGGAACTATACGAGGAAGCCCTGCAGAAGTACATGGCGCTGCTCGATTATAAGGTGTCGACCGGCTACGAATTCGATCAGAAGCACGAGAAAGAGGACGAACGCCGCGTGGCCGATACTTTTCGGGCGGTCAGTCTAAGCTTCAGCAACCTCGGCGGGCCGGATGCGGTGCAGCAGTACTTCTCCAGCACCAAGAGTCGATCCTACGAAGACCGCGTATACAGCAATCTGGGCGAGCACTACCTGGGGAAAATGCGCTACGATGACGCCGCGAAGACATACAACGCCTTCATAGCACTCCATCCTTTCCACCGTCATGCCCCACGTTTCAGCATGCAAGTGGTGGAGACTTTCACCAAGGGCGGATTCCCCAAGCTCGTTCTGGAGTCGAAGCGGGACTTTGCGTCCAAGTATGGACTGCAGGCGGAATACTGGCAGCACAACAAGCCCGAAGAGTTGCCGGAGGTGCTGGCCTACCTGAAGACGGACCTGAAGGACCTCGCGACGCATTACCACGCTGAGTATCAGAGTACCCAGGAGGCGAACGAGAAGCTGGCGAATTATCATGAAGCTCTCCGCTGGTACGGCGACTACCTTAAGTCGTTCCCGAAGGACACGGAGTCGCCGGCGATCAACTACCGGCTCGCTGACCTTCTCTTCGAGAACAAGGACTTCGGCGGGGCGGCCAAACAATACGAGCGCACGGCCTACGAATACCCGGGAAACGCTCAGTCGGCAGCCGCGGGTTACGCCGCAGTCTACGCATATCGCGAGCAGCTGAAGGTCATAGACAAGGAGCATCAGGAAGCGGTCAAGCACGATACGGTCGCAAGCTCGATCAAATTCGCTGATACGTTCCCGAACCACGCACAGGCCGCGGCGGTCCTGGGAGCGGCCGCCGATGACCAATACGAGATGAAGGACTATCGCGCCGCCGTCGGTTCCGCCCAACGTATCATCGATAAATATCCGGGCGCGGAGATGCCCATCAGGCGCTCCGCCTGGATTGTCGTTGCGCACGGCTCGTTCGAACTCGCCGAGTACCCACAGGCCGAACACGCCTACGCGCAGGTGCTGACGATCACGCCGGAGAGCGACGAGTCGCGCGCCAAGTTTGTTGACAACCTGGCAGCCTCCATCTATAAGCAGGGCGAAATCGCAAGAAACGCGCAGGACTATCGCGCAGCCGCCGATCACTTCCTGAGGATTCGCACGGCAGCGCCTACATCCACAATTCGCGCGACGGCCGAGTACGACGCAGGCGCCGCGCTGATTGAACTGAAGGACTGGAAGGTAGCCGCAGGTGTACTCGAAGCTTTTCGCAGCACCTACCCTAAGCACAAAATGGCGGGCGAGGCCACCAGACTGGTCGCGCGTGCCTATCGGGAGAGCGGCGAGTTGTCGCACGCCGCTGGTGAGTACGAGCGGCTGGCGTCCGAGTCCACAGATGAGACAGTGCGCAGGGAGTCGCTGCTTGTGGCGGGCGACCTTTATCAGCAGTCCAACACAAAGGACAAGGCCTTGGATGCGTACCGGCACTACGTCAATGACTTTCCGAAGCCGCTTGAGCCGGCGCTCGAGACCCGCTTCAAGATTTCCGAAATATACAAAGCGGCGCACGACGATGCCCTCTATCAGAAAGAGCTGACGGAAATCGTACGTATCGACGCGGCGGGAGGGGCGGAAAGGACCGGCCGGACTCGGACGATCGCGGCCCGTTCGGCGCTGGTCCTGGCGGAGCAGCTCTATCAGGCTTGCGTGGCCGTAAAACTGCGGCAACCCTTCGAGACCAGCTTGAAGGATAAACAGCAGCGCATGGATGTCACCATCAAGGCCATGACTGGGCTGGTGGACTACCAAATCGCCGACGTGACTGCAGCCGCCACGTTTTACATGGCCGAGACCTATTTCAATTTCAGTCGCTCACTGAAGGAGTCGGAGCATCCGGCGGATCTGAAAGCCGCCGACCTGGAAAAGTTCGAGGCTGACCTCGACGAGGCAGCGTATCCATTCGAGGAGAAAGCTATAAAGGTACACGAGAAGAACATGGAAATGCTGCACGCCGGCGTCTTCAACGCATGGACTGAGAAGAGTCTCAGCAGGCTCGCCGAGATGGTGCCGGGCCGCTACGCGAGAAACGAAATGAGCAGCGGCTTCATCGGCGCCATTGACCGTTACGTGTACCGATCGCCGCTAGCGCAGCCCTTGACCCAGACAGCAGGCAATGCCGGCACAGCGAGCAACGCTGGCACCATGCCGAGCAACGACGCCACGACGCCAAGCATCGGCACAACGCCGAGCAACGGCAGCACAGCGCCGAGCAACGGCAGCACGACGCCGAGCAACGGCAGCACCATGCCGAGCAACGGCGCCACGACGCCGAGCAACGCCGCTACGACGCCAAGCAACGCCGCTACGACGCCAAGCAACGCCGCTACGGCACCGAGCAACGCCGCTACGACGCCAAGCAAGGCTGGCACGACGCCAAGCAAGGCTGGCACGGCGCCAAGCAAGACCGACACGACGGCAAGCAAGCCGGACCAGACGACGCACCCCGCCTCGGTGGCTGCGAACGACGGAGTGGTGAAAAATGCGAATCCGCATTAATACCCGATCCATAAAGGCGATTTACGGCGTGACACCGTTGCTTGCCCTGTCTCTTGCCCTGGGCTGCTCGCCTACCGAACGCACGGTCACCGCCAAGTCGACGAAGGCGAAAGTGCCACCGGCACCGCAGGCCGCTCTTCCGGAGTTCGAGCGGGGTGCAGATGGGTTCACGATAACGCAGCAGGCGCCCGTCCCGGACGAGGTGCGCGCCGAGTACGACGATGCGGTGCGCATGCTCGGGGATGCGCAATACGATCGCGCCATCGCCTTGCTGCTCAAGGTGACCGAACAGTCGCCCACAACCACGGCAGCGCACATCAACCTCGGGATTGCATACGCCCGCAGTGGCGACCTGGACCACGCCGAGGCCAGCCTGAGCAAGGCGCTGGAATTGAACCCACACCACCTCGTCGCCTACAACGAGCTCGGCCTGGTGCAACGGCGCAAGGGAGAGTTTGCGAAGGCGCGCGCCAGTTATGAGGCGGCCCTGGCACAGTTCCCCGACTTTCACTACGCGCATAGGAACCTGGCCATTCTGTGTGACCTATATCTCGGGGATTACCCGTGCGCGCTGGAGCATTACCAAGCATACAGCCGGCTCGTTCCGAACGACGCAGAGGTCGTGAAATGGATTGCCGACCTTCGCAAACGCACGAGCCGAAAGGAGAAGTCATGAGGGGAAACTTGCTGCTGTTATTGCTGCTGGTGACGGGTGTCGCCGCCCAGACCGATAAAACGCCCGCGTCCGAACACGCCGCCACTGCCGCCAAGACGAAGGTAAAGACAGGAGCAGTGAGGGGACAGAAGCAGGAAGCGCAGGCCGATACGAAAAAGGCCCAGGAACAGGCCAAAGCGGCGCAGGCAAAGACAGACGCAGGAAAGGCGGAAGAACCGCAAGCAGAGACGGACAAAGACCCGAAATTAACCCCCGTCCCGGGAGGACAGTCGCTGGGCATGTCCATCCTTGGAAATCAGGAAGCGCCCACGTCGCTGGTCATCGTTCCCTGGAAGAGCTCCGAAGTTGGCCGCGCCACTGGCATCTCGCCGATGCTCGATGACTCCAGGAGGCCCGTAGACAAGGAGGTCTTCATGCGGGAGCTGCGCTACTTCGAGATCAGGTCGGAAAAGAAGCAGTGAGCCGGCCGTTTGCGTTTCACTGAAGGGGGTTTTTGGGGTCCTATGCATCGATGGTCTTTGTCTCCAGGTTAACCGGCCTGAGGATATTCGAACTCGCCGCGCTGCGCTGGGATGATATTGGCGAGGACTTCATCACGATCAAGGAGCATTTCTGCCGCGGCGACTGGGGAGCTCCCAAATCGGAGGCTTCCAACACCAGCCTTCCCGTGCTGCCGGCCGTCGGGGTTCTTATTCAATCATAGTCGCACTACTGTCAAGAGCTGAGGGCTGAATCTCACCTGACTGTCTTGCATGAGCGATTTCTTGATTTTCCTGTACATCAAGAGTACAAAGCCCATCTCAGCTACTGAACTTGGGGGGAACTGCCAACAACAAAATGCATGGAGCGCAGCGAGAGCCCGCGCGCGAAATCTCGCGCGCAACGAGGGATCCCCACCCTTTACGCCGCTTTCCACGACCAGTTTCATGGATGATCAGGACGATTCTCACGCGAGGGCCTCGCTAAGCATAAAACAGCTCCTCGCGCGGCGGCCGCCCCTCGGACCGAAAGCGAAACCCCAGCCGCTGGCCAAAGACCAGCACGAAAAATGCCGGACTGAGCAGCAGGTATCTGCGCCACAGGCGGCGCGGCTCCGTGGCCAGACGGAACAGCCATTCAAAGCCGAGGTCCTGGACCCAGTGAGGGGCTTGTGCCAAAGAGCCCGCGATGAACGGAAATGCGGCGCCTACGGTCACAATGGGCAAACCTAGGCGTTCACGAAATTCGTAGGCCCATACTTCCTGACGGGGGCACCCCAGGCCCGCAAAAACGATCCTGGCTCCTGCTTTTGTGATCCTCTCCGCAATCTGGTCTGCAACCTCAGGGGTTACGCGGCAGAAGGTCGAGCACTCCATTCCCGCGATCTGAAGGGATGGGAACTTTTTCCGCAGATTGATGCAAAGATGATTCAAAACGTCCGTCGTGCTTCCGTAAAAATAAACCGGCAAATTTTCGCGCTCAGCATGCTGGAGAACTTCCAGCATGAGATCGGGACCGTAGACGCGTTGCTCCAGGCCCGCGCCGTACAGCAGGTTCAAGGCCCAGCGCACCGGCTGCCCGTCGGCCACCAGGAGTGCAAACCGGTTCAGACGGTAGCGATGTGCTTGGTCGAGGACGCCCGTCATCACTCCGTGGACAGCGAGTGCGGAGACAGGGAACGCGAGGCGCTGATGTGCGGCCTGGATAATCATCCGCGCCGCGGTGGCCCTGTCCACCGGATCAAGAAGCACGCCCAGAATGCTTTTCTTTTCGGCTGAACTCATGCCCTCGCAGCCTGTGCCGCTGACTTCCGCCAGCGCCGGTGATTTTCATCGTGAATCTCGCGAAGAATGGTCTGGACGTTATAGCGCAGCTGATAGCCAGGATAGTGTCTCTCGAACTTGCTGATGTCGCTGATCCACCAGATGTGATCGCCTTTGCGATTGGAAGGAGCGTATTCCCAGGCCATCTCGCATCCGGATATCTCTTCGCACATGAGGATGGCTTCGCGCACTGAACAATTTGAAAACCTGCTGCCGCCGATGTTGTACACCTCAGCCGACCTTGGGTTGCGAAAGAACATCTCGAACGCCCGCACCAAATCTGAGCTGTGGATATTGTCGCGGACCTGCTTGCCCAGATATCCGAAGACCCGATAGCGAGCGCGCGACATGTTGCATCGCATCAAGTAAGCGAGGAAGCCGTGGAGCTGGGCGGCCGAATGCGCCGGACCGGTAACGCAGCCAGCGCGGAAGCAGACCGTCTTCATGCCGAAATAACGGCCGTATTCCTGGACCATGGAGTCCGCCGCCACTTTGGAAGCACCGAACACGCTGTGCAGCGAGCTGTCGGTGGACATTTCTTCGCTGATTCCGCTCCTGGCAAAGCGGTGGCCGGGATCGAGTTCCCAGCGTAGCTCCTGCTCCACCAGAGGCAGAGAGTTCGGCGTATCGCCATAGACCTTGTTGGTCGAGGTGAAGATGAAGACGGCATCGGGGGAAAACTGCCGCGTCGCCTCTAGCAGGTTGAGCGTCCCTGTGGCATTGATGCTGAAATCAGTCAGAGGTTCGCGTGCGGCCCAGTCATGCGAAGGCTGCGCGGCTGCGTGAACGACCAGCGCGATCTCGCGTCCAAAATGGCGAAAAAGTTCAAAAATCTGTTTTTCGCTGCGGACATCGATGCTGTGATGTTCATATGAGGGAACCGACGCAATCAGTTGCCGGCGCATCCACTCGGTCGAAGCTTCGGCGCCGAAGAAATACTTCCTCATGTCGTTGTCCACGCCCACGACATGAATCCCCAGACCGCCGAAATGAAGTACCGCCTGCGAGCCAATCAGACCAGCTGATCCGGTGATCAGTGCAACGCTCACCTTTCCCCCCAAAAATCAAAACGTTCGTGCAAAATACGGCAGGCTCTTGTTGGAAGGCTGGTAAAAGTATCTGGAGCATAACATGAAATCGGTTGCTTAATGGGATTGACGAAAAGGTCAGGGCGGCGGAAACGCCGAGGTTACATGTTGAAGCCTGACTTATCCCGTTCTCGGGCTTTCCTGACGCTTTCACGGGCCGTTCGATAAATCGCCAGCAACAATTCTGCATTAGCCGGGCCCGTGTACTTTGCTTCGAAGGCTCTTCGACTTTCACTACGCATGCGCCGCAATGCATCGAGATTGCAGGTGCACCATTCGAGCTCGCTGCGGAGCGATGCGACATCGCTAGGCTCAAAATGGCGACCAGTCTTGCCGTTGACAATCATGGAGACCAGCGGTCCAATTCGCGACGCCAGCACCGGGGTACCGACGGCCAAAGACTCCATTACCACCCGGCCCATGCTCTCGGGCGATGCCGAGGGAAAGATCAGTGATTCCGCGGCACGCATCATGTCCAAAACCTCCCCCGGCGCTTTGGACCCGAGATACTCAATGCCCGGATTGTTGCGTGCTGTGGCGCTCACCAGCTCTCGTAGCGGTCCATCGCCCACGATCTTCAGCGGAAGCGGATTATGTGCGGTTCTCCAGGCCTCCAGCATGACGGCAATTCCTTTTTCCGGGCTCAGTCTTCCAACGAAAAGGCAGAAACCACCCCCGCCGGAGCCGGGAACCGGAGATGGATGCAGGAAGTTGGGCCGAACCGCAATTTTTCCCGGAGGGAAACCCCCGGCCATGTATTTTTCCCGTACAAATTCCGAAACCGCAATATACGCGTCGACCTTGCTGTACCAGGTCCGGATCATTCTGTGCCAACCGATCATCGCCGCAACCGCGGCGCTGCCCATCCGGCTCTGGCGATAGCAGGCATGCACAATTCCAGCCCAGGGGAAAAAGCCTCCAAGGCAGTCTTCGCAGATGTGATGGTCGCGAAAAAAAAGAGCATTGAGGCACATGAGGCGGTAATTGTGGAGAGTCTGCACGACGGCTACACCGCATCGGGCCGCTGCGTAATAGACCGAGGGAGACCAAAGGGGAAAGAAGTTTTGCACATGCACGACATCAAAATGGCCACTTCGCAAAATGTTTTGCAAACGCCGGAAGGATTCGACAGACCACACAGCGCGGCCCGCGGTCCTTGCCTTTCCAAGGCTCTCAATGCGGCGATTGTCTTCTTCCAGCAGCTCCACCCGGCAGCCGTACTCTTTCAACAGCTCAGCATCGGCTTCGGCGGAACGGTCTTCTCCACCCGGTTGGAGATAGCGGTTGTGCAGCATCAGGATGTTCATTACAAGTCAGCGTCCCCAGCCTCGCAGTTCACCGGCGTCAAGGGTTCATAGGACCTCGCTGTATGCCTCCATCGTCCGGTGCAAATCGAACCTGCGCAGAAGCTGCTCTGGCTTGCCCGTTAACGCAGGCGGGCTGCTCAACACTGCAATCACCGCATCGGCAAACGCGGCTGGATTCTCCGGTGGAACGAGCACCAGGCGATCGCTAGCTTCCTGAATTTCACGCATGCCCTCCACACAGTCGGTGGCGACTACCCGCGTTCCCAGCGCGAGAGCTTCAAGTACAACATTAGGCATTCCCTCGAAACGCGACGAAAGAAGAAATAAATCAGCATGCTTGAAGTAGGACCACGGCTCCTGTAGATAGCCTGGGAACTCCACATTTTCCGCAACGCCAAGTCTGCGGGCCAGCTCCCGCAGTTCCGCTTCAAGCGGCCCTTCGCCGAGAATTGTCAGACGAGTTCCCGGAAACGCCTGCACGACGGCGGGCACGGCCTGGAGAAGCAGATCGTAGCCCTTTTCTTTTCGCAGGCGCCCAGCTGCAACCAGGTGAGGCCCGCTATCGGAAAAGGGATTTCCGCCAGAGTCAGCCAATTGTCGCATCCACCCGGCATCGACTGGATTATAGATACGGATCAGTTTCCTCCGCGGCACGTTGAATTCCTCGGTCAGGTCTTTCACGATCGCGTCGGAAAGACACAAGACCTTATCAGCTCGCGGATATAGATTTCTATAAAGCCAGCGCCAGACTCGGGGATACCGGACGTCCCTGGCGAGGTAGGCGCTCGGAGTTGTAACTTCGTTGACCAGTAGCCGGGTTCCGGCAGGCAATAGCGGTTTGGCCAAAATTAGCAGCATGTTCAGGTGTGCGGTGGTGGAAAGTACCGTCTGAGGGTTCACTCTCCGGATCAGCCGCACTAGGGTGGGCAGAGCGAAACGCATCCTGGAAACTTCCAATTGGTGTAAATGCACCATCTTGGGGATGTCTTCCAGGCACGCTGCGGAACTCTGTGCCATCGCCAGATGGCATTCGAAACGTTCGTGATCGAGATGACGGAGAACGTTGGCGGCAATGCGCTCCGCACCTCCGCCACCTCGGGTGAACGACGGCACCACAAAAAGCACTCGTTTTCTAACAGAACTCGTCATTGTCGCAATTTTGTTGCTTGTGGAAAACGCGCTCGGTTTTGTCTTTTCACGCGCAGGTGATCCATGTATCCTTCTGAAAATTAATTTTCCAGCCTGAAAATAAACTTTCTGGTCGTCGCGAGAATTTGACCGCGATCGCCGTTATCCGTCAAGCACGTTGAATTTGGGGTACTCGCGCAGATGGTCAGAGCGACTTTTCGGGTTGTTGTGCTTTTCGTCCTCCTCTGGGGGAACCTGACGCTTGAGGCGGGACAGGTTGGTTCGCCGTTCTCTCCCCAGCACACTCCTGACTCGTTGGACAACGACGAGCCACCGATATCGATTGCTCCCGAGACAATTGTTGCCATTCTCTCCAGAGAGCCTGGACTGACGTATGTGATCAAGAGAATGCTGGCGGAGATTGCCTTGCAGCAGGGCCGGTTGCTCGATGAGGATTCGTTTACTGATTCCTCCCTTTTTTACTTGATCCAGACCGATGACAACATCCGCGCCCTGGCTACGCGCGAGCTGGTGAAGCGCAGGTATGTGCGCGTCCGGCCCACCGAACAGGAAATGGCGCAGGAGTACCGGGGCGTGGATAACGCGCAGTCCGATTCGTTGAATGGACGAGAATCCGGGGAAACCGGCGGTGATCTTTATTCGGCGAAAGACCCCGAGCGTCGGCTAGGGCAGAACAGCCCTTGCGTTCAGGATGGCTCTGCATACGAGAACTGCTCGCCCACGTCTCCTCCGCGGACTAGTCGCGGGGCGAGTACTGCAACGGCCGGCACGCCCGGCAATCCGGAAGCGCCGGCTCCCATTCAGCCGGCCGAACTGCCGATGCTCTTTAGCCGCGGCGGAGCGGGCCAGTCACAGGATCTCCTGGCTGCCAGCCTGCATCCGGTTCCGCAGCCAGCCTTGCCTGGGGAACGCGCCACGCTCTCGACGAATCCCCGGACAGCACATGCTGCAACTACCGACAACCGGCTGTCGCCTGCGCCAGGAAGTGAAAGGCCAGATGTCGCGCTAGCACGCAAGCAGGTGCCTTACGCAAGTGTTCCGTCGCTAGTCGACCTTTACTCCCAGGTGGATCGTCGCTACGAGTCACTCACGCGATTCGGCGTCAGCGTTTTCAACGCGGGCGACAGATTAACGGAGCAGATTCCCATGGATATGCCCGCCGGTCCAGACTACATCGTGGGGCCGGGAGATGGGCTGAACGTTGAGATCTGGGGAGGAAGCGGAGCACAGCGAATTCAGCGGATCGTCGACCGCGAAGGACGGCTCTCTCTTCCTGAGGCTGGACTCGTTGAGGTTTCCGGCATGACTCTGGGCGATGTCCAGCGAACGGTTCAGGTCGCTTTGCGGCACCAGTTCAGGGAGATTCAAGCCGACGTCTCGCTCGCCCGCCTGCGCACCGTGCGCGTGTACGTAGTGGGCGACGTCAGGAATCCGGGGCCCTACGACGTAAGCTCGCTTTCAACTCCTCTCAATGCCGTGCTTGCAGCCGGCGGGCCCACCTCCGCGGGCTCGTATCGTTTGCTTCGCCATTACCGAGGCAAGCAGTTGATTCAGGAAGTGGACGTCTATGACCTGATTTTGAACGGTGTTCGCGGAGACATCAAGCATCTCCAGGCCGGCGACAGCATTCTCGTGCCTCCTTCCAACTCCGAAGTAGCAATCGAAGGCATGGTGCGCCGCCCCGCAATCTATGAGCTTCGTTCGGAAACGGATCTGGCTCAGGTGCTGGCACTTGCCGGAGGTGTTTTGCCCAGTGGAACGTTGCGCCATATTACCGTGGAGAGGATTCAGGCCCATGAGGGCCGCACCATGCTGAGCCTGGATATTCCGGAAACTGGAGACGACGCGACCACGCAATCTCTTCACACTTTCAAAATCATCAACGGCGATAGGATTCGTATTTCTCCGATTTTGCCCTACAGTGAAAAGACGGTTTTTCTGGATGGACACGTCTTCCGTCCCGGCAAATATCCTTTTGCATCGGGCATGCGCGTATCTGACATTGTCAAGGGTTACAACGATCTGCTGCCGGAACCTGCCCGGCAATACGCGGAGATCATCCGCCTCAACCCGCCAGATTTTCGGCCGGCGATTCTGGCCTTCAATCTTGGTTCGGCGCTGGACAAGAACGACGACGCCGATATCAAGCTGCAACCCTTCGACACGCTACGCGTCTTCAGCCGGTTTGATTTTGAGGATCCTCCGGTGGTCAGCGTAAACGGTGCAGTGCGCGAACCGGGCCCCCACCGCACGAACGGCGATCTGACCCTGCGCGACGCAGTCTATCTCGCTGGCGGCCTGAACGCAGATGCCGATTTGACCGACGCCCAGGTATTTCGGAACGTCGATGGCCGAGCTGAGTTCTTCAACGTTAACTTGAGCCGGGCGATGGCCGGCGATCCTCAGGCCAACATCCACCTGTTGCCGCGTGACCGCGTGTTTGTTCACCGCAGTCTGATGAAAATCGATCCCCCATCGGTCAGCGTTCGCGGTGAGGTCGCCACGCCCGGCCGCTTCATGCTCGTGCCAGGCATGACCGTCAGCCAGTTGGTGCGCCTGGCCGGAGGACTCAAACGGAGCGCGTACACCGGCAACGCCGATCTCGAGCGTTACACCTTGGATCGGGGACAGCGCATATCGGGCAGCCATCATGAAATCGATCTTGCCAGCCTCTTCGCGGGGACTGCCGAGGACGTGGTACTGAAAGACGGTGACGTGCTGACCATCCGTCAGGTCAGCGGCTTTGAAGACGTCGGCGCCAGCGTAACTCTGCGCGGCGAAATCATTTTTCCGGGGACATACGGTATTGCAACCGGAGAGCGGCTGAGTTCTGTGCTGCGCCGTGCCGGCGGATTCAGCGCTTTGGCCTATCCCTATGGGGTTGTGCTGACCCGCAAGAACCTGCGCGAAATGGAGCAAAAAAGTCGTGCCGAACTTATCGCGCGCCTGCAACAGGAGGTGGCCGGATCTAATACCGGCTCGGGCTCGCAGATCGCGCAGCGACAGGCCATTCTGTTCCAGGAGAATCGCGCTCTGCAGAAACTGCAATCCACTCCAGCGTTGGGCCGGCAGGTGGTACGGCTCAATGGTGATCTTTCTAAATGGGAAAACACGCCCGCCGATATCATGCTTCAAGCTGGCGATGCCATTATTGTCCCCAAGCAGCCTGACGTTGTACTCGTTACCGGCGAAGTTTATAACCCTAACGCTCTGACTTACTTGCCCGGCCGCAGTGTTGGCTGGTATCTGCGACAGGCCGGAGGCGTGACTGAACTGGGAAATCGCAAAGGAGTCTTTGTTGTCCGTGCCGACGGCTCGGTCTTCAGCGCCGGCAATGGAAAGTTTTTCCGCACCGATGTCCTGGGTTACACCCTGCGAGCCGGGGACACGATCGTGGTTCCGCAACGGCTGGTCGGCAGCACGTCGCTAAAAACCTTTACCGACACGGCAACGCTGATTTCTTCGTTGGCGGTGGCCGCGCGGGTCGCCGTCAGCTTCTAGGACTCTCGGACCTCCGGGCAAGTCGATTTATTTTGCAAGTCTTCAAAGGAAAACGATTCATTGAAAGCTGCTCAAAAACTTGAACCCGATAGCGGCCCAGAGAGTATTGGGGGCGTAAACCCAACCCGTGCAGCGTCTGTGTCGCTCCAGGAGAAACAAGCTGATATCGACCTGGCTGCCAGCCCGGTAAGCTGGCCACGGACGGCCGCCCATGATGGGTGGCGTGATTGGCCGGACGCCGTGGAACGCCTATGGTCGGAACGTCGCCAGATCACGCGCTGGACGTTGGCCGGTTTTCTGGTGTCCGCAATGCTGGCAATTTTCTATCCCAAGTACGACAGCACGGCGCAGATCATGTCTCCAGACAGCGCGTCGCCGGGGCTGGCCGCGCTGGCTCTCCCGTCCCTTTCCAAGTCATCAGGATCGCCCCTTGCAGGCTTCGCAGGTCTGGCAAGTGAACTCCTTGGAGCTCGCAACTCTACAGCCGTATTCATCAAGATCCTGGAGAGCCGTACAGTTGCCGACGCCCTGATCAATCGTTTCGATCTTCGCAAGCGCTACAACGTGAGTTATTGGGATAAAGCACGGACAAAGTTGAAGTCGCGCACCGCGATCTCCGAAGACAAAAAGAGCGGCGTCATCACACTTTCCGTCAGCGACCATGACCCGAAGATCGCCATGGCCCTTACCGAGGCTTATATCGATGAACTCAACCTCGTGGTCGCTAGGGTTTCCACTTCATCAGCGCGGAGGGAAAGGGAGTTCATCGAACAGCGCCTCAACGATGAAAAGAAAATGCTGGAAGATTCCGAGAAGCAGTTCAGCCGTTTTGCCAGCAACACAATGACGCTTGACGTGCCGCAGCAGACCAAAGTGACGGTAGAAGCCGCTGCGAAGCTCCAGGGTGAAATGATAGCGGCGCGAGCGGAATTAGAAGGGCTGGAACAGATTTACACCAATGAAAACTACCGGGTGAGAGTCATGCACGGGCGCGTGGCCGAACTGGAGCGCGAGTTGGCGAAAATCAACGCCGGCCCGATTTCGACTGGCAGTGCTCAGGATCCGACCAACCCTTATCCTTCTGTTAAGAGCCTTCCGCAATTGGGTGTGGAGTGGTTGGACCTTTATCGCAGCACTCGAATTCATGAAACCGTTTTCGAGCTTCTGACGCAACAGTACGAAGTGGCCAAAATCCAGGAGGCCAAAGAAATCCCCACGGTTAAAGTGCTGGACCCTCCTTCCGTACCGGAGAGGCGGCATCCGTTACCCATTTCAGTGCTGGCAGTGGGAACTCTTGTGGCAGCTGCTCTGGCGTGTACGAGCGTTTTCCTTCGTGATCGTTGGGAAAACTGGAACTCTCAGGATCGCCGCCGCATTTTGCTGGAAAGGATCTACCAAGGTTCCCGCGTCGGCTTGGAAAATTCAATTCATCGCTTCCGTCCTTCGCACCGCGTTTTTTCCAACGGTGCGAGTGCGGAACCAAAGGAAACAGCGGAAGATCAACGGGACGAGGAGCACTCAAACAGGAGCCTTTAGTGTCGACCGCGCCAGAGGTGGCCAGGGTCCGCGAAGACCTCGACCCTGCGGCTCGAATCGAAGCAAGTACTCTCATCGGTAGCGCGCCGCGCCATTCCAGGATTTCCTTCGGGCTGGTCATTGCCGCGTTGGATGGGCTGGCTGTGCTGGCTTCGGGATTCCTCGCTTACGGCTTGCGCCAGAGGCTGGGTTTTTCTTTCGGCGCCGGACCTATTTCCGCCGAGGAACATTGGAAGCTCCTGGTTCTGCTGATTATCTACGCGGCTGTTATCGTCGTCTGCAATGCGTCTCAGGACTTGTATTCCGATGCGGTCATTTACTCGGGCCTGGCGGGCAGGCGAAAGCTTCTTCGGGCTTCTATCTTCTCCGCGCTGATTACCGTGATGGTCACTTTTGTAGCAGGCGAATCACCAGTTCCCCGCAGAACGTCTGCGCTCACCGTCGTGATCAGCCTGGCGTCCGTAGTCTCGCTGAGATACTTGTTGCAGCGCCAGAACATGAAGCGCATCGAACGCGGCTTGAGGACACGACACATACTCATCGTAGGCGATGGCGAGATCGGCCGTGCGTTCCATCGCTATTTGTTGCAGCACCGTTATCTAGGCAAGAGAGTATGCGGATTCATCGACGATCACCAGCGCGGATCGTCGTTTTGGCTGGGAACTTCGCACGATCTCCCCCGCATTCTGAAAGAGTATTTCGTCGACGAGATCTATTTCACTCCCAAGGCCGAACGGCAGCTCATCATCGACGTGGCCATGCAGGCCCGGCAGAACCGAATCAGCGTGAATGTGGTGCCGGACCTTTACGGCGGGCTGGCGCTTGGCGCAGGGCTCAACCGCATCGGCAATGTCCCCGTCCTGGAGCTAAACCACGAGTCGATTCCCGCAGCGGGATTTTTTTTCAAGCGTCTCCTGGATATCGTTCTGGCTGGATGCCTGCTTCTGCTCAGCGTGCCTATACTGCTGGCGGCCACTGTGGCCATCAGGCTCGATTCTCCAGGCCCGGTGATTTATGCCGCGCGGCGCGTCGGACGCAAAGGGCGAAGGTTCAAGTGCTACAAGCTTCGCACCATGGTTGCCGACGCGGACAAGCAGAAATCGGAACTTCGCCGACTGAATGAGCGCGGCGGAGCTACATTCAAAATCGCCCGCGACCCCCGCATTACCCGCGTCGGGCGTATTTTGCGCAAGTTCAGCATCGACGAATTTCCTCAACTGGTCAACGTGCTGAAGGGCGATATGAGCATGGTGGGGCCACGGCCGCACCCCGAGGACGACTTTGTCCAATACCGTCTCGAAGACCTGCGCCGCCTTGGAGTTTTGCCTGGCATCACGTGCCTCTGGCAAGTTTGCGCGCGCAGAAGCCCATCGTTTGAAACCAATGTAATGCTGGACATGGAGTACATCAACAATTGGAGCATCCTGTTGGACCTAAGAATCCTCCTGAAAACGATGCGGGAGGTACTCAGAGGATCAGGCCGTTAGGGACGCCGAGAAATAACCATGCAGATAGCCGATCTCGAACTGACTCATGAACAAGGCGAAACGGGCCGGCTGCCCACCCGGCTGACCAGCGGTCGCCTGGGATTTCCACGCATGCCCGTCGACTCGGCGAGCAATCTGACCTCGGATCAACCAACACGAAGTTCGGTCTACGACGAAAGATGACTGCTACTGCGAATAACGCCGTCATTCAAGCGGTCGCCCGGTCAGGCGCCATGCAGAACGGCGTCGTACCGAACGCGAAGGTCGCAATCATCATCCTTAACTGGGACAGCTATGGCGTGACGAGAGACTGTCTCCTGTCGATGTCCAAGCTGGACTACGCAAACTTTGAAGTGGTTCTGGTGGATAACGGTTCAGCCGACGGGTCTCCTGAGCGACTCGCCGCAGACTTTCCACATCTGCGGATCATCAGGAATCCTGTCAATTTGGGATTTACGGGAGGCAACAATGTCGGTCTCCGTGATGCGTTGACACGTAGCCCTGACTACCTCCTTTTGCTCAATAACGATACGATCGTTGCCTCCAATTTCTTGACCGAATTAGTCCGGGTCGCGGAAAGCGATCACCAGATCGGCCTGCTGAATCCAAAGATTTACTATTTTGAACCTGCCAAAAAAATCTGGTGCGCCGGGGGGATTGACAAACTGTGGACGGTTTTTCCGCAACCGCTCGGACGCCGCAAGCTTGACGATGGAAGTTACGATCAGGCACGCGAAATATCCTTCACTAACGGATGTGCGCTCCTGGTCCGAGCTGAAGCTATCCGGACGATAGGCCTTCTGGATGAGGTGTTCTTCTTGAGTTTCGAGGACCGCGATTGGTCCGCGCGTGCCTTGCGGGCAGGGTTCAAGGCCGTGTATGTGCCTTCTGCCGTAATCTGGCACAAAGAATCCTACTGTACAAAAAGACATTTGGGGTTGGCGGGCAGGGATTATTTTGCCATGCGCAACGCGGTGCTGTTTGCCCGCAAACATCTGCGAGGAGGCCTATGGCCTCTGTTTGTGATGTCTGTCAGCAAATACCTGATTTACAAGACGGGCTTGTACCTGTTGCTGGCCGATTGGAAAAGGGTACGCGCGCTTTACCTGGGCATATGGAGCGGTTGTTTCGAGAAGCAGGGGCTTCCGGCAAGTCAGACCAGGACGCGTTGTGATCAGTTCAGATTATGACGAATGCGGGAAATTCATCGTCAAGGGCAATTCTTCCCAATCCGGCACCGCTGCTGTTTCTGGTTGCGGCCACGGCCGGATGGGCGTTGCTGGTCGAAGACCCCGGCCCGGTGGGGCTCCTGTGGCTCGGCGTCGTAGCATCCTGTTTGAGCTTGGGAGCCGTTCGTTTGCTGGCGACTCGCGTAGAAACCGGAGTCCTCGCCCTTTTCGTTGCTGTCCTGATGTCGCGATTCTATGTGGGAATTGGCGGCTTGAAAGCCAGGCCGGAGCACATCATGATCGGGTTGTTGGGTGCTGTAGCACTATTCGTCTGGAAGCGCCAGCCCAGGCCCCTGCGTTGGATTTTTGCGGATTACCTCGTAATTGGCTATGTGGCCCTGAATATCCTGTGTTCACTCGTGATGTCGATCGATCGGGCCCAGACCGTGAAATGGGCCCTTCAGCAAGCGCTCGTAATCCTGCCCTATTTTCTTTTGCGCATATTCGCAGGAGAACGGAAAAGCTTCCGCCGGGCTGTGCATGGTCTTGTCGCTGTGGGCGCGGCAGAAAGCGCCTATTCAATCCTTTGCTTCTTTTCAAACGTCTTCTTTAACACCACGTTCGGAGTGGAAATCGGTCAATACGGTGACATTCCCGGAACGTATGGAACGCTCTATGAAGCCAACCTTCTGGGATCCTTTACGGGCGCTTGTTTTGTTATGGCCCTGATCCTGTACTTCAAAGAACGACGCCCTGCGTTTCTGGTTGCGACATGTCTCACCTTTTGCGGATCGATCGTGGCACTTTCACGGGCAGCTTTGATTGCAACCGCTATTGCTGCCGGAGCAGCAATTCTGGTTGCGACCAGAACCGGGCTGGCGGACCGGCGCATCTTGCGAAACCTGAGAAATACAGTTCTGTTGGCTACCCTGGCCCTGATGCCCTTCATTGTTCCTATTTACGTGGAAAGGTTCAGCACCGTCAATGGGTCCGACATTACCGCCGATGCCAACACTGCCACCCGGCTGCTCACGCTGGCGGCCGCTGTCAACGGCATAGTTGAGCATCCTGTTCTCGGTAACGGCACCGCGAGCTTTCAATTGCTCGTCACATACCAAGAGTTGGGGTTTGGAGCAGAGTTGGAAGATTCTGGTACCTGGATTGGCAATACGGAGATGCGGATACTTCACGATCTCGGCATCGTTGGCCTTGCGCTGTTCATCTGGCTGATCGCTGCCCTCGCGGTGCAAGCCAGGAGAATTTTGAAGCAGGAGCTGCAGCCTGAGCTGCTGGCCCTCGTGATGGCAGGTTTGGTTTATTGCATCGCATTTCAGGCGACAGAAGGGACCCTGCTGGCTTTTTCCTGGGTACACCTGGGACTCATCGGTTGCGGTCTCGCCTTGTATCAAACATCGGGAAGAAGCGAGGGCGCATCTGGTGAATGACCAAGCGAGCCCGGCTAGGGCACAAGAGCGCAAGCTGCGCCTTGCTTTCTGTGGCGGCAGGGGAATTCCTTCCAGCTACAGCGGTACTGAGACCTTTTTCATGGAGGTGGCTCCCCGGCTCGTACAGCGCGGGCACGATGTAATCGTTTATTGCCGGCGTTCATGTTTCAGCGTGCGTCCCACGCTGTATCAAGGAGTCCGTCTCATTTATCTACCAAGCATCGAAACCAAGAGCCTGGGAACGCTTACTCATACCCTAGCCTGCATGTTGGACGTGCTATGGCGGAGAGTCGACGCGCTCCTGGTGACCAACGTGGCTAACGCGGTCCACTGCATCATTCCGCGCCTTTTTGGGAAAAACGTTGCTCTCAATGTGGATGGCATCGAGTGGCAACGCGGGAAATGGAATCGTTTGGCGAAGGGTTTCTTTTACGCGAATGCCAGTGTCTGCGGCAGGATTTTGCCCCGCGGCATTGTTACGGACGCCGATGCCATGCGTCGGCTGTATTTGGAAAAATTCAATACGCCTTCCGTGTGCATTGCCTACGGTGGCAACATTCAAACTTCCGCCAATCCCGACGTCGTGAGACGTTATGGGCTCATGCCCGGCCAATACTATCTGATCGCGAGCCGGCTCGTTCCTGAAAATAGTGCCGATCTTATCGTGGACGGATTCGGAAAGTCCCGAACTGGCCGTGTGCTGGCCATTGCTGGTGGCACGAATTACCGCAGCAAGTTTGTCGAGCGTTTGAAGGCCAACGCGGGCGCAAGCGTCCGTTTCCTGGGCCACATTGACGATGTGGACCATGTGAAAGAACTTCATTGCAATTGCTATGCCTATATTCACGGCCACACGTTGGGCGGGACAAACCCGGCCCTCTTGAAGGCCTTGGGTTATGGGAATTGCATTCTGGCTCACGACAACCCTTTCAACGCGGAAGTTCTCGCTGGACACGGGTTGTTGTTCAAAGATGCCGTTGATCTTGCACGGAAGATCGATTTGATCGAGCGCGATCCAGGACTTGCCGCAAGCTACAGGTCGCGCGCTCCAGAGCGAATTCGCGGCTTCTACAGCTGGGAACGGATTACAGATCAGTACGAGGAGCTCTTTTACCAGCTCGCCATGGGCGAAAATCCTAACTGCACGCAGTCAAATATCCGGGAGACCGGACCCCGGCCCGTAGTGGATTGAAATAAATGCATTGAGTCATGGACCCTGCCACATTTCAAATGCCGCTACGCAGGTTCTTCCGCCGCCGGCGCTTTAAGACATTTGCCGCCGAGTACAGGTTGTGTCAAACGATTCTGGACGTGGGCGGCGATCACACTATGTGGCCCCTCCTGGGGCGCCGTCATGGGATCGTCGTACTGAATGTCTCCGTGCCCAAGGACGCCGGGGGATTTCCTTACGTGCTGGCTTCGGGATGCGCGATGCCCTTTACGGATAAGTCATTTGACCTGGTATTTTCCAACTCCGTCATTGAACATGTTGGGAGTGCGGAGGATCAATTCAGGTTTGCGCAAGAAATGTTGCGTGTTGGGAGTCGGGTGATGTGCCAGACCCCGTGCCGGCTATTTCCCATTGATCCACATCTCTCTGCGTTTTTTCTGCACTGGCTGCCCGTCTCCTGGCTGAAACCAAAGTTTTTGCGTTACTTTACGTTGAATGGGTGGCTATGGAAGCGGCCCTATAAATATGATGTAACCTGGATCTCGAAGAGCAAACTCAGAAAGATGTTTCCGGGATGCGTGATCAAGACAGAACGGTTCCTGCTGTGGCCCAAATCCTTTATCGTGTCGAACTGATCATCGGCGTCGAACTGACCGCCTGTAGTTGCGGGCATGAGCTTTGCCGGGGGTCCATTGCTATGGACAACCCGGAAAGGCCGTTCCGATGTTGAGCATTCTCGGAAGGAGAATTTGCTGTGGCGAGCTAAGGTTTGCGGGCGTATCGTCTCTCTTGGCATTTGATCGATGAGGACGGCCAACTTGAGTCCTAAAAGCGCTCCCGCCGTGGCGGGTCTCAGTCCGCTACGTTACAGCCATAGCCACGAATCTGTGTTGGCGTTCGAGCGCAACCGCGTGCTCATCGATCTGGCCGCGCAAGGCAAGCGCGTTCTCGAACTCGGATGCGCAGATGGCTTCATAAGCCGCCACCTGGTCGAGCGAGGTTGCAGGGTGGTTGGGGTGGAAATCTCTTCCGAAGCCGCCGGCCTCGCGCGCCAGTGGTGCAAAAAAGTCGTGGTTCATGATCTCAATGACCGACGCTGGATGGACCAGGCTGGGTGCGACTTTGATACCGTACTGTGCGGTGACGTACTGGAACACCTGGTGAACCCGCTGCAGACTTTGCGAGAGATCGCCCGACTTCTCACTCCCGATGGCCGAGTGGTCATGTGTCTTCCCAATGTCGCCCATATTCGGGTACGGATGAACCTGCTCGTAGGAAAATTTGACTACACGCCGACTGGAATCCTCGATTCGACTCATCTTCGCTTCTTCACTCAGAAGACCGCACGCCGGCTGATCGAAGAGGCGGGTTATCAGCTCATCTCATTCGTCCCGATAGTGGGCGGGGGACTCTTGACGCGTCCGCTCCGTCTCTTTTTTCCGAACCTATTTGCGGTGCAGATGATCTATGCCGCCAAGCGAACGTGACAGGTTCGCGCGACGTGCGTTCACGAATTCCAATTCAGTTGTCGACACGAATGCGAACCGCTCTTCTTCATCCTGGCGATTTGAGCACAACCATCTTCGATCATTGCAAAGATTGATAAACCTTCAGCACCTTCTCGGCCAGCTCGCTTGCTTTAAATTCTGAACTGCGGCGCAACCCCCGGGTAATCAACTGCAGCCGCAGTTCCTCATCGGCCAGAATCTTCTCCATCGCGTCGGCTATAGAATGCACGCTGTAAGGATCTGTGAGGAGAGCCCCATTGCCTGCGACCTCTTCGAGGGCTGTGCCGAATGACGTGACGGTGGGGACTCCGCTCGCCATGCTCTCGATCACCGGCAGGCCAAACCCTTCGAAAAACGAAGGGAACACAAAAAGCTCGGCCGCATTGTAGAAGAGCGGCAGATCTTTGTAGGAAACGAATCCGGTCAGGACCACCTCGGAACCGATGCCGAGTTCTTTGATCTTTGCCGTCAGGCGCTCTGCTTCCCAATCTTTTTTTCCCACGAGTACCAGTTTCGGCGATTGGCCCCGATTGCGCAGGAGCGAATAGGCTTCGACCAGCCGGGGAAGGTTCTTGCGCGCCTGAAGCCGGCCTACATACAGCATGAAAGGAGGGTCGATTTTATATTTGCGAGCCAGGTGCTCCTGGCATTGTTGCTTGTCGCGCGGACGGAAGTCCTCCGAGGCCGATAGTCGAGCAACCGTGATCTTCTCGCGCGGGATTTCGTATTTGGTGGCAATATCACCAGCACAAAATTCTGACACGGTCAGAATGTGATCTGCTCGTCTGGCCGTCCATCGCACGAGATGTCGAGACCGAAATGCTTCCGCGGGACTGAAACATTCGGGATGATGTTCGTAGGCCAGATCATGGATGGTTACCACCGTCCGGGTCTTTCCCCAGGGCGGCTGAATGTACTGACAATGGAAGAGGTCGGGTTTCATCCTGCGCAGCCGGAGAGGGAGGGAAACTGAGATGCGCAGGACAGGATTCGCGGGAATGCGCACGAAATCGAACCGTGAGTCGGTCGTGAATGCCTGCCTGGCACCTTCACAAGTGTAAAAAAGCGTGTACTGGTTTTTGGTCTGGTTGCGAATAAAGCCTGAGACGAGTTGGCGATAATACGTCTCGTTTCCGCTGGCTTGGCTGCCAACGGCATGCGCATCGATAGCGATTTTCATGAAAGTACCGGCTTGGATCATGGCATGTCTTTTCATCCGCGTCCAGCATTTGGATCGGTCCGCAATCCGCGAACAATCATTTAGAATGCTCGCGTTATGGCTTCACGTGATCTTCGTTTGCCCGCTACGGAGAGCCGTCCCACAAGGCAGCAAAGAGTTGTTACAGGTCATCGCGAATTCAAGTTTTATTCGTTCGGCCTTAGAGCCGGATTAGCGAATCTCCGGGCGAACGGCCTGGCTCTTGGCGTTAAGAAAACGGTCGGCAAGATCAGCCAGCCGATCAACTCGCATACCAGATTCCCCGAATACGATCTCTTTGAGAGAGCGATTGCCGCTCACCTGATTAAAAATCCGACCAAAAAGACGCTCCGTATCCTCGATGTCGGCAGCCCAAAATTGTTTGGACTCTATCTCGCGGTCAATAGGCCGGTACACATAACCCTTTCGGATATCACCGCCCTGAACATTGATGAGTATCGGATCATATGGCAAAGTCTCAAGCCTAAGGCAAAGGGCATGGCCTTTTTTGCTCTTGAGGACGCCCGAAGTTTGAATTTTCCGAGTGGTGAGTTCGACATCGTTTATTCGATGTCCGTGATCGAGCATGTCGATGGCACCTCGGGGGATGAAAAGGCCGTCGAGGAGATGCTGCGGGTCTTGCGGACAGGCGGTCTCCTGATCATTAGCGTGCCGTTTGGAAAGGAGTACATCGAGCAGCAGCGGATAGGGTTCTCGGGAGCCGTCCGCGAAACTGGAGACTCAAGGCCCTATTTCTTTCAACGGATCTACGATATTGCGGCACTGAAGACGCGAATCCTGAAACACGCGGAAGAACTGAAAGCTCTGACTCTGAAAACCGTCTGGCGCCAGCACCCACTGTTGCACCGGGGATTCGGTCTTCTCGGGCAGAATTTTCGTGGATCGGTCGGTTTTGCCAATCCCTTTCTTTCTAAAATCGTTAATCGATCATGCTCAGGCATCAAGCCTGATTTCCACGCACAATACGGGCTTCTTCACTCGGCTCAGGACATCTATGGCGACCTGGTCTTAAGCGGCCGGAAGCCTTGAATTCTGTCTTATGAAAGGTTGGCATCGGACTTTAGAACTCCCCAGTCGCCCCTACCTGGCGTTGCCTGAGAACATCTTTTGCCACCAGGCTGAAAGAAGGCGTCGATGTCCGCGACGCGCAAGCCCTGATGAGACACAGTAGGGCAGCACGACTCTGGACATCTACCAACAAACAACCGATGTCCACCAGCGAGCTGAATTGTCTCGCTTGGACGTCAGCAACCTGGTGCAATGAAATTTTCAGTTTGTGACCAAATGAGACCAGAGGACAAAACCGAAGCCTGTAAGTCATTGATAGATGGCGGCCAGGGACGGAATCGAACTCCAAGGGGGTATCGACAACACGCAAGTTGTTGATTTTGCGTTCTGCCAGAAGGGCTAAAAAGGCCACTCTGCCCGGTCGGCGGTACACAATTGGTACAAAAATTCATTCCCAATCGAACCAAGCTAACACGAAAATATCAGACTTCACTCTGGAGCAGCAACCAGAATTTACTGCGAGGCTTGATTGTTCATCAATGATGCGAGCGCGGTGTCCAATGCGACTAATCAGGCAATCGCAGGTCTCGCCTCTGAGCGCTTGATGGCCTTCTCTCGCCACAATTGGGGGTGAGAAACATGGCCGCGACGGGGTCAGCCCAGGTCCAGCTTAAGAGCTGCATTTAAGACCAAACCGCCTAAAGCTATGCAGGCCAAAATACGCGCACATTGAACCTTGGACTGCATCGGCTTTCAACGAGCCGCTCTTTGTCTTTACAGCGAGCTCGCTAGATGAATGCCGCATGTGCAAACAGCAGGACGCCCGCAATCGGCTGACCTTTTTCTCGTTGATGTGCAACAGGTCACTGCCGGTGGCGCCGGCGCCGACCATCCCCCAGGACGATTCAGCCCATCGCCCCCAGAAGAATTGTGTTGGTGAGCTGGCATCGATCGACGCCAGCCTGCTGCTATTAACCCAGAGGAAGAGCATGGCTGCAGCTATGCAGATTTGACAGACGAAAGACCAGCGTCGACGTGGCATGGCAGCGCTCCGTAGAAGACTCGCGGCAAGACCTTATTGTGACCGTGGATGTTTGGCGGTGATTGCGATCACACATGCTCTAACCGTTCCCTCGTCGTAATACTGGTCTTAAACAGTCCCTTTGAACCAAAAGGAATAAATGACTGGCCCAAATCCCCGACTCTGGCGATTGAGATTGCGATAAAGGCTTAATTTCGCGTACCAGCGACGATGTCTTGCCTAAACATTTCAAGCAATGCGGCAGCAACGGAAACGATGACCGGGCCCACAAATAGCCCTAACACGCCGAATAGTCGCACGCCGCCGAGAAAGGAAAAGAAGAGGAAGATAGGGTGCAGCCTGACGCCTTTGTGAACAATAAGCGGGCGCAAAACATTATCGATAGTGCCGATCACCGCCATCCCTAGCCCGAGCAGGATGACGCCCTTCCAGATATGTCCGGTGAGAAGAAGCACGATCGCAGCGGGAGCCCACACAATGGCAGTCCCAACGAACGGAATCAATGAGACAACCGCAGTAGCAATTCCCCAGAGCACCGGAGAATCGATGCCTAGCGCCCAAAAGCTGATCCCTGCAAGCGTGCCTTGCAACGCCCCAACAACAAAATTGCCGTAGAAATTCGTGCTGACAGTAGAGGTGACGCGCAATTGCAGTTCGGCGATACGGTCTGAATCCATTGGAACGAATTCCATGAGCTTTGAAACAAACCGGTCTCCGTCTCGAAAGAGAAAGAACAGTACGATCAGCGCAATGAGCACATCCACCGTTAGAGCAAAGGTGTTGCTGAGGAGGCTCGCACTGAAATGCAACAGAGAGGAGCTCAGGTTCTCCAACCTGCTTAAAAGAACACTACGGAGATCAATCGCGGGGAGAGAAAAGTGCTGCGTTACCCATAAACCCAGCCTTTCTGAGCCTTGCATCAAATAAGGAACCATTCCACCGGCACCTGCGCTCTTGGCCGCGAGGGATTGGTAGAGTCCGGTAAGTTCATTGCTGATAGCCAGCAGAAGGAACAGCAAAGGAACGACGGTCAGCAGGACAGTGATCAGAGTGCTAAGCAAGGCGCACATGGTCTTGTTGTGAACGGCCCTGCGCATGTATTTGTGCAGCGGGTAGAACACAATCGCGACCACTGAGGCAAACAGAACCGGCGTGACGTAGGGTCGAAACAGCAGAAAACACGCATAAAGGGCTGCCGCGGTAAGCGCCGCAAGTACCATCTTAGACGTGGTTTTTCTATCCATTACGCGTTGGTTCCCATTTGTGGCTGTCCCTTCCGCGCCAGCCTTGCAACAAGTTTGAGGCCTTCAAATCCTGCAACGCCAAGCAAGCCCGCCAACACGGCAACGAAGAAGTCTGTGAGGCTGAGTGGCGAGAAATGAAAGACGTTTCTGAATACGGGCACATACAGCACCACGATCAGAGTTGATACGGAGCCAGCCACAATGATCCACAGAAACGGGTTCTTCGATCCAAGGGTCTCCACGATTGTCCGCGTGTTGGATCGATTGGTGAAGATAAGAGCCAAATTACCAAACACCAACGATGTGAAAGCGGCAGCGCGGGCAACACCTACGCCGCGCCCTATGTGGAGAAATACGCCGTATACCAGTATCGCGGAGACAAACACCGCGAATCCCTGGAGCAAGCCTATTGAAACGCGCTCCTTTCCAAAGAGCTTTTCGTTCCGATCCCGTGGAGGCCTGGCCATGACTGTCCGCTCAGGAGGTTCGGCTTCGAAAGCGATCGAACAGGCAGGATCGATAATCAATTCCAGGAAAACCACGTGGAGAGGCATGAGAAGCATTGGCCAACCCAGCAGTAGCGGAGTGAGAGTAACTCCGGCGATTGGCACGTGGACGGCCATGACGAATCGAGTTGCTTTTTTGAGATTGTCATAGATGCGTCGCCCCTGGCGGATGGCATTCACGATCGACGAAAAGTCATCCTCAAGGAGCACCAACGCGGCGGCCTCGCGCGCGACGTCTGTCCCGCGGTTCCCCATGGCAATCCCAATGTCGGCGGCTTTGAGAGCCGGCGCATCGTTGACGCCATCGCCGGTCATTGCCACGACTTCACCTGAGGCCTTCAATGCATTTACGATTCTGAGCTTCTGTTCCGGAACCACCCGCGCAAAGATGTCCACTGAGCGAATCCGTTGTCTGAGCTCACTGTCGCTCAACATGTCCAGTTCAGCACCGGTCATCACGGAGTCCCGGTTCTCAAAACCGGCTTGAGCTGCGATGTTCTGGGCGGTGACCGGATAATCTCCAGTGATCATCACGACACGGATGCCAGCACAATGGCATTCTTGAATGGCTGCGGGAACGGAGGGACGCAAAGGGTCGGCCAGACCGGCCAGGCCCACGAACTCGAGAGGTAGAGCACGCTGGTCCTCCGGTAGTTCGCCCGAAAGCTCTGCTTTGGCGATACCCAGAACACGAAGGCCTCGCGCTGCCATCTCCTTCACCGCCTCTTGAATTTCCGCTTCTTCTTGCACCGCCAATCGGCAAAGCCCCACGATCGCCTCCGGCGCTCCCTTCGCAGCGATCCGGCAGCGCCTTTCGCCAGGCGCGTTCCAAACGCGTGACATCGCCATCAGATGCGGCGATAAGGGATACTCCCGAACCAGCTTCCAATTTGTATGGATGTGCTCAGCCAGCTGAGGAAAGCGAGTTCCCAACTGTAGGAAAGCTTTCTCCATGGGGTCGAACGGATCCCGACTGCTGGCCAGAACGCTGTGCTCAACAACCTCATGAAAGCTTTCGGGAATGTCGCCACCGCTATCGTCGATGTCAAGCCATTGCCCGTTTGCAAAGAGCTGTCGCACCGACATGCGGTTTACGGTCAACGTGCCCGTCTTATCGACGCACAACACTGTAGCCGCGCCCAAGGTTTCGATGGCCGGCATGCGGCGGGTCAGGACCTGCTGTCGCGAAATTCTCCACGCGCCTAAAGCAAGAAAGACAGTCAGGACAACGGGAAATTCTTCAGGCACCATGGAGATGGCCAACGTAAGACCGGCCAAGACTCCATGCAGCCATTCGCGGCGCGTGAGCCCGAAGATCACGACAACCGCGACGCACAGGATTACCCCAACCAGCACAAAAACCTTCACCAAACGGTTGGTTTCCTGCTGAAGTCGTGTGCTCTCGGTCTGCACGCTGCTAAGGGATTTACCAATCTTGCCCAACTCGGTGCGGACACCGGTCGCGAGCACTTCGACAACGCCCTGTCCTTTGACCACCAGGGTTCCGGAAAATACGAATGGAGTATCATTGCCTCCTGGCCGACCCATGGCCGAAGACCGATTCCCGACAGCTTTCGGAACGGGTACAGATTCGCCGGTCAGCAGCGACTCATCGACAGAGACATTTCTGCTTTCCAGAAGAGTCCCGTCAGCGGGGACACGATCTCCTTCCGCGACGACGACAAGGTCGCCCCGCGCCACGTCGCGCCCGGCGATGCGTTTGCGCACGCCTTCCCTGATTACCAACGCTCGCGGGCTCGAAAGATCCCGTAACGCATGTAGGGCGTGTTCGGTCTTGCGTTCTTGAATCAGGGTAATGCCGATGATCACGAATACCGCGATCAGCAGGGCGCCAGCTTCCAGTGGATCGCCAAGCAGGACGTATACGACTCCGGTTGCAACCAGCAGGAGCAGCATTGGTTCGCGCAGCACCTCGAGCGCTGTGCGCCAAAAGCTGCGCTCGCGTGCAGAAGGAAGTTCATTGAACCCTTCCGCCGAAAGGCGGCTTGCCGCCCCCGCTTCCGTGAGACCGAGCCAGAGCTGTTCAGCAGATTGCTGGTTGGCCGGCTCCGGCCAGTTCGGAAACTCTGAGGACCTGATCGCCATCAGTGCCCCTTGTCTTTCTCCTCCATCATTGTCCGCCCGGCTACACAAGCATGGATGTGATGTCACTCACGAGCTTGTGGCCCGCAGAAAAGCCATCTGAGGATCTGCGCATCCAGGTTTCTTCACGATCCGCGAACTGTGAGCACGGGGCACGGCGACCTGGAGATCACTTGATGGGTGATCGACGCCAAACCGTGCGTCGAGGCCCGAGTCCACGCTCCGCCCTGGCGTACAGCCAGGAACAGTAGTTCCGCACCCAGTCCGCGCGCCATGCTGATCATGCCCTCCGCAGGTTCACTGAATTCGACCGCGACATCATCAATCCGTCCACGCAGCGCGGGATCAACCAAGTTTGTGAGCGCTTCCCCAAATCGGCGGCGTGTCTTGTGCCGCTCGTAAGGAGTCTCGGGGGCTTGCTCTACAAAGTGGGCCAGCGAGACCTTGGCTTCGCCATTTTCGCGCAGCATGAATTCGATGTACGGCAGGGCGGACTGAGTAATCGGACTGAGATCGGTTGAAAACAACAAACGGTTGAAGGATCGGGAAGACGGTCTCGCTTCAGGCCCAACGACCATCACTGGACATCGGGCGGTTCGGAAGATCTCCTCCGCCATGGAGCCCTGGAAGAGTCGATCGATCCCAAGTCTCCCGTGGCTACCGAGCAATATAAGGTCCATCTGTTCTTCGCGGGCGAATTGGTCGATGGCCACTGAGACCTCTCCCGTTAGAACGACGGGCTTGAATTCTCCCTCTCTGAAGCCGCACGCCAGCATGAATTGATGAACGCGCGTGTTTCCCCGTTCACGAATCTCTGCAATTCGCTTGGTATCGACTGCATCCGGATTTACTGAATAAGGAAAAACATCCAGCACGTGGACTACGCTAACCTCCGCCTGATAAGCCTGTTGGAAGCCGCGAACGTAACTGGCGGCCTGAGCCGATTCATCAGAAAGGTCGGTTGCGTACAGTACCTTGCCTAGACCGATCTTGGTGCCCGTGTCCATTCTCATGCCCACACATTATGAGATGCCAATCAGGACGCTGTGCCCGTGATCCCAGTCCCAGGGGAGTAGCTTGAAAAGAATAACACGGTTGGATATCCGGTAAAGGCGGCCGGCTTCTTCCGCGCCGACCGCCTTGAGCCTTACTTTGCGACCCTACGGTTAGTCGGCTTTTCTGCGAACTATCTTCAGACTGAGAAAGGTGGCCAGCAGGAACAGACCGAGCGCTCCTGTCAGCGGGACCAAGCTTCCAGTGCTAGGCAGCTCCTGGGTCGCCGGCTCCTGAGCTGCAGCCGTTACTACAGGCTCCGTAACCAGCGGCTCGATGAGCAGAGGGCCTTCGAATGGAACGTTTGGCGGTGGAGGCGCTTGCCCTGTGACAACAGTATGAGTTGTGACCGTCTGCTGAGGGGCAACCGTTACGACGGTGGCTGAAATCTCCATCCCTTTGCGGAGGTCATATACGGTCTTCTTTTCGCCATTGATGTTGAACACAATTCCGTCACGAACTGTGTACTGCTTGTGCTGCCCATCCGGGAAGGCAAGGATCACATGCCTGCCGTTGAGGTGCCATACCTTGCCGTTCACCGTTCTTAATGTGGTTACCTCCTGGGGAGTGCTAACAGTATGAATCTCCTGGGTAATCTTTGTGCCGGGAGTCAGTTGATGAATTGTCAGGTCCTTGCCATCGACATGGAACCTGAAGTCCTTGCGCAGGCTCAGCAGCTCAAATTTACCGTTTTCGAGTTCCACCACCATGTCATGGCCGGAGATATGAATTACCTCGGCATTCTTGATAGTGGTTTGATGTACCTCTTCGGTAGGCCCGACGGTTGTCGTTTTTGATGGATGTGTCACATCCTGTGCCGCGGCGCCGAGGGTCACGACACAGATGAATGCGACAGTGGCAATTGCCAACATGAATGATACGTACTTGGGTCGCTTCATTTGTTTTTCTCCTTTTACCAATGAATTCGTTCGGCACTCCGGGCAGGGCGCGTCAGCCTCTAGTGGGCAGTTCTATTGCTTCAACGAGGCTTCTACGACGTAGCGGCGAGGTGCTGGACCAACGTAATAAAACGGATAACAGGTCACCAGCGTGAGCGAGGGCTTCTCGCGGGGCTCAAGAACGCTGAGATCGGTTCGATCCGTAACGCGAACGCGCTCCACAACGTAGACGCTGGTTCCCGACGTGGTGGCGAGGTCGATCGTGTCTCCCGCCTTGATATCTTTCAGACCACGAAAGAAGCTGTCGCGGTGCCCGGCGATGCCTATGTTCCCGCCGTGTCCGGGACGCGATGTGGATTCTATTCTTCCCACTCCGCGGTTAAGCGTTAACTCGTCCGTGCCTTCCAGGACCGGCACTTCCAAATTCAATCTGGCAATGCGGAGGACGGCGACGGGTTCGAGCGGCTCATGGGCAGCCGCTTGATACAACTTGACGCGCCGGCTCGACCAGAGAGCAGTGTCGACATTCCGCGTTTCAAGCTGCTCGGCAGGGAGAGGCTTGCTGGGAGCCGCCGATTCGAGAGTACGGGTTCTCCTGGCCTCGAATTGGGCCATCTCAACCCGAACCATCACGAACCGGTGTATGTGCGCCAGTGCAAAGAACGTGAGCAGGGCCAGGCCGCCCACCAACAATGCGCGCTCCAAAAATTGAAGCTTTCTGATGCTGCTACTCACAGCAAAGCCACTCCTTCCGCGATCAATCGCCCTCCTCCTTCTCTTGGGCCCCCCCTGGGGCGATTTGCTGAGTCCAGGAACACATAGTTGCTGCGTCCGCAGAACTGAGTCGTGCTTGTGGATGAACGAGGTTGTACTGCAACAACGGCATCTCGCGGTCTTTTGCTTCTTCGCAGATCTTGCCCGCGAGTTCTTGCCTCTTCTCCTTATTGTAAGTGCCCCACTCGGACAGGTTCAGTGCATCGCGCCCATTGTTCACATCACGCGCCACCAGCCAGGATGCCGGTGCCACGTTGCTGTACCAGGGCCATACCGTCCGATTCGAATGGCAGTCATTGCAAGAACGTTCCAGCATGGCCGAGATATTCTGGTTAGCGGGATGTAGCGCGGTTATTTCGCGCGCCGGTTCGATCGGAGGATTGCTTCGACGCGGCCTGACTGCCTGAATTGCCAGGATCAGGATGATCAAGACAAAGAAGGTTGTTTTTAAAAGTTTTCGCATATGGACTCCTGCGAATTCGTTGCGGGATGGACTCGTTAGTGGCCGCCCTGCGTCTTAGGGGCGATCTTGTTCAATGCGGTCTTGAATTCATCGCGATGGCCGGCTTCGTCCTTCCTGATTTCTTCGAATAGCTTGGCTGCCTCTTTGTCTCCAGCAGCTTCAGCCTGTTTTGCAAACTCGCGGTACATGGTCTCGACCTCGTATGACTCTCCCGCGATCGCGCTTTTGAGATTTGCCTGATCATCCCCAATCAATCCGGCCAGCTTCGCTTCTTCGGCGAAATGCTCCATGCGCTCTACTTTGGCCGTTTTTTCGAACAGATCAGCCAACTCGGTATTGCTTTGTTGCCGCGCCCGATCGGCATAGAGGAGATATTTGGCATGGGCGAACGCTTCGCCCTTCATGGCTGTCGTTAGGTTTTTTGTCGTCTGCGGGCTTAGCGTCGATTTCTGATTGACAGCTGCTCCGACAGTAAAGCAGATGAAACCCACAATAAAGACCGAAAGCAAGTGAATGGTGCACTTCATGGTGTGAAACTCCAACAGCAGACTTTTTTCAGACGAACAATACTTACTCATTAACCTATATAGGCCTCCCGTAAAAAGCCCGCCGTGATGACGGTCACAATCGAAATAGCCCGGTGCATTTACGCTTTTAGAAGAGATCGCTGGCGCGTGGGTCTTGTCGAACGCGAATGCAGTAAGCTTGAGCAAAGGTACCGGTGTTGCCGAAATCGATCGGTTCGAGTGGTTGCGATATGAACTCCACAACAACAAACCTTCCGCCGAACTCTTCCAGGGCCGTCTTTCACATGCATGCTGTCTCGAAGATCTACACCATGGGCGAAGTTGAGGTGCATGCGCTGCGCGCAGTTGAACTGGATCTTTTCGCGGGCGAATTCGTGGTCTTCCTTGGGCCTTCTGGAAGCGGCAAGTCGACGCTCTTGAACATTCTCGGAGGTCTGGATGTCCCAACCAGTGGCAACGTGCAGTTTCTGGATCACGTTCTAACGGGCGCCGGCGATCGCGGCCTCACGCGCTTTCGACGAGAGCACGTGGGCTTTGTTTTCCAGTTCTATAACCTGATCCCAAGCCTGACTGCGCTTGAAAATGTGGCACTGGTTACAGAAATAGCGGAAAAGCCGATGCCGGCTGAAGAAGCCTTGCGCCTGGTGGGACTCGCGGACCGTATGAACCATTTCCCTTCGCAGTTATCAGGAGGCGAACAGCAGCGGGTTGCGATCGCTCGGGCGATTGCCAAGGGTCCGGATGTCTTGCTCTGCGACGAGCCGACCGGTGCTTTAGATTTTCCGACTGCAAAGCTGGTTCTCGACGTCCTGAAGCAGATCAATGAGGAACTACACACGACGGTAGCCGTGATCACTCACAACTCAGCGATTGCCGCAATGGCCGACCGAGTAATCCGCCTGCGGAGCGGTGAAATCGTCGAAATCACTCGAAACGCGGCGAAGGCTAACCCGGATCAACTGGAATGGTGAGGCGATGAGGGTCCTGCATCGCAAATTGCTGCGTGACATCCTGCACCTGCGGGGACAGCTGATTGCCGTTGCGCTGGTGATTGCTTGTGGAGTCGCGTCGTTTATCACCATGCGGAGCATGTATAGGTCGCTGCTGACCTCTCAAGCGAACTATTATGCGCAGTACCGATTCGCTGACGTCTTCGTCGAACTGAAGCGGGCCCCCGATTCGGTCGCAAGCAAGTTGGCGCAGGTACCGGGAGCGGCGGAAGTCCAAACCCGGGTCATCACCGATGCCACGCTCGACGTCCCCGGCCTCGAAGAACCTGCCATCGGACGGCTGATCTCGATTCCTTCCCGTCGTGTTCCAATGTTGAATGATCTATTCATCAGCCGCGGTCGATACATCCGCCCGGACGCTGCCGATGAGGTGATAGCCAGCGAGGCATTCGCCAAGGCCAACCAGCTTGACTTGGACAGCGAGATTCATGCCGTAATCAACGGACGCTGGAAGAGGCTGGTCATAGTCGGGATCGCCCTCTCTCCCGAATACATCTATGAGATTCGCGGCGGGGCTTCGCTGTTTCCAGACAACAAGCGCTTCGGCGTGTTGTGGATGTCTCGGGACATTCTGGGACCGGCCTACAACATGGATGGTGCCTTCAATTCTGCAGCCCTAACTTTGCAGCGCGGAGCCAGCGAGGCTGAAGTCATCGCTCGGATCGACCATGAACTTGAGCCCTACGGGAGCCTCGGCGCATATGGCCGCGCCGATCAGGTGTCGCACAGGTTCATCTCCGATGAGATCTCCCAGAATCGGATCAGCGGCAATATTCTTCCCGCCATATTTCTGGCGGTAGCCGCTCTGCTCGTTCATTTTGTGCTTACCCGGCTCGTGAACACTCAGAGGTCCGACATTGCCATCATCAAAGCTTTCGGCTATTCGAATATCGATGTCGGCGTGCATTACATTGAACTCACCCTCCTCGTGGTCGCGGCCGGTTATTTTCTCGGGTGTGCCATTGGTTGGTATTTCGGATTCAAACTTACGGCCTTGTATGCAGAGTTCTACCGCTTTCCGATCCTCACCTATCGGACAGACGGCCAGGTGCTCTTGTGGGCAGCTCTAATCAGCGCGATCACGGCGGTCGCGGGCGCCGGAGGCGCGGTCAAGCGGGCGGTGGCATTGCCCCCAGCCGAGGCCATGCGCCCCGATGCTCCCGCCCGTTTCCACCCGATGCTTATCGACAAGCTGGGATTGAGGCTCTTCTCGCCCGCCGTGCGCATGATCATTCGCAATCTCGAGCGAAGACCTTGGAAGGCGCTCGCTTCGGTCTTCGCGATCTGTTGTTCGGTCATGATGGTCGTAGTCGAACTGGGCCTGTTCGACGCAATGGATCGCATGATGTCCGTGCAGTTTCACGATGTTCAAAGGGAAGATATCTCCGTGAGTTTCACTGAGGCACAATCAGCGCGCTCTCGCTTCGAAATTGGAGAGTTGCCGGGCGTCGTCTTTTCAGAACCCTACCGCGTGGTTCCGGTACGGCTTCGGTATCAGCACCGCGCGAAGAAGACGGCCTTGCTCGGTCTCCCCAATCCCAGCCAGCTTCGTCTCATCGTCGGTAAGGACGGTCAGGCTTCCTCGCTTCCGCCCGACGGAATCCTCTTAACCACAGCCCTTGCCGATATCCTTGGAGTGCGGCCTGGGCAGTCCGTTATTGTCGAGGTGCTCGACGGCAAGCGTCCCGTCCGCAGCATTGTCGTGTCCAACACGGTGGATGAGATGCTGGGGACATCAGCTTACATGGAGATCGGCGCCCTGAATCGATTCCTGAGAGAAGGTCGATCCATTTCCGGAGCACTCCTGCAGGTCGACTCAAGAAAGCAGGACCGCCTCTATCGCAGGCTGAAGCAACAGCCCGCGGTTGCCGCTGTCTCAATCAAAGAAGCTGCCTTGCGGAGTTTTCAGGACACGATTGACAAAAGCATGTCGCTTTCCATCGGAACGTTGGTTGTATTTGCATGCGTGATCGCCATGGGCATGATCTACAACGGAGCGCGGATTGCGCTCTCTGAACGGGCGAATGAGCTTGCGACTCTGCGTATTCTCGGGTTTACACGCCAGGAGATAACCTTCATCCTTCTGGGTGAGCAGGCAATACTCGCGGCACTGGCGTTGCCCTTCGGCTTTGCGGCGGGATATGGTCTGTGCGCACTCCTGTCAGTGCGATTGCAGACCGAACTCTATCGGATGCCGCTGATCATCGAGAGTTCGAGCTATGCCTGGGCTTTTCTGATTGTGGTGGCATGTGCAGTCATCTCGGGAGCTCTCATCCGTCGCAGACTTGCTGAACTCGATATAGTCTCCGTGCTCAAATCTCGAGAGTGATCATGAAAAGGCGAACCGGAATCATCACCGCTGTAGTTCTGCTGGTTATCGTTGCCGGCCTAGTGCTGGCTTTCCGACCCAAGCCTATTCCGGTGGAAACGGCTACTGTCGCGCGAGGTGAGTTGCAGGAGACCCTCGATGAAGAAGGCAAGACACGAATGCACGATCACTTTGTATTGGCTGCTCCCGTGTCAGGAAAATTGCGCCGGATCGAGTTACATGCTGGAGACACGGTCAAGCCAGGGCAAGTCATCACCTTTATCGACCCTACGCCGATAGAACCACGGCAAACCGCGGTCCTGCAGGCGCGTCTCGATTCTTCGCAGGCTGCTCGGCGCGAAGCGGACGCCCTCGTAGGCCATGCCCAGGCACAGAATGATCAGGCGGCGATCGATCTCGAACGCACACGCAAGCTCTTCGAGCAAGGCGTCACTTCCAAAGAAATGTTGGACAAGGCCACCAACCTGGCCTCCTCTGCAGCGCAGCAGCTCAATGCTGCGAAGTCGAGAGCTAAGGCAGCCGCATATCAAGTGACGGAAGCGCGTGCGGCCCTTCTAACACAGACCGGAGGTCATCCTGATTTGCCGGCGCCTGTTACAACTCCAGTTGCTGGACGGATATTACGTCTCCTGGAATTAAGCGAGAAAGTAGTGGTCGCCGGCACACCGATTGTCGAGATTGGATACACCCCACGGCTGGAGGTAGTGGCCGATTTCCTCACGCAGAATGCGGTCAAGATTAGTCCTGGGATGGGGGCTGTCATTGAGGATTGGGGAGGAGACCGCCCTTTGCGGGCTCGCGTCAGGATGGTCGAGCCTGGTGGCTTTACGAAGGTCTCTGCCTTGGGAGTCGAAGAACAACGAGCTAACGTCATACTTGATTTCTTGGACGGCTCGGACAAGCTGGAAGACGCATACCGGGTGGAGGTCAGGGTCATCACATGGGAGAGTCCCAACGTCCTCAAGGTGCCATCAAGTGCGGTCTTTCGGTCCGGTGACGAGTGGTCTGCTTTTAAGATCGAGAACGGAATAGCGCACAAAACCTCCGTCCAGCTGGGACATCGAGGCGCGGTCGAATTTGAAGTCCTCTCTGGGCTTGCTCCTGGTGACACGGTCATCACTCATCCCAGCGCTGAGATAAAAGACAGCGCGCGTGTAAAGCCTATAACGCCTGCCTGAAGAATCTAAGAATTTTTGACCGACATTGTGATCTGGATCACGGTCGCCGTTTGCCCTTTCTGTCAGGCTTGAGACGCCGTCGGCACTTGCCCGGGCAGGGTCATCGCCATGCGGCCCGAAGGATGGAGTTACTGGTTTGTCTCTTTCACGCTTCTCTCTTTGCTTCTCTCACTAGTGTTGGGGTGCTCTCAGCGACGCACGACACCCCTGCTAGGGTTGCTGCACTCGTTCCTGAAGATCGTTGTGAATCGAAGGTGCGATGGCCATCCAATGAGGAGCTCTTTGATGCCGCTCCCACCCTGCAACTCACACCCAGCGACCTTCAGGGCGTGCCCCAGCACGTGCGGCAGAGCCAGGACTATTGCACAACCAACGCGAGGGATCGCGCAAAATCGTACGAGCAACAGACGAACCAGCTCATGGCCGAGCTCAAACGACTAGGCAACCAAGATTGAGGAAACCAGGCGCCGATCACAGTTCCGGACAAGCAAAGGAATATTTCACTTCCACACGAGGAAAGACCGCAATTATTCGCATCGTGAACCCCGGCGACGTCGTGGGTTTGGAAGCAATCTTTGATGGCTGCATATATCTCACAACCGTCGAAGTCATTGAGCACATGAAAGCGGTGTTTATCACATCAAGAGACCTGATCAACACAATGAGATCTGAGGACAGCTTGCGACTGTCGGTAGAGAGCTCACCCACAGATGCAAGGGCGCATATCATGACATCCGCCAGTTTGGTTCGCGCGTGCCAGCCCGGGTGGCACGATTCCTTCTCGAACAACGCGTCCAGAGTGACGAACACGAAGGAGAAATCGGGAGACAGGTGCTGATCAATCTTACGCGCGAGGAGATTGCGCACAAGATCGGCAGCACCCGGGAGACGGTCTCCCGGATACTGACGTTCTTTCGCCGGAAGCGCTGGATTCGCGTAAACGGCGCCGAATGGAGAATCGAGAATAGGGCGCGCCTGACACAGCTCGCAGCACAGTGGCTGAACGGATGCTTGATTCTCTATTCGATATTATGCGCTCGCCCTTAAGCTCCGTGACATCCTGAAACGGTTTCATTGCACACCTCCTTGCTGCTGGCGATAAATGGAACTGGCAACAAAATGGGCCGATCCACCTGCTCTGCCTGTGCTAACTGAAGCTGCAACTTTTCGGCTGACTCTTTAAAGCTTGGCCGCTCAACGACAATGACACCGTCGGCACGCTCTCCTGGCTGCAACCGCCTTCGGTCATGCGCTTCGGTGGGTCTGTAAGCTGTTGATTTTTAAGCGGTAAAGATGGTGGCCAGGGACGGAATCGAACCGCCGACGCCAGCCTTTTCAGGGCTGCGCTCTACCAACTGAGCTACCTGGCCAGGATGAGCTGATTGCACGCGCGAGAGAGCTTCGGTGGGACTGGGAGGCGTTCTACGCGCTCAAACTCCACGATTATAACAACCAGCCTCTAATCTCTCAAACGCGGTCCGATCGGTGATCTTCCGCTGGAATGGCTTCGCCTGACTCCCCGGAGTTGCGTCGGTTTTCTCCGTAAAGTACTGACGCCGGATGCATCCGCTTCGCGCTGGCTCACGTCCCATAAACCATGTCTCTCGGCCCAATCTCTGCTTATGAGCTTCAACACTTTCATCGGACGCGGGGTATTGGTGCCCGACTCGCATGCGAAGCCGTCACCCTCATGGTGCGACCGATCGTTGTCCACGTGCCGCGCTTCTTCGCTCTGGCTTTGGCTACCGGTATTGCGGCAACTCTCGGCTCAGCCCTGCCGGTGCAGAGCGATGAAGCTGAACAGCGCGCAGCATTCCGCGACGGCGTCGTGCTGGTCGCGTTTCAGGATAACGCCTCCGGTGACCAGCAGGCGCAGGCTATCTCTGCCGCGGGAGCTGTGGATGTACGCGTCATCGGTCGGGGAGTTCACGTCCTGAAAGTTCCTTCAGGACAAGTGATGCGGGCAATTGAAGTGCTCCGGCAATCATCAGTGGTTCGTTATGCCGAACCGGACTACCGGCAGTTTCTAAGTGGCTCTCCTAACGACCCGAGTTTTCCCCTGCAATGGGCATTTCACAACACGGGACAGACCGTCAACGGGACTGCAAGTACCAGCGGCGCCGATGAGGGAACGCTGCGGGCGTGGAACGTCATCCACGGAAGCGCCAGCGTGGTAGTCGCCGTTGTGGATACAGGAATCGACTACAACCATCCCGACCTGGCAGCCAACGTCTGGGCGAATCCGGGCGGAATCAATGGCTGTGCAGCGGGAACTCACGGCTACAACGTGTTGACCCAGGTCTGCGACCCCATGGACGACGACACCGTCTACGGAGGACACGGGACACACGTCGCAGGCATCATCGGCGCGGTGACCAATAATGCGGTTGGCGTAGCCGGCGTCAATTGGCAAACCAGCCTGCTGGGTGTGAAGTGGGTGGACGCCAACGGCAGCGGCTTCACCAGTGATCTGATCACGGCTCTCGACTGGGTGCTTCAGGCTAAGCAGGCCGGCATCAATATCCGCGTGGTCAACGATTCACAGACCTGGCCGGGCACCGCGGCCTCGCAGGCTCTTTCTGACGAGATCGACGCTCTCGGGGCCAACGATATGCTCTTCGTCACAGCGGCGGGCAATACCGCGCAGAACAATGACACTACGCCGCGCTATCCCTGCGTGTACGACCGGCCGAACCAGATCTGCGTTGCCGCCAGCGATCAGAACGATCGGCTGTGGTCGTCCAGCAACTTTGGCCAGCAAACGGTAGACATGGCCGCGCCCGGCGTCAACATTCTTTCTACCTTGCGCAATGGCACTTATGGATACATCAGCGGCTGTTCCATGTCGGCAGCCCAAGTGTCAGGGGCGGCGGCTCTGGTTCTCGCCACCGGTTATCAATCGGTCTCGACGCTGAAAGCCACGCTGCTCAGTGCCATTGATCCGCTGCCTGCCTTCGCCAGCACCACTCGAACCGGCGGACGCCTCGATATGTGCAAAGCCGTCCCTGGCTGCACTTCCACCTCAGGCGTGGCTTTGGTCCAGCAAGCCTCGGCGCAAGGAAGCGGCGTCTCGTCCGTCTCGGTGAACTTCCCGGGAAGCAACACCTCGGGTAATTTGATTATTGCCGCGGTGCGGGCCTCCACCACCAGCCAGACTGTCACCGTCACCGACCGGCTGGGGAACAAATACTCTGACGCGGTGCAACAGGCGCAAACCACGGACGGCAGCCAGATCCACATCTTCTATGCCCCCAACGTCCTTGCCGGCGCCAACACCGTTACAACCTCTTTTTCAGGGACGAACAATCACCCCTGGGTGGCCGTTTTTGAATACTCAGGTCTGAGTGCCACCTCACCGCTGGATCGCACAGCCAGTGGTCAGGGAAGCGGCTCATCCGTTTCAACCGCCGCCACGGCGCAAACGCGCGCCGCCAACGAATTGGTCTTCGGCGCCGTTGGACTGCCCAGCAGTTCGTCGGTGGCCGTAGGCGCAGGAAGCGGTTACGCGCTCGAACAGCAAGACAGCGCCAGCGGCGGATCGCGCGCCGCCAGCGAAGACCAGACCACCTCAGCCGAAGGGGCTTTTGCAGCGAATTTCACTCTGAGTGGTGCTGCGAACTGGAGCGCCGCGGTGGCAACGTTCTCCGCCACTCCGATCAGCAACTCAAGTCCTCTCGCGATCACCACGTCTTCCCTGCCCAACGGAACTGCGGGCACCGCTTACAGCGCAACGTTGAATGCATCCGGAGGAACGCCTCCATATACATGGACGGAATCCGGCGCCTTGCCGGCCGGACTTACGCTCAGTTCAACCGGTACCATTTCCGGTACGCCGACCACCAGTGGGACATCAAGTTTCGTGGTTCAAGTGACAGACTCCAACTCAGCCACGGCCACCAAGGGTCTGAGTATCGCCATGTCATCAGCGGGCCCGCCACCCGTCAAGCTGGTGCAATCGACGAGCGGGTTCTCGACCGCCGTGCCCTCGATTTCGCAAATCTTCGCAAGCGCAAATACGCCGGGAAACCTGATCATAGCTTTCGTGCGCATGTCGACCACCACGCAAACCGTGACGGTCACAGACAGCGCCGGGAATACCTACGCCGACGCAGTCGCGCAGGCGCAATCCGCCGATGGCCACCAGACGCACATCTTCTATGCTCGGAACATCAAAGGCGGAGCGAACACCGTGACCGCTGCCTTTTCAGCGTCGAACAACCATCCCTGGCTGGCAATCTACGAATTCAGCGGCTTGAATGCTAGTGCGCCGCTCGACCAGGTGGCGGCTGCGCAGGGATCAAGCGCCACAGCCGCCAGCGGTCCCAGCTCAACTACGACCTCGGCGAACGAGCTTGTGTTTGCAGGCCTGGGATTGCCCTCTTCCAGTTCTGTAACGGCTTCGGCCGGCAGCGGGTTCTCTCTCCTGCTGCAGGATTCTTCTGCGGGCACATCGCGCGCTGCAGATGAAGATCAAATTGTAAGCGCAACTGGGCAGTACGCGGGAGCGTTCAACCTGAGTGGAACAGCAAGCTGGAGCGTCGTGCTCGCCACCTTTAAGCAATAGCTGGTGCGCGCGCGACGTATGCCCCTAATGATGGTTTCCTTCGCCAGATCTCGTCCGGAATGACAAGATCGGCCCCCGAACGTTGTCGCCGCTGCCCTGGCCATGCGGCGATTCTGCGCAAAAAAAATACTGTGTGCCGGGCCGCAGATTGCTCAGCTCCACGCGGTGCGTCAGACCGCCCCAGGGCATGCCCGCTGCATGGTCAAGATGGCCTGGATCGAATCCATAATGCAGTTGAGTACCCGCGTTCACATTCGTAGACCAGGCGATGACGGCTGTGGTTTCAGTCACGTCCTCTACTACCGGCCCGTGAGTAATGCAGAGGCTGCCTTCGGCAACGCCAGTGGTCGGCGTCTGGGCCGCGCAGGAAAGCGCAACCGCAACAATCAGGACCGATCTTGAATATCCCGCTTTCACTCGCCTGAACCTCGCAAAAAATGGTCTTGCTCATTGGATGCGCGAAGGCAGAGCAGCTGTTTGCTCCAGTTCGGTGCCAAAGGGAGTCCTAGCGAAAAAGGTTTGTTTGCCGGCGGAGAAAGACTCCGGGTTGTGATTTCTCCATTCCCCGTACGTGCCTGTGGTTAAATCGTGATACGATGCCGCCAATAGTAAGCCGTGGCGACTTTCAGAAAAGGACGGCTTCGCGCTGCGATCGAACGCTTGATAAAGCTGTTTCGCAAAGAGCCGGAACCGCCTGCTGCTGATCCTCACGCCTACGTGACGGCTCCGAAGAAGCCTCGCCCCTCCAACCGCAGTGCCGCTGCGGTTCTGGAATTACCCGAAGAATAACTTCCAAAAGTCCGCGATTGCGCAACTGCACCGGCTAAGCCAGAATAGCCGACGACAAGATTGCAGGAGTCTGGATGAAGATTGCCAAAATCTTACTCTGGCTGGCTGTCTCCGTTGCAGGCGCGATTGCCGTGGCAGCGCTGGCCTTGCATCGCGGCGAATCCATCAACGCCATGTGGCTGGTGCTCGCCGCGATCTGCACGTACGCTCTCGGCTATCGTTTCTATTCCAAATTTCTCGCCGCCAGAGTCCTTGCGCTCGACGCTCTCCGTGCTACTCCGGCGGAGCGCCTGGACAATGGCCGCGATTTCATGCCCACCAATAAGTGGGTGGTCTTCGGCCATCACTTCGCTGCTATCGCCGGCCCGGGCCCCCTTGTTGGACCGGTGCTGGCGGCACAATTCGGCTACCTGCCCGGCACGCTTTGGATCCTGGTAGGCGCAGTCTTCGGCGGTTGCGTCCAGGACTTCGTCATCCTTCTATTCTCGGTGCGCCGCGACGGCAAGTCTCTCGGCCAGATTGCTCGCGACGAGGTGGGCAAGACCGCGGGGACAGTGGCCTTTATCGCGGTGCTCAGCATCCTTATTATTCTGCTGGCGGTGGTGGCGCTGATTATCGTCAACGCCCTGAAAGACAGCCCCTGGGGAGTGTTCACGATCGCCATGACGATTCCCATCGCTCTGCTGATGGGGGTCTACTTGCGTTACCTCCGCCCCGGACGGGTGCTCGAAGCCTCCGCTCTCGGATTAATTCTGGTGCTGCTGGCGATCTTCGGCGGGCAGTGGGTGTCGCACTCCTCGGCATCCGGCATCTTTACCCTGAGCGGCGTGACGCTGGCCGCGCTGATCATGATCTATGGATTCGCAGCCTCGGCTCTTCCCGTCTGGCTGCTGCTGGCGCCGCGTGATTATCTGAGTACCTTCGTGAAGCTGGGCACGATCGCTATTCTGGCTGTGGGCATCGTGCTGGTTCATCCCACACTGCAGATGCCTGGTCTGACCCGTTTCATCGACGGGTCCGGTCCGGTCTTTGCCGGCAACCTCTTCCCGTTTGCCTTTATTACCGTCGCCTGCGGAGCCATCAGCGGCTTTCACTCGCTGATCTCCAGCGGCACCACGCCCAAGCTCATTGCACGTGAAACCCAGACTCGCGTGGTCGGTTATGGCGCGATGATTGCGGAGTCGTTCGTCGGCATCATGGCCATGATCGCCGCCTGTACTCTGCAGCCGGGGACGTATTTCGCGGTAAACAGCGGAGCAGGCATGGTGGGCGGATCTCCCACAGCAGCAGTAGCCACCATCAGCAACTGGGGCTATCCGGTCAGCGCTGAGCAAATGAGCACGCTTGCGGCGGTCGTCGGCGAGAAGACGCTTTTCTTTAGAACCGGCGGCGCGCCTGCCTTCGCTCTTGGCATGGCCAAGATCTTTTCCGACTCGTTGGGTGGTGCGCGCGTGATGGCCTTGTGGTATCACTTCGCCATCATGTTTGAGGCACTTTTCATATTGACCGTGCTTGACGCCGGCACGCGCGTGGCCCGTTTCATGTTGCAGGACGCTCTGGGCCATCTTTGGAAACCGCTGGGCCGAACGAGCTGGTATCCCAGCATCATCGCCACCAGTGCCCTGGTGGTGGCTGCGTGGGCGTGGTTTTTGTGGCAAGGCATTCGCGATCCTCTGGGTGGGATCAACACGCTGTGGCCTCTCTTTGGCATATGCAACCAGTTGCTGGCGACGGTGGCGCTGTGCGTGGCGACGACCATCATCGTGAAGATGGGCCGCGCGCGCTTCATGTTTGTCACTCTGGCTCCGCTCGCATGGTTGATTGCCGTAACCTTTTCCGCCAGCTGGCACAAGATGTTTGATCCCAATCCGCTGATCGGCTTTCTCGCCCACGCCCGGCAGCTCGCCGCCGGACCTGCCGGCCCCGGCCTGGCACGGCGCATCTTCAACGATCGTCTGGACACGGCCGTATGCGGCCTGCTGATCGTGCTGGTCAGCGTGATTGTGATCGAGTCAGCCCGGCAGTGGATCAGCGTGATCAGCGGGCGTAGGCAGCCAACCACGCAGGAAGCGCCATTCGTTGCCACCCAGCTCGCAGAGGAGGTCCTGTGACGTTGATCGATCTGTCGGCCCGTGGCGGCAACACCTTTATGCAAGCGGCCATTCAAGCCTGCCGTGTTCTTAACGCCGCACTGCACGAAATCTTCGACGAGAGTGCTTACGAGCGATTCCTGACGCGGACTGATGTTGCACGATCCAAAGCAAGCTATCGACTGTTCTTGCGCGAGAAAGAAGCATCACTGGCAAGCAAACCACGGTGCTGCTGATACTATCGTTCGTCCTGGAGGGGCGATGCGCCGGCTGATTCTGTGTTGTCTCTTGGTACTCCCCGCAGCTCTTTTGGCTGCGCAGCAGTATGACATCGTAATTAAAGGCGGCCGCGTGATGGACCCTGAGACGGGGCTGGATGCGGAGCGCAATATCGGCATTCGTGACGGCAAGATAGTCCGCATCACCTCGGAGATGCTGCGGGGAGACCGCGAACTTCGTGCCGGCGGGCTCGTGGTCGCTCCGGGTTTCATCGATCTCCACCAGCACGGACAGGAAATGGAGAGCCAGCGCGTCAAGGCGCTCGATGGTGTGACTACGGCTCTGGAGCTGGAAATCGGCGTTCCCGATGTCGCTCAATTCTTGAAAGCCAAGGACGGGCATTCGTTGATCAACTACGGTACGTCGGCAAGCCATGCGGCTGCGCGTGCCCAGGCATTCGGCGCGCCCCTTACCGGCAAAAGCCATGGCAACCTCGAGATCCTCCCCAAGAGCGGGCCGGCAACTGACCAGCCGGCAACGCCGGAGCAGATAGAGGCGATCCGCCGGCGCCTGAGCGGCGAACTCGACGTCGGGGCGCTGGCGATCGGCATGGGCATCCAATACACGCCTGGCGCCACGCGCCTGGAGGTGATCGAGATTTTCCGCCTCGCAGCCGACCACCGGGTGCCGGTCTATACTCACGCGCGCAGCTTTGGCCGCATCGAGCCGGGCTCCAGCATTGAAGCCATCAGCGAAGTAATTGGAGCTGCCGCGGTTAGCGGCGCCGCGCTGCACATCGTTCACATCAATAGCACCTGTGGCAGCGACGGCCTAGAGTGCCTTGCGCTGGTTGAAGGCGCCCGCGCCCGCGGCCTCGATGTGACCACGGAGGCCTATCCTTATATAGTGGGCATGACCTCCATCAATTCGGCCCTCTTTAATCCCGGTTGGCGGGAGAAGCTGGGCGTCGACTACGACGCTTTAGCACTGCCCAACACCGGCGAACACCTGACCAAGGAGCGCTTCGAGGAGTTGCACAATTCCAGCACCCCACAGTCCGTGCTGATCTTCAGCAACACCCAGGAAATGGTCGACAAAGTGATTCCTCACCCGCTGGTGATGATTGCCAGCGATGGCGCCCCTGGGCATCCCCGCAATGCAGGAACTTATTCGCGAGTGCTCGCGCAGTATGTGCGGGAAAAAGGAACAATCACTCTGATGAACGCTCTGCGCAAAATGAGCCTGATGCCGGCGGAGATGCTGGAGCGTTCTACTTCGGCGGCGCGGCACAAAGGACGGTTGCAGGTGGGTGCTGACGCCGATATCGTCGTTTTCGATCCGGCCTCTATCGCTGATCGCTCGACCTTTGAGAAGCCGATGCAGCCCAGCCTGGGCGTTCGTTATCTGCTGGTGGGCGGAGTTCTTGTGGTTGACCAGGGAGAAATCGTGAGCGATGTTCTTCCCGGCCGCGCTCTGGTTGGCCCTGGAAGAGCCGGCCAATAGCCACGCTTACGAGGCATTCGGGTACCCAGATTCTGGGTTAAACTCAATTCATGCGTGTCCTGGGGATCGACTGCGGGTGTGAATATACAGGTTACGGTGTCGTAGAAGAGATTGCTGGGGGCCGGCTAGTCTGCTGCGCCCAGGGGGCGATCCGTCCCCGCCCGCGAGATACCATTGCTCTCAAACTGCAAACCATCTTTTCCTCCCTTTCGGCTGTCATTGCTGAACATCAGCCGCAGCAGGCTGCGGTTGAGGATGTCTTCTATGCTGTAAACGTAAAGTCAGCCCTCAAACTGGGACAGGTACGGGGTGTGGCCATGCTGGCAGCGTCTTCAGCCGGATTGATGGTAGCGGAGTATGCCCCGCTGGCGATCAAGTCAGCAGTGGTCGGTTACGGCCGGGCGGAAAAACCTCAGGTACAGGAGATGGTGATGCGCCTCCTCAGCCTCTCAGCGCGGCCCCAGCCTGCCGACGCCGCCGACGCTCTGGCAATCGCCATCTGCCACATTCACACCGCGGCCACTCTCCGCCGCTATCAGGTAGCTTCTTCATGAGAGTGCCTGGTTCTCTGCTGGTGCTGGTAGTGCTGTTCTCAATCCAGGCCGGCGCGCAGGATGTGGACAAACTGCCGGAGCATCCCACCGTCCCCGCGGTTAGATTCGAATGTGTCTGGGAGGCGGCAACGCCGCAGGATTTTGTGGTGGTGGTCAACTCTCTTGGCAGCGCAAAATATCTTTCCCGCAATCCCACCCGGCAGAATGAAGATGGGAGTAACAGCCTCGATCTTTCCGACTACAACATCGACTTCACTCTGTCCCCAGCCAATCAAACCAGGGTCTTCCAGCTCGCGCTGCAGGCCAATTACTTCAACGGAGACTTCGAATACAAGAAGCACGCCGTCGCCAGCACCGGAACCAAGACGCTGGGTTATGCTGATTCCAGCCGACATTTTGAAACCACTTATAACTGGTCAGAGAATACTGCTATCGATCAGCTCACAAGTATCTTTGAAGGAATCTCCAGCACACTGGAGCATGGCCGCAGGCTGAGCTTTCTGCGCAGGTTCGATAAGCTTGGGCTGGAAGACGAACTGAAGGGCATGGAAGATGCAGCGGAGAAGCACTATCTGGCAGAAATACAGGCAATTGCTCCTATTCTTGAGAACATCGCGGCTGATTCGTCAGTTTTGAACATAGCCCGGCGGCGTGCTCGAAGGCTGCTGGATCTGGCGGGTAAGGAAGCAGGCCAGCACGCGGGCGTTAAGACTCCGCAATAAGTCTTAACATTAAGAAGCCTCCGTCTTATAAAATCTGGACCTACGATGCCCGTGTAAGGAGTGCGCCATGGTCAACCTCAACAAGTTGCTCCTGCCTGCAAGCTTCTTCCTGTTCATTGCTTCGTCCCCTTTTCTACGCGCCGGTGATTCCCATGTCCGCATAGTTCGAATCAGTTATACAGAAGGAAATGTTGAGCTCAACAACCAGAAGGTGACGCCCAACATGCCGGTGATTGAAGGTAACGTGCTGACCACGGGTAGGGATAGTTTCGCCGAAGTCGAATTTGAGGACGGCAGCACTCTGCGCCTGGCTCCGGAGACGCAGGTAACAGTCACACAGCTGGCCCGGTCAAGCTCGGGTGAAGCGCTCAGCGCGTTGGATCTGGATGCTGGCGAGATTGAATGCAACATCGCCGCGCGCACCGCTGATTTCTCGATCACAGCTCGCAACAAAACCATGCGCTTAACGAGGAGCGCACGCGTCCGAATCCTCACCACGAATTCAGATCCCCTGGAACTTGCGGTATGGAAAGGCGAAGCCACTGTGCACGATCCCGAAAGCGGTCAGGATGTTGCTGTGGGACGGGAGGAGACGTTTACTCTGGCCGCCGATGATCCTCAACAATATGACCTAGAGAAAGGCGTGGACGCCGACGGCCTGGATCAGTTCTGTGAGTTCCGCGATCAGGAATTAGCTCGCGATTATGTTTCCACAACCGCCCCATCGGCACCCGCTTCAACCATCAGCGCGCCCATTTTCGTCGATCCTTGCCAGCCCTACAACTGGTACCCAGGCTTACCGCAGACGTGCTACAGTCCGTTCTTTTTCTATCCGTACGTACCCGGCATAGCCGGCATTTACGTACCCTTCATTTACTTTCACCATCATCACCACCATCCTCCGCTCATTCATCCGCCTACGGTTACAGCAACCGCGGTCGTTCACGGCAGTTTTGCCGCGCGAGGACTGCCGATTACTGTCAGCCCGGGTGAACTTCCTACCGCTGGAGGTACAAAGCGGCCAGTGCGGATATTCAATGATGAAAACTTCAAGCGCAGCGCCCCTGCGAGCGAGAACGAAGCGAAGGTTGAACGGAAGCCGAATCAGGCAAACCAGATCCATGGCACCGGAGAGGAACCGCGCCACGCCCAGGCGTCGAAGACCTCGCACTCGTCCAATAGTCATCACGCATCCTCTGTAACCCAGCACACACACGCCTCGCGTCCCAGCGCGTCCACTATGCATTCCTCGGGATTCACTGGCTCCTCTTCATCGGCTGGCTCGTCCCCGCACTCGTCGGGCGGGTCATCACACTCGTCCGGCACATCCTCAGGGTCTTCCTCACACTCCTCTTCTTCCTCTTCAGGCTCGTCGGGCAGGTCGAAGTAGGGCTCTGCATACCGGGAGAGCGCCATGGCCGGAAGGCTATGGCGCCGCGGTCAGCGGTCTAGTGTTCGAAAAATTGCTGCCGCTTGTTCAAGAGAAAGAGCCTCTGCCCGCACATCAGAGCGAACGTCGCTTTGCTTCAGTACGGCGCGAATCTCTTTTTCGGCGCGGCCTTTTTTAAGATTGTTGAGCAGAGTCTTACGCTTCATCGCGAACGCCGTCTTAAGAAAACTGATAAATTCCTTCGGCTCGACCCCCAGTTCGGCGAATCGCGGTGCTACTGTGAGCCTTAGAACGCTGGAGTACACTCGCGGAGGCGGGGAGAACGAGCCCGGCGGCAGCGTAAACAGGTTTTCCACTCGCGTGTAGAGCTGAGCGGTCGCCGAGAGAAGGCCGTAATCGCGCGATCCCGGACTGGCCGCGATGCGCTCCGCGACCTCGCGTTGCACCATCAGCACCATGACATCGAACTGCTCGTGGAACTCGAAGAGGCGCAGGAGAATGTCGGATGTAATGTAGTACGGCAGGTTTCCGATCACACGGGCCCGTGACGGCTTGACCGGCCGCAGATCATTGAGAGGTCCGATCGTGCGATTGAGCACAGTGCGGAAATCGATGTTTAGCACGTCGCCTTCGAGAATCTCGACCTGGGGATTACGCGAAAAGTTGTAGCGCAGTTCCGTCGCCAGCATGCGGTCAAGCTCTATTGCGATCAGCCGTCCCGCCCTGCCTGCCAGCATTCCTGTCAGAATCCCCTTGCCGGGGCCGATCTCAACCACGAGTGTCTTGGAGACTTCGCCCAAGGCATCGACTATCCTCTCCGCGGAGTCGCGGTCGGTCAAGAAATGCTGGCCCAGCCTAGCCCTGGTTGCTCTCAAATTGACCCCGTTTCTTTGCGCAATTTAGACTCTTGGAAGCGCGTGTTGCGCGCAGTTTTGCCGCCTGAATTTCTGTGTTCCGATCCTGGGGAGGCTCCATGAACATTGTCTTCGCCGCTTCTGAGTGCGTCCCTTACTCCAAAACCGGCGGTCTCGCGGACGTTGTAGGAGCCTTACCCAAGGCCCTTGCCGAACTGGGACACAACGTGGCGGTCTACCTTCCCCGATACAGGCAGACCCGCCTCCACGATGCCAAAGTGCTGTTGCGTAGCGTGACCGTCCCCTTCGACGACCAATACCGCTTCTGCTCCGTGCTCGATGGCGGCAGACACTCCGGAGTGCAATTTTACTTTATCGAATATCCGCCGTTCTTCGACCGCGAAGCCTTGTACGGAACTCCTGCAGGCGACTATCCCGATAACGCTGAGCGATTTGCCCTTTATTCCCGAGCTGTCCTCGAAGCATCAAAGATACTGGGCGTGCCCCACATCTTCCACTGCCATGACTGGCAGTCGGCGCTGGTTCCCGTTTTGTTGCGCACCGGTTATGCCAACGACCCGGTCTTTCGCGGAACGGGCACGGTCTTCACCATCCACAACATCGGCTACCAAGGCGTCTTCCCTCCGGACATTCTCCCGCTTCTCATGCTTCCGTGGGAGCTGCTGGCAATCGACAAAATGGAGTTCTGGGGCAAAGTCAATTTTCTGAAAGGCGCGCTCTCGTTCTCCGACTACATCACCACGGTCAGCCGCAAATATAGCCAGGAGATCCAGACAGCAGAGTACGGCTTCGGGCTGGACGGCGTGCTGCGCCACCGCTCTGCCACGGTCACGGGCATTCTCAATGGAGTTGATTACGGCGAATGGAATCCGGACTCGGACCACTTTACGGTGAGGCGATACTCGGCAGAGCATCCCGAGGGAAAGAAGGAGTGCAAGTACGATCTGCTGCGGCAGTTCGGCCTGGATGGGACGTCCAGTGTCGATGTCCCAGTGATTGGCATCGTTTCGAGATTTGCTGCGCAAAAGGGGTTCGACTTGATCGCCGAGATCGCTCAAGACCTGGTGAGGCTGCCTCTCATCATGACCGTCCTGGGCAGTGGCGACAAGGAGTATCAGGATATTTTTCTGAAGCTGAGCCGCGAGACGCCGGGCAAGTGCGCGGTGAAGATCGCCTACGACAACGCGCAGGCGCACAGGATTGAAGCCGGGGCCGACATGTTCCTGATGCCTTCGCGCTACGAACCCAGCGGCTTAAGCCAGATGTACAGTCTGAAGTATGGAACGGTGCCCATCGTCCGCGCTACCGGCGGACTCGACGACAGCATTGAGCAGTGGGATCCTAGAACAGGAAGAGGCACTGGATTCAAATTCTCGAGCTATTCAGGAACCGCACTCTTGTCCACGATTCAAGAGGCCATCAAGGCCTTTGCCGACAAACCCGCGTGGCAGAAGCTCATGCTCAATGGAATGAAGAAAGATTTCTCCTGGGCAAACGCGGCGCGTGAGTACGTGAAGATTTATGAGCGCCTGGGCCCGGTCAGACCTGCTCCAGCGGAGAAAGCGCCGGAACTGAGCAGAGCGTAGCTGCCTGGCGCAAGTCACGCTTCGTCTTGTCTTCCGGGTAAGGAAAAGAGGACCATACTCAGTACGGTCCTCTCTAGAACTCGAACCAGTGTCGCTCCGCCCCTAACAACTCCCGGCAGACGGAACGCCCGTTTAGCGGCGTCCTCTCGACGCTGCCCAGCCAGCTACCATTCCCAGCAGGAATGCTCCCGAAGCGACGGCTGCTACCACTGTGAGGGGTTTGGCCTTGATGTGAGCACGGGCTTCCTCCACCCGGTCCTCGGTCGCGACCTTGATCTTTCGCGCTTGCCTTTGCAGGTCGTCGCGGGTGTCTTTCCAGCGCTCTGAAATATCGCCTGAGAATTCCCTCACGCGATCCGAAAGTTCCGTGAGTCCATCTCTTACCTGGTCTGCTGCTTGCACAACAGTCGCAGCTTTCATGCCTCTACCTCCTGATCAGTATCTTGATTCACCGGCCGGTTTTGACGGTTGCATCTTAACCAACCGCTACGCGGCTTTCTTTTGCTGAATAGCCGGTGTATTCCCTTTCCCGCCCAGCCGTCTGTGGTAGCCACGATGAAACCAGAGAAAAGCCAGCACAGCGACCAGTAACAGGAAAGAGAATCCATCTTCGATCACGCGTCCGGTCAGCATACGCGTCACCTCCCATAAGGATATACGCCATCGGCGGGGCAAGCCAGTTAAAACCAACTCTCCGGGAGTCCCTGCGCTCGCGCCCGCTTTGGAATGCAGAGGTGGAGCGGAATCCTTCGGGGACTCCCGGTCTGATTCTGTTTTAGTCCCCCAGGGGTAAGGTTGATGTGATCGAGGTCACATTCCGACCGTGGTTGCTTGCACAACCACGTGGCTTTCGTACTCCACTTTGGTCATCTGACAAATACTTGATTCATCGGCAAGAAGCGGGGCTGCTGCTGTTAAGAGCAACAGCTCTGCCGAAACATGCCCATTGGCAACAGCCTGCCTCCGGGACAAATCTAACCTCTTAGTCCCCTGCTGCAGTCCCGGGCTACGAAGAACAGTTCGGAAGAGGTTCTGCCACTGTGAAAACCAGCGCTCTTCGCGCAATGTACATTTGTGTCTCTTTCGGGGTCCTCCTATATTCGAGTGTGCTCCTGTCGGAGCAGAATGTTGCTGCGCCGGTGATTTCCTACGAAGGCCAGACAGTTTCTTCGGTGGAAATTGCGGGACGTCCGGATTTGGATCAGCGCTCGGTGCAGCCTCTGATCCGGCAGCCGGCCGGGGCGCCGTATTCCCAGCAAAAAGTGGACGAGACCGTCGCCAGCCTAAAGCAGACTGGGCGCTTCGATGACGTCAAGGTTAGCGTCACTCCTGAAGCCTCGGGGCTGCGCGTTCTCTTTGTGTTGCAGCCCGCGTTTTACTTCGGAGTTTTTCAATTTTCAGAGGCGGTGAACCACTTTTCCTATACGCGCCTCCTGCAAGCGGCAAACTATGAACGCCAGGAGCCGTATAGCAACGGACGGGTCGAGGAGGCAGAATCCAATCTACTCGATTTCTTTCACCAGACTGGGTTCTTTCTTGCCACCGTCGAGCCGCAATTGCAGGCTGACCAGGGCCATCACGTGGTCAACGTGATCTTTCGCACGCGGCTGAAGCGCCATGCCAACTTCGGCTCAATCAGCCTGGTTGGAATGTCGCCTCAAGAGAGTCAGAAGCTGGAACACAGCCTGCACTCAGTGATGGCGCGCATTCGCGGCGCTTATCTCAAAACCGGCGGTTCCTATTCGCTGGGACGGCTGCGCAAAGCCACAGCCTACTTATCGGGGCAGTTGGGAAAACAGCATTACCTCGCCGGCAACGTGCATATGCTTTCAGCGCGATACAATCCTGAAACCAATCGCGCCGACGTGACTTTTCACGTGACCACCGGACCGAAGATTGCAATAAAGATCGCGGGAGCGCATATCTGGGGACGAGCGCAGAAGAAACTTATTCCGATCTATGAGGAAAACGCAGTTGACCCGGACCTCGTGCACGAGGGCGCAGAAGACATCGTTTCTTACTTCCAATCCAAAGGTTTTTTCGACGCTAAGGTAATCAGCCATATTGATCAGAAGAGCGCCGGCACAACAGTCCTCTATCAGGTGCAGAAAGGCCAACGAGGAAAAGTAACGAGTGTCGAGATTCATGGGAACCATCAGTTCTCCAGCAAGAAACTGGAGCCGACGTTAGCGGTCCAGAAAGCCCATGCCTGGCTGCCGTTTTTTTCTCACGGTAAGTACAGCGCCAAGCTTGTGCGCACCAGCGTGAAGCGCCTGGAGGTGGCTTATCGGGCCGCGGGATTCAGCCAGGCGAAGGCGACATCGCAGGTGGTGCGAAAAGGCGGAGACATCCAGGTTATCTTCCGTGTGGAAGAAGGGGTGCGCGACATCGTGGAAACCCTTGAAGTACGGGGAAACAAATCATTGACGCAGGCGCAATTTGCTCCCAAGGGCCTGAACCTGGAGGCGGGCAAACCGTACTCGCAAGACCTACTCAACCAGGACAGGGATCGCATTCTGGCGACGTATCTTGATCATGGATTCCTGACGGCGGTATTTCAAGCCAGGGTGATTCCGATCAAGAGCGACCCGCATCATCTGCAGGTCGTTTACATGATTCAGGAGGGCCCGCAGGTTTATACCAGCGTGGTGGTTCCTGTCGGTGCTGAGCACACCACTGCCGACACTATCAAGACCAACGCCGATCTCAAATCTGGCAAGCCGCTGAGCGAGACCGCACTGCTGCAATCCGAGAGTCAATTGCTCGGTCTGGGCGTTTTTGATTGGGCCAGCGTGGATACACACGAGCCCATCACTACACAATCCAACGCCGAGATTCTGGTCAAGGTACACGAAGCCAAGCGCAATACCATCTCCTACGGCTTCGGCTTTGAGGTTACCAATCGCGGCGGCAAGGTTCCAAGCGGCACAGTGGCCCTGCCCGGACTGCCGCCGGTAGGACTTCCCTCCAATTTTGTCACCAGCCAGCAGACGTTCTGGGGACCGCGCGGCTCGATCGAGTACACGCGCGGCGATCTATTCGGGCGCGCGGAGACGCTCACCCTGAATGCTCTGGGGGGACGGCTGGATCAGCGAGCGTCAGGAAGCTGGATGGATCCCAGCTTCTGGAACAGCGTCTGGGTTTCGACGGTCACCATCTCGGCGGAGCGCTCGAGCCAGAACCCCATTTTTACCTCACAGGAGGGACAGGGTGTGATCCAGTTTCAACGCTACCTGGATGCAAAGCGGACCAAATCATTCTTTGCCCGCTATAGCCTCACCCGCACCAACTTGTCGAACCTTCTCACGCCTTCATTGGTTTTACCTGACGACAGGAATGTAAGGCTGTCAACGCTGGCCGTGGGATACTCGCGCGATACTCGGGACAACATACTCGATGCCCACAAAGGCATCTATCAGAGCATTGAAGCCGATATCAGCCCCAGCGCGCTTGGCTCAAATACGGACTTCGCGCGCGTACTCGGCCAGATCGCCTACTACAAGAGCGTGTTCGGGAAGAAGACGGTATGGGCTAATAGCCTGAGACTGGGGCTGGAACAGTCCTTCGCCGGAGCGCATATACCGCTGAGCGAGAGCTTCTTTTCCGGCGGAGGAAGTTCCCTGCGCGGCTTCCCCCTGAATGGGGCCGGTCCGCAACGTTCGGTCGTCGTCTGCGGCAATCCCAACATTGCTGCCACCTGCTCGCAGATCAGCGTGCCGGTAGGTGGGCCGCAGCTGCTGTTGTTGAACTCCGAGTTGCGGTTTCCCGCAAAGATCATGGACAAACTCGGCGGGGTGGTTTTCTACGACGGTGGCAACGTTTTCCGGAGCATCGGATTCGGGGACTTCAGCTCGCAGTACACCAACAGTGTCGGCTTCGGGCTGCGATATGCCACGCCAGTGGGACCGATCAGGGTGGACATCGGGCACCTGATCAACACCATTCCCGGAGTGAAATCAACGCAGTTTTTCATCACTCTGGGCCAGGCATTCTGAAAAAGGTGAACAAGTGAAGGCTAAGAAATTCGTTCTCTGGACAGCAGGCAGCATCGCCATTCTGGTGCTGATCGCAATCGTCACTGCTGTTCTGCTTCTTCAGCACGACGAAAGTTTTCGAGCTTATCTCCTGCATCGCGTCGAAAACGGCCTGGATGAATCCACGGGGGCGCAGCTTACGGTCCGCGATTTCAAAGTCAGCTTGGGCGGCCTCCGGTTGGACCTTTACGGCGTTGTGGTGCACGGATCTGAGCCTGCCTCCGCGCGTCCGCTGCTGGCGGCCGATCACGTTGGGGTGGCCATCAAGATCGATTCCCTGCTGGCAAAGAAGTGGCATTTGAGCAACTTGACGGTAGATCATCCTGTCGCCGGCATTCTTGTCAACAAAGCCGGTGAAAACAATCTCCCCAAACCGAAGACCCAGAGCAGCAGCCAAACCAGCATCTTTGATCTTGCCATCCGTCAGGCCGCCATCCACCAGGGAGAGATCTACTACAACGACCGCAAGATGCCGCTTGATGCCGCGTTACGCGATGTTGAACTTGCCGCCAGCTTCGATCGCGCGCAAGGCCGTTACTACGGCGATCTTCGCTACACGAACGCTGCCATTCAATATGGCGCCTACGCGCCGCTTATGCACAATCTCGACGCCAAGTTCGAACTGACGGCAAGGAATTTCAAGCTGGATCGCCTCTTGCTTGAGACCGGTCAATCGCGATTTGTGCTAAACGCCTCCGTCGACGACTACGCCAGCAATCCTCGGGTTCAGGCGAACTACGATGCGCTGCTGGACACCGGCGACGCGGCGCGCATCATGAACGATCCCGACCTTCCGAAAGGAGATGTTCGTCTCACTGGGACATTGAACTACTTAAGCACCCCGGACCGTCCTCTTCTGGACACGCTGAGCCTGACAGGAACCGCCAGCAGCGACGAACTGCAAGTGGTGACACAAAGCGCGCGCACTTCTGTCCGCGCCGTCCGAGCCCGCTATGCCCTGGACCACGGGAATGCCTTGATTGAAGACCTGCATGCACAAGTTCTCGGTGGATTCGTAGACGGGCGGGTGACGGTGCACGACCTGGCTGGAGCAGAACAGGGGAGATTTCAGGCTAAAGTGCAGGGCCTTTCGCTCGACCAGTTGCAGCTTCTTTCTCATAGCCGTCCTCTGTCGCAAGGCCGGCTCTTTGGAAACGTGAGGGCAGACGCGCAGGGATCGTGGACGAGGAGCATAAAGAACCTGATTGCCCATGCTGATGCTGCCATTCAGGCAAGATTAGGACAGAGTCCCGCGACTCCGTTGAACGGCTCCATCCACGCCGATTACCTGGGAACAAAGCAGGAAGTCGCGCTCCATCAGAGTTACATTCGAACGCCGCAGACCAATATTGCTCTCGACGGAAGAATCAGCGACAACTGCCAGCTTCAGGTCCACGTCACCTCAGGAGATCTGCATGAAGTGGAGTTGCTGGGGGCAAACTTCAGGCCTGCTTCCGGCCAGCAGCCTCAAGTCCTGGGACTCTATGGGACTGCGCAGTTCAACGCCTCAGTCACGGGTTCTCTTGCAAATCCACAAGTCAAGGGCACGCTGCAAGCTGACAATTTGCGGGTAAAAGGAAGCGCATGGAAGGTTCTGCGTGCCGACATTAGCGCTAACCCGTCATGGTTCGCTATCCGGAATGGACGGCTGCAATCGGCGACTCGCGGTCATTTCAATTTCGAAGTGCAGACGGGGTTGCGGAATTGGTCTTATGCGTCGTCCAATCCCATTAACGTCAACCTGTCCGCGGTGCAGCTCTCGCTCGCTGACCTGGAGAGACTCGCCGGAAAAGACTATCCCGTCTCAGGGACGCTTTCGTTGAATGTGTCGGTCCGCGGCACGCAGCTCCATCCCGTGGGACAAGGCAATGTGACTCTGACGAACGCCCAGGTGTCCAACGAACCCATACAGAACGTAAACCTTAACTTCCGCGGCACAGGAAACTCGGTGACCGGCAATCTTACCGCACGCCTGCCCGCTGGCTCGGCGCGAGGCGACTTTACGGTCGATCCCAGAACTGAGGCCTTTCAGTTGCAATTCCACGCTGACAACATCCGCCTTGAGCGATTGCAGGCCGTGAAAGCGCGCAACATGCAGGTTTCCGGCGGCCTGAATTTGGATGCTGCCGGGCGCGGTACCGCCGCCGATCCCGAAATCGAAGCAACTCTGGCCATTCCCCAACTACAGGCGCAAAAGCAAATCCTTCGCGGCCTTAAGCTGCAAGCCACCGTGAAGAACCAGGTCGCGAATATCGCGCTTGCCTCAGAAGTGGCTCAGACCTTCATCAGGGGGCGCGGGACCATTGGCATCAAGGCGCCGTACGCTACCGACCTTAGGTTGGATACAGGGCGCATTGAATTTCAGCCGCTGGTGGCGTTGTACTCTCCCGCACAGGCGCCGAACGTCGCCGGTCAGACTGAATTTCACCTTACAGTTCGCGGACCTCTACAAGACAAGAACCACGTAGAGGCCCACCTGGATATTCCGGTTCTCACCGCGACCTACAAGCAGCTGCAACTAGGAAGCGCGCGACCCGTCCGCGTCGATTACAAGGACGGCACCGCGACTCTTCAACCGACTAGACTGACTGGCACGGACACCAATATCAACGTGCAAGGCAGCGTTCCAGTCAACAATCCCAATGCGGCTAGGCTCACTCTTAAGGGCGTCATTGATCTGCGCATCGCTCAACTCGTAGCTCCCGACGTGGAAAGCAGCGGACAAATTCAGTTTGACATCGACTCTCGCGGGAAGGACGGCATGGGCGGGCAGATCAGGATTGTGGAAGCCTCAATCCATCCCGGGGATTTCCCCATGGGCATGGACCATGCAAATGGCGTAATCAAAGTTTCACCGACGCGGCTGGACGTTGGCAGCTTCCAGGCACAGATGAGCGGCGGCACCCTGAGCGCGAAAGGCGGCGTAAGCTTTCGGCCGTCGGTGCAATTCGGATTGGGATTGGAGGCCGATAACGTACGTCTCCGATATCCCGACGGCATTCGCGCCCTGATGGGAACAACTCTTTCGTTGACGGGAACTCCGCAGGCGTCAACGCTCGCCGGCCAGGTCCGCATTCAGCGAGTTTCCTTTACGCCCGATTTTGATCTCAATACCTTCGTCCAGCAATTCAACGGCCCCACGGCCGCGCCGGCCGACACCGGCAGCCTAACGGCCAACATGCGCTTGAACATCGCGGTTCAATCCACCTCGCAGATGAACTTGCAGAGCAGCCAGGTCAGCATCAGCGGCAGCGCAAATCTGCGAGTGGTAGGCACCGCCGCGAATCCTGTGTTGTTGGGGCGAACGGATCTGACCGGAGGAGAGCTTTTCTTTGCCGGCAATCGCTACGTGGTGCAGGAGGGCACGATCGATTTCCTCAATCCTGTAACCACCGAACCGGTGCTGAACCTGCGTGTCCAAACCAAAATCAACGACTACAACATCGTTCTCGGTCTCGAGGGGCCGATCTCCAGGCTACACACTACGTACACCTCGGATCCAGCGCTGCCGCCGGCAGATGTCATTAACCTGATTGCCCGCGGACAAACTGTGGAATCGCAGGCGGCGCAACCCAGCCAGCCTTTGTCGTTGGGCGCGGAATCTCTGGCAGCCTCAACAGTGACCAACCAGATCGGCAGCAAGATCGCCAAGGTGGCCGGAATCTCGCAATTGCAGATCGATCCATCGCTCGGAGCCGATAACGGCCAGACCCCGGGAGCGCGCCTCGCCATTCAGCAGCGCGTTACCAGCAGCCTGTTCGTCACCTTCGCGACCGACATAACCTCAACCCAGCGCCAGGCCATTGAACTAGAATATCAAGTCAATCCGCGATGGTCCGTGACCGGCGTGCGCGACCAGAATGGCGGCTTCACCGGGCAGGCCTATTACAAGAAGAAATTCTGATTTGAAAGCAGCCTAGGCGGCCTCACCCGAAGGCGGTTTAGCATTCACCAGCTCCGGCTCCTCGTGTCCGGGACGGGAGATCTGCTGCTCCAACTCCGGACGGCGCTTATGTGCGAGGACCGGCACTTTGACCGGTTTCTGCGTCTGCACCGACTCGTAGATGGCCTCGATGATCCTTACATCCGCCAGGCCTTCCAACCCCGATGGCTCCGGTTGCTTGTCATTGAGAATGCAGTTGGAGAAATAGATGAGCTCCGGCCCAAACTGGTCGCGCTTCGGGAACTTTCGCGACACTCGCTTCCCTTCCACAACCAGATGCTGCTTGAGTTCGCCGGAGTAATCGTAGGCAGGATCTCCAGAGAGAAGTCCACGCGTGCCGATCAGGCTGTAGCGACTCACGTCCGTTGCCCCGAAGCTGCAGGTAAAGCTGGCAAGCCGTTGCTCGGGAAAGCGCATGATTACGGAAACCATCTCACCGGCTTTCTCGAAGCGGCGTTCGCTGGTGTGGGCTTCGGTCGCGAACACCTCTTCCGGTTCGGCCCGGAACAGATAACGAGCCGCGTTGATGCAATAGATCCCCATGTCGTACAGCGGGCCGCCACCTTGAGAAACCGGGTTGGACAGGCGGATGTTGCCTTCCGTGACCTGCTGCGTGAACTCAGAAGTGAAGATGCGCAGATCACCCAGTGTGCCCTGCTGCACGATGTTGATTGCCTGCAAATGGCTTTCCTCGAAATGAAGACGGTAGGCGATCATCAGCTTGACGCCCTTCTCGTCGGCAACACGGATCATTTCCTCGCAGTCCTGTGAGTTCACCGCCATGGGCTTTTCGCACAGAACGTGCACGCCGGCTTTCGCGGCACGCACCGCATATTCCTTGTGAAGGTGATTGGGTAAGACGAGGTACACCGCGTCCACGCCGTCCGCGAGGCACTGGTCATACTGCTCGTAGGAATAGACGCGGTCGATTTTGTATTTGGCGGAAAGCTTCTTCTGCTTTATAGGATCGCCGGTCACCAGCGCCACTAATCGGGAGTTCTGCGCGTTCTTGAATGCGGGAAGAACTGCCACCTGAGCCAGGTGGCCCAAACCGACAACTGCGTAGCGAATCTGCTTCTGCGATGTGCTTTCTTCAATCACGGCATTGCTCCTCTAATTAGAGCGTTCTGCTCTTAATGAGCTCGCCCGATCCTCTCACTCCTATCCCTTTCTATTCAGATGCAAGTACGGTGCTTGGAGCGATGAGCAGCTCGCTTGGGAAAGCATCCGGCGCAACCTCTGAAAAACTGAAAGCAGCACCTTGCATTTCGTGCGCAACCTGCTGAAACAAAGTGGCTTCTTATTCTTGTGGAGGGAGAAATGGCAACCAAGAGAAGTTCCGGCTCAAGAAAATACGGGAGGGCCGCCTCTAAGACTGTGGAAAGCGCCATGCGTCGCAGAAAGAAAGGGACGCTGCGCTCAGGTAAAGGTGGAAAAGGCGGCCGCGTGACCAGCCGCAAGCAAGCCATAGCGATCGGACTATCCGAGGCTCGTAAAAAAGGGGCCAAGGTTCCGGGCAAGAAAGCCGCTTAGCTTGCGAGGTGGCCTGACTTCAGGTGAGGCCGCCTTCCGTTTGCTCCGTCGATTCATGTCTCGTTTCGTTGCTGCTCGCCGGCTCTGCAATCCCTGGCAACCCAACCAACAGGGCCGCGTTCATACCTTCAAAGCCCGAAAAACAAGAAGCGGAAAAATTGAGTGAGTTCGCCATCTGGTCCGCACCGGACATTTCTTGACTACAACAAAGGAGTTCAGGATGAAGTTCTTTTCAGCTAATCTCGACAACCTTCGCAAGCTCTATAACAACCAGCTGCAGGTGCTGCTCTCGGCGGAGCAGCAGATTATCGATGCCCTGCCCAAAATGATCGAGAAATCCTCAGACCCGCAGCTGAAGCAGGCTCTGCAATCGCACCTGCAGGAAACCCAGGTGCAGGCCACACGCCTGGAGCAGATCCTGAGAGAAGAGACCAAGTCCGCGGAACCGGTCAAGGCCAAAACTCTGGCGGCGCTCGTCACTGAGGCGGAGGAAATGGTGAAAGATACCACGGATGAGTCCGTCCGCGACGCCGCGATTATCGCCGCGGCGCAGCGCGTGGAACATTACGAGATCGCGGCGTACGGCGCGGTACGAACGTGGGCGCACATTCTGGGTAAGACATCACAGGCGGAACTGCTTGACCGAACCATCAAAGAAGAAGGTCATGCTGACCACCTGCTCACCAGCATCTCCGATCGCGTAAACTCGGCGGCCCAGAAGGTCGCATGAAGCAAGCGGCCAGAGGGCACCGTCACAACCCCAGGCGGAACTCGACCCGGAAGAGGTGGGTGGCTGGAGTGAAGACCGACTCCACCCACCCGCCAGCGGGACTGTTCAATCGCAGCGCTCCTTTCATCGCCAGATCCCTGGCGTCAAAGAAGGTTTCGCCTAAAGGCCCGGGATCAGGCATGCGAATGCTCACGTACTACATCAACCGCGCAGGCCGCAACCTGAGTCCTGCGCGGCGCGCAGAGCTGCAAAGAGCCAAGCGGTTGTTGTCGGCGAAAACAGCGCAAGCACAGAGGTCTCGTAAGAAGTAAATGCAGTGCAGTGGAAAGTCTGGTTCAATGTTGGGGGAGGGACGCCGGCCACGCCGGCGTCCTCTTTCTTTAGACCTGTTTCTCTAGACCAGCTCGCGAACGCAGTCGGCGATCTGAGTAGCCACGATCTTGCTACGGTTGGGCTCTCCGCGCAGCAGGGACTCCGCAAATTTCGCCGCCTGCTCGGCCGAAACCCTTCCTGGCATGGGCGCTTCAAACTGGTCGACGACAGCTTCAATGAGAATCGGCTTGTCCTCGGCGCAGCCGAGCGCGTGGTCGAGAATCGCTCCACGCTGGTTAGGATCGTCAACGCGGAAGCCAACAGCGCCACAGGCCTCAGCGAACTTCACAAAGTCGATCGGCTGCAGGTCCACGCCATACTCCGGATTCCCCAGAAATACCATCTGCTCCCATTTGATCTGTCCGAGAGTGTCATTCTTGACGACCACGATGATGATGGGGAGCTTGTATTTCACTGCGGTCGCCAGTTCCGCCATCAGCATGCTGAAGCCGCCATCGCCGATGAAAGCCACACATTGCCGGTTCGGATGAGCCAGTTTCGCGGCAATCGTGTAGGGCAGCGCGCAGGCCATGGTGGCCAGCGTTCCCGAACAGGAATACATCTGGCCGCGGCGGGCAGAAATGTTGCGCGCCCACCAGGTAGTAATGGTCCCGCTGTCGCAGCTGACGATTGCGTCGCCACGAAGGCGTTTGCCGAGCTCCGCAGCGACCACCTGCGGTTTCATCGGCTTGACCGGATTGGTGGCCTGCTTTTCCATCAGCTTGTTCCACTTCTCCATGCCCTCTTGGGCCTTTTCCAGGAAGCCACAATCGTTTTTGCGTTCGAGGAGAGGAAGCAGCGCTTCCAACGCGCGCCGGCTGTCGCCGACCAGACCGACCTCGACCGGATAGCGCAGACCGATGCGAGCGGGATCAAGATCGATCTGCACCGCCCTGGCCTGGTCGGGTCTAGGAAGGAATTCAATGTACGGAAAAGACGAGCCCACGATCAGCAAGGTGTCGCACTTCTCCAGCGCTTCTTGAGAAGGCCTGGTTCCCAGCAAGCCGATGCCCCCGGTGGTGAACGCGCTGGAGTCAGGGACGGCAGCCTTGCCCAGCAGAGCCTTCGCGATAGGGGCGGCCAGCTTGTCAGCAGTCTGTTCCAGGACATCAGTGGCTCCCAGCGCGCCCTGGCCGGCAAGAATCGCAACCTTCTTTCCCTGGTTCAGGATTTCTGCAGCCCTCCTGAAGTCGGTTTCATCAGGAAGTTGCGCGCTGCGCGCTTCGACGTCAGACGTATGGTGCTTGATATTCCGCTTTGAGGCGCCTTTGTACGCGGCCATCTCCTGAAAATCCACGGGGAAAGTGATGTGCGCGACCTTTCTGTAAGCCAGCGCGGTGCGGCAGGCGAGATCCACCACACTCTCCACGTGGGCCGGGCCCATAATGCGAGCGCTGTAGGCGGCAACATCCATGAACAGGCGGTCGAGCGCCACATCTTGCTGGGTATTCGTGTCAATGAGATCGTGATACGGCATGCCGGTAATAGCGAGAACCGGCTGGCTGTCCATCTTGGCGTCATAGAGGCCATTGAGCAGGTGAACTCCTCCAGGACCTGAGGTGGCCAGACAGACTCCCAACTGGCCGGTGTACTTGGCATGAGCGCAAGCCATGAAAGCCGCAGCTTCTTCGTGGCGGACCTGGATGAAGCGGATCTTGTCCTGATGAGTGCGCAAAGCCTCTATGATTCCGTTAATACCGTCGCCGGGCAGGCCGAAAATTCTGTCGACGCCCCAGTCAATCAGTTTCTCGATCAATACATCGCTGGCGGTCTTGGCCATGGCAGCAAGTCTCCTTCCGGGATTCAGGGGATCTATTTAAGCTAGGATGCGCCGTACGTTGCGGCCGTTTGCGGGCGCGAGTTGCTGCTCAAGAGGAAAATCCGAAATTCAGGCTGCCTTCTTCCGGCGCATCCGGTCCGCCACCACTTTCAGATCGTCTATGAATGCATTCATGGCTGCGTGCCGGGCGGCTTCGTCAGCGGCGCGCAGAATGGAAGACGGATGCACTGTAGCCATCACGGAAGCGGTGAATCGCGAAGGAATCCACTCCCCACGGTGGCGAGTGACGAGAAAGGAGCGGCTGAGCAGGTTCTGAGCTGCCGTTGCCCCGAGCAGCACAATCACCTCCGGCCTGACCACCTCGATCTCCGCATCCAGCCATGGGCGGCAGGCGCTGATCTCCAAAGCGCTCGGCTTTTTATGGACTCTTCGCTTGCCGCGTGGCTTCCACTTAAAATGCTTAACGATATTGGTGACATAAATGTCATCGCGCTCCATGCCGGCCGCAGCCAGCGCCTTATCGAGTAGAGCACCGGCCGGACCGACGAATGGCCTGCCTAGAAGATCCTCTTTATCGCCCGGTTGCTCGCCAATCATCATGACGCGGGCTCTCGGCTTGCCTTCACCGAACACGGTCTGAGTAGCGCGCTTCCACAGGTGGCAGGCCATGCATGCTGCCGCAGCCCGGCGCAAGGAAGGCAGGTCAGAAGATGCTGGCTCGAGCTTTCGTGATTCGATGATTGGGCGCCTGGCCATGAATAAAAAATTAGATGCAGGTCAAACTCAGCTCAGGAGCAAAGACTCATCCGTCTCTCTATGCAGCCGGCAACGTACGCAGCGCACAGACACTTAATCATAGTTACGACAATTCCTCTTCCCCGGAAACCGGTATTCACCGACTGCGAGCGGGCAAACCTGCGGACGCGGGTGGATTCTAAATCGGCATGAAGGAGGAATACGCATGAGAAAGACTCTCATACTCTCGACTTTTCTGCTGCTGTGCGTGGTTTGGGCAGGGGCTCAGACTTCGCCGAGTTCCAGTTCGCCAAGCTCCGCGACTCAGCCGACAAGCTCCAGTTCGATGAGCCAAAGCAGCTCCGATAGTTCGCAAACGCTTCAGGGCTGCCTGGGTGGATCGGCAGGCAATTTCACGCTGACTTCCAGTTCAGGAACTACTTATCAGCTCGCGGGAGACACCTCCAAGTTGAGCGATCACGTTGGCGAGCAGGTGGAAATCACCGGCAGCGCATCGTCCTCGTCGACTTCTTCCGGCAGCACGGGTGCGGGTTCAAGCGCTTCCGGCACTAACCCGAGCAGCAGCTCTTCCAGCCCATCGGCCCGCGCAAGCGGCTCAATGAGCGGAGGACAGACCATCAATGTCCAGAAAGTAAAGAAGATTGCCAGCAGCTGCAGCACCCGCTGACAATTACTGATTTGCTTATAACCCCAGCCTTGCGCTGGGGTTTGTTTTTTGAATGCCAAGCCCTGAAGCGAGATCCTCTGGTCAGTGGTGGTAAACCTCAAAACTGCGGCCCAAACCTTCGTCTCATCTCTAGCCCCAGGCCTTGTGATAGAAATCACAGCTTCCCACGCACGAAGCCCCTCGCGGCACGCTGTCGCACTGGGTGGTGATTCGCGACGGAAAGATCAAGAATTACCAGGCCGTCGTTCCTTCCACGTGGAATGCGAGCCCGCGGGACGCTTCCGGCGCTCATGGTCCTTACGAGGCATCTCTGCTGAAAACGCCGCTGGCGCGTCCCGAAGAACCGCTCGAAGTCCTGCGCACCGTGCACTCGTTTGATCCATGTATGGCGTGCGCCTGTCATGCATTCGATCCTTCAGGAAAACAAATCGCGCACGTGAAGGTGTTATGAGGCGAATTACCGTTGGCGGCATAGGCAACGTCTTGCTCGGCGACGACGGAGTAGGTCCCTACGCGATCTCATTGCTTGAAGAGAAGTACTCCTTCCCCGACTACGTCGAAACCACCGATTTCGGCACGCCCGGCCTGGAACTGCTGGAACATGTCGCCGATGCCCAGGCAGTGATACTTCTTGATGCAGCCGACAACGGTGAACCTCCCGGCACTCTGACCCGGTACAGCAAAGCCGATGTACTTCGCAATGGCCCCGCGCCACGTTTGGATCCTCATTCGCCTGCCCTTACCGCTACCCTGGCAGCGGCGGAGATGCTGGGTGCCGCACCCGAAACCTTCCTGCTCATCGGGATTACGCCGGAAGCTCTTGCTGCCGGCACAGCGCTAAGCGCGACGGCCGTCGCCGCCGCCAACCGCGCCGTTGAATGCGTGATCGCAGAATTGCAACGACTCGGTGTTTCCGTTCTTGAGCGAGAACCCTCTAGCTCGCCCGGTAACCCGATCTTCGCTCTTTCACGTTGATCTGGGCGGCGTCCCGTTTCCTTTCTTCTCAGCCGACGTGTCCAGCTCAGGGCTTCCACTTACCTCGCTGTTCTTTAGCATTGCGTCTACGCAGCACGGATTCCCGGCTCATCGGGAACGGCCTTAACATCATCCATCAGGGCGAACAAACCTTCCGCCAGCGTCGGGTGAATGTACACCGCTCCCTTTAGCAGCGTGTAGGGAGCGTCCGCCAGCATAAGGGTGTAGATCACGTGAACCGTCTCGCCTCCGTCGCTCGAGAGAATTGCCGCGCCCAACACGCGATCATTGGTCGCGTCCACCACGATCTTCATCAGCCCCGCAGTCTCATCACGCTCCCGCGCTCGCGCCACACTCGACATGGGCGCCCTGCCGATCTTGAGTTTGTATCCCTGCGCCCGCGCCTCTCGCTCAGTCAGGCCCACTCTGCCCAGCTGCGGATCTGTGAACACGCAATAGGGAACGATGCGCTTGTCGATCGTGAGGTTCTTGCCCTCGATTACATTTGCATACACGATTTGAAAATCGTTGTAAGAGATATGGGTAAAGGCTGGGCCGCCTTTGACGTCGCCCATCGCCCAAATTCCGGGAACGCTGGTCTCTAACTTGCTGTTGACCCTGATCGTGCCGTCCTGGTTGAGTGCGACGCCGGTTTTTTCCAGCGCCAGCTTTTCCGTGTTAGGCCGTCTCCCGGTCGAGACCAGAAGATGTGAGCCGGATATCACCGAGGCCGCGGTTCCTTGCTCCACGGTTAGATCGATGTTTCCATCCTTTTCTTCCACTCGCCTGGTGTTGGCGTTGAAGATGAAATTTATTCCCTCAGCCTCCAGGGCTCTCTGCAACTCCGCGGCCACCTCCGGATCCTCATGGGGAACGATTTGCTCGCCGCTCTGAATCACCGTCACTTTGCTTCCGAATCGAGACACCATCTGCCCTAACTCAAGTCCCACGTAACCGGCGCCCAGAACGACTATGTGTTTTGGAACTGACTTCAAATTTAGTATTTCTTCGTTGGTGAAATACCTCACCTCACTCAGGCCAGAAATCGAAGGAATGCCCGGACGCATGCCGCTATTGATAAAGATTCGCTTGCTCTCAAACGTCTGATCTCCAACACTGACCTGCTTTGCCCCACTGAATCGCGCCAGTCCATGAAACAGCCGCAGGTTAGGACGATCATTGATTCCCTTCTGCAGACTGTCACGGCTGGCCTGCACTACCTGGTCCTTCTGGGCAACGATCTTCGCCAGGTCTACACCTACATCGCGTGCAATAACTCCCCAGCGCTCTGCGTTTCGCGCGTAGTAGGCGACCTGGGCACGGTGGATCATGGTCTTCGTCGGCGTGCATCCGCTGTTGACGCAAGTCCCGCCCAGATTGGCTTCCTCAATCAAAGCCACGGTCCATCCATGATCGGCAAGGGCCATGGCCAGCGGGCTGCCTGCCTGGCCTGCCCCGATTATCAGCGCGTCGAATTTCATAAACCACACATGTCCTCTCTCGAACCACCCAGCTTGATTCCACCGACGTGGCGAAGTTTTTGCGGGCCACGCCTCTGGTCATCGCTCTGGCCCGTTCGAACCGGGGGCGGATAATCTGCTGCTGCCCCCACTCAAAATGCTTAGTAACTCCACATCTGGGCTGTCCTGGCTCAGCTCCCAGAACATGACGCCCCCTAAATGATGATGGCTTATGTACGACATTTTTGCGCGTAGAGACTGCAGCCAAATCATAGCTCCAAAAGATTTTGTTGTTCCAGACCGTACAGCTGACTGCGCCGCGAGAATCAAAACGCCGGTCAGCATGTGCGGGCAGCGCTTTCAGTTCGCGATAGCTGCCGCCTGACTGAGCATGGCCGGAAGATGGCTGATAAAGCCCGTGGTTTTTATCACTCACTCCCACCCACCCTTTGCCGTAGAAGGGCACGCGCAGGAAATCAGGACTCTCAATTTGGGATAAAGCTGCTTCAACTCTTGAAGCTGATGGAAGTTGCCGCGCAATCTGTCCGAACCTGCTGGATCGCTACTGCCATCTACGCTGTCGGAACCATCGTATGGGTGTCCCAGGGCTGCCATAAAGAAGTCTCCTATATCCACGCCGAGGGTTATCCTAGCGGAGACCTCACTGGCCGAACGAGAATCCCATCGGTCGCCGCCTCACGCTCACTTTCACGCCCACCATCGTGCGACAAATCGTAGGAGTAGTGGCCGACGTTCGCGGTGACGCGCTCAATCACGATCCACAGGACATGATCTACACGCCGCTCGCGCAGCTCTTCGAACCATCTACTGGCGCCTGGCACTCCTTCGGACTCAGCCTGGTTGTTCGCACTAAAACCAATCCCGCTTCTGCTGCTCCTGCTATCGTCGGCGCCCTCCACAGCTACGATCCTTCCGAGCCTGTCACCGACATCCGCACCCTCGCCGACATCGTCGATCAATCGCTTTCGCAGCAGCGGTTTACGATGATGCTGCTCGCCACGTTCGCCGCGCTCGCGCTTCTTCTTGCCCGGCATCGGCATCTACAGCGTGCCCATCCATAAATTCGCGGACGTTAAACTGCGTTCGGCGATAACGAATAGCCGAACTCGGGTCCCGGGGCCTGCGTGGCCAGAACCACAATCGGCAATTGATCATTAACCAGCGCTGTCGGCCCGTGCTTGACGGAGCTACTGGCGCGGCCGTCGGCGTCGGTGAAATCGCGACCCTGCAACAGGTGGATGCGCATGGCGCGCGCATATCCGGCGGAGACGAGCCTAACACCGACTTCAGGTTGGTCGGCGGCGACCGGATGGTTTTTCACCTGGCTCGGCGTCGTGCCATATCTGACACTGGACGCTATCGGCAGCACTCTTGACTACATAGCGTCAATCCGGAACTCGGAGGTGGTGTTCGACTACATGGAGCCCCCAGACATTTTCCGTAGAGATGAGGGAATTGGTAACGAAGCGGACCGAACAGCTCGAGAAAATGGATGAACGCTGGGCCAGTCGGTTCGACACGGTTGGCATTGCAGCGATTCTTCGCTCGCACGGATTTTGTGATATCGAAGACATCAATTTCCAGATCAGGTCCAGGTCCGGCCGCGGGATCCAAGGGCTCGCGTCCGGACGGGCTGGTCTTCATGTCGTCCACGCTAAGCACTAGCCAAGCTGCCAAGCCGGTGTATTGTCGGCTAGTGGACGTATCGTCGGCAATCAGGAAATTGGCCAGGAGCGCGGTTTCCAGGAACTGCCCAAGCGGATTCGGACACCTATTCGCTCATTGATTTTAAAGAGGCGAACCTGTCGAGGTGATGGTCACCAGAACGGGCCAACCTTGATTATGCTAGCAGCTGCGTAAGGAATTCGCCCAGTTTAGCGGTCGCCTTGAACTGCGGAACCGGGTCGAGCTTCTTAAATGCGCTCGTAAACGCTTTCGACAAGCTCCACATCGTTCGCGGCGAGAACTCCGGATATTGCGGCTCGAAGTAATGGCGATGGACTCCGGGCAGCAAGCCCTTTGGAGCGTCGAGCTTGCCATCCACAAATGCGGAGTAGAAGATCAGCTTCGTCTGGGCATCGCTGATTTGCGTCTGACCCCATGACTCGACCTGGCGCTGCATCGGTTCAAAGTTCCGCTGGATCCGGTCCACCCCGACAGAGAGCGTATCGACCGGGTTGAAGCTCTTGGTGTGCCTGGCAAGCACCGGCGCGAAAGCGCCTAGGACAGCGTTTTCAAATTCCGGTAGTGTGAATCGCAAGGATACAAAAGCCGATTTCCTGCCGGACTCCCCATGACTTTCCGCCGCATCAGTGTTGCGCGAACAGCAACGCTGCTTTATCATTTTGCCGCGCTATCAGGGGCTGATTTTGCATAAGGGAACCATCGGGCAATGCTTCGAGGTAAATCTCCTCCTACGTGTTAGCCGCAAAAACGCTCAGAGCCTACCCATAGTTGAGCCAGATCTCTGAGGTTGTGTTTGTAGGTACGCGTTACCCGGTATTCCTTTCCACCCTTTACACGCAGCCTGTACTCTCCCGTCGGCAAAGGGTGGACCTCCTCTACGGCCGAGATATTCACGACGACCGACCGGGCGATGCGGACAAAACCGTAGGGTTTGAGCTTCTCCGTCATGGACGAGAGGGACTCCCGCACCAAATACGGATTTGCTCGATGTCTCAGAGAAATGTAGTTACCTTCAGCTTGCACTGCTACAATCTCGTCTACATCCAGGAATAAGACTTTACCATTGGCCTTAATCGCGATTCGTGACGCCTGTCGTTTTGCTATAACCTCCAACTGTCGCAAGACTTGCATGAGGTTTGCAGCATCAACGCGGATTACCGGAGGCGATAATGTATCTGCAGCTTCGTAGAACTCGTCCGCTGCCGATTCAGGAGTGGAATCCCGTTTACCCTTGGTCTTCTGATCCTGAGTCTCGCGGCCGCTCATGATGGACTCCTCTGCATCTCACCTCTCGTTTCAATTTCACCCTGGCTAAAAGCGAGACTGAAAAGTGGCACCCAACACACAACGTCTTACACAACTGGAGCTGTCGTTCCGTCTGACCACCTGCCCACAGGAACGATAAACACGTCGATTGGTTGAGCACCTTTAAATTGCGGAATCAGCATTACCGGTGACTCAGGCAGATCAGCGCCCCCATGCCTTTGCCGTCCAGTGGAGGCGCATAAAACATCAAGCGGGCCAGATTGTGATCACCGCCATCGGTCAGATAAGCACTCTTTGGCATCATGTAACTCATCGCGCCGGGCTCGAGCGGTGGCAGTTCACCCTTTTCGAATACGGCCTAGTTGCCCGATGATCTCCGCTTTCGTTCGCCCCGCTAACACCATTTCTGTTCTCTTGTAAGTGATCGGCAAAACGGATCGCGCGGCTGGCGGATTGAAAAAGATGGGGCCCCGAATTTTGGGGTTCCAAAACTCCGGAGCGTCGGAGGGCGATATCCACCCTCGCTCCACAACACACACAAACCCGTTCTTGCTCTCGACGGCTGGTTCGTAGCGGTGCCGCCCGAGCGCCAGAATTTTTGCAGTCGGCCGATATGGCATCCGGCGCTGCGCTTCGCGCCAGGCCAATTTCGGCATTTTCGGTCTGCCATGAGGTATTGATCGAGTGGCGCCATGCTCGGATATGCTTTCTTAGTCGCCTGTGCCTGCCCTTGCTTCATTCCAATCACCCCAAGTGTGAGACCTAAACTTAGAGAAGCCATCACTGCCAATCTTTCTCGGTTCATCAGTTCCTCTTGCGTCAGTATCACTTCCGTTTCTTAACAACACGCCGCTTCGACATCAAACGGCGTCCGCCTTTGGGCGATTGACGAGGTGCGCGAAGAGACTTCAGCCATTCCACGATATTCTTGATTCCCACATTCCACACGTTCGTATCTTGAGCATTCTTTGCCAACACTTCGTAACCTTCGACCATCGCGATCAGAAAGCCGGCAGTCTCTGCCGGAACCAAATCGCGGCGGACAATTCCCTGAGACTGTCCTCTCCGCAACGCTGTGGCAATTCCCTCTTGCCAGGCATGGAAGATGGTCTCCAACCGCTTGCGGAATTGTTCGTCGAGCTGAGACATCTCCTGCGCCAAATTAACCAGAGCACAACCGCCCTTTATATCTTCAGGCCGAGCGGGTATCGCTCGTACAATGCCGATCAAAGCGTCGATAGGATCTTTGTCTTTGCTCCGTTCCAGCGGAAGCAACCACCGGTCACGGGGGAGTTTTGCGATGACCTCTTCGACGATGGCATATCCGAGATCTTCCTTGCTCTCGAAATGGTAGTAGAGTGCTCCCTTGGTGACATTGGTGGCAGCCAGAATCGTATCGATGCTGGCACTCTGGAATCCCGATCTGTAGACCTCCTGAAAACCCGCTTGCAGCAATCGTTCCCGCGTACGCTGTGCGTCCCGCAACGGTCGCTTTCTGTCATTTCGCATTTAGGATACCAACCAGTATGTATGTTAATGATCTGAAAGGCAAATCACAAGTTGCTCGCCTGACCCTTGGCTGCTGACCTTCTCAAATTTTGTAGCCTCTCGCCAGTATGTGTATGAAAAGCTGGAGAAACAGTCGCGATAGCCGTTCTGGGATGGTCTCAGAAGGCCGTCAGTCCGTCCCTCGTTTTCGACCTCTGAAATGTTGGGCCTGTTGTGTCGTGTAATCGATGTGAACGTGGAACACCACGTGCTTCCTCAGTTGTCGCTCAGCAGGAATTTGTGAAGTTGTGAGCCGATTCTGCCCTCAATTGCACACTACTGTCCGAGCACCGAGTGGCACCCGACGTAAAATGGCCAACCATCTCGGCACCACGTCTTTACGAGGAGAAGAGAAGATATGAGCACGCTTAGACAGCTGCGGAATTCCTGGATACTGTGGGTCGCGACCATGGCTCTGTTTTGCTTCAGCGGTGCGGTCGCTCAAACCAGCTATGTGGTTGTTGATTTGGGCTCTCTGCCCAATGACAACCTGGGTTGTGCCATGGCCCTGAATAATCAAGGCTGGACGTTGATCATGGCTGGGAACGTGGAACCGGACCAACTGGAGAGCTCCTCTGGGAAACTTCTAAATGGACGCGCGGTGATCGACATCGACGGAGTCAAGACCGACCTGGGCACGCTCGGAGGTTCGAACAGTTGGATGAACTGGGGCGGGATCAACGATCACGGGGACGCGGTCGGTATGGCCGAAACCTCTGTTCCAGATCCGAACGACGAAAACATTTGCCAGTTCGCCACAGGGCTACAGTGTCGTCCGGTTCTCTGGCAAAACTTCCACATCAGCGCCCTCCCGACGCTGGGCGGAAATAACGGACAGGCCAGCCATATCAATAACCGCGGGCAAATCGCAGGAACCGCGGAAACGCCTGTCCTTGACTCCGGATGCCCAGCTTCGATGCCTCACCTGATTTCATTGCCGGTATTATGGGAAGAAGGCAAAGTCCAGCCTATGCCTACGGTGGGTGGCGATCCAGACGGGTTCGCGATGGACATCAACGATCGAGGCCAGGCCGTAGGCTTTTCGGGAATCTGCGCCGGTGCGATTCACGGCATATTGTGGGAAAACGGCAATGCCGTCCCGCTTCCTGACCTGGGAAATGGCGCGATCGCCGAGAGCATTAACGACCTGGGCCAAATTGCCGGGATCATCGGCAGCGCTGACGGGACAACCGAATTTGGCGCGTTTTGGCAGAACGGCGTACTCACAAATCTCGGCACTCTGCCGGGAGATTTTGCCTCCATAGCCACCGGCATCAACAACCGGGGCCAGGTGGTGGGAAGCACTTTGGACTCCCGCTTCAACTGGTCTCGTACCTTCATCTGGCAAGACCGTGTGATGACCGACCTTAACACGCTGTTTCCTGCTAGTTCCAACCTCTTCGCACTCATGGCTAACAAGATCAATGAGCGCGGACAAATCTCGGGCATGGCAATCGTGCGCAGCGGGCCGGATGCGGGCAACATCCACGCCTTCCTGGCAACCCCTGTTAACGCAAGCGTCGGCATGTCGGTGGCAGATGTCGAGCGTACACACCCGCATTCCAATTTGCCCGCGAATGTTAACAAGCAGCTTTTGCAGAGATTCGGACTCCTCCGATTCCAGCCATAGAAGTATTTTCGGAACTTTCGCACCATGTGTTCCAGCCACATGCTGCGCGAAGGTGCAAGGCTGGAGGATGTGCGGGACAACATGCGTCACACAATCAGGCCGGCAGCTGGGCGAGAAATTCGCCCAGCTTTTGCGGTCGCTTTGAACCGTGGAAGCGGATCGATGTTCTTGAACGCGCTTGTAAGCGCGTTCGACAAGCTCCACATCGTTCGTTGCGCAAACTCCGGATAGCGCGGCTCGAAGTAATGGCGATGGAATAGCCTGGGTGCCCTCGGAGTCTCAACCATAGCCCCAACGGCGGTAATCGGTCCAGCGAGCGCACGTTTTCGATATTTCTAACTAGGGCGGTGGAAAAAATGTCTTAACACCTATATGAGATGGTTATCCGTCAAAAACTCCGGTGATCTTCGTTGTAAGAACCGAGTAGCATCCACGGAGTCAGTCGTGGCAGGCGCGCTACAGCAACTTCATGCGCTGTCGGCATGAGGAGCGTCTCGCGAAAGCATCACGCCAGAAGCAAGGGCCCCAGCAACCAGAGGCGGGCCGTGGAGATCGCGCATGCCGGTCAGCACCAACGCTCCCAGCAGGATCATTGCTCCTCCAAAGCGGGATTGAATCGGCTCTCCGCGCCTGAGCAACCACACAGCCAGGCCTCCCAGCAACCCACATATCGCGACGGAGGAGCCGGCACCTAGCGGTTTCCAAACCCTACCCGCCAGTTGGCCGACAACGGCCCCTGTCAGGTACAAGATCAGCCAGCGCGTGCTACCAAACACGCGCTCCACGAGAAAACCGACAATGGCGATGCCAGGTAGATTAAAAACAAGCTGCGACCAGCCCTCTGGATTAATCAATATCGGCGTAATCAGACGCCACCACTGCCCTAAGGCCGTCATGCCTGGCGTGCGTTCGAGCGCAACGATGAGGACAGGGAAGCAGAATTGCAGTAACGTCACCATTCCGGTGATGAAAAGAACCGCAAGCGTAGCTTTAGGAATTTTCCGCGCCATGGTGTGGATGCGAGAAGCAGGAACCCATTTCACGATACCGTCGCGAAGTGCCTCACAATGTAGGCTCGTTAGCATTCTGAATTGTAGCCGAAAGCATTCTGGGAGGCATAGCTCGTGGTTGGTCGGCTAGCCGGAAGTTGCCAGAAACGGATTCTAGGAAGTTACAAACGGATCGGATCCCCCACCCGAGTAACGATCTACTTGTTAATCGCGGAACAAGCCGGCTCCCGTTCAAGGGTAAATGGCGGTCCTGAACGGGCCCACCTTGACTATGGCTGGCAGTTGAGAGAGAAAAGGCACCCAGTTTTGCCTCGCCTTGAACTCCGGAACGGATCGAGCTTCTTGAACGCGCTTGTAAACCCGTTCGACAGGCTCCACATCGTTCGCGGCGAGAACTCCGGATATTGCGGCTCGAAGTAATGGTGATGGACTTCGGGCAGCAGGCCTTTTGAGCGTCGAGCCTGCCGTTTACAAATGCCGAGTAGAAGATCAGTTCGCCGGGGCATCCGTGATCTGGGTCTGGCGCCAAGACTCGACCTGCCACTGCATCGGCTCAAAGTTGCGCTGGATGCGGTCCACTCCGACCGAAAGCGTATCGACCAGGTTGAAGCTGTTGGTGTGCTTGGCCAGAACGGGCGTGAACACGCCTGGCACAATGTTGCCAAATTCTGGATCCCGCGAATTGTGATTTACGAGAACAGGACTTCTGGACCGGAATAACTCCCGGTTTGCCCGTTTATCTGGGAAGCCGGCTTGCGAATCGATTCCCAAAGTGTCCCTGGCAGCGGGCGAACATACGGCGCAAACTTGCGGTAACGCCTTCCATGAGAAGGCCGGTCGGAGTCAAGTAGATTCGTTTTTATGAGACAAGGTTTTGCTTTTCTCTCTGCCGAGTCGCCACTGTCGCCACCCTTCCATCCGCACTCTTCGTGAGCG